>Ga0160427_10000003_pt1 | contig 419969 bp, 350 predicted proteins | sample SolpanmetagenomL_FD_108194 | JGI IMG/M metagenome (GOLD analysis project Ga0160427, IMG submission 108194) | Solar panel surface microbial communities from Lawrence Berkeley National Laboratory, California, USA - L | ecosystem: Engineered > Built environment > Solar panel > Unclassified ...
GGTTGGTGGCCATCGGGGGCAACGGCACCTTCACCGGGGCCACCATCTTCGAGCAGGAGTTTGGCATCCCGACCGTCGGTGCGCCGGGCACCATCGACAACGACCTCTTCGGCACCGACTACAACATCGGCTACGATACGGCCGTGAACACGGCGCTGGACTGCATCGACAAGATTCGGGACACGGCCGACTCGCACGACCGCTGCTTCTTCGTGGAGGTAATGGGCCGCGACTCGGGCTACATCGCCATTCCGTGCGCCATCGGGGGCGGGGCCGAGATTGTGATTGTGCCCGAAACGGCCATGAGTGTCGAGGCGGTTATTGACACGCTGAAAGCCAGCTACGAGCGCCACAAAACCTCGTTCATCGTGATTGTGGCCGAAGGCGAAGAGGAAGGCAACGTGCACCACATTGCGCGCCGCGTGAAGGAAGCCGTGCCGCAGCTCGATACCCGCGTTACCATCGTGGGCCACATTCAGCGCGGCGGCTCGCCCACGGCAGCCGACCGCCTGCTGGCCTCCCAGCTGGGCATTGCGGCCGTCGAGGGCCTGCTCAATGGCATGAAGAACGTGATGGCTGGCATCGTGGACCGCAAGCTCATGTACACCCCCTTCAACGATACCATCACCAAGCGCAAAGTCATCAACCAGAGCTTTATGCGCATGGTGGAAATCCTGTCGGTGTAGGTGCTGCATGTGCGAATGAGAAGATGGGTGAATGCGAAAATCATAAGTAGCTAATTTTCGCATTCACCCATCTTCTCATTCGCACATTGCTATAATTCTACCCACTGGTATGCCTCGTCGCGGCGCAGCCAGGTGAGCTGGCGCTTGGCATAGTGGCGCGTGTTGCGCTGGAGCAGGCGCACGGCTTCAGCGTAGTCGTAGAGGCCATCGAGGTAGCCGAATATCTCCTGGTAGCCCACGGTTTGCAAGGCATTATGGGCTCGAAAGGGCAGTAGGGCCGTCGCCTCGGCCACCAGCCCTTCCTCCAGCATTAGTAGCACGCGCTGGTCGATGCGTTGGTATAATTCCTCCCTAGGGCGGCTTAAGGCCACCTTCACCACCCGGAACGGGCGCCGCGCCGCGGCCTCGGCTACGGCAGCCGGCCCGCGGTGAAAGCTGCTGAAAGGCTGGCCGGTGCCGCGGGTAATCTCAAGGGCGCGCACTACGCGCTGACGATTTTGCAGGTCGAGGCGCTGGTAGGCTACTGGGTCAAGGCGGGCCAGCTCGGCCACCAGCGCGGGCAGCCCTAGGGTGTCTAGCTCATGCAGCAGCTGCTGACGCACCTCGGGTGGCACGGCCGGCAACTCGTCGAGCCCATCGGTGAGCGCCTGCAAATACAGCCCCGAGCCGCCAGTGGCAATAACGACCGGGTGCGTTCGGAACAGCTCATCAAGCAGCCCGAGGGCATCGGCGGCAAAGCGGCCGGCGCTGTAGTCCTCTTGGATGCTGTGCGAGGCGATGAAGTGGTGGGGCACCTCCTGCATTTCGGCGGGGGTAGGCCGGGCGGTGCCAATGCGCATTTCGCGGTAAAATTGGCGCGAGTCGGCCGAGAGTATTTCGGTGCCGAGCTGCTGAGCCAGCTGCACGGTGAGGGCCGTTTTGCCCACGGCCGTGGGGCCAGCCACGGCCAGCAGCACCGGGCGCGGGTCGGCAGCAGAAGGCGCCAGCTGGTCGAGGAGTGCGAAAGGAAGCATAGGTAGTTATTACAAACCGAGCGTTTGGCGGTATAGCCGCAGCAGCACCTGCTGCTCGTGCTGCCAGGTCCACTGCTGGCGGGCCTGGCGGCAGGCGGCGGCCAGGCGCTGGTAGTGCGCACCGGGCTGCCCCTGGGGCAGCAGGCGCCCGAGGGCCGCTACGAGCGTGGCCGGGGCCAGGTCGGGCACCAGTTCGGCCACGGCATACTGCTGGCACAGGGCGCGGTACTCGGGGAAGTCAATGCAAAGCTGCGGAATACCGGCTTGCACGTAGTCGAAAAACTTGTTGGCCAGCGAGTAATAGTAGCTCAGCCCACTGTTTTCGAGCAGCATAATGCCTACGGTGGCCTGGGTTGTGAGGCGGCGCAGCTCGGCCGGCAGTACGTAGCCCCGAAACTCAACCTGGCCCGACGCCAGCAGCCCTAGGGCCTCGGCTTGCTGCCGCAGTTGCCCCGATAGGTCGCCCTCGCCGCACAGCACGAGCCGGGCTGGCACCTGGGGCATGGCGGCCAGCAGCGCTTCCAGGCCCCGGCCTACATTTAACACGCCTTGGTACAGCAACACCGGCCGGCCATCGGGTGCAGCCAAAGGTGCGATGGGCACTTGGATAGGCTCGGCGGCCTCGGTGGGGCCTAGGGGCACGTTGCGCACCACGCCGAACGGGCAGCCGGGGTAGCGCGCCTCCAGCACCTGGGCTAGTGCCGGGCCCACGGTGTAGCGCAGCTGGGCGCGAGGCACAATAAAGCGTTCAACCCAGCGCCACGCCCGCTGCACGGCCGGGCGGTGCACTACCTCGGGCACCTCCGTAAACAGTTCGTGGGCGTCGTAGGCGAAGGGCTGGCCGCCCAAACGAGCACGCAGCCAGGTAGGCAAAGCCGCGTCGAGGTCGGCGCAACCCCAGAGGTCGGCTTGCTGGCCGAGCAAGTAAAGCAACAGTCGTAAGTTATATTCGAGGTAAAAAAGTTTGCCTTTCTGGAAAAAGCCACGCAGGCGGTGCTGCCTGTAGGGCTGGGGCCCTAGGGGTACTGAAGTCGCTCGCTGCCAGCCCACTAGCACCACTTCATAGCCCGCCGCCGCCAGGCTACCGCAGGTGCGCTGCATCCGTTGGTCGTAGCTTAGGTCGGTGGTGGCGGCCAGCACCAGCCGGACGCGCTGCCGGGCCGGCGCGGGTGAAAACGAAGGTATTAAGCCCAACAGACAGTAATTTTAACGCAAAACTACGCGCGCCGCCCTTCTACGCCTGCCCGCTCACCGCTCTGGCGGCCCGCGCCGCCCCCCGCCTCTATGCCTGCTATGCCTGCTTTGCCGCTGCCCACCGCCGCCACCATGTTCGACCAGCTTCGCATGGTGTACGTGGTCATTAATCAACGGGGCGTTGTGGAGGAAATAAATGACCAGCTCCTGCACCTCACCGGCCACGAGCGGGAGCAGGTGCTGGGCCGGCCTTACCATCAGCTATTTACGCCCCTAGCCCGCCGCCCCGAGTACGAGCGCTACACCCAGCGCGCCATGGTGAGCGCGCCGGGGCCCGCCACGCTGCACGAAGCCGAAGTGCTCACCAAGAGCGGCGGGGTGCTGCGCATCAACTGGCAATGGCAGCGCCTGTCTTCGCGCACGGGCATTGGGCCGGCGCCGGGGCTGTGGGGCGTGGGCCAGGTGGCCCCGGCCGAGCCCGCCGCGGCTAGCCAGCCGGCCTCGCCCGAGCCCGCCTACCTGAGCAACTTCTTCGACAGCTCGCACGACTTAATTCTGCACCTCGGGGCCGACAATAGCCTGCTCTACGTGAACCGGGCCGGCCAGGAAACCCTAGGCTACCAGGATGCCGAGCTGCTGGGCCGCTCGCTCATCGACATCGTGCACCCCTACTACCGGGCCAAGCTGCTCTACCAGTTGCGCCGCCTCTACGAAGGGCAGGCCCTGCACAAGCTCGAAACCGTGCTGCTGACCCGCGCCGGCCGGCCGGTGCACCTGATTGGCTCGGTGAGCCGCGAGCAGCTGCCCGGCCAGGCGCCCACCGCCCGCGCCGTACTGCACGACATCACCGACCGCATCAAGGCCGAGCGCCTGCAGAAGGTATACTATAGCATCGCCAACCTGGCCATCTCGGCCCACGACCTGCCGGCGCTCTACGGAGCCATTCACCGCGAGCTAAGCAAGGTCATCGAAACCAACAACATCTTCATCGCCCTCTGCGACGAGGAGCGCACGGAGGTGGAGTTCGTGTACTACGTCGACCAGCACGCCTACTTCGAGCAAGGCGGCGGCCGGCCGTTCTCGATGGGCGTTACCGAGTACGTCATTCAGCAGGGCATGCCCATGTTCTTCACCCAGCAGGACTTGCTGCGGCTGATGCGTAGCGGCGAGCTGACGTCGTTTGGGCGGCTGCCGGCCGTGCTGCTGGCCTCGCCCCTGAGCGTGGGCGACCGCATCATCGGCGTGCTGACGGTGCAGGAATACGAGCGGGCCGACCTCTATACCCCGGCCGACCTCGATATTCTGCACTTCATTTCCAGCCAGGTAGCTCTGGCCATCGACCGCAAAGGCCAGGAAGAGCACCTGGCCCGCCAAAACGCGCGCCTGAACGCCATTTTTGAGAGCGGCGGGCAGCTGATGTGGAACGTAGACCGCCGCGGCCGACTCGTGTCGTTCAACCGCAACTACAGCGAGTTTTACCAGCTGCGCAACTACTCGGTGCCGGCGCAGGGCAGCAAGATTGCGGAGGCCGACAAGGCCATGGAAAACGACACGACCCGTGAGACGTTTCTGCACCACTACCGCGAGGCCGATAAGGGATTGCCCCAGCAGTTCGAGGTGAGCATTGGGCTACCCGATGGCGGCCACCGCTGGCTGTCGGTAGCCATTAGCCCCATCTACCTGGCCGATGGCTCGTTTGAAGAAATCTCGGCCCAGGCCCAGGATATCACGGGTATCAAGAACTCGCAGCTCGAACTGGCGACCCAGGAAGAAAAGTTTCGCTCAATTTTCGAGTCTTTTCAGGACATCTTTTACCGCACCGATGCCAAGGGCAACTTCACCATCGTGAGTCCCTCGGTGCAGCAGGTACTGGGCTACGACTTGAGCGAGGTTCTAGGGCACGCGGCCCACGAGTCGTACTGGAACCCCGAGCAGCACCGTGCCCTGCGCCGGCAATTGAAGCGCACCGGCGAGCTGCGCAACTGCGAGGCCCAGCTGCGCCACCGCGACGGCCACCCGGTGAACATGCTCATCAACGTGCGCCGCACGCCGACCGGCTCCGAAGGTATTGCGCGCGACATCACCGAAATCCGCCGCATCCAGGACGACTTGCGCCTGGCCAAGGAAGAAGCCGAGGCTGCCTCGGCTGCCAAAACCCAGTTCCTGGCCAACATGAGCCACGAGCTGCGGACGCCCATGAACGGCATCATCGGCATGATTGACTTGCTGGGCGAGAGCGGCCTCAACGTAGAGCAGGCCGACTACGTGGACACGCTGCGCACCAGCTCGGAGGCCCTGCTCACCATCCTGAACGACATCCTGGACTTGTCGAAGATTCAGGCGGGCAAGATGCGCCTGCACAACGCGCCCCTCGCCCTGGCCGAGCTGCTCGAGCGCCTGCATTCGCTCTTCACCTACCGCGCTCATCAGAAGGACCTGCGCTTCACCTACCACTTCTCGCCCAAGGCGCCGGCCCTCATCATCTCCGACGAGGTACGCCTGCTCCAGATTCTGGCCAACCTGGTCAACAACGCTATCAAGTTCACCAGCCAAGGCACCGTGAGCGTCATTGTATCGGTTGAAAACCAAGAAGATGACAATTGGTGTGTGCTGCGCTTCGCGGTGCAGGACTCGGGCATCGGCATCTCGGCCGACGACGCGGCGCGCCTCTTCACCAGCTTCACGCAGCTCGACACCACGCCCAGCAAGGCTTACGGCGGCACGGGCCTCGGGCTGGCCATCAGCAAGGAGCTGGCCGAGCTGCTGGGCGGCACCATCGGGGTGATTTCGGATGTGGGACAGGGCAGCACGTTCTGGTTCACCATTCGCTGCCGCACGGCCGAAGCCCTAGCCCCCGTTCCAGCCGCCGAGCCCTCGCCTGCCACGCCCGCCTCGCTCAACTACAGCGAGAACGCCAGCCCACGCATCTTGCTGGTCGACGACAACCCCATTAACCAGAAGGTGGCAGCCCGCCTGCTCACCAAGCTGGGCTGCCGCGTCGACGTGGCCAGCGACGGTTACGAGGCCATTGCCCGCGCCACCCAGCCCACGGCCGACTACCGCCTCATTCTGATGGATATCCAGATGCCGGGGCTGGACGGCATTGCTAGCACCCGCGCCATTCGGGAGCAACTGGGCTCGGCCTGCCCACCGGTAGTGGCCATGACGGCCTACTCGATGCCCGATGATGAGCTGCGCTTCTTGCAGGCGGGCCTCGATGGCTACCTAGCCAAGCCCGTGAAGCAGCAGCAGCTGGCCCAAACCCTGGCCCGCTGGGTAATGGGCCCGCTACCCACCACCGCGCCCGAAACCAAGGCTGCGCCGCCCCCTGCCATTCCGCCCGCCATCGACCCCGATGTGCTAGCCCAGCTGCGTCAGCTAGGCGGGCACGATTTTGCCGCCGACCTCTATATTGAATTCACGGAGGAAACCAGTGGCTTACTTGAGCAAGCCGACCTAGCTTGGCAGGCCGACGACCTGCCCGCCCTGCACCCGCTGCTGCACCAGCTCAAGGGCACGGCGGGTACCCTAGGCATCACGGCCCTGGCCGAGCAGGCACTGGCCTTGGAGCAGGCCATCAAGCACAACAAAGCCCATGACCTGGGCACGGGCCTGGCCGAGCTACACCGGCGTTTTGACTACTTCGTGGGGCAATCGGCGGCACTCTTAGCTCAGCCGTCCTAGGGCTGCCCTCGCGCTAGTAGGCTGGCACTCACTGCCGCTCCCAAGGAGTAGCGGTGAGTGCCAGCCTATTCCTGCCCGATGGTACTATCCCAAGAATCGCCCCGGCGCGGATGGCCCAAGGCCTGAGAGTTGGCGCCGATTGCCGAATTTTGCATTTGCGTCGACTCGCCTAATTCGTGGGCAAAGCAGCCCTGCGTGTCGTTATTCAACTACTAAATTGTTTAGGTAAAAGTGCCTATTCAATTTTTTCTTTGTTGAAAGTCATTGAATTTTTCCTTTATTCGCCTACTTTTTTGCCGTAATACGCTTACTCATACCCTATGGCACACGGAGACTCCCCCAAAACTATTCTTATTGCTGAAGACAGCTCAGTTATCCAAAGCCTGACGCGTAAAATTCTGGAGCAGCAGCATTACCGCATCGTAGTGGCCAAAAATGGTGGCGAAGTGATGCGCCAGCTGGAGAGCCAGCCCTTCGACGGGGTGTTGATGGATATAAACATTCCGGTAAAAAACGGCCTCGAGTGCACTCGCGAGATTCGGCAGCATACCAACGCAGCTATCCGGCAGTTGCCCATCATTGCAATTACGGGCAACGCGCACAACTTTTCGCTGGCGCAGTTTCAAGAAGCTGGCATTACCGATTATCTACCCAAGCCGCTCGATTTTGATGCCCTCGTGCGGGCCGTGCGGCAATATATTGGGTAATACCAGTGTGAAGGTTTGAGAATGTGGCAGATGTGGTTGTAGCTGTCGGCGCTAGGCAAGCAGTTACTCCACATCTGCCACATTTCTCATATTTTCACATTTCCATATGAAACTTACTTTCCTGGGAACGGGCACTTCGTCGGGCGTGCCCATGATTGGGTGCGACTGCCCGGTATGCCGCTCGCTCGACTATCGCGACAAGCGCTTGCGCACGGCCGTGCATGTGCAAGTGCAGGGCCGCAGCCTGGTAGTTGATACGGGGCCCGACTTCCGGCAGCAGATGCTGCGGGACAATATCACGCAGCTCGATGCCATCTTGTTCACTCACGCTCACAAAGACCATACAGCTGGCCTTGATGACGTGCGGGCGTTCAATTTCCGGCAGCAGCAGGAAATACCCATTTTTGCCGAGCCAAGCGTCGTGCAGCAGCTCCGCACCGAGTTTGCTTACGTTTTTGCCGAGCACAAATACCCCGGCGTGCCGCAGGTAGCGCTGCACCCTATTGAGAGCGGCACGCAGCCTTTCGACGTGCTAGGCCTGCCCGTGCAGCCGCTGCGCGTAATGCACCACAAGCTGCCGGTACTGGGCTTCCGGGTAGGCGGCCTAGCGTACATCACCGATGCCAACTACCTGCCCCCGAGCACGCTGGAGCAGTTGCGTGGCTGCGACGTACTAGTGCTCAACGCGCTGCGCCACGAACGGCACCTCTCGCATTTTTCGCTCAGTGAGGCCGTCGCTATTGCCGAAGAAGTAAAGCCGCGCATCACCTACCTCACACACATCAGCCACCAGCTGGGCCGGCACCGTGAGGTAGAAGCAACGTTGCCCCCCCATATCCGTCTAGGGTACGACGGGCTAGTAGTGGAGGTGCAAGACTGAGCGATGCAGCTGCTGCCATGGTTTAGAGAGGAATTTTACTCCTCACTGCCGCCGGCCGAATTGCTGCGACGGATGCAGGCAGTCACTGCCCCGACTCCAACCTCAGATGCTCCGACCACGCGGTCTGGCGCCATCTTTCAAGGCTGGGTCAATGCCAATTCATTCAGAATCGGCCGCATCAGCAAGCGTAACAACAAGCAAAGTTCGCCCTTTACTGCCATTGAGGGCACAGTAGCAGCTACGGCCACTGGCAGCCGGCTACGCTTGCTTCATCGGCCCGTACTGTTCGCGCTAGTTGCTTTGGGCTTCTGGCTAATTTCTGTGGGTACGTTTGTGCTGGTGTCTTTGCTTATGTGGCTAAGAGGTCAGTCGGGTGAATACGCTTCTTGGGGACCTGCTATTGTATTTGTGGCCATTATAGCAGCGTTTGTGGCGCTCTTCTGGTGGGATGTGTACAGTTCGCACCAGCTACTGGTGCCGCTGCTACTGCTAAAGCGAGTATCACAAGCGTAGCTTCGCAGCCTACCCTACTTACCATGCACACCAACTACTTCTTCTTGCGCCAGCTGTCCGCCGTACTCACCGAGCAACTGCGGGGGGCGCGGGTAGAAAGCTGCTTTTCGCAGGAGAAAGACGAGTTGGTAATTGGGCTGCGCACCATCCTAGGGGGCGAGTTTTGGCTGAAGGCGCAGCTAGGCGCGGCATTTTCAGCGCTGGCACTGCCCGAGAGCTTTCACCGCGCCCGCCAAAACTCGGTGGACTTGCTGCCCGAGCTGCTGGGCCGCACCGTAGCCAGCGTGGCGGCCTGGCCCTACGACCGGGTGCTGCAGCTAGACTTTGTGGAAAATGACGCGACACTAGTTTTCAAGCTGTACGGACCGCGCCCCAACGCCATTTTCCGGCCTGCGCCGGCCGCACCAGCGCAGCTGTTTCACCAGCGCTACGTGGCCGATGCCGAGTTGGTCCCCGCGTCCCCTACCCCGCAGGCTATCCGGGCGGCGCAGTCGGTGGCGCTGGGCGGACGACGCGACGAGCTGCCAGCAGATACCCTAGCCCAACTCGAGCACCCAGCGCAGTACTACCTCACCGTGCACGAAGGCCGCACGCGCCTGAGCTTGCTGCCGTTGGGTGAGGTGCTCGAAACACTGCCCGGTACCGACCCCCTAGGGGCACTGCGGCGCTATGTGCCCCTGGCCCTGGCCCGCCGCGCCTACGACGCCGAACGCCGCCAAGTGCACCAGTTGCTCACGCGCCGTGCCGAGGAGGCCGGCACCAGCGCCCAGTATGCCCGCCAGCGCCTGCATGCCCTGGCCCACGAGGCCGGCTACCGCCACCGCGCCGACTTGCTAATGGCCCACCTGCACGAGATTCCGGCGGGTGCGACCCAGTTCGAGGCACTCGATTTCCTGACCGGCGAGCCGGTGCTGTTGAGGCTCAAGGCGCAGGAGAAACCCCAGCAGACGGCTGCCAACCTCTACCGCAAAGCCAAAAACCAGCAGCGCGAAGAAACCGAGTTGCGCGCCCGCATCGAGCGCCGCGAAACAGAAGCCTTGAACGCCCTGGAGCACCTAGAAGAGTTGGATACTCTACCGGCCTTAGCCGAGCTACGCAGCCTGCGCACCTGGCGCAAGCAGCACGGCCTAGACCCTGCTACACTTGAGAAGCCGGCCCAGGAGTTACCGTTCAAGATGTTTGAAGACCGGGGCTTCACGATTCTGGTAGGCCGCAACGCCCAAAACAACGACTTGCTTACGCAGCGCTACGCTCACAAAGACGACCTGTGGCTGCACGCCAAGGACGTGAGCGGCTCGCACGTGGTGGTGCGGCACCGCGCGGGGCAGCCGGTGCCCGAGCCCGTGGTGGAGCATGCTGCCCAGCTAGCCGCCTGGTACTCCAAGCGCCAGCACGACTCGCTGTGCCCCGTTACCGTGACGCCCAAAAAATTCGTGCGCAAACCCAAAGGCGCCCTGCCTGGCCAAGTGCTCGTCGAGCGGGAGCGGGTGGTGTTAGTAGTACCCGCCAATCCGTTTGGGGGCGACTAACGGCCCTAGGGGCAAGGCAATAAAAAAGCCCGCCGGAAAGGCGGGCTTTTTTCGATTGGTTGTGCGCGCGGGGAGATTCGAACTCCCACACCCGAAGGCACCACCCCCTCAAGATGGCGTGTCTACCAGTTTCACCACGTGCGCATAAAGCATTCGGCAAACTAATCTTGGCCTAGGGCCAACTCCGCTGAGGCGGCGAAGCGGGTGCAAAGGTACTACGCTGGCAGCATTTGGTGCAAGTGTGGCAAGGCATTTGCCTGTGCATATCGATAATTTCCGCGTTACTTCATTCAATAGCACGTAATTGGCAGTACGTTACGCCCGTGTTAATTTCAGCATCCTTTTCAACATTCAGGCATGAGTCCTTCTAATAAAGCTTCCTTTTTTGACCTTTTTGCCGAAAAAACGTCAAGGCTGGCAGGCTCTACGGGTGTGTTTGTCGCGGCCGTATCGGTAGTGCTGCTGTGGGCTATTACCGGTCCGGCCTTCCACTACTCCGAAACCTGGCAGCTGGTCATCAACACCGGCACTACCATCATCACCTTCCTGATGGTTTTTCTCATTCAGCGCGCCCAAAACAAAGACTCACTGGCTATTCACTTGAAGCTCAATGAGCTAATTGCGGCCACCAAAGGTGCTAGCAACCGCCTCATCAATGCGCAGGACTTCTCAGAAAAGGAGATTCGGCTTATCCACGAGTTTTACTGCCTGCTGGCCGAAAAAGCCAAGCATGACAACGACCTTGGCGAAACGCACTCGGTAGAAGAGGCGGAGGACAACCACCACGAAAAGCTGGCTGCTCATCGGGCCTAGGGTGCCTGGGCCCCTGATAGCCACCTGCCACCAGCATCTCTAAAACGCCAAAAAGCCCGGTCGCTTAATTGTGCGACCGGGCTTTTTCGATGAGTCGGCTTGCCTATTTGGCATGCAGCAAGGGGCTATCTACGAGGTGCTCGGAGACGAACCATACCTCCTGCTCGTTTTCGCGCATTACGTCACTTACTGCTAGGTCGTTAGTGCCATCATCGCCGCTTTCGTCGGCGCGCTTAGCGATATCGTGGCACTGCTGCAGAATGATTTGGTGCGCTTGTAGCAGGCGCGAAATCATTACGGGTACTTCTTCCCGGTCGCGGGGTGCTCGCGGAATGCTCGTCAGCTCGGCCACATCAAATGACAGAGCTACCGTAATACCACCCAGCATTTGGATGCGCTCAGCAATGGTATCAACCAACTCAGCCTGCTTCTCATAGTGCGCGTCGAAAAGCAAGTGCAGCTGGTAGAAAGTCGGGCCAGTTACCTGCCAGTGCGCCTTCTTGTAGAGGTCACGCAGGGTCATGGTATCGGCCAGCAGTTGGTTCAGCATATTTACGCTATCTAGGCGCACATCGTCGCTTAGCGTATTGGGCAGGCGCTGGCTTACGGTGCCATACTTCTGGATAGGCGCCGGCGCTTTCAACTGCTGGTTGAGCAGCGGCTGGACGTTCACGGCCGAGTTCGTTTGGGGCAGACCGGCACCTTCCATTTTGGTAATGGCTTGGTCGGACTTTTTGCTGGGCTTAGGCTCGTTAGCCATACTAATTTCTGTAATAAGAAGTAGGAGAAAAACAACAAGGTGGGCTTGGCCGCGCAGCAGCCAAATCTGGCTTTTAGTACGCATAAGCCAAAGCCGGGGTTGGCCTAGGGCCAACTTACGAGGTTATTTTCGCGTTCAGGGTGAACACCCTACCGCGGCTATTGCGCCTCTCACCGGTTATGAATCAGGCACACTGGCATTTGGTATTTAATCATGCGCCCATCTTTGGAGCGCTAGCGGGAGTGCTCCTGCTGCTAGCGGGCCTACTGGGCCGGCGCGATTCCCTGCTAGTGGCGGGCTTGTGGGCCGTGGTGCTGGCCGCTGCCGTGGGGCTGCCGGCCCTGCTCACCGGCTCGGGCGCGGCCGAGGTGGTAAGCGACATGCCGCGCGTGAGCCAAGCGCTCATTAAGGGCCACGCTGAGGCTGCCCGCCTTGGCTACTACGTGCTGGTGGGCGCTGCCACGCTGGCCCTCCTTTGCTGGCTGATGCGGCAGCAACAAGCCCCTAGGGCCCGGCAAATGGCTTGGGCCACGCTGTTAGCGACCGCAGTAAGCTTTGGGTTGCTAGCCCGCTCGGCCAGCTTAGGCGGGCAAATTCAGCATCCTGAAATCCGGGAGGGCTTTGGCACACCCGACGAGCTGTAAGTTGACCCGGCGCGGCTCCCTAGGGATAATATTTTTGGGAAAGACGTAAGCAGCTAAATCGATTTTGCTCGCGCACAGCAATAGATTTTACCGGTGTGGTAAGCGCTTAATAATCTGAAAGCAGTAGCCAAAGTGGCTTTAAAGCGAGCGGCTTGCCAGCCTGGCACGCCAGCACAGATGTGCGCTAAGCGTACAGCAGTGCGCGCCAGCAAGTGCAGGCCCCAAAAGAATTGCGAAAAGGCTGCTCGTTGGTACCGTAAATAAGTCCTACATTAGCGGACGCTTACTGAGTGCTTTAGCGAACGCAATTGCAAATCGCGCTTGTTAGGTTGCTTCGCAAATGGCTGCGCAACCACTCGGCTGGCACTTTGTCTTTCTCACATCCCACCCTATTTTCTGCTATGACTTCTCGACGCGAGTTTGTCAAGTCGGCCGCGCTGCTATCAGCAGGTGCGCTGATAAGCCCAGCTGTGCTGGCCGCCCCCACTAAACATATCGGCTTGCAGCTCTACACGGTGCGCGACGCCATGCAGCAAGACCCCGCTGGCACGCTAGCCAAAATAGCGGCCCTAGGGTACAATTCGGTGGAAGGAGCTACCTACACCGGCACCCAGAAGTTTTACGGCATGGCACCCGCCGACTTTGCCAAGGTACTGAAGCAAAACAAATTGGTAATGGCCAGCAGTCATTACGTGCTGGGTGAGCAACTCATGAACGGACAGCCTATGCAAGGCACCATCTTGCACGGCTGGGATAAGGCCGTGGACGATGCCGCCGCCGTGGGCGCAAAGTATATGGTGTGCGCTTACCTGATGGACAGCGAGCGCGGCACCCTTGACCACTACAAGCAAACTGCCGACCACCTGAATAAGGCGGGTGAGCGGGCCAAGAAGGCGGGCCTCCAGCTCTGCTACCACAACCACGACTTCGAGTTCGTGGCTCAGGACGGCAAGCTACCCTACGATGTGCTGCTGAACCAGACTGATAAGAACCTGCTGAAAATGGAGCTCGACCTGTATTGGGCAACTAAAGCCGGCCACGACCCCATTGCACTATTCAAAGCGCACCCTGGCCGCTTCCCGCTGTGGCACGTCAAGGACATGGATAAGACCGAGAAGAAGGATTTCACGGAAGTAGGCAACGGCTCCATTGATTTCAAGAAAATTTTCGCGCAACGGGAACTAGCAGGCTTGCAATACTTCTATGTAGAGCAAGACCGTACCCCGGGCTCCCCCTTCGACAGCATCAAGCAAAGCATTAGCTACATCAAGCGCGAATTAATGTAAAATTGATAGGCAGCGTCTGGCAAGCAGGCCATTGACGCTGCCTATCAGTCCCCCTTTAAATTTATCTTTTCCACCCTGTATCATGGCAGAGAATACGTATGACGCCATCGTAATTGGCTCCGGTATCTCGGGCGGTATGGCCGCTAAAGAGTTGACCGAGAAAGGCCTAAAGACCATTATGCTGGAGCGCGGGCGCAACATCGAGCATATTAAAGACTATACCAACGCTAATAAGGCGCCCTGGGAATTGCCTCACCGCGGCAACGCTACCCAGCAAATGAAGGCCGACCACCCCGTGCTCAAGCGCGACTATACCCTCAACGAGAGCAACCTTGACTACTGGGTGGATGAGCGTAAGAGCCCTTACGTGGAAGTAAAGCCTTTCGACTGGTTCCGGGGCTACCACGTAGGGGGCCGTTCGCTGATGTGGGGCCGCCAAAGCTACCGCTGGGCCGACTCTGACTTCGAGGCGAATGCCAAGGATGGTATTGCCGTCGATTGGCCTATCCGCTACAAGGACATTGCGCCCTGGTACAGCCACGCCGAGAAGTTTGCTGGCATCAGCGGCAACCGCGATGGCATTGTGGGGCTACCCGACGGTGACTTCATGCCGCCCATGGAAATGAATGTGGTAGAGAAGGACGTAGCTGCCCGCATCAAGAAAGCCTACGGCGGGCATCGCCACATGATTATCGGCCGCACGGCCAATATCACGCAGCCCCACAACAACCGCGTAAACTGCCAATACCGCAACAAGTGCTGGCTGGGCTGCCCCTTCGGTGCCTACTTCAGCACGCAGTCGGCCACGCTGCCAGCGGCTATGGCCACGGGCAAGCTCACGCTGCGGCCGTTCTCGATTGTCACCAAAATCCTCTACGACAAGGATAAGAAGCGTGCGACGGGCGTGGAAGTGCTGGATGCCGAAAACAACCAGACCTACCAGTACTTCGCCAAGGTTATCTTCCTCAACGCCTCGGCCCTCAACTCGGCCTGGGTACTGATGAACTCGGCTACTGAGGTGTGGCCCGATGGCCTAGGCAGCAGCAGCGGCGAACTGGGCCACAACTTGATGGACCACCACTTCCGGGCGGGCGCCAGCGGCGAAATGCCGGGCTACGAAGACAAGTACGTGTATGGCCGCCGCGCCAATGGCATCTACGTGCCCCGCTTCCGCAACCTAAACGGCGAGAAGCGTGACTACATCCGGGGCTTTGGCTACCAAGGCAGCGCTGGCCGCCAGGGCTGGAGCCGCGACATTGCGGAAATGAGCATTGGCGGCGACTTGAAGGACGCTCTGACCGAGCCAGGCGGCTGGACGATGGGTATGACGGGCTTCGGCGAAATTCTGCCTTACCACGACAATCGCGCCTACCTGGACAAGACCAAGAAAGACGCTTGGGGCCTGCCCGTGCTGGCGATAGATGCCGTCATCCGCGACAACGAGAACAAGATGCGCGTGGATATGATGGAGGATGCCAAGGAGATGCTCGAAAAATCGGGCTTGAAAAACGTGAAGACCTACAATAATGCCTATGCTATGGGCGGCGGTATTCACGAAATGGGCACGGCGCGCATGGGCCGCGACCCCAAGACGTCGGTGCTGAACATGCACAACCAAGTGTGGGACGCACCTAACGTGTACGTGACCGACGGTGCGGCCATGACCTCAGCTAACTGCGTGAACCCCTCCCTCACGTACCTCGCCCTGACGGCCCGCGCGGTAGACCACGCCGTGGGCGAAATGAAAAAGCAGAACGTGTAACGCTTGATTTGTTCCTAACTATATGATGACCAGAAGAGATGCCCTAGCCCGCGTTGCGCTGGTAATGGGCGGCACCGCCATCATCGGAGCCGAGGCTTTCCTAACCGGGTGCGGCCCCTCGTCGTCGGACAAGGGAAAGAACCAAGACGACCCTAAGTCGGCCGCTAACCCGGGCGCAAAGCCTAAAGACCTGTTCAACCCCGAGCAGACTGCCTACCTCACGGAAGTAGCCGAGGTGGTATTGCCCGCCACTAAAACCCCCGGTGCCAAATCGGCCAACGTGGGGCCGTTTATGGCGGTAATGGTGCGCGATTGCTACACGCCTGCCGACCAAGAAGTATTTGTGAAGGGCCTAGGACAATTGGAGGAAGCCAGCCAGAAGCTAAATGGCAAGGGCTTCTTAGCCAGCACGCCCGAGCAACGTACTGCCCTGCTGCGCCAGCTCGACACTGAGCAGAAGCAATACAGCAAAACCAAGGCACTAGATGCGCCCAACCACTATTTCCGCATGATGAAGGAGCTGTCGCTGCTCGGCTTCTTTACCTCGGAAATTGGCGCCACCCAGGCCCTGCGCTACCTGCCAGTGCCGGGCAAGTACGTGGGCGATTACCCGTATAAGAAAGGCGACCGAGCCTGGGCTACTTCGTAAAAAATCCGGTAGATGTGAGCGTTAAAGAATGTGAAAATTGCACAATGGAAGTAGGCTCCTAGCAAGGAAAAGCTTATACCAGTGTCGCAGTTTTCACATTTTCGCATCTTACCCATTCGACCTCAACAGTATGAAATTACGCTTAGGCATGATTGGCGGTGGCCAAGGAGCCTTTATTGGAGCAGTGCACCGGCTGGCGGCAGCGCTCGACGGACAGTATGATTTAGTGGCGGGTGCCTTCAGCAGCAATCCTGCTACCTCGCACGCCACCGGGCAGGGCCTAGGGCTAGTGCCCGAGCGCGTGTATGGCTCGTACCAGGAGCTGATAGCTGGCGAAAAAGCCCGGCCAGCAGCCGAGCGCGTGCAGGTAATCAGCATCGTAACCCCCAACCACTTGCACTTCGCGCCGGCCAAGCTGGCACTGGAAAATGGCTTCGATGTGGTGCTGGATAAGCCCATCACGTTTTCGCTGGCCGAGGCGCAGGAATTGGCCAGTGTAGTAAAAGCTACCGGCCGCCACCTAGCCCTCACCCACACCTACACGGGCTATCCCATGGTGAAGGAAGCCCGGGCCGTAGTGGCATCGGGGGCCCTAGGCGCCATTCGCAAAGTGTATGTAGAGTATCCGCAGGGCTGGCTCAGCACCTTCGCCGAAGGCGACGCGGGCAACAAGCAGGCGGGCTGGCGCACCGACCCCAGCAAGAGCGGCATTGCCGGCGCGATGGGTGACATCGGTACCCACGCCTTCAACTTGCTTGAGTACGTGACCGGACTGCAGGTAGAAAAGCTGTGCGCCGACATCAATGTGGTAGTACCCGGCCGCCAACTCGACGACGACGGCGCCGTGCTACTGCGCCTGAGCGGCGGCGCCAGCGGCGTACTGGTAGCGACCCAAGTAGCGGCCGGCGAAGAAAACAACCAGTGCCTGCGCGTATACGGCGAGCACGGCGGCCTGGAGTGGCAGCAGGCCGACAACAACACGCTGCAAGTGAAGTGGCTGGACCGGCCCACCGAAATTCGTCGCACGGGCGCACCCTACACCAGCGCCGCCTCGCGCCACAATGTGCGCGTACCACCTGGCCACCCGGAGGGCTACTTAGAGGCCTTTGCCAATATTTACCGCAACTTCGCCCTCACGCTGCAGGCCGCGGCCGCGGGCCAGCCCGCTACCGACGAGATGCGCGACTACCCCGGCATACTAGATGGCTTGCGCGGCATGGCCTTTATCGAAACCGTTATTGCTTCGGGCCGCTCGGAGCAAAAATGGACAGATTTCCCAACTATTGAGAACTAAGAGCTTAGAGCCAAGAACTTAGAGTGCATTTAGGTTTTGTACTCAACGCTACTTGAGCGTCATGCTGCGCTTGCCGAAGCATGAGAGTTTGTTAATTTTCTAAACACGCTCTTAGCCCCCAATACTATTTTACACCAAGAACATCTAAGTTATTGGCTCTAAGCTCTTAGCTCTCAGTTCTACCCTTTTCCTTATGAAAACCATTAAAGGTCCTGGTATTTTTCTGGCTCAGTTCATCAACGATGCCGCGCCCTTCAACGGGCTGCAGAGTATTTGCGAATGGGCGGCGGGCCTAGGGTACAAAGGCGTGCAAATTCCGACGCTCGATGCGCGCTTCATCGACCTGCAAAAAGCGGCCGAAAGCCAGAGCTACGCCGACGAGATACGCGGCACTGTGCAAGCCGCGGGCCTGGAAATCACCGAGCTATCGACGCACTTGCAAGGCCAGCTGGTAGCCGTGCACCCCGCCTACGATACGCTGTTCGATGGCTTTGCGCCCGAGGCGGTCCGCGGCAACCCCAAGGCCCGCCAGGAGTGGGCCGTGCAGCAGCTGAAATACGCCGCCCAAGCCTCGAAGAACCTTGGCCTGACGGCGCACGCCACCTTTAGCGGGGCGCTGGCCTGGCCCTACGTGTACCCCTGGCCCCAGCGCCCGGCGGGCTTGGTAGAGGAGGCCTTTGGCGAGCTAGGCAAGCGCTGGCGGCCCATCCTCGACGAATTTGACCGCTGCGGGGTGGATGTGTGCTACGAGGCGCACGCGGGCGAAGACCTGCACGATGGCACCACCTACAAGATGTTTCTGGACCAAGTAAACCAGCACCCTAGGGCCTGCTTGCTCTACGACCCCTCGCACTTTGTGCTGCAGCAGCTTGATTATCTGCAGTATATTGACTTTTACCACGAGCGCATCCGGGCGTTTCACGTCAAGGATGCCGAGTTCAATCCTACCGGGCGGCAGGGCGTGTACGGCGGCTTCCAGTCGTGGCTGGAGCGGGCCGGGCGCTTCCGCTCGCTCGGCGATGGGCAGGTCGATTTTAAAGCCATCTTCAGCAAAATGGCGCAGTACAACTACCCCGGCTGGGCGGTGCTGGAGTGGGAGTGCGCCATCAAAAACAGCGCGGACGGGGCCCGTGAGGGTGCGCCGTTCATCGACCAGCACATTATCCGCGTCACCGACCACGCCTTCGACGACTTTGCTGCTTCGGGCGTCGACGCCCAGCAAAACAAACAACTACTTGGCCTTTAACAACTTCGTTTTATGAAAAAAACGCTTTTCTTCGTAAGCGCCCTAGCCCTGCTGACCGCTTGCAATTCGGGTTACCAACAAGATGGCCCCGACGCCGCTAACGCCGGCAAGCGCGAAGCCTCTAGCCCCGCCGACCTGAACGCCACGAACGCTGACAGCGCAGCTGGTGCCAAAACCGCCGCCATCGCCCACCAAGAGGAAGTAGACACAGCTATGACCCATATGGGCACGTCCCCCACGGGGCAGCCCGCTGGCGGCGCTGGCGCCAAGCTCGTTGCCGCTGCGGACTGCGCCAGCTGCCACCGCGAAAACGAGAAACTGCTGGGCCCGGCCTACATTGCCGTAGCCGAAAAATACCCCGAGACGCCCGCCAACATCACGATGCTGAGTCAGCATATCATTAAGGGCGGCGCCGGCCACTGGGGCGACATTGCCATGACCCCCCACCCCAACCTGTCGGAAAGTGACGCCAAGCAAATGGTGACCTACATTTTGTCGCTGAAATAACCTCCCGTACCAGCCAACCCATAACCGCCTTTTACTTTCTACCCCCTTTTTCCCGCCTATGTCTACCACCGTCCGCCTGAAACTGTCGCTGATGATGTTCCTGGAGTTTTTTATCTGGGGCGCGTGGTTTGTGACGCTGGGCACCTACTTGCTCAATAATCTACATGCCAGCGGCTTGCAAGTGGGCACCGCCTTCCTCACGCAATCCATCGGGGCCATTATCGCGCCGTTTGTGGTGGGGCTCATTGCCGATAGGTTTTTCTCGGCTCAGAAGATACTAGGCGTACTGCACTTAGCGGGCGCGGCGCTGCTGTGGCATGCCTCTACGGCACCCGACTTTGGGAGCTTCTACCCCAACATCTTGGTGTACATGATACTGTTCATGCCCACGCTGGCCCTGGTAAACTCGGTGGCCTTCCGGCAAATGAAGGACCCGCAAAAGGAATTTGCCCCTATCCGGGTGCTAGGCACCCTAGGGTGGATTGTGGCCGGCCTGCTCATTGGCTGGCTGAACTGGGAGCAGAGCAACGGCCTGCAAAATACGTTTACGATGGCTGCCGTGGCTTCAGCCATGCTGGGGGTATTTAGCTTCATGCTGCCGGCCACGCCGCCCGTAAAGCGTGGGCAGGCCGGTGCCTCGCTGGGCAGCATGCTGGGCCTTGACGCCATCGGGCTGCTTAAGAACCGCTCGTACCTGATTTTCTTTTTGGCATCGGTGGCCATTTGCATTCCGCTGGCCTTCTACTACGGCTTTACCAATCCCTTCCTCAACGAAGTGAAGATGCCGCGGGCGGCCGCCGTACAGAGCCTGGGCCAAGTGTCGGAGCTGTTGTTCATGCTGGCTATTCCGCTGTTTTTCAGTAAGCTGGGCGTGAAGAAGATGCTGGCTATTGGCATGGGTGCCTGGATACTGCGCTACATCTGCTTTGCCTACGGTGGGGCCGATGCCACGTGGATGCTTATTGTGGGCATTGTACTGCACGGCGTGTGCTACGACTTTTTCTTCGTGACGGGCCAGATTTACACCGACAACTTGGCCGGCGAGCAGTTCAAGAGCGCCGCGCAGGGCTTCATTACGCTGGCCACTTACGGGGTGGGCATGCTGATTGGCACATTGCTCTCGGGCCGCATCTTCGACAACTACCAGCTGGCGGGCGGCGCCCACGACTGGCGCATGATTTGGCTGATTCCGGCCGGTATTGCAGCGGTAGTGCTGGCACTATTCCTGCTATTGTTTAAGGAGCGTGCCAACGAGCCGGCCCTTGCCGAAACCGAAACGCCCTACACTCCTACCTCGCTGGCCCCGGCCGGTTAGTCGTTATGCCTACTCCTCCTAACCGTCGCGCTGCCCTCAAAGGGATATTGGCCGGTACCGCTGCCCTGGGAGCACTAGGCACCGCGGCGGCGGCCGGCCAGCGCCAGCCTGCCGAGCAGCCGCTGGGCACCACTACCATGAACGACACTATCAAGCAATCGGTTTGCCGCTGGTGCTTTCAGGATACGCCCCTCGACGAGCTATGCGTAGCTGCTAAAGGCATGGGCATCAAGGGTATTGACCTGGTGGGCCCTAAGGACTGGCCTACGCTCAAGAAGCATGGCCTGGACTCACCCATGTGCAACGGCGCCGAGCTAAACCTCACCGACGGCTTCAACGACCCGCGCTTCCATGCCCAGCTGCAGAAGCAGTACAGCGAGATGATACCCAAGGTGGCCCAGGCCGGCTACACCAACCTCATTTGCTTTAGCGGGAGCCGCCGCGGCATGAGCGACGAGCAGGGCTGGGTTAACTGCGTGACGGGCCTGACGCCGCTCGTGAAGCTGGCCGCCCAGCACAAGGTGGTGCTGGTGATGGAGCTGCTCAACAGTAAAATCGACCACCACGACTACCAGTGCGACCGCACCAGTTGGGGCGCTACGCTGGCCAAGCGCCTAGGGTCCGAAAACTTCAAGCTGCTCTACGACATCTACCACATGCAGATTGACGAGGGCGATGTGATTCGTAACATCCGCGACTACCATCAGTACATCGCGCACTACCACACCGCCGGCGTGCCTGGCCGCCACGAAATCGACGACTCGCAGGAGCTGTACTACCCGGCCATCATGCGCGCCATCAAGGCCACTGGTTTCCAAGGCTTCGTGGCCCAGGAGTTTATTCCGACCAAAACCGACAAGCTGGCTTCGCTGCGCGAGGCCGTGCGCATCTGCAACGTGTAGCCCTAGGCCATCAAAAACCGGCTGTCGTTGCTTTGCTGCCGCTCGCATCAACATTCACCATCCTCTTTCTTCCAATCCATGAAAAACCTGGCTTTCACCGCCGCCCTGGCCCTAGGGACTATTTCGCTGGCCCACGCCCAGCAGGGGGGCAAGCCCGAAGACACTGAAGTGTATGAGCCCGTGCCCAAGGTGGTGAAGCCCGCTGCCACGCCCGGCGCACCTCCCTCCGACGCCGTGGTGCTGTTCGACGGCAAGAACTTGAATGAGTGGGTGATGACCGACGACCACAACACGCCCGCCAAGTGGAAGGTAGCCGGCGGCATCCTGACGGTGGACAAGACGACGGGCAACATCGAAACCAAGCGCAGCTTCGGCAACTACCAGCTGCACATCGAGTGGCGCGAGCCCACTAGCCTCACCGGCACCGGCCAGGCGCGCGGCAACAGCGGCGTCTTCCTGGCTTCCCTCGGCAAGGGCGACGCGGGCTACGAGCTGCAGATTCTGGACTCGTACGAGAACAAGACCTACGTGAACGGCATGGCGGGCAGCATCTACAAGCAGCGCGTGCCGGCCGCTAACCCCGCCCGCAAAGTGGGCGAGTGGCAGACCTACGACGTGGCCTGGAAGGCGCCCGTCTTCGCCGCCGATGGCAAGGTGCAAACGCCGGCCCGCGTGACGGTAATTTTCAACGGCGTGGTGGTGCAAGACAACGTGGAGCTGGATGGCCCCACCCAGTACATTGGCAAGCCTAGCTACGAGGGCAAGGCCCACGGCCCCTCCCCCATCAAGCTGCAAGCCCACGGCGACAAGAGCGAGCCGCTGAGCTTCCGCAACATCTGGGTGCGCGAGCTGCCCTAGGGCCCTTTATTAGCTTCGCTTAATAGCAGACCGTCATGCTGAGCGCAGCCGAAGCATCTCTACCGAACATTACGGCGCGGTAGAGATGCTTCGGCTGCGCTCAGCATGACGGTCTGTTTTAAAATCAGCATCAGACAATTGACACCTATTCATGCGCACCTTTAATTGGGCCATTTTGGGGCCGGGCCACATTGCCCGCAAGTTTGCCGAAGACCTGAAGCTGGTACCCGGCGCCCGGCTGCACGCGGTAGCCTCGCGCAGCCGGGCTAGGGCCGAGGAGTTCGCCGCCGAGTTTGGGGCGGCGCACGCGGTGGGCAGCTACGAGGAATTGTTGGCGGTGCCCGGTATCGACGCGGTGTACGTGGCCACGCCGCACTCTGAGCACTACGCCCACGCCCGCCTGTGCCTAGCAGGCGGCCTGCCGGTGCTCTGCGAAAAAGCCTTCACCCAGAATGCCCAGCAGGCGCAGGCGCTAATTGACTTGGCCCGCGCTAAAGGCGTTTTTCTAATGGAGGCGTTCTAGTCGCGCTTCTTCCCAGCTATCATCCAAGCCCTGGCCGAGGTACGAGCCGGCCGCATTGGCGAAGTGAAGCACTTGGTGGCCGACTTTGGCTTTATCACCGACTATAAGCCTGAGGGCCGGCTGTTCAATCCCACGCTGGCCGGTGGCTCCCTGCTCGATATCGGCGTGTACCCGCTCTTTATCAGCAAATTGTTTCTAGGCACGCCGGCGACCGTGCGGGCCGTGGCCACGCCCGCGCCCACTGGCGTCGACCAGAACTGCGCCATGGCGCTAGCCTACGACAGCGGCGCTACGGCCACGTTATTTTCCACCATTGCCGCCACCACCGAAAACCGCTGCGTGCTCTACGGCACCCTAGGGCAGTTGCAGTTGAGCGGGCGCTTCCACGCGGCTACTGGGGTGCAGCTGCGGCTAGCGGGCGCGCCGCCCGAAGAACTCCCCTACCCCATCACCGGCTACGGCTACCACTACGAGGCAGCCCACGTGCAAGAGTGCCTCGCCCAGGGCCTCACCGAGAGCCCGCTGCTGCCCCTAGATTTTAGCCTGGAGCTGATGGAGCTGCTAGACGCGGTGCGCGCGCAAATCGGCCTGCGCTACCCGGGAGAGTAACTAGGGTGTGTACACAGTCGCAAAAAAGACCGTCATGCTTATCTGGCGTCCGCGCAGCCGAAGCATCTCCGGCCATAAAGGCGTGGCAGAGATGCTTCGGCTGCGCGGACGCCAGATAAGCATGACGGTCTTTTTTACATTTTTATCAACTGTGAACAGCTCCTAGTAACTATCAGTATAAACCACATTGTCATTACGAGCGCAGCGCGGCAATCGCATCAGAACGACCCTAGGCGGTACTATTCTAGTGCGATTGCCGCGCTGCGCTCGCAATGACAATGTACCCTACAATGTATACGGCGCGGTGGCGGGCAGCATCACTACTTTACCCGACTGCACCGACTGCTTGGCGGCTTCCAGAATTTCGACTACCAGCATGTTGGCGGGCAGCGACGAAAGCACGTCTTCGGGGGCGGTGCCGCGCACCACGGCGGTGAGGTAAGTGAAGGGCTCGTTGTAGGGGGCGGGCGGCGCGGGGGCGGTTTGCTCCTGAGCCGGCCGCTGCTCGCTGAGGCGCACGCGCAGGTGGTCGCGGTCGAGGGCCACGACTGAGCCCGTTTGGCCGTACACCTCTAGGTCTTTGCGGGCGTAGGGCCAGTTCCAAGAGGCCTCAATCACGCCCTGCGTCTTGGCGTAATTGACGAGGATGGTCACGTCGTCTTCCACCTTGGGGTACACGTCGGGCTTAATGTGCAGGGCGCTGGCTTGCACCGACAGCGGGCGCTGGCCGCGCAGAAACCAGGTGAAGAGGTCGGCGCCGTAGCAGCCGAAGTCGGTGAGGGCGCCGGCCCCGTTCTGCACCGGGTCGGTGAGCCAGCTCAGAAATTCGGGGTTAACGTTGATTTCCTTGGGGCCCTGGTGGCCGTCGTGGGCCACCAGGCGGCGCAGGTCGCCGAGGGCGTGCTGTTCGTCGGCCAGCTGAAAAGCCTGGCGGTTGGAGCCGTACCAGGTGGTTTCGTAATTGGTGAGCAGGTGGATATGGTGCTGCTTGGCCAGGGCGGCCATTTGGCGGGCGTGGTCGACACTCACGGCCAGGGGCTTTTCTACCATCACGTGCACGCCGCGCGGGGCGCAGGCCTGCACCACCCCTAGGTGCTCGTAGATGCTGCCAAATGCCGTTACGGCCTCGGGCTTGGTTTTCTTCAGCATCTCGTCTAGCGTGTTGTGCACCAGACTCATGGGCAGGCCATACTGCTTAAGGAGGCGCTCGGCCAGGGCTCGGTTGGGCTCGGCAATGCCCACAATGAGGACGTTGCCCTTCTTGGCCTCGCTCAGAATGCCGTGCACGTGGGCGTGGGTGAGGCCGGCAATGCCCACCCGCAGGGGGGCAGCGGCGCGGGTTTGGGCGTGGGCCTTGGCGCCAGCCAGCAGCCCTAGGGCCACGAGCAGTGCTGAAAGCCAGAAGAGAGTACGGGGCATGAAGGGAGGTGGGAAAAGGGAAAAAACAAGTGAAGGACTGCCCGCAGTAGGACAGGACGCATAAGTTCCGACTTTTTTTGCGCGCTTAGGCTTGGTGATGCAGCTAAGCGACTACAGCCCCATCTTTACGAAACAGTTGGTTAAACGATTTAGCTACTACGGCGGCAAAGTAGCTTCTTGGTTGAAATCAGCCCGTTGCCGGCTCCAAGCTCTTGTAATTTTCTTTGAATAAACCGGATTTGATGCCGTACCTTTTCCCAACTTTTCCCACTCTATCAGTAGCTTTTCCATGAGCGAAAAACTTCCTGGCGCCTCCCGGCGCGATTTTCTTAAGCAGGGCGCGGTTGCTACGGCCGGCATTCTCATCGTGCCGCGCTTCGTGCTCGGTGGCAAGGGCTACACCGCCCCTAGCGACCAGCTGCTGGTAGCCGGCATCGGGGCGGGCGGCAAGGGCGAAAGCGACATTGCCATGTTTGCCAAATCCGGCAAGGCCCGCATCGCCTACCTCTGCGACGTAGACGACCGCCGCGCCGCTAATTCGCGCAAGGCGTTTCCGCAGGCCAAGTACTACAAGGACTGGCGCAAGATGCTGGAGAAGGAGCACAAGCACATCGACGCCGTGTCGGTGTCGACGCCCGACCACAACCACGCCATGCCAGCCCTGGCGGCCATGCAGCTGGGCAAGCACGTGTACGTGCAGAAGCCGCTGACCCACGACATTTTCGAAGCCCGCACGCTTACCGATGCGGCGCGTAAGTACAAGGTAGTGACGCAGATGGGCAACCAGGGCGCCTCCAACGACGGCGTGCGCCAGCTGATGGAGTGGTACGACGCCGGCACCATCGGCGAGGTGCACACCATTTACTGCTGGACCGACCGCCCGGTGTGGCCCCAGGGCATTGCCTGGCCCACCACCAAGGCCACCGTGCCCGCCGAGCTGGACTGGGACCTGTGGCTGGGCTCGGCGCCCCAGCGCGACTACGTCGACCACCTGATTCCCTTCAACTGGCGCGGCTGGTGGGACTACGGCACCGGCGCCCTCGGCGACATGGGCTGCCACCTGCTGGAGGCGCCCTTCCGCGTGCTCGACTTGCAATACGCCAACTCGGTGCAAGCCAGCGTGGGCAGCGTGTACGTGGATGAATTTAAGCGCGGTTACTTCCCCGAGAGCTGCCCGCCCAGCAGCCACGTCACGCTCACGTTCCCCAAAACGGCCAAAACCAAGCAGGACGTGACGGTGCACTGGATGGACGGCGGTATTCAGCCCGAGCGCCCCGACGAGCTAGGCGCCAACGAGCTGTTTGGCGACGGCGGCAACGGCATGCTCTTCATCGGCGACAAAGGCAAGATGATGGCCAGCACGTACGCCGAAAACCCGCGCCTACTGCCCCTCTCGCGCAACCAGGAGGTGAACGTGCCCAAGACCCTGGCCCGCGTGCCCGGCCAGGCCAACGGTCACTATGCCCAGTGGGTAGAGGCCTGCCTGGCCGGCCCCGGCAAAATGAAAGTTAGCTCGCCCTTCGAGCTGGCCGGCCCGCTCACTGAGGCGCTCCTCATGGCCAACTTGGCCATCCGCGGCTACGACCTCAAAAAGCCTCGGGCCTCGGGCCAGGGCTTCGACTACCCCGGCCGCGGCCGTAAGCTGCTCTGGGACAACAACCAGATGCGCATTACCAACCTCGATGAAGTCAACCAGTTCGTGAAGCGCGAGTACCGCCAAGGCTGGAAGCTGGGCAACGTATAGCGACTTGCACCGACTAAAAAGAACGTCATGCTGAGCCTGCCGAAGCATCTCTACCACGCCTTATCGTGCGGTAGAGATGCTTCGGCAGGCTCAGCATGACGTTCTTTCGTATTAATCACTAACCACTAACCGTTAAGCCCTAAATTATGCCCTACCCTTTCTTCGGCGACTCCAAATCGACTATTGCGCAGCTGCTGGCTACGCTGCCGCAGCAGGGCCGCCTGGAGTGGATAGGCCGGCGGCCCGCGCGCCGCGCCGAGCTAGAGGCACTGCCCGAAGCAGAAGTAATTACCGACCGGTACCTGGCCGGCGACCACGCCAGCCCCAAGCCCGGCGGCAAGCGCCAACTCACGCTTATTCAGGCCGAGCACCTGGCCGCGGTGGCGGGCTTCCTAGGGCTGCCTGCGCCCGTGGAGCCCAACCGCCTGCGCCGCAACCTGGTAGTGAGCGGCCTCAACCTGCTGGCGCTGAAGGGGCGGCAGATTCAAATCGGCGACGAGGTGGTGCTGGACGTAACGGGCGAGTGCCACCCCTGCTCGCGCATGGAGGAGGAGCTGGGGCCCGGCGGCTACAATGCCATGCGCGGCCACGGCGGCCTCACGGCCCACATTGCGCAGGGCGGCACCATTCGGGTGGGCGACGCGGTGCGGGTGCTGGAGACCCCGCAACCCTAGGCCCCTGAACGCCAAAAAACCCGCGGCCAGAGGCGACGGGTTTTTCGAGGGCTATGAAAACACGGCTCTCGCGAGCCACTGGAACCTACGGAGTGCCGCGGCGCAGCGGATTTACTGAATACTTAAGATTCCTCGTAAGCTCTTCAGCACAACGCTGGTTTTCAAGCGCAAAAATTCCTATCAGGCGACTTTAAGCAAGCGGCCATGCTTTGCCACCCTTAGCATGGCCTCTTTTTTAGAGTACCCTAGGCTCCATCCATGCGCACAATCTTGGGGGTGAAGGTGCCGAGCACGTCCACCAATTCATGCTGGCTGGCCATCACGGTGCGGATGTCTTTGTAGGCCATGGGCGCCTCGTCGAGGCCGCCGCCAATTAGCTCCACGCCGTGGTCGGCGAGGGTGCGGCGCAGGTCGGCCTCGCCGATTTCGGCCTTGGCTCGGGTGCGCGACAGCAGCCGGCCGGCCCCGTGCGAGGCCGAAGCCAAGGAAGCCGCGTGGCCCCGCCCGCGCACAATAAAGCCAGGCGCCGTCATCGAGCCGGGGATGATGCCGAGCACCCCCGCGCCGGCCGGCGTGGCGCCCTTGCGGTGCACCACCACCGCGCGCCCGTCGGCCAGCGTCTCCTGCCAGGCGAAGTTGTGGTGGTTCTCGACCTTGGCCAGCGGCTTATGCCCGAGGGCCTTAGCCAGGCGGCGGTGGATGTGCTCGTGGCAGGCCGAGGCGTAGTCGCCCGCCAGGTTCATGGCAGCCCAGTACTCCTGGCCGGCCTCGGTGTCGAGGCCTAGCCAGGCGAGGTGCTGGGCTTCGGCAGGCAGCTTGCACACGTCCTTGGCCAGGCCGGTGTAGTGCTGCGCCACGCTAGCGCCCAGCCCGCGCGAGCCCGAGTGCGAAAGCACCCCCACGTACTGCCCTAGGGGCAGCCCCATTTCGTTGGCCGGGTCGGTGATTTCCACCAGCCCAAACTCCACGAAGTGGTTGCCGCCGCCCGAAGTGCCGAGTTGCTCGGCGGCCGTGGTGAGCTTGTTTTTCAGGAAGGGAACGGCCCGAAACTCGTCGCGCTCCAGCACCTCGTGGCTTAGGCGCTGGCCCCGCTCCCAGCTGCGGCCGCTGCCGAAACGGGTGGTTGAGAGCAGCAAGTGGCGCAACTCCTGGGTGCGCTGGGTGAGGTACTTGGCGGGCAGCTCGTACACCGACAGGGCCATGCGGCAGCCGATGTCCACGCCCACGGCGTAGGGAATGACGGCGTTGTCGGTGGCCAGCACGCCGCCAATGGGCAGGCCGTAGCCGTGGTGGGCGTCGGGCATGAGGGCGCCGGCCACCGTCACGGGCAGCTTCATGGCGGTTTCCATCTGGTGGATGGCGCTGGCCTCGATATGCTCGGCGCCGAAGGTGGCGTAGGGCTGGCGCGGCCCTAGGGCTATGTGGCGGCTAGGAGCCGGCAGCAGCGCGGCAGCCGTGTGGCTCCAGGCCAGGTCAGTCAGGTATTCATGGGGCGTAGTGAGAATGGATTTGAGTAGGGCGAGCTGGTCGGTTTGCGAGAGGCGCTTGTATTCTTTGCGCTGCAACTGGGCCAGCGCTAGCCCAATGGCGCGGCCCTCGGGAAAGCCGAGCTGCCGCAAGTCGTTGCCGCGTAGTTGGGTGGCCATGAGTTTGGAGTGATGAAGTAAAGGATAAGAGTCAGAAGTAACTGACTCGTCAGTTGAAACCTACCGGAGCAATGGGCGCGCGGCGCACGGGTGCAACGGGACAGGTCGAAGTAGCGCCGCGCTACGGCATCCGGCAGGTTTTCAAATCAGTTTGGTAATCAGTAATATCTGGGCTATTCTAGGCCAGCGCGTAGTAGGTATCCCACACGCGGTCGATGGCGCCAATGCCCTCTTGAGTGAGCCAGCTCAGTACCCAGCCACGCTCTTCGGGGGTGGGCGGGCGGTTGTGCTTGCCGCGCACCTGCACCAGCCGGCGCTCGGGCGAGAGCTGCAACGTGAGCTTACGCGCCCCACCCAGGCTAAGCGAGTAAATACCCGCCTGGCCGCGCTGGCAGCGCCCCATAAACGTGGCTACGCAGTGCTGCAGCTGCTGGCCTTCCTCGAGCAGCTCGGGGTAGCTCAGCAGTTGCCGGATGCGCACCCAGTCGCCGGCCCCGCCCACAAAGCCGGGCACCGGTAAGCCGAGCCAGGTAGTAGCCAGCAGCTGGCTGAAGTGCGAGTTGGCGCGCCCACGGCCCAGCGTGCGCTGCCAGGCGGCCGTGCGGGCCAGCAGCGAAGCCAGCGTGCGGCCCCGCACCGAGAAGCCGGGTTGGGCCGGCTCGGTGGTGGTGCCCACGTGGCGGCGCTGGTGCACGTAGTCGCACACCGCCCCAAATTGCCAGGCATCTACATCGGGCTCGGCCCGAAATAAGTCGAGCACGGCCAGGTACAGCGCATCGTCGGGGCCGATGGGGTGGCGGCCCAGGCGCGAGTCGAGCACCACGCCCAAGTATTCGGTGGCGTCGCGCTCGGCCAGTTGGGCGTAGCGGTAGGCCTCGTGAAACGAGCAGCCAGCCGGCGCCTGCCGCATAAAATGCTCTTGGCGCTTGCCTAAGGGCACTGGCAGCCCAGCAAAACCGCGCAGGGCTTGCCCGCTACCCAGGTGCACCAGTAAGGCGCTCAGGCAGATACCGTTGCGCGGGTCGGGTAGTTGGCCCCAGCCGTAGCGTACCCAGGCGGGCACGTCGCCGTAGCCATCAAACAAGTGGCATACGAGGCTGTCGAGCTGCTGAAAAGCGTTTTTGGAGCGCGGCTGCCAGTCGGCCAGCTCGCGGCGCCGGCGGGGGTAATGCAAGCCCAGCTGCGCCAGGGCCGGAGCCAGCTCGGGGCGGCTGAAAAGGGCGGTGCGACCCTGCGCCAGCTGCCGCAGTAGGTGCTGGATGGGCCAGCGCTCAGCGGCCTGGCGGCTGCTGAGGCAGTGGCGGTGCAGCTCGGCCAGCAGCGAGTTGGACTGGGCCAGGCGGCCGATTTCGGCAGTGCCTTCGCTTGAAAACAAAAAGTCTAGTTGGCGTGGCAGGGGCCATTTTTCCCAATTGGGGCGGCGAGCCAGGGCCTCGTCGGCAGCCTGAGCCACCTGTACGCGCCAGGGTAGCGGTTTGCGGCGGTTTGCCATGGGGAGAGGGCCGGCATGGCCCTAGGGGCGGCCGGCAGCTTAAGGGGGTGATACCATTGGGGTAGAGGGCGAATGCGCGGCGGGTGCAAGGTCTCTTTGCATGATATTACTAGCAGTTACTAGCCAGCGGCGAGCGGGCTAGCGTGAAGGAAGGGAAAGCGACGGAATAAAAACCGTGGCAAAAGACACACGGCGATTGGCCACGTTTTTACAGCCAAAAACTACGCGGGGCAACAAGCGCCCGGCCTTTCCCGCTCTGTCAGTTGAGCTACGGTGGCTGCTGCAGCAGCTACCGGCGGGATTCAAACCCGCAACCTGGCGAATCGCAATCGAAGTATGGCCGAGCTACGGCACCCACGTAGTTCATAATGGAACGAGGCAACAAGGCGGCTAGTCACTTATATCTTGTGCGTCTACCTTTTTTCGCCACCGCACCCCTAGGGGCACGGGCGGGACTCGAACCCGCATGCCTTGCGGCGCAAGAGCCAGCGAAGTAAGACTAGCCTACGGCACTCGTTCTACGTCAAGAGTTTGTTTTCAAAGTCAGAAAAGGGATTTCAACCGAGTATATCGGCATTAAAACGACGGGCGGTCGGGGTAATAAGTCGCCGGCGATTGCTGCTCTACCGTTGAGCTACACCCCGAGTAGGAAAGTTGTCGGGGTGATAAGAATCGAACTTATAACCCGAAGTAACGCCTAGCTACGACACCCAACCACCCGCGTTTAGTAGTGGGGCAACAGGCGGCTAGCGCATGGTTTTGCCGCCTGCCCAAGGGCTGGCGCCGGGACTCGAACCCGCTGGGCGTAGCCGCAGCCACCCCCGAAAACCCAACCACGAAGTAGCGCCAACCTACGGCACCCACCTAATTGCTACTGGCTTCGGAACGAGCCGCCCGGCCTAGGGCCCGGCGGCCGCTCCGGCCCAGCGAATGCCCCGTTTGGGCAGGCGCAGGCCCAAGCCATTATTTATTAATCATCTTTCTTTCACCGGGTCAAGCACTTCTGCAAAAGCGCGTAGCACGGGGTGCGGCGGCTTGGGGTCGAAAATGGCAAAGTCAAGCTGCCGAAAACGGCCCCGTACGCCTGGCTCGGCCATGGCTTCGGTAAATAGCTGGGCAACCTGCCTTGGCTCGTTGCCAAACACTCCGCAGCCCCAGGCCCCTAGCACCAGTGCCTCTACCCCGTGGCGGGCAGCCACGGCCAGCACTAGCCGCAGCCGCTGGCGCATGGTAGGCACCAGTTGTGGCAGCAAGCCGGGCGAGTTGCGCGCCAGCGCGCCGGCATTCACAGCGGGAGCCGTGATGATGTCAAGCAGTTGCGGCTGTGGCAACCACTGGCCATCGTCGGCGCGCAACACGGGTACGGCGGGCGAGTAGATGAGGTGGTCACTGTAGAGCGCCGTGCTATCGGGCCGGGCATTGTAGGCATACATCTCCTGAAACTGCGTCAGGCACGGATACAGGCCGGACGAGCGCGCCAAGCTTTCTTCCTGCGCCTGGCTGCCGCCTAAGAAGCCACCGCCCGGGTTGCGAGCTGAAGCGAAGTTCAGCACCCCCACGCGCTGGTACTGGCTGGCCAGCTGTCCGGCTGCCTCCAAGGAGGTGGCCTCATACACCCGCACCGTAGCTGGTGGGCCACTCGCCGGTACGGCTAGCTCACGCAGCAAGTCGGCCGCGTCGGCGGGGAGGTAGAGGCGGCTGCCGGCCTCGGCGGCGCGTTGGGCAGCGGCAAAGCTGACGGGGCCCCTAGGGCCGTCGTATCTGCCACGCTTAAGGGCCGCCAGGGTGCCGTGCGCCAGTTGCTGGCGAAAGTCGCGGTTCATGTTTGTAGTATAAGTTTTTTGCTTGGAAATCCTTTCAAAACCAGGCAATAAGGCGCTGGGGCTTGAGGGAATTGGAGCGCACCCCAATTCAGTCGTTGGTTCAGTACGAAGTAGGCCCTGGCTACGGCACCGGTTTTGAATTGAGTTGTAGTGGCCGGGGGTTCCGCTTGCTTTGCCCGGCCGGGTTGCTTGGGTTACAGCTCAATCTTCTGGATTTCGGACACGGCGTTGCCACCGTTTTCGAGGGCTGCCAGCACGTCGAACACCTTGTCGGACCAGCCGGCAATGAGGGCGACGCCATTGGCCTCGTTCACTTCGAGCGGGGCCGTGCCGTGGCCGGCCAGGTCGAAGAGGTAGAGGCGGGCCTGGGGGGCCACGTTGGCGCGGTAGGCGGCCCATTCCTGGGCCATCTCCACGCCGCGGGTGCTCCACAGCTGGCAGTCGGTGAAAATCATGACCTTATCTACTACCTCGCGGCGCTGGCGCAGGTCCTGCACCACCAGGTAGCCGTTGGTGGAGTAGCCTACCTCGCCTTCGCGGCGGTACAGCTCCTGCACGTTGCGCAGTACCTGGCCCTGGGGCAGGCTGATGCGCTTCCAGGTGTTGCCGAAGATGCCGGTGATCACGTGCTGGCAGCGGCTCTGGAGCAGCATCCCTAGCACCAGGCCCACGTCGTAGAGCAGCACTTTGCTGCGCGCCGACACCGGCTGCTGCATCGAGCCCGATACGTCGCAGGCCACCACCACGCGGGTGTCGGGCCCGAAGCCGCGCAGATTGGCCGCGCTAGCCGCAATGGCGCTTTCGAGGGCGGCCAGCACCGGGGCAGTCCGACCGTTGTCGAGCGCCGCCACCTCGCGGTAGGCCGCCAGGAAGCGGAAGGGCAGCTGCCGGGCGCGGGCTACCTGGCGGGCATCGGCTAAGATGGCGCAAGCCTGCCCTAGGGTATCGGCGTTCACGTTGGCTTCCAGCAAGTTGCGCAGGTTGCGCAGCAAGGCCATGTAGCCCAGCTTGCCGCTGGCTACCAGCGCTTCCCAGGTGCGGGCTACGGCAACTTGGTGCTCGGCCGGAATGGCGTAGGTAACCTGCCCGGCGGCCGACAACTCGGTTTCCTAGGTGTAGGGCGTGGGCAGAGTACCGGCCACGAGTTGGTCGAAGATGGCTTGCTGGCCGGCATCACGCGGCTTGGGATGCACCAGGAATAGGGCGTCGCGCAGGCGCACGGTTCCGTCGCGGTTGTACTTGGCCAGCTGGTAGGCGTCGAACTTATTGAAGGCCAGCGCCAAGCCGTGCTGCACCTGCTTCGAGAGGCGCCCTAGGGTCTTGCGGCCCTGGGCGCGGCCATTGGCCTGAGCGTAGCAAGCCAGCAACTCCGTGATTTCGTCGGCGCGCTGCACCACCCGCGCCACTAGGCGGCTCACCAAGTTGTCGCCGCGGTGCCGGCGGGCCAGCTCCACAGCCAGCACCAGCGGCACCGAGCGCAAGTACAGTTGCTCACGGGCATACACCGCCAGCTGCGCCACAAACAGCGGCTCGTTCTGGGCCACCAGGGCCTGCAGGCGCGCCAAGCGGGTGTCGGCCTTTTCGTAGAACTGGTCGCTGAGGCCGGCCGTGGCCACGGCGGCGTACAGCTCTAGGGCTGGGGTGAGGACGTAGGCCGGGGCGCCTGCGTGGTTGCGCACGGGGGCAGCCGCTTTGCGGAAGTTGAAATTGAAGCGCATTTGTTTTCAGCTTTGGGCCGCTGGCTGGCAACAGTTGATTTTCGGGTGGCGAGCACGCAGGCTCAGGTAAACCACCAATTTTGACAGCAGCAGAGAGAATAAAGAATTTTACATGAATCAATTATTTATTACCGGAAAGGCATAGCTTTTCCAGGCAATTAAAATTGCTTTTTACGTTAATTAATGGGCACAAAAAAACCCAGCTTTCACAAGCCAGGCTTTTTATACACGGAATTTTAGCCAGCTAGTACCAGCAATTATTCCACGTAGAAAAAGCGAGGCCGCGCCGCTTGTGGCCGCCCTTGGCGAACCCTTGCTGCGGCAGGTAAGGCAGGTGGTTGGGGCGACTATCGGACATGGGCCTAGGGTTGGGTAGTGACCGCCAACACGAGGCTAGCGAGCCGTTTTACTCATCAATTGCTACGTAAGCATCTGATGGGCAATAAAAAACCCGAGCTGGTGGGCTCGGGTGAGGCAGCTTTAGCTTGGCGCTAAAAGCTAGGCACACTTACCGAGCCGAGGCAGACCTTCTGGCTGCATCTTATCCGAATTGCGGAGGCTTGTCAGGAAGTGGTACATTGTTTTAGCGGTTTAGTACGACAAAGGTGCGGCAAGTTTTTTATCGCTGCAAGTCTTTTTAAAAATATTTCAAATTATTTTCTAAAAAGACTCAGTTAATATTTTTAAATGCCATACCAATTAAACGCCAATTTTATTCTATTCACTGACTTACTTAGTAGATTCATAAAATACGTTTTACTATCTCCATCATTTAATCTTATTACCTAGATAATAATTAGGTTTCAATAATGACCTACCAATGCAAAGACCCTAGGCCTATTAATCGGTGCAACGCGGCTTGAAGTCAACGACCTGCTAGCTCTGCGAGTCTTTGAAGAGCGCAGTCTATAGCATGAGGTGACCCCGCGACTAGCAAGCCAATGCACGTACCTGCGGGCAAGGCTCAGCTAGTAAGTGTATTGCGTTAGGAGAATAGGTGCAAACGTTTGCAGTTACTAGCACAATTCCGTTACTTTTGGGCACTGCTGCTTTGCTTCATACCCTGTTCATAGCCGCTATTCTTGCTACCATACTGTTGGCTAATGCTTTAGCTGCAAGCATGTTGGTTTCTCGCTCTACACGCTCAGTTCCTTTTCCACCTATCATGCCCACCCCTTACCCTGCCCCGCCGGTAACCGACCCGGCTGGTTTTATTCCAGCTAAGCCTACCGCTGCGCCTTTCGGCACGGCACCCGACGGCACTGCGGTGCACCTGTACACGCTCACCAACCTGAATGGGCTGCGGGCCACCATCAGCACCTACGGCGGCACGCTCACCAGCCTCGACGTACCCGACAAGGCCGGCAAGCTGAGCAACGTCATCCTGGGCTTCGACAAGCTCGCTGGCTACCTGAGCCCCGCTTTCCGCAAGTCGAATCCCTATTTCGGCGCCCTCATCGGCCGCTACGGCAACCGCATCGCCAAGGGTAAGTTTACGCTCGCTGGCCGGCAGTACCAAGTGGGCGTCAACAACAACGGCAACTCGCTGCACGGCGGCAAGGTGGGCTTCAACCAGAAGGTGTGGACGGCTACGCCTGGCTTATCCCCCCTAGGGCCTACTCTGACGCTCAGCTACTTGAGCAAGGATGGCGAAGAGGGCTATCCGGGCAATTTGCAAGTGTCGGTGGTGTACACGCTCACCCACGAAAACGCCCTGCGGCTTGAGTACACCGCCACTACCGACAAGGCGACGGTGCTTAACCTCACCAATCACAGCTACTTCAACCTTAACTACGGGCACAGCCAGGACATCCTCGACCACGTGCTGGCACTCAACGCCGAGCGCTTCACGCCCGTGGACGATACCCAGATACCTACTGGTGAGCTACAGCCGGTGGCCGGCACGCCATTCGATTTCCGCCACCCCCACCCTATTGGCGAGCGGCTGGGGCAGGTGCCGGGCGGCTACGACCACAACTACGTGCTGGCCACCGAGCAGCGCCCTAGGCCCGAGTTGGCGGCTACGGTGTACGAGCCGACTTCGGGCCGCACCCTGCAGGTGCACACCGACCAGCCGGGCGTGCAGTTCTACACCGGCAACTTCCTCGATGGCACCCTCACCGGCCAGGGCGGGGCGCAGTACGGGCAGCACTACGGCTTTTGCCTTGAAACCCAGCATTTTCCCGACTCGCCCAACCAGCCGCAGTTTCCGAGTACCGTGCTGCAGCCTGGGCAGTCGTTTCGCTCTACCACCGAGTACCGCTTTGGCGTGCGCCAGTAGTGCCTGGGCCGCTTGCCGCCAGCTGGCGCAGTAGCCTCCGCGTCTAGCCTGCGCGCTGCTAAATCGTTTAACCAGCTACGCCCTATCGCTCGCTGTGCATTTGGCCTAGGGCTGCCCGGCGCTTGTTCTTGCATTTTCCACCCATCTTCTCCCCATGCCAACACCCTGTTACGCCCTGCTGCTGGCCAGCCTGACCGCTGTGCCCGCCCTGGCCCAGTCTACGACGCCGCGCCCGCCGGCTTATCCGCTCATCACGCACACGCCCTACTTTAGCGTGTGGGCGTTTCAGGATGAGCTGGCCGCCGCGCCCACCCGCCACTGGACCAGCGCCCCCCAGAGCCTGGAGGGCGTAGTGCGCGTCGATGGCCAGGCGTACCAGTTTATGGGCCAGGCCAGCGCGCAAAGTCGGGCCGTGGTGCCCACCGTGCGCGAGCAGCCCTACCGGGCGCGCTACACCTTTAAGCAGCCGGCCGCGGGCTGGGAGAAAGCGAGCTTTGCTGGGGCTAGCAGCTGGCAGGAGGGCCCAGCACCCTTCACCGACAACAAGAGCGAGCACGGCACCACCTGGACCGAAGGCGACATTTGGGTGCGCCGCACCGTACGCGTGGCCAACCCCAAAACCAGCAACCCCCTGCGCTTGCTGATGCAGCACGACGACGACGTAGAGGTGTACCTCAATGGCGTGCTGCTGACCAGGCAAACGGGCTTCAACAGCAAATACGACTTCTTTGACGTACCCTCGGCCGCCCGCCAGGCGCTGCATGCCGGCGACAACGTGCTGGCTATGCACGCCACCAGCCCCCAGGGCGGCGAGTACCTCGATGCGGGCCTCTACGAGACGCTGCCCGCCCCGCCCGCGCTGCCCCTGGCCCGCCAAACCAGCGTCGCGGTTACGGCTACCCAAACCACCTACACCTTCACCGCCGGACCGGTAACGCTGAAGGTCAACTTCTTGTCGCCGCTGCTGCTCGATGAGCTCGAAACCGTGGCCCGGCCCGTGAGCTACATCACGTACACCGCCACTGCCACCGACGGCAAAGCTCACCCCACTCAGGTGCTGCTGACCGAGGCCGGCACCCTGGCCACCAACACGCCCTACCAAACCGTAGCAGCCAAGCCCGGCCAGGGCGGCAGCCTGCGCTGGTCGGCCCTCGGCACCACCGAGCAGCCCGTGCTGACCAAGGCCGGCGACGGCCAGCGCATCGACTGGGGCTACGCCTACCTGGCAGCCCCCAGCGCGGCCAAGCTCGGCGTGGGCAACCCCGAAACCCTGAAAACCGCCTTCGCCAAAACCGGAGCCCTGGGGGCTACCGCACCCACCCAAACGGGCCAAGCGCAGCGGGTGGCGCAGGCCGCCGTGCTCGACCTGGGCCAGGTGGCCGCCCAGCCCGCCGAGCAGCACCTGCTGCTGGGCTACGACGAGCAATACGCTGTGGAGTACTTCGGCCAGAAAATGCGGCCCTGGTGGCGCCGCGACCCGGCCATGACCATGGAAAAGGCCCTAGGGGCCGCCGAGGCCGACTACGCCCGCCTGCGCCAGAAAGCCACCGCCTTCGACCAGAAGCTGCGGACTGATGCCACTGCCAGCGGCGGCTCGAAGTACGCCGACTTGTGCCAACTGGCCTATCGCCAGGCCATTGCAGCGCACACCGTGGTGGCCGGGCCCAAGGGCGAGGCGCTCTTTTTCTCGAAGGAGAATTACTCGGGCGGCTTCATCGGCACCGTGGACGTGACCTATCCCTCGGAGCCGCTGTTCTTGCTGTATAACAACGAACTGGCTAAGGGTATGCTGCGCTTCATCTTCGAGTATTCGGAGTCGGGGCGCTGGAAGAAGGACTTCCCGGCCCACGACCTGGGCACCTACCCGCAGGCCAACGGCCAGAAGTACGGCGAGGACATGCCGGTGGAAGAAGCCGGCAACATGCTCATACTCACGGCCGCCGCGGTGCGCGTAGATGGCAAGCCCGATTTCGCCCGCGAGCACTGGCCCACGCTCACCAAGTGGGTGGGCTTCTTGAAGCGCGACGGCTTCGACCCGGCCAACCAGCTTTGCACCGACGACTTCGCCGGCCACCTCTCGCGCAACGCCAACCTGTCGCTGAAGGCCATCATGGGCATTGCCTGCTACGGCCAGCTAGCCCGCCAGCTCGGCGACACCAAGGCTGCCGACGAGCACCAGGCCCTCGCCCGCGAGCTGGCCAAAAAGTGGATGCAGATGGCCCAGGACGGCGACCACTACGCCCTAACCTTCGACAAAACCCCCGGCTCGTGGAGCCAGAAGTACAACCTGGTGTGGGACAAGGTACTGAACCTAAATATCTTCCCGCCTGAGGTGGCGCAGCAGGAAATGGCCTTCTACCTCAAGCACCAGCAGAAGTACGGCTTGCCGCTCGACAGCCGCAAGACCTACACCAAGTCGGACTGGATTATGTGGACCGCCACGATGGCCAACAGCCAGGCTGATTTTGAGGCGCTGGTGGCCCCCATCTGGCAATTCGCCAACGATACGCCCAGCCGCGTGCCCCTCAACGACTGGCACGAAACCACCAACGCCAAGCAAGTCGGCTTCCAGGCCCGCTCGGTGGTGGGCGGCTATTTCATGAAGCTGCTGAGCGACAAGCTCACCAAGTAGGCCCTAGGGGTGCCGGTGCTTGCTGGCACCCCTTTTCGGGTCGCGTTCCTGTTCTTTTTTCGGCTTTCGGGCGAGTGCCCGCTGGCATTTTTCACCTTTTCCACCCACCCTTTATGTTGACAGCTTTACTGTCTGCCCGCTCTGTGCGCCAGTCCTGGACCGGCCTGCTTATTCTCCTGCTGCTGAGTTTGCGAGCCCTGGCCCAAACCAGCAGCAATCCCATTCTGGCGGGCTACCAAGCCGACCCGGAAATGGATTATTTCAACGGGACCTACTACATCTACCCCACTACCGACGGCAACTCGAGTGGCGGGCAGTTTCACGCGTTTTCTTCGACCGACCTTACCAACTGGACGGACCGGGGCGTGGTGTTCGACCTAGGCCGGCAAACCACTTGGGCCACCTACAACGGCTGGGCTCCTTCGGTGGTATCCCGCAATGGCAAGTACTATTACTACTACACGGCCCACAACAACGCCACCAATACGCCGTCCATCGGGGTGGCCGTGGGCACCACCCCCATCGGGCCCTTCACCGACAACGGGCAGCCGCTGCTGACGCCCGCGCTCAGCAACAACATCACCCAGGATGTCATTGACCCCATGGTGTTTGTGGACGACGATGGGCAAGCCTACATCTACTACGGCGGCTCGAGCGGCGCCCGGATGGTAGTGCGCAAGCTCAACGCCGACATGGTATCGCTGACCAACGATGCGCCGCGCGACATTACGCCCCAGAACTACACCGAGGCGCCCTACCTGGTGAAGCGCAATGGCCGCTACTACATGACTTACTCAAACGGGCGCTGGTTCGACGATAGCTACAACGTGCAGTACGCCACCAGCACCTCGCCCACCGGCCCCTGGACCTACGGCGGCTCGGTGGTGAACAGCGACGCCAACCGCTTCGGGCCGGGTCACCACTCCATCACCCAGTTTCCGGGCTGCGACGACTACTACATTGTGTACCACCGCTACCAGGACCGGACCTACAAGACCCGCCAGGTAGCCATCGACCACCTGACGTTCAACGCCGATGGCAGCATCCAGAAGGTGAATATGACCAGCTACGGTGTGGCGCCGCGCCCGGCCAACAGCGCCTGCCCGGTTAGCCCCCTGCTGGTGTCGGGCGGCCTCTACAAGCTCGCCCACAAAGACACCGACCAAGTCTTGGACGTAGACAACGGAAGCAAAACGCCCGGCGCCAACGTGCAGCAGTTCACTGACAATGGCACCGACGCCCAGCGCTGGACCGTCACGCTGCAAGCCGATGGCCACTACAAGCTGCTGAACAAAAACTCGGGCCATGCCCTAGACGTGGCCGGGGCCAGCGCTGCGCCCGGCACCAACGTGCAGCAATGGACCGACAACGGTAATGATGCCCAGCGCTGGCAGATGCAAGCCATGAGTGGTGGCTTCTACAAGCTGCTGCACAAGGGCACTGACCAGGCCCTGGAGGTGGCCAGCAACAGCGTGAGCCCCGGCGCCAACGTGCAGCAGTACACCGACAATGGCAATGACGCCCAGCGCTGGCAGCTGAACCTCGTTGACCAGCCCATCGTGTCGGGCGGGGTGTATAAGCTCACGCACAAGGGCACCACCCAGTGCCTGGAAGTGCCTAGCAACTCGGCCTCGCCCGGCACGGCGGTGCAGCAGTATACCGACAACGGCAACGATGCTCAGCGCTGGGTGATTACGCGCATGCCCGATGGCTACTACAAGCTGACGCACCGCAACACCAACCAGTGCCTGGAGGTGGCTAGCAACAGCACGAGCACTGGCGCCACGGTGCAGCAGTACACCGACAACGGCAACGACGCCCAACGCTGGCAAATAGTACCCCTAGGCGATGGCTATTGCAAGCTGGTGCACAAGGGCGCCACCCTCTGCCTCGACGTAGATAACAACCTGTCGGACCCCGGCACACCCGTGCGCCAATACACCGACAACGGCAACGACGCCCAACGCTGGCGCCTCGACCTGATGCCGCAAAACGTGGGCACTACCGTCTTAAAAGCCACGAGCGCTTCGATAATGGCCGCCCCGGCCCCGCTGACCGTGTACCCGGTGCCCGCCACCGGCCAAGTGCATTTCGTGGTAACGCCCGCCCAAACCGGCACCCTCATCCTGGATGTGCTAGACACGCAAGGCCGCCTGGTGCGCCACCTAGCCACCGACCGGGGCATGCAAGGGCAAGCCGCCGAATACCTACTCGATGGCAGCACCTGGGCCGCCGGCGTCTACACCGTACGCCTAAACATGGCGGGTCAGGTAACGCACACGAAGCTGGTGCTGGTACACTAAGTACCCCTAGGGCCTGCACCCACCAAAAAGCCCCTGCTACAGCTGTAGCAGGGGCTTTTTTATGATTATGCAGTAGGCTATTTATTGGCTAGCTCGAAGCGGCTGAAGGTAGCGGCGCCGCTAGGACCCTGCGCCACCAGGCCCACGCGCACGCCCCGGTCCCAGGGCGGCAGGAAGCCGCCGTCGGCAGCAGGCCCCAGGTCCGTCCAGCTGCGCCCATCAGTGCTGTAGGCGAAGGCGTAGTGGCTGCCGCCCGCGTCTTGCACGCGCAGGTGCAAGGCCGAATTGGCGCCGGCCGGCAGCGGCGCTTCGGCCAGGGTGCGCAGCTTGTTGTCGCGCCGCTCCACGAGCTGCAGCTTGCCGCCGCCGGCCACCAGGCGCAGCGAGTTTGCCGGGTCGCCTAGGGCCGCAATGCCGGCCACAGTGCCAGCGGGCAGGGCGGCCGGGTCGAGTAGCGTGGTACTAGCGGTGTAGTTAGCGGCCAGCGTGGAGCGGCCCAGCTCGGCGCCACCCTTGTCGGGGCGGGCCGTTAGCTGCAAGTTGCCGTTCTGCAGCGCAAACTGCGGCTTGTCTTCTACCGGCCATTCCCAGGTGGCGCCCAGGGCCGAGCCCGCAAACTCGTCGGCCACGACGGCCGGCGTGGAAGCCGGTGCGGCGGGCGTGCTGTGGTCGTTTAGGAACTGAGGCCAGCCGCTGGCCGTCCAAACGAACTCGCTGAGCACGCCCTGGCGGCCCACGTACTGCATGCTACCGGTTTGGTAGGCGTGGTGCAGCATGTACCAGTGGCCGTTGCGCTCGACGGCAGTGCCGTGGCCGGGGCAGGTCCAGGTATCATTTTTGGTCAGGATGGGGTTCTGGTCGTACTTTTCCCAAGGACCCAGCAGGTTCTTGGCCCGCGCTACGCCGGTGGCGTAGGTGCAGCCGGGGCCGCAGCACCCGTTGGCGGCGTAAAATAGGTAGAAGTAGCCACCGTGGCGCACCACGCTAGGACCTTCCACCAGGTTACCCTCCCAGGCAGCGGTGTTGCGAAACAGCTCGGTTTTCTCGCCCACCAGCTTGGTGCGGTCCTCGCTCAGGCGCTGCGCCCAGATGGGCGTGGGCTTGTTCTGGCTGTTGCCATCTTCCTTCCAAATGAGATAGGGCTGGCCATTTTCGTCGTGCATCGGGAAGCCGTCGATGCTGCCGTCGGGCTGGCCTACCAGGGGGCCATGGTCGGTATAAGGGCCCTCGGGGCGGTCGGCGCTGGCCACGCCCACGGCCAGGTTGCCGCCGCGCTGGTGCGCCGTATAGAAGACGTAGGTCTTGCCGTTGGCGTCGTGGTTAATCTCGGGCGCCCAGAAGTAGTAGTCGGCCCAAGCCGGCCGCTCGCCCGGAAATACGTGCCCCACCAGGCTCCAGTGCTGCAAATCGGTCGATTTTAGCAACGGGAAAGTCGGCCCCCAGTTCGACGTAGTAGCCGTGGCCCAGTAGGTGTCGCCCACCTTGGTTATCGACGGGTCGGGGTAGTCGCCGGCCAGCACGGGGTTGGCAATGGGCGTGGGAGCCGAGATGGCCCTAGGGACCGCGGCGGTCGCCGAGCGCTTGAGCTTGGTTTTGACTTTGACCGGCGCTTGGGCCGGAGCCAGCAGCGGGGCAGCTGCCAGCAGCCCGAGGGCCGCTAGCGGGCGTAGTACGCGGAAATGAAGCATAGGCAGATGGTAGCAAAACGGCCCGCGTGAGGCAGGCCGTTTGTTAGAAAAAACAATAATGCACCGCAGGAGTCGCAAAATAACGCGGCCCCTAGGGCCTTACTCGCCGGCCGGTTTGGTAACGGCCGTGCTGATGCTCACGGGCGTACCGAAGTTGGGCGAGTTATCGGCGTTCCAAGTAAACTTCTGCATCCGAGGGTTGCGGGTGTCGCCGCAGCCCTGGCCGGCTTGGTTGTTGGCGTGGTAAATTATCCAGTCCTCGCTGCCGTCCTTCGACTTGAAGAAACCGTTGTGGCCCGGCCCGTAGGCGCCACCAGCCGTGTTCTTCACAAAGACCGGCGTGGTCGATTTCGTCCAGGAGCTGGCCACCAGCGGGTCGGTGCCGGTGAGCTTGAGCTGCCCTAGGGCGTAGTCGTCAGTGCTGCAGTGGCTGGCCGAATAAACAATGAACGTCTGGCCGTTGTGCTGCAAGGCCTCCGGGCCCTCATTCACCTTTGGGAAGCCGTTCAGCTCCCAAGCAAGCTCGGGGTGGCTGAGCTGGGTGCTCGGGCCAGTGAGCGTGTAGGGGTTGCTGAGCTGGGCAATATAGAGGTTCTGCTGGCTGGCCCCAGCCTCGCGGCCCGACCACAGCAGGTAGCGCTTGCCACCCTGCTCCAAGATGCTGGCGTCGATGGCCCACAAGCTTTGGCTGCCCGCCACCGCCAGCTGGCCCCGGTCGGTCCAGGTGCCCTGGGTGGGGTCGGCGCTGGCGTTTTCGAGCACCCACAGGCGTTGCGCATCGTTGCCCGAGCCGGCCGTGTAGTATACGTACCACTTGCCATCCAAAAAGTGTAGTTCGGGGGCCCACACATCGCGCGAAGTAGGCCCGCTACTCGGGGCCGTCCAGATGGTGGTGCTCACGGCTGAGCCCAACTCGCTCATCTTCGCCGTTTTGCGGATAACGAGGCTGTTGCCCGTGGTTTGCATGTAGTAATAGGTGCCATCCTTCTGGTACACCCACGGGTCGGGACCGCTGGGTAGTAGCGGATTGGTGAAGGGGGTAGAGGTGGGCGGCGGGGGCGTGGGGGTAGGCGTGGTGCCGCCCCCGCCCGCCGGCGACGAGCCCTTGGAGCAAGCGAGCGTGCCAACCAGCAGCAACGAAAACCAACGGGAAGAACGCAGCATAGACAATGGGGTGGGGAAGGGATGATGAACAGTAGCCACAGCGACTAGGGCCTTGGCATACCCCCTCACTTTAAGCGAAACAGCCGCCGCACCCATAAGGTACGGCGGCTGCCAGGGACGGCCCTAGGGCTCATAAAATCCGGCTAGCCTTAATAGCCAGGGTTCTGGGTCAGGCCCAGCAAGTCAACCTCGGTTTGCAGCAGCGGCAGCAGGCGCGACACGCCCACCCGGAAGGTATTGAACTGCGCATCGTGGGCTTTGAGTTGGTCTACGGTGCTTTGGTTGTCGAGCAGGCCCCAGCGCTGTAAGTCGAACCAACGCACACCCTCGCCAGCTAGCTCGGTGGCGCGCTCGTGCATAAGCTGGGTGCGCAAAGTAGCTTGCGTGAAGCTACCTGCCGCGAGGGGGGCTAGGCCCGCCCGCTGGCGCACTTGGTTGATGAGCGGCACGGCGGTAGCCGTCTGGTTCTGCTCGTTCAAGGCCTCAGCCTGCAGTAGCAGTACGTCGGCGTAGCGAATAACGCGCTGGTTGATGGGCGAGTCGAAGTCCTCGAACTGGCGATAGTAGTCGGTCTGATACTTGCGCCAGTACACGCGCTTGCGCTGACCAGCGTTCTTGCCGTAGCGGGTCAGAAAGCCCACGCCGTAGGCCAGCGTGTCGCCGTCCACCGGCAAAGCGGTCGGGAACTGCGTGCGGTCGGTGCGGTCGTAGAACACGGTGGCGGCTAGGCGCGGGTCGCGCTGGCCGGCGGTGGTGCTTTCCTGCAGAAACTCGCGCACCAGCCAGGGTCGCACCTCCCCGTCGTTGAAGCCGAAGCCCGGCACGCCCCAGAACTGCGAGCGCTGCCCGCCCTGCGAGCTGGTAGCGTCGGGGCCACCGCCGCTGTCGTTGCCACCCTTCTTCTCGTCCGAGAACTGCACCTCGAAAATCGACTCCGAGTTGTTCTCCGACGTGTGGCGGAAGTTATCGGTGTAAGTAGTGGTGAGGCGGTAGGTACCCGAGCTAATCACCTTCGCAAACTGCGCCTGGGCATCAGACCAGCGCTTGTTTTGCATGTATGCCTTGCCCAGCAGAGCGGTGGCAGCACCTTGGGTGGCGCGGCCTACGTCGGCAGCGCCATAGCTCACCGGCAGGTCGGGCTGAGCCTCCTGCAAGTCCTTGATTACTTGGGCCCACACGTCGGCTTCCTTAGCCTGGGGCACGTTGGCGGTTAGCTCGGTGCTGTAAGTAAGGGCCAGCGGCACGTTGCCGTAGAGCGAGGCTAGGTTGAAGTACGACAGCGCCCGCAGGAACTTGGCTTCGGCCAGCACGCGCTTTTGCAGCGCGGCGTCCATGCCCGTGATGGTAGGCACGCGGTCCAGCACCTGGTTGCAGCGGAAGATAGTGCGGTAGTGGTCGCGCCAGATGGTGCTCGACACCTCAAAGTCGTAGTTCTGCTGCACGAAGCGGGTGAAGTCGGCCAGTTCGCCCCAGGGGCTCTGGCTCCAGCCAATGTCATCGCGCAGGTCGAAGGCGAAGTTGAGCCAGCGGCGGTACATGCCTAGGCCCTGCAAGCCCGCGTAGCAGGCCGTAGAGCCCTTCACCGCGTCGTCGCTGGTTTGCCACGACGACTGCACGGTGGGCAGGTTGGGGTTTACTTGGTTGAGAATGTCCTTCTCGCAGGCCGTGGCACTGAGCAGCAGCGTGCCCGCCACGCCCAGCCGGGTCAGGATAGATTTCATGGTAGATAGCTAGATACGGGTGGGAGAAAGGCTTAGAAGCCGGCTTGCAGGCCTAGGGTGAACGAGCGCAGGTTGGGGTACGAGCCCGCGTCCACGCCGCGCGCCAACGAGCCCTGACCCACGGTTTCGGGGTCGTAGCCGCTGTACTTGGTCACGGTGAACACATTCTGGCCGGTCAGGAACAAACGCAACGAGCCAATGTACTTGGTGCGCTCGAGCAGGTCCTTGGGCAGCGAGTAGCCCAGCTGCACGTTCTTCAGGCGCAGGTACGAGCCATCTTCCAGCCAGCGGGTGGTTTGGTAGCGGTCGTTGTTGCCGGGGGCAGTGCCGCCGTTGGGTCCGCCCGCGATGATGGCCCTAGGGGTGGTCGTGGAGGGATTTTGGGGCGTCCAGGGGCTGAAGCCGGCCAAGTGGTTGTTGTTGTCGTCGGTGCGTTCCAGCCAGTACTTGGCGTCGTTAAACACTGTGTTGCCCTGCACGCCCTGGAAGAAAGCAGCCACGTCGAAGCCGCCGTAGCTGGCCGTCAGGTTCAGGCCGTATTGCAGACGCGGGAACACGCGGCCCACGTGCACGCGGTCGGCCTCCGTAATCTGGCCGTCGCCGTTGTTGTCACGGTAGCGCACGTCGCCAGCTTGCAAGCCCGCCGGAATATTATCGCCGGTCTGGTAAATACCGTCGAACTGGTAGAGGTAGAACGAACCAATCTCATAGCCCACCTCAGTGCGCGTAACGGCTCCGGGACCACCCTGCAGGAAGTTGGCTGGTGAGCCTTCAATCGAGCCCGAGTTCAGGTTCAGCACCTTGTTGGTAAGCGTGGTCAGGTTGGCCGTTGCGCTGTACTTGAACGGCTTGCGGTCGTCGGCGTAGCCCACTTTGAATTCAAACCCGCGGTTTTCGAGCAAACCTAGGTTTTGGTAAGGCAGGGCCCCAGCATTGCCCAGCACCTGCGGCAGGTTGGGCGATACCAGGGCGTTGGCCGTGCGCGAGATGTAGTAATCGGCCGACAGCGAGAAGCGGTTTTCGAGTAGTGCCAGGTCGAAGCCGTAGTTCTGCGTGCGGCGCTCCTCCCAGCGGATGTTGCTGGCGAGCGTCGTCTGGATGGCGCCGTTCTGAATAGTCTGGCTGGTACCCAGTACGTAGTTGGCGTTGGTATTGAGTGCCCCTTGGTAGAGGTACGAGCCGCCGTAGGCCCCGCTCAAGTACTGGTTGCCGAGGCTACCGAAGCTGGCGCGCAGCTTCAGGTCGTTAATAAAGGTGGCGTTCTCCAGGAATTTCTCCTTCGAGATGCGCCAGCCTACCGAGCCGGCCCCGAAGTTACCCCAGCGGCGGTCGGGTGCAAACTGCGACGAGCCGTCGCGGCGGAAGGCGCCCGTTACGAGGAAGCGGCGGTCGTAATCGTAGGTTACCTGGCCGAAGAACGACTCCTTGCCCTGCACGTAGGACGAGCCAATTACCTGCGGCGTCTGGGTGCCCGCATCAAGCGCCCAGTAGTATACCGGCCCGGTGCCGTAGCCGAAGTTGACGCCCCGCGTAAACTCGAAGCTGCGACGCTGGCGGCTGTAGCCGGCCACGGCCGTCAGGTTGTGGTCGCCGAAGCTCTTGTCAAACGTCAGCGTGTTTTCGGCCTGGCCAAACAGCTCGTTACCCTGGTCGTCGCCGTAGTTGGAAGGCGTGGTAGCGTCGTTGCGGCGCCACACCCCAAACTGCCGCTTCTGCTGGTCGCGGAAGCCGTGGTACTCTAGGCCTAGGTTGAGGCGGTAGCGCAGGAAGTCAAAAATCTGCACCTCGCCGTACACATTGCCCAGCACGCGGTTGTTGGTGCTGGTATTCACTAGCAGGCGCTGGAGGGCAATGGGGTTGGTGCCGAAGGTGATGGCGTTGTTGTTGCCGATACCAAAGCCGCCGGGTACGGTGGGGTCATACACCGGAATAACGGCCGGCATACGCAGTACTTCGGTGAAGGGCGCGCCGTTTACGTAGGTTTGGTTGGCACGCACGAGCTGCAGGTTTTCACCCACCCGCAGGCGCCCGCGGTTGAAGCCCGTATTCACGCGGGCCGTGAAGCGCTCAAACTGCGGCCCGATGATGGTGCCCTGCTGCTTGAAGTAGCCGCCCGATACGTTGAAGTTTGACTGCGGGCCACCACCCGAGAAGCCCAGGTTATAGTCCTGCACCGAGCCTTGCTTAAACAGCTCTTTCTGCCAGTCGGTATCGATGCCGGCCGGCAGGCTAGCGGCGTAGGGCTGGCGCGGCAGGCCGGCGTTGTCGTAGGCTTGGTTGTTGGTAACGGCCCACTGCGCGGCGTTGGCCAGGTCGAGGCGCTTTATCAGGTTTTGCACCCCGCCGCTGGCGTTGAAGCTGATGGCGGGCGTACCCTGCTTGCCCTTTTTGGTGGTGATGATGATGACGCCGTTAGCGCCCGAGTTGCCGTAGGGGGCCAGGGCAGCAGCGTCTTTCAGCACTTGCACCGACTCCACATCGGCGGGGTTGATATCGCGCCCGGCGCTGCTGGTGGGCTCAATCCAGAGCCCGTCTACTACGTAGAGTGGGCCGCTATTGCTGCCGCCTAGCGACCCTAGGCCCCGGATGTTCACTACCGGTCCCTGGCCCGGCACGCCCGAGTTGGTGACTTGCACGCCCGGTACGCGGCCTTGGATAGCCTCGGCCGTCGAGGCCACCGGTGCTCGCCGTACTTCGGTAGCAGTCACCGTAGCCACCGAACCGGTTACGTTTTGGCGCTCCTGCGTGAGGTAGCCCACTACTACGGCTTCCGAGAGCTGCTGGGCGTCGTCGGCCAGCCGCACATTAATGGTGGTTTGGCTACCCACTGCAATTTCCTGGGTGGCGTAGCCTACCGACGAAATAACCAGCGTGGCCGACTCGGGGACGTCCAGGGAGAAGTCGCCGTTGGCATCGGTGCTGGTGCCCGCGGTGCCGCCTTTCACGCGGATGGTTACACCCGGTAGCGCCTCGCCTTTGCTATCGGTTACGCGCCCGCTAACGCGCGCAGTAGGCTGAGAAGTGGCCAGACGAACTTTCACTGCGACGCTAACGGTAACCGGAGCAGCTGAAGCAGCCGCTAATGGCAGGCCGCAAGCCAAGGCAGGCAGAAGCAGCCGCCCCACGGGGGGTACGAACTTTTTCATAGGGTGGGACTTGAAATTGACAGAAGACAGCCACAAATGTAGGAGCCGCCATGCAAACGATTGCCTAAACAAATGATATTTTTTCAGCTGGCAAATTACTTCGCATCTAGTTTTCCCCGTATTGTTCAGAAAATAGACAGATTGACACATCTAAATCGATATTTTACAAGCCAGTCTTTTTTACCTGCCATTACTCGGTATCACGCACACCTCAACTAACACAAATCGGTGACGGATAGTGACCATGAAGATTACACTCAATAGCACCTTCCTCTAAGCCCAAATCTCGTATTCATGCTATATCGCTGAGTGAGGCCTCAACTCAATTCCCCTTGTAGTGCTCATTCTTTGATAATGAATCAACCTATTCATAATCAGTATAATGCGCTTATTTATTTACAAGCGCTTACTGCTGAGCTAATTACGTACAGTAAGCTTAGCAGTAGCTCTATTGCAAACGTTTGCTATTGCTGTATGCTGACCAGCAGTTTTCCCTACCCTTAGCGCTATCCTTTTCTCATGCCTACCCGTCGCACGTTTCTCACCCAATCTGCTTCCGGCCTTGCCTTATTAGCTACGCGTCCTGCTTCGGCGGCAGCGGCCCGCACCTACACCAATCCGGTGGTAGCCCGCAACTTCCCCGACCCGTTTGTGCTGCAGCACGCAGGGCGCTACTATGCCTTCGGCACTACCGGCGAAGGACGCACCAGCGACGGCCGCGTGTTCACGCTGCTTACCTCTACTAACCTGGTCGATTGGCAAGCCCTGGGGGGTGCCCTCACGCCGCCCCCCGGCACTGATGGGGCGCAGTTTTGGGCGCCTGAAGTGGTGCAGCACGATGGCACATTTTACATGTATTACTCGCGGGGCGGGGGCGCTATCGGTGCCGAGGTGGGGCACCGCCTGCACGTGGCCACCAGCCGCCAGCCCCAGGGCCCCTACACCGAGGTAGCCCAGCTCACCGTAGCCGACAGCCCCTTTACCATCGACCCGCACGCCTTCCGGGACACCGATGGGCAATGGTACCTGTTTTATGCTCGCGACTTTACCGATACCCAGGATGGCTACTATCCCGGCACCGGGCTGGTAGTTGATAAGCTGACCAGCATGACCCAGCTGGCGGGGCAGCCGCGCACCGTGCTGCGGGCCCGCCACAGCTGGACGCTGTTTGAAGCCAACCGCACCATGCCGCTCTACGGCAACCGCACCTTTGCCCAGTGGCACACGCTGGAGGGGCCAGCCGTGCGCCTGCACAACGGTACCTATTACTGCTTCTTCAGCGGCGCCAATTTCCTGACCGACCGCTACGGCGTAGACTATTGCACCGCCAAGCACCCCCTAGGGCCCTACGTTGACTCGGGCTCCGACGCCGGGGCGCGGGTGTTGCACTCGGTGCCAGGGCACGTGCGCGGGCCGGGCCACCACAGCCACGCCATGAGCCCCGATGGGCGCACCGAATACCTGGTTTACCACGCCTGGAACATGGCCATGACCGAGCGCCAGCTGTGCATCGACAAGCTGGAATGGACGGATAAGGGGCCGCGCTGCCTGGGGCCCACCTACACGCCACAGCCCCTCCCCCACTAGCCACCAGCAAAGAGCCACCTAGCTGCGCGCTGGGCGCAACTGGGTGGCTCTTTGCTGGTGGATGACCCTAGGGCGGTGGGCACTACGACTGCGTTACGGGGCTGGCTACTCGCCTAGGCCCAGGCTGTCGACTGCCGCCTGCACCGCTTTAATGCGGTAAGAGGGGGCAGTACCGGGCGCCCGCAGCAGGCGCAGCAAGTGCAGGTACTTGCGGCGGCCCTCGGCTAGCATCTCGGGCGATACCTCGACGGTGAAAATGCTAAACGGCTCAATCTTTTGCACCCCTATCAGCAGGAAACGGTCGGCGTGCAGGGCATCGAGGTAAAAGGCCGCCTGCCGGTCGTAGTCATAGGCCGAGCACTGCCAGCGGAAATGGTCGGCATCGCGGGCCAGCGTGGTTTTAAAATCTACCACCGTATAGGGCTCCCCGGGCTGGGCCGCTACCAAGTCGGCGCGGAGCTTACACATGGTATCGGTGGTAGGCTCGGTAAAGAGGGCACTACGCTCGGTAAGGCCGCCAACTAGCAACTGGTTAAGTTCGGGGCGCAGCTTCACACCTTCTACCAGCCACCACACCAGCGAATCATTGAGGCCGGGCTGGCCGGGCACGTAGTCGTCGGGCTCAAGCAGCGCCGTGTGAAAAGCCGTGCCGAAGCTTAGCGCACCCGAGCCCGAGTCGCGGCGGGGCAGCTTGCCCTCTAGCGCATCGCGCAGGCGCGACAAGTCGGAATTGGCAACGGCGGGCAGCGCGCGGTAATCGTCGTAGGATACGCGGAGCAAATCGGGGCGGGCAACAGGTAATAAGTCGGACACGTGAGCAATAACTGTATTTAACGTAAAAAGTATCCGTTCAACTCACAAAATCGCGGCCCTAGCCCCCTAAAACGCCAGCAGCCCCGGCGCACGGCACCGGGGCTGCTGCAAAATCGAGCGGACTGCGCTACTGCAGGCTAATGGCGTAAATACGCATCTGCAATTTATTGAGCGGGTCACGCTGGCTAGCCAGCGCCACGCGCGTGGGCAGTTCCAGCGTTTGCGAAGATATTAGGAAGCCGTTGTTAGCCTGTGTATTATTGATGACGTTCTGAATGTAGTTTGTCAAGCTCCATGTGTACACGCCTTGGTCGAGCCCTGTCAGCGAAGAAATACCGGGCGTATAATTAGCGCCAGTATAAGCTGCCGATGAAATAGGTTGATTGTTAATATTCGACAGCCGTAGCTCGAGCGGCGGCGGCGTAGGCAGGAAGGGGGTGAGCGTAGTAGCGGGCACCTGCGCCGTTAGCGAGGCTTGCGTAATGGTTATGCGCTGGCCCAACTGGCGCAGGTTGGTCAGGTATGGAAACTCGAGGCGGGTTTGCAGCCCTAGGCCCCCTTCGATGAAGGTACGCTCGCCGGTGAGGGCCGAGCCCACCTGCTGCAGCGACCGCGTAGGCAGATTGCGCACGCCGCCCTTAGTTCGGTCAGCCGAAATCTGGAAGCAGTGCCCCCCGCCCGACCCGATTACGAACGCCGTACTCAACGGAGTAGTGGCATCGGAAGGTGAGTGGTAGTAGAGGTAGAGGCCTGAGCTAGACGAGTTTGCATCAAAGCGCAGGATGGCAGCATCGTCGGTAGCGCTAGCTAATATTGCCAAGCCAGGTAGATAATTCTGAAAATTCTCGATGGTATTAACCTGCCCAGCCTGACCAGCAGCCAGCAGTCTACGTCCGAAATCGTCGCGCAGGCGCATGCGGAAGATTGACTGGCTCCGGCGAGCGCGGCGACGCGGCAGCGTGACATTCAGCGATTGCGTTGAGTCGTAGCTGAGCTTGGTGAGACGGCGCGAAGCATAGCTAGGTTGCGTATTCGACACCGGGGCCGTCATCGGATACACCGCGAACAAGGTTTGCACCTTGGTGGTATCGCCGTAGCGGTAGGTGTCACCAGCCGTTGCGTTCAGCACCAGTGCTACCGAGTCATACACCACCGTAGGGTCGGGCGTGAAGAGCGCCGTTTGCCCTAGGCGGAAGAAACTCCTGGCCTCGATGGTACCTAGCAGCGGGTCAGTATAGCGACCCGCCACTAGGTAGTTTGAGGTAGACGTGACTACCGAGTCGCGCAGGACCGTCGCGGTGCGCACCGTCACCGTATCAATCAGGTAGGTGCCGGTGGTAGAATTGACGTCGGGTAGGCCCACGCCAATCTCGGTCGGCCCTTGCGAGCACGCCCCAGCCAGCAGGGACAGGCTCAGCAGCCCCAGCAGCCAGCTCCAGCCATTGCCTGCTTTACTGCTGCGTAACACTCGGGTCAAACTTGAAGAAGTTGTCGTAGGCAGCTGTGCCATTTGAGCCTAGGCCCACATAGCCGTAGTTGCCAATGCCAAAGCCTACTCCGTAGCTGCGCACGGCCCCTAGGAAGGGGTTCATCTTTGTCCACACGTCCAGGCTGGGGTCGTACTGGAAGCAGTCATTGCGGGCGCCGCCGTTGCTGCCGGTAGCCACGTAGCCGTAGTTACCGATTACGAAAGCCACGGCGTTGTTGCGAGCCACGGCGCTGTAGTCGTAGATGTCCGAGCCGGTAGTCTGGTTGGTCGTGTTGCGCTTCTGCGTCCAGGTGTCGCCGGCGGGGTTGTACGACCAGAAGTCGGTGTTTATAGCCCCGTTGTTGATGCCCGTGCCCACGTACATCTGTCCGTTGATAGTGAAGGCCACGGCGCCCATGCGCTTATCGCCGGGGAAACCCGCAAACGTGCTCCAAGTATCGCTGGTGGGGTCGTACTTGTAAAAGTCTTTCTTGTAGTTGCCGTCGAAGCCGCAACCCACGTAGCCGTTGTTGCCGACGGTGCCGGCTACGGCGCCGTAGCGAGCGGTGCCGCCCAGCACGTTGGTTAGGGGCGCCACCTGCTTCCAGCTACCCACGGTGGTTACCACGGTGTTGTTGGCCAGCGTGGTCTTGGTATTCACCGAAGGGTCAAATTGCCAGAAGTCAGCCAGGTAATTCTGGCCGTCGTAGCCCGTGCCCACGTAGCCTTTGTTGCCGGCCGTGAAGGCCACGGCGTAGTAGCGCGCAGTGCCCGGAAAGGGGGTGAGTGGCGTCCAGCTGCCGGTGGTGGGGTTATACGAATAAAAATCGTTGTAGCGCGCGCCGTTGGCGTCAATGCCCGTCCCTACGTAGGCAACGTCGTTGAGGATGAAGCTCACCGACCCTCGCCGGGCAGAAGCCGGAAAGCTGTTGCCATTGGTCCAGTTACCGTACACGGTGGTGGAGTCCGAATTCTTTTTGCAGCTGCTGAGCCCTAGGCTCCCCAGAAGTACTAGCGCCAGCATCAGCTGGCCTGCTCGCTGAACGAGGTGTTTCATGAAAAAAAATAAAATTGAATTACCCCACAGAGCCCAACTGGAAAGAAGTGGTTGCATGGGAGCAGTGGCGCTCCAACGCGCAGAGGCTGCGTTTGGCTCCACAAAAGTAATCGCAGATTTAGCGGATTTAACGGATTCCGCGGAAAAGGCTGGTTTGGCGGGCGGGCCCCCTAAACGCTGACAGGTGGTATCTGGTGCGTACCAGCCAGCTTTTCGCTACTTATTTCTGCGAAAAAAGCCCGCAGCAAGCCAGGGGGCTGCTCCGCCAGCTTGCGTTTCTGAGCAGCCAGCTTGTCCCCAGGCGGTTCCACGAAATCCGTTAAATCCGTTAAATCTGCGATTCTAGTCGAATCGGATGGCCACGATGGGCTTGATGCGAGCGATGAGGATGGTAGGCAGCAGCACGGCCAATAGCCCGGCCGCCAGCGTGGCCGCGTTGAGCAGGCCGAATACGCCGGGGCTCCAGGCGATGGGCACGCGGTCCATGTAGTAGTTCTCGGGGTCGAGCGGGATGAGCCGGAAGTAGTACTGCAACCCGCAGAACCCTAGGGCAATGACGTTGCCAACAACCAAGCCGCGCACGGTGATACCCAACCCCCGGAAAAAGAACATCTGACGAATCTGGTTGTCAGTGGCCCCTAGCGACTTGAGAATACCAATCATCTTGGTGCGCTCCAAAATCATGATGAAGATGGTCGACACCATATTAAACGTAGCCACGAAGATAATGAGTATCAGAAATATGATGACGTTGCGATTGAGCAGCTGCAGCCAGTCGAACAGCTGGGCGTACTGGTCGGTAATTTTCTCGACCCGCACTTCATAAGGTAGCTGGTTGTAGAACTGCTCGTAGGTGGCATTGAGCTGCTGGAAATCGTGCAGCCGCACTTCCAGCCCACCCACCAGCGAGTCGGGCCAGGCGTTCAGCTCCTGAATCTGGCGGATGTCGCCCAGCACGTACACCTCGTCAAACTCGTCGAGGCCGGTTTGGTAGATGCCGGCTACCCGGAACTTGCGCACCCTAGGGGGCTGCTGAATGAAGTAGAACAGCGCCGGGCTGCCTACCTCCAGGCGCAGCTTGTCGGCCACCTTGCGCGAAACCACGATGTCGTTGCTGGCCGCCGTGTCGCTGAACGTAGGGAATTTACCGGCCACCAGGTTTTCGCGCATCGAGCTAGGCCCGTACTTCTCCGACACGCCCTTGAGCACCACGCCCAGCACCTCGTCGGGCGTTTTAATAATGGCCGTTTTGCGGGCGAAGGCCTGCACCGATGCCACCTGCGGGTAGGTAGCCAGCTGGCGCCGCAGCTCCGGCTCGGAGATGGGCGCTACCTCAAGCGAGTTGGTAGTATCGTAGCGCGAGAGCTGGATGTGGGCGCCAAACGAGAAAATCTTGCGCTGAATCTGCTCGCGGAAGCCGTGCAAAATGGCAAACGACACCACCATCACGGCAATACCCAGCGCAATGCTGACGGTGGCAATTCGGGTAACGGAGTGCGTGAACGAGCCGGTGTCGGCTCCGTCCATGCGGCTCGATATATAACGGGCGGTATTCACGAATGCGTAAAGCTACGGCGGGGGGTGGCAGTAACGGGAGTATTGGGCCCTAAGCACAGTGAACGTTTTACTATCATTCCTCCTATTCGATACCTTTGGCGCATGCTTATTCGCTTCGCCCTGGCCCTAGGGCTGCTCGCGCCGGTTGGGGCCTGCGAGCCGCCGGTAACTCACTCCGCTCCCTCAGTTGCTGCCCCGGCTACCCTGCAAATGGGCGCGGCCCAGCTGCCTAAGTACCTGCCGCTGCTGCGCGGCAAGCGCGTGGGTTTGGTCATTAACCAGACCTCGCTGGTGGGGCGCACCCACCTGGCCGACACGCTCAAGGCCCTAGGGGTGAACCTGACGGCCATTTTCGCGCCCGAGCACGGCTTTCGGGGCGAGGCGGCCGACGGGGCCACCATCGCCGACGGGCGCGACGCCCGTACCGGTGTGCCCGTGCGCAGCGTGTACGGCGCTACTAAGAAGCCTACACCCGCCATGCTGGCCGACGTGGACGTGCTGGTATTCGACATCCAGGACGTGGGCACGCGCTTTTACACCTTCATTAGCACGCTGCACTACGTAATGGAGGCCGCCGCCGAGCAGGGCAAGCAAGTGGTGGTGCTCGACCGCCCCAACCCCAACGGCCGGCTGGTAGATGGCCCGGTGCTCGACCCCAAGCACCGCTCGTTTGTGGGCCTCGACCCGCTGCCCATCTGCCACGGCCTCACGGTGGGCGAGCTGGCGAAAATGCTGAATGGCGAGAAGTGGCTGGCCAGCGGCATGCAGGCGCGCCTGCACGTGGTGCCGCTGGCCGGCGGCTACACCCACGCCACGCCCTACGCGCTGCCCGTGCGCCCCTCCCCCAACCTGCCCACCGCCCGCGCCGTGGCGCTCTACCCCAGCCTGTGCTTGTTTGAGGGCACCGACGTGAGCGTGGGCCGCGGCACGACAACTCCCTTCGAGGTGATTGGCGCGCCCATGCAGCCCAGCAGCCGGCCCTACCAGTTCACGCCCGCCCCCAACGCCGGCTCAACCAGCCCGCCCCAAAATGGTCGCCTCTGCTACGGCCTCAACCTGCGCCAGCCCGAACCCGGCCAGCCCGCTGAGTTTTTTACGCTGAAATACCTGCTCGACTTTTACCAGCAGAGTGCTGATAAGCCCAATTTCTTTAATAAGAATTTTGAGAAGCTGGCCGGCACCGATTCGCTGCGCGCCCAGATTATCGCGGGCCGCTCCGAGGCTAGCATCCGCACCAGCTGGGAACCGGCCCTAGGGCGCTACAAGGCAATAAGGAAGAAGTATCTGCTATACCCTGAGCGGTAACAGTACTTTTACAGCCGCTTGTCGAAGCGCCCCTGCGTGACGCGCACGCTGTCGCAGCCGCCAGGCTTGTAGAGGGTAAAGGCGAAGGTGCCCGCGATGATGCCGTTAGTCAAATCCAGGCGCGTAATAGTCAGGCTACCTCGGCAGTAGGTGGTAGCGCTATCGACATTGCGCCAGTAGCACGCCATTTTTCTATCCTGATAAAGTACGCCCGCCTTTTTAGGGTTTTGAAAGGAATAGGTACCTACCCGACAATTAGATAAAACATCTAAGTAGATATTCTGGAAATTAGAGCTATTATCCGGGTAGCGATAAGTCTGCAATTCAAACAGGCCATTGTTAAGGCCGGAATCGTAAGAGACCGCGTAATTGGATGTGCCATCATAGCCCTGCGGCGTCCAGGGCCGGCCGTTGACGAGGCAGCCGAAAGTGTTGGCCCCAATTTGGGTGATGGGAGGTAGCTGGCCTTCGGGCCGGATGAGGGCAGGTTCGCGGGACTGACACTGGGTAAGGGCTAATAAGACTGCTAACAGCATAAATGGTAAACGCAAGTAGCACATAGCAGAAGAGCTTGTAAAAAGGCAGTATCGACCGCCGTAAACGTAGAACCCTCATAATAGCCGAGCAACTGGAAAGTCTTGCTAATCTGACTTTAGCTAGCTGCCTATTATCGACTTTCGCTGGCTCTACATGGGCTTAGCTCTAACCGCGACGGTGGTTAGTTCTGACTTTAGACCCTAGGGCGAAGCGAGCGGGCTAGGCCTTGCGCTGGCACTAGCCGCAAACGGGCTTGGATTGGGACTACCCCCAGCCTGCTTGCCGTAGCCCGGCAGCCCAGGCGGCTTACTTTCGCGGCCAGTTCGCTTTTGCCTATGCCCGCTCCGCTCCGCCTCATTTTTATGGGCACGCCCGATTTTGCCGTGCCCACCCTCGAAGCCCTGATTGCCATGCCCGAAGCCGAGGTAGTGGCCGTCGTGACCGGGCCCGACCGGCCCGCTGGGCGCGGGCGCCAGATGCAGGCCTCGGCCGTGAAGCAGGCGGCCCTTGCCCACGGCCTGCCAGTGCTGCAACCCACCAACCTGAAGTCGCCCGAGTTTCAGGACGAGCTGCGCGGCTACCAGGCTGACTTGCAGGTGGTGGTGGCGTTTCGGATGCTGCCCGAGGCGGTGTGGAACATGCCGCGCCTGGGCTCGGTAAACATCCACGCCTCGCTGCTGCCGCAGTATCGCGGGGCGGCCCCCATCAACTGGGCCCTGATGCACGGCGACCAGGAAACGGGCGTCAGCAGCTTCTTTTTGCGCCACGAGATTGACACCGGCGACCTGATACTGCAAGAGAAGCTGGCCATTGACCCGGCCGACGACTTCGGCTCGCTCTACGACAAGCTCAAGCACCTTGGAGCCGAGCTGGCCCGGCGCACGGTGGCAGCCATCGCGGCCGGCCAGGCCCCCAGCACCCCCCAGGCCAATCCGCCCGACCTGCGCCCCGCCCCCAAGCTCACCAAGGAAACCGGCCGGCTCGACTTCGCCCGCCCCGCCCACGAGCTAGCCAACCAGGTGCGCGGCCTGGCGCCCGCCCCCGCCGCCTACACCGCCCTGCCCGACGGCCGCGGCCTGAAGGTGCTGCGCGCCCAGCCCCTCATGGCCGACCGCCTGCCCGCTACGCCCGGCACCTGGGTTAGCGATGGCCGCCGCTACCTGCGCGTAGCCACCCCCACTGGCTGGCTCGACTTGCAGGAAGTGCAGCTCGAAGGCAAGAAGCGCATGAGCGTAGAAGAGTTTTTGCGCGGCGTGAAGCTAGATTTCGCGGCCTAGAACTCGCGTGAGCGCGGCACAAACCCAGCCCATGTCAGCCTCTACCTCGCGCCAACTCGCGTAGTCAGCCCGCCGCCGCAGGCTGGTGGGCGTATCTGTGACATCCGTTAAATCCGTTAAATCTGCGATTATGATAGCCTTAGTAGTAGCCGTGGGCGACGGCAACAACGTAATTGGCCGCGCCGGCGAGCTGCCCTGGGGCCGCCTGCCCGCCGACCTGCGCCACTTCAAGCAGCTGACCCTAGGGCACCCGGTAGTAATGGGCCGCAAAACGTTCGACAGTATCGGCCGGGCCCTGCCCGGCCGGCCCAACCTGGTGGTGACGCGCCAAGCCACTTGGGCTGCCGCCAACGCTGAGGCTGCTCCTACCCTGGCCGAAGCCTTAGGCCGCGCCCGCGAACTAGCTGGTCCCGAAGGGCTAGTGTGCATTATTGGGGGAGGCGACATCTACCGCGAAGCCCTGCCCACGGCCGATGTTGTGTACCTCACCGAAGTGCACGGCCAGTTTGAGGGCGACACGTTCTTTACCACGCTGCCGCCGGCCCAGTGGCGCGAAGAAACCCGCGAGCGCCACGCCGCCGACGACCACAACCCGCACGCCTACAGCTTCGTGACCCTACGGCGGCGCTAGCGGCCCTAGGGCCCGGCGGCTGGGTACGACGGCCATTCATGAATTTACCTGGCGCGCACCCACGACGTGGGCCATCGCTACGACAACAGCCCGCAGCAGCAAGCCCTAGGGTACCTCGACGCCCAGCTGGCTCAGGTGCAAGCCGCCCTCCAGTACCGCACCCAGCGCCACCCCGAGGACTGGCTGCTGGTGCTCACCACCTACCACGGCCGCAACGTCGCCACCGGCCGCAACCACGGCGGCCAGTTGGCCCCGAGCGCGCCACCTGGCTGGTGCGCAGCACCAAAGGCCTGCACGCCTACGCCCACCGCCCCACGCCCGTCGCCGTCGTGGACGTGCTGCCCACCGTGGCTTGCTTCCTGCAACTGCCGCTGCCCCAAGCCACCCAGCGCGAGCGCGACGGCGTACCCCTGCTGGGCCCCGCGCCGCTGGCCGAGCCCCAGCTTACGGCCGGCGCCGATAGCCGGCGTCTCAGCCGGACGGCCCTAGGGCTCAAAACCGAAAAGGGGAAGGTGTGGGCCACCACCACCAACTTCAAAGCCGGCGGCACCGACACTTATACCTTACTTGGCACCGTGCTTCTAGGGCGCCAGCGCGTCGCCTTCAGCCGCGCTGCCCACCCAGCGCCGCTCTACAAAATCGTGCTCGAAGGCGCGCACAATGCCGTGAACCGCTGGCGGATGCCCGCCGGTGCTCCCACGCCCTAGGCGGTGGGCCTCACCCCCGGCCCCTCTCCTTGGGACAGGGGGAGCCTAACGAATAGCCGTTATAAGTCCACCGCCGCGCCGCTTGGCTACCCCCTCCCAAGGCGAGGGGGCCGGGGGTAAGGCCCACCACCTGCATAACTTTTCCATCCCATGAAAATCCTGCTTCTATTCGCTGCCGGCGCCGCTGGCTTGGCTTTGCGCCCCCTAGGCCCGCCGGCGCCCCCCGAACTGCTGCTAAACCAGATTTAAGTCATCGGCTCGCACAACAGCTATAAGCAGGCCATCGACCCTAGGCTGTTCAAGACGCTGCAAAAGGCCGATTCGGTGAGTATGAGCAAGATTGACTACGAGCACCAGCCCCTGAGCCAGCAGCTCGACCGGGGCCTGCGGGCGCTGGAAATCGACGTGTACGCCGACGCCCAAGGCGGCAAGTACGCCCACCCCAAGGGCCTGGACCTGGCCCCCGGCCAGCCCGCTTACGACGCGGCCGGCTTGATGAAGCAGCCCGGCTTCAAGGTATTCCACATCCAGGACCTGGATTTTCGCAGCAACACGCCCACCTTCCAACTGGCTTTGCAGGAGCTGAAGCGCTGGTCGGCCGCGCACCCCACGCACGAGCCCGTGTTCATCACCATGAACGCCAAGGACGAGCCCCTCAAGCAGCCGGGCCTCACGGTGCCCGAGCCGTTTACCGCCGCCGTGTTCGACGCGCTCGACCAGGAAATCCGCAGTACCCTAGGGGCCGCCAAGCTCATCACGCCCGACCAAGTGCGCGGCCAGTACGCCACCCTCGAAAGCGCCGTGCTGCACCGCCACTGGCCCACGCTGCAAGCCGCGCGGGGCAAGTTCGTGTTCGTGCTCGATGAGACGGGCGCCAAACGGGCCGCTTACCTCCAGGACCACCCTTCGCTAAAAGGCCGCGTGCTGTTTGCCGATGCCGAGCCGGGCACGCCCGAGGCCGCCATCCACATCCTCAACAACGCCAAGCAGGATGCCGCCGCCATCAAGGCGCTGGTCGAGCAGGGCTACATCATTCGCACCCGCGCCGACAGCGACAACCAGGAGGCCCGCCGCAACGACCGCAGCGCCTTCGAGGCCGCCGAGCAGTCGGGCGCCCAAATCATCAGCACCGATTACTACCTGCCCAGCACGCACTTCGCGTCGCCCTACGCCATCAGCTTTGCCGGCGGCACCTACTTCCGCCCCAACCCGGTGCTGGCGCCGCGCTAGGTGGCGGGGCCCTAGGGTCTATTTTAAGCAGGAAGCCCACCCGTGGCTGCGGGCGCAGCGCTACGGGTGGGCTTCTTTGTGGGCCGGGGGCCTAGGGCTAGCGCAGCAGCACCAGCTTGCCCCAGTCGTTCTTGAAGGCTTTATCGCCGGCCGTTTCGCGGCGCTTGAAGTCGGCTTCGGGGTCGTCGAGCAGCACACGGTAGAGGTAGGTGCCGTTGGCCAGGCGGTCGCCGTACTGGTCGGTACCGTCCCAGGCGTAGTCGGTAATATTATTGCCAATGTGCAGCGGCCCCAACTCGGCCATGAAAATCTCGCGCACCACCTTACCGGTAAGCGTCATAATCTGGATTTTCATGTTGCGCGGCAGCGACGAGCCCGTCACCGTAAACACAAACTTGGCTTTGCTAGTCACCGGGTTCGGATACGGATACACGTTGGTGATGCTCGAATGGCTCACTACCTCAAACTTCACTTGGTAGTCCTGCGTGCCCGAGTAAGCGTTGCTGGGGTCGTGGCCTTGAATGCGCAGGGTGTACACGCCGTCAGTAAGAGCGTTCAGCTTGCCGGGCGTGTATTCCAGCTTAGCTACACTGCCCTTCTGCGAAGTCGAGTCGTAGGTGAAGCGTATCAGGTTGGGGTCGCGCACATTCACCACCGTGGCCGTAGCATCCCCCACTTTCTGCAGGTAGATGGTGAAGTAGTCGGGCTTGTTGACGAAGCGCAACCGGTCCTCATCCTTCAGCTGCACCAGTACCGTCGGCGTGGGCGATACCAATTCGCCGTTGAGGATGTGGCGGCCGTCTACGGCTACGTCGAGCGTGGGCGGCACGTTATTATCAGCTACCGTGATGGTGGGCAGGCGCAGCTCGTTGTTAAAGTAATATTGCTCGGGCTGTAACTGCGGATTCACCACGGCCACCGGCGTAAAGGTGCCAAACACGCCCTTTACGTCCAGCTTCAGCAGCGAGGCCGGGATGGTCAGTACACTGTCACCCGCCCCGAGGTCGCGCGGCGCCGAGATGAGGGCCGACTGCACGGGCTTGCCGTTGGGGTACTTCACCAGCATATTGTTGGCGTCGTAGAGCGACACCTGCACCTGCAGGCGGCTGGCAAACGGATCAGGCGCCACGTTGTCGAATTTCACCGGGAAGCTCAACTCGCCTTTGTTGGTCGCCTGCTGCTTCAGAGTAGCGGCGTCGTAGGCGCTGGCAGCCACCAGGTCGCGACGTACCACCCCCTCGGGCAAGCCTTTATAGGTAAGCAGCCACTGGCGCAGCTGCGGGGGCACCCGGTTGGCAGTATCGCGCAGGGTCAGCTTCAGGCGCATGTAGGGGTAGGTAGCGGCCGAGTAGCCGCTCAGGTCGAGGCGCTTGGTTTTGATGTCGGCCTGCAGCACCTGCTCGTTGCTATTAGTGTCTACGCCCACTAGGCTCAGGGTATAGCTGCCGGTGCTCGAGCCCGGCCGCACCTCATTAAACAGCGCCTGCCACTGCCGGGCCGGGCCAATAAGGGTGCTCACTACCTGGCCGTTGGTGCCTGCCGTGGGCAGGTTGGCGTCCAGGCTGATGGCTTGGCTGTAGGTGGGGGTGCCTAGGGTCGCGTCGGGACCCTTTTCGGCTAGCAGCAAACCGCCGCTGGCTTGCTTCTGGGCCACAATAACCCAAGGCTCACCATTCTTCAGCTGCGTAATTAACTTGCTGCCGAGGGTGGTTGCCAGCTTCTGGCGCACGGTTGCTAGCGCCGCATCGGCAAAGCGCACGCGGTTCTCGCTAGCCAGCAGCACGTAGGCGCCGTCGGGCACGTTGTCGAGGAACTTAAGTAGCGCGTCGCGGTAGCCTTGGTTGTTGTTGATGGTGCCTAGTGTATCGCCGTTGACATTACCAAAGTGGTAGAACGTTTGGCCGTTCTGGCCGCAGGTGGGATAGCCACCTCCCGGCACTGGTATCCGGCGCAGGGTATTGTGGTCGAGCACCACTGCTAGCAGGTTAGGCACTCCCACGCCGCAATCGCCCACGTAGGGCGGCAGCTGCGGGTCAGTCAGAATAGTGCCGCCGCTGGCCACGAAGGTCGGCCCACTGCCTTTCGGTCCCCCGCCGGCCGTGCGCAGCTGCATTGGTGCAGTTGGGCCCGCAAAGCTCCAGCGGTTGCTGGGGGCTGCCACGGCCACGCCCGTCAGTTGGTCGCGCCCGAACTGCCCGTTATGGCTCTGCGACCAGCCGCCCGCTGCCGCGCCCGGTATCACGCGGAACGAACCAGTTACCCAGTTCTTGTCTTCCGCTGGGCCCGGATTGGTGAAGCGCACCCGCCAGTACCACACCGTCGAGTCGCGGGGGCTGCTGAGAGGCGTCGGGATGTAGCTCATCACAGTTTGCGCCGTCACGGTGGTCGAGCGTAGCCCTCCGCGGCTATCGAAGGTGCTCACCGAGTCCACCTGCACGTCGTAGCTGCGGCTCACTTCGTTAAGGTTGTTGCTTTGGGCCACTAGGCGCGGCTGGGTGGTGCCCACCACAGCAAACTCGGTGGGCGACAGCAGCGTGAGGCCGCTGCGCAGGAAGGCGTAGCGCAGGGTAGCGGTATTGTTGGTCTCGTCGAGCTCAGCAATTTTATTGCGGTAGTCCACCTCTACGGTAAAGGTATTGTCGCCGAATACATTGCCCGTATTAGGCAGCGTAATAGCATACACGGTATCGCGCCGGAAGGCCTGCGCAAAGGCCTTATTCGTTATGCCATTATACACGTACTGCGTCTTCGTGCCATCCGGATACTGCCGCGTCACCCGAATCTCTAACGAGTCGCGGGTGATACGAGCGGGGTTGCTTACGCCTACGTTCAGCACGAAGCTGCCAGAAGTAGCCATCACGCTGGTTTGGCCCGGCACCGGCGTGAGCGAGAGGGCCGCGTTACTAGCCACCAAGTCGGGCTTAGCCGGGGCAAACATGCGCACGGCCGGGTCGCCCTGCCACAGCACGGACATCAACTGCTGGGTGGTTTCAGGGGTATTAAGGCGGAAAAGCGAGGTGGTTTGCAAGCGGCGGATGGTTTCCATCTGCGCCTCGGCTATGGGCCGCCCAAACCACGCGGGGTCATTGAAGAGCAGCTGGTTGAGCTGCTTTTCCATGGGGTCAATGAGGTAGGCGTAGGAGAAGCCCGTTTCGGCTAGCATGCCGATAGCGCCTTTGCCAGGAGCCAGCACCCAGTCAGAGCCAAAGGTGCGGCTGCTAAAAAAGCATGCCCCTGCCCCACAACCACTATACATCATGACGGGGTAGCGGCCGGTGTTTTTGTACCCCTGCAGCGGGTCGAGCACGTCGCCAATCTGCAAGTCGGCGTAGTTGGGCGAGCCGTGGCCGAAGTAGCTGATAAGCTGCACACCCGCATTTACTTGTGGTGCAATGTTGTTCTCCACCGGGTATACATTGCCCGTGTTCACGGTAGTGCGCTTAAACTGCGTTACGTTACCCCCAAACAGCGGCGCTTGTATCTGGCGCTTGTAGTAGTCCATGTACCCCCCAAACTCGGCAAATTCCGGGGCCGTGTGGCCACCCGCTAGTTGAATAACATTCTTGTGCCAGCTTTCGGGGTTGGGCAGGCTCGGGGCTATTTGGGCTTCGTAAGTACGGAGCTTGTCGAGGTAGGCTAGCACCTCATCAGGGGTAGTAGTTACTAAACGGCCGGTTATTAAACGGGGCGTATAATTATTGTGGGGCCAATCACTCGATAAAAACACATCAGAAGGGGCCCGGGAGGTGGTAGGTACCAAATCGACACCTGCCTCGCCCTGGTAGCGAGTACTATTCCCAGCGTATACTCCGAAGTAGCCAAGTCCGAAGTCATTGGAGCCAAGCGGAGTGCCTGGTGAAATCCCCTTGCCTAGCAGTAATAAATACTTAGCTTGGGTAGCGGGCGACTTATCGCCCAGCCAGAGTGCAAAATGGCGTAGCGCCAATATAGACCGCTCACCATAGTGAAACTGGTCGTATAGCTGCGGCGCTGTTACTACTAGCGTGTCATAGCGCCCGCCGGCGGCCGAGGCGCGGTAGCCAGCGTAAGCTAAAGCAGCATTAGTCACTGCACCGCTACCCTTAAGTAAGTTGGGGTGAGTAATGACGATAAAGTTGGGTAGCGCAGGGTCCATCGCACGGAAATTGACGCGTTGCGCGGCAGCCGGCGTGAGCAGGCGGCTTTCGTCGGCTAGCAGCAGGCGGCGCGACTGCGCAGTTGTAGCGCTCGGAAACACGTAACGCCGTGCACTAGCCCCTAGAGTCTGGGCAGCGGCCGGGGTGATGCGCTGTACATTCCAAGGGTCGTGTACGTCGAAGCCAGCTACTGTGGTTGGTATATTATCGATTTCGTAAGTAGCCACACCAGCTAGCAGCGAGTCATTCTTGAAGGTCAGACTAGCACGGTCAGCAAACCACACCGGTTGTTGCGGAACGGTTAGGCGTGAGTAGGCATAACGCCAGCCATCGCCGACACCACTAGCTGCTCCTTGATATACATCGGAATTAATTCGTATCTGACCCGAGCTATTAATATCACTAAATAGCAAGTTGTACTTACCTCTCGCAGCAGTAAAATCCGGAAAATTAAGTCTACCTAATTCACGCAAGCCGGTTGATGTTTCTACTCGTACAGCCACTCGGTGACCAGCAATAGGGTCGCTGGAACCTGAAATAACAACCTCAGCCCTAGGGGGAGTAGTAGCTGTAGTAGCTACTGCTCGCAGTATTGAATCGTTGACAGAGGCAGCAGCTGAACCATATATCAAGCCGGAAAAGAAACCCTCACCGGCTTCTAGCCATGGCAAATAGGTAGTGTTAGGAGCATCGAGGTAACCGTCGGCGTGTATCTTGAGTGTGGTCTGCAGACGCCAGGCGTGGGGGGCGCCACCGGCAGCGGTGGGCTGCGCCATGCGCTTACCCGGCCGGCTAGCCCAGGTAATAAAATACGAGGCCGTATCGGTGAAGAAGCTAAAGTGGGGGTTGGCTTGGTCGCGGGGATTTTTGTAATAATCCCGGTCGAGGGCGCCGTCGTTGCGCTGCCCGTAAAACTCCAGAAATGTACTGTTGTCGAGCACGGCCGAGTTGCCGCCCTGGTACACCGCTAGCTCTTTGCCGCGCCGCCACACTTGGAGCTGGCTGGGGGCTACTGCGCCGGCTCCTAGCTTGCTGAGGTAGGCGTAATCGAGGCGGTACATGCCATCGCGCCACACCTTTATTTTATAATAAGGCTGGCCCGATACAATCCATTCGTTGCCGTAGGGCCCAGACTGGGCTTGGGCGGCTAGCGCGCTGCCCAGCAGCAACACTGCCAGCAGCAACAGCCGCCACCTCGGCCATCCCACTAATTGGTACGAATCGTTCATAGATAGTAGCTATAAGTAAGTAGAAAGTAAAGCTTTGTCTGGGCCTGCCAAGCTGGAACCTTGCCAGCCCTGGCTCGCCCCACGCTATTTGAGCTGGGGCTGGCCAATGCCCGAAGCCCGGCTGCCCAGGCCGTAGCCCAAGCTCACAATAAGCGAGTTGGTTTGGCTGGAAGAGGTGCCGCTGGCCTCCAAATCGAGGCGCGAGAGGGCCAGGTCGATGCGCAGGCCGCTGAGAGCCACGCCAGCCCCTAGGCTGTACTGGCCCTTCCACTCTTTTTTATATTGAGCCGTCGTACCTACCATGCCGTTAAAAACTTGTATCTGCTGGTAGTTGCCTATGCCACCGCGCAGAAAAGCCAGCTTGCGGTAGCCAATCTCGAAGCCCGCGCGCGGGTCTACGCTCACGGCGCGGGTCGCTACGAAGGAATTGCGCTGGCCGTCGGTGGTGGTTTCGAGGTCGGCGGCTACCAGGGCCGTAAACTGGCCGGGCAACGTGAACTGGTACCCCGCGCCCAGCACGAGACGCGGCAGGGTTATCTCGGTGGCGTTGGTGGGAATATCCTGGCCGGGCTGGGCCGTAGCGCGGAACTGCTCGGCGTTGATACTCCAGGCGTTGTAGGTGGTGGTGATGTCGCGCGCCATCAGCCCCAGCCGCCAGCTGCCGTGGTTGTATTGCAGGCCCAGGTCGAAGCCAAACCCATACGCATTGGCGAAGTTGCCGACGTTCTGGTAGATGATTTTGCCGTTGGCGCCCAGGCTCAGGCCTTCGGGGCCCAGCTTGCGCGCATAAGAGAGCAGCAGGCCGTAGTTGGCCACCGAGAAGTAGGTAATCTTGCTATAATCGATGTAGCCGTACTCGTTTACCAGAGCCCGCGTGTCGGCGATGTTATCGACGCCCGAGCGCAGCAGCGTGGCCCCTAGGACGCTCTTGTCGTCGAGCGGCATGGCAAAGGCAGCGTAGTCGTACTTCACGATGCCCGAGAACAGCTCGGCGTGTTGCAGTACCCCGTCGTACTTGGTAGTCACGTTGGTGAGGGCCGCCGGGTTCCAGTAGCCGGCCGTAGCGTCGGTGGCCAGGGCCGCCTGGGTTTTGCCCATGCCCAGCGAGCGGGCCCCGGCGCCCAGGTTCATAAACTCGTTGCTGTACTTAGGGGTGTTCGTCTTCTGGGCGTGGGCCCTAGGAGCCAGCCCCAGCACTAGTGCGCTCAGCGCCAATCCCTTATACCAGTAATGAGTAGTGAATAATTGCGTCATAGAGTATGTATAGGATAAGCTAAATTCGGAGCGCCAACGCAAGTTACGGACACTTAGTGTGACAACAGATGAAAGTAACGGTGCGGCTTTCTGGTCGGCACTGCCTCCTGCCGCTCGCTATAGGCCCAGGCCTAAGTCGTTAGCTGTGGGGCCTAGCCTCAGCTTAGCTCGCAGACGCTTGACCGCTACTACCCCACTGTTGGTTGCGTGGCGCGGGCGGCTCTGGCGCCGCGTTCCCTAGGGCCTCCAATTGCCTTTTCTGCTTAGTCTGGTTTCCAACGCAACTGGTTTTCTGGGGCTGTTGCCGCCTTGACTATACCTGTCAGCTAGGGCCTAGTCTGGGATACGCATGTGAGCTACAGTAGAGCACGGCCAACGTTAACAACCGCTTATACACTGTATATTAGCATATTAAGTCAAATATTATTGCTACTAGCAAAAATTATTTTGCGGTTTGCAACAAAAATTTTTACACCAAGTATTATGCAATACAAAGTACCTTCTCTATCTTTGTACTGTTTCTCACCTACTACACCCCGCAACGCCTATGAAACTGGAGAACACCCAGGTGCAGATGCGCAAAGGCATTCTCGAATTCTGCATTCTGGAGATTATTGGCCGGGGCGAAGCCTACGCTTCCGACATGCTGGAAGAGCTCACGCAAGCCCGCATGATAGTGGTGGAGGGCACCCTCTACCCCTTGCTCACCCGCCTCAAGAATGCCGGCTTGCTCGACTACACCTGGAAGGAATCGACCTCGGGACCGCCGCGCAAATACTACACCCTCACCGAGCCTGGCCGGCAATTCCTTAAGGAGCTGCGCCAAACCTGGGAGGAGATGGCCCTGTCAGTGGGCATCATCCGCCACCCGCCCGCCCACAACGGCGCAGCCTAGGCCCTCCTTCATCTGCTAACCCGAATTCCCCAGACTTTTTCTTTCTCCGCCTGAATTATCGCGCCCGCGCCGCGGTCCTTGCCATGAAAAAGAACATCAGCATCAACTTGCAAGGCATCATCTTTCACATCGAAGATGATGGCTACGAAGTACTTAGCCGCTACCTCCAAGAGGTGAAAGCGCATTTTGCCAGCTACCAGGGCCACGAAGAAATTGTGGCTGACATCGAAGGGCGCATTGCCGAGCTGTTCGCGGCCCGCATCTCGCCTAACAAGCAGGTTATTACCCTCGCCGATGTGCAGGACATGACCGCCAAGATGGGCCGGGTAAGCGACTTTAACACCACGCCCGACGAGGACGACGAGCCCGCTGCCTCGGCCTACGCTGGTGCTGGCAGCACGGGCGGCACCTTCGGCCCCAACGGGCCGTTTGGCCCTAGGGGGGCCTTTGGCAAGGAAGGCCCATTTGGCCCGAAAGGTCCCTTTGCCGCCACCGATGCCGACGGCCAGCCCCGCCGCCTCTACCGCGACCTAGCCCACCGCAAAATTGCGGGCGTGTGCGCTGGCTTGGCCCAGTATTTCATGGTTAACCCGCTGTGGCTGCGGCTGGGCTTCCTGGCTTTTCTGCTGCTGCCCAACTTCGTCTTCACTTTTGGGCACTGGGGTGATATGCGCCACAATTTGGGCCTGGGGCAGTTCGCCTTCATCGCCTACGTGGTGCTGTGGATAGCCCTGCCTAAGCGCTACGACGCCCCCGAGCCCATCGATACGCTCAGCAACAGCGGGCCGCTGGCGGGGCGCAAGTTTTACCGCGACACCGACGCCGGCAAGGTAGGCGGCGTGTCGGCTGGCTTGGCCGCGTACTTCAACGTGGACGTGACGCTCATCCGGGTGCTGTTTCTAGCCACTACGCTGGTGGGCGGCACGGGCTTTATCATCTACATCATCCTGTGGGTGGTGGTGCCCGAGGCGCGCACCGTGTCGGAGAAGATGCAGATGCGCGGCGACGCCGTAACGCTCTCGGGCATTGACTCGAACCTGCGCAGTAGCGCTGAGACCGACGGCCCCACGGGCCCCAACCGCCCCGTAGGCACTTTTTTTGAGAATGCTGCCCGCGAGGCCCGGCCGGCGTTCAGTTATGTAGGCCGGGCGCTGCGCATCGTGCTGGGCGCGTTTTTACTGCTCATAGCCGGGGGCCAGCTTATTTTTCTGGCTATGGCCCTAGGGGTCGCCTTGGGCATCTTCCCCCACGATACGGTAGAAATTTGGGACACCAACACGCGCTACATGGTGCAGCACGATGTAAGCGACTGGGGCAAGGTAGCTGTATTCCTGGTACTTGGAGTGCCTACGATAGCCCTGCTGCTTTTAGGCTTGCGGCTACTGTTGCGCCGGCCGCTGCTGAGCTCTACCGGCAGCCTGATGCTGCTCGGCCTGTGGGTAGCGGGCTTGGTAGGCTCGGGCTTCGCCATCGGGCAGCGCGCCCGCCTCACTCGGGCACAGGCTGGCTACACCACCACCCGCACCTTCAACGAGCTTAACAGTCCGGGCGTGGTGCTGGACGTGCGCGACCAAGACGACTACTTCGACTGGGTGCGCCTGCGCGTTGCTGCCGCCGACAGCCTAGCTTCCGTATCGGCCGAGCAGGAGTTTCGGGCCCAGGGCCCCACGCAAACGGCCGCTCGCCTCACGGCCCAGGAGACCATCCTGTACAACATTGCCGCGCGCGACTCAACCCTACTACTCGACCAGGGCATTACGCTCCGCGAAGACTCGCCGAGCCGCGACCAGCGCCTGACCGTGACCCTGCACCTGCCCCTGAACCGCACCTACACCCTGACGCCCCGCTTTATCCGCCACCTCAGCGACGAGGACTTCGCGGATAACCGCCGCCCCAATGAGGACCGGGATTTCCGCGCCCTGCTCACGCGCCAAGGCAAGTTTCGCTGCCTGGCCTGCCCACCCAACGCCAACGAAGACGGGAACATGGACGACAACGGAGAGCGCGGCGACGACGACCAAAACAACGACGACAGCGATGCCTTGAACCTGGACCTGAACGGCAGCCGTATGAAAGTGCGCGTGAACACCGACGGCGACAGCCCACTGGTGAGCGTGCAAACCGAAGCCGCCCGCTTCAACACCGACCCCGCCCACTACGGCTCCGAGCGCAAGACCCTCAACGACCTAGGCGACTTTGAGGAAGTAGAAGCACACGGCGCGGTGCGCGTGGTGGTGCGCCCTGGCAACGAGCGCCGCGTGGAAGCTGCTGGCCGGCCCGAGGACTTACGCCGCCTGCGCCTGCGCCGCGATGGCGACCGGGTGGTGGTGCGGCAAGAGAAAGTAGACTTTGACCTATTCTCGCTTGGCCGGCGCGACAGCCACGCCGTCCTCATCACCGTCACGGTGCCGCGCTTGCGCTACCTGAGCCTGAGTGGCGCCTGCCTGGGCGATATCAGCGGCTTTGACCAGGGCGATGAGTTGGCGCTTGAGGCCTCGGGGGCATCGGCCCTGCACGTAGCCACCAACGTACCCACCCTGCGGCTCGACCTGAGCGGCGCCTGCCGGGCCGACGTGAGCGGCAGCGTGCAGCAACTGGACATCGATGGCAACGGAAGCTGCCAAATAGAGGCTCTCGACCTGCGCGCCGCCCGCACCAAAGTAGAATTGAGCGGCCAGTCGTCGGCCAATGTGCGCACTAGCGACGAGCTAACCGTAGACCTAAGCGGTACCAGCCGCGTGCGCTACGCTGGTGAGCCCCGCGTCAGCCAAGACCTGAGCGGCAGCAGCCGCCTCGAACAAGTGAAAGAGTAAGCCTAGGCCAACCTGACTCTGAGTAGCCTGGATATTATATAAAACTAAAAAAGGCTGCCGTGACTGGCAGCCTTTTTTTAGTGACTAGGCTAAGCGCCTCCACGCTGGGCTGGTAAGTACTTAACCACCTATCTGCTTGGCTTTGTAGCCTTCCTTGAGCAGCACCTCCAGCACCTTGGCGCGGAAATCGCCTTGCACTACAATCTCGCCGTCTTTGGCACTGCCGCCAACGGCACACTTGGTTTTTAGCAATTTGCCTAGGGTCTGCAAGTCCTCGTCGCGCCCCACAAAGCCGGTAATGAGCGTCACCTGCTTGCCGCCGCGCTGCTTCTTATCAAGTTGCACGCGCAGTTGCTGCTGCTGGGGGGGCAGCGTCGTGGCCTCGGAGGTATCGTCGGCTTGGTAGCTAAAATCGGGGTTGGTGGAATACACTACACCCTGGCGGCGCTGGTCTTTTTTCATGGCAAAAGCAAAGTTCTACACAACTGCCGGTTCTACAGCCAGCGCGGCGGCAATGCCGTCCCAGAGGGCAATGCGGGCGGCCATACCTTGGGCAGCCACCTCGGTAGCTTGCTGCCAGCGAGCGGAGTCGTGGCCGCAAAGGTCGCGCACCATTTGCTGGGCTAGCGGGGCGTGGTTGTCCTCGTCCAGCTCAATGTGGCGGTTCAGGTAGTAAATGAACGTGCCGAGCTGGTCGGGAAAGCGCTCGCCCAGGTCGGCAACCAAACCGCGAAACATATCGGGAATAACATCCTCGCGGCCGAAGGTGAAGGCGGCGGCCACCAGGTGGGGTTGTCCGCTGGCAATTACCTCAAACGTGTGCTTCACAAACTCCCGCACCGCTGCCTGAGCCTGAGCTGCCGCCAACGCCGCTGGCACGCTAGCCCCTTCGGCCAAGGCAGCCAGCAACCGCTCGGCCGGCGCAGTGTCGGCCCCGGCCTCGCGCATGGCCCGCAAGTACAGCTCGAAGTGGCTGATAGCTTGGCCCTCGGGGTCAGCGTCGGTTTCCTCTTCCAGCACAATCTCGTTGATGAGGCGGCGCGTGGCAGGGCTGCCCACCGGCACCCACGGCACGGTAGTGCACGTTAGGTCGCGCTGCAAGGCCTTGAGCAGCGACATAAAATCCCACACCGCAAAAACGTGGTATTCCATGAAGGTGCGTAGGTCCTCGATGGTTTGAATGCGGCCGTACATGGGGTGGCTTACCATGCGCGCCCGCGCCGGCTGCAGCTGCGCTTGCAGCTGGAAAATGAAATCCTGGTTCACGATAAAAGCAATAAGGTAGTGGAGCTACCTGTTAAACCATTACGCCCATCCTTTCGCTTCAGGTAGCGCGAAAAAACTGGCTTGTTGGCTTACGAAGCCCCTAGGACCTGCGGATTGCTTTGAGGCAACTTTTGGCTACCAGCTCTCGAAGGCCCTAGGGTATACTCGCCTCAGATAGCAACTTCCAGCGCTAGCGGCAGCAGCTCCACGGTAAATTCGGATGCGTGGCCCAGGTAATCGCCATCGGCGTGGCAGCCGATGGGCGCGGCCGTGTGCACGGTAGCGCGCCGCACGTGGCGGTAGGCGGCTCCGCCGGTGCGCGGCAGCGTGCCCAGGGCCATGCCCAGCACTACCTTGGCCGCGCGCCACGGTGGCAGCGCGTCCATCAGGCACATATCGAGTAGGCCATCGCGCAAATCGGCCTGGGGCGCGATGTAGGCGTTGTTGCCATACTGCGAGGCGTTGGCAAAAGCCAGCACGTAGCAGTTCGTCACGAGCACTTCGGCATCGGCGGCCACTACCACGGGCACCGGCTCAAAGGTGCGGTACTCCTGCAGCGTCACGCGCACGTAAGTACCCAGCCCGCGCGTACCGGCCTGGGCAAACACCTCGCTCACTCGCGCATCAAACCCTAGGCCCGCCGTGCAGAAAAAAGGTCGCCCGTTAATCGTACCCACATCGATGCGGCTAAAGCTGGGGCGCCGTAGCCGCCGCAGGGCCGCGTTTAGGTTGAGGGGCACGCGCAGGTGCCGGGCCAGGCCGTTGCCCGAGCCGCGCGGCACAATGCCCAGGGCCGTAGCCGGCTGGTGCAGCAAGCCCTGGCCCACCTCGTTCACGGTGCCATCGCCGCCCACGGCCACTACCACCCGGCAGCCATCGGCCACGGCGGCCCGCGCGAGCTCGGTGGCATGGCCAGGCCCCTCGGTGGGGCGCAGCACGTAGTCGCCCGCGGCCGGCGACCCCAGTTGCCGGCGCAGCAGCGTGGCAAAATCGGCCTGCCGCCCAGTGCCCGCAGTCGGGTTAAATACAAAACAGGTATGCGGCATAGGGTATAATGACTAACGACTAGCGGCAAATGACTACTGCGAACGAGTAGCCCGTGGGGCTAGCCGCCGCAGCTGTCATGAGCTGCTAGTCGTTAGGTAGTTAATTAGCTAGTAGCACCCTAGGGTACTGCTTTGGTTGCCGGGCAGCTTAGCCCACCATTTTCTCACCCAGCTTCTGGATGAGGTCGGCGGTACGGGTCGAGTAGCCGAACTCGTTGTCGTACCAGCCTACCACTTTAGCCAGGTTGCCATTGGCCGAAGTCAACTCCGAGTCGAAAATGCACGAGTGGGGGTTGCCTACGATGTCGGTGCTCACCAGCGGGTCGGTGCTGTATTCCAGAATGCCTTTCAGGGGGCCATCGGCAGCTTTCTTCACGGCTGCGTTGATTTCGTCCTTAGTAGCTTCCTTCTTCAGGATGAACGTCAAGTCAGTGGTCGAGCCATCCGGCACGGGAACGCGCATGGCGATACCATCGAGCTTGCCTTTAAGGCTGGGCAGTACCAGGCCAACGGCTTTGGCGGCACCAGTGCTGGTAGGAATGATACTCAGGGCCGCAGCACGAGCGCGGCGCAGGTCCTTGTGAGGAGCATCCTGCAGGTTCTGGTCCGAGGTGTAGGCGTGTACCGTCGTGATATAGCCTTTCTCGATGCCAAATGCTTCGTCGAGCACCTTAGCCATGGGGGCCAGGCAGTTGGTGGTGCAGCTAGCGTTCGAGATGATGGTCTCGTCGCCGGTCAGCGTATCGTCATTCACACCCAGTACTACAGTGGGGATGTTGCCGGTAGCCGGAGCCGAAATAACCACTTTCTTAGCGCCCGCGGTGATGTGCTGGCCAGCGCCAACCTCGTCTACGAAGCGGCCGGTGCTTTCCAGCACCACGTCTACACCCATCTTGCCCCAGGGCAGCAGCTTGGGGTCACGCTCGGCTAGTGCTTCGATGCGCTGCCCATTCACGGTCAGGCTGTGCTCATCGTAGCTAATCGTCCCGTTGAAGCGGCCGTGTACTGAGTCGTACTTCAGCAGATGGGCCAGCGTTTTGTTGTCAGTCAGGTCGTTGATGGCCACAACTTCTACGTTGTCGCGCCCAAGCAGGGCCCGGAACGTGAGGCGGCCAATGCGGCCAAATCCATTGATGGCGACTTTAATTTTTGCCATGATTGGGGGTAAAATGGAAGTGGGTAGAGCCGCGTAACGCGGCCCCGATGTGTTATCGGGGCGAAGGTACGCTTTCTAGCCGTTATCGCAGCTGTTAGCAAGCATCCCTCTGGTTCCTACCAGGTGAGGAGGTAGCCCACGAAAAAGTTTAACTTTGAAAATCAAGCTTCTCGCCGCTCGAAACACGTTTTTTTGAAGTCAGTGTTGGGAGTAAAAACTCGTCGCCGTATCTTTGCACCACCAAAACGAAAAACGGTCCGTTCGTCTAGGGGTTAGGACAGTAGATTTTCATTCTACCAACAGGGGTTCGATTCCCCTACGGACTACAAAAACCCCCTCTACAGCACGTAGAGGGGGTTTTGTCGTTTCTGGGGTAGGCTATGGGGTATGAAACCTTATCCTGCCGTATTACCTGAGAAGCTCACATGCTCTCATTACAACAGCAGCATGTGGTGCTAGACAGTCTCAGTTATTGAAGAATGGAATATAGAAAGGCTTTATCATACGCCATCCTCAATAACCACTTAGCTTGCACTCGCTTGAGAACCGCACTCAACCCTCTAGCATGCACTATATGGCAACAGTAATCTACAACCCGTTCTCTGGGGAGAAGATTGATAATCCTACCACAACAAGCAATATTACGGGGATAGAGAATCTCGGGCTACCTGACACGGCTATGGCTTTGGTACTTGAGGACTCACGATTAGAACGCGGATATGAGACCATCTTCGTCTGAGGTGGTCTAGCTAAGCCGGACAGAGCTGGGACGTTGTTTGAAGATGGGTTTCGAAGTGATTGGGAGCACGGTATCCCAGGGCTGAGTGGCGTCGCTCAGCATTGTAGTAGGCCACATGGTGGCTGATTTCGAGCTTGGCTTCGGCCAGGCCGGGGAAGCTGCCGCCGTCCAGCCGTTCGGCTTTGAAGCGGCTCCAAAACGATTCCGCGTGGGCGTTGTCGTAACAGGTGCCGCGTCGGCTCCTGCTTTGCAGTGCGCCGTGTTGGGCGACTAGGTCCTTGAATCGGGTGGCCGTGTACGGGCTGCCCTGGTCGGAATGCACAATAAGTCCGGCCGGGGGGCGACGCACGGCTAGGGCGCGTCGTAGCGCCTCGCTGACCAGGTCTTCGGGCCTGGTGTCATGCACGTCCCAACCCACCACTTTACGCGAGCAGCGGTCGAGCCAGACGGCTAGGTAGAGCCAGCCGCTACCCTGGCGGGGCAAGTACGTGATGTCGCCCACCCACACCCGATTGGAGACGATGGGGGCCGGCTGACCCAGCAAGCGGTTCGGCGCGGCGCGCACGGCCGGGTCCGAGTCGGTGGTGCGGGGCACAAACGAGCGCGGCTGCTGGGCCCGCAAGCCGTGCGCTTGGAGCACACGGCGGCTGCGCCAGCGCCCTACCGCGTGGCCCTGGGCGTGCACTTCGGCCCGTAGCCGACGCGTGCCGTAGCGCTGCGCATGGTAGGCAAACGCCACGCGCACGGCCACTTGCCACGCTGGTTCGGGTACGGGCTGGCCCTGCTGCCGACGCCAGGCATAGTAAGCGCTGGGCGCGACGCGCAAGACATGGCAGAGCTGGTGCACGGACACGTGGGCGGACCGTTGAGCGATGTGCTGGTAGGTGCTCACCGAGTCGGCTGGCTGATAAGGCGGCTACAGCCTTTGCTGGCCAAGGCTTTTTTTAACATATCCAGCTCCTGCTCGGCCCGCTTGAGGCGGGCACGCAGGGCGCGTACTTCGGGGTCGCGGGCTACTTCTTCACTGCCCACCTCGGCCACGAGCTGGGCCTGCTGCCAGCGATAGAGTAGTTTAGGGTTGATGCCCAATTGCCGCGCCGCGGCCTGGGTGCCGCGGCTCTCGCCGGCCAAGCGTAGGGCCTCGGTCTTAAACGCCGCGTCGTATTTACGCCGTTTGTCGGGCGACGCCCCGCTGGTTTTGGTTGCCCTAACAGAAGAAATATACGTCCCTCTTTTGTCCGCCTTGCCTAGGTTGTACGGACAATTACTTTTGCGTTCGTGAGTAATCTGGATGAAATCAGTGACCAGGCGTGGGCCGCATTGGCCCCACATTTATCGGGCAAAGCTGGCGACGTGGGCCGAACAGGCGCTGATAACCGCCTCTTTCTCAACGCCGTGTTCTGGGTAGCGCGCCACGGTTGCGCCTGGCGGGCGTTGCCGGCCCGCTTTGGCAAGCACGATACGCTGCGCAAACGCAGCCGGCGCTGGGCCGAAAAAGGGATTTGGCAGCGCCTGTTCGAAGCCGTACAGGAGCCGGACCTGGACTGGGTGATGCTCGATTCGACTGTCGTGCGAGCTCATGCGCAGGCGGCAGGCAGCCGAAAAAAAGCCGTGTCGGCGACGAAGCCCTCGGCCGCAGCCGCGGCGGGCTGAGCACCAAGGTACACGTGCTGGCCGACGCCCAGGGCCGGCCGGTGCACGCCGTGCTGGGCGCGGGTCAGCAGCACGATTGCCGGCGGGCACTGGAATTGCTGCAAGCCGTGCAGCAAGCCGGCAAAGTACTGGCCGACAAGGCCTATGATACGAACCAGGTGTTGGCCGCTGTGGCCGCGCTAGGGGCCGAGGCCGTCATTCCCAGCCAGCCCCGGCGCCGCATCGCCCGTCCGGTAGACACGGCCTGCTACCGGCAGCGCAACCGGATTGAGCGGCTGATGGGCCGGCTCAAGCAGTTCCGCCGCCTGGCCACGCGCTACGACAAAACTGCCAGCGGCTACCTCGGCTTTGTGCATTTCGTTTGCGCTATGCTTTGGCTCCGTTAATTGTCCGTACTACCTAGACCACCTCACTTCCAGGTATAGCCATTTAGGCACCTGAACTACGCCTTACAGCAAAGCCTAGCACAGGCAACGCAAGGCTGTTCCTGTCAAAAGCCATAGGTGACGCACTTTACTGAACTTGCACTTCCACCGACGCGATTTTATTTATCATGTAATTGCGGCGGTCGGGGTCGTGGGCGGTGGGTTGGGAATGGCCGGCGCGGTCGGTGGCGCGGGCCTGTAGGGTATGGCGGCCGGGGGTGGCGGGGGGCGTCCAGCTGAACTCCCACAGGCGCCAGACAAAAGGCACGGCAACATCGAGCAACTGCGCTGGCTGCCAGGTTTGGCCGCCGTCGGTGCTCACTTCCACGCCGGTTATGTCGCTCTCGCCCGTCCAGGCTGCTCCGAATACGCGGTAGGGCTGCCCCGCGGGCACGGCCTCGTACAGGGCGGGGCGGGCAATTTCGGCCTTCACCAGCATCTGGGCCACGGGCGTAAGGGTAGGCAGCCCATGCGTGCGCTGCCAGTAAGCATATTCTAGCGTTTGCCAGTAGCCGGCATAGGGCTCGGCGCTGACTGTAATGCTGCTTAGCCACTTCACCGAGGCCATACCGTACCAGCCCGGCACCACCAACCGCACCGGGAAGCCATGCTCGGGCGTGAGGGGCAGCCCGTTCATGAGGTAGGCCACTAGCACTTCGGGCTGCTGAGCTTTAGCCAGGGGCAAGCTGCGGGCGTAGTGAATGGCACCCGGCGCCTTTGGCTCGTCGTTGACGGTGCCTTGGTCAGCGCCTTCAAAGATGACTTCCAGCGCGCTGGCTCGCACGCCGGCCCGCTCTAGCAACACAGATAAGGGCACGCCGGTCCAGGTGGCATTGCCAACGGCGCCCTGCTCCCAGAGCAACCCCTTGGACTTAGGAGTTAGCCGGGCGCGGCCGTTGCCAGCACATTCGAGCGTGGCCATTAAGGTGGTAGCAGGCAGGCTACGCAGCTCGTCGTAGCTTATTTGCAGTGGGTGCTCGACCTCACCGCCGAGGCTCAACTGCCAGCTGGCCTCTTCCACCGCGGGAGTGGGAAAATGGCTGCGCACGTAGAAGCGGTTGGTGGGCACCACGCGCTCAGTTAGGGTTGGGAAAGGCAGCTCTAGGTTGAGAGGCTCTTGCTCGCGGGTGATGAGGCCGGGGAATACTGCCTGGCTGGGCCCAGCTGAAGCAGAACTGACCGGGTTGCTGGAAACTGAATTCGAAGTAAGGTCTGCCATGAGCTAGCGCGTAAGGAGGGGCTAAAATAGCGCGTAACCCCCTAGGCGCCCCGCACCAAGGCACATTGGCAGGCGGCGCCTAGGGGGTTACGCCCAGCGCCTAGTTGGCGGCAAGCTGCGTGGCGAGCCGCTGGGCTAATCTAGCTGGCAGCTCTTCCCCACGCAGGTTCTTTGCAATTACTCTATCCTGCGAGTCAACCAGGGAAGTGTTGAGGCCCGGCAGCGATGCCGTATGACAAGGCCACGGCGTTTTTTCGGCCTTGCAGGTTTGGGAGCTGGATCTAAGAAGCTGTTTAAGTTAAGCGAGCAAGTCGGCGAATATTAGCCACGTAGAGCCAGGCGTTGGCATGGACCGTTTTGCGTTCGTAATCTTTGGCTAAGCGCCGATTAGTACCAGCCCAGGCACTACTGCGCTCGACTACCCACCGTTTAGTATGGATAAAAAAGCAGCCTTTTTGGGCGAGTATTCCGGTGGGCACCTGTACTTGGATACCGCGCGGAGCCAAGTGCTGACGAAAGCGACTACCAAAGCCGCCATCGACAAACACGGTTTGCACGTAGTCTAGCAATGCATTGTGTAGGGCCAAGGCGTCCCAGACCTTCGCTGCGGTAGTGCCATCGTGACAGCTGGCCGCTACCACGCAGCTAGCCAGTAAGTTGCCCAAGGTGTCTACCAGGAAGAAGCGCTTACGTCCCTTGATTCGTTTGCCGGCATCATAGCCCACATGCGCCGTGCTAGTCGCCGTATTTTTCACGCTTTGACTGTCGAGGATAGCCGCTGTGGGCTGGGCGTTTTTTTTGCCCGCTCACGGGCGGCGATACTCAAGCACCCGCTCACCCGCTCCCAGGTACCATCGCTACTCCACTTGGTAAAATAGTAATACACGGTCACCCACGGCGGCAGGTCAGCGGGCACATCTCGCCAGACACAGCCATTCGTGAGCACGTAGAAAATGCCGTTTACAATCGCTCGCAGTGGCCACTTACTGGTACGCTGCACGACGAAGAGTGGGGCAATGCGCTGCCATTGACGTTCGGTTATGTCTGAACTATAACGCTTTTGCTGCATCCAGCAAACTTACTAACTTAAACAGCTTCTAAGCCAAGCCGTCGGTTTCGGCAGCTTGCAGCCAAGGCTCTTTTTTGAGTCGAGCGGCACGCCGACTACCTCGAAGCCTTAGCCGTGGTGCTTGTGGTACTTGGCCACCATGTCAAGGCTTTCGGCACGGCAGGGGCCGCACTGGCTGACTCAGAAAGCCACCGTGGCTGTTGCAGAACTCGCGGTCTGCGGACATCTGTCGGTGCTGAGTCGGTTATGCCGGCAGTGGCGCCTGCTCCAGCACAATAATAAAGGCCTTTGTAGCGCTTGGGCAGGCAGGGCCAGTGCCCGTTTGGGGCGGGTCTTGCGCAGCTTTTTCAGCTTAAAGGCGATGGCGGCACGTAACATCGTCTTATGCACACTACTGCGCCCTCGGGTGTTGACCCGACGCAGGCCCTAGTGGTGGAGCAAGCTGCCGCCAATGAGGCGCGTGAAGGGCAGGATGGTAGTGTGGTCGGCGTTGTTGCCGCCAAAGGCTTCGTACTCAGTGCCGCGGGCGGCCTCGTTGCCGATGAGGTTGGGGTAGGTACGGCCCAGGCCGGTGGGGCGCACGGCCTCGTGGGCGTTCACCATAATCTTGTACTTGGCCGCTTCCGTGATGGCGTAGCGGTAGTGGTTGTTGAGCCACTGCCCGTAGTGGTGCTCGCCCCTAGGCAGGATATTGCCTACGTAGCCGCTCTTCACAGCATTGTAGCCATTGTCGGCCATAAACTTACACGCCGCGCCCAGGTGCCGCTCGTAGTTGCGCACCGAGTCGCTGGTTTCGTGGTGCATGATAATCTTGACGTTCTTGCTGGATGCGTAGCGGTGCAGCTCCTGCACGTCGAAGTCAGGGTACGGCGTCACGAAGTCGAACACGTAGTCCGCTCTTGCCAAACCAATCTTCCCAGTCAATATTCCAGCCTTCTACCAGCACGGCGTCGAGGTGGTGCTGGGCCGCGAAGTCGATGTATTCCTTCACGTGAGTTGTGTTGGCGGCGTGGGTACCGTTGGGCTTCACGTTGCGGTAGTCTAGGCTGTCGAGCTTGATGTTGTCCTGGTTGGTGTACGACCAGGTGCCGCGGCCGGTAATCATCTCCCACCATACGCCCACGTACTTCACGGTCTTAATCCGGCTGACATCCTGGTACTTGGTGGGCTCATTGAGGTTAAGCACCAGCTTCGACTCCAGAATATCGCCGGCCCGGTCGCTCACGATAACCGTGCGCCAGGGCGAGAGACAGGGCGTTTGCAAGTAACCCTTGCGGCCCTGCGCGTCGGGCGTGAGGTGGCTTTCGAGCACAAAGTTCTTGTCGTCCAGCTCCAGCGACATCGTGGAGTAGTCAATCAGCGCCGCTTCGTGCAGGTTGATGTAGAGCCCGTCCTGGCTTTTGAGCATTAGGGGCGTTTGCACGCCAGTGGGCGAGAAAGGCGTTTGCGAAGCGTTGGGGGGGGGGTGGCTGCCTTCATCAGGCCGCGTACTTCCGACAGCTTTGAGGTAACGGTGCTGTACTCCTGCGTGTCGTAGTCGCCGGGCAGCCAAAAGGCCCTATGGTCGCCAGCCAGCGCAAATTGGCTGCGCTCCTCCTTCACCACAAAATACCCTAGGTTGGGCTGGCGCGGAAACTCGTAGCGGAACCCTAGGCCATCGTCGAACACCCGGAAGTGCAGCAGCACGATGCGCTTGGCAGCTGCCTGCGTCAGGTTCACAGTCAGCTCGTTGTAGTAGTTGCGAATGGTTTTCACTTCGCCCCACACCGGCTGCCAGCTCTCATCGAAGCTGCGGGTATTGGTGCCAGCCACCGTGAAGCCACTCGTTAGGTTGGGCGCGTCTAGCAGCTCCAGGCCCAGGTAGCTGGGCTTGAGCACCGGGCGGTTTTTATAGCTGAGGCTGTAGGTGGGCACCCCGTCGCCTTGCAGGGCAAACGTGAGCACGACCTGCTTGTTGGGCGAAGCCAGTTGCTGCGCCCGCCCTGGCCCGGACCATAGCCCTAGGGCCGCCACCAGCAGCCAAAAGCGCGCCTGCAAAAAATAAGCCCCTAGGCGGGTAGGAGAAGACATCGAGAGCATACAATAAAGGAGAAAAACAGGCCGACCTGCGAAGGCTCAGCAAGCACCTGCCGCTACAAGCGGGCCGCAAATGTCGGCAATTGCACCCGCTCGCTAACTCTAGCTAGGGGGCGACCTAAGCTGCGCTGCGTGTGCGCAGAACATACTGCTGCAGGCCAGCTTACTTGTAGCTGATAAATATGTAGTTCATGCCATTTTAATGTAGCACTCCTTGCTTTGTATTACCCAAGCGCGCAGTACAGTACTTGTGCCGCGCTGCTTTTTCCCGCCACTTTGCTCTCACCGTTACTCACAGGGACCAGTTACTCACTGGCTTTCAGCAGCTTACCTCACTTGAGCAAGGCTGCTTGCAAGGCATGCAAGCGCACGAATTTGGCAATTTCGTTTATTTAAAAATCACGGGTACGACCTTCTGCGCGGCCAGCCCACCTAGGGCTTGGCTGCTTGGCATTGCCGATTAATCCAGTTGCTTACCCGAATTTATTTAGTCACGCACTACCACCTCTTTACACTGCCTTCCCCTTCTCTGGGAATATCATTTTGCCTGTTTACGGCACCTTAACGCATCCATGAAAAATTTATTTTTGCTAGCGAGTTTAGGCATCCTGTGCTGCGGCGCCAGCTGCACCAGCAAAAAGGAAGAAAAAGAAGAACAGATTAAGCTATTGGTCACTAGCCCACTAGCCAAAGACACACTTCTTACCAAAGAGTACGTCGCTCAGATTCACTCCTACCAGCACATCGAGGTGCGGGCGCAGGAGAAGGGCTACTTACAAAAAATATTCGTGGATGAGGGCCAGACCATCCGGAAGGGCCAACCCATGTTCCAGATTCAGCCCCTACTCTACCAGGCCGACCTACAGAAATCGGAGGCTGAGGCTAACTACGTGGGCATGGAATACCGCAACACGAAGAGCCTGGCCGATAGCAATATCGTATCGAAGAATGAGCTGGCTCTAGCCCGCGCCAAGTTCGACAAGGCCAAGGCCGACGTGAGCCTGTCCAAGACGCACTTGCAATTCACCGACATCCGGGCGCCTTTCACGGGCATGATGGACCACTTCCAAGCCCGTCTGGGTAGCTTGGTGGATGAGGGCGACTTGCTCACCAGCCTCTCCGACAACAGCAAGATGTGGGTGTACTTCAACGTGCCCGAGGCCGAGTACCTCAGCTACAAGGAGCACACCAAGGGCGACAGCACCATGCGCGTGAAGCTGCTGATGGCTAACAACGAGGTATTCAAATACCCCGGTGCCGTTAAAACCATCGAGGCCGACTTCAACAACGAAACCGGTAACATCGCCTTCCGGGCCACCTTCCCCAACCCCGACCAACTGCTGCGCAACGGTGAAACCGGCAGCATCATGATGACGGTGCCGCTGCGCCACGCCTTGCTCATTCCGCAGAAGGCCACGTTCGAGATTCTGGAGAAGCGCTACGTGTACGTAGTTGACAAGAATAACGTGGTGCACCAGCGCGAGATAAACATCGCCTCGGAGATGCCTGACTTGTATATCGTTAAAGGCGGCATCTCAGACCACGACAAGATTTTGCTCGAAGGCCTGCGCAAGGTGAAGGACGGCGACAAAATCAGCTACACCTACGAGTCGCCGCAGAAGGTGTTTCCCGCCCTCAAGGTGTACAGCGAATAGCCTCGCAACTAGCATTTTATTAAATGTCTTACCCTAGGCGGCCATGTTGGATTAGCCTCAGGCTGGGCGTTATCTAGTTAAGTAATACCCTATTCTATGTTTAGTAAATTCATTCGGAGGCCGGTATTTGCCATCGTTATCTCGGTGGTGATTGTGTTCTTGGGGATGCTGGCCATCAATACCCTACCTACCTCGCAGTTCCCCGAAATCTCGCCACCCATGGTAATGGTGAGCTGCGCCTACCCCGGCGCCAGCGCCAAGGTGCTTACCGAGTCGGTACTTATCCCCCTGGAGCAGGCCGTAAACGGCGTGCCGGGCATGAAGTACATGACCTCGGACGCCGTGAGCGCCGGCGAGGCCAATATTCAGGTGGTGTTTAACCTAGGCACCGACCCCGAGCAGGCCGTAGTAAACGTGAACACCCGCATTGCGCAGGTGGTAAACCGCCTGCCGGTACTGGTGCAGCGTGAGGGCCTCATCGTGAACCGCGTAGTGCCTAACATGCTGATGTACGTGAACTTGTACACCAAGGACAAGGGCACGGACATGAAGTACCTGTTCAACTTCGCGGGCGTCAACATCATCCCTGAGATTCAGCGCATCAACGGTATCGGGCGCGCTACCATCCTAGGGAGCCGGCAGTACGCTATGCGCGTGTGGCTGAAGCCCGACCGCATGCGGGCCTACAACGTGTCGGTTGACGACGTGATGAAGTCGCTGGACGAGCAGAGCGTAATTGGCTCGCCGGGCCGTATCGGGCGCTCGGACGGGCAACGGGCCGAGGCACTAGAATACGTGCTCACGTACCAAGGCCGCTTCAACGATGTGGAGCAGTATAAGAACGTGATTCTGAAGGCTAACCCTGACGGCGAAATGCTTCGCCTTAAGGACGTAGCCAATATCGAGCTAGGGTCCGAATTCTACGATATCTACTCCAACCTCAACGGTGACCCGTCAGCGGCCATCGTACTGAAGCAGACCTATGGCTCGAACGCCAGTGACGTTATTGCGCAGGTAAAGGAGAAACTGTCGGAGATGAAGAAAACGTCCTTCCCGCCGGGCATGGACTACAAAATCAGCTACGATGTGTCGAACTTCCTCGACGCTTCGATTGAGAACGTAGTGCACACCTTGCGCGACGCCTTCATTCTGGTAGCACTAGTAGTGTTCCTGTTCTTGGGCGACTGGCGCTCGACCCTGATTCCGGCGCTGGCCGTGCCCGTGTCGCTGATTGGCTCATTCATGGCCATGCAGGCGTTCGGACTCACCATCAACATGATAACGCTGTTTGCGCTAGTACTGGCCATTGGTATTGTGGTGGACGACGCCATTGTGGTGGTGGAGGCCGTGCACGCCAAAATGGAGGAAAAGCACCTCTCCCCTTTCCACGCGGTGAGGGAGGTAATCGGCGAAATCAGCGGGGCCATTATCGCCATCACAGTGCTGATGACGGCTGTATTCGTGCCCGTAGCCTTTATGAGTGGGCCGGTGGGTATTTTCTACCGCCAGTTCTCCATTACCATGGCCACGGCCATCGTGATTTCGGGCCTAGTGGCGCTTACGCTCACGCCGGTGCTTTGCGCCATGATTCTGAAGAATACGCACGGCCACGGACATGTGCAGAAGAAAACGCCTATCCAGCGCTTCTTCGACTGGTTCAACCGCGGGTTTGAGCGCCTGACGGGCCGCTACGTGCGCATCCTCGACGGCATCGTAACCCGGCGGGTAGTGACGTTTGGCGTTCTCATCGCCTTCTGCGTGGGCATCTTCGGCCTGTCGCAAGTGCTGCCTTCGGGCTTTATCCCAAGCGAAGACCAGGGCCTGATTTACGCCATCATTCAGACGCCGCCTGGCTCGACGCTGGAGCGCACCAACGCTATTTCGCAGCGCCTCTCGCAGTTGGCGCGCGAAGTGCCCGGTGTAGAAAACGTATCGAGCCTAGCTGGCTATGAGGTACTGACGGAAGGCCGCGGCTCGAACGCGGGTACCTGCTTGATTGACCTCAAGCCTTGGAGCGAGCGCAAGGAAACGGTGCACGACGTGATTGCGCTGCTGGAGAAAAAGGCATCCGAGATTCCGGGGGCCAACGTCGAGTTCTTCGAGCCACCGGCAGTACCGGGCTACGGCGCAGCGGGCGGCTTCCAGCTGCAGCTGCTCGACAAAACCAACACCGGCGACTACAAGGCGCTGGAGCAGGTAAACAACGAGTTTATGGCCAACCTGCGCAAGCGCCCCGAGCTGGCCGGCTTGTTCACCTTCTACTCGGCCGAGTATCCGCAGTACGAGCTGAAGATTGACAACGACCTGGCGATGCAGAAAGGCGTAACCATTGGCAACGCCATGAACACGCTGAGCATCATGGTAGGTAGCACCTACGAGCTGGGCTTCATCAAGTACCAGCGCTTCTTCAAGGTGTACGTGCAAGCCGCGCCCGAGTACCGCAAGTTGCCCCAGGACATCCTGAACATGTGGGCCAAGAACGACAAAGGCGAAATGGTACCCTTCTCGGCCTTTATGAAGATTGAGAAGTCGCAGGGTGCCAACGAGATTAACCGCTACAACATGTACACCACGGCGAGTATCCGGGGCACGCCAGCGGCGGGCTTCAGCTCGGGCGAGGCCATTAAGGCGGTGCAGGAAGTGGCGGCTAAGACCTTGCCTAGGGGCTACGACATCGACTGGGGTGGCCTGAGCAAAGACGAAGTGGCGCGCGGCAACGAGGCCATTATCATCTTCCTCGTAGTAATTGCCTTCGTGTACCTAGTGCTGGCAGCCCAGTACGAAAGCTTCCTGTTGCCGCTGGCGGTTATCCTGTCGCTGCCGTGTGGCATCTTCGGCTCGTTCCTGCTCATTAAGCTGCTGGGCCTGGCCAACGACATCTACGCCCAGGTAGGGCTAGTAATGCTGGTAGGCTTGCTAGGCAAGAACGCGGTACTAATAGTGGAGTTTGCGGTGCAGAAGCACGAGGAAGGCATGAGCGTGCGCGACGCGGCAATTGCCGGCGCCAAGGCCCGTTTCCGCCCCATCCTGATGACATCGTTCGCCTTCATCGCCGGTCTAATTCCGCTGGTGATTGCGACGGGCGCGGGTGCCATTGGCAACCGCACCATCGGCACGGCGGCCCTAGGGGGTATGCTGTTCGGGACGGTGTTTGGGGTAATTATCGTGCCGGGGCTGTACTACATCTTTGGCACCATCTCGGCAGGCCGCAAACTGATTAATGACGAATACGAGATGCCGCTCAGCGAAAGCGTAGAGCCGCACTTGGTAGCTGAAGCTGCGCAGTAGTATGTCTAATAGAAGCTTGATTAAATGCCTGGGCGCGGCCGCCCTTTCGCTGGCGGCCGCCTCCTGCATGCCCACGCTGGTGCAAAAAGACGCTAGCCGCGCCGTACCAGCCACCTACACCAATGCCCCGGCTCCGGTGGCTGGCCAGGATACGGCCAGCACTGGCCGCCTGCGCTGGAAAGAGTTCTTCACCGACCCAAACCTGGTAACGCTCATCGACACCGCGCTCCAGCACAACCAGGAGCTGAACGTGACGCTGCAGGAAATCCAAATTGCCCGCAACGAGATTCAGATTCGCAAGGGCGACTACCTGCCGTCGGTGAGCCTAGGGGCTCGCGGGGCCGTAGACCGGCCCAGCCGCTACACCATCGAAGGCGCTACCGAAGAGCAGATTCGCATTCGCGAGAACCGGGTTAACCCTGACCCGCTGGGCGATGTGCGCCTAGGGGTCTTTGCGAGCTGGGAGGTCGATATCTGGCACAAGCTGCGCAACGCCCGCAAGTCGGCCGCCACGCGCTACCTGTCGTCGGTAGAAGGCCGGAATTTCCTCATCACCAACCTGATTGGGGAGGTGGCAAATTCCTACTACGAGCTGCTGGCCCTCGACAACCAGCTGGCCATCGTGCAGCAAAACATTGCCATTCAGCGCAATGCGCTGGAGATAGTGCGCCAGGAGAAGGAGTCGGCCCGCGGCACTGAGCTGGCGGTAAAACGCTTCGAGGCCCAGGTGCAAAACAGCATTGCGCGGCAGTACAACATCCAGCAGAACATCACCGAAACCGAGAACCGGATTAACTTCCTGCTTGGTCGCTACCCACAGCACATTGTGCGCAACGATGAGCTGTTCAACGACTTGGTGCCCAAGACGGTGCAGGCCGGCGTGCCCGCCCAGTTGCTTCAGAACCGGCCCGATATTCGGCAGGCCGAGCAGCAGTTAATTGCTGCCAAGCTGGATATCCAGATTGCCCGCGCCAACTTCTACCCCACCCTCAGCATCGACGCGGCGGCGGGCTTCGAAGCATTTAAGCCGGGGCTGCTCTTCACCACGCCCGGCTCGCTGCTGTACTCGGCCGCCGGCAACCTGGTGGCACCGCTGGTTAACCGTAACGCCATTAAGGCGCTCTATGCCACGGCCAACGCCGTGCAGATTCAGGCCGCTTACAACTACGAGCGCACCGTGCTGAATGCCTACATAGAGGTAGCTAATCAGCTCTCGAACATCAACAACCTCCAAAACAGCTACGACGCGAAGCTGAAGGAAGTGCAGGCCCTCAACCAGTCGGTGCGCATCTCCAACAGCCTGTTCCGCTCGGCCCGTGCCGACTACACGGAGGTGCTCTTCACCCAGCGCGACGCGTTGGAGTCGAAGTTCGACTTGGTGGAAACCAAGATGCAGCAGCTTAACGCCACGGTAAACGTGTACCGGGCCCTAGGGGGCGGCTGGCAGTAATAGCCACCGCAAGCAGGCGAGCCACCGCCCACTAGCAAGCGCAGTAACCACGACTAGAGCGCCCTGTTGCAGTAAATGCAGCAGGGCGTTTTTGCTTGCCGCTGCGTGCGCTACGTGCAGCATTTGGCACAGCCAATGGCGGGCCTGCACGTAGCCAATTAGCTCTTGCTCCCGAGGGGTAGCACGGTGCAGTTCGGGCGTTAGGCGAGGGTTCGGGCGGGTTAGTCGATGCCCGGTTGGCTGGTGCCGGAGCTTGGCGCAGGGGGCCGTACTTTTGCCCCCTTTCCCACTGATGCCGCCTGTCCTGCTTGTCGTTGCTGTTGCTGCTGCGGCCCCGCCCGGTGCCGTTTCCTGGGCACGTGCGCAGCCGCGGTGGCCTGGCGGCCAGCTAGCGCTACGAGCAAACGGGCGATGCGCCAAGCGGCTTCGGCGCAACTTGCAGGCCAACACTGCGGGGAACTGCCAGCCACAATTTTGGGCCGCTTGGCAAGTAAAGTTGCCGTGCTGGCGTTTAGCCAAACACGGCCGTAAGCCCCGCCGCCCGGCTGAGCTTACCCTTGGCAAAACATTCTGCCCCTTGCGGTGTATGTCCTACTACGCCCAGCGTGAATTTACCCTGATTTTTACTTTTAATGCTCCAGTACTAGCCCGGCGATGACAGCCTAGTGGGCAGGTAATCTAGACCAGCAGTTGCAACACATGGAAGAGAAAGAGTACGCCTCCCCCGCCCCCGCTACGGGCAAGCTTGGCATTTTGCTACCCGGCATGGGCGCCGTGGCCACCACCCTGATTGCGGGCGTACTAGCCGTGCGCAAGGGCCAGGGCCAACCCATTGGTTCGCTCACGCAGATGGGCAAGCTGCACACCACCGCCGGCCACGTGCCCGTGAAGGAGTTTGTGCCGCTAACTGACTTGCAGGATGTGGAGTTTGGGGGCTGGGACGTGTATGAGGATACCGTGTACGAGGCCGCCCTCAAGGCTGAAGTACTGGGCTACAATACCCTGCAGGCAGTTCGTGCCGAGCTAGAAGCCATTCGGCCCATGAAGGCTGCCTTCGACCCGCACTACGTGAAGAACTTAGACGGCACCCACGTAAAAACCTACACCACCAAGCTCGACTTAGCCGAGCAGGTGCGGGAAGATATGCGGGCTTTCAAAGCCGAGCGCAACTGCGAGCGCCTAGTAATGGTATGGTGCGGCTCGACCGAAATCTACCACGAGCCTTCGGAGACGCACCGCACCCTAGGGGCGTTTGAGCAGGGCCTGCGCGACAACGCCTCGAACATCGCGCCGAGCATGATTTACGCCTATGCCGCCCTCAAGGAAGGCGTGCCCTTCGTGAACGGCGCGCCCAACCTGACCGTGGATACCCCGGCCCTGCTGGAGCTGGCGGCCATTACTGGCACGCCCGTGGCGGGCAAGGACTTCAAGACCGGGCAGACGCTGATGAAAACCATCGTGGCGCCGGGCATCAAGGCGCGCATGCTGGGCGTGAAAGGCTGGTTCTCGACCAACATCCTCGGCAACCGTGATGGCTTGGTGCTCGACGACCCGGACAACTTCAAAACCAAGGAGGTAAGCAAGCTGAGCGTACTCGACAGCGTATTTCACCCCGAGGAAAACCCCGAGCTGTACGGCGATATGTACCACAAGGTGCGCATCAACTACTACCCGCCGGCCGGCGACAACAAGGAGAGCTGGGACAACATCGACATTTTCGGCTGGCTGGGCATGCCGATGCAGATTAAGATAAATTTCCTGTGCCGCGACTCCATCCTGGCCGCGCCACTGGTGCTCGACCTCGCGCTGTTCAGCGACTTGGCTAAGCGGGCCGGTATGTCGGGCGTGCAAGAGTGGCTATCGTTCTACCTGAAGTCGCCCCAGACGGTAAACTCCACCGAGCGCCCCGAGCACGACATCTTCAAGCAGCTCGTGACCCTGCACAACACCTTGCGGAGCATGATGGGCGAATCTCTGGCCGAAGCTACCAACGAGGAAGAGTACCAGGACGAACCAGCCGTCTAAGTAGTAAGCAGTGCTTAACGAGTAATGCTTACTGAGCTACAGCCATTTGCTCTAGTGGTCTTGGCGGTTACCTCTTAGCAAGCATTACTCGTTAAGCACTACTCACTACTGACTTACCTCCTAATCGTTAAGCACCAATGTATAAGCTACTGGCCAGCACCCTAGGGCTGGGCTACGCCAAAGGGGGTGGCACGCTAGCGGCGGGCGCGTGCTGCCTGGCGCTGCACCTGGCGGCCAAGCGCGGCAAGCGGGCGGGCCTGCTGGGGGCGGCGGTGGTGCTGGGCGCGGGCACCCTGGCCGCCCAGCGTGTCGAAAGCGACTGGGGCCACGACAGCTCGCGGGTGGTAATTGACGAAGTAGCGGGCATGTGGGTGAGCATGCTGGGCGTGGCGCCCACCGGGCCGCGCCTACTGGCGGCGCTGACGCTTTTCCGGCTCTTCGACATTGCCAAGCCCCTAGGGATACGGCAACTGGAGAAGCTGCCGGGCGGCCTGGGCGTGATGGCCGACGACGTGCTGGCCGGCGTGTATGCCAACCTGCTGCTGCGCGCCGGTGTGCGGCTGGGCTACCTCTAAGCCCTCATGCGCTACACTAGGCTGCTGAAGGCACAGGCGGCCGCCGCCGCGGGCACGGCCGTTGATTTTTTGGTTACCATTGCCTGCGTGGAGGGGCTGCACTGCTGGTACCTGTTAGCCACGGCGTTAGGCAACACGGCGGGAGGAATTACAAATTTTTATTTAGGGCGACACCTGGTTTTTAAAGCAGCCCAGCAGCAAGCGCGTCCTCAGGGGGTGCGCTACTTGGTGGTGTGGCTAGGCAGCATGCTGCTCAACGCGGGCGGGGTATACCTGCTAACCGAACTGCTGCACGCCAACTATTTGATTAGTAAAGTAGTTGTGTCACTGGTAGTCGGCATTGGGTTCAATTATTTTATGCAGCTGCATTTCGTATTTAGGCAACCGTGAAACCTCCTTTTCCTAGGCATAACCCGCTGGCCGTGCTGGGCTGGCTGCTGGCGCTACTAGCGCTGCCAGCAGCGGCGTGGGCACAGGCTACCACTACTGTGCGGGGCGTGGTTACGGATGCGAAGACCCACGAGAAGCTGCCCTTCGTGAGCGTGGCCGTGCCCCAGGCGGCTCTCGGCACCAACACCGACGAGCAAGGCCGCTTTACGCTACAAGTACCCGCGCAGTATTCGGCGGTAGTGCTCTCGTACCTCGGCTACGCCACCGTGACGCGCAGCTTCACGCCCGGCGCAGCCGCGCAGGAGTTGAACGTGCAGCTAGTACCCAGCACTACCAGCCTGGGCGAGGTGGTAGTGAAGGGCACTAAGCCGCCGCGCTACAAGAACAAGGACAACCCCGCCGTAGCGCTCATCCGCCAGGTTATCGACCACAAGGCGCAGAACCGGCCCGAGAGCTACCCCTACGTCGAGTACGACAAGTACGAGAAGATGAGCTTCGCGCTCAGCCACTTGTCCGACAAGTTCAAGAGCCGCAAGGTATTCCGCAATTACCAGTTCTTGTTTTCGCGGCAAGACTCGGCGGCGCCGGCGGGCGTGAATAGCCTACCGATTTACTTGGAGGAGAAGCTAGCGCGCGAGTATTACCGCCGCGACCCCGCCGCCCGCAAGGTGGTGCCGCTGGGTAGCAAGCAGGTCGAATTCAACAAGCAATTCATTGACAATGAGGGGCTGAGCGCGTACTTCAACCGAATGTACCAGGACGTGGACATCTACGCCAACAATGTAGCGCTGCTCGGCAACCAGCTGCTGAGTCCCATTGCCGCCAACGCGCCCACCTTCTACCAATACTACATCACGGATACGCTGAAGCAGCACCAGCCGCAGCTGGTGGAGCTGAGCTTTTATCCGCGCACCAAGGGCGACCTGCTCTTCACGGGCAAGCTCTACGTGACGCTCGATGGCAACTACGCCGTGCAGCACGCCGTCCTAGGGGTCGACAAGCGCATTAACCTCAACTTCGTAAAGAGCCTGGCGGTCCGGCTCGACTTTGCCGAAAACCCCGACCGCCGCTACCACCTCAGCAAGAGCTTTCTGGGCATCGACTTCGGGTTGACGCAGCGCGGCTCGGGCATGTACGGCGAGCGCACGGTGACCTTCAGTAACTACCTGGTAGACCAGCCTAGGGCCGACAGCACCTACGCCGGCCCCACCCGCCCCGCCAACCGCGACACCACCAGCCGCCAGGCCGTGGCCTACCTGGAGGAGCACCGGCCCGATAGCCTGAACCTGGTAGAGCGCTCGATATACCGCAACATTGATACCCTACAGACTATCAAGTCGTTTCAGCGTTCGCTGGCGTTGTTCGGGTTCTTGTTTTCGGGCTACAAGTCGTTCGGGCCCTTCGAGGTGGGGCCGGCCAATACCTTCTACAGCTTCAACCCCATCGAGGGCTTCCGACTGCGGGTGGGTGGGCGCACCACGCCCGAGCTGAGCAAGCGGCTGTACTTCGAAACCTACGCCGCCTACGGCTTGCGCGACGAGCGGTGGAAGTACTTTCTCAGCAGCACGTACTCGCTGAATAACAAGAGCATCTACACGTTTCCGCAGCATTTTGTGCGGGCCAGTTTTCAGCGCGACACCCGTATTCCGGGGCAGGAGCTGCAGTTTGTGCAGGAAGACAACTTCCTGCTCTCGTTTAAGCGCGGCGTCAACAACAAGTACATCTATAACGATGTGTACCGGTTCGACTACGTGCACGAGTTCAACAACCACTTCTCGTATACCCTAGGGTTTCGGAAGCTGCAGCAGGAGCCGGCGGGCGGGCTCTACTTCCAGCAGGGCGCGGCCGAGGGCTCCGCTACCATTCGCCAGCTCACGACCAGCGAAGTATCCTTGGAGCTGCGCTATGCCCCTAGGGAGACGTTTTACCAAGGCAAGCAGTACCGGCGGCCCATCATCAGCCCCTACCCCATCTTCACGCTGCGGGCTGCGCAGGGCATGCGCGGGCTGCTGGGCGGCGAGTACAACTATACCAACCTGCTGGCCAACGCCACCAAGCGCTTCTACCTCGCGCAGCTCGGCCACGCCGACGTGACGCTGGAGGGCGGCTACGTGGCCGGCCGGGTGCCGTTTCCGCTACTCGACATTCACCGGGCCAACCAGACGTACTCGTACCAGCTCTACTCGTACAACCTGATGAACTTCCTGGAGTTCACCAGCGACCACTACGCCAGCTTATTCATCGACCAAAATTTCAACGGCTTCTTCTTCAACAAGCTGCCGCTTATTAAGCACTTCAAGCTGCGCGAAACCGCCTCGCTGAAACTGCTCTACGGCGGCCTGCGCGACGAGAACAACCCCAACCTGCACCCCGAGCTATACCAGTTTCTGCGCGACGGCGAGAACCGGCAAGTGGCCTTTGCTCTCGGCCGCCAGCCTTACATCGAAGCCAGCCTAGGGGTGGCCAACATCTTTAAGCTATTCCGCATCGACGTGGTGCGCCGCTTCAGCTACCTCAACAATCCCAACGTGGCGGAGTGGGGCCTGCGTGGCCGCTTCAAGATTGATTTTTAAGCTGCTATACTTGGCACTTTCCTGCTGAAGCACGTCATCTCTTGACAAGCTCAGCAGGATGTTCTGGTAACCGCCCTACCCTTCTCCGCTTATTCCTTCCCGCATGACCTTCTCCGCTCTACGCGACGCACTGCAAGCCGGTATCTACCGGGTCATCAACCCGTTTGTGCGGTTGCTGATTAAGATTGGCTTTACCCCCAACGCCGTGACGCTCACGGGCTTGCTGCTCAACATGGGCGTGGCGGTCATCTTCATTGTGGGGGCCGAAGCAGGCAACCGCGGCGATTTGCGCTACGTGGGCTGGGGCGGGGCGCTTATCCTGTTTGCGGGCCTGTTCGACATGCTCGACGGGCAGGTAGCGCGGCTCGGCAACATGAAAAGCGACTACGGCGCGCTATTCGACTCAGTGCTCGACCGCTATAGCGAGCTGTTCACGTTTCTAGGAATCAGTTACTACCTAGTAGCGCACCATTATTTGCTCAGCTCGCTGTTCGCCTTCATTGCCCTCATCGGCTCGATGATGGTGAGCTACACCCGCGCCCGCGCCGAGGGCCTAGGGGTGGCCTGCAAGGGCGGACTCATGCAGCGCCCCGAGCGCGTGGTGCTGCTGGGCCTGAGCGCCTTGGCTTGCGGCGTGGCTTCGAACTGGCTGGGCGGCGACTACAAGCTGTTCGTACCGGGCGTGCCGTTCCACATTTTCGAGACTATCACCATTTTCACCTTGCCCATCACGGTGCTGGCAGTACTGGCCAACATTACAGCCGTGTCGCGCCTGCACGAAGCCCGCCGCGGCTTAGAAGCCAAAGCGGCTAGCAGCCCAGTTGCTGGCAAGATGGCTGCCACAATAGCACTACTGCTCGGGCCACTGCTGGCCGCTGCGCCCGCCCTAGGATGGGCCGCGCCGGTGCTCCGCCAAACCCCGCCCATGCTAAACTACCCCGTGCCGACGGGCGTAGAAAACCAACTGTTCTATTTGCAGCGCGACCCCAATACCAACACCGTCATCTACCAGTTGAACGTGGACAAAGGTGGGCGCCTCAATACCGACGAGCCAGTGCACGCCTTCTGGATACGCTACGGCGACCAGGGCGAGCGCAAAGAGCTGAACTTCATTCAGCGCAAGTTTGCCTACGGTCTCACCGCCAAGCAGTTGGCGCCCGAAAAGTACGTGCTCAAGTTTGTGGCCTACGACAAGGTGCCCCTCTACCTGATGAAGTGGCCCATTGACAATGCCTACCACGTATTTGCCACCCTGCACAACCGCCAGGTGGTGCTTTCGCGCATTTACCTGCGCATCGAGGGCGGCACATTCTGGGTGCCCAACGTGAAATACATCGAGCTACAGGGCCAAAACGCCGCCACCCGCCAGCCGGTAGTGGAGCGGCTGGCTGTGTAGCTCGTAAGTAGTTGATACATGACTAATTCTACTGCCGCCACTTCCCGCGCGGGCTGGTGGCTGGTGCCGGTGCTGTCGGTGGCCTATCTGGCCTTCTCGTACCTGCTCATCGGCTTCCGGCCCGAGCAGCTGGTGCTGGTGGCGCTCTGCAACGGCGCCTACTTCCTCTCCGACACCACGCGCCGCTTCATCACCGGCTTTGCCATCTTCGTCGTCTTCTGGGTGCTGTACGACTACATGCGGGCTTTCCCTAACTACGCTTACCGGGCTGTGGACGTGGCCAGCATTTACCTTACCGAGAAGCACTGGTTCGGCATCAACTACCAAGGCCAGCGCCTTACGCCCAACGAGTTTTGGCTGCTGCACCACCGGCCCTGGCTCGACGTGCTGTGCGGCTTGTTTTACCTGTGCTGGGTACCTATCCCACTGGGTTTCGCAGGCTACCTGTTCTTCGCCAATCGCCGGCTGTTCTTCGCTTTCTCCCTCACCTTTTTGCTGGTCAACCTCCTAGGGTTCAGCATCTACTACCTGCACCCCGCTGCGCCGCCGTGGTACGTGCAGCAGCATGGCCTGCAGTTTCAACCGCTCACCATGGGCAGCACCGCCGGCCTCGCCCGGTTCGATAGCTTTTTCGGCATTCACTTATTCCAGGGCATCTACGCCAAAAATGCCAACATCTTCGCGGCCCTGCCTTCGCTGCACTCCGCTTACCCAGTTATTGTGGCGTACTACGCCGTGCGCAACCGCATGGGGCTGCTGACGGTGCTTTTTTTCACCATCATGGTCGGTATCTGGTTTGCTGCCATCTACACCAGCCACCACTACGTCATCGACGTGCTGGCTGGCATCACAGTGGCGCTTACCGGCATTGGCATCATTCGGCTACTGCTGGCCCGCAGCCAGTTGTTCAACCGCTTCGTCGATGCCTTCTGGCTGGCTACGGCCCCTAGGGTTATACCCGACTCAAACGCAGTGCGGGGCGCTCGGGGGTAAGGAGCGGGATATTCTCGCTCAATAGCCAGCTTGGTCGCGCGCTCGTCGGCGCTCAGCTTCCGCAGCAGCGGCAGCGAGTAGGCCGGCGGCACGTACTTATACAGGTCTTGGTAGAAGCGGCGGGAGCGTGTAGCAACCCAAGCTGTACTACGTTTGGCGCCTTGGCCAGGCGGTAGCCCAGCGCTAGTACTGCGAGGCTATCCACAAAATAGTTGCTCAGAAGCCACGCCAGCGTACCCTAACACTGACCCCTCAGCCTCGCGGGCCGGGCTGGGCGACAGCAACTTACTGCCCGAGCGGCCGCCCAAGCCAGCGAAATACCAGCTGGGCAATATGCTAACTTTTAGCTACAAATGGCATAAGTCTGAGAACTGGTAGTATCTTTCTGGCAGCAAAGGCAATTTTTCCTTTACTAAGGTCTATACCTGGTTGGAACAGTATCCAAGCGGGTTCGCCCAATACTCGCTGAGTGACGGATAACCTCCTGCGCTGCCGCGCGTAAATTCAACAGTCAGAATACTCGACTGCTGCTTTGCCTCTTGCTGCTCGTCACTAGCAGCTCGTTTATCTGCCCATGACTGCTTCCATGTTTAATTTGCTCCCGCCGCGCTCACAGCTGCGCATGGCCCTCTCGGAGGGCTTGCTGGTAGCACACCGCTGGGGCCAGGACGGACTTATCCACTTGTACCAGCTGGCCGATGGTCGCAAGGGTTACTTCGCCGAAGTTGGCCACGAAATAGTCCGCAATCGCCTAGCTGTGCTCCACAGCTTTGGCCGGGTAGATGCCACGCAGAACTACTGCTGGCATTTTCAGGCGCCGCAGTAGTCACTCAACGAGCGCTGGCCAATGCCAATAGTGCCGCTGGTTAGCTGTTACTCTTTCAACGGCTGCACTGGCGCAGGCAATCGCTTATTCATATCGGCAGGCTTGCTCTTGTGAATAAATTTCTGGCCTAGGGCCTTGTCGTCCTTCACCACCTTGGGTCCATTGTAAGCGTCGGCTCGGCGCTCGGCGGTCTGGCTTTTGATAGCCTTGGCTTGGCTAGGCGTGGGATTGCGCGGAGCAGCACTAGGAGCAGTCTGCGCCGGAGAGGTTTGCGCGGGGCCCGCCAGGACCAGCGCGCTACCAAAAATGAAGAGCACGTTCATATACCGTTTACCGCAGTCAGCACCAATAGGTTGGCCCTGACTTACACGAAAACACATTGCGCTCCTGGATAGCCGAATAATAGCTAATTCGCCTTTAGCACCCTTTGTACCCAGACAGAGCCCTAGGGATTATTGCAAGCAACAGCAAAACGTCCTGCCTAGCGCAGCGCGCCGGGCAGGGCGTTTTACTTATTGCAGCCGTTGGATGGCTAGCGGGCGGCCACGGCCGCGGGGCGCGGAGTAGCTGCCGTGGTTTTAGCGGCACTCACGCGCCATACGTGGTTGCCTGCATCGTCGGTTACTAGTAGCGCACCGTCGGGCATAGTCACCACGTCTACGGGGCGGCCATAGGCGTTGCTTGAGCTACCGCCCACCAAGAAGCCAGTCAGGAAATCCTCCGGCTGGCCGGCGGGCTGCCCCTTGGTGAATGGTACAAACGCCACCTTGTAGCCCGAGTACTGCGAGCGGTTCCAGGAGCCGTGCTCGCCCACGAAAGCGCCGTTGTGGTACTTGGCGGGGAAGGCCTTTTGGTTGTAGAACGTGAGGCCTAGGGCCGCCACGTGGGGGCCCATGGGCACATCGGGCACCAAGGCTTTTTGCACCAGGTCAGGGCGCTCGCCCTTGCGGCGGGGGTCCTCGTTCTGGCCATAGTACGAGTAGGGCCAGCCGTAGAAGCCGCCTGGCTTCACGCTCGTGATGTAATCGGGCACCAGCTCGTCACCTAGTTCGTCGCGCTCGTTCACGGCCGCCCACAGCGCGCCGGTGCCAGGGTTGTAGGCCAGGCCGATGGGGTTGCGCAGGCCGCTGGCGTAGATTTTCTCGCCCGTGCCGTCGGGGTTTATTTCCAGGATATTAGCCCGGCGCACTTCGTTCTGCGGGCCGTGCTCTTGCACATTCGAACCCGAGCCAACGGTGACAAAAATCTTCTTGCCATCCTTGCTGGCCAGTAGGTTGCGCGTCCAGTGGTTGTTGTAGCCGCCCTCGGGCAGGTTCAGGATTTTCTGGCCCTGGGCGGTCATTTTAGTTTGCCCAGCCTGGTATGGGAAGCGCAGTACTCCGTTGGTATTGGCCACGTAGAAGCTATTGCCAAGCACCAACATTCCGAACGGCTGGTCGAGGTCAGTCAGAAATACCGAGCGCAGGTCGGGTTGCCCGTCGCCGTTGGTATCGCGGAAGAGCGTGATGCGGTTGGCGCTGGTAGCTTGCAGCGAGCGCGACTTATCGAGGTGCAGCGCGGCCGCAATTTGCTTCTTGGTGCCCTTGGGCAAGGTGGCAGCCTCCGCCACAAACACGTCGCCATTAGGTGCTACATAGGCCCAACGCGGGCTTTCCAGCTTGTCGGCAAACGCCGTTACAACAAAGCCCGCCGGTGCAACGGGTGTTTTGCCCGCCGGCCAATCGATGATATCAACCCGGTGGGTTACCGACTTCGTAGCGTAGGGCGTGGGCAGGTGTACCGTTTCGTCTTTCGGCGTGGTGACCGTCTTGGCCGGATTATCGGCCTGGGCCTGTTGCTTTTCTTCTTGGCTGGGGCCGCTGCTGCACGCTGCTAGCAAGGCCAAGGCAGGCAGTAAGGCAAGGTTTTTCGTGGACATTAGCTGAGGTAGCAGAGTGAATAGTTGAACAGCAGGCACTACCTGCGCGGCGCTGGCCGAGGCGCAAAAGCACCAAGGCCAACGACCAGCTTCCTAGATAGTTCAGAACTAACTATACCTATTCTAGAGCCCTAGGGTTCAATGCAAAGAGGCAGGCTCCTTGCGAAGCCTGCCTCTTTCACTTGGTTGCTACCCACGGTTTAGCGCTTGGCGGGAGCTTTTTTCACCGGGGCTTTGCGCGAGCGCGGGGCACCAGTACCGGTGGTCTTTTTGCCGGGCAGCTTCTGGCCAGCGGCCCGAATCTCCGCAATTGTGGGCGCCGGGCCATACTTGGTTTCGGCCGGGTTCGTCTCGCCAGTCAGGAAGGGGTCGTAGTCGATGCGGCGGTTCAGGGCCTGGCCGGCAGCGGTAGCGTTGCTGGCAATAGGCTTGGTTTCGCCGTAGCCACGAGCTTCGATGCGCTCCGAAGCGATGCCTTTGTCGAGCAGGTAGCGACGGGCGCTATTGGCACGCTCGTAGCTCAGGCGCTGGTTGTAAGCATCATCGCCTTTGCTGTCGGTGTGGCCCGCAATGCTGAGCGAGTAGTCGGGGTACTCATTCAGGATGGCTACAATCTGGTCAAGCTTCGGATACGAGTCCTTGGTGAGCGTAGCCTTATTGAAGGCGAAGTGGATGTACTTCGTAGCCTCGTTGAGCACCTTGCGCTGCTCAGCCTTAATCTCGGGGCAACCTTTGTTGCTAGCGGGACCGGGGCGGTCGGGACAACGGTCTTCGTTGTCGGGTACACCGTCGCCGTCGCGGTCGAGCGGGCAGCCGTTGGCATCCACTTTCACACCACGTGGCGTGTTGGGGCACTTATCGAGGTAGTCGGCTACGCCGTCACCATCCGAGTCAACGGGGCAACCGGTAGCGTCTACTTTCACGCCAGCCGGAGTGTTGGGGCACTTATCATCGGGGTCGGCCACGCCGTCATTATCGGCGTCGGGGCAGCCCTGCAGCGCCGCCGCCCCCTTTTGGTCGGGGCACTTGTCTTGGTAGTCGGCTACGCCGTCGCCATCCGTATCAATGGGGCAGCCATTCTCGTCCACCTTCACACCCGTCGGCGTATCGGGGCACTTGTCCTTGCGGTCGGGCACGCCATCCATGTCCGTATCCTTCGGCTTGCCGAAAGCTACCGTCAGGCCGGCCGTGTGCACCAGAAAACGGTCGTGCAGCTTGCCCGAGCTAGTGGTCAGGTTGTCAAGTTTATCGGAGAAGGGATAGTGCTGGCTGGTTTGGATATCCAGCGACACGGCCGGCGTGAGGCGGAAGCGGATACCCGCCAAACCGAATACCTCCACCGCCTGAATGCTGGCTTGGAAGTACTGACTGTTGCCTGGGCCGAAGCTACCGTCGGGCAGCACGTTCTCGTAGTTGCCAGTGCTGTTAGCCAGGAAAGCGCCGCCGCCCGCCATCAGATAAGGCTGGATGGGGAACGACTCGCCAATGACACCGCTCAGCTTCAGCTTCAGGCCGAGGTCAATCATGCCAACCTTGGCATTGAATTCGGGCCGGGGTTGGTTGAGTGCACCGCGCTCGGCCACGTAGCGGTAGTTCTCGTAGTTGCCCAGCAGCGATACATCAAAGCTCTTCGACAAGTACTGGGTGATGTGCCCGCCACCGCCAATGTGCTGCGGGGCGAAGAGACGCCAGAAGTCGCCGCCCAGGTTGCCCTGGTACTGCATTATGGTAACGTTGGCTCCAATAGCAGTCTTATGGTCAGCGGATTGGGCGTGAGCAGTATTAGCAAGCAGCCCACCGGCGGCAGCCAATACGCCCGGCAGCAAGTGCCGGTGTAAATGGAAAGATAGCTTCATACAGAAAGCATTTTGGGTGAAATAGAACAGAGCACGCCCGAGGCGTTGCGGTTATTACGAGAAAATCCTTATTAGGATAGTTAAAAGCGCCGCGTTAGCCGAAAAAAATGCTTGATTTTCGGGCGTTAGCCGATTTATCAAGCTGGTTGGTTTGCCCAATACTACCCCAGGGGCCACGCACGAAAAAAGCCGATTCCCGCAGTGGGAACCGGCTTTCCTTTACTACGCATGCCCTAGGCTTTAGTAGCCAGGGTTTTGCACCAGCTTGCCGCCGCTGAGCGTTATCTGCGACAGCGGAATAGGCATCACCTCGTTCTTACCGGCCTTAAAGCCCTTGCTCGCCAGCACGGTGGCGGCCCGGCCCTGGCGCACGAGGTCAAAGAAACGGTCGCCATACTCCATAGCTAGCTCCACGCGGCGCTCTTTCCAAATGGCCTGGCGAGCGGCATCCTGCGAGAGAGCGGTGCTGAGGGGAGCCAGCCCAGCGCGTTGCCGCACCTGGTTGAGGTAGCCGATGGCAGTGGGCGTCTGGCCCAGCTCGTTGGTGGCTTCGGCGTTGATGAGCAGCACCTCGGCGTAGCGCAGCACCCGGATGTTCTGGTCGCGCCCGTAGCCGCAGACTTTGGTCACCGCGTTAGGCACGTAGGCCTTCATGTTGTAGCGTGGGTTCGAGGCGTTGGGGTCGATGGCGTCGCCCGAGGGCGTGGTGGTGCCGCGGTACAGGATGGTGCCTGCCTTGCGCTTATCGCCGGCCTCAAAGGCGTTATCCAAGTCGGCCGTAGGGTTGATGAAGCCCCAGCCGAATTGCGGGCGCACACCCTGGCACTCGGCCCACTGCGAGTTGGAGGCGTCGCAGTTGCCGGGTAGGGTGGTGCACTGCACCTCAAAAATCGACTCGGGTCCGTTTTCGCCCCCAATGCGGAACATCTGGTAGTAGTCGCTTACTAGCGAGTAGCCGGTTACCTGGGCGGCGGCAGCTTGCGCGGCTTGGTAGTTTTTGCGGTAGAGCTGCACCTTGCTCAGCAGGGCAAAGGCGGCGCCCTTGGTAGCACGGCCTACTTCGGTGCTGCTGTAGCTGGCGGGCAGCACGGTGCTGGCGTCGGTCAGATCCTGAATGATGAAGTTGTACGCATCGGCCGCGGGCGAGCGGGCGGGGTTCGACTCCTCGGCGGTTTCGGCCACTTTGGTGTGCAGCGGGATGTCGCCGTAGGCGCGCACTAGGTTGAAGTAGGCCAGGGCCCGCAAGAACTTGGCTTCGGCCACGTAGCGGTTTTTCAGACTGGCGTCCATCGCGATGTCCGGCACACGCTGAATCACCTGGTTGCAGAGGTTAATCTGCTGGTACTGCCCGGTCCAGTAGCCTTCTACCGGCCCCGAGGTGGAAGTGAGGCGGAAGAAGGTAAATTCGTTCAGAAACTCGGCGTCGCCTGACACGCTGCCCTTCTCGGCATCGTCGGAAGTGAGGGTGGTGACGGACAGCCAGTTGAAGGCCGTTAGGTTCCACTCGCGCAGCTTGCCGTAGGGGGCGTTGGTGGCGGCGGCAGCATCGGCGGCCGTTACGAAGAACTGCTCGCTGGTGGGTTGGCCCTGGGGCTCCACGTTGAGGAAGTTGCGGCAGCCCGTGCCGAGCCCTAGGGCCAACACGGCGGCCAGAAGGCCCGCCCGGCGCAGGGGGCGGCTGGTAGATAGCATATTCATGGGTGGGATATTGCTAGTTGCTTAAAAACCAATGTTGAGGCCGATGTTGTAGGTAGCCACCTGCGGGTACACGTTCAGGTCGATACCGGCGTTGGTGGGGCTGCCGCCAATTTCCGGAGTGAAGCCCTTGTACTTGGTCAGTGTCAAGGGATTCTGGGCGTTGGCGTAGATACGTAGCGTTTGTACGCGCAGATTGCTGGCCGTTGCTTTGGGCAGGTTAAAGCCGAGCTGCACGTTGCGTAGGCGGATGTAGTCGCCTTTCTCGATGTAGTACGAGCTTACGTCAAGGTTACGGCCGCTGAGGTTAGCCGAGGGCGTAGTGTTGCTGGTGCCGGGGCCGGTCCAGCGGTTGTTGTAGAAGTTCTCGGTGTAGTTCTCGTTGCTGTAGCGCACTTCGCGCAGGGCATTGAGCAGCTCCACGCCGCCCACACCCTGGATGTCCACGGTCAGGTCAATGAACTTGTAGCGGAAGGTGGTATTAATGCCGTAGGTGAAGCGCGGGTTGGGGTTGCCTAGGCGCACAAAGTCGCGCTGGTCAATTACGCCGTCGCCGTTTTGGTCCACGTAGCGCAGGTCGCCGGCGGCGGCACCGGGCTGGGCCGAGGTCGTTACTTCCGAGGCCGACTGGAACACGCCCGCTACCTGGTAGCCGTAGAATACACCGATGGGGTCACCCACGCGCGACACGGTGCTTTGGTAGCCCGCTACCGGCAGGTTGCCCGCGAATAGGGGCGCGCCGCCGGCCGTGCTCAGCACCTTGTTTTGGTTGTAGGCGCCGGTCAGGCCGATGTTATACGAGAAGTCGCCGGCTCCTTGCGAGTCCCAGCGCAGGGCAGCTTCTACGCCCGCGTTCTGGAAGCTGGCGTTGTTGGCCAAAAAGCCGCTGCTGTTGGTATAGCCAGGTGAGATGAGCGTCGGCACCGGGAACACCGCGTCCACGGTGCGGCGGTTGTAGTAGTCCAGCTCGGCCGAGAGGCGGTTGTTCAGGAAGCGCATTTCCAGGCCGATATCGGTTTCGCGCACGTTTTCCCAGCGCAGTTCGGGCGGCACCTGGGTGTCGATGCTAGCGCCGGTGTAGGGCAGGCTATTGATGCCGCGGAAAGCGGTGTAGCCCGGCAGATAGCTGGCCCGCAGAATCGAGATGTTGTTGGCTACTTGATTGTTGCCGAGCACACCGTAACTAGCCCGCAGCTTCAGGAAGTTGAATGTCGTGCTGTTTTGCAGAAACGGCTCTTGCGAGAGTACCCACCCTAGGCCCACCGAGGGGAAGTTGCCATACTTCACGCTGTACTTGCTGTCGCCGTCGCGGCGGAAGCTGGCCGTCAGCAGGTACCTCTCCTTATAGGCGTAGTTGACGCGGGCAAACAGCGAGAAGCTAGTGGCCAGCGATACGGGGTTATTGGTGAGGTTGGCCGTGGAAGCCGTGCCCAGGTTGAAGTAGTAGAACTGGCTGCCACCGGCGCCCTGCACCCCGTTAATGCTGGGGTAGAGCGCTTCCGAGCGGTTGCGCAGGGTGGTGCTACCGATGAGGGCCGTGAAGTGGTGGTCGCTGCCGAAGGTGCGGTCGTAGGTCAGCGTATTTTCCCACTGCAACTGCGAAAGCGTAGCGTAGCCCTTAGTGAGCACGTTGCCGCGGTACACCTGCACGGTGGTCAGCGAGTCGGCCTTCTGGTAGTTGTAGTAAGTGCCGTTGTTGTAGTTAATGCCCACGCTGGTGCGGGCCGTGAAGTACTTGGCGAAGTTGAGCGAGGCGAAAGCGCTGCTTACCAGCGTCTGGGCCTGCGACTTCTGCACGAAGTAATCGAGCTGCCCCCTAGGGTTCGAGAAGCTGCCCAGGCCCGTACCAATGAGGCTAGGGTCGCCGTAGCGGCCGCTAGTCAGGAAGGGCTGCAGCACGGGCGGTGCCACGTAAGCGTTGTAGAAGATGTTGCCGCCGCCGCTTTGGTTAGGGTACACGCTGGAGGCGATGCCTGGTGCGTCGTGCGCAGTACCGTTGGTGAAGGCCACCGTGTAGCCAACCTTCAGGTTATTGGTCAGGCTGAAGTCGGTTTGCAGGCGGGCGGTGATGCGCTGGTAGTCGTTGCCATACACGAGGCCCTTCTGCTCGTAGTACGAGCCACTGAGCGTGTACGACACTTTATCGGAGCCACCGCTTAGGCTTATTTGGTGGTTTTGGCCTACGGCCGAGCGGCGGGTCACTTCCCGGAACCAGTCGGTGCTGGGCAGGTTAGTACCCAGGTTATTGCTAGTCGCGCCGCCAGTCAGGGCGTTCTTCTCGTTGTAGAGCTGGGCGTACTGGGCGGCGTTGGCCATCTTCACCACGTTGGTCGCCGTTTGCAGGCCTACGTAGCCGTTGTAGTTGATGTGGGTGCCGCCCGCCGTGCCGCGCTTGGTAGTCACGATAACTACCCCGTTGGCTGCCCGGATGCCGTAGATGCTAGCCGCCGAAGCGTCCTTCAATACTTCAATCGAAGCGATGTCGTTCTGGTTGAGGAAGCTCAGGTCGCCGCCTTCGGGGAGGAAGGTGCCATCGACCACATACAGCGGGTTAACGCCGGCCAGCGACCCCGCGCCGCGAATGCGGATTTGCGGGGAAGCACCGGGCTGGCCCGAGTTGGTAATCTGCACGCCCGATACCTTGCCTTGCAGCGAGCTGACGGGGTTTTGCGAGGCTTGGTTCACCAATTCGGCACCCTTCACCGAGGCGATGGCGCCGGTTACTTCGCGCTTGCTCTGGGTGCCGTAGCCTACCACTACCACGTCGTTGAGCGTCTGCGCCAGCGGCGAAGCAAACTTCACGTCGACGGTGCTGCGGCCGTTGAGCGAAATCTCCTGGGCGGGATAACCTACAAAGCTGAATACCAACGTTGAACCGGCCGGCGCGTTAATGGTATACTGACCATCGACGTTGGTGGCCGCACCAATAGCGGTACCCTTCACAATGACGTTGGCGCCGGGTAGCGGCTCGCCCTTTTCGTCCACAACGCGGCCCGTGATGGGCGTGCCGGCCGAGGCGGGAGCTTGTTGCATGCTGCGCGCGGCGGCGACAGCAGGCAAGCCAGGCAGCAGGGCAAAAGACAGCCCTAACGCCGCCAAAAATGCGCGCGGATAGGCTAGCCCTGAAAACCGTAAAGCTTTCATTTCCATAAAAAATGGGTGGGGGAAAGTGAAAAAACGAATGAGCAAGTCTGGGGCAGACCTGGGGGCCAGCCTAGGCCGGTGGAAACGGCAACTGACTAGAGCTAAGCTAGCGGACTAAACTCGCTAGGCGGAGGTAGCGCAGTGACAGTCAAGAACCTCGCTTAGACTGCCTGTAATCGTGGAAAAGCTTGGTGATTACGAAGGTAAAAGAATATTAACTAACCCCGATACAATAGCACATCGCTAAGCCTGCTCACAGCCGAGCGGCGCGGTTTTCGTGGAGGCGCCGGCTACCTTCGCCCCACTTTCCGCGCCCCTAGCCCACCCCGCCGCCCATGAAGCTCTCGCACCTGCTGCCGGCCCTAGGCCTCCTGCTGGCCCCCACCCTACTGCCCGCCCAAACCGCCCGCAAGCCCGCCCCCGCCGCCAAAGCCCCGGCCTTCGACGCCCGCCAGCGCCCTAAGCACCTTACCGACGAGCAGCTGCTGGATGCGGTACAGCGCCAGACGTTTCAGTACTTCTGGGAGCTGGGTAAGAGCAACTCGGGCATGGCGCGCGAGCGCAGCAACGCCTCGTTCGATACCGGGCCCGAGGTGGTGACGACGGGCGGCACGGGCTTTGGGCTGATGGCCATTATCGTAGCCGCCGAGCGTGGGTGGATTACGCGGCCCCAAGCAGCGGCGCGGGTCAACCAAATTGTGAATTTTCTGTGGAAGGCCGACATGTACCACGGCGCGTTTCCGCACTGGCTAGATGGGCGCACGGGCCACACCATTCGCTTCGGCATTAAGGACGACGGGGCCGATATCGTGGAGACGTCGTTTCTGTACGAGGGGCTGCTGTGTTGTCGCCAGTACTTCACTAAGAACACGCCCGACGAGCAGAACCTGCGCAATAAAATCCTTTGGATGTGGGAGGGCGTGGAATGGAGTTGGTTTACGCAGGGCCAGAACGTGCTGTACTGGCACTGGAGCCCCAACAACGGCTGGAGCATGAACCACCAGATTCATGGCTGGAACGAGTGCCTCATTACCTACGTGCTGGCTGCTTCGTCGCCGCGCTACGCCATCGACAAGGCGGTGTATGACCAGGGCTGGGCCAGTGGGCCGGAATATAAAAATGGCAAGACCTACTACGACACCAAACTGCTCCTAGGGCCCGAGCTGGGCGGGCCACTATTTTTCTCGCACTACTCGTTCATGGGCCTCGACCCACACGGCCTCAAGGACCAGAACGCTGACTACTGGGAGCAGAATCGCGCTCACACGCTCATTAATCACGCCTACTGCCTGGCCAACCCCAAGAAGTACCCCGACTACGGCCCTAACAACTGGGGCCTCACGGCCAGCGACAGCTGGCAGGGCTACGCCGCCCACTCGCCCACTGAGGACCTAGGGGTGATTTCGCCCACTGCCGCGCTGTCAGCCATGCCCTACACGCCCGAGTTCTCGAAGCTAGCCATGCGCCACTTTTACAACGACCTGGGCGACAAGCTCTGGAGCCCCTACGGCTTCTACGACGCCTTCAGCGAAGCGCACCACTGGGTGGCCGGCTCGCACCTGGCCATCGACCAGGGGCCCATCGTGGTGATGATGGAAAACTACCGCTCGGGCCTGCTCTGGAAGCTGTTCATGAACTCGCCCGAGGTGCAGCGCGGCCTCAAGAAGCTGGGGTTCGAGAGCCCCTATTTGAAGTAATTGTCTGAACCGCGGATTCGTCGGATTTGTCGGATTCATCGGATTTTGGTGACGATTTCCTTGGGCTTGCCCTAGGGTTAGGAAGCTGCTAAAGCAAAAGGTTGCCCAAGTAGGCAGCCTTTTTTGCGTATTTAGCAGTAAGGATAAAGGAAATCGTCACCAAAATCCGATGAATCCGACAAATCCGACGAATCCGCGGTCTGGACCTAATACCCGGGGTTTTGCACCAGCTTGCCGCCACTGAGCTGGATTTGGCTGAGCGGGATGGGAAATACCTCGTTTTTGCCGGCCAGGAAGCCCTTGCTTTTCAGCACGGTAGCGGCGCGGCCCTGGCGCACCAGGTCAAAGAAGCGGTCGCCGTACTCTAGGGCTAGCTCCACGCGGCGCTCTTGCCAGATGGCTTGGCGCAGGGCATCTTGCCCTAGGCCGGTGCGGGCGGCTAGACCGGCGCGCTGCCGCACCTGGTTGAGGTCGGCGAGGGCTTTGCTGGTTTGGCCCAGTTCGTTGGCGGCTTCGGCGTGCAGCAACAGGGCCTCGGCGTAGCGCAGGATGCGGATATTCTGGTCGGCGCCGTAGAGGCAGACTTTCGTGACCGAGTTGGGCACGTAGGCCTTCATGTTGTAGCGCGGGTTCGAGTTTTGGGTGCTGATGGAGTCGCCATCGGGCGTGATGGTGCCGCGGTACAGGATGGTGCCGGCCAGGCGCTTATCGCCGGGCTCGAAGGCGGCTTCCAGGGCGGCGGTGGGGGTGCAAAAACCCCAGCCCAACTGCGGGCGAGGCGACTGCGACAGAGCCCAGTACGAATTGGAGGCGTCGCAATTGCCGGGCAGCGTGGTGCACTGCACCTCAAAAATCGACTCGGCGTTGTTCTCACCCCGAATGCGGAACATGCTGTAATAGTCGCTCACCAGCGAGTACCCTAGGCTTTGCACCTGCTCGGAAGCGGCCAGCGCAGCGGCGTAGTTTTTCTGGTAGAGCTGCGCTTTGGCCAGCAGCGTGAGGGCCGCGCCCTTGGTCACGCGCCCCAGGTCGGCGGTACCGTAGCTGGCGGGCAGCGTGGCGGCAGCCGTAGTCAGGTCGCTGATGATGAGGTTGTACACCTCATCGCGCGAGGCCCTCGGGATGTTCAGCTCCTCGGGCGTGACGGCGGGCTTGGTGTAGAGCGGCACCCCACCAAAGGCGCGCACCAGGTTGAAGTACGCCAGCGCCCGCAGAAAGCGCACCTCGGCCACGTAGCGCGTACGCAGGTTGGCGTCCATGTCGATGCCGGGAACGTTGGCAATTACCTGGTTGCAGAGGTTAATCTGCTGGTACTGGCCTAGCCAGTGCCCCTCGGGGCCGCCCGCCGTGGCGGTGCTGCGGAAGTTCACGTAGTCGTTGAGGTAGTCACCGTCGCCGGGCACACTACCCTTGTCCACGTCGTCGGACGGGAGCACGGCTACCGAGAACCAGTTGAATGCCACTAGGTTGTATTCGCGCAGCTTGGCGTAGCACGAGGCCACGGCCGCCCCGGCATCGGTGGCATTCTGGAAAAACTGCCCGGTGGTGGGCTGGCCCTGGGGCGCCACCTCTAGGAAGCGGCTGCACGCCGTGGCGCCGGCCAGTAGCAGGCCCAGGCCCACTAGGGCGGGGCGCCAGCGCGGAGTAAATACTGATTTCATAGCTATTGTTTATTAAAAATCAATTCTGAACGTCATGCTCATCTGGCGTCCGCCAGCCGAAGCATCTCTACCGTGGCAGTAATCCTAACGCTTGGAGTTAGTTGCGCGGCAGAGATGCTTCGACTTCGCTCAGCATGACCGCCTAGGGTCACTAACCTCTTAAAAACCAATGTTTATCCCTAGGTTGTACGTGGCCGAAAGGGGATACACGTTGGTATCGACGCCGGCGAAGGTGGGCGTGCCGCTCACCTCGGGCGAGAAGCCGCGGTACTTGGTCAGGGTCAGCGGGTTTTGGGCGTTGGCATAGAGGCGCAGGCTTTGCAGGCGCAGGGTGCTAGCCACCGTCTTGGGGAAGGTGAAGCCGAGCTGCACGTTGCGCAGGCGGATGTAGTCGCCCTTCTCCACATAGTACGAGCTGGGGTCGAGGTTGCGGCCCCCGAGGTCGGCCGACGGGGTGGTGTTGCTGGTGCCGGGGCCAGTCCAGTGGTTCTGGTAGAAATTCTCGGTGTAGCTCTCGTTGCCGAAGCGCACTAGGCGCAGGGCGTTGAAGATTTCCACGCCGCCCACGCCTTGGATGTCCAGCGTTAAATCGACGAGCTTGTAGCGGAAGGTGGTGTTGAGGCCGTAGGTGAAGCGCGGGTTGGGGTTGCCGAGCACTACGTAGTCGCGGGCGTCGAGCACACCGTCGCCGTTGGTGTCCTGGTAGCGCAGGTCGCCAGCCTTGGCCGTGGCCGACTGGGGCGAATCGGCCACCTCGGCGGCGGTTTGGAACACGCCAGTAGCCCGGTAGCCATAGAAGGCGCCGATGGGCGCGCCCACCCGCGAAATGGTGGTGCGGTAGTCGCCTAGGGGCAGGTTGCCGGCAAAGAGCGGGGCGCCGCTGAGCGTGCTCAGCACCTTGTTTTGGTTGTAGGCGCCCACCAGGCCGATGGTGTAGCTGAAGTCGCCGGTGTTGCCGCCGGTCCAGCGCAGGGCTGCTTCTACGCCTTGGTTCTGGATGCTGGCGTTGTTGTCGAGGTAGCCCACGCTGTTGGCGTAGCCAGGGCCCGAGAGCACTGGCACCGGAAACACGGCGTCGATGGTGCGGCGATTGTAGTAGTCCAGCTCTACCCCGAGGCGGCTACCTAAAAAGCGCAGCTCCACGCCGGCGTCGAACTCACGGGCCTTCTCCCAGCGAATGGGGTTGGGTGGGCGCTGGGTATCGATGTTGGCCCCGGTAATGGGGGTGCTGGGGTTGCCGAAGAAGCCGGTGTAGGTGGGGTAGTACGTAACAGTGGCAACCGACACGTTGTTAGGCACTTGGTTATTGCCCAGCAGACCAAAGCTGCCGCGCAGCTTCAGGAAATTAACCACCGGGTTATCGGCCAGGAAGGGCTCTTGCGACACCACCCACCCTAGGCCCACCGACGGGAAATCGCCGTAGCGGTCGGCCCCGATGTACTTGCTGCTGCCATCGCGCCGGAAGCTGGCCGTGAGCAGGTACTTCTCCTGGTAGGCGTAGTTGACGCGGGCAAAAAACGAGGCGATGGTGTACACATCCACCGGATTTTGAACGCCGGCCGTGCCGGTGGTGCCCAGGTTGAAGTAGTAGAACTGGTCGCCGCCGGGCGGCACGCCGTTGATGCTACCAATGACCTGCTCGATGCGGTAGCGCAGGGCCGTGCTGCCCAGCAGCGCCGTGAGGTGGTGGTCGGTGCCGAAGGTGCGGTCGTAGGTCAGCGTGTTTTCCCACTGCAACTGCGTGTTTTGGCTGGTGCCCTTGGTAAGGGTATTGCCGCGGTACACCTGCACGGTGGTTAGCGAGTCGGCCTTCTGGTAGTTGTAGAAGCGGGCCGTGGCGTAGCTCACGCCCACGCTGGTGCGCAGGGTGAAGTACTTAGCGAAGTTGAGGGCCGCGAAGGCGTTGCTCACCAGCGTCTGGCCCTGGGCGCGCTGCACGAAGTAGTCGAGCGTGGCCCGCGGGTTGCCGAAGCTACCCAGCCCCTGCCCTATCAGGCTAGGGTCGCCGTAGCGGCCGTTAGTTTGGAAAGCCGGAATAACCGGCGGCGCCACATAGGCCTGGGCAAACACGTTGGTGCCCCCTAGGGCGAAGTTGGGGATGCCACCCGAGCCCGACACGTTGGTGCTGGTGTAGTTGGGGAACACGCTCGACGCCAGTCCCGGCGCGTCGTGCGAGTCGAGGTTGGCGAAGCTGGCCGCGTAGCCCACCTTCAGGTAGTTGGTGACGTTGAAGTCGGTTTGCAGGCGGGCCGTAATGCGCTCGTAGTCATTGCCCTGCAAAATACCCTTTTGCTTGAAGTACGAGCCGCTGAGCGCGTACGACACCTTATCGTTGCCGCCGGCCAGGCTGAGCTGGTGGTTTTGCACTGGGCCCACCCGCGATATTTCCTTCAGCCAGTCGGTGCTGGGCAAGTCGAGCGGCAGGTTGGCACTGCTGGGGATGCCGGTGAGGGCATTTTTCTCGTTGAACAGCTCGGCGTACTGGCGGGCGTTCACCAGCTTCACACGGTTAGTGATGGCCTGCACCCCGCCGTAGCCGTTGTAGGTGATGCGCGCCCGGCCACTCTGCCCACGCTTGGTGGTCACGAGCATCACCCCGTTGGCCGCCTGAATGCCGTAGATGCTGGCGCTGGCCGCATCCTTGAGCACTTCCACCGAGGCAATATCATCCTGGTTGAGGAAGCTGAGGTCGGTGCCGGCCGGCAGCAGCGTGCCATCCACCACGTAGAGCGGGGCCACGCCAGCCAGCGAGCCCACACCCCGTACCCGGATGGTGGGCGCCTGGCCCGGCACGCCCGAATTGCTGATTTGCACGCCCGCCACCTTGCCCTGCAGCGAACTAACCGGGTTTTGCGAGGCTTGGTTGACCAGCTCCTCGCCCTTCACCGAGGCAATGGCGCCGGTTACTTCGCGGCGATTTTGGGTGCCGTAGCCCACCACCACCACGTCGTTGAGGGCCTGGGTGCTGGGGGCGGCAAAGCGCACGTCGAGCGTGCTGCGTCCGGCCAGCGCAATTTCCTGGGTGGAGTAGCCCACGAAGCTAAAAACCAGCGTAGCCCCGGCTGGCGCGCTGAGCGAGTAGTTACCGTCGGCGTTGGTGGCAGTCCCCTGAGCCGTACCCTTTATCACCACATTGGCGCCGGGCAGCGGCTCGCCCTTTTCGTCGGTTACGCGGCCGGTGATGGGCGCGGCGCTAGGGGTGCCGGGCGCTTGCGGGGCCTGCTGCCAGGCGCGGGCGGCGGCCGGCGCAACCAGGCCAAACGGACCTGCTCCGGCGGCCAGCGCGAGGGGCGCCAGCACCCACAAGCGGGTTGGGAGCCAAGGCAATGCACGTAGTGTTTTCATCAATAAGCAGAGAGGGAAAAGGAAGCTAGTTGCGCCGCCACTGCGAAACACAACTACTTATTGCACAAGTAAATGAGCTGGAATAGCTGCAGCTAAAGCCGCGCCGTGCTGCCGCCAACCAGCCCACGAAGAAAGCACGCAAACCCGACGTTATTCGGCAACTGCGACTACAAGTCGCTCATATTCGAGTAGTTAATCAGAGCACTAAAGTAAGTTTTAGGCTGTGTAAGTCAGGCGGTAAACAAACAATTTTTCTTTGTTATCTCCTACTTTTACACGTACTACTAGCTTTAGTGTTGCCGCCGAGCGGCACGGCTGGCTTCCCACCCCATGCGCCACTTCCTGCTCCTGCTGGCTTTGCTGCCGCTACTGGCCCTAGGGCAGGCAGCACCGCCAAGGCCCACTTACTGCAACCCGCTCGACCTCGACTACGGCTACACGCCCTTCGAGCGCTTTGCCACGGCCGGGCGGCACCGCACCACGGCCGACCCGATGATTACGCTCTTCAAGGGCACCTACTACCTGTTCTCGACCAACCAGAAGGGCTACTGGCACAGCCCCGATTTGACCAGTTGGCAGTTTGTGCCGCGCACGTTTCTGAAGCCCGAAAACACGGTGCTCGACGACTTATGTGCCCCCGCCGTGTGCGCCGTGGGCGATACGCTGCTAGTAATCGGCTCGACCCAAAAGGCTGACTTTGCGCTCTGGATGAGCACCGACCCGCTGCATAATAAGTGGAGCAAAGCCGTGGACCCGTTTCCGCTGGCGGCCTGGGACCCCGACATTTTCCTGGACGACGATGGCAAGCTTTACCTCTACTACGGCAGCTCCAACGAGTACCCGCTCTATGGCATCCAGCTCAGCCGCAAGACCCTGAAGCCCATCGGCCAGCCGGTGCCACTCTTCAAGCTCAACGACGCGCAGTTTGGCTGGCAGCGCTTCGGCGAATACCTGGATAATACCTTTTTGCCGCCCTTCATGGAAGGCGCCTCCATGACCAAGCACGGTGGCAAGTACTACCTGCAATACGGCGCGCCCGGCACCGAATTTAGCAGCTACGCCGATGGCGTGCAAGTAGCTGAGCACCCCCTAGGGCCCTTCACGCCGCAGGCCCACAATCCGGTATCGTACAAGCCGGGTGGCTTTGCGCGGGGCGCGGGGCATGGTAACACGTTTCAGGACAAGTGGGGTAATTGGTGGCACGTGTCCACCATGATTATCACGGTTAAGAACAACTTCGAGCGGCGGCTGGGGCTGTGGCCGGCGGGCTTCGACGCGGCGGGCACGCTGTACTGCAACACTTCCTTTGGCGACTACCCGCACTACCTGCCCACCGGCCCCGCCGACCACCTCCAGAGCCAGTTTACGGGCTGGATGCTGCTCAACTACCAGCGGCCCGTGCAGGTATCGAGCACCCTAGGGGGCTACCTGCCCAACTACGCCGCCGACGAAAACATCAAAACCTACTGGAGCGCCGCCACCGCCAACCCCGGCGAATACCTACAAACCGACCTGGGCAGCGTGTGCACCGTGCGCGCCGTGCAAATCAACTACGCCGACCAGGACGTGAACCCCGCCTTCCTGGGCAAGCAGGCCGGCCTCTACCACCAGTACCAGCTGCTGCACTCGCTGGACGGCAAAACGTGGAAAGTGCTGGTGGACAAGGGCCAGAACAAAACGGACGTGCCGCACGACTACGTGGCCCTGCCCGCGCCAGTGCGCACGCGCTACCTCAAGCTGGTAAACAAGCACATGCCGACCGGCAAGTTTGCCATCAGCGACTTGCGCGTGTTTGGGCTGGGTAGCGGCTCTAGGCCCGCGGTGGTCCAGGAGTTCACGGTACTTCGCACGGCTGCCGACAAGCGCAGTGCCTGGCTGAAGTGGGCGCCCACCGATGGCGCGGCCGGCTACAACATCTACTTCGGCTTGGGGCCCGATAAGCTGTACTCGTGCATGCAGGTGCAGGGCGCCAACGAGTACACCTTCAAGGGCATGGACAAAGACCGGCCGTATTATTTCACCATCGAAAGCTTCAACGAAAACGGTATTTCGGCGCGCACAGCGGTGCAGCGCGCTGAGTAGGCCGGCCCCCACAACCAGCGCGACTGGCCCTGGGGCCCCCTTTTCAGAAAATAATGCCCTAGGGCGGGCGCCAGGGCCGGTTAGCGGTTAGGGCACACGCAACCGAGCTTGGCGGGCGGGCGCGTTGGCCGGTGTGCCAAGCCCGGCGGCGGCTACCGCACACGCTGGCGGGCCCTAGGCCTGGCAAAAAGGCCCTGGCAGCAACCAGAGCCAGTTTTTTTCAGCTTTCTACTCTTCCTACCTTTCCGCTCATTAATCCCTTTTCCTTTTCATGAAGCACCGCCCTATCCTTACTAAAGCGGCCCTGCTGCTGGCCCTCGGCCTAGCTGGGCAGCGCGCCGCCGCGCAGGCCCGCCCCGCCGCCAAGCGCGCTGCCAGCACTCAGCCGCGCCCAGCCGCCGCTCCGGCCGCGCTCACCCGCTTGCCCGCGCCCGATGCCAAGATGCAGCAGTTCGTGAGTGACCTGCTGAAGAAGATGACGCCGGAAGAAAAAATCGGCCAGCTCAATCTGGTGTCGGTAGGCTTCACGGTGACGGGGCCGGTGGTGAGCCAGGGCGTGGATGAGAACATCAAGAAGGGCAACGTGGGCGCCGTGCTCAACACCTTCACGCCGGTGGCGGCCCGCAAGCTGCAGGAAATGGCCGTGACCCAGACCCGCCTGCACATCCCGCTCATCCTGGGCTTCGACGTGATTCACGGGCACCGCACCATCTTCCCGGTGCCCCTAGGGCTGGCCGCCAGCTGGGACCTGCCCGCCATCGAGCGCAGCGCCCACATCGCGGGCCAGGAGGCGGCGGCCGACGGCATCAACTGGGTGTACTCGCCGATGGTGGACATTGCCCGCGACCCGCGCTGGGGCCGCGTGATGGAAGGCGCCGGCGAAGACCCCTACCTCGGCTCGCAGATTGCGCGGGCGATGGTGCATGGCTACCAGGGCCCCACCAACGACATGACCAAGAACGACAACGTGATGGCCTGTCTCAAGCACTTCGCGCTGTACGGCGCCGCCGAAGCGGGCCGCGACTATAACACCACCGACATGAGCCGCCAGCGCATGTACAACGAGTACCTGCCGCCCTACAAGGCCGCCGTAGAAGCCGGCGTGGGCTCGGTCATGACCTCGTTCAACGATATCAACGGCATCCCGGCCACCGCCAATAAGTGGCTGCTCACCGACCTGCTGCGCAAGCAATGGGGCTTCAACGGCTTCGTAGCCACCGACTACACGGCCATCAACGAGTTGGAAGCCCACGGCCTGGGCGACGATAAGAAGGTGAGCGAGCTGGCCCTGAACGCGGGCGTGGACATGGACATGGTGGGCGAGATTTTCCTGAAGAACGTGGCCCAGAACCTCAAGGACGGCACCGTGAAGCAGGCCGACGTGGACGCCGCCTGCCGCCGCGTGCTCGAAGCCAAGTACCGCCTAGGGCTGTTCACGGACCCCTACCGCGGCGTGAGTGAGGAGCGCGCCAAGCAGGTGCTGATGCAGCCCAGCTTCCGCGAGGCGGCCCGCGACGTAGCCCGCCGCAGCATGGTGCTGCTCAAGAACGACAACCAAACGCTGCCGCTGAAGAATACCGCCAACATCGCGGTAGTGGGCCCGCTGGCCGACCGCCCGCTGGACATGATTGGCTCGTGGAGCGGGGCCGGCGACGGCCAGCAAGCCATCAGCATCTTGCAGGGAATCAAGAACGTGGGCGGCTCGACCATCCGGGTGAGCTACGCGCACGGCGCCAACGTGACGGAGGACGACCAGCTGATAAAGCGCCTCAACGAAAACGGCGCTCAGCTCAACACCGACCCGCGCTCGGCCGACGAGCAGATTGCCGAAGCCGTGCGCAACGCCCAGGCTGCCGAAGTGGTGGTGGCCGTGGTGGGCGAAAGCTCGGGCATGACCGGCGAGGCTGCCAGCCGCGCCGACATTGGCCTACCCGGCCGTCAGCTCGACCTGCTCAAGGCCCTCAAAGCCACCGGCAAACCGCTGGTGGTGGTGCTCTGCAACGGCCGCCCGCTCACCTTGCCCTGGGAGAACGACAACGCCAGTGCCATTCTGGAGAGCTGGTATGGCGGTACCGAAGCCGGCAACGCGGTGGCCGATATCCTGTTTGGCCGCTATAACCCGAGCGGCAAAATCACGATGACCTTCCCGCGCGCGGTGGGCCAGGTGCCGATTTACTACAACCACAAAAGCACCGGCCGCCCCTACGCCGGCGTGCTGCTCGACAAGTACAGGTCGCGCTACCTCGACATCCCGAACGACCCGCTCTACCCGTTTGGTTACGGCTTAAGCTACAGCGCTTTCACCTACTCTAAACCGACCGTGAGCAAGGCCAGTATCGGCCCCGGCCAGGGCCTGGATGTGAACGTGACGGTGAAAAACACCGGCCAGCGCGACGGCGAGGAAGTGGTGCAGTTCTACGTGCGCGACGTGGTGGGCAGCAGCACCCGCCCGGTGCAGGAGCTGAAAGGCTTCCAGAAAATCCTGCTCAAGGCTGGTGAGAGCCGCCAGGTAACCTTCCACGTGGCCCCCAACGATTTGAAGTTCTATAACGACGCGCTGCAGTGGGTGAGCGAGCCCGGCGAGTTTCAGGTGATGACCGGCGGTAACTCGCGCGATGTGCAGATGGCCAGCTTCACGCTGACCAAGTAGCCCTAGGGGGTAGATGAACTAAAAAGGGGCTGCAACACACGTTGCCGCCCCTTTTTGGCGCTTACCCAAGCAAGCCAGAACGTCCTGCTCATCTGGCTTGCTGCTGCCTAAACAGCTGCTACTGCGCTTGCTTCGGCGCGTCGGCGTGCTTCACGTACTTATCCAGCCAGCTGTCCATCTCCCAGAGCATGTGCAGCAGGTTTTCGCGGGCGGCGTAGCTGTGGGCCTCGGCGGGCAGCACCACGTAGCGGGCCGTGGCGCCCTGGCCCTTAAGAGCGGCGTAGAAGCGCTCGCTCTGGATGGGAAAGGTGCCCGAGTTGTTGTCGGCCTCGCCGTGGATGAGCAGGATGGGCGTCTTCACCTTGTCGGCGAAGTTGAAGGGCGACATAGCGTCGTACACGCCCTTGGCCTGCCAGTAGGTGCGCTCCTCGCCCTGGAAGCCGTAGGGCGTGAGGGTGCGGTTGTAGGCACCGCTGCGGGCGATGCCAGCTTTAAACAAGTTGGGGTGCGCCAGTAAGTTAGCCGTCATGAAGGCGCCGTAGCTATGGCCCATCACGGCCACCTTGTTGGGGTCTACCACCCCTAGGCGGGCGCCCTCGTCGATGGCGGCTTTGGCGCTGCCCACCAACTGCTCGGTGTAGGTATCGTTGGGTTCGGCGCTGCCCTCGCCCACGATGGGCACGGTAGCGTTTTCGAGCACGGCGTAGCCCTGCGTCACCCAGAATACGGGCGAGGCCCAGCTCACGCGCGTGAAGCTGTAGGGCGAGCCGCTCACCTGCCCGGCATTGGCCTTGTCCTTAAACTCAACCGGATACGCTTCCATCAGCGTCGGCAGCGGGCCATCTGACTTCTTGTAGCCGGGTGGCAGGTAGAGATTGGCGGTGAGGTCTACCCCATCGGCGCGCTTGTAGTGCAGCACCTGCTTGCGGAAGCTGCCGCCGAATTTGGCGTAGGGGTTAGCGAAGTGGGTAATGGCCAGCGGCTTGCTCTTCGGCGCGAGCGGCCGCAGGTAGTAGTTGGGCACCTGGTCTACGGCTTCGCGGTGGGTCAGCAACTCAGGCTTTTTGCCAGATAGTTCCATCAGCGCCACGGGCACCTCATAGTAAGGCGCCGCCGAGCGCCAGCGGCGGGTGGTTTGCTTGGTGGTCAGGTTCAGCTCGTCCACAAACGGCCGGTCGCCCTCGGGTGAGGCACCCTGGCCAAACAAGTAGATGCTCTGCCCACCGGCCCCTAGGGCCAGTACCGGCCGGCCTTGGGCGTTGCGACGCAGGTAGGGCGAGCCGGGGTTGTGATAGGTATCCTGCGACGAGCCATCGAACAGCACCACCGGCTGGCCGGGGGCAGCGGGGTCGAGGCGCCAGGTGGTTTCGTGGCGGTCGGCCCAGCGGTAGCCATCGGCCAGGGCCAGGTGGTCGGTGCCCCAGGTCATGCCGGAGTAGCGCAGCGGCAGGGCCGCCAGCTCCTGCGGCTGGCCGCTGAAGGGCGCGGGCAGCAGATACACTTTGTCGCGTACGGTGACCGCTTTCTTGGGGTCGCCATCGTCTTGGGCCTCGGCGTAGTAGAGCGTGGCGGGCGCGTCGGAGCGCCAGGCATGCTCGCGCGGACCGGTGGGCACAGCGTCGAAATTGGTGGGCACGTTGTCGGCCAGCGGCAGGTCAGCCACGGTCTTCACCACCTGCCCGCTGCCGAGGTCGAGCACGTCGAGCCGCTGCGGGAAGCTACTAACGGGCAGTGTGTACGAGTAGGGCTTGTGCAGGGCGCGCACTAGCACGTAGAGGCCATCGGGCGAAGGCGAGGCGGTACGCAGCACGCTCGGCTGGCCTAGGGGCTGCGCGGCGCCATCGGCCAGCTTCACTTTCACCAGCTGCGCGGTGGCGTAGTACTCAAACAGCCGCTCGTCGGCTGGGTTTTTTAGCAAGTCCTGGTAGGTGCGGGCACCCGACTTGCGTCCTCCGCCAGTTTCCTGCACGGCCGGTCCGGTGGGCGTGGCATCGGCAGCCGGAGCGGCGCCGCGGCCGGCGGGCACGGTGCGCGCCAGCAGGGTTTGGCTATCCGACACCCACTCGAATGAGTTGCCAAAGGCGTCGTTGAGCGGCGTGGCCAGCAGGCGGCGGGCAGTGCCGGTAGCCACGTCGGCCACCCACAATTCTACTTTTCCCGCCTGCCCCTCGGCGGCGGGCGTGGTAAGTGCAAAGGCCAGCGTGCGGCTATCGGGCGACCAGCTAGGGCTGCTGATACGGGCTTGGGCGGGCAGGCCCTGCACCGGTTTCTCGGCGCCGCTGGGTAGCTGCTTGAAGCTCAGGCCTACGGCGTAGCTCACCCGGCTGGGGCCGTTGGTGCGGGGGTTCAGACGCAGGCCGGCCAGGCGCAGCTCGGGCTGGCTCAGCTCGGCGATGGTGGGGAAGTCTTGCACCGCTAAAATGGCCAGCGTTAGCCCGTTGCTGGCCAGGCTTACGCGGGGCGTGGGCGGCGCCAGCAGTAGGTCGCGCAGGGCAGCCGGGGGCTCGTGGTAGTTGGTTTCCTGGGCCATGGCGGGCGCAGCAAGAAGGAGAAGAATGGGAACGGGTAAGAATCGTTTCATGGGCCTAGGGGGGTGAAAACGAGAGAACGTCATGCCAAGCTTGCCAAAGCATCTCTTCCAAACGACGCAACTAGCGCGGTGGAGATGCTTTCAGCAGCTTGGCATGACGTTCAATGTTACGCCACGCAGGCCTATTTTTTCTTACATCCGTACAAAATTCAACCCGAGGATAAGCACGATGCCGAGCACCATCAGCAGCAGGTAGGTTTCGACCGAGCCGGTTTGCACGAAACGTAGCAACTGCCCGCCCGCCAGCGTGATGCGGCCAAATCCGTTGGTGATGGGGTTAATCACGCCGTTCTCCACAAACTTGTAAAGCCCCTGCGACAAGGCCATGGTGGGCTTCACAAACACGGCGTTGTACAACTCGTCGATGTAGTACTTGTGGTACACCAGGTTATCGAGGGCCGAGCGGTGCGCTTCGTCCTCGGCCGGACGCTGGGCCCGCGCCACGTAGAACACGTAGGCCAGCGCGATACCGGCCACGGCCACACCTACCGAGATAAGGATGAGCATCAACTCGGTACCATGGGGCAGTTCGGCTTCGAAAACAGCCGGCTTCAACTCGCGCGAATAGGTGAAGATTGGGGCCAAGTAGCTGCCTAGGTAGTGCTTGCCGCCCAGCACCATTGGGGCGCCCATGAAGCCGCCCACGGTAGAAAGCACGGCTAGCACAATCAGCGGCAGCGTCATGCTGGCCGGCGACTCGTGCAGGTGCTCGCGCTGGTGGTGCGTGCCGCGGAACTCGCCGAAGAACGTGAGGAACAGCATCCGGAACATGTAGAACGCCGTGAGGAAGGCCGTGAACACGCCGATGGCCCACATCACTTTGTTGTGCTCGTACACGTGGCTCAGAATCTCATCTTTCGAGAAGAAGCCCGCGAACGGCGGAATGCCCGCGATGGCCAGGCAGCCGATAAACATGGTGATGAACGTCACGGGCATGGCCTTGCGCAGGCCGCCCATGTGGCGCATGTCCTGCTCGTTGCTCATGCCGTGGATAACCGAGCCGGCACCGAGGAAGAGCAGGGCCTTGAAGAAGGCGTGGGTGAGTACGTGGAAGAACGACGAGGTGTAGCCCATTACCCCGAGGGCCAGGAACATGTAGCCCAACTGCGATACGGTGGAGTAAGCCAGCACCTTCTTGATGTCGTTCTGCGCCACGCCGATGGTAGCCGCCAGCAACGCCGTAGCCAAGCCGATAATGCCTACTACTTCGAGCGTTTGGGGGGCTAGGGTGAACAGCACGTTGGCGCGCAGCACCAGGTAGATACCCGCCGTTACCATGGTAGCGGCGTGGATAAGGGCCGACACTGGCGTAGGGCCGGCCATGGCGTCGGGCAGCCAGGTGAAGAGTGGAATCTGGGCCGACTTGCCCATGGCGCCCACGAACAGCAGCAGCGTAATGGCCGTGCACACGCCCACTCCGTAGGTACCAAACTGCCCTAAGTGTGCCTTCTGGAACACCTCGGCGTACTGCACCGAGTCGAAGGTGAGGTAAATCAAGAAGATGCCCAGCAGGAAGCCCAGGTCACCAATGCGATTGATGATGAAGGCTTTCTTGGCGGCGTTGTTGTAGTTGGTGTGCTTGTTCCAGAAGCCAATGAGCAGGTACGAGCACAGCCCCACGCCTTCCCAGCCGATGAACAGGATGACAAAATTGGCGCCCAGCACCAGAATCAACATGCTGAACACAAACAGGTTGAGGAAGCTAAAGAACTTACCCGCATTCTCATCGTGCCCCATGTAGCCGATGCTGTACACGTGGATGAGGAAACCCACGCCCGTAATCAGCAGCAGCATTATCAGGCTAAGCTGGTCGACCTGGTAGCTGAAGGGAATTTGCAGCGAGCCTACCGTAATCCAGTCGAACAGGTTGACGGTGTACTGGTACTGAAAATTGAAGAACAGCATCAGCGACAGCCCGAACGAGGCCAGCACCGTGAGCGACCCTAGGGCCCCGGCCACCGAGCCCGACAGCTTCTTATTGAGCAGGCCGTTCAGCAAAAAGCCCAAAAAGGGCAGCCCCGGAATGAGGACGTACAGCAGCGTGGGGTAAGGAGCCGTAGCAGCAGGTAGAACTATCTCTTGCATGATATAAAAGGAACGTCCTGCAAAGCCGGCCGAGGCTACTCTACCACCCAAACCCCTAGGGGGCAAGGAGAAGCAGCTTCGGCCGGCTCCGCAGGACAGTTTACCACTTCAGGCGGTTCAGCAGGTTAACGTCGGTATTCTGGAAGTTGCGGTAAATCATGACGATAATACCCAGGCCCACTGCTACTTCGGCGGCGGCCACGGCCATGATGAAGAATACGAATACCTGCCCGTTGGGGTCGGCACGGTAGGCTGCGAATGCCGTAAGCAGGATATTTACAGCATTGAGCATCAGCTCAATGCACATAAAAATGATGATGGCATTGCGCCGTAGCAGCACCCCCGTCACGCCAATGCAAAAAAGGGCAGTGGCAAAGAACACGTAGTACTGCAGCGGTACTTCATGAATGACGGCGGGAACAAGGGAGGCGTTGGTCATGGCAAGGGCAAAGGTAGTCTGCACCGCGGATTTGTCAGATGTTGAGGCTGGCGTAGATTTTAGCCCTGCTGCCCGCTGGCTGAACGGCGTTGGCTCGCCGGGTTGCGGCCAGCATTTTTTTGCGTTGTGCAAAGTATCGGGCGGGCGGCTTCGTCTTCAGCAGTACCTTCCGCCAGTAGCACAGGCTGTGTTGCGAGAGCGGTATTACCCCACGCTCGCCGTGGAATTTGACAAACCCGATACCTCCGCGGTTTAGCCCCATGGACGCTCTCTCTCTTCCCCTTTCCGCGCTTATGACCGCTGCCGGCCAAGACCAGCAAATACAAGCCGCCGTGCGTGAGCAGCGCGGCCGCTTGCTGCGGTTTATCGAGCGGCGCGTGCCCGACCCGGCCGAGGCCGAAGACATTCTGCAGGATGTCTTTGCCGAGCTGGTTGAAAGCTACCGCCTGCTCAAGCCCGTGGAGCAGGCTGCCGCCTGGCTGTTTCGGGTGGCTCGCAACCGCATTATCGACCGCTACCGCCGAGTGCCGGCCAAAGTAACGGTGTCGCTGGACGCGCCCCTAGGGGCTGCCGAAGCCGACGAGCCTGCCCGCCTACTGCAAGACGTGCTGCCCGCCCCCGACGATGCCCCCGAAAATCGCTTGCTGCGCGAAACCATTATGCAGGCGCTCACCGATGCCCTGACCGAGCTACCCACCGAGCAGCGCCAGGTATTTGTGTGGCACGAGTTGGAGGACAAGTCCTTCAACGACATGGTGGCCGAAACCGGCGTACCGCTCAAAACGCTCATTTCGCGCAAGCACTACGCCGTGAAGCACCTACGCAAGCGCTTGCGTAAGCTCTACGAGGAGCTGTTTAGCGAATAGGTTATTAAAATGGGCAGCTAGGAAAATGTAAAATGGGCAAACTGTTTCCTTTCACTTATTTCTTCTGCCTTCCACTGGTACGCTAGACGTGCAGTTTCGCATTTCTACATTCGCACATTCCCACCTCATTACTCATGGACCGTTCTTTCTGGCTGGCTAAAGCTGCCAAATTCATCGTAGCCGCGGCGCTCTTCATCGTGGTTGCCACCGCCGCTACTCAATACTTGTGGAACTGGCTGGTGCCCGAAATTTTTCACGGCCCGGCTCTTAGCTTCGGGCAGGCCCTAGGGCTGCTGGTGCTCAGCCGCATTCTGTTTGGTGGCTGGGGCCGGGGCGGGGGCCAGAAGTTTGCCCAAGGCCGCGCCTGGAAGCAGCGCATGGAGCAGCGCCTAGCCACTTTCAGCCCCGAGGAGCGCGAGAAGTTTCGCGCTCAAATGCGCAGCCGCTGCATGACCAACTGGGCCCATAAAGGCGCCGCCGAATCCGTCACCACTGCGGACTAAAGCGGCTTAGCCGAATCACACAGATTTTGTGAAAGCTTGAATCTAAAGCTGAATTCATAAAAAAGGCTGCCAGTTGGCAGCCTTTTTTGTTTGCATAGACCCTAGAAAGGTCGTTTATAAAATCAGTGTAATCCGACCAATCCGCTTTCATGCGTGGTTCAGACATTACTGCTGGCTGGCGCGGAAGAGCTTCTGCTTTTCCTCCTTGGACAGGCTTTCGTAGCCCGAGCGCGAAATTTTATCCAGGATGTTATCTACCTCGTCGGGGTGAGTAGCGGAGGCTGCTTTGGCGGCAGTGCCGGTAGCCGAACGGCCGGTTGCTACAGTGGCGCGGTGCGTCACCTTCATGGGTGATTCGCGGGCGAACAGACGCCCTACCCAGTTGCCCACGGCCTGCACGGGGGCGCCCATGTCGCGGCCGGCCTTCAGTTGCTTCACAAAAATGAATCCTAGGAGTGCGCCCCCTAGGTGCGAGATTTCGCCGCCCGGATTGCCGCCGTTGATGCCCGCGATGCTGATGATTACCACCACCACAGCAATCCACTTGATTTTTACCGGCCCCAGTAGGATGAGCATAAAGGTGTAATCGGGCAGGAGCGTAGCGGCGGCCACGATGATGGCCGTGACAGCCGCTGACGCCCCCACAACAGGCTGCCCCACATAAGGCTGCAGCACCGGCACTAGGTTATAAGCCAGCAGGAAGAGCACGGCACCGGCCAGTGCCCCCAGAATATATAGGCTAACCAGACGGCGGTCGCCAAGGTACTCGCGAATGAGCTGGCCGAACCAGTAGAGGTTCAGCATATTGAAAATGATATGCAGGAAGCCGTTGTGCAGGAAAGCGTAGGTGAGTATCGTCCAAGGGTGGCGCAACAGCACCGGCAGGCTCGACGACAGCTCCAGCTGCCGCATCACCAAGTTGATAGCGGGATTGTCCTTACCATACATCAAAAAAAGTATGGACTGCAAAAGAACGTAGACCACCACAAACACCAGCGCATTAATGATAATGAGCTGGTTGAGAGCGTTATCGCGCCGCGAAAAAGCATCGCGGATATCCTGAGTAAGTGACATTAGGAACGAAGCAATTAGTAGAAGCGGGTGCGCCCGCCTTCCCAAAACTTGAGGATGATAAACCCAATCAGCAAACCGCCAAGATGGGCGAAATGTGCTACGTTATCGCCCGGTGCCTTTTGAATACCTCCATATAACTCGTAAAGTGCATAGAAAAATACGAGGTACTTGGCTTTGATGGGGAATGGTATGAACAGAATAAACAACTCGGTATTAGGGAAGAGGTAAGCAAACGCAAACATCACCCCAAACAACGCGCCTGAGGCACCTAACATGCCGCCAGTTGGATGGACTTGCAGCTCAGCATGTAGGTTGGTTATCCGCTCTTGCATGGCGGCCCGGAGCTGCTGGTCGTGCGGATTGCGAGCCAAGGCCTCAGCCGCTGCTTGGTCATTAGGTGACTTGAAGCCGAGGCGGTCTAAATAATAGCTATACTCGTAGGCATCAGGGTTGGTGCGGTAATCGGTGTAGGCTTGTTCCGTTTTAGAGAAATTATAGGTCTGATATCCCTCATACAGTACCCCTGCCCCCACACCACACATCAACCAGAAAGCTAGAAATCGCTGACCACCCCAGCGCTGCTCTAGCAGCGGCCCAAATACTATCAGGCCAAACATGTTGGAGAAAATATGCCCCCAGTTACCGTGCAGGAACATATAAGTGAAGAACTGCCAAAAGTGGAAAAATGGCGACCCAATGGGGTATAAGCTACCCAACTGAGTGATAGAAGGGTCAAGCCGCAAGTTTTCTTGCGCCAGAAAGCACGCAAGGTTGACCAGCAGCAGATTACGAACGGTGGGAGTCAGATTAAACATAGACCGCGGATTTGGCGGATTGAATGGATGGCGCAGTTGCGGCCACTGCCTAGGCTAGCAATGCGCCGCCGTACTACGGGTGCGAGCCTAGGCTCGGGCAAAGGTCGGGGATACGTACTGGCTAACGTGCGCTGGGGTTAGCCGCGCCGGAACAGCTCGGCCAGCTGGTCGCCATCGAGCAGTACGACGGTGGGGCGGCCGTCGGGGGCGTAGTTGGGCACCTGGCAGGCGAAGAGCTTATCTACCAGGGCATTTAGCTCCACGTCGGGCAGGCGGGGCTGGCTGGTGGCTTGGGCTACGCGCCGGGCCAGGGCGCGGGCCAGGCTCTCGCGGCTGTTGAGGCGCACGGTGCCGGCGCTGCTGCGGTACTGCTCAATCAGGCCTTCCAACAGCTCCTTCTCGCCCTGGGCAGGCAGGTCAGGCGGCACAGCCTCGATGGCGATGGTATTGGGCCCGAACTCCGCAAAGCGGAAGCCCAACTGGTGTAGAGTGGGAGTCAGCTCGGTGAGCGTGGCGTAGTCGGTGGGCGTGAACGTGACGGGCCTTGGGAACAGCAGCGTCTGCGCGGGCACCCCGCCCTGCCCCGCTGCCGGCTCGGCCGCGTACTGCTCGAAGAGGATGCGCTCGCGGGCCGCTTCCTGGTCAATCAGCATCAGCCCCGACTTGACGGGCAGCAGCACGAAGCGCGTGAGCACCTGCGTCGTGCGCGGCGTGCTAGCCTGGTGCCCACTCCCCCCCCCTGCCGCTGGCTTGGCCGATGCCGCAGCCGGTCGGGCCCCTAGGGCCACCGGGTGCGTGAAAGGCAGTTCGGGCAGGCTGGCGGGGGCCACGGGCTCGGCATCGGGCACGGGCGGCGTGGTGCGCACCGGCTGGCCCAGCTCGCGGTAAAATGCTTCGAGGTCGCGGCGGGCCTGCTCGGTGGGGCGGGCTGGCGTGCGCTCGGCGGCGGGGCCAGCCGACTGGCGGCGCGCGGCGGCCGACACCGAAGCCGACAGTGCATCGGAGTTGAAATCGACGTGGCGGCTGGGCGCGGGCAGGGCCTCGCCGGTGCCCGCATCGGCCCTAGGGCCGCCCGAGGTGCGCAAGGGCCGGATGGGCGCGAAGTTCACGTCGCCCTCGAAGTCGAGCGAGGGCGTGAGGCTGTGCAGGCCCAGGGCCTGGCGCACGGCGGCGCGCACCACCGCATACACAGTTTTCTCATCCTCAAACTTGATTTCCGTCTTCGTGGGATGCACGTTGATGTCGATGGCCTTGGGGTCGAGCTCCAGAAACAGCACGTAGAACGGGTGCGTGTCGCGGGGTAGCAGGCCTTCGTAGGCAGACAGCACGGCGTGGTTGAGGTAGGCCGAGCGGATAAAGCGGTTGTTAACGAAGAAAAACTGGTCGCCCCGGCTTTTCTTGGCCGACTCGGGCTTGCCGATGTAGCCCTTCACGGTGATGAACGGCGTCACTTCCTCGCAGCCCGCCAGCTGCTCCTTATAGGAGTTGCCCAGCAGCGCCACGATGCGCTGGCTGAGCTTGCCGGCCGGCAAGTTGAACACCTCCAGGTCGTTCTGGTACAGCGAGAAGGCAATCTGCGGATTGGCCAGCGCCACGTGCTGAAACTCGTCCAGAATGTGGCGCATCTCCACGGCGTTGCTCTTGAGGAAGTTGCGCCGGGCGGGCACGTTGAAGAATAAATTCTTCACCGAGATGCTAGTGCCGTCGGGGCAGGCCGTGGGCGTTTGGCTGCTCACTTGCGAGCCCTCTACCAGTAGCAGCGTGCCGGTGTCCTGGCCGCGCTGCTTGGTGCGGATTTCTACTTGCGCCACGGCCGCGATGCTGGCCAGCGCCTCGCCCCGAAACCCTAGGGTCCGAATGCGAAATAAATCTTCGGTTGAGCGAATCTTGCTGGTGGCGTGGCGCTCGAGGCTCATGCGGGCGTCGGTGGCCGACATGCCGCTGCCGTTGTCTACCACTTGCACGAGTTGCTTACCGGCCTCTTTCACAATAAGCTGCACGCTGGTAGCCCCAGCGTCCACGGCGTTTTCGAGCAGTTCTTTTACTGCTGAAGCGGGACGCTGTACCACCTCGCCCGCAGCAATTTGGTTGGCGAGGTACTCGGGCAGAAGCTGGATGATATCGGGCATTGTGGGGAGCTATTCGCTATTCGCGGCTAGCTAGTAGCTTTTAGAGCGGGCACGCGGGCGGCAAACTTGCTTCGCGCCTTACCTTTGCGGCTAATTTGGCCAGCTCGGCAATAACCAATCCCGCCCTTCAGGAACCGTTAGGCCAGCCTGCTGGTTCCGGCACGGCTGGCTGGCAAAAGTAGCCCGTCAGGCCGCTGGCTTAGTAACCTAGAACAAAAAGCTATCGGCTAGCCGCTAATAGCTAATAGCTTAAAATACTAGATGCGTCCCAACCTTCGCCTGCTGATTTCTGGATTGTTGCTAGGCATGGTGGGGCTACTGTGGGGCTTTGCCGGGCCGGGCCGCCCCCTCCCCGACCCCCTGGCCGCCGGTCCCGCCGAGCAGCAATGGGTTGATAGCGTGTTCAATTCGCTCACGCCCGACCAGCGCCTAGGGCAGTTTTTTATGGTGGCGGCCTACTCCAACCGCGAGAGGGCCCACGCCGACCGCATCGAGCGGCTAGTGCGCAACCAGGGTATCGGGGGCGTGATGTTTTTGCAAGGCGGCCCGGTGCGCCAGGTGTTGATGACCAACCGGCTGCAGGCAGCGGCTAAGGTGCCCCTGCTCATTGCCACCGACGCCGAGTGGGGCCTCGACATGCGCCTCGATTCGACGATGCACTTCGCCAAGGAGATGACCCTAGGGGCCATGGACGACCCCGCGCTGGTGCAGCAGATGGGCCGCGACTTGGGCCGCAAGCTGCGAGCCCTCGGAGTGCACATCAACTTCGCGCCAGTGGTGGACGTCAACTCCAACCCCAACAACCCGGTGATTGGCAACCGCTCGTTTGGGCAAGACCCCGCCCACGTGGCCGAGCTGAGCGTGCAGTACGTCAAGGGCTTGCAGGGCCAGCGTGTGATTGCCGTAGCCAAGCACTTCCCCGGCCACGGCGACACCGACACTGACTCGCACAAGGCCCTGCCCGTCATCAATACCGACCTGGCCCGGCTGGAAAAGGTGGACTTGGTGCCCTTCCAGGCGGCGTTCGAGGCGGGGGCCCTAGGCACGATGGTGGCCCACCTCTACATTCCGCTCTTCGACACGACGAACGCCAAAACGACCACGCTCTCCAAGGCGCTCGTGACGGGGCTGCTGCAAGAGAAAATGGGCTTTAAGGGCTTGATTTTCACGGATGCGCTAAATATGCGCAGCGTAAGCAAGCTGTACAGAGACGGTGAGCTGGACGCCATGGCCCTGGCGGCAGGCAACGACATCCTGCTGTTTTCGGAAGATGTACCCGCGGCACTTACCCGCATTAAGGCAGCCGTGGCGGCAGGTCACCTCAGCCAGACCGACCTGGATGCGCGGGTGAAGAAAATATTGCGCGCCAAATACTGGGCCGGGCTGAGCCACTACCGCCCGGCCAACCCTACCACGCTGCGCGACAGCCTCAACGCGCCCGGCGCCCGGGTGCTGGCCCAGAGCATCTTTGAGCACGCCGTAACGGTGGTGAAGAACGACGACCAGCTGTTGCCCTTCCGCCGGCTCGATACGCTGCGCATCGCGGCCATCACCATCGGCACCCAGCCCGAGGGGCCCTACGCTACCATTTTCAATAAGTACCAGGCGGGCCCAGTTTACGCCGTGCCCGACCGCTACGCACCTGACTCGACGTTTACGCGCATTCAGGCCCGGCTAGGCGATGCCAATGTGGTGGTAGTGAGCCTGCACCAGATGAACAACACGCCCGGTCACAGCTACGGCCTGGGCGAGGGCGCGCTCAAGTTCATCAAAGACCTGCAAAGCGACCCTAAGCGCAAAACGGTAGTCGTGGCCATGGGCAATGCCTACGGCCTGAAGTACCTGGAAAGCGCTCGCACGCTGGTGTGCGGCTACGAAGACCACTACGCCGCTCAAATTGTGGTGCCGCAGGTGCTGTTTGGGGCGCTGCCGGCGCGGGGCAAGCTGCCCGTGTCGGTGTCGGAAACGCTGAAAGTAGGCACCGGCCTAGCCACGCCCGACCTGCGCCGCCTGCGCTACGCCGCACCCGAGCGCGAAGGCCTCGACTCGCGCATCCTCACCCAGATTGACCACATTGCGCTCGAAAGCATTGTGACGGCGGCTACGCCCGGCTGCCAGGTGCTGGTGGCCAAAAACGGCACCGTGGTATTTGACCAGAGCTACGGCTACGGCACCTACGACCCCGCCTCGGAGCCCGTGACGAGTAGCACGCTCTACGACCTGGCCTCGGTGACGAAAGTAGCGGGCACGCTCCAGGCCATTATGTACCTCAAAGACCAGGGCCGCATCAACCTGGAAGAGAAGGTGAGCACCTATCTGCCCGAGATGCAGCGCACTAACAAGCGCGACGCCACCGTGCGCGACATACTGCTGCACCAGGCGGGCCTCAAGCCGGGCATTCCAACCTGGGAGCGCACCGTGCGCGATGGCGCAATGAAGCCGGCCTACTACAGCAGCCAGCAAAGCGCGGACTACCCCAATGTGGTGGCGCCCAATGAATACAGCACTCGCGCCGCCGACGACTCGGTATGGGCCTGGACGCTGCGCTCGACGCTGCTGCCCAAGGTGCGCGGTAAGTACCCGGTAGAGTACTCCGACCTGAGCTTCATTATCATGAAGCGCCTAGCCGAGAAGCAGCTAGGCCAGAAGCTGGAGGACTTCCTACCCCGCGAGTTCTACCGCCCCCTAGGGCTGGGCAGCATGACGTACAATCCGTTGACGCGCTTTCCTAAGAGTTGCATCGCGCCCACCGAGAACGACACCTACTACCGCCACGAGCAGCTGCAAGGCACCGTGCACGACCAAACCGCCGCACTGGTGGGCGGCGTAGGCGGCCACGCGGGCCTATTTGCCACTGCTAACGACCTGGCCGTGCTCATGCAAATGAACTTGCAGAACGGCCAGTACGGCGGCACGCAGTTCTTTAAGACGCCCGTGGTGAGCGAGTTTGCGCAGCCCCAGGTGGCCGGCAACAAACGCGGTCTGGGCTGGGACCGCGGCGACCCCAGCAAGCCCAGCGGCCCCACCAGCCACCTAGCGCCGGCCAGCACCTTCGGCCACACCGGCTTCACGGGCACCTGCGTGTGGCTCGACCCCGACAACAAGGTGCTTTACGTCTTCCTTTCCAACCGCGTGTACCCCGACGCGGGCAACGTGAAGCTGCGCACCTACAACATCCGCACGCGCATTCAGGAGGTGATTTACAAGGCCATGGGCCGCGGCGCCCAGGCGCGCACGGGTAGCGCCACCGGTGCAGCAACTGGCGGGCAATAAGTCTAGTAGGCCACGCAACCCCTAGGGCCCGTGGGCGGTCAAGCACTTATAGCAACTGCCCCTACTCTATGAAACGCTTACTCGCCTCGCTGCCAGCCATCGTGCTGCTGGCCGCTGCCACGGCTTCGGCCCAAACCAAGCCTACGTTCAGCCTTGGGGTGCGTGGCGGCGCCAACTTTGCTCGCACCACCGTAGACCCTGCCAGCAACCAAATTGGCTTTGCAAGCAGCACCGCCACCACTAAATCTGGCATTGCGGCCTGGCAGGCGGGGATAGTGCTTAATGCCAGCTTTGGCAAGTTGGCGCTCCAGCCCGCCTTGCTATTTTCGCAAAAGGGAGAGCAGCTACACTATGAGCAGTACCAAGGGGGCTTCGCTGGCTCCTACGGCTATGAGGTTGCTAGCACGAGCCGCACCAACTGGCTGGAGTTGCCGCTCAATATAGTATATACGCCGCGCAGCACCCACGGCCTACAAGTGCTAGCTGGCCCCTACGTGGCCCTAGGGGTGGGCGGTCGGCAGTGCGGCACCGTCAGCGGTAATAATCCCGTGGGCATCGTGGGCTACTATTCCTACCCCATCAACGAGCGCATCAGCTACGGCTCTGGCACTGGCAACCGTCGCTTCGACGCAGGCCTGAACTTCGGCCTAGGGTACCGCCAGGGGCCGGCGCAGGTACAACTCAGCTATAGCCTGGGGCTAGTGAACCTGCATTCGCGGGGCGCGGATTATCCAGCTACTGGTGCTTATTATGACTTTTACCAAGCCTATAACCGCGTGCTACAGCTTACGGGCACTTACTTTTTTAAGCTTTAGCGCATAGACCAGTTGCGAGACTTAAGTAAGGCACGCGGGCGACCAAATCCCTAGAAACTAGATGCGGGATTTAGCTTATTTGGTACGGCTGTTACACCAATCACAAAATTCGTCTCCTGAATTTTCATCACCATACTCAGCCGGGTGGCGTACGATTTCAGCGGCCGTTGCTGGAATAGTAACGTAGAAAGTGTTGCGGACCCATTGTTGAAACAGCTCGTTAGGCTCCACCAGCACGTTAGCATCCAGCCCATTAGGCGGTGCTGAAAATTCGTTGTTCCAGCATATTTCGTCGTAGCCAATAGCTAGCAGACGCAAGAAGTCTACGGCATTTTCGGCTAATACACAATTGAGCATTGAACCCGAGCCAGATCCTAGATGGACGATTTTCAGTTGACCTGTATCATTCAGCCAAAAAGCAGCCGTCGAACCTTCGCCACCTGTGCGAGCGAATACATGCGGCCGGCGGTGTTTAGGCTCCTTACCACCAAGCCAATCCTGTAGGTTTTCGCCACCGTAGGCAATAAACTCAACGACTGTACCCCCTTCTCGGCTATCTTCCGTCCAACTAGCACGCAACTGCTGTTCAGGAAATAGAAAGCCAGTGCGTAGCCCACCTTCACCATCGGTATAGAAACCATTTTGCTCTATCCAGTCATAGAGTAGAACTATAGGCTCTGGAATCTGTATTTCGTTTGGCAGCACCGCCCGCAACTGCGCCAATAGCATATTAGCCACACGAATACGTGGGTTTACAAGCTTTAGCCTCTACTTCGGCGCCGTCCACACGTTGTCGGCCGGATGGCTATCGGGCGTGTAGAGGCTGCCTAAGGTCACTTTCTGGATGGTGCGGCCGCTGCGCACGGGCACGGTTACGGTGCTGGCGTTTTCCCACACGGCAACGCTGCGGTGGATTTGCTCGGTGCTGCCGTTGTCGAAGGTTACGGTCAGGTCTACGGGCATGGGCTTGCTGCCTTTGGCTGTAACGGTGATTTGGGCGGGCTTGTCGGCGGGGCGCACCACGCTGGTGATGGCCAGGTCGGGGTAGCCCTCGTCGAAAAACCAGCGCTTCCAAAACCAGTTTAGGTTCTGGCCGGCTCCGGCGTTCATCGAGTAGAAGAAATCGTTGGGCATGGGGTGCTTGCCGTGCCAGTCGCGGATGTACTGGTGCAAGGCCTTGGTAAACAGCTCGTCGCCGAGCAACTCCTTCACGTACAGGTACCCTAGGCCCGGCTTGGGGTACGAGTTGAGGAAGAAGGGGGTGCCCTTCTGCTGCGTGGTCAGGGTCACAATGGGCGCGTCGTTTTCGGTGCCGGCCGCTTGGGCGTAGGGCACCATGCCGTAGTCGTCCACGAGGCCGGGCTGGATGATGGGCGAAATCAGCCACTCCCCTATCGTGGCCCAGCCCTCATCCATCCAGCCGTACTTGGTTTCGTTGATGCCCATGTAGAACGGGAACATCGTGTGGAAAATCTCGTGGTCGGTGAGCGCGATGCCTTCCTCGCGGGTGGGCGTGGGGTTGTCGTTCACCATCATGGGGTACTCCATCTGGTCGAGGCCGTCGAACACGGTTTCGTGCGAGTATGGGTAGGGCCACTTGGGGAAGGTGTAGCTCATAGCCTCCACCGTTTTGCGGCCGAATTTGGCCACTTCCTCAAAGTCGTCGTGCTTAGCGTTGTACACGGCATCGACGCGGGTGCGGCGCTTAGTGGCGGGGTCTACCACCAGGCTGGTAGCCTGCCACACGTAGTGGTCGGCGGTGGCGAAGGCAAAGTCCACCACGTCGCGCGCCTCGAAGTGCCAGGTATTGTAGGCGTTGGGCGCGGTGGCATCGTGCAGCCGCGCCTCGGTGCTATCGATGATGCTCGTGATGCCGTCTTTCTTCTCGGCGGTGCGCAAGCGGGTCAGGTATTTCTTGGCCAGCACCTTGTCGGCATTGGTAAGGTCGCCGGTGGCCCAGACAAGGAAGTTGCGCGGCACCGTGATATCGACCTTGAAGTTGCAGAAATCGTTGTAAAACTCGGCCGAGCCGAGGTAGGGCGTGCGGTTCCAACCGTCGATATCGTCGTACACGGCGATGCGCGGGAAGAAGTAAGCCACGAAGGCCGCCCCCGGCGCCACCTCGCCCGTGCGCTGGTGCGAGCCCTTATTGAGCGTGTAGGAATAGGTAATGGCCACCTGCGCCATCTGCCGGGACCCTAGGGCGCGGGGCAGGTTTACCACCATGTTAGTATTGTCGATGGTGAAGGGCACGGGCTGGCCGTTGATGGTCAGCTGCTCAATCTTTACCCCGTCGCTCAGGTCCTCGGCCTCGAACTTGCCATCGCGCGGGGCACCCTTCTTATACAGGTTAGGATAGAGCTTGAACCAGAGCTGCCGCAATGAATCGGGGCTGTTGTTGTGATAGGCAATGCCCACAGTGCCTGCTACCAGCCGCGTGGCCGGGTCAAAGTTGACCTTGATGGCATAGTCGGCACCGTTTTGCCAGTAGCCGGAACCGGGCTTGCCATCGGGCGAGCGGGTGCCCTTGGCGTAGGTGGCCAGGATGTTGCGCGGCGTGGGCAGCGCCGGTACCGGTGCCTGGGCAAAGCCAGCGGTCGTTGCCCCTAGGGCCAACGTTAGGCCAGCGAGCAGAATCTTTTTCAACAAAGCGAACTAAACTAGAGTAACAAGCAGCGCCCAGGGCTGAACCACACAACCAACTAGCTACGGCCGACGTGCGCGCTTGAACACAAAAATAGCCCAGCCGGCAGGCTACGTCGGCCAACGCGGCGCTGGGTGCGAGTACTACCCACATCGACCAGGTCGCTAAAAGAGCGACGACGCGCGGCACGTTACTTCACTGCCCAGCCGGCCGCTGCCGGCTAGCTAGTCCCACCGCATTGTCCGAATGGCGCTCGCGCCCGGCGGCAAAGCTCTTGCGAGCAAAGCTGGCCGCGGCTTCATGGAGTTGCCGGCTGGTCGGGGTCCTAGGGCCCTCATCCAGTTGAATGCGGTAGCGGAAAGTCACCGCCTCGCCCTTTTTAAGCTGCAAGTTCTTCGCCGCGGCGCCGTTGGTAAACACTTTCTCTCCTAACGGATTGGCGGCAAACAAGCCGTAGCCGCGCGCGTGCCAGAAGGTCGGATAGTTGGGATTTTTCGGGTGGTCGAAGATGGCGACGCTCACCGAGTCGGCGCCGATTCTGCCGTAGGCTTTGCACCAAGTGCCGCGGGTGCTCCAGGCATCGTTGCCGCGCTTGCCGGCGCTGGTCAGGTAGGTGCCAGTGGCCGTGTGGTCGGTGCCAGCCTTCACTACAGTCACGTTGCCCTTGTCGTCCGTAAATTTCTCGTCCTTATCCGACGGGATTTGCAGCTCGTGGGCCAGGCGCAGGCCCAGTAGCCCGTCCTTAGCATCGGTGAAGGTGACGTCGGTAGCGGCCTTCAGGGTCGTTACGCGGTCGATGGTGCGCGCGTGGGTTGTGCCGCTAAACTCGAACTGGGTGGTTTCTTCTAGCAGCACGGCGTTTTGCTGGTTGGTCCAGTTGGCGTGGTAGGCCAGCACGCCAACCGGCCCACTGCTAGTAGTCAGTATTTTATCGGTCTTAATCCAGCCGTAGGCGTTTTTTTTCTCCTGCGGGATGGCATACGAGTTGTTCCAAAAATCCAGCCCGTTGACGTTCTCGAAGTTGAGCCACGTGCCAAGGTGGTGCGGGTGGTCGGTGGGCTCGCCCGGCCGGGGCTGCAGCGGGAAGCCACGCGTAACCAGGGCGCCGTTGGCCGCACGTAGCGGGTACAGCACGGGTTTCTCAAGCGTGTCAGGATACAGGAAGCTGGTGAACAAGCTTTTGCCGACAAACACGTCTATCTTCTTGCCACTGGTCGCCTTCGCCACCCGAACCGGCTCGGGTTGTTGGGCGGCAGCATCTAGCGCGCAGGCACACAACAGGGCGCCGCTGCCAATCAACAGAACCTGATGCATAGTCCGTCCGCTGGCTTGACTGGTTACATCGTAAACACTTTGCCGCCTACCAGCACCTCCTGGCTTTTCTCGTCGAAGGTCGCCTTCTGGCCCGAGTGCACGGCCGCATTGGTCATGATAGTGGCTATCGAATGGCTGTAGCCGGCCTCAATGGGGGCGTTGGGCTGCTTGCGGCTGCGCACGCATTCCATCCAGTTGCGCACGTGGTTGTTCGTGAGCACGTCGCCGCCGGTGTTGGCCGCCGCCGCGGCGGGCCCGGCCGTCGAGAGGCTGAGCTCCGGCAGCAGGTTGGGTTGCATTTTCATAGCCGCAGCCATTTCCTTGGTCAGCCCGCCCCTAGGCGATACCATATTGGTGTTCAGGTTCAGTTCGCCGCCGTTGGAATAGTAGATTTCGGCCGGGTGCTCGTCGCCATTGTCCATGCGCGAGCCAAATGCCACCTGGAAGCCGTTGCTGGGGTCGTTGGCGGGGCCGTAGTCAAACACCGCCGTCATCGTGTCCCAGTTGCGGCGCCCGTCCTTCCACATGTAAATGCCGCCGTTGGCCACCACGCTGCGCGGGTGTGGCAAGCCACTGAACCAGTGTACGGTATCAATCTGGTGGCTCATCCACTGCCCCGGTATACCCGACGAGTAGGGCCAGAACAAACGGTACTCCAGGTACTTGCGAGGGTCGAAGGCCTCGAAGGGCCGGTTCAGCAGGTAGCGCTTCCAGTCGGTGTCGGCCTCGCGAAGCTGGGCCACCAAGTCGGGGCGGCGCCAGCGGCCAGGTTGATTCACATTCCAGGTCAGCTCCACCATCGTGATGGGCCCAAACTTGCCCGACTGAATGAACTCCGCGGCGGCGTGGTAGTTGGTCCCGCTGCGGCGCTGCGAGCCAATTTGCACAATCTGCTTCGACGCCAGCACGGCCTTGCGGGCGGCGCGGTTGTCGGCCATGGTTTCGGCAAACGGCTTCTCCACGTAGGCATCGCAGCCGGCCTGCACGGCCTCGATGGTGTGCAGCGCGTGCTGGAAGTCGGCGGTGCTGATGAACACGGCATCCACCAGCTTTTTGCCGTACAGCTCGTCGTTGTTGCGGCAGGCCACGATGTCGTGCCCGAGCTTTTCCTTCCACACGGCCACGCCTTCTTCGCGCCGCCGCTTCCAGATATCAGATACGGCCACCACGTCGAAGTTCAGTTCCTTCTGATGCGCCAAAAAGCTAGGCAGGTGCGAGTTGCGGTGCCGGTCCGAAAACCCCACCACCCCCACGCGCACCCGGTCGTTGGCCCCCAGGATGCGCCGGTAGCTGCTAGCCGACCACGCGGTAGCAGGCAGTAGCAGCGCGCCCGCGCCCCCTAGGGCTGCTTGCTTCAAAAACTCACGCCGTGGAGTAGCCATAAGAACTTCAGGTTAGGATGGGTGGGAAAGAAAATGCTGGCAGAAGTAGAAGGGAAACAGGCGGTCATGCTCATCTAGCGTCCGCGCAGCCGAAGCATCTCTGCCGCCCAATACTGCGCGAACGACTGCACTAGAGATGCTTCGGCTGCGCGGACACTAGATGAGCATGACGTTCTTTTATTTCTTCAATTCTTTAATCTTCAAGCTGCGAAACGACACCTCGTTGCCGTGGTCTTGCAGCAGCAGGTGGCCTTGCGGCGCCTCACCGAAATTAGGCCACACCTTGTATTTGCTTTCGGCCACCAGCTTCTTGTAGTCGGCCGAGCCGCGCACGTACTCCAGCACTTTCACGCCATTCAGGTAGTGCGTTACATGGTTGTTGGGCAGCACCACTACGCGCCCCACGTTCCAGTCGCCGATGGGGTGCACGAAGCGGGGGGGCTTCTGGGCCGTCAGCAAGTCGTAGAGTGAGGCGAGGGTGCGGTCGCCGTCGCGGCCCAGCTTGGCGTCGGGGTGGCGCTCGTCGTCCAGCACCTGGTATTCCAGGCCAATGGCCGAGCCGTTGGTTTTCTCGTCCAGCGTCACGAAGTACTTCACGCCGCTATTGGCCCCCGGCGTCAGCCGAAACTCGAATGACAAGTCGAAGGCGCCATATTGGTCGTTGGTCACGATGTCGCCGCCGTTGGCTGCCTCCTTACCCTCCGACGATAGCACCGTGAGCAGGCCATCGGCCACGCGCCAGCCCGCGGCTGGGAAGGTGGCGCTCTTAGCACTACGCCAGCCGGCGGTGGTTTTGCCATCAAAGAGCAGCTTCCAATTGTGCTGCTTCTCGTAGGCCGTCAGGTAGTTGGGCACAAAATTGACCACGTACACATCGGCCGGGAATGGGCTGGGCGTCAGGCCGGTAGTTTTGAGGCGGACGTTCTTGAAATACACTTTCTTGCCAACCTGCGCTGGGCTGCTCACGCCGTGCACCTGCAGGCCGATGAAGCCCCTAGGGTCCACGGGGTCAACCACGTAGGCCACGGGCACACCGTTGAGCCAGGTTTTCATCTCGTTGCCCAGGCACTCCACCTTGATGTGGTTGTACTGGCCAGCCTTGTAGGCAGTTTTGGCTTCGGGGTGCAGGTCGAGCGGGTAGAGCCACTGGCGGCGGTCCTCGTCATACACGCCACCCGACCAGGCGCGGTCAGTAGGGTCTACCTCCGCCTGCCGGCCGTAGACCTTGCCCGCGTGGCCCTCGCCGCCGAAGTGGCTGCGCACCTGCACGCCCGAGTTGCCTTCGGGGCTCTCCACCATCACGTCCAGCTCCAGTTGAAAGTCGCCGTACTCCTTTTCGGTGACTAAAAAGGTATTGCCCGAGCCCGAGACCGTGGTGCCCACGATGGCGCCGTTTTCGACCTTGTACTCGGCCGTACCCCCTAGGCGCTTCCAGCCGGTCAGGGTTTTGCCATCAAACAGGTTTTGCCACCCGCCGCTGGCTTGTCCTAGGGAGCCCAGCGGCAGCCCAAAAACTAACATTGCCAGCCAGGCGCCGCCAATCAATAAGTTGTTCTTTTTCATGTGGAAAGGGTGGGCAAGTAGTAGCAACGCGGTGGCCGGCAAGGTAGCTCAGCCGTGGGTAACTCAGGCGGAGCCTGGCACCCTAGGGACGCAAGCAGGCAGCTTAGGCTGCGCGGAACCGGGTTCTTTCTAGCCAGCAGCTATATATAGCTCGGCTTGCTTCTCCTAATACGCCGCAAAAGGGCCGCCAGCGGCAGGAGTGGCAACTGCGGCAGTGATGGAGGCGCTGATTTTGGCCAATTGCGTCTGGGCAATAGTGGGTACTTCGGCGGTTAGCAAGAGGCTAGCCGCCACGGTAGGCAATAGGATTGGTTTCATCAGCGATTGAGCAGCGGCAGAGAATTCTGCACAATAACGGCTAAAAATTGGACAGTAAGGTTACCCTGGCGCGGGCGCCTTTCTCCCGGGCCCCCTCTTCGAAAATAGAGGAAAGTTGACTGCTAGCAGACGTAGGCAGTTGCTGAGTAATCATCAGGCTTCCCCTCTGATTTTTGGAGAGGGGCCGGGGGTGAGGCGCCCGTGGCAGGATAATATAACCGCACTTCAAGAGTAACTGATTAACAAAAAGAAAGCCCCGTTACCGGGGCTCTCTATCAACAAAACAGACACCTAGAACTACTTGCGCTTCGGAGTAGCCTTGGCACCAGCAGGCTTAGCGGGCGCCGCAGCCGCGCCGCTCAGCGGAAAGCCCCGCTGCTTCATCAGCGCATCCACTTTGGGGTCGCGCCCGCGGAAGGCGCGGTAGCCCACGGCCGGGTCCACGGTATTGCCAACGGTGTACACATACTGGCGCAGGCTAGCGGCCACGGCCTTGTCGTAAGGCCCGCCGGCCTCGGTGAAGGCGCTGAAGCCATCGGCCGCCAGCACCACCGACCACAGGTAGGAGTAGTAGCCCGCCGAGTAGCCATCGCTCGAAAACACGTGGCTGAACTGCGGCGTGCGGTGGCGCATCACCAGTTCGTGCGGCATACCCAGCTCGGCCAGGGTTTCGCGCTCAAACTTGTCGGGGTCGATTTTCTGGTCGCCGGCTAGGTGCAGCTTCATATCAACGAGGGCACTGGCTAGAAACTCGGTCGTGGCGAAGCCTTCGTTGATGGTGCTGGCCTTGTTGATGCGGTCTACCAAAACCTGCGGAATCGGCTTGCCAGTCTGGTAGTGCAGGGCAAAGCGGTTGAGGACTTCGGGCGTGGGCAGCCAGTTTTCGAGCAGCTGCGATGGAAACTCCACGTAGTCGCGCACCACGCTCGTACCCGAGAGCGTGGGGTAGGTCACGTTGCTCGACAGCCCGTGCAGGGCGTGCCCAAATTCGTGAAAGAGCGTGGTGGCATCGGTCCAGGAAATGAGTACTGGCTCGCCGTCCTTGCCCTTCACGAAGTTCGAGTTGTTCGACACGATGGTCGTCACGGGCTTGCCGTCTAGGCGCTCCTGCTTGCGGTAGGCGTTCATCCAGGCGCCCGAGTTTTTGCCGGGGCGGGCGTAGGGGTCGAAGTACCAGAGGCCTACCTGCTTGCCAGTGGTTTTGTCGTTCACCTGCCACACTTTCACGTCGGGGTGGTACACGGGCACATCGGGCGCGGGCACAAAGGCGAAGTTGAACAGCTCGCCGGCCACCCAAAACATGCCCTCGCGCATCTTATCGAGTTGCAAGTACTGCTTCACCTCGTTCTGGTCGAGGTCGTAGCGGGCCTTGCGCACCTTCTCGGCGTAGTAGCGGTAGTCCCAGGGCTCGATTTTGAAGTCGGCGGGTGCGCCCTCTTTCTTGGCGAGCGCCAGCATGTCGGCCACTTCTTCGTGCACGCGGGCCACGGCGGGCTTCCACATATTCAGCATCAGCTGCATGGCGGCGTCGGGCGTTTTGGCCATCGTGTTGTCGAGGCGCAGGTGGGCGTGCGTGGGGTAGCCTAGCAGCTTGGCCCGCTCGGCGCGCAGCTGCAAAATCTGAGTGATGAGGGCGTTGTTGTCGTGCGCGCCGCCGTTATCGCCGCGGTTCGTAAACATGCGCCAGGCCTTTTCGCGCAGCGCCCGCTGGTCGGAGTACGTCAAAAACGGGTCGATGCTGGAGCGGGTGTTGGTGATAACGCCCGCCGCGGCCACCTTCCGCGTGGTGGCCGTGGTTTTGGCCGCTTCGCGCAGCGAGGTCGGCAGGCCGCCTAGGTCCTGCTCGGTTTTTAATACCAGTACTGAGTCGGCCTCGTCGGCCAGCACGTTTTGCGAAAACTTGGTGAAAAGCCCCGCCAGCTGCTGGTTAATTTGCGAGAGTCGCATCTTGGCCGAGGCGTCGAGCTTGGCGCCCGCCCGCACAAACGCCTTGTAGTGCACCTCCACCAAGCGCTGCTGCTCGGGCGTGAGCTTCTTGGTGGCGGGGTCTTTATACACCGCTTCGATGCGCTTGAACAGCCCTACGTTCTGCGAAATCTGGTCGCTAAAAGCCGCCATTTTGGGCGCCATCTCAGTTTCTACCGCGCCGAAAGCTTTGTCATTCAAGGTTGTTTTCCAAACGCCGTACTCGGCCTGCACCCGGTCTAGGGTGCCGCCGCTGCGCTCCAGCGCCACGATGGTATTGTCGAAAGTGGCCGGCTTGGGGTTATTGGCGATAGCCGCGATTTCAACCAGGTTTTCGGCCATCGCGGCCTCCAGCGCGGGCTTAAAATCGGCCACCTTCACTTTGTCGAAGGCTGGCACGCCACCGTGCGGGCCGCCCCAGGGCGCGAGCAGCGGGGCCTGATTGGTATGCAGCGTAACCGACGCGGTACCCGCCGCGGGCGATTGCGCCGAGCTGGTTAGCGGCATAGAAGTGAGGGCCAGCCCTAGGGTAGCGAGGAACGCGGACCGGCGGTAAAGAGAGGAAAACGGCATAGAGGAGAGTAAACTAAAAAGTAAAGGCGCAAGCTTACCAAGCTAGTGTCAGCCCTCAGCAGGCCAACACACTTCGCACTGGCGCGAGTTTAGCGCAGCGTAACTCGTGACTTTTATGACGTAGAGGCTGTGCCTCCACTGCCGCGCTAGCGGCAAGACGGAACAGAACGGCCACTACAAACAGCACAACTGTAGTTTGCCGCGTTGCGGCAGATGAGGTACAACCTCATCATCATTACTTGTCACGAGTTACGCTGCGCTAAACTCGCGCTAGTGCTAGCGCTCTAGCTTGAAGCCGGGCTCGCGGGCGGGCGGCGTGGTGCGGTTGGCCACGGCCCAGCCGGTGAGGTACATCCACTGCGTCATGTGCAGCAGCTTGTTGTAGTCGATGCGCTGGGGCTCGTCGCGCGGAGTGTGGTAGTCCACGTGCAGCACCGAGGTGTACATGATGGCCGGGATGCCGAGGCGCGCATACGGCAGGTGGTCGGAGCGGAAGTACCAGCCCTCGGGGTGGGTCGGCTTGTCCCACTCGGTATCGAGCTTGAACTTGGGGCCGGCTTGGTTGGCGGTCAGGGCCGTTTTTACGAGGTCCGATGAGTTCATGTGCGGCGTCGTCGAGCCCAGCAAGGCGGCGCTATCGGGGGCGTTGCGGCCCATCATTTCGGCGTTGAGCACGGCCACGATAGAGGCTTGCGGCACCGTGGGGTGGGCCGAAAAGTAAGTTGAGCCCAGCAACCCGCGCTCTTCCGAGCCCTGGTACACGAACAGCGCCGAGCGGCGGGCCGGCTGCTGCTTGAAGGCCCGCATAATGGCGAGCAATGCTGAGCAGCCGGTGGCGTTGTCGTCGGCGCCGTTATAAATCGAGTCGCCGGCGATGGGGGCGCGCACGCCGTCGTGGTCCTGGTGGGTGCTGAAGAGGACGTATTCCTTTTTCAACTGCGCGTCGGTGCCGGGCATCTTAGCCACGATGTTCACCGACGGATACTGGAAGCTCTCCACTTGCAGGTTGGCGGTGAGCTGCTGGCCGGCCTGCTGCACCCAGCTGGCGGCGCTGGTCGGTAGCCAGATGACGGGCGGCGTGCTCACTACCCGGGTGCTGGCCGCGCCCGGCAGGCTGTAGCGCCCGCGCTCGAAAACGTGGCTCCAGTGGTCGTAGAGGGCCTGCTGCTTCGGGTCCGACACAAACACGACGGCCACCGCGCCGGCCTTGGTCAGCTCGCCCGCCTGCCCGGCAAACTTGCCAAACACGTAGCGCCGGTAGCTGATGCCATCGGTGGGCGCGCCGGCGATTTGCACGGCTACGGCCTTGCCTTTCACGTCGACCTTAGCCAGCTCGGCGGGCGAGCCGGTGCCCACGTACACCAGCGGCGCGTTTATGTTGGCGTTGGTGGGGGCAGTTACCGCGCCGTCTTCGTTCAGCTTAATTTCGTGGGTGCCAATGCGCAGCGTGCTGGCTTTGGTGAGGCGGGTGCGCTGCAGATGAAACCACTGGAAATAGGTGCCGTCGTCGCCGGCCGGCAGCATGCCGGTGGCCCGAATCTGGTCAGCCAGCCACACGGAGGCCTTCAGCTCGTCGAGCGTGCCGCCCTCGCGGCCCCGAAAATGGTCGCCGGCCAGCGCGAACAGGTCACGCTTGATGTCGGCTTCCTTGATGGCGCCGATGGCATTGCCCGTAGCGGCGGGCTTGGCGGCCGGCGCTGGCTTGCGCTGGGCCTGGGCCCCTAGGGGCAGAACTAGGCTGGCGGCCAGGCAACTTATGAGTAAAGGATGTTTCATTGGTAAAAAAACAATAAAGTCACTAGCCAAAGCTACGCTGTCGCCGCTTCTGAAGCCTAGAGGTGGCTTTTAAGCGCGGCTTGCGTATAGACTACGTCGCCCACCAGCCGTTGCGTTGAAACCTCCACCACCCTGGCCGGTTAGCTCCTCGCCTACCCTACTTTTTCCATGAATATTGGCATCGTCTGCTACCCCACTTTTGGCGGCTCCGGCGTGGTGGCCACCGAGCTGGGCAAAGCCCTGGCCCAGCGCGGCCACCGCGTCCACTTTATCACCTACAGCCAGCCCGTGCGGCTCGATTTCTTCAACGAAAACCTCTTCTACCACGAGGTCTACGTGCCCACCTACCCGCTGTTCCAGTTTCCGCCCTACGAGTCGGCGCTGGCTTCTAAGATGGTGGATATCACCCAGAACGAGAAGCTCGACGTGCTGCACGTGCACTACGCCATCCCGCACGCCTCGGCCGCCTACCTGGCCAAGCAAATTCTGCGCTCCCGGGGCATTACGGTGCCCGTCGTCACGACCCTGCACGGCACCGACATCACGCTCGTGGGCAAGGACGCCAGCTACGAGCCGGTGGTCACGTTCAGTATCAACCAGAGCGACGGCGTAACGTCGGTATCGGCTGATTTGCGGCGCGAGACGTACGAGTACTTCCCCGTCGAGCACCGCATTGAGGTCATTCCCAACTTCATCGACTTGCAGCGCTTCAAGAAGCAGCAGAAGAGTCACTTCCGCACTGCTATTGCGCCCGAGGATGAGAAAATCTTGCTGCACACCAGCAACTTCCGCACCGTAAAGCGGGTCGAGGACGTGCTGCGGATTTTTGCCGGGGTGCGCCAGGCTACGCCCGCCAAGCTACTGCTGGTGGGCGACGGCCCCGACCGCTCGCGCATGGAAAAGCTGGCCCGCGAGCTTGACTGCCAGCGCGATGTGCGCTTCCTAGGCAAGCTCGAAGCCGTGGAGGAAGTGCTGAGCGTGAGCGATTTATTCCTGATGCCCAGCGAAAACGAGAGCTTCGGCCTGGCCGCCCTGGAGGCCATGGCCTGCGAGGTGCCCGTCATCAGTACCAACGCCGGCGGCATTCCTGAGTTGAACATGCACGGCGTGACCGGGATGCTGAGCGACATCGGCGATGTGGCCGACATGGTGAAAAACGCCCTCTACGTGCTACAGGACGACAACTTGCCACGCTTCAAAGCGGCAGCCCGGGCTAGGGCCGAAGAGTTTGCCGTGGATAAGATTGTGCCGCTCTACGAGCAGTGCTACGAGCGCGCCGCCGTGCACGCCGCTGAGACGGTGTAAGCAGGCCCTAGGAACTAAAAAAGGCAGTCATGCCTGGCTACAAGGATGATAGCTGGGCATGACTAGCTTTTTTGATGGAAGTAAACCTAAGTTTTTTTACAGTAGTAGCTTGCCGATTTCCTGCCAGCTGTGCACGCGCCGAAAGCCAACTTCGGGCTCTAGGGCATTGTGCGGGGCGTGAAATAGCAGGCCCTGGCCCCGAAAGCCGACGAAATTGTAGGCGTTGTCGTCGATGAGGTAGTCGGCGTTGAGGATGCTTTTGTCACCGCAAAACACGTAGTTGCGCCACGGGATGAAGGCAAAATGCTTTTGCAGCCACTCGTACTTGTCGACGAAAGAGTTGGAAAACTCCATGGCGGCCGAGGCGATAAACAGCTCGTACCGCTCGCCTAGGGCCTCTACTACTTGCTGGCTGTCAGCCATCACGGGCAAGTCGCGGAAGAAGCCTGGCGTGTTGGGGTAGGCGCGCAGGGCGGGCTGGTGCTCCAGGGCCACCGTTTCGTAGAGGCGCTTGCCGTGCATGGCTTCTTGGGTAAGTTCTAGCTGAAAATCGCGGCCGTACCACTCTTGGAAGCGGGCCACCGAATCGGCCAGCACTTCGTCCATATCTATGCAAATACGCGGTTTGGTCATGCTGCTGCTGAATAGTACAGATTAAGTTGGCCTAGGGCCGGGGCAATCGGCCAAGTACCAATCGGCCTCGGCGCGGCGGCGGGCAGCCCAGGTAGCGTCGAGCTGCGTCAGCAGTTCTACTTGCTTGGCAAAAAGCAGGACGCGAAAATCCTGATTTTTAACGCGGTGGTCCAACTCGTACTCGCAGGCCATAGAGAAAGTGACGCTGCTGAAAACGGTGAAGAGTAATTCTTCTAGCTGCTGAAAAAGCTGGGGTTGTAATTCGCGGCCCCGCTCCATCACTACAAAATGGTAGCCTGCCGCATCTACCCGCAACTCGGGCTGCCCAGCATCATAGTTGCGTCCAAAGGAAGGTAGCAACCCGAGCGGCGCTTGCAACTGCTGCCCGAGGGCCCTTACCACGGCTTCGAGGGCGGCCAGCGTGAGCATGCGCGCTTAAAACAGCTGCATGGCCTCGCGCTTTACCACCGTAAGGGCCTGGGCGGTGGGGTCGGTGGGGTCGGTCATCAGGTTTTCCAGGATGCGGCGGGCTAGCTCGGTGCCGCGGGCCTGCTGGGGGTCGGCCAGGCTATGGAAGGCGCGGTTCACCATCGTGAGCACGTTTTCCTTGGCTTGCTTCACCTGGGCCCAGGCCTCGGGGCTGATGTAGAGTTGCTGGGCGAAGTTGTGCTCGTACTCGGCCCGCACTTCTTGCTGCAGCAGGCGGTGGTAGTCGGCGGCGGTTTGGCCGGCGCTGTTCAGGCGCACCAGGATATTATTGGGCGAAATGCGCTCGAGCAGCAGCGTGAGGCGCTCGTAGGCTTGCAGGCGCAGCGGCAGCGTGGTGCGGCCCGTTTCCAGCTTCAGCTCGATGAGGCGGCGCTGGGTATCGCGCTCCAGGTACTGGCGAAACAGAAGGAAGATGCTGCCCGCCACGATAATAGCCGGCAAAATAACTTTCAATAAATCAAAGAGATACGTAGTCGCGTCCATACGTAAACGACGCCGGCAAGAGCCGGCTTGAGTAAAAAAATAAGGTATATACGGAAAATAACAGGGGCCGCTGGCCGGCCCTAGGGGCAAACTTACGGCGTGAACCCCAGCCCCGCTTCTGCTGTTTCAGAGAAAGTCAGGGGCCGCGTGCTCGGAACTGGCTGCTGACTCATGGCCCACCGGGCTTGGTGCGGCGGCCTACCGGCACAGCAGACCACCGGCGTATATTTGTTTATCTGAAATCAGTCTAAAAACCAGCACCGCTATGGCTACCGCTGTTCTAACTGCGCCTATTACCCTCACCTCGCGCGCCTTGGTCGAGGTTAAGAATATCATTCAAGAGAAAACTGTGCCCGCCGACTACGGCCTGCGCATTGGCGTGCAAGGCGGCGGCTGCTCGGGCATGAGCTACCTGCTCGGCTTCGACAAAGCCAAGGAAAACGACGAGGTGTACGACCTCGACGGGGTGCAGCTCATCATGGATAAGAAGCATGCCATGTACGTGCTGGGCATGGAGGTTGACTTCCAGGACGGCCTCAACGCCCGGGGCTTTACCTTCAACAACCCCCAGGCCAAGAGCACCTGCGGCTGCGGCTCGTCGTTCTCGGCCTAGGGTCTCCGGCATGCTGCCCGGCGTTTCTTCGCTTCGCTTTCATTAGCCTAAAGCCTCGGCCTGCGCCGGGGCTTTTTTGCTGCTTTCTAGGGCCTGCAGCTAGTAGTAGCTGGCCGTTGCGGCCCCACGCCCCCTAGGCGTGCAAGGCCCGCTGCAGCTCCTCGTAGCGGGCGCGCACTTGCGCTAGCTCGTGGTCGTTGGCTAGGTTTTTGGTGGCGGCTTCCCAGCCCAGGCGGCTTTGGTATAGCAGGGCCTTGCGGTAGCCAGGGCGGCGCACGCGGCCCGCAATGGTGAGCAGCGCGTTGTAGGTGCGCAAGTAAATGGCCAGGTTCTCGAGCGAGCTGGCGCGGATTTGGTCAAATGCTTCGCTGAGGTAGCTGGCGAAGTCGGGGCGCTTGGCGATGAGGCGCACCCGGCCGTTGTTGGCGCGTAAGGGCTCGCCCAGCTCACGCTCGGTCAGCAGCGCCAGTAGCGCCCCTAGGCGGTCGAGGCACATCACGCCGGTGCTCGTGTCGTTGATGCCAGGCGAAAGGGCTTTGAGGGCGATATCCACCAGCTGGCGAATGCCGAAGCCCAGGTCTTGGTCGATGGTACGCTGGCGCCCAATGCCGTAGGCGTTGTTTAGGCGCTTGCCAAGCGAGCTATCCGGCAGCCAGGGCCGGGTAGTGTCGTAGCTGGCTACGCTTACTAGCGGGGCGCCTTCGGCCGCGAAGCTGCCAATGCCCAGCTCCATGCGCACTACCAAGTCACCGTCTTGCGCCAGCTGCAGCAGGTCTTCGTCGTCAATGCCTTGCACGTAGCCCGACGTTACTGCCACTACGGGGTGCCAGTTGAGGCGGGTGGTCGCTTCCAGGTCGGCCTTTTCGTGTTGGGTGGCGGCGTGGCCGATTTTCTTCGGAAAGAGCTTATTCAGGATTTTCTGGGTTTCGTCGGCGACATTGCCCACCACGTTGGCCGCCTGAATGGACGACGCAATGTGGTGAATGAAGGCAATCAGCATCCCGATGCTTATCAGGGCCAGCACCAGGACGAAGGAGATAGCGGTGCTAGGCACGAAGTTGCCCTCGTCGCTGCCCCGAATAGTGCGCAGCACAATGAGGCAGTACACGAAAATGCCCACGAAAAAACCCATCACCACCTGGTTGGTGCGGTCGCGCATGAAGTTGCGCAGCAGCCGCGAGGTGTACTGGCTCGACACCTGGGCCAGCGTCGAGAGGGTAAGCGAGAAGATAAGGCCCGCCACCGTAATCATGGAGCTGGCAATGGACGAGAGCATGCCACGCGCCCCCGAAGCCCCCGAGCCAAACAGCAGCGGGTGCTGCTTCATCCACGCGTTTTCGTGGGTGTTGTCGAAGTTCACCAGTAGGTAAGCCAGGAGCATGGCGGTGGCTACCATGACGGTGGGCACAAACCACAGGCTAGAATTAAGGTCTGACCACCAGCGCTGTATTTTGTTCATACCGTAACAGCAGCTAAGCCGGAGTGGTGGGTGGCCCGCCAGGCGCCACGGGGGGCCTAGGGGAGGTGGCCACCTGCAGGGGGGCGGCCGGGTATTGCAGCTCTACGATATTGGAGGGAAAGCTGTAGCCCTCGGCCGAAAGGCGAGTGAGCACGCGGTTCATGATGCGGCTTTGCAGCTTAAGGATACCCTTGCGGTAGCTTTCGGTGGTGGCCCAGAAGTATACCGTCAGGTTCACGGAATTGGTAGCCAGCTCGGTGAGCACGGCGAAGGGTTCCTTGCCCGCGTCCTGGGTCACGTCGGGCTCTTGTTTTATTTCGCCTACTATCAGCTCGATGGCCTTGTCCACATCGTCGCCGTAGCCAATGCCCACTCCAAACTGCTGCCGGATGTAGCCGTTCTGGGTGAAGTTGATGAGCGGCTCCTTGAGCACGACGGCGTTGGGAATAGAGATGTCGCGGCCGTCGAAGGTGAGAATAACGGTGGTGCGCAGGTTGAGGTGCGTGACGCGCCCGAACATGTCCTTCACCTGAATGGTATCGTTGACGCTGAACGGCCGGTTGAAAGCCAGCAGGATGCCGGCCAGGAAGTTCTCGGCAATGTCCTTAAAGGCAAAGCCCACCACAAAGGCCGACAGCCCCAGGCCCGCCAGCATGCCGCTCACCAGCTGCGAGAGGCCCAGGATGTTGAGGGCCAGCACTACCCCGAGGCCGATGAGCAGCCAGCGCCCAATCTGGGTCAGGAAGTCAATCAGGAGCGGGTCGGAGGCGTGGGCGTTGAGCTTGGCCGCCAGCCAGAGGCGCAACCGCGAGGCCCCTATCCACACGGCCGCCAGCAGGATGGCGGCAATAACCAGGCGCGGCAGCACGTACAGAAACTGCGTCCAGTAGGTATTGGCTACCCGAAGGGCATCGTCGAACATCTTGGTAGAGGAAGGGCTAGTATGGCGCTTTCTTACGCAAACCCCTCGCCTGCCGTTCGCGCTATTGCCCTAGGCCCTACCTTACCGCCATGGATATCAAATACCTCTCCGACCCCAAGGGCACCATCACCGGCGTATTTATTGCGCTGGAAGAATGGGAGCGCCTCAAAAAGCAGTACGGCATTGTGGAAGGCGCCCCGGCCGAATCGGGCACCAAGCTGCAAAAAGGCCTGAGCGAAGCCCTGAAAAAGGCCGGCCTGGACGAGGCGGGCTCATAATAGCCGTTAGCTAAAAGCCCCTGTTGCTGGCGAGAAAGCGGCGCCGTGCCGCCGGTGCCGAAGTTAAGCTAGGCGCGCTAGCTGAAGTAGTCGTTTTGCAGCGTTTGCAGGCCGTGCCCAGGCCGTGAATGAGCTTGGGCCACCAGGCAGGCCGAGAAATTGGCTTCGTCGAGGCCGCCGCGCACCCCTAGGGGCACCACCGTAAAGGCGGGCCCTGGTACGGACTGGGCTGTTTCGTGCCCCGCTACTAGCGTACCCAGCTGCCCAAGCTAACCGCCTCCTAAACTGCTATATACCCGTCGCCCTTACCTACTTGCGCTGGCTGGCGCCCGGCACGTTGCCCAGCGCCGAGCCCTGGTCAGCCGGGGCCTGCGTCAGCGCGTTGAGCGTACCGTCGTTCTCGAGCACCACGGCCGCCGCCTCGGCCAGCGTGCCGATGCCCCGCTCGCGCAAGCTAGTCAGTATCTCGCTCTCCGTGACGCGCTCGGCGCGCATAGCGTGGTGCAAGTATTGTCCCTGGTATACCAGCAGCGTTGGCTGCGCTTTCACTAGCTGACTAATCGTCGGCGAGCGCACCGACAACCAGGTAATGCTAAACTGCAAGCCAATGAGCAGCGCAAACGCCAGCAGCCCGTCGGCCAGCGCTACGCTCTTGGTAAGCAGCACCGTGGCCAGCGTCGAGCCTAGGGCCACGGTCACAATCAGGTCGAAGGCATTCATCTTCGACAAGGTGCGCTTGCCCGAAATCCGCAGCATCAAAACCAGGCCCACGTACGCCAGCACGCCGATAATGAGCGTGCGCAAAATGCTCGTCCAGCTGGTGAAGAAAATTTGTTCCATAGGCACTTGCCTACGGGGTGCAGCGGGTGGGGTTGGCAGCGGCTAGTCTAGCCGAACCTTGTTACCGATTCGCTGCATCTTTTGCAGCTTGTAGTTCTACCCGAAACTCATTCAGCACTGCCTTTAGCGAAGCGCTGATGCCCATTCGAAAGGACTGTTCTCTGGATGATATCCCCCAAACCCGCAGAATATCGCCCGCAATACTTGATTTCAAGCTCTTGTTTTCTTCATCGGCTTCCAAGAGACCAAAGAAGACCTGTAGCAGTTCTTGGTCCTGGGTACTCTGGTATGTAACAGCCAGGCCTGCGGCGGCCCAACGGCGAGCTTCCACATCTTCTGTTTCGTTGGCAGCCATTACCAGTGCCGCGTTTCGGTACTCCAACTTCTGAATCTGCAGCGCAAATAGCAGACAGAATATGGCGGCTTCCCGCAAGTAACTCTCGGAGGCAATTAAGTAGCGACTAAACGGATTTTCGTACTGTTGTGGCTGGTGGTCCCATTTGGCGAGCTGAATAAAATACCCACCCAATTCGTTGACGTCGCCCGCTTGCTCAAGCCGCCTGATGTCGGCCAGCACTTCAGCTCGCGTCTTGGCCGAAACATGCTTTTCCGCTGGCGCTGGCTGCTTTTGCCGTTTCATTTACTCACTGGCTTGATGCTGACGGCCGCGCCACCGCCGGGGGCCAGGCGCAGGCGCAGCGTCGATTTGCTGGTGACAACTTGCTTACTTATACGGTAGCTGGTGGGGTTCTTCTCCCAGTCGGCGCCGGGGCTATCGGCGTAAACGGTGGCTTCGTAGCGCTGGCCGGGCTTCAGGAAATCGAGCTTCACGGGCGGGCGGCGGGCGTTTTCGTCGGTGATGGCCCCTAGGTACCACTCATCGCGGCCTTTGGCCTGGCGCGCGATGGTGAGGTAGTCGCCCGGCTCGGCGGCCACAATGCGGGTGTCGTCCCAGTCTACCGGCACGTCCTCGATAAACTGGAACGCGTCGAGGTGCGGGGCGTAGTTTTCGGGTAGGTCGGCGGCCATTTGCAGGGGCGAGTACATGGTCACGTACAGGGCCAGCTGCTTGGCCAGGGTGGTGTGCACCTGGCGGCCTGTTGACTGCGGGCCGTAGTCGTCGAGCTTGATTTTGAAGATGCCGGGCGTGTAGTCCATGGGCCCGCCCATGAGGCGCGTGAAGGGCAAAATCGTCTCGTGCTCGGGCAGGTTACCTTCGCTGAAGGCGTTGAACTCGTTGCCACGGGCGGCCTCGCTGGCCAGCCAGTTGGGATAGGTGCGGTGCAGGCCGGTGGGGCGCACGGGCTCGTGCATGTCAATCATCAGCTTGGCGTCGGCGGTGAGGCGGGCGGCGCGGGCGTAGTGGCGCACCATCCACTGCCCATCGTGGTGCTCGCCCCTAGGGATGATTTTGCCCACGTAGCCGGTCTTCACGGCCGGGTAGCCGTGGTCCTGCATAAACTTGTAGGCATCCTCCTGGCGGCGCTCGTAGTTGGTGGCCGAGCCGCTGGTTTCGTGGTGCATGATGAGGTGGACGCCCTTGCCGGCGGCGTAGTCACGCAGCTCATCCACCGCAAAATCGGGGTACGGCGTCACGAAGTCGAACACGTCTTCCTTCCAGTTGCCCACCCAGTCTTCCCAGCCCACGTTCCAGCCCTCCACCAGCACGCCCTCGATGTGGTGGGCGGCCGCGAAGTCGATGTACTGCTTCACGCGGGCGGTGGTGGCGCCGTGGCGGCCATTGGGTGTGAGGCCGGCCCAGTTGGTGGAAGCTAGCTTGAGGTTGGTGCTGTCGGCGTAGTTCCAGCTGGCCTTACCCACCTGCATCAGCCACCACACGCCCACGAACTTCTGGGGCTTAATCCAGCCCGTGTCGGCTATTTAGCTGGGCTCGTTGAGGTTGAGGATGAGCTTGCTGGCCAGCACGGCGGGCGCGTTGTAGGCCACTACCACCGTGCGCCAGGGCGTGTGGTCGGGCGTTTGCAGGTAGGCTATGTTGCCCATGGCGTCGGGCACCAGTTGGGCGCGCAAGCCAAAGGTCTTGGTGTCCACGTTCAGAAACATGGCCGAGTAATTGTCCAGCCCCGCCTCGTGGATGTTGACGTACAGCCCGTCATCGGCCTTCAGCATCAGCGGCGTTTGCACGGTGTAGGGGGCGGCGCGCATTTCCAGCTGCTTGATGGGCAGCGTGTTCACCGCGCTCAGCCGCGAGGTGGTGTAGCGGTACTCGTTAGAGTCGTAGTCGCCGGGAATCCAGAACGCCTTGTGGTCGGCGGGCAGGTTGAACTCGGTGCGCTCCTCGCTTACCACGAAGTACGCCAGCTGCTGCTGCCGGGGCCACTCGTAGCGGAACCCCAGGCCGTCGTCGAACACCCGGAAGCGCAGCACCAACGCGCGGTTTTGCTGCTGCGGCTGGCGCAGAGTCACGGCCAGCTCCTGGTAGTGGTTGCGAATGCTCCTGACCTCGCCCCACACCGGCGCCCAGGTATCATCGTGGGCGCTGCTGTCTACGCCCGCCACCACGAAGCCCTGCTCCATGCCCGCCTCGCCGCGCAGCAGCACCCCTAGGCGGCTCGGCTTAATAACAGCTTGCTGCCGTAGCTGAGCTGGTAGCTCGGCTCGCCGGTGGGGCTCAGGCCGAAAGTGAGGGCTAGGCGGTGGTTGGGCGAGTGGATGGTTTGGCTGGCGCCTTCTTTGGGCAGGGCGAGCGTGGCGGTAGCAATTGCTAGCAGTAGCAAGCTCCTCATGGGCAGTAAAGTAGTATGGCATCACCGTCGGCGCTTGCAGCGCGAGAGCGTTTAAGCCAAAAGTAACGCACGCCTGGGCCGAGCAGAACGAAGCGAGAATACTGTTCCGGAATCGTTTTCAGCCCAAAACTGGCCCGCTGGAGCGTTGCAAAACACCCCTGGCTTACGCTTTAAAGGGCAGCCTAGGGTCGCCGCCTCGGGAAGCGCATTCCCAACGCCCGGCCGCCCTCCTACGTTAGCTTCCCCATGACCAAAGCCGTTTTTATCGCTACCGCCGAGCCTTACAGCGGCAAATCGCTTGTGCTGCTGGGCTTGGTAAACATGCTGCTCGGGCAGGCCCGCCAGGTGGGCTACTTCAAGCCCATCGTCAACCACGACCCAGCCCGCGGCGAAACCGACCCGCACCTGGCTACCCTCAGCAGCTACTTCAAGCTGCCGCTTTCGCCCACCGACTCCTACGCCTACACCCGCGCCGAGGCCCTGCGCCTGCTCGAAACCGGCGACCAGGGCGAGCTGATTGACCACATCATCCACAAATTCAAGCAGCTGGAAGACACCCACGACTTTACGGTGGTGGAGGGCAGCGACTTTGTAGGGGCGGGCACGGCCGTGGAGTTCGACGCCAACGTGTCGATTGCTAAGAACCTAGGGGTGCCGGTTATCCTGCTGGTGTCTGGCGAGGGCAAAAGCACGGCCCAGGTCATCAACGCGGTGCTGACGCTGCTGCGCAGCTTCGAGGCCCGCGAGGTGCCGGTGCTGCTGGCCGTGGCCAACCGCATCGAGCCGGCGCAGGTCGAGGACGTGCGCGCCCTGCTGAGCAGCCAGCTGCCGGCCGGCGTGCTGCTGGCTGTGGTGCCCGCCGAGCCCGCCTTGCTGCACCCCACCATGCGCGAAATTCAGGCTGGGCTAGGTGCCAAGCTGCTCTTCGGCGAAGCGGGCCTAGGCAACCAGGTCGACAACTACATCATTGGGGCCATGCAGGTGCCCAACTTCCTGAACTACCTCAAGGACAACGTGCTCATCGTGACGCCCGGCGACCGCGGCGACATCATCGTGTGCGCCTTGCAGGCCAATCTGTCGGCCAGCTACCCTAGGGTGGCGGGGCTGGTGCTGTCGGCCGGCTCCGAGCCCGACGAGCCCGTGCGCCGGCTGCTCGAAGGCCTGCCCAGCGTGGTGCCCATCCTGGTTGTGCCCACCGGCACCTTCGAGACGACTACGCGCATTAGCGCCATCAAGTCGCGCATCACGGCCGATAATCCGAAAAAGATTCAACTAGCCATCAGCACCTTCGAGCGCTACGTAGGGGTGGCGGCCCTGCAAGAGAAGCTGGTGAGCTTCCAGTCCGAAGGGCTAACGCCGCACATGTTCCAATACCGCCTGCTGAAGTGGGCCAAGCGCCAGCGCCGCCACATCGTGCTGCCTGAGGGCAACGATGACCGTATTCTGCGCGCGGCGGCCCAGCTGCTGCACCAGGACGTGGCGGACCTCACCATCCTGGGCGACCCGAGCGAGGTGGCGGCCTCCTTCAAGCGCCTAGGGCTCATCCTGCCCGCCGAGCACCTGCGCATCGTGGACCCGGTGAATTCGCCGAACTACCCCGACTACGTAGAGACGTTTTATGAGCTGCGCAAAACCAAGGGCGTGAACCAGGACATGGCCCGCGACCTGCTGCGCGACGTGTCGTATTTCGGCTCGATGATGGTGTACAAAGGCCACGCCGACGGCATGGTGTCGGGGGCGGTGCACACCACGCAGCACACCATTCGGCCGGCGCTGCAGTTCATCAAGACCAAGCCCGGCGTGTCGGTGGTGTCGTCGGTGTTTTTTATGTGCCTGCCCGACCGCGTGGCCGTATTCGGCGACTGCGCTGTGAACCCCAATCCCACGGCCGAGCAGTTGGCCGAAATCGCCATTTCCTCGGCCGAGAGCAGCCAGGCGTTTGGCATCGAGCCTAGGGTGGCCATGCTGTCGTACTCGTCGGGCACCTCGGGCGCCGGCGCCGACGTGGAGAAGGTACGCCAAGCCACCGAGCTGGTGCGCCAGCTGCGCCCCAACCTCAAGGTGGATGGCCCCATCCAGTACGACGCCGCCGTGGACCCGCTGGTGGGCCGCCAGAAGCTGCCCGACTCCGAAGTGGCTGGGCAAGCCAGCGTGCTCATCTTCCCCGACCTCAACACTGGCAACAACACCTACAAAGCCGTGCAGCGCGAAACCGGTGCCCTCGCCATCGGCCCCGTGCTGCAGGGCCTCAACAAGCCCGTGAACGACCTCAGCCGGGGCTGCACCGTCGATGACGTGTTCAACACCGTGGTTATCACGGCTATTCAGAGTCAGGCGCAATTAATTAAGAATTAAAAATTAGGAATTAAGAATTGCTACGAGTGTAGTACCTGTGATTAATAATTGTGCAAAACGACAGTAAATGTCATGCTGAGCTTGTCGAAGCATCTCTCCCGCGCCCCTAGGGTATTGTTCGGGAGAGATGCTTCGGCAAGCTCAGCATGACGTTCTGCTTAAACACCCGATTACTTCAGTGTCAGTTCTTAATTCCTAATTTTTAATTCTTAATTCAAAGAAGTGAACATCTTCGTCCTCAACTCCGGCAGCAGCTCCATCAAGTACCAGCTGTTTCGCTGGCCGGCCGAGCGGCCGGTGTGCAGCGGCTTGGTCGAGCGCATTGGCTCGGCCGAGGCGGTGATTACCCACAAGGTGTTTGACCCAGCCGCGCCCGACGCCGCCCCTACCGAGCTGCGCCGCACCCTAGGCCTGCCCGACCACGAAGCCGGCCTGCACGAAGTAGTGCGCCTGCTGACCCAGGCTCCGGGCGGCGTTATCGAGGACCCAGCCGAAATCGCGCTGGTTGGGCACCGCGTGGTGCACGGCGGCGAGTCGTTTGCGGCGGCTACACCCATCACGGCCGAGGTGAAGGCGGAAATCCGGCGCCTGTTTGGGCTGGCGCCGTTGCACAACCCGGCCAACTACGTGGGTATTGAGGTAGCCGAGCGGGTGTTTGCGCAAGCCCGTCAGGTAGCGGTATTCGACACGGCTTTTCACCAGACTTTGCCCGAATACGCCTTCCGTTACGCCCTACCCACGGCGCTCTACACCGAGCAGCGCATCCGCAAATACGGTTTCCACGGCACCAGCCACCAGTACGTAGCCGCGCAGGCCGCTGCCTACTTAGGCAATCCAGACGCTCGGCTTGTCACCATTCACCTCGGCAACGGGTGCAGCATGGCGGCAGTGCGCGGCGGCCGCTCACTCGATACTAGCATGGGCTTCAGCCCCCTGGCCGGCTTGGTGATGGGCACCCGCTCGGGCGACCTCGACCCCGCCGTGCTGCTGTACTTAATAGAGACCCTAGGCTACTCGGCCGAGCAACTCAATACCCTGCTCAACAAAGAAAGCGGCATGCTGGGCCTAGCCGGCGCCAACGACATGCGCGACATCAGCGCCGCCCTAGCCGCTGGCGACCCGCGAGCCACCCTCGCCTACGACCTCTACGCCTACCGCATCCGCCAGTACCTAGGTGCCTATGCCGCCGTGCTCAACGGCCTAGATGCCATCATATTCACGGCCGGCGTGGGCGAGAATGATGCCCTAGTGCGCACCAAGGTGTGCCAGGGAATGGACTTCTTCGGCCTAGCCCTGGACGAGGCCAAAAATCAGCAGCGCGCCCCCGGCCTGCGCGACCTCAGCCAGCCGAACTCTCGCGCCCGTATCCTGGTCATTCCGACTAATGAGGAATTGGAAATTGCTCGCCAGTGCGCCGAACTGGCGAAGTGAGCACTAGTAGCATTAAGGGACGCCGAAGCATTTCGAGTAAAGTTGAACGTCATGCCGAGCGCAACTGAGGCATCTCGCTCACGCCGCCTAGGGTATTGCTCGGTAGGGATGCTTCGGCGGGCTCCGCCTCACCAGCTATTTTGCTACGTTGACATACCACCCATAACGGAAGAACACCGTGCGACTGTCCCTGCTTTTGGCATATTCAAGGAAACTCTTGAAGTTGCGCAGGTCCTGCCCGAAGTTGTTACCGATATAACCGTCACCTATATCCCGCGTGAAATTGGCGAAATACATTTTCCGATTCAGTGTATCATAGGCCGTGGGCAGTAAGAGGTCGGGCAGGTCCGTCACTAATATCAGCCGCTCCAGTAACTCTGTTATAGTAGTGAGTACCTTATCCAAATTACCATCCAACTCAGCATTAGTAATTGCTGCTCTTTTTCGTATTTGCTGCCTTTCTTCTTCGCTGTCTGCAAACTCTAACCTGTCTTCCAGGTCTTCTTTCACCATATAATTTTCCATCTCATAGATGGGTGAAATATCAACCCCAATCAGTCGTGCTATTTGGTCAAGTTCTGGTTCTTCGTTTACTACACCTGCACGGCACATCAGATTGCAGAACGTACGGCTCAGACTATGCCGATAGAAATAATCTTCCGTGTCGTCAGCAAGATTCTCTTCATTAGAAGTGTGAAGGCTTATATCGAGGCCCATGCTATATGCTGGTGGCTAAGTCGAGGAAGGCAAGATTAGCTAAACTCATACGGGTAGCCAATTTCCTGCAGCTCGGCGGCGAGGGCTACCCAGTCCTCTAGCTCGGGGTTGAGGGCTAGGACCATGGCTTTGGTCAGGGCCTGGTGGCGGTAGATGGGCGCTACGGCGTCGGCGGTGATGGGTGGCCGGTCGGTTTCGTCAGTGTAGTAGTCGGTGGCCCACTCGGCGTAGGTGGCAGGGTCTTGGTCGAAGATGTAAAGCAGCTCTTCCGAGCCATCGTCCTTGCGGCCGAGCACGCCCGTTTGCCAGCCGTGGGCGGGCGTGTTCCAGAGGCAGAACGTGGTACCCGTGCTGGCCACCGGCTCGCCAAACATGAATTCGTCGAATGCCTCGGGCAGGCCGCGCGTCACTTGCTGCGCCTCGGGCTGCGCATAATCATTCAGGAAGCCATTAATCACGCAGCCCTCGGGCCGGAATAGCACCAGCATCTCGTCGCCTTCGCCATCGCGCATTTCTAGCACGGCCTCGTCGGGGGCCCAGCTAGGGTTGTAGCTGTAGTAGCGGTATTCCCATTCGGGCGAGTTGATGGCGTCGAGCACAGCCAGGGCTTGAGCTAAGCGCTGCAAGTCGGCGTCTGCGGGCAGCTCATTCGGATTCTGTGTGGAAATCATGATGATATAATTTTGACTGCCAGGCGCTAGCATTCAAAATACTACTACCCCGCTCAATTAAAGAACATTCATTCCAATATACAATTTATACTGGAATGAATGTTCTAATACCAATTTCTGTCTTAGTCCGCCGCACTGGCTTGCAAGATAAGTGGCTCCTGGCTTTGTAGTTTGTTCTAAACCTAAGCTTGCGGCCAGCGGTATGGTAGGTACTTATCCTACCCTATCCCATGGCCCGTCCCCGCGCCTTCGACGAAGACACCGCTTTGCAGCAAGCCTTGCAGCTCTTTTGGGGTCGAGGCTACGCGGGCACGTCGATGGAGGACTTAGTAGCCGGCACGGGCCTTAACCGGGCTAGTCTCTACGCCACGTTTGGCGACAAGCACCAGCTCTATTTGCGGGCCCTAGGGCAGTACCAGGCCGCCCGCCAGCAGGAGATAGTAGCCCTCACGGCCGATGCTACCCAGCCGGCCCTCTACCAGCTGCGGCAGCTACTGGAGCTACCCGTGCGCCATACACAAGCCAGCGCAGACCGCCGCGGCTGCTTCCTCGTGAACGCGGCCACCGAGCGCCTGCCCCACGACCCCGACACGCAGCAGCTAATTAGCGCTCACCAGCAGTTTCTGGAAGAAACGCTTACCGCTGTGCTCACCCGCGGCCAGCTGCGCGGCGAAGTACGCAGCAACGCGGCGCCACAGGCACAAGCCCGCTTTCTGGTTGGCGTGCTCAATGGCGCCTACGTACTGGCCAAAGCCAGCACCGATTCGCAGCTACTGCGCGACGTAGGGAATACCGCCCTGCTGGCGCTAGCCTAAGTGAGTTGCCTATGGTCAACATCGGCCGAGCCCTTTGCAATAGTCAGGCTTTGATAGCAGTACAAAAAGCGCCGTCCTGCTGCGTTATGTGCAGTAGGACGGCGCATGCTTGTTTTCACTCTTACCTAGTAAGTCTTAGTCATGTCGGCTGGCACTACCAGCACATAGTCGGCTAAGTTCAGGCTCTCTTTATCCAGGGTTTGCAGCTGGCTTTGGCTCACGGTGCTGATGGTAAGCACTTTCAGCGCTGGCTTGCCGATTTTCAGGTAGGACACAATACCATCGTGGTTGTCGCTGTGAAACGAGCCATTGAGGTGCAGTAGCGTCTGGCCGGGCTTTATGTTCTGGCGGATGCTGAAGGCCATGGTAGCATCCTTCAAGGCCTGGGCCTGGATAATGTTCTGGCTGCCTCCGCCGTGCGCGCCCGCCCCGCCAAACATGGCAGCCATCTTCTGGTAGCCGGGCAGCTCATAATCTACTTTCAGCGGCAGCGGCATCATGTATGCTTTATCGGTAGCCGGCAGGGCCCCTAGGGCCGCCAGCGAGCCGCGAGCCACTTGCTGGGCGTAGCGGCGCGGTACGTTGGTGGCCACTACTGGCAGCTGGGCTTGCTGGGCAAAGCCTAGCAGCGGGCGGTAGTCGGTGGCGTAGTTGGGCCAGGGCCGGCTTTGGCGCTCGAAGGCTGAGTCGGGCAGGGCGCCGGCCAGGTACTGTGTGAGCTGCGGCTGCACGTCGCGCTCAAACATCTCCATCCCGATTACCAGCTTGCCGGGCCCTTTGAGGCGGTTCAAGTCCTGGGCCACTTGCAGCTCCAGCCAGTGGGCAATGGGGTCGTTGTGCTGCTCGCCAAAGAGCACCACGTCGGCCGCGGCCAGTTGGGTCAGCATCTGGTCGTAGTCGGCCACTTGGCCCTGGGCGGCGAAAAGGCGGTAGGCTGGCCGGTCGGCGGCAGGGCCTAGGGCCAGCAGCGGCAGCAGAAGCAGCAAGAAGGAAAAGCGGGTAAGCATCAGAAGGCAAGTGAAGCAAAGCAGAACGTCAGGCTGAGCAGAGCGCAGCATCTCTACTGCGAATCGCAACAACGAAACGAGCGAGATGCTTCACTTTGCTCAGCCTGACGTTCTTTTTTACCGAGAAATTATCCCTTATAAAATATCCATTTGCTTAACTCCTTGTAGCTTACCTTCTTGCCGTACATCAGGATGCCTACGCGGTAGATGCGGGCGGCCACCCATACCGTGCCGATAAACCCGACTACCAGCAGCGCCAGCGAAAGCGCCAGCTGCCAGGCCGGCACCCCAAACGGCAGCCGAATAACCATCGACACGGGCGAGGTGAAGGGTATCATCGACATCCAGAAGGCCACGGGGCCGTCGGGATTGCGCAAGATGACCGAGAAGCCTAGGATGTAGCTCAGCAGCAGCGGCATAGTGATGGGAAACATGAACTGCTGCGTGTCGGTCTGGTCGTCTACGGCCGCGCCGATGGCCCCAAACAGCGCTCCGTAGAGCAGATACCCCCCTAGGAAGTAAGCCAGGAACCCGAAGACGATGGTCCAGATAGGCATGTCAAGCTTTTTCAGCGTGTCCATCGCTTTGTTCATCATATCCAGCCGGTTGGCCGGATTGGTTGACTCGGCGGCCGAGCTGGTGGCGGCATTCAGGGCCGATTTGGCATCAGTGGGGTCGGTAGTGGCCGCCGAGCGGGCGGGCGTGGCGGCCACTTCGGTACGGGCGGAGCCGCTGCCCAGCACCAAGGGCGCTACCACGGTCGTAGCCCCCCATGACAGCAGGCCCCACAGCAGAAACTGCGTCAGGCCTACCGCGGCAATACCCAGCACCTTGCCCATCATCAAGTCAAACGGTTTCACCGACGACAGCATGACCTCCATCACGCGGCTCGACTTCTCCTCCCCGATGCCCCGCATCACTTGCATGCCGTAGAGGAAGATGAAGATGTAAATAGCTACCGCTAAGCCACCAGCTACCGTCGTTACGATGAGCGAGTTGCTGCTCTTCTCATTGCCTGCCTCGTCCAGGCTTAGGGCACTGACGTCTACCTGCTTACGCAGCCCGTCGAGCTGTTCTTGGGTCAGGCCTACCTGCTTCATCTTCAGCTGGGCAAAGGCATCGGACACAGCCGAGCGCACCCGCACTTCCTTGTCGAGGCTGATGTTGCCCTTGCCAAAGAACTGCACCCCTTTCGGCTCTTTCGGGTCGATGCCAGCGGGCAGGTACAACAGGCCGGCGTGCTTTTCTGCCTGAAACTGCTTTTTAGCTTCCGCCAGCGAGCCCGCCACGGGCAGAAACTGCAGCTTGGCCGTCGAGCCTTCGGTGAGCAGGCGCGCCACCCCTAGGCCGCTTTCGTCGCGCACATCTACCACGTCGGCGGTCGAGTCGGCCTTGGCAATCTTAGCTACTACCGCGAAAAAGACGGCGATAACGAGCGGCACGAGCAGCGTCAGCACCACAAAGGCGCGCTTGCGCACGCGGGTCAGGTATTCGCGCTGAGCTACGAGGAAAAATTTGGAAGCCATAAGCTACTAGTTAGCAGTTTTCTGAAGTTGGTTATCAATACCCGGCTTGTTTTTGCGCACCCACCCTAGGCCGACTCTTCTACCAGTGTTTCGGGCATGGTTTCGCGCACGCGGCGGATAAAAATCTCGCCGATGCTGGGTATCTGCTCCTCAAAGCGGTGCACCTCCACGTTGCCCGGCCCAATGAGGTAGCGCAGCAGGTCGTTGGGGGTGGCATTGGCGTGCAGCTGCACCCGCGCGAAGAAGAACCCGTTTTCGCGCTCCTGCTGCTCCACCACCTCAAAATCGGGGTGCAGCAGCATCAGCCGGCCCTTGCCTTCCACTATGAAGGTGTTGTTCTTGAACTGGCTGCGAATGAGTTTTACGGGCCCATCGAGCACTTTATGCGAACGGTTGATGAGGGCAATGCTGTCGCACATTTCCTCCACCGACTCCATGCGGTGCGTCGAGAAGATGATGGCCGCGCCTTCCTGCTTCAGCCGCAAAATCTCGTCCTTCACCAAGTTGGCGTTGATGGGGTCGAAGCCCGAGAACGGCTCGTCGAGGATAATGAGGCTCGGCTCGTGCAGCACCGTGGCAATAAACTGCACCTTCTGCTGCATGCCTTTCGAGAGGTCTTCCACGTTTTTCTTGGCCCAGTCTTTTATCTCGAAGCGTTCCAGCCACTTCTTAATGCGCTCCACGGCCTCAGCGCGGCTCAAGCCGCGCAACTGGGCTAGGTAAATAAGCTGCTCGCCCATCTGCATCTTCTTATAAAGGCCGCGCTCTTCGGGCAGGTAGCCGATGTGGGCGATGTGGCTGGGGTTCAGCTTCTCGCCCCGGAAAAATACCTCGCCGCTATCGGCCGCCGTAATCTGGGTGATAATGCGGATGAGCGAGGTTTTGCCGGCGCCGTTGGGCCCGAGCAGGCCAAAGACGCTTTGGGCCGGCACGCTCAAACTCACGCCGTTGAGGGCCGTGTGCTGGTTGTACTGCTTGCGCACGTCGCGCACTTCCAGAATAGGAGCTGCTGAAGCCATAGCCAAGGGCAATAAAAAAGGTGTGATGTAAAAGTAGCAGCCCGGCGCAACCAGTCGCCTCCCTAGGCCCCCAAGCGGGCTGTAAGGCTGCCGAGTTGTTGAAAATGCCTACTAAGCGGCGGGCTCGTCCTCGCTCAGCTCGCGCAGTTGGCCTTCGAGCCGGTCGAGGTGCTGGCCATATAGGCGCTGCACGTACCAGCGGGCAAAGCGCACGATGCCGACCTGCACCAGCAGCCCCATCAACAAAAAGAGCCCGATGATGATGCCGGCCTTGGGCCAGCGCTCGAACAAGCCGCGCTGGGCCATGCGCCACAGCTCGCTGCCCCCGAGCACCACCATCGTGACCGGCCCGCTGGCCAGCGTGAGCCGGTAGTAGAACTGCAGCAACTGGCGCAGGCCCTGGGCCAGCGTGGCTAGGTGCCCGCGCACGCTGCCCGCCGGCTCGGCCATGCGCCGCAGCGTGCCCAGCAGCCGGTAGTAGTAGGCCGCCAGCACTATTACCATAAGCAGCAGCAAGCCGCCAAACACGCGCAGGAGGGTGTCATGTACCTTGGGCAGCGCCACCAGCAGCCCTACCCCCATGAGGATGCTAAGACCTGCTTCTATCCAGGCCGCGCGGCGCATCTTCTCGACCAGCCCTAGGGTGCGCCCTTTTTGCAAGGCGTTGAGGTCAAGGCCGGTTAGCGTGGGCGGAGCTACCGGCTCGGGCTGCCGCCACTGGCGGCGCAGGTCATCGATTTCCATTGTTAGCTAGTCGTTAATTGGTAACCGTCGGCAGCATATACCGACGCAAGCGCTCCTGCACGCGGTGCATTTTCACGCGCACGTTGTTTTGGGTAATGCCCAGGATGTCAGCCATCTCGTCGTAGGGCCGGTCTTCGAGGTAAAGCAGGATGAAGGCCTTGTCCACGTCGGAGAGGCGGTTGATGGCGGCGTAGAGTGCCGCCATTTCCTCGGGTTCGTAAGCGCTGGCGTCGGCGGGCTGGGCCAGGTGGCGGGCTGCGTCGTCGTCTAGCCCCACCCGGGCGGGGCGGCGCGTGCGCTGGCGCAGGTTCGAGATGGCTACGTTCAGGGCAATGCGGTAGAGCCAGGTACTAAGCTTCACGTCGGGCCGGGGCTCGTAGCGCGGCCAAGCCCGCCACAGCTGCAGCACAATCTCCTGAAACAGGTCTTGCCGGTCGTCAGCATCCTGGCAGTAGAGGCGGCACACCCGCCGAATGAGCGGCTGGTACTCGCGTAACTGCTGCTCGAAAGGCGCTAGGGCATCGGCGGTGGGCATAGCAATGGTCTGGCGGCTGGGTGCCGGCCGGACCACAAGGATAATCGCCCGGCATCCGGTCGCATTACACATAATCGCAGATTTAACGGATTAAACGGATTGCGCCGATACGCTCGCCTACCTGCGGTGGCGAGCTGACTACACGCTTAGATAAAGGCGTTCATAGTCATTTAAGGACATGAAAAAAGGCTACCCTAGGGCAGCCTTTTTAATTCAAACACATCATCCGCGTCGTCAGCTCGCCACCGCAGGTAGGCGAGCGTATCGGCGCAATCCGTTTAATCCGTTAAATCTGTGGTCTTAGGCGAAGTACTCTTTTACTTTCTCGAAGAAGCCTTTTTCGTTCTTGCCGGGGTGCGGCGTGAAGTTCTCCGAATCGCGCAGCTTCTCTAGTAGCTCGCGCTCCTGGCTGCTCACGTTCTTAGGCGTCCACACGTTGAGGTGAATAAGCTGGTCGCCGCGGCCGTAGCCGTTCAGGTCCTTGATACCCTTGCCACGCAGGCGCAGAATTTTGCCGGGCTGGGTGCCGGGGTCCACGGTAATCTTCACCTTGCCTTCGATGGTGGGCACCTCTAGCTTCGTCCCTAGAGCCGCGTCTACAAACGAGATGTACTGCTCGAACATCACGTTGTTGCCGTCGCGCTTCAGGAACTCGTGCGGCTCTTCCTCAATCTGGATGAGCAGGTCGCCGGGCACGCCACCGCGCTCGGGAAAGTTACCCTTGCCGTTCATGCTCAGTTGCATGTCGTTGGCCACGCCCGCCGGAATGTTAATCGGAATTACTTCCTCATTCAGCTGGCGGCCGTCGCCTTTGCACACGTCGCAAGTAGTCGAAATGGTCTTGCCTTCGCCGTTGCAGGTGGGGCAGGTGCTGCTGCTCACCATCTGGCCGAGCATCGTGTTTACCACGCGCTTCTGCTGGCCGCTACCCTGGCAGGTAGGGCAGGTTTTGAGCTCGGTACCGTTTTTGGCGCCGGTGCCGCTGCACGGCTGGCAAGCCACGTAGCGCTTCACCTTAATCTTTTTCTCAACGCCGTTGGCTACTTCCTCTAGGTCGAGCTTCAGCTTGATGCGAAGGTTGGAGCCCTTTTTCACGCGCCGGCCGCCGCGCTGCCCGCCCCCGAAGAATCCTTCGAAGCCGCCCCCGCCGCCGAAAATGTCGCCGAACTGCGAGAAGATGTCTTCCATGCTGGGCCCACCGCCGCTGCTAGCGCCGCCCACGCCCTGGTGGCCAAAGCGGTCGTAGCGCGCGCGCTTATCGCCGTCGCTCAGCACTTCGTAGGCCTCAGCGGCTTCCTTAAACTTGTCCTCGGCCGTCGGGTCGTCGGGGTTTTTATCCGGGTGGTATTTGATGGCCAGCTTCCGATAAGCCGACTTAATCACGTCGCCCTCCGCATTGCGAGCCACTCCTAATACTTCGTAATAATCGCGCTTTACGGTCGCCATCTTGCTAAAATTTATCGCACGTAGTTGTCAGTCACTTGCCTAAAACGTCAGGCTACTACCCACCCGGCGCTGCCAGCAGGGCGTTTTGCCCCCTACTGCAACGAGCCTGCCAAGGTGCTTCACCCAGTCCTGACCTGACGTTCTTTCCGAATTTATTTCAGAATTGCCCAGGTAATCCTTAAAAATAATAGTTAAACGCCAGACCTCACTCCCCGAAGCTTCGCTGCGGCCCTAAGGCGGCGCAGGCGATTTGCCCTAGCAAGTGAAGTCTGGCGTTTGGGTGTGGCAAGTGACCTATTGGCTACCTATTGCCCGAGCACTACCTTGGCGTGGCGGATAACCTTGTCGCCCAAGTAGTAGCCCTTTTCAATTTCATCGACAATCTTGCCACGCAAGCTCTCGCTCGGGGCCGGCACTTGGGTAATGGCTTCGTGCAAGTCGGCGTCAAAGTCACCACCTTTGGCGTCCATCGGCGTCAGGCCCTTCTGCTGCAAGGTCTTAGTGAGCTTATTATAGGTAATATCAAGCGCGTTTTGCAGCGCGGCCGGGTCAGCAGTGCCCTGCGTGTGCTGGCGGGCACGGTCGAAGTCGTCGATAACGGGTAGCAGCGCCACCATCAGTTCCTGATTGGCCGTCTTGAAGAGGTCGGCGCGCTCCTTAGTGGTGCGACGCTTGTAGTTCTCAAACTCGGCGGCCAAGCGCAAGTACTTGTCTTTTAAATCATTCAGCTCGTTGCTGGTGTTGTTCTCCTCACTCACGGCATTGTTGTCGGAGGTGGCGGCCTGGTCAGCGGCGCTGTCGGTTAGCGGCTGGTCGGTGGGCTGGGTGTTATTGTCGTCAGTCATTTTCTGGAAAAAATGGCGGAATTTGCTAGCGAAAGAATTTCCCATACGGGCAGCCCGTCAGGGACAAGGAGTAGGCCAAAGGCTCCTAGGGTGACAAGTTGGCACGAAGCTATTAGATATTGTAGACAAGCTTAGTGTTCTTATGTCTTACGCTATTCGTGCTTTTATCGGTAAGGTTGCCTCTATTCAACTAGTAGCGGCCAGGCTACCTACAGCACACGTAGTTGCATTGCCTCACGACCTAGCTATGATTCCGCTTACAGATGCTATGGCCGAGCTATTCGAGTCAGACGGTTTTGCCAAGCCTTTCTGGCTATTGCCAAACCGCCTTCTTGCACTCGCTAGCGAGCTTTCTTCAGCCGGTCTGCTTGGCTATTTCGAGGTAGAGATGTTTGGTGGCGCCGGTGACCGGTCTGCAGTAGCGTGGCAGAATCAAGAAGTCATTTTAGGGCCTCTTATTTCGGAGAACACGATGGCAACGGAAAGCTTATTTGAGCTTATGGGCGTGCCCGAAACTCAACGGGATGACAGATTTGATATCCTAGGCTTAGGACGACACAGACATATTGAAGATTGGCTTGATGAGTAACAATCTTGAGTATGCCATTTGGATAGAGCTTACCATCTCGCACTTTTCAATCTTTGGCAGGGCCGAAATGAGTAGTCAATTGGCTGGCATCGAAGCCTACTATCATTCCACATCCACGTCGAGGCTGCCGGCTGTAATGGCGGTTTGCAGTTGCGCATTGCTGGTGGCTACGGCCAGCAGTTCGAAGGTGCCCTGCAGGGTGCGTAGCGTGGGGTTGCAGGTGGTAATGACTAGCTGGTTGACTGCTCCGGCGATGGGGTACTGCGCATTCTGCGCCATCAGGCCGGTAGGCGTGGGAGCATACTCCTGGTACATCGAGCCGCTGTAGTAGCGCCCCACCTGCAGCGCATACGTACCCGGCCCTCGGAACTTGTTGATTCGCAAGGTCAAATAGTGCTGCGGGTAGCCATCGGGCTGATTACGGCTGTCGATGGCGCGGATAGTCAGCGTACTATCGGTAGCTAACTTGGCCGTGACGGGCAGCTTGGCCCCGAACAGCGCGCCGTAAAACGTGCCGATATCGGCCGAATTATTGGCCACCACGGGGCTGCCATTGGCGCGGTAAACGACCGTAGAGCTGCTATTAAAGCGGCCGGTGGGCAAAGCTGGCTCCACTGCGGTGGAGGTGAGCCGGCAGCCGGCCAGCGCCAGCAGCAACGTTAGCCCTTGGCCATACAGGATAGAAGTGCGCATAGTGCGGGCGTGGTTAAGGAGCAACTGTATCGCCAAAGCGGCCTAGCCAGAGCGTGAGCATCCCGCCGTAAAGCGTTCGCTCGGGGTTGAAATTGGCTTGAAAAGCCAGTCCGAAGCGAGCCTGCTGGCGCGGGGGTGCTAGCCAGCCTACCTCCAGCGGCAGCCCTAGGGCCTGGTAGTCGCGGTAAGCGTAGTAGTAGGTGCGCGAGCCGACGAGGCCACTGTAAGTAGCCGTGTAGCGGTAGTCGCCCAGGTGCCGGCCGTAGAGATAGCTCAGGCCAGCACCACCGTAGAGCAGCGTGCGGCCCAGCGGCACGCCGTAGCCGGCCATCGCGGCCACTTCCAGCTGCCGCGACTTCGTATTCACGTCATCCAGAGAGTTGGCCCCCGGGCCCGACCCGGGGCGCCACCAGCGGTAGCGCACCCGCGCCAGTGCCAGCCAGCCTTTTTGCTGCCGCCCCGCGTGCGCCTCCACCCCGTTGCCGACGCCCACGCCACCGCCCCAGGCGGGCACATTTTGGGCTAGGCTGCCCAATGGCAGCAAGAGCAGCAGGTAGTACAAGTGCTTCATCGTGGCGTCAAGGTAGTGCGAGCTAAAACTCAGGCATTAACTTGATTCCCGCAAGCTCAAAACAGTTGCTAGTAGACTTCAGCTAGCGCTTGCGCAGCCCATGTAGAATTTGGCTATCAACGGAATAGCCTATACCCTACAGGACTTTTGCGCCGCTAATTAGCTATGCAGTGCCCGCCAAATCATATCTTTCAGCGGCTGGATATTCTTGCCAGTGATACTAGAAATGAAGATGGTGGGCGGCACTTCAGCGGGTAGTGAGGCGCGCATTTCGGCCTCTAGTTCCTCGTCCAGCATGTCGGACTTGGTGATGGCCAGCAGGCGCTTTTTGTCGAGCAGGTCGGGGTTATGCTGCTCTAGCTCGCCTAGCAAAATGCGGTACTCGGCGGCGATGTCGGGGCTGTCGCAGCTTATCATGAAGAGCAGCATGGAGTTGCGCTCGATGTGGCGTAGAAAGCGAGTGCCTAGCCCCCTGCCCTCGGCTGCACCCTCAATAATACCGGGAATATCGGCCATCACAAACGACTGGTAATCACGGTAAGCCACGACGCCCAGGTTAGGGACGAGCGTGGTGAAGGCGTAGTCAGCGATTTTAGGCTTGGCCGCGCTCACCACCGATAGCAGTGTGCTTTTACCAGTGTTAGGGAAGCCCACCAAGCCAACATCAGCGAGTAGCTTCAGCTCCAGAATCACCTGCTCCTCGATGCCGGGCTCGCCGGGCTGCGCGTATTGCGGCGCCTGGTTGGTGGACGACTTGAAGTGGTCGTTGCCTAGGCCCCCGCGGCCGCCGGGCGTGAGGATGCGACGCTCGCCGTCCTGGGTTATCTCCAGCTTCACCTCGCCGGTTTCAGCGTCGCGGGCCACGGTGCCTAGGGGCACCTGAATGACAATATCCTCGCCCTGGGCACCGGTACGCAGGTTTTCGCCGCCGCCCTCGCCGTCCTGGGCAAAAAGGTGCTTGCGGTATTGCAGGTGCAGCAGCGTCCAGAGCTGCGAGCTACCCTCTAGGATGATGTGGCCGCCGCGGCCGCCGTCGCCGCCGTCGGGGCCGCCGTTGGGCAGGCCCTTAGCCCGGAAAAAGTGGTGCGAACCCGCCCCACCCTTGCCCGAACGGCAGGTGATTTTGACGTAGTCGATGAAGTTATTATTGGCCACAACAATGCAGATTGCGTCATTGCGAGCAAAGCGAAGCAATCGCACCAGAACGACCCTAGGCGGTCATCGTTCTAGTGCGATTGCTTCGCTTTGCTCGCAATAACAAGTGTAATTCGCTGTAAAGTTACGCCTTTACCTCCTTGGTAGCGGCGGCGGGAGCGTCTTGGTCGGTAGCAGGCCGGTGTTTGTCCACTACTTCCGAAATCTGGCTAAATATTCCCTCAATCTCACCGATGCCGTTGAGCGAGTGGAACTTACCCTGGCTAGCGTAGTGGCCGGCTACCTGAGCGGTTTCGGTGTTGTACACCTGCACGCGGCGGCGAATTTTCTCTTCGTTTTGGTCGTCGGGGCGGCCACTAGTTTTACCGCGCTCCAGCAGGCGCTTCACCAGCTCCTCCTCCCCTACTTCTAGGGCTATCATGCTGGCTACGCCGGTATGGTGCTTGGCCAGCAGTTGGTCGAGGCTTTCGGCCTGGGCTACAGTGCGCGGAAAGCCGTCGAAAATAAAGCCCGCCGCAGCCTTGTTTTTCTCCAGGGAGCTGTCAATCATGCCGATAACCACTTCGTCGGGCACCAGCTCACCCACGTCCATCAGCTTTTTGGCGCGCAAGCCCAACTCAGTGCCTTCGGCGATTTGGGCGCGTAGTAAGTCACCGGTGCTCAGGTGCACGAGGTTGTACTTGGCAATTAGCTTCTGGCTTTGGGTGCCTTTGCCCGCACCGGGGGGGCCGAACAGGACGATATTAAGCATGGGGATAGGTAGAAAGTGGGGGCGGCCCTAGGGTGCCAGGGCCAGCACGAAGTAAGCGAAAGCAGCGCGCCTGCGCAGCGCCGAGCAGCCTAGGCCAGCACGTACACATCGGGCAGGTTGCGGCCCAGGCCATCGTAGTCGAGGCCGTAGCCCACGACAAAGTCGTTCGGAATTTCCCGAGCGATATAGTTCAGCGTCAAGGGGTAGCGCAAGCTATCGGGCTTGAAGAACATGGCCGCAATCTCGATGGATGCGGGCCGGTTAGCTTGCAGCGTGGGCAGCAGGTGGTTGAGCGTGGTGCCCGTGTCCACGATGTCTTCCACCAGGATGATGTCGCGGCCTTGCACGTCTTCGCGCAGGCCCATTATTTCCTGTACCGCACCCGAACTGCCGGTGCCCTCATACGAGGCTACGCGGATGAAGACAATCTCGCACTCGCCCGTGAAGCGCTTCAGTAAATCGGTGGCAAACATGAAGCCGCCCGTAAGCACCACCACAAACAGCGGCCGGCGGCCGGCGTAGTCGACGCTGAGGCGGACGGCCAGCTTGTCGATGGCTGCGCCAATCTCGGCGGCCGAAAGGTAGGGGCGAAACTGCTTGTCGTGCAGCGTTATCAGGGGTTGGCCCATGCAGTAAAGAAAGACAGCGCCGCGCCAGACAGCTTTTGCCGGCGGGTGGCGGGTGGTCGTTGAGGGTGCAAAGATAGACCGTAGATGAAACGGACAGCGCGAACACGCCAACCTCGAGCGCTACATGCGTCGCCAGGCCCTCGTGGCACCCAGCGAGCCGGCCCAGCAAGTGCCTTAAAGCTGAGCTGCCCCCTAGGGCCTGCCTGCTTACCAAAGGCGTTGCTGCACTTGCTGGACCGGCCTACTTCTAGGGCCGCACGTGGGCAACTACCTGCATCACTTGTAACTGAACTGGCACGTGCTGCTTAGGCACGGGGGCCATGTTACGGTCGCTGGCGTGGCGAGCGATGTGCGGAGCAATAACCAAACTCACAATACTCATGAGCTTGATGAGGATGTTCATGCTGGGGCCGCTGGTGTCCTTGAAAGGGTCGCCCACAGTGTCGCCAGTCACGCTGGCTTTGTGAGCATCCGACCCTTTGAACTCCATTTTGCCGTTTACCATCACGCCCTTCTCGAATGATTTTTTGGCGTTATCCCAGGCGCCGCCCGCGTTGCTTTGGAACATGGCCATGAGCACGCCGCTTACCGTGACACCGGCCAGCGTGCCACCCAACACCTCGGGGCCGAACAGGAAGCCGATGATGATGGGCGACAGCAAGGCAATAGCACCCGGTAGCACCATCTTGCGGATGGCGGCTTCGGTACTGATAGCCACGCACTTCTCGTACTCAGGCCGCCCCGTACCCTCCATGATGCCAGGTATCTCGCGAAACTGGCGGCGCACCTCCTGTACCATGGCCATGGCTGCCTGGCCCACCGCCGTAATAGCCAGCGCCGAGAAGATGAACGGAATCATGGCCCCCACGAACAAGCCGGCCAGCACCCGCGCGTTCGAAATATCAATGACGTCGATGTGCGCCGTGCCCATGAAGGCCGCGAATAGGGCTAGGGAAGTAAGCGCGGCCGAGGCAATGGCAAAGCCCTTACCGGTGGCGGCCGTGGTATTGCCCACGGCGTCCAGAATGTCGGTGCGCTCGCGCACTTCCTTGGGCAGCTCGCTCATTTCGGCAATGCCACCGGCGTTGTCGGCAATGGGCCCGAAGGCGTCGATGGCCAGCTGCATGGCCGTGGTAGCCATCATGCCGGCCGCCGCAATGGCCACGCCGTAGAGGCCCGCCGCCTGGTAGCTGAGCACAATGCCCGCCGCCAGCACCAAAATTGGCGCCACCGTGCTTTCCATGCCCACGGCCAATCCGCCGATAACGGTGGTAGCGTGGCCGGTGCTGCTTTGCTGCACGATGCTATTCACCGGGCGCTTGCCCATGGCCGTGTAATACTCGGTGATAATGCTCATAAGCGTGCCCACCGCTAGGCCAACTAGCACCGCATAAAAAACGTGGTTGGCATCGAAGGTGTAGCCGCGCACCGAGATGTCGCCGGCTGGCAACAACCACTTAATCAAGAAGAACGAGAACACTGCCGACACTACCACCGAGATGTAGTTACCCGTGTTGAGGGCACTCTGCACGCTGCCACCCTCCTTCACGCGCACCGACAGAATGCCCACCAACGAGGCCACAATGCCTAGGCCCGCGATGGCCATTGGCAGCAAGATGGGCGAAAGGCCGCCTACCTGGTCCTGGTTGCCTAGGCTCACCTCGCGACCCAGCACCATGGTGGCCAAAATGGTGGCTACGTAGGAGCCGAACAGGTCAGCGCCCATGCCGGCCACGTCGCCTACGTTGTCGCCCACGTTGTCGGCAATAGTAGCCGGGTTGCGTGGGTCGTCTTCCGGAATGCCAGCCTCAACCTTACCTACGAGGTCGGCGCCCACGTCGGCGGCCTTGGTGTAGATGCCGCCCCCCACGCGGGCAAACAGCGCAATGCTTTCGGCCCCCAGCGAAAAGCCCGTAAGGACTTCCAGCGCCTTTTCCATCTCGGGCCCGGTAGCCAGGCCGCTGGGCACAAACACTTTATAAAACACGATAAACAGCGACCCTAGGCCCAGTACCGCCAGGCCAGCCACCCCCATGCCCATCACCGAGCCGCCCGAGAACGATACGTTCAGCGCCTGCGTGAGGGAGGTGCGCGCCGCCTGCGCCGTGCGCACATTGGCCTTGGTGGCAATTTTCATCCCGATGTAGCCCGCCAGCGCCGAGAACACAGCCCCAATCAAAAAGGCTACGATAATAACGGGGCTACTTTTTTCGCCCGTGAAACCCAGGTATCCCAGGAACACACTGGCAATTAAGGCAAACATCACCAGCACTTTATATTCAGCCCGCAGGAAGGCAATGGCCCCGTCGGCGATGTAGCCGGCAATGGTGCGCATGTGTTCGCTGCCAGCATCTTGCCGGGCTACCCAGCCGGCGCGTACCCAGGTGTAGAAAAGCGCAAGTAGGCCCAGCGCGGGCACCGCGTAGAGAATTGGCGTCATAAACTGAGAACGTTGAGTGGGAAAGAGTTAGGCGGTAAATGTAAGCGCATTTGCTAACCCACCAAACGGTTTCTTCCACAACCAACGCGCTAGCTCATATTTCCGGCAACGTTTGGGGACCCACTAAGCACTAGCGTAACTCCTACTGGCATCTACTACCGTGCGGGTACTAGCTGATTTTGACGTAGCATTCTGTTGCGCTAGCAACGTCTACCGTCCCGGCGCCGTCTTGCGAAAATCGCCCCTAGAGAAGTACTTTTCAATCAGGCAGTATAGCATGATGAAAAAGTAGCGGCTGCCCATCTCCTTGATTTTCAGCTTAGACTCACCGTATTTGCGGTTGGTCCAGGAGTTGGGCAGCACCGTGTAGCTGTAGCCGCGCACGATAGCCTTGAGCGGCAGTTCCAGCGTGAGGTTAAAATGAGGCGAGAGAAAGGGCTTTAGGCCGTCCATGGTGTGGCGGCTGTACAGCTTGAACGCGTTGGTGCAGTCGTTGTAGCGCAGCCTAAACATGGCCTGCACCAACTTATTGGCCACGCGGTTCAGCAGCCTCTTGTGCGGCGGATAGTCCACTACGTAGCCGCCGCGCACCCAGCGGCTGCCAAATACGCAGTCGTAACCCCCTTGCTGCATGGCGCGGTAAAAGCGCACGAGGTCGGCCGGGTCGTCCGAAAGGTCGGCCATCATCACGGCCACGCAGTCGCCCTGGTAGCGCTCGAGGCCGTAGCGCACGGCGTAGCCAAAGCCGTTGGGGCCGGGGTTGGTGTAGTACGTCAGGGTCGGAATTTCCTGCGCCAGCGCCTGCAGCTGCCCTAGGGTGTCGTCCTTCGAGTTATCGTTGGTCACCACTATCTCGTGGGCAATCTGCTCTTGCTGCAGCTTGGCGTAGAGCGCACGCAAGGTTTCTCCGATGCTTTCGGCCTCGTTGTATGCCGGAATAACAACGCTTAATTTCATTTAACAACCAACCTTTAGCATGTAACAACCAAGCATCGATGCCTTCACAGTGCTGTCAACCGTTAATTGTTAAATGGCTTTGCCGCACGCGCAGCTCCTCAAAAATCTGGGTGAGCGTGCTGGTGAGGTCGTGCTCGAAGTGCCAGCTGGGGTAGTGCTGCTGGAAGCGGCTCACATCCGACACGTACCAGATGTGGTCGCCCACCCGGTTCTGGTCGGAGTAGCTGACGCTCATGCGGTTGGCGGTTATCGTCTCGCACAGCGCAATGGCTTCTTGCATCGAGCAGTTGGCGAAGCGCCCGCCCCCAGCATTGTACACTTGCCCACCGGCCCTAGGGTGCTGGTAGAAGTGCCAGAACATGCTCACCAGGTCGTGGGCGTGGATGTTGTCGCGCACTTGCTTGCCCTTGTAGCCGAACACCGTGTAGTGCTGCCCCGTGATAGCGCACTTCATCAAATACGACAAAAAGCCGTGCAGCTGCGCCCCCGCGTGGCGTGGCCCCGTGAGGCAGCCACCCCGGAAAATGGCCGTGCGCAGCCCGAAGTAGCGCCCGTATTCCTGCACCAGCACGTCGGCCGCCACTTTCGAAGCTCCGAATATGGAGTGTGTGGTGTGGTCGATGCTCATTTGCTCGTCGATGCCGTGAGCGTAGTACGGGTGGGTGGGGTCAATTTCCCAGCGCGTTTCCAGCTCCACCAGCGGCAGGCGGTTGGGGTTGTCACCGTACACCTTGTTGGTCGAGGTGAAAATGAACACTGCCTCGGGGCAGTGCTGGCGGGTCATTTCCAGCAGATTTAGCGTGCCGGTGGCATTCACGGAGAAATCGGTGAACGGCTCGCGGGCCGCCCAGTCGTGGCTGGGCTGCGCGGCCGTGTGCACCACCAGCGCAATGTCGGCGCCGTACTCACTAAAAATGGCCCCTAGGGCCGCCACATCGCGGATATCCGCCGGGTAGTGGCGGTAGTTAGCGTAGGTATCCTGCAGGCGGGCGCGGTTCCAGTCGGTCGAGGCCTGCTCGCCGAAGAAGTAGCGCCGCATGTTGTTGTCGATGCCAACTACCAGGTCGAACTTATCGGCAAAGAACTCAACGGCCTCGCTGCCAATCAGCCCGCCCGCGCCGGTAATCAGGGCAATTTTCATACTGCTTTTTTACAAAACAAGCCCCTAGGCCAGAATGGGTTTCAACTGCGCTTCGTGCTGGCGCAGCCACTCGCACACGTCGGTCACAATCTGCTCTACCGAGCGCCGCGGCTGCCAGCCGGTCAGGGCCGTCACGCGCGTATTGTCGGTGAGGTAAAGCGCAATGTCAGCCTGCCGGTTTTCGGCCACCGACGCGAGGGGCACCGTGTGGCCCGTCACGCGCTGGCACACAGCCGTTAGCTCCTGCAGGCTCACACTAACAGCGCGGCCGCCGCCCACGTTCAGCGTGTGGCCGCTCACCGTATCTAGGTGGCGCAGCTGGTAGTCCACCAATTCAAACAGGTCGTCGACGTGCAGGATGTCGCGCACCTGCTTGCCCGTCCCACCGAAGCCGAAGTACCCTAGGGGCTGCTGCCACAGGTGCCGCGCCGCCCACAGCACCACCACGCCCTGGTCTACCTTGCCCATCTGCCAGGGCCCGGTCAGCACCCCGCAGCGGTTGATAACGGTGCGCAGCCCATAGAAATGCTGGTATTCCTGAATGAGGTACTCCGAGCACAGCTTGGTGGCCCCATACAGCGAGCGGTAGCCCTCTAGCGGAAAGCTCTCGGCCAGCCCTAGGGGCGAAATACCACCAAAAGGCTGCTCGGGCGCTACCTCAAAGCGCGTTTCGGCTTCTGCCAGCTTGATTTTCTCAATCTGATTTATCGGATACACCCGGCTGGTGCTCAAGAAGATGAACGCCGCGCCATGCTGCCGGGCATAATTCAGGCAATTGACCGTGCCGCCCAGGTTAGTATTAATGAGGTAGTCGGGCGCCGAAGTCAGTCCCGCCAGCACCGATGGCTCGGCCGAGGCTTCGATAATGGCTTCTACCGGCGGCAGCGCAGCAAAATCCTCTTTGTTGCGAATGTCGCCGTGCACAAACTCTACCCCACCTGCCCGTAGCCGTGGCAGGTTCAGCTCCGAGCCGCGCCGCTTGAGGTTGTCGAGCGCCACCACCCGGCACGCCGGATACGCCTGCTTAAACTGCAGGGCCAGCGCCGAGCCCACAAAGCCGGCCCCGCCGGTAATAAGGAGAGAGTTCACTGAAGCGGCCGGCCCACATTCTGTGGCAACCGGAACCCCAAAAGTACAACTTCTAGCCCTAGGGCCCAGCTACAGCTCGCGCAGCAGCACTTGGTACAGGGCTAGCATGCTCTCAATATCGGCCTTGTGCACTAGCTCGTCGGGGGTATGCACGTTCTCTTCAGGCGCGCCCACGAAGCACCAGTCCCAAGGCACGTCGGTACGCTGCAGCTCGCGGCCGTCCGAGCCGCCGTGCTGCTCCACCTCCAGTTGGTGCGCCACGCCCGAAGCCGCTGCAATCCGCCGCACCCGCTCCACAAAAGCGCGGCGCGGAATAGAAGAGTCGCGCAGCGAGATAGCACAGCCCTGGCCAAGCTGCACGCCCTCGCTGGCCCAGGTAATGTCGCAGATAAGCGCCTGCCGCACGCCGTAGGTTTCGTAGATATACCGGCTTAGGTAAGGCACCGTGCCGCCGCCGTGCTCCTCACCGCACGAGAACGCCAAGATGCCGTGCTCTAGGGTCTCGGCCAGCTTCAGCGCCACCCAGAGCCCTAGGCGGTTGTCGAGGTAGCAGCTTTGCACCGTCGTATCGGTTTCGCGAAAATCACAGGCGAAGGTGAGGCTGGTGCCCCGCTCTAAGTCCCGCCCGGCCTCATAGCGTAGCTCGTCATCGTCGTCTTCCTTTTCCGTTACGGTCAGGGTGCACTCTACTTTCCCCTGTTCGTCCTCCCCCACCAGCCGGTAGCCGGTTTTAGTTTCGGGCCCGCCAATGGGCACCAGCCCACGCCCATAGCGCACCATAAACCCGATGCTGTCGAGGTGGCAGAATACGGCCGTACGGGGCTCCCCAAACACCAGCAGCAGGCAGTCCTGCAAGCGATTCTCGTCGTGTACTATCAACGGAGGCTGGCGCCAGCCAGGACCATGCTGGCGCACATAATCTAGCACAAAGCGCGTGAGGGCGGCCTCCTGGCCCGACGGCGCCGGGAACGCGCACAGGGTATGAAGTAGTTGCATGGGGCAAACTGGCCCCGCCGAAATGGGCTGGGCGGCCAAAGCTAGGGCCGCTGCCGTATTTTCGTTGTACTGAAACTGGCCCGCCCTGGGCCGGACCGTTGTATTCTCCCTGCCTTGGCTGCTCGTCTGCTCTCCTGCTTCTGGCTTTTGCTGCTGGCCGTGCCGCTGGCCGTGCGCGCCCAGCAACCCACCCCCGCCGATACTACCGTCAAGCTACGCTCGCCGGTCGTGCCCGCCATGCCCACCGTGCACCTCGACACGCTTAGCGTGTTGCCTACCGCCGTGGACTACAGCGGCTGGCTGCTACTCGACAAGGATATTCAGTTGGAGCTGGACGGCGCCGTGCAGAACCTCTACAACTTCAAGTACGACAAAGCCGAAAAGCAATTTCGCTCGTTGCGCCGCCGCTACCCGCAGCATCCCATGCCCTACTTCTTGCTGGGGCTGAGTACCTGGTGGAAAATTTACCCCACCAACTTCCACGCCCTGGAGTACGACCGGCTGTTTTTCGCCTACATGGACACGGCCAACACCTATGCCGAGCGCCTCATTAAGAAAGACCCGCATAACTACGAGGCCTACTTCTTCCTATCGGCTGCCTACGGCTTCGACGCGCGCCTGAATTCGGAGCGCCATAACTGGCGCCGGGCCACGGTCAGTAGCCGACACTCGCTCACGTACTTGCAAAAAAGCCGCGAAGCCAATGGCTTAAGTCCAGAATTCCTGTTCGGTGAGGCACTATTTAATTATTACGCCGTCTGGATTTCTGATAACTACCCGCTGCTCCGTCCGGTATTGCTGTTCTTCCCTAGGGGCAGTAAGCAACAGGGCCTCGACCAATTGCGACGCGTGGCTAACACTGCTTTCTACACTAAAGTAGAGGCGCAGAATTTTCTAATGAAAATTCTTTACAACGACGAGCACAAGCCTAACGAAGCCTTTCCGCTTGCCCAGCGCTTAGCCTTGCAGTATCCTGACAACGGCTACTTTGCTCGCTTCTACGGACTGCTCTGCTTTCAAAAAGGGGAGTTTACGGAGTGTGAGCGCATCAGCCGCGATATCCTTAACAAGATTAACGTGGGCATGCCCGGCTACGAGGCTACCAGCGGGCGCTACGCCAGCTACTACATGGGCTACCTCATGCAGTACAAGTACCGCGACATTCCAAAAGCTAAGGACTACTATCAGCGCTGCCTTGTGTTTGCCGAAAGCAACAACGAAGTCGAGGGCGGCTACTACATCTTCGCCAATAACTACCTCGGCAAAATAGCCGAAGGCGAGCACGATGCCGCCGCCGCCCGCCGCTACTACAAAGTGGTAGTCGACAAAGCCGACCGCAAGTCCGACCAGTACAAAGAAGCTAAGGCCTGGCTTAAGAAAAACAAAGCGTAATTGTAACTGCTATGGCACTTGGTCTAAACGACTTGTTGCTTACCCCTTTCTACCTAGGCCTTTTCTATGGTTTAGCGTTTGCGGTACGTAGCAAGGTTACTAATGTATATACTAGACCGTACTTTATTCCGGCTCTTACACTCAAGTTTGTTGGAGCTATTGCATTAGGGCTTATTTATACTTACTACTATAATGGTGGCGATACTATAAATTATTACAACCAAGCTAGCGTCATTTACCATGCTTTTGGAGATTCGTTTGCAGCCGGATTTAAGCTTCTGACCACTAACGGCGAATATGACCCAACCCTTGCCAAGTATATTGGTCAAATTCCTTGGTTTGGGCGTGGTAGTAATGAATATTTTGTACTACGCACAGCGGCTTTTTTCGCCCTACTAGACTTCAATACATATACTATTACAGCCCTATTTTTTGCGCTGGTCAGCTTCAGTGGCATTTGGGCCATGTATATGACCTTTGCTAAGATTCGGCCCGTACTCTACAAGGAACTGGCGATAGCTGTGTTTTTCATTCCATCGGTCTTTTTCTGGGGCTCAGGCCTTATGAAAGACTCACTATGTATAGGAGCATTGGGCTGGATATTCTATGCCTTCTACCGTGGGGCTATCGAGAAGCGTAATATTCTGCGGTCAATACTCGTCGGGGCACTTGCTGCAGTCCCAATCGTCTCTACCAAAATATACATCCTGCTGGCCTTTCTGCCGCCAGCTCTCCTGTGGGTGGTAAATGAAAATAACGCCCGCATTCGCAGCTCTGCAGTCCGTTTAGTAGCTAAACCTTTGTTTTTCGCAGTAGGCGGAGCGCTGGCTTTTTTTGCTGCCACTCGCCTTACAGCCGGTGACGACCGGTTTGACCTCAATAACATTGGGACACGCAGCAAAATCACATCTGAATACTTATATCAAGTTAGCGTAGCACAGCAAGGCTCTGCTTATAACCTGGGCAAACTGGACGGCTCGTTGGGTAGCATGGTCAAGCTAGCACCGCAAGCCATTTTTGTTTCGCTATTTCGACCATTTTTATGGGAGGCCCGCAACCCGGTCATGCTACTATCAGCCTTAGAAGCTACTTACTTTATCTGGTTCACCATTAGCATCTTATACCGAAATGGCCTTTTTCGTACAATGCGTCTTATTAGTAGTACGCCTGTACTCACGCTGTGCTTTGTCTTTTCGTTAATTTTTGCCTTCGCTGTCGGCACTTCCACGTCGAATTTTGGTACGCTGGTACGTTATAAAATTCCTCTCATGCCCTTCTACCTATGCGGGTTGCTCATTACCCGCAGCATGAGCCAGCCCGCGAAGCGTAAGACTACCAAAACAGTTTTACAGCCTGCGCTACGTTAGATGCGTGTTAAGCCCTACTTAGTACCGTTGCGGCGGCGGGCGGCACGATACTCGCTCAGAGTGGGATGCGACCACAGCCGCGACTCGCCAACTGGGGCAGACTGTAGATGCAAGGTGCCGGCTAAAGCATCGCGTACAGCTTGGGCCAGTAACGGTAGGCCCGCTGCTAGCTGCAGCAGCGGGTAAGTAGTGAAGTTATCCTCCGGGGCAGGTTGAATAAGTGCTTGGTATAAAATGCCACCTGTGTCGATGCCTGCGTCGACTAAATGCACGCTTACACCGCAATGACCGGGGTCATCATTAACCAGCGCCCAGTAGCCGCCGTGCACGCCCCGATACAGCGGCGTGATGCCAGCGTGAGTATTCAAAAACGGGCAACTAAGGCTAGTAAGTACCTTTTTGGCTATGATGCGTGTGCCATTCACTACCACCACATCTGGCTGCAATTCCTGCAGCAACGCGATGCACTCAGGTGAGTTTACCGAAGGTACCGCGCTCAGGCGGTCAGCAGGCAGGGGCTTAGCTTGCAACCCGTGCTGCGCCCGAATGGCTGACTGCCGCGCCTGCGACTGTCGCCCCAGGGGCCCAGCCACCAGCAGCTTAAAGAGTATCTGGCCTACTACCACTGGCCAGCCCAGCTTTTCGGCGCGGCGGCGCAGTAGTTGGCGCTGGCTCACGGGCGTTTCTACGATAATGCGGTGTACTCCAAACGCTTGGTCGAGGTAGTGAAACAGAATGTCTGTCGATTCACCTGGCCCGGCCAGAATGACGATTTTCTTGGAAGCAGAGGTCATAAGCAGCAAAATCGTGAGGCCGGTTGATGAAGCAGTGTATCGCCGGGTGTAGAGGTACCTCCTTGTATCTCGTCGCTATTAGGCTCGTCTAATTCGAGACGCAAAGCTGCGTCTCTATACCCCGCGGAAGATATAATCAAGGTTACTGGCGAGTAGGCAATTGTGCTAGCTCGGTGGCTAATTCGGACATCGTCTGCGTGCGGAAGCTGTACTGGCGTTGCAGCATCCGGAAGTGTTCAGCAATCTGGCGTAGCACGGCCATGTTCTGCGGCAAATTTGCCCCAAAATTGTGCGGGTGCCACCACAGATGAAAAACCTCTCCCTGCCGGGCCGCGTGCGTCATACCATTCAAAATGCGGCGCAGACGCAAGCCTTCAAGCGGGGCCAACCGCCCCGACCAAGGCCGCAAGAATCGGCTAGCCGGAATATCAAACGGCTGATTTTTAGCCAGATCGACTGGTTTATACGTATTATATCCCGACACGCTAACGTAGGCATCGAGCAGGCGGGCGGCGCGCTGCCAGGGGGTTTGGGCGGCCTCGCTCTGCTTCTGGTACATCCAGGCAGCCTCGTTGCCGCGATAACTCGTGATGCCTAGTTCCTGGCATATACTGAGGTACGCCGCGTTATATTGGTTGCGCGGGAAAACCAGACTGCGCAGCTCATAGCCTTGCTGGCGGGCCACGGCCACGGCCGCCATGAGGTCGGCCCGAAAATCTTCAGGCGTCTGGCCTGGCTCTAGACAGTAGTAGTGCGAAAAAGTGTGCGTGGCTACCTCCTGCCCCGGCACTTGACTTATTTGCGTCACTAATTTGTGACCGTAGTAGTAGGGGTCAGTGATTTCATCGGGGCCGAGTTCAGGCAGAGCCACATAATTTGAAAGGTTACCGTCGGTATAGTTGGGCCGGCGAGCAGGCAAACCTGTGAGCAGGTCGGCGCGGCTGCCAAAAAACAGCAGGCCCACCGTGGCCCACGTTACGTGCAGTCTAAACTCCTCAAACAGCGCTAACATGGCCGGAATGGCCAGCCGCGCACCCAGCACGTTGGCCCCGTAGGTTTCCTTGGTTTGCAGGTCGCGCACGCCCCACATCAGCTCAAAATCAAGCGAAATCACGAAGGCACCGGAGGTGCTGGGCAGACGGGTAGTCGTCATTTAAGCAGGCTATGGAGCTTCGAATAAAGCAATAAAATTGGGCGTATTTGACTGCACCGAATAGCGCTCCACGATGGTGCGGCGGGCGGCGGCTCCGAGCTGCGCCCGCAACGCCGGCTGCGCCAGCAGCAGTTGCAAAGCAGCGTACCACTGTGCGGGGGCGTCGCACACGAAGCCATTTTGACCATCGGCGACTACTTCGGTGTTCATGCCCACCGGCGACACCAGTGCCGGAATACCCAACGCCATGTATTGCAAGGCTTTGAAGGCACACTTGCCCCGTGCCCAAGGGTCATCGACCAGCGGCATCAGCCCCACGTGAAACGTGAGCAAGTCGGCAATCTCGGTGTCTTTGCGCCAGGGCCGGAAGTGAAAGCCGCGCAAGCCGGGGTCAGGTGGCGGCTGGTTAGCAATCACGCAAAATTCAAAGTCGTGGCCCTCAGCTTCGAGTTGGCGCAGCACAGGCCATATCAGGTCGAGATGGCGCAGAGTGGTGTGAGTGCCCGTCCAGCCAATAACCAAGCGGCCGGCTTGGCGCTGGTCGCGCACTTCGTTATGTAGGCGGTCGGTGTCGAGGGTAGTGGGATTAGTAAGCGTGTTAGAGTTAAACTGCCGAGCGTAATCGCGCAGGTAGGCGTTACCGCAACTGTTTTTCCAAGCCCAGCCACACAGGTGACTTATTTTCTGCTGCCACTTGAGGCGGCCAATAATGCCCGCGTCGGCAGCCGGGTCTTTCAGCCAAATGGCATCGTCAAAATCGTAGACAATACGCTTGCGCAATACTTTGGCCATCACCCACTCCAGTACGGGTGGCCCAATGGGCGCAGCCTCGCGGTGAATAAAAACTACGTCATAGCCGGGCACGGTGGCCAGCAGCGCCAGCCGACGCCCAAAGCCAGCTCCAATACCGAGTACCTTGGCGAACGTTTGACCCGGCTTATAAATAATCTGCCAAGTTGCCTCGCTCAAAAAGGGAGCTACATAGTATTGATGACCACGCGCGTGCAATAAATCCAGGTATTGCTCGAACCGGAAACGCTGCGAAGGCGCTCGCCCCAGCGGGTAAGGAACCACAAAAAGGATACGCAAAATTAGCTACATAAAGTCGGTTATAAAGCTGCAAAGGTACGGCCGGCGCTACGGCCTTCGCCAGATTTGTCAGCTTCAGGGGCTCACCGGACGTGGACCTCAACGGCGCTACGTTCCTCCCCCACCCAGCACCTGCCGGTAGAGCGCAGCCAGCGCCTTGTAGGTATAGGTGGGTGCAAACTTCTGGCGCACGTAGGTGCGGCCAGCGGGCACGAACTGCTGCCGCAGCTCGGGGCTGGCGGCCAGCCGCACGATGGCAGTGCTCATGGCGGTCACGTCGCGGTTGGGCACTAATAGCCCCGAGCGCTCGTGCTCGAACAATTCAGCTGGGCCGCCGCAATCGCTGGCAATGAGTGGCGTCCCGAAAAACAGCGCATCAAGGCAAGTAAGCGAAAACGACTCCGACTCCGAGAAATTCAGCACGATGTCGGCGGCCTTCATCGCAGCCTCCACGTCGGTTACAAAGCCGCCGAACTGCACCGCTTCACCGAAGCCCGCTTGGGCGGCCGCGGCCTCGAGCTGCTGCCGAAACTCCTGGTTTTTGGCCATGCCCATGTCGCCGCCCGCGAAGCGCAGCCGCAAGCGGCTATCCTGGGCATATGATTGCCGGAAGGCTTGCAGAGCCAAATCCTGGCCTTTACCCAGCGTGTAGTTGCTGAGGTAAAGCAGATGGATGGTGCCATCGGGGCGCGGCAGGTGAGTAGGCACGGGGTGGCGCTCGGTACCCGGTAATGGGTCGTACACGACCTGATTTTTGGAATCGGGGCCAAAATAGCGGCGCACGGCCTGCGACACGCAGATTACTCGGCTGGCCCCTATCCCAGCCAGCCAGCGCCAAGTACGCGCCAGCGGCTGCACTAGGCTTTGGGGCAAAAAGCGTACGTGCGTTACCACGCGCAGGTGGCCTAGGCTCAGCAGCTTGGCCACGTAGCCAGTCAGGTTATAGAAGTCGTTGAGGTGCACAATGCTGGCCCCAGTTCGGCGGGCTAGGCGGTGCAGCCGCCAGCCGTTGAGCAGCAGCATGGGCACGTAGCGCAGAAGGTCGGTCTTGCGGCGGCTTATTTCCACGAAGGGCAGTTCGTGCACCGGGTAGCCATCGGCCGCCAGCACGGCGCGGCCCGCGCTGCCAGAGGGCAGCACGTAGGCAAACTGCCACTGGCCGCTAGCTTGCAGCGGGCCAGTGGCGTGGCGCATGGCATTGAGCGCGCCCGTTACGGCCACAGAGTTATCCACTATCAGTACCAGCGGCGGAGTGGTTGAATCGGGCACGGGCAGGGAGTGAATGAGAATAAATAATTCGGTTGGCTCGCTGGGCCAGGGTGAGGTAAACGCGCCCTAGTGCTTGATAAAAGCGAAGCGGTTCTTGAATTTCAGGAAAGGCTTCTCGTAGAAATTGAAGCTGACCCAGCTGATGGCTAGCGCAAGCAGTAGGCCCACGGCGTTGTCGCCCAGCACCACGCCGAGCGGCGTGCTATTCAGGCCCAGACGGTGCAGCAGCTGGTAGGCGGCCAGCAGCGCCAGAAAGTGCAGGCAGTAAAGGCCATACGTATAGGTGCCCCAGTACGAAAGCAGCCGCAGCTGCGACATCTTAATAAAGGAGTGCCGCGCGTAGTTCTGCTCCAGCAGCACGAAGGCAAAAAAGCAGGCTAACACCAGGCGGTCGAGGGCCTGATAACCGGGGATGTGCCCAAGCACGTCGCGGCCGTAGATAAGGACAATGCCCGCCACGTAGCCCAGCCCAATGGCCCAGCGCGGCAGGCGCGCCACGGCCGAGGTCAAGCGGTCGTCGCGGAAGCAGAGCCAAGCCACCAGGCCGCCGAGTGCCATATCGCCGATGAGGCTCAGGGTGTGCAGGCCATAGAGTTTAAATACCCACTGTGGGTCGTCGTGCAGGTGCCAGAAGCGGAAGCCTAGACTCAGGGCCAGCACGCCCCCAAAAAGCCAGCCCATGCGCCGTGCTGGCGTGGCGGCTACCAGCAGCGGCCATACCAGATAAAATTGTTCCTCGACCGACACCGACCACAGCAGCGTGAGGGTGGGCGTTTGGCTGCCGTAGTAGAGGTTGTTGAAATTTACTAGGAAGGTAAAGAAGTACCAGGGCCGGGCGGTTTCGTGCAAGCCATGCAGGCCAAAACGGGCCTTTAGCCACGGAAAAACCACGAAGCCGATAAATACCACCACAAAGTAGAGCGGCCAGATACGCAGAATGCGCCGCATGTAAAACGCACCAATGGCCACCCGCCCCGTGAGTTGCTTCTCACTGAGCAGAAGGTAGGTAATGAGAAAGCCGCTGAGTACAAAAAAGAAATTCACACCCAACTCGCCCACGCGGGTGAGTTGGTGGGGCACCTGGTAAATAGGGCTGGCCGCGATGTGGGTATCGGGGGTGTAGAACGAATGAAACAGGAAGACGGCGAAGAAGGCCAAAAAGCGCAGCCCATCAAGGTTCGGGAAGAAGACACGGGGGGCATGGGACGCGGCGGGCGGCGGGCCGGCGGCCGGCGCGGACGAAGAAACACTCATGCGGTGGGGGCAGCCAGGGTTTGGTCGATGAGCTGCCGCCAGCGCTCGAAGGTGCGGCGGTGCGAAAAATCGAGGGCGCGCTGGTGGGCTTTTTCAGCCAATTGTTGGCGCAGCGCATCGCCGGCCAGTAGCTTTTGCAGGGCGGCCACCCACTCGGCTTGCGCTGGCGCGGCAGAGTCGGCGGGGGGCAGCATGGGCATTAGCACGCCACAGGGTGCCCACTCTGCCTGGGTTATAGGGTGGGTGGGAATGGCCGAGTCGGGGGCAAGCATTTCGCGGGGGCCAGTGGGACAGTCGGTCGATACGCAGGCCACGCCGCAGGTCATGGCCTCGCCCAGCGCCAGCGGAAAGCCTTCCCAGGCCGACGGAAACACGAATGCCTGCGCCGGCCGGATGTACTTAAACGGGTTGCTTTGCAGGCCCACAAAGTACACGTCGTGGTCGGGCGTGAGCTGCTCGCCCGCCCAGGCCTGGTACACGCGCAGCCCGAGCGCCTGGGCGTGCTGCACTAGGTCGCCGCGCAGGTCGCCATCGCCGATAAATATCAGCTTGGCGGGCCGCTGCTTAAGTAGCGTGGCGAACACGTTGAGCAGCGGGGCCTGGTTCTTTTGGATGGCTAGCCGGCCCGAGGTTACCAGCACCGGCGCGGCGGCGTACACGGCCTGCATGTCCGCGTCGAGCGGCTCTAGGCTGCGCTGGCGCACGGCCTCCACATCGAAGGAGTTGTTGATGGCTGAGAGCTTGCGCGCTTCTACCCCAAAAACTTCCGTCATTTCGGGGATGATGTCGCGGCTCACGGTCACTACCTTATCGGCGCGCTGGTAGAGCCAGGGCATGAGCAGGCGCTTGCGCAGCCAGCCCACCGCGCCCTTTATTTCGCCGTCGTGCACCTTCGAGCCCTGGATGATAAGCATTACCTTCTCACGACCTTTGCTGAGTAGGTTCACGTAGTCGGCACCTTCGAGGTGGCTCACAGCCACGTCGCAGTTCAGCTCACGCTTGAGCGCCCGCAGGCGCTGGATACGGTGGTAAAAGTGCTGCATTTTGGCCAGCGGGCTACCGCCGCCCGGCACGTCGAGGCTGCGCACGGGGTTGCCGCTGGGATACAGGTCGGGGTCGTCTTCGTTGAAGATAACTTCCGTCACGTCATAAAATTCGCGGAGCGCCACACCGTGGTCGTGAAACGCCCGCTGCGCCCCTCCCAGACCCCGGTTAGGGATAATCATCAGCAGGCGCGGACGTTTGCCAGCTGCCACTATAGTATTCGTACTCATAATAAATCACTTACAACCTATCGCCGCTCCGCAAGCGGGGCGGTCGGCCCGGCAAATTTACGCTCGGCCAGCGGCGGGCACGGGCTGCACCTGCGCAAACAGCGATTCATAGGCTGCCACGCAGCGCTCCATCCGAAACTTATCGAAGCACTGCGCAGCTAGCGCCCGGTGCGTGGCCAGCAAGGCGGGGCTAGTGAGGTAGGCGCGCATGGCGACCGTGAGGGCGGCCGGGTCGCTGAGGCCTTGGCCGTTTTGCTCGACCAGCGCGCCGGCCAGGCCCTGTCCCGGCACCTCCAGCATCTGTGGGATTTCGCCGATGCGGGTGGCCACCACCGGCGCGCCGCAAAACAGATACTCGGCAATGCAATTGGGCAGGCTTTCGGAGGCGAAGTAGCTGGGCAGCAGGCCCACGTCAAACAGCCGCACCCAGTCGATGGGGTTGGGCGCGAAGCCTACGAAATGCACCCGCGGGTTGGTGGTAGCCGCCCGCAGGCCGTCGAGGTAGTCGCTGCTGCCCACCAAAATGAGGTGCGCCTGTGGAAATTCCTTGCTCAGCTTCGCAAAGGAATCGAGCGCGTACTGCCAGCCTTTTTGCTGAATACCCCGCGCCACCATGCCGAACACCAAATCGTGCGCACCGATGCCGAGTTGCGCCCGGCTGGGCAGTTGGTCGGCCGGCGAAAACTGTCCGTCGAAGCCGTTGTAAATCTGCGCGTGCGGCACATCGGCCAGCGGGCGCACGCCAGGTACCGAGAATATTTCCAGGTTTTTGGCCGTGAGGTACACCACGCCGGCCGCTTCGCGCAGCGCTTGGCGCGACTTCAGGGTCACTTCGGGCTCAGTAGGCTTGTGCAAAAATTCCTCGTAGCAGCCGTGCATGGTAATCACGGCCGGTATGGCCGGGTGGGCCGTCGTGCTAGCGGCCGTGGCTACGTAGTCCGATTTTATCATGTGCGAGTTGACGACCTGCACGCCCAACCGCTCTAGAGTGCGGCGCAGGTGCCGCTCTACCAGTTGCTCGCGCCAACCCAGCACCCGCCCAAATCGCCTGAATACGCCCTGCGCCTTGCGCGTGAGCCAGTCAAGACCCGGCAGGCCGACCTCAAAGGCCAGCACTGGTACATCGGGCGCTATCTGGCGCACCAGCGGGTAGTTGATGTAGGCCGCGTAGTGGCTGTAGAGGTGCACCCGGTGGCCACGCCGGTGCAGGGCCTGGGCCAGCCGCATGCCAAACACCTGGGCGCCGCCCGTGCGCAGGTCTTCAATAGCGATAAGAATATTCATAAACTAGAATTAGGCACTCGAATAAGCGCACGGATAAACTATCCACTAACGCAGCATGGCAATCAATTGGTTTTCAAACTCTGCGATATCAATCGTAAAATTACCGATGCTGCCAGTGCCGGGCGGCTTCGAGCCCACCAGCCCAAAATAGTCGAAGCCATACTGCACGCAAAACCAGTAATAGCATGGGTTGAGGTACTGTGCCGAAAATATTTCCAGCAGCTTCAGGGGGCGGTCTTGCCGATAAATAATATTGGTGAGGCCTGCCCCGTGAATACCCACCACGTAGCCCGCGTGCTGAAAAATATCTATCTGCTCGCGCACGCTCAGTTCATCGCACTCGATGTAGGCAAAGTCATACTTGGCCAGCACGGCGCGCACCTCGTCGATATTCAAGATATTGCGGCCCCGGCCAGGCTTGCGGCCAATGAAGATGCGGTTATTGCCAGCGGGCTCCTGCCGCAGGTTCTGCTTAAACCCGATGTAATCGAGTACCGCGTCGAAGTTTTCACGGTGGTCCCAGAAGGTGGCAAAAAAGTGGGCTTCTTCGCACACCACGTTGGTATTGGGGGGGTGTGGTACCCAGTTGCGTGCTTGCAGCGCCGGGCTTAAGGCCAGCAATTGCTGAAAGAATTTGAGCTTGGGCAGGCCTTCGGGGATGAGAATGGGAATAGCCTGGGGCAAGCCAGCCTCGTCGGCCAGCCGCAAGGCCCCCAAAATATCGTTGTAGCAGTGCCAGTAGTTGCCCCAGCCGTATTGTAACGGAATGCACATTTTCATGCGCAGCACTTGCCGGCGGGCTAGGGAATACTTGAGAAAGGAGGGTTTAAGCCCGTGAACGTAGGTATTCCAGAGCGACTGCGGAATCAACTCGTGCTTGCTAGTTACAGCGTAGCCCAGTGTGGGCTCGATAGTGCAGGGCTTCGTATAATGATAGTGAAAGCGGTCGAGCTGCCAATCTTTGGTGCAGAACTCGAAGTAGTCGCGTAGCGCCGTGGGAGTGTGGTGCAGCGTGTTGGGGTGATAGGTAAACTGGCTGGTAGCGCGCTTCACACAGTATTTATTGCTTTCTTCCTCTTTCAGAAAAGGAAAGAAGAGCTGACGATCTAGCTTCTGGATAAATTCACGCATGGGTCAAGCACAGTAGCCCGGAGGCTTTTGGGGGTGGTGAGACGGCCATTGCTAGGGTAGCTGCCAGGCGCAGGACTGCTTAGGACAGAGCCAACGGTTTAGCAGTCTGGGTCCGGTGGCCAAACCGAGTTTGCAGCAGCTCACTCACGGCTACGCCCCAGGCGTCCCAATTCAGCTTTTCCTCGTACAAATTGCGCGAAGTAAAGCGCAGCTGTTGGTAAAGCGCTAGGTCGGCCAGCACCTTGGCAAAGGCTGCCGCAAACTCCGGGCCGCCAGCAGCTAGGCTCAGGCGGTAGCCGTTCACGCCATTCTCCACAAAGTCGGCAATACCGCCCGTATCAGTAGTAAAGGAGGGCACCCCAAACGAGCTGGCCTCACAAAAGGCAATGGCCGCGCACTCTGCCCGCGTAGGTAGCAAGAAGAAATCGGCCTCGCGGTAGAGCTGCACCATGCGGCTGAGTTGCACAGGATCATTTTTATCCAGGAATGGAATGACGGTGAGGTTGGGGTGCTCAAAACCGGCCGGAGGTACGCAGCCACAAATGGTGAGGTGCGCGTCGAAGCCCTGCGCGCAGAGCTGCACCAACGTTTCGAAAGCAATAGCCCCACCCTTACGCACCCACTCTACGCCCACAAACAATAGCTCGCACTTGCCGGGCCGGGGCTGGCGGCAAATCACTTCCTCGCGGGGCAACACGATGGGAAAATTAGCCCCAAATGGAAACACTGCTACCTTCTCGGCCGGCGCGCCAAAATCGTAAATTGCCGAATTACCGGCCCAGTGCGAAGAGTACACCAGCAGGTCGGCGCGGTCAATGGCGCGCTGCTCGATGTAAGCCAGCTCGCGCTTCGACACGGGCAGCAGCTTCGACAGGCCGGGATAGTAGTCGATAAGCTGCGTAATGGTCGAGTCGCAGCAATACACGATGGGTAAATCCGTGTTTAAGTACGAAAACTCGGTGTACGACGCCGGCGCAAAAATGAGGTCGTACTGCCCTTGGCGGAGCTTACGGGCGAAAATGCGGGCGTAGAGCCGGGCCGTGAGCACGCTGATGCTGTAGTGGTAGCGCCGCCCCTGGCTCAGCTTACCCACCACCTTATTCACCCGGTCGCCGAGAGCGAAGAAATAGCGCAAGCTAACCGGCCCCAAGTACGTAACCTCGCCCGCGTGCTTTTGCAGCGTTTGGGCTAGCATATAGTGCAGCCCCGACCACGCTCGACGGTCGCGCGGGTCGGTAGATGTGAGGAAAGCGATACGCAGCCGCGAGGCAGTAGGCATGAATAGATAACTTAGAGGGCAGCTTGCTGCTGCTGAGCGTACCAGGCCCAGGTTTGGGCCAATGCCTGCGCAAAGGTAAGCCGGGGCTGCCAGCCGGTTTCGGCGCGCAGCTTGGTGCAGTCGAGCACGTTGGCGGGCACGTCGAAAGGGCGCGGGGGCTGCACGTTTATTTGCACCGCGTGGCCGGTGCCCGCTGCCAGCGGGGCCAGGTAGTTCAGCACCTGCCGGTTGGTCAGGCCCTGGCTGCTGCCTAGGTTATACACCTCGCCCGGCCGCCCGTGCAGCAGCGCGGCCACAATGCCGGCCGCTACATCGGACACGTGCAGGTAGTCGCGAATGGTGCCTTGCTCGCCAAACAAAGTCAGCTCGCGGCCATCGAGCACCGAGGCAATGGCCGTGGCAATGAACCCCTGCCCCGAATAGGTGCGCTGGCCTTCGCCAAAGGCGTTGGATGGCCGTACGCACACGATAGGCAGGCCCTTGCTCTCAAAATACATGTGCGCGTATTTCTCGATAGCCAGCTTGGTGATGCCGTAGGGCGAGAGTGGGAGCGTCGGGTGGGTTTCAATGATTTGCGTGGCCATCGTGCGCCCGTACACGGTGCCGCCCGACGATATCCAGACAAATTTTTTCAGGGGTAGCGTAGCCGCTAGCTCAAACAGCCGTACGGCTTCGGGCAGGTTGACTAAGATATCATTTACTGGGTCTTGGAAGCTAGTGCCAGGCACCGTGGCGTAGGCCAGGTCCACCACCTCATCTACCTCCTGCAAGGCTAGCTTCAGCGCGACACCATCATCGTTAGCGGGGCTATACACAAAGCGTACGCCAGCGGGCAATTCAGGCACGGGGACTTCCTCCCGGCCTATCACTACCACCTGCCGGCCTTGCAGCAGCAGCTCAGCCACCACCGCCCGGCCGATAAAGCCCGCCCCGCCAATGACGGCAGTTGTGCCAGTGTTTAGTGCAGCTGAATTTGTCATATTTCTTAGCTTATTACTATTCTTTTACCCGCTGCTGCGTAACAGAACGGGCTTTTACTATCCAATGCTTTGTTCCTGTTTATTAGCTAATATAGTCTTTATCCTAACCTTTATACTATGAGCACTTCCCATCAAAAAATACCGATATTTCTTAAATTTATACGACCACTTGACAGCCTTCTTCATCCCCCACCAAATATCATAAAACTTGATATTCATAAAGACTGAAAAACCCAGATAGAGAATCGCTGATTCCTGGTTTTTCTTTAATAATCGCTGTTTTTCCGCTTCATCCGAAACTAATTCAGTGATGTAGCCCTGCATATTATCACGCAGCCGGCTTCTATTCGCTGTCATATTATCCCAGTTCCAGCTCAAGCTGATTTTATGCACTCGGATGAGTGCCAAAGCCCGGTCATCGTTCAAGTACGAAAAGCCATAGCCATGAATCGCGGCCCGAAACCAATACTCCCAGTCTTCCAGCGAAGTAAGTAGCTCGTCGTACAGCCCGACCTTGTCCATTACTTCCCTTCTAAACAAAGGCGCACATATTGCGACGATGTTGTGCGCAAACATCCGCTCAACTGCCTCCGAAGCGGTAAGAGAAGCTGAATCTAGCTCTGCTATCCCGTTGCCATCCATCGAATACTGTAGCTTATCGGGCGTATCGTGCCTAAAGAATCGTATATTACTAAACACGATAGATTCTTTGCGATGCGCAAGCAGGTAGTTGATATGGATTTCCAGCTTTTGCGGACTTAGCAAATCATCAGCATCCAAAAACTGAATAAATTTCCCTTTGGCTCGCTTTATAGCTTGGTTGCGGGCGGCCGATACGCCAGCATTAACTTGCCTGATGTACGTAACGCGGGCATCCTGCGCAGCCAGTGGCTTTACTACCTCTTCGGTATTATCGCGGGAGCCATCATCCACTATAATTGCTTCCCAATCGGTTATAGTCTGACGTTGCAGCGAAGCAATAGTTTCGGCTATGACAAAGCCGTAGTTATAGGAAGGAATGATAATTGATACCAGCGGAGCGGAAGCCATAATTTACTTCTGTTTAGCCTTGCGAATAGCTTCCTCAAATACCGTGAGATAACCCGCCATACAATCGTTGATGTCAAACTTGCGGCGCACCTGCTGCACCAGCTCGCGTTGCTGCCGGTAAAAAGCCGGCGCGGCTACGTATTGTTCCATTGCGGCAGTCAGGTCGTCGACCCGCATGCCTTTGTTGCCCGCCAACAAGGGAATTACCGTGCCCGCCGTCTGGCCATCGGCCGCGCTCAGCATATCCGCTATTTCGCCGATGGCCGTAGCCACTACCGGCAGCCCGCACCGCAGGTAGTCGATAATAACGTTCGGCATCGTTTCGGCCGCGAAGTAAGTGGGCAGGATGCCCACGTCGGCCAGCCGCGTCAGCTCGACCGAGCTGGGGTGGAAGCCGTGAAAGAACAGCCCCAGCTCACCCTGATGCTGGGCCTTCATCTGCCGCAAAAATTCGCCCTCCCCTACCAGCAGCAATGCCGCCTGCGGGTAGCGTGCCCGGATGGCGCTGAATGCCACAATGGCTTCCTGCCAGCCTTTTTCTTTGATACCCCGCGCTACCAGAATGTACACAAACGCGTCTTCGGCGATGCCGAGGTCGGCCCGCGTAGCGGTTACTGGCACCGGCTCGTCCAGGTTGGTGCCGGTGTATATTTTGTAGGTGGGCATTTCTGGCCGATAATAAGGCTGGGCCTTATAGTAGCTCATGTTCTTATCGGCCGCGTAGATAATGGCACTCACCTGCTCATAGATGGCTTTGGCCAGCGCCGGATGGTCGGGCGCTACCGCCTCGTAAATGCCGTGCATAGACACGACAACTGGAATACCAAGCGCGGGCGCGAACCGACAAGCTAAGTAGTCCTGCTGAAACGATAAGGAGCATATAACGTCAATCTTATGCTTAGCCAAATAGCTTGCAAAATGCTTTTCTATCAGGCGGCGGCGGAAGCCGGAGCGAAACAAGCCGGATTTAAATAGCACCGCGTTGATTTTCCACACCAGCCAATTGAGCGCCGGCCCTTTATCGAAGCTGGCAATCTCAAACTTTGACTGGTCGAACTTCGCCACCAGGCTTTCTACCCGGTTGGCTGGTTCAAAGTCGTATAAAGTGACCTCGTGCCCAGCTGCGCCAAAGGCTTCCGAGAAGCGAAGCGCCAGCACTTCTATTCCGCCAATGGTAAGCGCTTCGGTCGTAAATAAAATCCTCATTTCGTTTGGCCCTTTTATCCGTTTTGCTTCCGTAGGTGGCGGCCCAGCAGCTTGTCACCAATCAGCATTTTGGTGCCGCTAAATCGGTTGCGCACCAAAAAGTGCAGAAATTTCTTAGCAGCCTGAGTCTTGAAGGTGGACTCTACGTCGGTCATCAAGCGCAGAAACTGCCGATGCCGCGCCACTGGCATTTGGTAGTATACCACCCCGCGCAGCCAGCGCTCTATCATCTGCTCGATTGTCTTCTGGTACAGCACGGGTTCCGGCGCGAGCTGGCTTTTCACAAAGCCCATCGCCTGCGCAATTTCCAGCAGTTGAGTGCCGTCTTGCTCGGTGCTACTGCGCACATTGTGCCGGTGAAACCGAAAGTAGTTGAGCGGCTCGGCCACGAAGGCTACTTGCGTAGTCATCATGTAGCGAGCCCAATATACCCAGTCGCCCGCGATGCGCATGGTTTCGGGCGCGGGGCCTACAGCGGCCAAGGCACTGCGCCGCATCACTACCGCGCTGGCATTGGGAATGATATTACTGTGTATCATAAAGCGCCGCACTAACTCGGGGCCGGGCAGCACAAAGTTACTTTCCCACAAAGTGGCATCCAGCTCCGCCATGATGGGCGCCCAGGTGCCATGCCGCTGCCCATTCTCATCAATGCGCCACGACTGACTGTAGGCCAGCCCAGCGGCAGGGTTGGCGTCTAGCAGTGCCAGTAGCTTTTCCAGAAACATGGGGTCAGCTACATCGTCGCTTTCGGCTATCCAAATGTATTCTCCCTGCACCAGCTTGAGGCCTTTGTTCCACTGCTTGAAGGTGCTGCCGCTGTTTTGTTCATTCAGCAGCACCCGGATGCGGGGGTCGCGCGCCGCGTAGTCAGCAATCACGCGCCGGCTGTCGTCTTTCGAGCAGTCATCCATAAGCAGGATTTCAAAGTCCTGGTAGGTTTGGCTCAATACGGACTCAATCCGCGCTGGTAAATAGCGAGCATGATTGTAATTCGGAATAATTATCGAAACTTTAGGTTCTTTCATTATTTCCCAAACAACTTTCTTATACCTGTCTTCTCCAACACCTTTACCAGCTTAGTGCCTATTGTAAACGAGGTAGAAGTCAGCAAGCCTTCCTTTTCTGCTTGCAGCGCAGCCACTGTATTTAGATAATAAAGGGGTAGTTCTCGGCAAAAGACTTCGTCATATACAGAGCTCACCCCCGACTGGTCGTTGTAGATAGCAATAATGGTATCTACATAGGCTATTTTAAAGTCGGTATGTTTAAAGCAACGGATATTGAAATCCCAATCACCCCAAATCTTATACTTTAGGTTGTAATTGCCAATTTTATCGAAGACGCTCTTTCTATAAAAAATAGCCTGATGACAGATATTCTTTTTATACAGCAACCTATCGAGGTCAAAAGGACCATCGTACCTGCCACCGCTGCTAGTCAGAATCACATCGCCATAAAAGACATCTAGCGCATTATCCGCAAACTGCGCTTTTACGGTAGTTAAAACACCTTCGTATAGTCTATCATCGGCACCCATGAAATAAAGCCACTGCCCCCTGGCTAGCTTAATACCTTTGTTCATAGCGTCGTACACACCCGTATCGGGCTCTTGCACAAAATGAATCGGCAAATCACTGGCATTGCGCACTACTTCTGCGGTCGCATCGGTCGAACCCCCATCCGTAATTACAATCTCGTACTCAGTAAATACTTGCTTACGTATAGAATCAAGCGCTTCGCCTAACTCGTGCCCCATCCTAAACGATGGAATGATAATGCTTAATAATGTTCCCAAAACAATATTTTTATAACTAACGCAGAATTATGGGCTGTTCGCTATACTGAGCTACCGGCCGCACGATAGTATTTGCTGCCACCGATTTTGTAATTATGCAACCTGCTCCAATGACTGCATTATCTCCAATTTGGACGTTATTAAGGATAATCGCATTACTACCTATCCAGCAATTATTACCAATCATTATCGAGCCAATAGAAAAGCCCTGCTTCTCTACCAATAAGTCGCGCTTATTAAACGTATGATTATGGTCGTATATTTTCACGCCTTCCCCAAATAACGTGTTGTCACCAATCCTAATTACTCCTAAACAATTAATTGAGCAAGAGTTGTTAAAAAAGGTATTTGAGCCAATAACCAACTCGCCTTCTGCATCTAGTGTGATAGTACAGAACTTGCGAAAACGAGTGGTTTTACCAATGCGCAACTTCGCTTTTTTGGCACCTGGGGCAATGTGCACCGCCGAATACCTGCCTAGTACTACCCCATCGTGCACCACCATCTGCCCCGGATACAGGTGGCTGTAGTAACCAACCCGCGCTTTATCCAGAAAGCTAAATATAAGGGTCGCTAGCTTATATAAAATTTTCATTTAGCTTGAAGTAAAGGGACTTCCCGACGCTTATCGGCGTAGCCGGGAATATACTCTTTTAGCGAATCTTTTAAGCCGGCCCAAGTGGGTAGGCGGTGGCAACGCTGGCGCTGGGGCGGCAGCAGCGCCGGATTTTGTGCGATGATGGTTTAGCAGTTGGCCGTAAAAGGAGTTATAGTAGGGCAAGACACTGTAATAAGCCACTGGCTGCTGGTTCCACTGGTTTACGCAGTTGAACTCACCCGGCACCCGAAAGTCATACATCTTGTAGTGGTTGCCAAACTGCGAGGGCACCCGATACAGGTTGATTTTGAATTTTTGCGCCAGCAGCGATAAAATCGACTGGTCGTAGCGGTGGTCGCGGTAGCCAGGCAGGTCCGGCAACCCCATACTAGTTGGCAAGTCCGTTAGAATATTAGCGTTGCTACCGTAGCGCAGCCACTCCGTCACAAAGTGCGTAGCACGCTCACATTTACGAAACAGCGAAACAGACGCATCGCAGTGCGGGCCTTGCCAATATTCTTCGGTGTCACAATCCATCAGCACAAAGCTGTCACGCTTCGTCCAAGCGACATTGGTGTCGGTGGCATTCCCAAATAGCAAAACCGGCTCTGAAGTGGCGCAAAGCTCAATTAGAGGCTCTAGGTCGGCTATGATTTCTGCACCAGCGTCAATATAAATTAGTACGTCTCCTTCCGCTAATAGCTTGAGTTGCTCGGCTATGATAAGCGGCTTCCAAAGCCAATAGCCCATGAACCTCTCATTATCGAATATGTGCTTATTTAACAAATAAAAATCATTGCTCTTTATGTCTTCGAAATCGTAGGCATGAACCTCATGTATACCTTTACCGGCAGCAGACTTACAAAGCCTTTCCCTACTTACTGCATATAAGGCATTGGAGAGAGTAGTTAAAGTAACTTTCATTTCAATTACAGTATAGAACCTTTAAGTACGTTACTATTTTTTTATATTCCATCCGATTAGGGATTTAAGTATAAATTTTATTAGCAATGCAGAAGGTAACGCTTTATAAAGGGAATCACTCTGAAGCAAAAGATGTTTTGCATAATCAAAGCAGAACCGCTTCATCTTGCTTGACAAAGTAATGTAATGTGTAACGAATATATTTATGAATACTTGCTCTCTGTAAGCGCCCAGGACCCTATTTTGGTTAATTAAATTGGTTAATACATCTATAAATGTCTTAAAATTCTGATTCAAATCCAAACTTAACGCATTGTCTAATATGGCACAATAAATATCTCGCTCTTTTTCTTTTAAAATAAATCCTTTTTCAAGAAGTTGTATTAAACGAATTTCATTAACCTTAATTCTTTGCCGTTCAATTTTAACCATACTTACTTGATTTTCATGGCGCCTATATTTTAGTAGTATACTACTAATATTATACATTTTAGTAACTTTACTAAAATCATACCACATAAAGTAGTCTTCTACTGGCATTGAGTGCACCTTATAACTTAATTTATACTTTTCTATAATAGACTTACGCATCATAACAGTAGGATGACCTATTGGATTGGATGTAAGCATCATTTCCCTTATTTCCAAATCAGTTCTTGGCATCTCAGCGATAAAGTCATAGCTACCAAAAGCTAAGAACGATGTACCGCACAGCCCTATATCAGGGTTATTATCTAGTAATGCGACTTGCTCAGCAAACCGATTTGGCAAAGAAATATCATCACTATCCATTCTGGCAATATACTCTCCTTTAGCTAACAATAGGCCATCATTCAATAGATGAACATAACCTTTATTATCTTGATAATTATAAAAACGAATACGCTCATCCTTGATTGATTCTATTATTTCGCTGCTATTATCTGTTGAACCGTCGTTAAAAATTATTAGCTCAAAGTCTGGAAAACTTTGAGCTAATATGCTATCAATTGACTCCTTGATATACTGCGCCGTATTGTATACGGGCATTATTACACTTATCTTAGGAACTTTGTAGTCAACCATTTTATTAGAATTATCGATATTTAATAAATCTTTTAATTACATTATCAGAGATATATAAGCCATATGCTACAACCCCACTAAACTATGTATAGGCCATTAGTGATTTTAGCGACGAAGATAAACGTCAAATACTTTAATAGTTAACTTAAATTTGACTATTATCACAATACTATATACAGTAAGCTCCACTTAACTAATTATGCAATAAAAAATATATCTATAAAGACAATCAAATTACTTAACTAACTTTTCTGTAGAGCAATGTTTTTAATACTCGCCTGCGAACCCAATTCACGAATTTTTTATCCACGATATATGCAGGATTTTTCCTTATTAAGGACACAATGTTCTTCACAGATTGCAAGTAGATAAAATGTGAATTCATACAGTTCCTTATAGCAGCATCAGAAATACCAAACTTTTTCAGCTTTACCAAGGTGCGTGGCACCGCCTCATACTGCACAAATTCTACTTTATCTAACCAACTAGATGCATAATATGCGCAATCCACTATACAATCGGCAGCTAGATAAAACCCATTTAAAGCAGCTACGCCGATATTGAGGATAACAGGGTATACTAGAAGCAACTCCTCTTCTGGGGGGTTATCCTTAATAAACTGTACTGCTAGCTCTCTATTAATGACATTAGCAGTAATGAACATAAAACCGCCTGTATTATTCTTTTGTAGAATTTGGCTTATGCATTGAGCGCCATTATTGGGGGCAATCACATCCTCTTTGATATCATAGTAGCTAGGAATGAGTACACTACCATCTATACTCGATACGCATCTGTGATTGAGATGTATCAGGCCCAAAGAGCCATTGCGAGAAACTATATCAATAACTCTTTCTACAGCATCTGGAGTCATTGGGTCGTCATCGCCCACTAGCCATACAAAATCTCCTTGTGCTCGCTCCAAGCCTAGAAAGCAATTCCTTACGAGTCCTACATTCTCGACATTTCTGAATACCCGTAACTTATTACCCAATAGCTCACTCCACTTATCACATACGCTAACTGTATCATCAGGTGATGCATTATCGCATATAACAAGTTCAACTGCATCCCAGCGGCCGTTAACGCTATTGACAGCCCATGTCATTTGCGCGTCTAAATAGCTACTCCTATTATAAGTTGGAATAACTAAAGATAACATCTTGTTACTCGTCGACATAGTACTCAGCTATTTATCCAGGAAATCATCTTTTGAACTCCTTGGAGTTTGTCAACCTCTGGCTTCCAGTCAAAATGCTTTCTGGCTTTACCAATATCCGCTACAAACACTTTCTGGTCACTCTGCCTAACAGGTAACCGCTCGTATGCCATTTTAATATCCAACTCTTCCTCAAGCATATTAAATAACTCCAGCAAGGATAGGCTATTCGCTATCCCTCCACCTATGTTATAAACGTTACCCGATGTCGTATCGACTGAATCAATGGCTTTAAAGTAGCATGATATCAAGTCAGAAGCGAAAAGCACGTCTCGTACCTGCTTACCTGTACCTGATATAGTAAAAGGTTTGCTCAATTTACCAGACTTGATATCTAATGCTTGCTTCACAAACCAACCAATCCATCCTTGGTCGAATGTAGAGAACTGACGACCGCCAAAAATTGAAGAATGACGGAATACAACGGTTTTTAGACCAAACATGCGTGCATAGTCTAGCATGTATTGGTCGGTCGCTCCTTTAGAGCATCCATAAGGCGATTGAAAATTAAGCCTTAAGTTTTCATCAAAGCCATTTTCGAATCCTTTAGCTACGAAACGTGTATCTGTTTCCAAATACTCAATATCCTCTAGGTCACCGTAGACTTTGTTTGTAGAGGAATAAGTAACAATAGTATTAGGGGAGAACTTCCTTACTGCTTCTAATACATTATGCCCCCCTAGCACGTTAATTTCAAAATCACGACGGGGGTCATCCAATGAAGTAGTCATTGCTACTTGACCAGCTAGATGAAAGAGAACGTCAGGCTTTGACTCACGAACAGCTTTCTCTACATCATTATAAGAACGGGTATCACTATTATAAAACTTAAATTGACCCTGCTCCTGTAACCATTTTAGATTTGAATAAGAACCTTCTCTAGATAGGTTATCAAAGACGTAAAGCTCATCTCCTCGTTTCAGCACCTGAGCTGCTAGGTTAGACCCGAGAAACCCACAACCTCCTGTTATTAGAAATCTCATCTTTATTTATTGAGAAACTGGGTTATAACTTCTACGATGTAATCATAGTGCTGCTCATTTAGTCCGGGCCATACACCCAACCAGAACGAGCGATTCATGACTGTATCGGTGTTACTTAAATCACCAACAACCCTATGCTCGATGTTTTGATAAGCGGGCTGACGCAGCAAGTTGCCGGCGAATAGCAAGCGAGTACCAATCTTGTGGTCTTCAAGATGCTGAATAAGGTCTTGACGTACAATCGGGCTGTTATCGCGAATAGTGAGCAAGAAGCCGAACCAGCTCGGATTTGAGTTAGGAGTAGCTTCTGGCAGAATGAAATGCTCTTCAAACTGTTTCATCTTTTGATACAGCATGGCATGGTTCTCACGACGACGCTGCACAAAATAATCAGCCTTAGTTAACTGACTCAGACCGATAGCAGCCTGCATATCAGTAACTTTTAGATTGAAGCCAATGTGCGAATAGGTGTACTTATGGTCGTATCCATAAGGAAGTTCACCCAGCTGCCAGCAAAAGCGTTTGTTACAGGTATTATCCTTGCCAGGCTCACAGTAGCAATCGCGACCCCAGTCGCGGAAGCTTTCGGCTAGCATTTTTAGCCGAATATTATTGATGAGCACGGCACCACCTTCACCCATTGTAATATGGTGGGCTGGGTAAAATGATAGTGTAGCTAGGTCACCGAAAGTCCCGGTTTTTTGGCCGTTATAAGTTGCACCCAGCGAATCGCAGTCGTCTTCAATAACCCACAGGTTGTATTTTTTTGCTACCCTCATCACTTCGGCTAAATCAAATGGATTGCCCAGCGTGTGAGCCATCATAATCGCCTTGGTCTTAGGCGATACCGCCTGCTCAATTAACTCAGATTTGATATTGTAGGTAGAAATATCTATATCTACAAACACCGGTATGCAACCAAACTGAATCAGAGGATTGACGGTAGTAGGAAAACCAGCAGCAACCGTAATTACTTCGTCACCGGGCTTTAAAGCGCGGTCGCCTAGCTTAGGCGAAGTCAAGGTGTAAAAGGCAGTCAGGTTAGCTGACGAGCCAGAATTTACAAGTAACGATGACTTACAGCCAAACCATTTCGCCAGTTTTTGCTCAAACTTAGGCCCAAAACGACCTGTCGTCAGCCATCCATCGAGTGTAGCATCTACACCATATAGTAAGTCATTAGCATCTAATACTTTGCCTGTTACAGGTAGGTAGTCTTGGCCAGGAACAAAGGTTTTGGTTGTGTTTACCGTTGCCTTCTGCGTCAGTAGCTCTTGCAACTCACCGCTGAAGTTTTTATAGGTAGGTTCCATAATTCAAGTTATTATTGAAAATAATGCGCTGTGGTTTCTTGAAAGGCTTGGTTTAGTGGAGTAAGTTGAAGGCCGTAGTTGATGGCTTCCGCTGAAGCGTTAAAAAACACCTTGTTTTCATTGTCGCGCTGTGGCAGCGCTCCCCATTGCCAGCGAGTTGGTTCAAAGCCAGGTACAAAATCACTCAACTGAGTTGCGAGGTGTTTCAATGACATTGGCACCCCACTTCCGACATTGAACACTTTGCCATTAAGTTCTGCTAGGTTGCCTTGAACAAGTTGCTTTAGAAAGGCAGCTAAATCCTTCACATAAAAATAATCACGCTGCTGCTCACCGTCAGATAATGCGATAGGTTGCGCGTTACGCTGCGATAAAAGCAAGTAAGGTAAAAGCTTACTTGCGCTTTCATACGGACCAAACATAGCGAACGGACGCACAATTAAGAAAGGCAGGCGATTTTTTCTTGATTGCAAGAAATTACTGCACAGAAGCTTAGATATGCCATAGTGGGTTAGTGGCACACAAGGGCTGCTTTCCGTCAAACGTTGCTCTTCCAAGTCGTACTCGAAAGCAGTACCTACTTGCAACCAGAAGGGCAATTGGCCCTGCGCTTGCAGTAACGAAATAAGCCGCACCGGCAAACGGTAGTTTACATCATACATGATGTCTACGTTAGTTTGCTCTTTTATTACGCCGTAACCAGCCGAGTTGATAATAACATCCGGTGCAATTGCCAGCACGTTTTGCCAAGTAGCAGCATTTGCGAAGTCAAAATGTATTGTTCGCTCGGTGGCAGCCCCAGCTTGCCGGGTAGTCTCAACAAGCAGCATGCTTGTTGAAAGGGCTTCTTTTATATGTCTGCCTACAAAACCTGTTCCGCCGATGAGTAAGACTTTACGCATTGCTGTAAGCGTAAATATCCTCATCAACCAGTTGGCCAGCACTCGCTTTATTTGAGTTGAAATTCTTATACCAGGCTAGTGTTTTATCAATTGCCTGGGCAGCTGAATACTTAGGCTGCCAATGCAGTTCGTTCACTGCCTTGTTGATATCTAGCTTTAGCAAGCCCGCTTCGTGGGGCTGTCCTACCAAGGCCGGAATTTCATAACGACCGCTTCCCCAAGCTGCTAGTGCAGTAGCCACCAAATCGCCAACAGTCTTATTATCCTCCGCGTGAGGACCAAAATTCCAAGCACCACCGTAGTGCATTGGCTCAGCCGCCAGCTTAGCACCCAATAGCAGGTAGCCACCTAATGGCTCCAGCACATGCTGCCAAGGCCGAACGGCACGCGGGTTGCGAACTGTAACGGGCTGGCCAGCGCGCAGAGCGCGTACAATGTCTGGAATAATACGGTCTTTGGCCCAATCACCACCACCAATGACGTTACCTGCTCGCGCACTTACAATTGCCTTTTGGTGCTGGGCGAATACGCTCGGGTTAAAGAAGGATTGTACGTAGGAATTAATGACTAGCTCCGCACAAGCTTTGCTAGCACTATACGGGTCATAGCCGCCCAATCGGTCGGTTTCACGATAGGGATACACCCACTCTTTATTTTCATATACCTTATCCGTAGTTATCAGTACAATCGTGCAGGGCTTATCTAGCTTACGCACGGCATCTAGTACATATGCGGTACCTATTGCATTAACCATAAAGGTTTCAGCAGGCAATTCGTAAGAAAGCCGAACTAAAGGCTGAGCCGCCAAATGAAAAATAAAGTCCGGCTGAAAATTCAGAATCTCCTGCTCTACGCGGGCAGCATCACGCAAATCTGCCAGTACCGATTCACATAGAGTATCGCCCGCAATGAGATTATATAAATCGTCTTCATTGACAGGAGCTAGCGCATAACCTTTTATGTGGGCACCCAACAAGTGCAACCAGCGTAATAGCCAAGCTCCTTTAAAGCCGGTATGCCCCGTGAGAAAGACTTTTTTGCCTTGGTAGGTTGTTTGCAAATCCATTGTTACCAGGTTTTCCACTTAGCCTCTCCCTTTTGCCAATCGCTTTCTAATTCGTGTTTATCGCGCAGGGTATCCATTGGTTTCCAGAAGCCACTATGCTTATAAGCGTTCATTTCGCCCGCTGCCGCAATCCGCTCTAGCGGCTCTCGCTCCCAAATAGTTGCGTCGTTTTCGACGTAATTTATTACTTCTGGTTCGCACACAAAGAAGCCGCCGTTAATCCAAGCGCCGTCTCCCTTTGGCTTTTCAGCGAAGGAGAGCACTTGATTTTGAGCACTTAGGTCTAAGGCCCCAAAACGCCCGCTTGGCTGAACCGCCGTTACAGTACAAAGCTTGCCATTTTGCTGATGGTAAGCCAGCGATTCTTTTATATTAACATCAGACACGCCATCTCCATAAGTTAAGAAGAAGGGTTCATTACCAATGTGTTGTTGTACACGCTTGATGCGGCCACCAGTCATAGTATTTAGACCGGTGTCAACTAGCGTGATATTCCAAGGCTCAGCAAAACTATCGTGCACCTGCAACTTATTGTCCTTAAGATTAATAGTTACATCAGACTTGTGCAGGAAATAATTGACAAAGTATTCTTTGATAACATATCCTTTGTACCCTAGACAAACTACAAAATCATTGAAACCATGAGAAGAATATATTTTCATAATATGCCATAGAATGGGCATATCACCAATTTCCACCATTGGCTTTGGCTTGAGCACAGTTTCCTCGGAAAGACGAGTACCTAGACCACCAGCAAGAATGACTACTTTCATAATATTAAACTACTCGCGCTTCAACATTCTGAAAATTTGTATTACCCCAATCAGATGGCCACAGTGTTATCATCTGAGACTTTTCAATATCCTTATAAACTATTTCGAAGAACAGTACTTGATTTACAAAATCATACTCAGTAATTCCTTCTATCTCATTGCCAGTGCCGACTGCAAAGCACAAATAATATTGACCTTTAGCTAGCTGATGATTTTTTATAACCAACTCTATTTCCAGGACTTGACCCTTTTTCGCGGAAAAAATTTCCTCAGAAAAAAATACGCCAACAATACTCTCATCTGGTCGATTTACTGAAAACGACACTCGGAATGCATCACAATCAATATTTGATTTTATCCGCACTAACAGGGGAATATCATCCTTCGTAGAATAAAAATTATTTTCCACCGGATTGATAAAAGCCGCAGCTTGATATTCAATATTACGTGTATGGTCATATACGCGCTTTACGTTAGTCAAATCAACTTTGGACTCTGAGTTAACTTGGATAAAATTAGAGTAATAATGATTGACTACATCGTCAGAACTTCCTATTAAATCTACCTGACCATTCTTCAATAGCAAGCCTGTAGTACATATATTTTTCACAGCTGGCATGCTATGACTCACAAATAAAATTGTCCTACCATCATTGGTACTCACATCTTTCATTCGGCCTAGGCATTTTTTCTGAAATTCTGCATCACCTACTGCCAGAACTTCATCCACTATCAAAATCTCAGGCTCTAGAAAAGCTGATACTGCAAATGCTAAACGCACATACATCCCCGATGAGTAGCGCTTTACTGGCGTATCGATATACCGTTCAACTCCGGAAAAGTCAACAATCTCGTCAAACTTGCTACGAATCTCAGTGTTGGTCATTCCTAGAATAGCTCCATTGAGAAAAATATTCTCACGGCCGGTTAATTCTGGATGAAAACCAGTGCCTACTTCGAGTAATGATGCAATACGCCCATCTATTTTAATTTTACCTGTAGTAGGTGCTGTTACTTTCGACAGTATTTTGAGAAGAGTGGATTTGCCAGCTCCATTGCGGCCAACAATTCCTAATACCTCTCCCTTTTTAACTTCAAAATTGATATCTTTTAAAGACCATACATAGTCGCTATTACCTTTAGAAGTACGGTCATTAACATCGCCTAATTTAGCAAATGGGTCTTCTTTGCCGCGCATACGAGCCCACCATCGGTTTAAGTCGTGGCTGATAGTGCCAGTACCTATTTCTCCTAGGCGGTATTGTTTACTTAAACCTTCTACTTTAATGGCAATATCGCTCATATTTATAATATTACTGGCTTCAAGTCGCCGTTTTTATTAGGTGCAACGCAATCTATTTTCTTACACAGTATCTGTGAAGCTCTTTTCTACTCTGTTGAAGATAATGACACCTATCAGCAAGATAGCCATTGTTACTAACGTGCTATAGCCCAAGTATATCCAGTTGAATGTTCCCGAGCCAAGAAATGCTACCCGAAACGTCTCAGTAATAGCACTCATGGGGTTAGCCAAAATTAACCACATATATCTAGCTGGTACTGTTGACAGAGGGTAGATAACTGGCGTAGCGTAAAGAGCCAATTGGATACCAAAAGTTAGGAGCATAGCCAAGTCACGGTATTTGGTAGTGAGCGCACTGAAAATCATGCCTAACCCAAGTGCCAATAATCCCATTAACACTACTAATAGTGGCGTCAACAGCATTAGCCAATTTGGATGTAAATCGTTAGTAGTAACCAAGTAAAATACCCACACTATTAGAAACAACCCAAATTGTATACCGAAGCGTACTAAGTTAGAAATTATGATGGACAAAGGCATGGTTAGGCGCGGAAAATACACCTTACTAAACATTGCCGCATTAGTGGTAAATACTGTAGATACCGCCGTTAAACTTTGTGAGAAGTAGCCCCATACAGTATTACCGGCTAAATAGAAAATGAAAGGCGGGATACCATCTGTTCCTAATTGAGCGACTCGACCAAAAATGATGTAAAAGGTAATAGTGGTAAGCAATGGCTGAATGAAGAACCAAATAGGCCCAAGAACAGTCTGCTTATAATTGGACACGAAATCGCGGCGCACGAATAGCATTACCAAGTCGCGATAGCGCCATACTTCGCCCAGACGTAAGTCAAGTAAACTGCTACGCGGCTCGAGAATCTCTGTCCAATTTTCTATTTGGGCAGAGGCGTTAATATCAGACTTAACCGGGTTTATAGCGTCAACAGTTTGCACGAAGAGAAATACTAAATAGATAACAAAACCAATGGAACGGTGCTATTAAATCAATTAATCGATGGCTGGCCTTGCATTAAGCAATGACAGCTTGACGCACCTACGAACGAGGCAAAGATACGAACAACCCCTAAAGCCAACGGCGCGTGCTTTCACTAAGGAAGCACGCGCCGTTCAGTAATGGCTCTCTTTAGCCTGATCTAGCGGCCGAAAGCGTCAGCGTACACCGCCTGCATGCCTTCTTCCAGCCCGATGGTAGCCTTCCAGCCGTGCTCAGCCAGCTTGCTTACATCCATAAGTTTGCGGGGCGTACCGTCGGGGTAGTCGGAGTTGAAGCGGATGGTGCCTTCGTAGCCTACGGTGCGCTGCACCAGTTCGGCCAGCTCGCGGATGCTAAGGTCGGTACCAGTACCGATATTTACTAGGCCCGGCTCGTTGTAGTTTTCGAGCAGCCAGTAGCAGGCATCGGCTAGGTCATCGACGTGCAGAAACTCGCGGCGGGGCGTGCCGGTGCCCCACACCTCTACTTCGGGGGCACCGGCTTCCTTGGCCTCGTGAAACTTGCGCAAAAGTGCTGGCAGCACATGCGAGTTTTTGAGGTCGTAGTTGTCGTGCGGCCCGTACAGGTTGGTAGGCATGGCCGAGATGTAGTTGCAGCCGTACTGGCTGCGATAGGCGTCGCAGAGCTTAATGCCGGCAATCTTGGCGATAGCGTAGGGCTCGTTGGTGCTTTCTAACTCACCAGTCAGCAAGGCATTTTCTTGTAGGGGCTGGGGCGCAAATTTGGGGTAGATGCACGAAGAACCCAGGAACAACAGTTTCTTAACATCATTCAGATATGAGTGATGAATGACGTTGCTCTCAATCATGAGATTGTCATACAAAAATTCGGCTCGGTAAGTATTGTTGGCTTGGATGCCGCCTACCTTGGCGGCGGCTAGCACTACGTAGTCGGGCTTCTCCTGCCGAAAGAATTCGGCCACCGCTGCTTGGTCGCGTAGGTCCAGCTCGCCGGAGGTGCGGGTTACAAAATTGACGAACCCGGCCTGCTGCATCCGGCGCACGATGGCGGAGCCAACCATCCCACGATGGCCGGCTACGTAAATCTTCGCGTTTTTTTCCATATAGGTCCTAGGGCTATTCGTAGGCATTCGGGACAGCATAGCCGCCGGCCTGCAAATGCGCATCGCGCTGAAATAGCTTCAGGTCGGCTTGTACCATTTCCTGCACCAGGGCTTGCAAGTCGTACTTGGGCTCCCAACCCAGTTTGGTCTTAGCCTTGGTGGGGTCGCCGATTAGCAGTTCTACTTCGGTTGGACGGAAGTAGCGTTCGTCAATCTGCACGATGGTGGTACCTATGGGCAATTGGAAGTCCGCGTTGGCACAGGCAGCTACTGTACCTATTTCGTTAATCCCTTCCCCGCTAAATTCTACGGTAATACCTAGCTCAGCAAATGCCAGCCGCACAAACTCGCGTACGGTAGTCGTCACGCCAGTAGCAATTACAAAATCTTCTGCTTCGTCTTGCTGCAGGATGCGCCACATGGCTTCCACGTAGTCTTTGGCGTGGCCCCAGTCGCGCTTGGCGTCGAGGTTGCCCAGGTAGAGCTTAGGTTGCAGGCCTAGGGCAATGCGGGCGGCAGCGCGGGTAATTTTGCGCGTCACGAAAGTCTCGCCGCGCAGCGGGCTTTCGTGGTTGAACAGGATACCGTTGCAGGCATACATACCGTAGGCCTCCCGGTAGTTTACGGTAATCCAGTAGCCATATAGCTTAGCCACGGCGTAAGGCGAGCGAGGGTAAAAAGGGGTAGTCTCCGACTGCGGCACCTGCTGCACTAGGCCATACAGTTCCGAGGTACTAGCTTGGTAGATGCGCGTTTTCTTTTCCAGCCCCAGAATGCGAATGGCTTCTAATAAGCGCAAAGTGCCGATACCGTCAACATCTGCCGCGTACTCAGGTGTATCAAACGACACCTTCACGTGCGACATAGCCCCTAGGTTATAAATCTCGTCAGGCTGCACCTGCTGCACGATGCGAATCAGGTTGGTTGAATCCGACAGGTCACCATAATGCAGAATAAAGCGCAGCTGGCTTTCGTGCGGGTCCTGATATAAGCCATCGATACGTTCGGTATTGATAAGAGACGAACGCCGCTTAATGCCGTGTACTTCGTAGCCCTTGCTTAGCAGCAGTTCTACAAGGTAAGCGCCATCCTGGCCCGTAACCCCAGTAATTAATGCCCGCTTCATAGTTTCAACAGATGGTTTAAGGCTGAGTGCAGTCAGCCGAAAAAGTAAAAATAAAATTTAAGAGAGTAGTGTTTTCTCATTCATGTAGAAAGTTCAAAGGTACTTCTGATTGTGTTGATTTGCACAGGCAAGCGGGTGCCCTCGTGCTGCAGTCCAGCACAAAGCAACTATTTAGTGGGCTCTTCTAACTGCTGTGCTTACGGCTAGCACCTGCGCCTCGGTCATACCCAGCCATAGCGGCAGGCTCAGGCAAGTAGCCGCTAGCTTTTCGGCGATAGGCAAGGCACCCGCCTCTAGGCCGAGGTGGGCGTAAGCAGGCTGTAAGTGGGGGGGCGTAGGATAATGTACCAGTGTGCCGATGCCATTTGCAGCCAGGTGCTGCCCTAGGGCCTCGCGCCGGGCAGTATGCACGACGTAGAGGTGCCATACCGGTTCGGCGCCTTCGGTTACGACGGGCAGTTGCAGGCCAGGCACACCGGCCAGGTGCTGGCTGTACCACCTGGCCAGCTGACGCCGCTGCTGCGTCCACAGAGGTAAATAGCGAAGCTTTATGCGCAGTACGGCTGCTTGCAGTTCATCGAGGCGCGAATTGTACCCTAAGGTTTCGTGATAGTTTTTGTGGGGGGAGCCGTAGTTGCGCAACTGACGTAACTGCTGAGCTATGTTGGCATCATTGGTCGTGATGGTGCCAGCGTCGCCTAGCGCCCCTAGGTTCTTCGTTGGGTAAAAGCTGGTGGCATTGGCACGGCCGAAGCTGCCAGTAAGCTGCCCGTCGAAGGTGGCGCCCTGCGCCTGCGCATTATCCTCCACTACATATAGGCCGTGCTGACTGGCAAAGGCCAGTATTTCCGGCATGCGGCAGGACTGGCCGTAGAGGTGCACAGGCACAATGGCGCGCGTACGGGGCGTTAGGGCCGCTGCCAGCCGGGCGGGGTCGAGGTTGCTGGTGGTTAGCTCGGGCTCGACGGGCACGGGCGTGGCGCCCACGTGCGATACCGCCAGCCACGTGGCGATGTAGGTATTAGACGGCACCAGTACCTCATCGCCTGGCCCCACCCCTAGGGCCCGTAGCGCCAGCGTGAGCGCCTCTAGCCCGTTGCCTACGCCTACCGCGTGCGCTGTGCCACTAGCAGCAGCGTACTCCTGCTCAAACGCCGCTACCTCCTCCCCCAGCACGTACCATTGCCGGTCGTACACGGCCGCCATGGCTGCCAGCACTTCGGCCCGCACCTGCGCATGCTGAGCAGCCGTAGAGTAAAAAGGAATAAGCATATGGTAATGGGGATCAAGTTGACAACGCATAAGGTTTGGCCATGGGTAATAGCTATCCGCAACCGGCTTGCACTGCGGCCAATAGGATATAACTGGGCTTTAGCAGGCTACCACTTCCAAATCACGCCTCTTCCGTATAGCATAAAGCGCTAATTACCCCTAGGCAAATTACGGGTCCAATCCCAACAGCAAGCGTCCCCGGCTGGGACAGCCTAAGCTGTACCCGACCGGGGACGCAGAACTTATTTGCTAGCTGCCCTCGCTTACTTCACGTGCTCCTTGAAGTACTCTAGCGTGCGCCGTAGGCCCTCGGCCCGGTCCACCTTAGGTTCCCAACCCAGTATTTCTTTAGCCTTCGTAATATCTGGCCGGCGCTTCTGCGGGTCATTTTCGGGGAGGGGTTGGTAGCTCGGCTTGAATTCCACGCCGGTTAGGCGGGCAATTTCTTCCCCAAACTCCTTGATAGTAATTTCTACCGGGTTGCCTACGTTTACCGGCATATGATAATCGCTGAGCAGCAAGCGATAGATGCCATCCACTAGGTCGTCGACGTAGCAGAACGAGCGGGTCTGTGAACCATCACCGAATACAGTTAGGTTTTCACCCCGCAAGGCCTGCGAAAGGAAAGCGGGTAGCACGCGGCCGTCGTCGAGGCGCATGCGGGGTCCATAGGTATTGAAGATGCGCACAATGCGCGTTTCCAAACCGTGGTGGTTGTGGTAAGCCATCGTGATAGCCTCCTGGAAGCGTTTGGCTTCGTCGTAGCACCCGCGAGGGCCAACCGGATTTACGTTACCCCAGTACTCTTCTACCTGTGGGTGCACCTCGGGGTCACCGTATACTTCCGACGTGCTGGCAATGAGCATCCTAGCCCCTTTCACCCGCGCCAAACCCAGCAGGTTGTGCGTACCCAGCGAACCTACCTTCAGCGTCTGAATTGGAATCTTCAGGTAGTCGATGGGTGAAGCTGGCGAGGCAAAGTGCAGAATGTAATCGAGTTTGCCCGGTACGAATACAAACTTGCTTACATCGTGGTGATGAAACTCAAAGTCCTCGCGCTTGAAAAGGTGCTCGATGTTGGCTAGGTTGCCCGTTACCAGGTTGTCCATGGCGATTACATGGTAGCCTTCCGCCAGGAAGCGGTCGCATAGGTGCGATCCTAGGAAGCCGGCCCCGCCGGTAATAAGAACGCGCTTTTTTTCTTCAGCCATATAGAGAAAGGAGAACGCTGTACCGAACTGTCTGCGAAAGTTCGTCTGGTTCCAAATGGAAATGAGTAGTACTATCCTCGCTAGATGAACGCTGGCGCTCGCCTACCGAGGATAGCTAAGTATTAAGCCAGTTCCTTATGGTCGGTTTTCACCCCGATGCAGTGGTAGCTGAAGCCTAGGTTTTTGAGTTCTGCAGCGTCGTAGATATTACGGCCATCAAAAATTACCTTACCCTTGAGCAGGCGGCCTACTACCTCAAATGAGGGCGAGCGGAACTCAGGCCACTCCGTCACTACCAGTAGGGCATCGGCGTCTACTAAGGCCTCAAACTGGTCTTTGGCATAGTGAATACTGTCGCCTAGGGTGTGCTTGGCTTCGGCAACGGCTACCGGGTCGTAGGCCGATACAGTGCCGCCGGCCGCCAGTATCTTCTCGATAATAACAAGAGAAGGTGCCTCACGCATATCGTCGGTTTTTGGCTTAAAAGACAGGCCCCAGATGGCGAATTTTTTACCTTTCAAGTCGTTGCCAAAGTGCTTTTTCACCTTGTTGAATAGCACTTCCTTTTGCGCCTCATTTACGCCCTCTACGGCTTGCAGCACTTGCATGTCGTAGCCGTTTTCTTGCGCTGTCTTAATGAGCGCCTTTACGTCTTTCGGGAAGCACGAGCCGCCGTAGCCAATGCCGGGGTAAATGAACTTGGTACCAATACGGGCATCGGAGCCAATGCCTTGCCGCACCTTGTTCACGTCAGCTCCCATGATTTCGCATAGGTTGGCAATGTCGTTCATAAACGAAATCTTCGTGGCTAGCATCGAGTTAGCCGCGTATTTCGTCATTTCTGCCGACGGGATATCCATGAAGATAATCGGGTGGCCATTTAGCAGGAACGGCTTGTAGAGGCGACGCATCATCTCTTCGCCGCGCTCCGAAGCCACGCCTACTACAATGCGGTCGGGCTTGAGGAAGTCGTCGATAGCAGCACCTTCCTTGAGGAACTCGGGGTTGGAAGCCACGTCAAACTCTACCGAGGCGCCACGCTTGCTCAGGGCATTTTCTAGCTCGGCGCGCACTTTGGCGGCAGTCCCTACGGGCACCGTGCTCTTGGTCACGACTACCGTATAGTTCTCGATGTTCTCACCGATGCCGCGGGCTACGGCCAGCACGTACTTCAAATCGGCCGAGCCATCTTCACCGGGAGGCGTACCCACGGCGATGAAAGCTACGTCGGCACCTTTGATGCTTTCGGCGAGGGACGTAGAGAAATGTAGACGACCCTGCTTTACGTTGCGGGTCACCATTTCCTCCAAGCCTGGCTCGTAGATAGGCAGGATGCCGTTGCGGAGGTTAGTAATTTTCTTTTCGTCGATATCAATGCAGGTTACATCGATGCCTACTTCGGCAAAGCATGTACCCGTTACTAGCCCGACGTAGCCGGTTCCTACTACTGCTATTTTCATAAACTAATTGCGTGAAAGAAGGGGAATTTTAAAAAGGGAAGGCGTAAAAACTAGACTGTTATGTACCTGTAAAGGTACTATAGGAACTGGTAAGCAGGGGGCTACACTTCGCTGCGTAAGCAAGGCGCTTAGCCGCGGAAATTCAGTACTTCGCTAAAATGGGAATTGGGTAGCTAGGTGCTCTAAAGCAGCAGGGTAGCGTGGCCCACACGCTGACTTACTACTTACTTACTGGAGCGCACAAAGTGACCCGGGCGAATAGGTTACGCAAAAGTAACCCCAACTGTTAGCTTAAATAGCAAAAAGTATATGGACTTCTTAACTACTTGCGCTTTAAACTTCCTATAAGCTTAACAGAGCTATCCTTAAGCCATATATTTTTTCCACCAGTACTGGAATACTAGCAAGCCCCAAACGCGGGCGTGGGCATCGCCGGGGCTGGCTGAGAACAGTTGCTTTTTAAGCTTGCGCACTTCTTCTACTTCAAATATTCCCTGGCCTGCCACAAACTCATCGGCCAGCAGGTCGTCTTCAATGAGGGAGCGTAATTCGCCGCGCATCCACTTGAGCAGGGGCACCTCGAAGCCGTGCTTGGGGCGGTCGTATAGCTCGGGCGGCAGCATAGGGCGGAAGGCATCTTGCACGATGCGCTTCTTCATCTTGCCATCAACTTTACTGCTCACCGGCAATGAGAAGGCGAAGTTGACTACTTTGTAATCGAGGAAAGGCGTGCGTACCTCCAGCGAATTGGCCATGCTCATTAGGTCTACCTTAGTGAGCATGTCGTAGGGTAGCACGAGCAGCGTATCGGTCAGGAGCACCTCGTTGAGGTCGCCATCGGCGTGGATGTGCTCTAGAATATCCTTGCGGCGCTTGGTAGCTAGTTTCTTACCCACCTTTAGGCGGCTGGCGGGGCTAAGCAGGGCACTAGCCTGCTTCTCACTGGCAAAACTGGCCCAGTCCCAGTACCGGTCCTTGGGGCCGCTTAGCATGCCGCGCGAGAAACGCTGAAACTGGCGAATCTTGTTGCCGAAATACGAATTGCGCGACTTAGGCAGCACATCCCACAGCAGATTCAGGCCCGTGACGGCTTCGGCTTTAAAGCCCCCTTGCCGTACCTGAAAGTCGCCCATGTGCTTGTTGTAGCCGCCGAAAATTTCGTCGGCTCCGTCGCCGCTCAGGGCCACGGTCACGTTCTGGCGGGTACGCTGGCTGAGCACGTGCACGGCCAGCGCCGAAGAATCGGCAAATGGCTCGTCGAAGTACTCCAGCATTTGGAACAGGTGGTCGTACAGGTCCTGGTTGCTAAGCGAGAATACCGTGTGGTTAGTGCCGTGCATCTTGGCCACGAGGTTGGCGTACTTCGTTTCATCGAAGAACGGCTCGTCGCGGTAGCCGATGCTGAACGTGTTGAGGTGCGGAGTGTGGCGGGCAGCCAGGGCCGTTACCACGCTCGAGTCGATGCCGCCGCTCAGGAAAGACCCTAGGGGCACATCCGACACCAAGCGCCGCTCTACCGACTCGTCCATGAGCTTGACAAGGTGTTTCTGCTGCTGCTCGTAGTCCAGCTTTTGCTTGGCCGCCTTCTTGGGGTCGTAGGGAATTTTGTACCAGCGCTTGCGTACCACCTTCTCGCCCTGAATGTAGAGGTAATGCCCTGGCAGCAGCTTTTTGATGCCCTTAAAAATGGTGGCCGGGCCCGGAATGTAGTTGAGCTGCAGGTACTGGTTTAGCGACACGTAGTCGAGCTTGCGCGGCACCCCTAGGGCCAGCAGCGACTTCAGCTCGGAGCCAAAGATGAGCTGGTTTTCGTCCCGGTAAATATTGAGCGGCTTCACGCCGTAGCGGTCGCGGGCGATGAACAGAGAGTTTTCCTCTTTATCGTAAATCGCAAAGCCAAAAAAACCGTTGAGCTTCTTGATGAAGCTGCGGCCTTCGCTGATATAGAGGTTCAGAATAACCTCCGTATCGGTTTGGGAGTGAAAATGATAGCCCTTTTTAACCAGCTTGGCACGCAGCTCGCGGTAGTTGAAAATCTCGCCGTTGAAGACGATGGTGTACCGGCCCGAGGCGTCGGTCATCGGCTGGTTGCCATCGGCCGATAGGTCGAGGATGGCCAGGCGCCGAAAGCCCAGCCCGCACTGGTCGTACACGAAGTGGCCCTGCGAGTCGGGGCCGCGCCGCACAATGGCGTCCGTTGCATCCTGCAAGCGGGTCAGGGCCAGGCGGCCGGTATCGGAGAAGGCGTAAACGCCGGTAATTCCACACATAGCTTATCAGGCAAATATAACCCCTAGGGCCACGCAGCCGCACAGGCCACGGGGCGCGGTGCAACCTCGGGCCCCACCGCTCAGTAAAGATTAGTGGTTCGGCCCGTTGCCGGCCCTAGCCCCTCCCCCACCCCAATGAGTCTCCAGCAGCAATTTGAAGCCGCCGCCACGCAGGTTGACAACCTTGACCCCGCCACCGCCGCTCCGCACATGACCGACCTATACGGCCTGTATAAGCAAGCCACCGAGGGTGATGTGAACATGAAGCCCGGCGAAGTAGCGGCCGACGAAGCCGACAAAGCCAACGGTCCGGCGGGCCTTTCGCAGGCGCAGTGGGAATCGTGGGATAAGTACAAGGGCCTGGCCGAAGAAGATGCCAAGCGCCAATACGTAGCGAAGGTGGCCGAAATTACGGGTGGCCCGGCAGGCAATAACAGCGACAAAACCGAAGCGGGCACCGTATCCACCGACGCCCTTACTAATGCACCTGTTGCGCCCGAAATGGATTCGGCGGCGACGGAAAATGACACGACCGCTCGCCAGCCCGACTTTGGCCCTGGCGATAGCACTGCCGGCGGCCTGCGCGGCGACATCACCGCTGGCGCTCCCTACGGCGGCGAAGACAAGCTAAAGGGCGCGCAATAGCACTTCGCTCCTATCTAATGCCCGTTTTGCGAGAACTGCTTAAGAAAGCTGCAGCCTTTCGCAAAACGGAGCTTTTAAGTTTACTGCAAATATTTGCGGTACAGGTTCCAAAGGATGCGCCGGTCAAGCTCCGTTAGCTCGGCGCCGGTTTCCTGGGGCACGAAATGCCGCTTAAAAGCCTGCGTAGCTGCAGGCAAGTCACGCGTGTCGTAACCGATTACGCGCAAGGCTTCGGCCACCGATGGGCCTGCCAGGTGCCCTAGGGAATCAGCCGTGAAGGGAGCGGCAGTCGTGTCAGTGAGCACTGCGGCATCGTACCAGAGGCCAAAGCCGCGGGCGGCCAGTCGCTGCCAGGGAAAAAGAACGCTCGGGTCATTTTTGCGCACCGGCGCGATGTCGCCGTGGCCGATAAAGTTGGTAGCCGGAATGTTGTAAGCCTTTCTTAGGTAGCTCAGTACCCGCAGCAGGCTAGTTAGCTGGGCCTCGGCAAAGGGCTCGCGGCCGTTGTTATCAAGCTCGATTCCTACCGAGACGGAGTTGATATCGGTAATGCCGCCCCAGCGGGATACCCCCCCGTGCCAGGCTCGCAGGTAGTCACTTAGCATGTGGTAGGTCTTGCCATCGCGCCCAATCACGTAATGCGCGCTCACCTGCGTCTTGACCACGGTAAACGTCTTGAGCGTCTGGGCCGTGCTATCCTGCGCCGTATGGTGAATGATGACGTAGTTAGGCTTGCGCAGATTAAAGTTGACGGTGCCTACCCAGTAGGGCGTGGGTGGCAAGCTATCGGTGGGCGGCTGCAGCGGCTGGGCCACTAGCTGCCTGGCCAACTGCTTGGCTTGCTGCCGATACACGCGATTAGTGGCGGCGTAAGGATTGCGCATGCAAGCAGTTGCTAGCAGCCCTAGGGCCACGGCTGGCCAGAAAGGTAACAATTTCTTCATAAGAGAACGCCAAAATAAAGCCCCGGTCGCGTTGGCAACCGGGGCTTTGTCGTGGGTACCACGAGCGCAGTGCGCTACTTGGCGTAGGCCACCGAGCGCATCTCCCGAATAACTGTAACCTTAATCTGGCCGGGGTACTGCATTTCCTTCTCGATTTTCTGTGATATCTCGAAGCTCAGCTCGCCAGCGCGTTCGTCGCTCACGTTCTCGGCATCCACAATCACGCGCAGCTCGCGGCCAGCCTGGATGGCATAGGTCTGGTTGACACCTTTGAAGCCACTAGCTGTTTCCTCTAGCTGCTTGAGGCGCTTAATGTAGCTCTCCATCATCTCGCGACGGGCGCCGGGGCGCGACCCTGAGATGGCGTCGCAGGCCTGCACGATGGGCGAGATAAGTGCCGTCATCTCCATTTCGTCGTGGTGAGCGCCGATGGCATTTACTACGTCGGGATGCTCCTTGTACTTCTTGGCCATTTCCATCCCTAGGATGGCGTGGGGCAGTTCGGGCTCCTCGGTGCTCACCTTGCCGATATCGTGGAGCAGGCCGGCGCGGCGGGCATGCTTCACGTTGAGACCTAGCTCGGCGGCCATGGTGGCGCAGAGGTTGGCTACTTCGCGGCTGTGCTGCAGCAGGTTCTGGCCGTAGCTGCTGCGGAAGCGCATGCGGCCCACCATCTTAATCAGTTCGGGGTGCAGGCCGTGAATGCCCAGGTCGATAACCGTGCGCTCGCCAATCTCGATGATTTCTTCTTCGATTTTCTTGGTCGTTTTGGCCACAATTTCTTCCACGCGGGCCGGGTGGATGCGGCCATCTTTCACCAGCAAGTGCAGCGAAAGGCGCGCAATTTCGCGGCGCACCGGGTCGAAGCCCGAGATGATGATGGCTTCCGGCGTGTCGTCCACAATTATTTCAACGCCCGTCGCCGACTCTAGGGCACGGATGTTGCGGCCTTCGCGGCCGATAATCTTGCCTTTCACGTCGTCGCTCTCGATGTTGAACACCGATACGCAGTTCTCGATAGCGTGCTCCGAAGCCGTGCGTTGAATAGTCTCCAGCACTACTTTCTTAGCGTCTTTGGTAGCTGTTAGCTTAGCCTGGGCTACGGTGTCTTTGATATAAGACGATGCTTGCAGCTGGGCTTCATTGCGCAGGCTGTCAACCAGTTGCTCGCGGGCTTCGGCAGCGGTCAGGCCAGCTACGCGTTCCAGTTGGCCCTGCACCTCGCGCAATTGCTCTTCGGCCTCCTGTTGCTTGGCTTGCAGCTCGGCTAGCTTGGTCTCGTACTTGGTTTGGCGCTTTTCTTCCTGCTGCTCTACGCGCTGGCGCTGGTGGTCGGCGTCGGCCTGCAGCTTTTCGCGGGTGGCTTCCAGCTCCCGCTCCTTGTGCTGCAAGGTTTCGAGTTGGCGCTGCGTGGTATCAGTCAGGTGCTTGATGTTTTGCTCCTGGGCCAGCACGCCCTGGCGGCGCTCGGTCAATTCCTGCTCTAGGGCGGCCTTCAGGCGCTGGCTTTCGGCTTCAAACTCGCGGCGCTGGCGCTTCTGCTCCTGCTCGTATTCGTTCTTGAGGTTGCGAAACTTGTCCTTCGACTGCTGAATACGCTCGTCGCGGGTGCGGGTAGCCTGGGCTTCGGCTTCTTCGAGGAGTTGGCGGGCGCGGGCCTGGGCCTCGCCCTCATGGTCTTGCCGCGCCTTGGCGGCAAGCTGGCGGCCTACCAGCAGGCCGACCACTAGGGCCACCACTGCGGCAATGGCCACATATATCATTGAGTTCATGTAGGATATGGAAGAGAGTTGGGGCACTTCCACAGCCGGTAAGTAGCAACCCGGACCCGCCCCATCCGCCGGTTGCGGCAGGGGCTAGGGCCGTTCGGGCCAACGAAGGAGTGGGTGCCTAGGGCGGGTTAGCCCGCTAGCACCACGCCAGCAAGCAGCCCGTCGAGGCGCAAAAGGCGCTCGGCTAGGGCTGCGTCGGTTCCATCCTTTTCGCTGCTGACTTTCAACGAGTCAGCCATGGTGGCGAGGGCAACCATCGCCAAGAGGTCTTGTTTGTCCTGGATGCCGTACTGTTCTCGAAACTCGCGCAGCCGCTCGCTGAGCTGCCGGCCGGCTAGGCGCAGGCGCTCTTCGTCGGCCACGGCCACCCGCATGGGGTAGTCACGTTCGGCGATGCGAATTTTTATAGCTAGGTCTGTCATCAAGAAGTAGGCGGCGGGTGCATTAACAGAGAAGGCAGGTTATTCCCTCAAATAGGCAAGGCACTTATCTAGTTCGCGGATGTATTCGTTGAGGCGTTGTTTCAGCTCGTTGGCCTGGGTGGGTTCCCCGCCGGCTATGGATTGTACAAGTTTAACAATATTTTCCTGGTTTTGGTACTCACGCAGCTGCTTTTCGCGCTCGCGCCCATCGGCCTGCAGGTGCTCGATGGTAACCTGGGCATCAGCTAGCTCTTCGCGCACTTGCTGATAGGCAGCCACTAGGGTGGTTACCTGCCGCTCCAAACGGTCGAGCTGCGCGAGTTGCTGGGATGAGGCCACGGTGCAGAAAAATTTTAGTAAGGGAAGGAAGCGTGGGGAAATTTACGGGTAAAAGTAAGGTAGGCATGCCGAGCTTACCTGACGCACTCAGTCATTACTGGCCGCTTCTTACGCGTGCGGCGAAGCAATCGCCCCAGAACAAGCCGCCTAGGGGCCTGCGCTGGGGTGACTACTTCGCCGTGCGTATGACTGAGGACTACTTGCTTTCGTCGCCGCCCTTCTTCTTAGTCTTGATTTTTTTACCGTTCTCGTTGGTTTTCACCTTGCCATCGGGCAGGGCTGCGGCATTAGGCGCGCCTAGGGCCGTGGCGGCGGGCGTAGCAGCCGGGGCAGCAGCAGCCACGGGCTGGCCGGCGGGGCCCACTTCCACCACGTCGTAGCCCAGCTCACCCAGGCCCGGGAAAGCCTTGGCGCGGTCGCCCACTACCACGATGTACATCTTATCGGCGGGCAGGTACTTCTGCGCCGAAGCTTGTACGTCCTCCTTCTTCAGGGCCTTCAGCAGGGTGCTTTGCTGGGTTACGTAGTCGGGCTGCAGGTTGTACTCGACTAGGCGCGAGAGGAGGCCGGCTTTCTGCTGGCCGGTTTCGTAGCGCAGCGCATCGCTCTGGCCCACTGAGCTTTGCAGGAAAGTTAATTCTTCATCGGAAATGCCGTTGCGGTAGTTTTGGATTTCCGTCATGAATTCCTTCACCGAGGGTGCCGTGGCATCGGCCCGCACGCCGGCTTGGGCGGTGTAGGGCCCAGCGTAGCGGCTACCCCGGTAGGAAGAGTTGGCGCCATACGTGTAGCCCTTGTTCTCGCGCAGGTTCAGGTTGATGCGTGAGTTGAAGGCGCCGCCGAGCAGGTAGTTGCTAAGGTAGGCTTTGTAGTAGTCGCCGGTGGCGTCGTAGGGCAAGGGCGAGAGGTAACCCACCCGGATTTCCGACTGGGCCGCGCCGGGCTTATCGATGAAGTAAATCTTGGTTTTGTCGGGCTGGGTGGCGGCCGCTGCTACGGGTAGCGTAACAGGCTTGGCTTGCCAGGCTTGCAGGAACCCTAGGGCCGGCTCTACGGCGGTTTGGGGCTGGTCGCTCACTACCGTCAGGAAGCTAACGCTGGGTGAGTAGTACTGCTGGTAAAACTGCTTCACGTCGTCGAGCGTAAGGCTGCCCACGCTGGCGGTGGTACCGATGCCGGGCACGCTCATAATGTCATTTTGGCCGTAGAGCAGACGGGCATACTCGTTGTTGGCCAGCGTCACGGGCTGCGTCACCTGGTTGGCAATGCCTTGCAAGGTGCGCTGCTTGAGGCGGTCGAAATCAGCTTGGTCGAAGCGCGGATGCAGCAGGCGCTGGTCGAGCAGGGCCAGGGTGGCGGGCAGGTTCTTGGTAAGGGTCTGCACGTACACGGTTGCGTTGTCGTCGCCGGACCCTACACTTACGGTGCTACCCAGCCGCTCGAGGGCCGCCGAAAACTCCTCGCCCGTGTACTTCTCCGAGCCCTCGTTCAGCATACCAGCCGTGAGGCTAGCCAGGCCGGCTTTGCCTAGGGGCTCCAGCCGGTGCCCACCCTGAATGGTGAGCAGCATGGTGGTAGTCGGCAGCTCCGTGTTGCGCGTGCCAATGACCTTGAGGCCGTTAGGCAGCTGGTTCTGCCAGATGGCGGGCACCTTCACCACCGGGTTGGCGCCGGCACCGGGCTGCTTCGAGCGGTCGAAGGTATCGGTCGCCTTCACGTACTTCAGGCCATCGTAGCCGTAGTTGGGCGCCACGTAGCCGGCCGGCGACGCCGTGTAATTATCCTTGGCAGCTATGTCAGCCGCTTTGCCCTTGGGCACCACGCTCAAAATAACGGCGTGCTTGCCTTGGATGTATTTGTTGAATACCCGCTGCACATCGGCCTTAGTGAGCGCACGTATATCTCGCAGGTCCTTAGGCAGGCGGTTGGGGTTACCGTAGAACGTTTGGTTGGCGGCCAGTTGGCTCACTTTGCCGCTCACGCTACTAAGACCATTGATAACCTGCGCTTCGACACTAGCCTTGAAGCGCGTTAACTGCTCGTCGGTAGGACCGGTTTTACCAAAGTCAGCCAGCGTTTTGCGGAAAATGGCTTCCGTGCTATCGAGGCGCGTTGTGGGCACATTAAGCGCCACCATCGTAAATCCACCAGCTAGCTCCGCACTGCGTTCGTAGGCTGATGCTTGGACGGCCTTCTGGTTCTTTACCAGATTTTTATAAAGCAACGACGTTTTGCCGCCGCCTATAATATCGGCTAGCGCCGTGAGGGCAATATCGTCGGGATGCCCTTCAGGCACCGTCGGAAACACCATTTGCAGCATCGGAAAGCGGATAACGTCCTCGTAGCTCACGTAGCGGTCGGCTGTGAGCACAGGCTCGGGCAGCTTCTGCACGGGCACCGCCGGGCCGCGCTTAATAGGGCCAAAGTACTTCTCGGCCATCTTTACTACCTGGGCCGTAGTTACGTCGCCGCCCACGGTCAGGGTGGCGTTGTTGGGGCCGTACCAGCGCAGGAAGAAGTTCTTGAGGTCGTTGACGTCCGAGTTGTCCAGGTCTTTGAGGTAGCCGATGGGCGACCACGAATATGGGTGGCCGTAGGGGTACAGCGTCTTTATCATGTACTCGTCGGCCTGGCCATAGGGAGAGTTATCTACGCGCTGGCCACGCTCGTTTTTCACGGTAGAGCGCTGAATCTCAAACTTTTTCTGGCTCACGGCATCTAGCAGAAAGCCCATGCGGTCGGCCTCCAGCCACAGCGCCGTTTCGAGCTGGTTGCTCGGCACGGTTTCGTAGTAGTTGGTGCGGTCCTGGCTGGTGCTGCCGTTGAGGGTGCCGCCGGCGGCCGTCACCAGCTTGAAGTGCTGCTGGTCGCCTACGTGGTCGGAGCCCTGGAACATCATGTGCTCGAAGAAGTGCGCGAAGCCCGACTTGCCAATCTGCTCGCGGGCCGAGCCTACGTGGTAGGTCACGTCCACGTGCACCAGCGGGTCGGAGTGGTCTTCGGTTACTATTAGCGTCAACCCGTTGGGTAGCACGTACTTCGAATACGGAATTACCAATTCGCCGGGCTTCTGAGTTACTTTCTCCACCAAGCGGGCGCCGCCAGCAGTGGCGGTGGGTGCCGCCTTCACGGTGGGCGGCTTGGGGGTAGTGGGCTTGGCGCCGTTCGGCTTAGCAGGCTTGGGAGCGGGCTGCTGGGCTAGGGCCGGCAGCGTGGAGAAGGTTAGCCCTAGGCCGCACAGCCAGGGAGTTAGCGCAGATATTTTCATGAAGAAAAAAGAGTGAGGAGCAGTGGCCGGATGGATGGCGCACAATGTTACTAGCCAAGCTGCGCTCGGCATTACACTAGCAGCATAAATTTGAGAATAAATGAAAATTTGGTGATGGCGCAGCGGCCGGCTTCCCGGCGGCACGCACCCCTAGGGCTCGCTTGCTAAAAGGATTAAGCAGTACAAAACAGATATATTGCGCCAGCGGACTACCGGCGCGGTGCCACCGGCCCAGCCATTACGGACGGCTAACCCCCCGGTCGTAGCGGCAGCAACGTTCGGGAAGCAATAACTTGGCACCCCATGCGGACGTCTGGCTACCGGCCAGCTTCGCACTATCCCTCAAGCAATTCTTTAATTTACTCAACCCCACCCCTTTTTTCTCATGGCTGGCTACCCTTCAGCTTTTTCCAACACTCCTACGGCTACCGAGGCCCCGGGCGGCTCGCCGCGCTACACCTCGGCCCTGGCGGCCGTCACCACGTTGTTCTTTCTGTGGGGATTTATTACGTCGCTCAACGACATCCTCATCCCGTACCTGAAGGTCATTTTTCAGCTCTCTTACACCCAGGCCAACCTGATTAACCTGTGCTTTTTCGGGGCGTACTTCTTCATGAGCATCCCGTCGGGCTTTGTGGTAGAGCGGATAGGCTACAAGGGCGGCATGCTGCTTGGCTTCGGGGTGGCGGCCCTAGGGGCGTTCATGTTTTATCCAGCAGCCGACCAGCGTTCTTACGGCTTGTTCCTGAGTGCGCTCTTTATTTTGGCTTCGGGCATTACGCTGCTGCAAGTGGCAGCCAACCCCTACGTGGCCATTCTGGGGCCGCCCCAGTCGGCCTCATCGCGCCTCACGCTCACGCAGGCCTTCAACTCGGTGGGCACTACGCTCGGGCCGGTGCTCGGGGCGGTGTTCCTGCTCAGCCGCCTGCCGAAAGTGGCCGATGCGGCCAGCGCAGCCACCATCGACGTGCGCGCCGTGCAAACGCCCTACCTCGTCATTGGGGGCATGCTGCTACTCATCAGCCTGCTGCTGAGCCGCGTAAACCTGCCGCAGATTACGCCGGCTGGCAGCGAGACGGCGGCCTCCGACCGGGGCAGCGCCTGGCAGTACCGCCATTTGCTGCTCGGGGTGCTGGGCATCTTTATGTACGTGGGCGCCGAGGTGGCCATTGGCTCGCACTTGGTTAGCTACTTCGCCCTGCCTTCGGTGGCGAGCATGGCCCCCGACACGGCGGGCAAAATGGTAGGCTTTTACTGGGGCGGGGCCACGGTAGGCCGCTTTGCTGGGGCCTACCTACTCAACAAAGTATCGCCGGGCAAGCTACTGGCGTTGAATGCCCTAGGGGCCGTTGTCTTGATTGCCATCTCCGTCAGCACCACGGGCTCGGTTGCCATGTGGTCGCTGCTGGCCGTGGGGCTGATGAACTCCATCATGTACCCGACCATCTTCACGCTGGCCGTAGCTGGCCTGGGCCGCCACACCGAGCAAGCTTCGGGCATGCTGTGCACGGCCATTGTGGGTGGCGCGCTGGTGCCGCTGCTGTTCGGGGCCGTAGCCGATGGGCCGGGCCTGCGCTGGGCGCTGATACTGCCGGTGATTTGCTACGCCTACATTGCCTGGTACGGCACGCGCGGCAGCCGGCAGGCCGTGGCGGTGCAGGCGCCGCCTATTGCCTTCACCTAATAGCATCCACGAGCTAACCTCTTTTTAGTAAAACGTCCTGCTGAGCTTGTCGATGCAGGACGTTTTTTTACACCTTGTCTCCTTTTCCTAACCATGCACACTCCCAAGCCTTTGGCAGCGCTCTTGGCCCTAGGGCTACTGGCAGCGGCCAAGCCGGCGCAGGCCCAGCGCGCGGCCGCGCCTACCAGCGGCAACCCCATTTTCCCCGGCTGGTACGCCGACCCCGAGGCGGCCATCTTCGGCAAGCAGTATTGGGTGTACCCCACCTACTCAGCTAAGTACAACGAGCAGGTGTACCTGGATGCTTACTCCTCGCCCGACCTGGTGCACTGGACCAAGCACCCGCACATCATCGACACGGCGGCCGTGAAGTGGGCGCACCGCGCCATGTGGGCGCCGGCCATCGTGCAGAAGGGTGGCAAGTACTACCTCTTCTTCGGGGCCAACGACTACCACCCCGAAAAGCCCAACGAGCCGCCAGGAGGCATCGGCGTGGGCGTGGCCGATAACCCGGCTGGGCCGTTCAAGGACTATCTGAAAAAGCCGCTGGTGGGCACCGTCGAGAACGGCGCGCAGCCCATCGACCAGTTCGTGTTTCACGACCCCAAAGACAACAACTACTACCTGGTGTACGGCGGCTGGCAGCACTGCAACATCGCGCAGCTCAACGCCGACTTCACCGGCTTCGTCCCCTACCCCGACGGCACCACGTTCAAGCCCATCACGCCGCAGGGCTATGTAGAAGGCCCGCTGATGTTCCGGCGCCAGGGCAAGGTGTACTTTATGTGGAGCGAAGGCGGCTGGACCGGCCCCGACTATTCGGTGGCTTACGCCGTAGGCGACTCGCCCTTCGGCCCCTTCGAGCGGGCTGGCAAAATCTTGCAGCAGGACCCCAAAGTAGGTACCGGCGCCGGCCACCACTCGGTTATTAATGTGCCCGGCACCGACCGCTGGTACATCGTGTACCATCGCCACCCCCTAGGCGACCCGGACGGTAACCACCGCGTGGTGTGCATCGAGGAAATGCACTTCGACAAAGAGGGCCGCATCCTGCCCGTGAAGCTGACGACAACAGGCGTAGCCGCGCAGAAGCTGAAGTAATACCTTCAAAGCAAAAAAGGTGGTTATTCCTGTATACGAGGAATGACCACCTTTTTATTTTTAGCTTCTTAACCTAGCGGCCGAAGTCGTCCTGCACGCGCACGATGTCATCTTCGTCGGAGGGCTGCTCGGCGTGGGTGTGCTGCCAGATTTCGGCTACTACGCCCCAGCCGCCTAAGCCCACCAGGCGGTGGCGCTGACCCTGGGTAAGCATAATTTGCTCGCCGGGCTGATAGTCTTTTACCTCGCTCTCAGCATCTGAGTCGCTAATGGCGATGCCTACGGGGCCTTCTACCACGCGCCAAATTTCGGCGCGGCGGTGGTGATACTGCCAGCTCAGGCGCTGGTGGGGCGCTACAAGCAAAATCTTGGGGCTGAGCTTGCCCGAGATGCGCAGGTTCTCGACGGGCAGGCCGTTGAAATACTTGTCGGCAAACTCCTGGGCCTGGCTTTCGTCGAGCACGAAGAAGCCGCCCCAGGGGCGCGACTGGTCTTGGCGGTCGATGCGGAAGCCTTGAGCGGTTAGGCGTTGTTCAATCTCGTGAAAAAGGGCAGCTTTTTGGGCGCTGGTATCGGCCATGAGCAAATGTTTAGGAGGGTGAAGCCCAAAAGTACACTGCTGCCCTGTTAGGGCTGGCGGTAGAGCGTGCCACCCTTCATCACAAAGCGCACCTGGCGCAGGGCCTGCACCTGCTGGGTAGGGTCGCCGGCCACGGCCACCAAGTCGGCGAGCAGGCCGGGGGCCACGCGGCCGCGGTCGGGCAGGTGCAGCAGGCGGGCGTTGCCGCTGGTGGCGGCTTGCAGCACTTGCAGGGGCCCTAGGCCATAGTCGGTGACGAGCAGCTCTAGCTCGCGGGCGTTGTCGCCGTGCGGAAACACGCCCACGTCGCCGCCCATCACCAGCGCCACGCCGGCCTGGCGGGCGGCTTCTACGGCGCGGTGCTTGGCTTCTACGCGGGCGGGCACGGGGTCGGTGCCCTTGTGCCAGCCACGGTACTGGCTGGTGGCGTCGGTGGCGGCCACGGTTGGGCACAGCGCCACGCCGCGCTGCTTCATCAGCTTAAATACCTCGAGGGTGCCGCCGTCACCGTGCTCGATGGTTTCGACGCCGGCCAGCGTAGCGCGGCGCATGCCTTCGGCCGTGCTGGCGTGGGCCACCACGCCGCGCCCGCTGCTGCGCGCGGTTTGCACTATCAGCGCTAGCTCCTCCTGCGAAAACGTGGGCTGCGTGCTGCCGCCGGGGCCCCAGCGGTAGTCGGCGTACACCTTCACCACGTCGGCGCCGCGGCCAATCTGCTCGCGCACGGCCCGCACTAGTGCGTCGGGACCATCGGCTTCCTGGGCGCCCTGGGGCAAGTCCTCGACGGCGGCCAAGTGGGGGCCGTAGCTGCCGGTGGCTACTAGGGCCCGCGTGGCCACCAGCAGCCTAGGGCCCGGCACAATGCCCTGGTCGATGGCTTGCTTGAGGCCCACGTCGGCGTAGCCCGCGCCCTCGGTGCCGAGGTCGCGGGCGGTGGTGAAGCCAGCTAGCAGCGTGCGCTGGGCGCTCACGGTGGCGCGGGCCACGCGCAGGGCCAGCGGCTCGCGTAGCACCTGGTCGTCCCAACTGGTTTCGTTATAGGGGTGCAGCAGCAGGTGCGAGTGCCCCTCGATGAGGCCCGGCAGCAGCGTGAGGCCGGGCAGCTCTAGCACGGTGGCCCCGGCCGGCGCGGCCACCGACGCTGCCGGACCCGCTGCGGCAATTTTATCGCCCTGCACCAATACCACCCAGCCGGAGTGCAGCGCTTCGCCATCGAACACGGCGGCAGGGCGCAGCAGCGTAGCCGCAGCGGGTGCCGGCTGGGCAGTAGCAAATAGGGGAAGCAGCGAGAGGCCGCACAGCAGTAACCGGCGCAACAACATAGGCATACAGCGAGGAAAGCAGGCGAAAGAGCCCGCGCTGCATAGGCGCGCCGGGCTGGGTGCGCGTTGCACGGCCGGGTGGCCCTAGGGCTGGGTTGGCGGCACGTGCGGCAGCGTAATGGTGAAGGTAGAGCCCACTCCCAGCTCGCTGCGCACCCTAATGGTACCCCCGCCATTCTCCACGATGCGCTTCAGCATGTACAGCCCCACGCCCGAGCCCTCGACGTGGGTGTGCAGGCGCTGAAATAGCGCAAACAGCTTGGCTTGCTGCTGCGCGCTCATCCCAAGGCCGTTGTCTTGCACTTCGAGCACTAGCTGGCCGGGAGGGCAAGACGCGCGCAGTTGCACCACGGGGGCCCGGTCGGGGGCATGGTACTTCAGGGCGTTGCTAAGCAGGTTGTAGAGCATGCTGCGCAGGTTTTTGGGCGAGAAGTACACCGTGGGGCAACTAGTCACCTCGACTTGCAGTTGGCCGCGGGTGCTGGTTAGTAGTGGCACAAGGTCGAGGCGTACGTCTTCGGCCAGGTAGGCCAGCTGCACGGCCTCGGCGGGCTCGGTGGTGGCGTAGTGCAACCGCGACACGTCGGTGAGGTGGCCGATGGTCTGCTGGAAGCGGGCCACCGACGTTTCCATCATACTCAGCAGGCGCGGCACCATCTGGTCGGGGTCGGCGTGGGGCGGCAGGTAGTCGCGCAAGGCAGCCAGCAGGCCCTCAATATTGGTAATGGGTGCCTTCAGGTCGTGCGAGGCCGTGTACACGAAGGTGTCGAGGTCGGTGTTGGTGCGCGTAAGCTGGCGGTTGGCGGCCTGCAGCTCAGTGTTGGCAGACTGCATCTCCTCGTTGAGGTGCTGCACCTGCTGGCGGGCCAGCACTTGCTCGGTTACTTCGATGGCTACCACCAGCACGGCCGTAATCTGGTCGTTACCGGGCTCGCGCAAGGGCTGGTACACAAAGTCCCAGTACACCAGGTCGCGGCGGCCGTGCCGGTCGATGAACGTCGGCATCTCGTGCGCCACGTAGGTTTCGCCCGAAGCCATGACGCCGTCGAGCAGCTCCTCGAAGCCCTGGCCGGCCGACTCCGGCAGCAAGTCAAACACGGGCGTGCCTAGGGCCTGCTGCTGCGTGCGGCCCCAAATAGCGCAGATGGCTGGGTTGGCCAACTCAATGATGTACCTAGGGCCGCGGAAAATGGCAATGGCCACCGGCGCCTGCTCGAAGATGCGCTGCAACTCGCCCTGCCGAGCCTCGCGCTCGCGGCGGGCGTACACCTGCTCGGTTACATCATAGGCGTAGGTAATGAACCCATCAATTTGCCCCTGGTCATTGTAGCGAGCCGAGTACGTTATGTCGAAGTAGATATCTTCGGGCACTCCGCCTTCGGTGCGGGCCAATGGCACGAGTACTTCCTTGCCCTCGAAGGTTTCGCCCGTGTCATACACGTGATGCAGAATGTCGAGCAAGGGCTGGCCGGCTAGTTCTGGCATGGCACTCAGCAGGCGCCTACCTAGTAAGGCGCGGCCATGAAACATTGCCTGATAGCCCGGGTTGACGAACTCGAATACCCACTCGGGGCCGTTGAAGATGCAAATGGCGGCCGGCGCGCGCATAAACACCCGCTCCCACTGCCGCCGCTGCCGCTCGGCTTCGGCGTGGGCGTCCTCAGCTTCCTGGGTGCGCTGCTGCACGCGGGCTTCCAGCTCTTCGTTTAGCTGCCGCAGCTGCTGCTGGGCTTCGCTTAAGGCACTGTTGGCGCGCTGGTACTCTTCGTTGGTAGCGCGCAGCTCTTCGTTGATGGTGGCTGACTCCTCATTGAGGTGCTGCACCTTGCGGCGGGCTTCTACCTGCTCGGTCACCTCTACCGCCACGTTGATAACGCCTATCACCTGGCCCTCCGGTGCATAAAGCGGCTGGTATACGAAGTTGTAGTAGGTAGTTTGCAGCTGGCCGTTGCGCAGCATGGTGGCTGGTGTTTCGACGCCCTTGAAGGGCTCCCGCGTGTCCAGCACCTGGTGCAGCAAGTCGTCGAAGCCCTGGCCTTGCAGCTCGGGCACGGCCACCATCAGCGGCAGCCCCAGCACCTGCGTGGGCGTGTAGCCCCACAGGCCCGCCATTAGCTCGTTGGCCGCTGCCACGCGCAGCTCCTGGCCCTGGTACAGCCCAATGGCTACCGGGGCTTGCGTGATTATGGCTTGCAGCAGGGCCCGCTCGCGCTCGGTAGTGGCCTGGGCGGCTTGCAGCTCGCGGGTGCGCTGCTGCACGCGGGCTTCCAGCTCTTCGTTGAGGCGCTCTACCTGCTGGCGGGCCCGCACCTGCTCGGTCACTTCAATACCCACCGCAATAATGCCCACAATCTGGCTCTGCTCGTCGCGCCAGGGCTGGTAGGCGATGTTAAAATAGCCGGCATCGGGCTTGCCCTGGGCGGCCCGGTTTAGCTGGTAGCCTACCTCGTGCTGGTAGTAAGGCTCGCCGGTTTGCAGCATGCGCTGCCCGGCAGCCAGCAGGTCGCTGCCCGGCAGGTCGGGCACGATGGCGTGCCAGGGGCTGCCTAGCAGGGACGCCGGCACGGTGCCCCTGCCCCACATATCGGCGGCCGTTTCGTTTATCAGCTCCACCACGAAGTCGGGGCCGCGCAGCAGGCAAATGCCCACCGGCGCCTGCTCAAATACCTGGTTGAGCTCTTCGCGCTGCCGCACCTGCTGCTGGGCAGCGGCCAGCAGCGAGGCTTGCATGGCATCGGCCTGCTGGCGGGCCAGCACCTTCTCCGTCACATCCACAATGAAGGCCAGGATGCTTTGTACCTGCTGCTGACCGTCGAAGAGTGGCTGGTACACAAAATCGAAGTAGTACTGCAGTGGTAAGCCGGTTTCGGTGGAGTGCAGCTCTACGGGTACGGCACTGCCGCTGTAGGGCTGGCCCGTTGCGTACACCTGGTCCAGTAGCTTTACCATGCCTTGAGCAGCCAGCTCGGGCACCTGCATAGAAACCGTTTGCCCTAGGACCGGGCGGTTGGCCGTTAGCGTCTGGTAGTGGTTGTTGAAGAACGTGTAGCGATGCTCAGGGCCGCTCAGCGTGGCGATGGCCGCCGGCACCTGCCCCAGAATACTGCTTAGCAGCCCCTGCTGCTCGGCCAGGGCGCGGGTGCGCTCCTGCACCCGGTTTTCCAGCTCCTGGTTTAGCTGCTCCAGCTGGCGGCGGGCCTGCACCTGGGCGGTTACTTCGGTGGCCACCACCATAGCGCCGTAAATGCTGCCGTCGCTGGCATACATGGGCTCGTACACAAAGTCCCAGTACGCGGTATCGCGGTGGCCGTCGCGCTCGTGCACGGCTTCCATAGCGTGCGCTACGTAGGGCACGCCCGTGGCCATCACGCCGTCCAGCAGTTCTTCGTAGCCCATGCCGGCTACCTCGGGCAAAGCCTCAAACAGGCCTAGGCCCACAATATCCTCGGCCCGCCGGCCCCACAGCCGGCACAGGGTGGGGTTGGCCAGCTCGATGATGTAGTTCGGCCCACGGTACACGGCAATGGCGACCGGGGCCTGCTCGAAGATGCGGTGCAGCTCGCCGCGCTGGTGCTCGGCTTCGGCCCGGGCTTGCTGCTCGCGGGTCTGGCTCTGGCGCAAGGCTTGCTCTACGGCCGTGCGGGGCTGGTCGCTGGTGTCGGTGAAGCTAACCAGCAGGCGCTGGCCCACCCGGCTGGCGGCCAAGTGGAAGTAGTTGTCGAGGCCGTCGTACTGGTAGTTGAACTCGCTGCGCCGTGCCGCGCCCGACTCGTAGACTTCGCGGTAAAAGTTGAAAATGCCGGTGGGCAGCGCGTGGGGAAAGCGGGCCAGAAAGCTCTCGGTGGGGTGCGCGGGCATGGCCAGCAGCTTCTGGGCCGCTTGGTTGAGCCGTACGTAGGTGAAATCAATTAGCTGCCCGGCCGCGTTAAACAGGGGCGCGAACACGATGCCACCCATGAGCGAGAGGTCAAAAAAAGCCTCAAACAGGTCGTCGGCAGGGGCAGGAGCAAGTAAAGTGGACATACTAAACAGCCAAGCGGGCAGGCCGCAATGCCTCACGAAGTTAGTTGCCGCCCGCAACTCGGGCGCTTGGTTTTGGCAAACACCTGCGCATACGCTCAAGGCCCTTTAAAAAGTCGCCCCGCTAGGTACCCCGGGCCGTCACCCGTTGGGCGCCACTGCTGGCCTGGCTACCGGCGGCAAGAAAAGCCGGCTGGCAGCACGGCAAGCGCTGCGCTACTCGCCCGGGTGGTACTGCCGCTCCACGTGCTGCTGCACGTCTGCGGGGTAAAACCAGACGTCTTTGAAGCGCCCGTTGCAGTAGAGCGGGGCCTGGTCGGTGAAGTGCGGGCTGGCGGCAGTGCTGGCACTGCCCCCCGTAACTACCGAGCGGGCCACTACCCTGGGGCCAAACTCCACCACGGCCACGAAGCTGTTGCCCACGTAGCCGTAGCGCTTCTTGGTGCCGGGCTGGGTGCGCGCCCCGAAGGCCGCTAGGCTGCCCCAGGCCGACGACGTGAAGGCCACCGGCAAGCTCGGCTGCTGGTCGTTAAAGGTTTCGTCAAGCTTGCCCGTCAAGCGCTGGTAGCGGTTTACCTCGCCCCAGGGCAGCTGCCACCGGCCAAAGTCGCGGCGCAGCTCGGCCAGAGTTTGCCCGAGGGCCTCGGCTTTCTCGTCGGGAGTAGTGTGGTCGATAACGAACTGGGTAAAGCTGAGGAAGTCCATCGGCTGCCCGGCCGGTACGCGGGGCCGCGCCAGCCGCTGCATGCGCTCGGCCCAGTAAATGGCCAGCGTTTGGGCCACCGACTCCTGGCTGTAATTCAGGTTCCAGGTGCGCAAGAGAGGTAGGGCCTCCTCCACGCCCTCGGGCAGGGAGCCGCCGGGCTCGTCGAGCAGCAGCTGGCAGTCGCGCAGCAGGGAAGGGATTAGCTGCTCGAAGCCGGCCAGGTGCGGGTCGTCGGCGGCAGCAATGAGGGTGTCGAGCGTGAAGTGATTTTTGCGGCTCAGCACCCGCACCGCGTTGATGCCGCGGTAGTTCTCGGCGTCGGGGGCCAGGTAGGCGGGATAGTTGGCCCTAGGGGGGCTAGCGGCCGGCCCGGCCACCGTGAAGGGCGTCGAGTTGCAATTTTGAATGAAGCCACTGGCCGGGTTTTTCACTTGCACCAGCTCCTCCAGCGGGTGCAGGCCCTGCCATTCGGTGCGGCTGGTGCTGCCGTCGAGGGGCTGGCTGGGGTCGAGGCCGGCCGGGCGGCGGGGCATGAAGTTGCCGTGCCAGTAGGCGATGGTGCCGTGGTTGTCGGCAAAGACGGTGTTGTTGCTGGCGTTGCCGTTCAGGCGCATCACCTCGCGGTAGCTGGCGTAATCCTTGGCTTTGGTGCGCAGGTACGACTGCTCGAGGGCGGCCAGGGGCGCATCCATCAGGCGCACGGTCAGCCACTTATCGCCCGCCTGGCCCACCACGGGCCCGTGCCCGGTGCGGTAGGTGCGGAAGCGTCGCTTCAGCAGCTGCCCGCCGGGGCCGGCGTAGCGCAAGGTCAGGGTGTCGGTGGGCAGGGGCCGCGGCTGGCCGTCGTAGAGGTAGGTATAGGTGCCATTGGCCTGCTTGCTCACGGTTTCGAGGTACTCGTCCATGGTATCGGCCGAGCTGCTAGTATGCATCCAGCCGCAGTGCTCATTAAAGCCTTGGTATACAAAGAACTGCCCCCACGTCACGGCCCCGTAGGCATTCAGCCCCTGCTGGCTGGTCATTTGCACCTCGGAGCGGAAGTAGAACGAGGTGTGGGGATTGATGAGCAGCAGCGGGTGCCCGCTGGCGCTTTTGCCAGTGCCGATGGCGAAGCCGTTGGAACCGGTGGGCTCTTCCTCGGCCTGCTCGAAGGCTAGCCGCGCCTCGGCAGCCCTAGGGGCCGGGGCGGGGCGGAAGCCCACGCCGGGCGGCTGGCTGTAAAATTCCTTCAGCCGCTCGAGCGGCACCACGCTCACATTGCCCCCGATGCTGCCTTCGCTGAACAGCAGCGGGTACCAGGGCTGGAAGCGCCGGAGCCGCTTAGGCTGCACCTGGGGGTGGGTGGCCAAGTAATAGTTAGTGCCATCGGCAAAGCCCTGCAGCAGGTCTTTCATCCAGCGCGGGCTTTTCTGGTACACCGCCACCGCCCGGGCCGAGTCCAGAAACAGCCGTTGGCGCAAGTCTTCGTAGAGAGCTGCCTCGCCTTTTACCTCGGCCTGGCGCCCTAGGGCCGTGAGGTAGTTGTCCTCGACGCGCGCAAAATCGTCTTCGCACTGCGCATAAAGCAGCCCAAACACGGCGTCGGCATCGGTTTTGCCGCTGATGTGGGGCACGCCCCAGGTGTCGCGCACAATGCGTACGCGCTGGGCCTGCTGCCGCCAGTGGGCTACCTCGGCGGGCTTATAAAACTGGGCGTGGGCCCCGCTGGCGGCTAGCAGCAGGGGCAGGAGAAATTTTCGCATCGCGTCGGGCAAGTGTCCCTAGGGTACTGCGCCCAAGGACAGCTGGCCGGCAAGATAGGCTGCCCAGGCGGCGCAAGGCCCTCGCCTCACCCAAAAAAACGCCCGCCATGGGTTAACATGGCGGGCGTCTCAGGTCAATAGAGTTGCTCCTCTCCTACCCTTTCTTCAGCACGGGCAGCAGGTTGGCTTTCATGTAGGCGGCGCTTTGGGCGATGCTCTGGTAGGCATCCATCCCGAAGTTTTCCTGCTCCATAAACAGGTGCTTGAGGCCGGCCGTGCCCCCTAGGGTCGCCAGCTTGCGGAAGTCGATGGAGCCGGAGCCAACCTCGGTATTTAGCTCGGGCTTGGCCTTGTCCATATCTTTCACGTGCCAGAGCGGGAAGCGGCCGGGGTGCGCCTGAATGAGCTTGGCCGGGTCTTGGCCGGCGCGCACCACCCAGTAAAGGTCCATCTCGAAAACGACCAGCTTGGGGTCGGTTTCGCGCAGCATCACGTCGTAGAGCATGGTGCCGTCTATGGGCTTAAACTCGAAATTGTGGTTGTGGTAGCCCAGCTGCAGGCCGGCCGCCTGGCAGCGCTTGCCAGCTTGGTTGAGGCGACTCGCAATGGTCTTAAAATCAGCTACCGACTGCAGCAGCTTCCCATCGAGGGAAGGCACTACCAGGTAGGTTTGGCCGCAGCCGCGGGCCGCTGCGATGATGTTGGTCAGGTCAGTTTCGTTGCCGTCGCGGAAGAAGTCATTCAGGCCGTAGTGGCCGCTGGGCGTGCTCAGGCCGTTGCCCGCCAGCACCGACTTAAACTCGGTGGGCTTCATGCCCCAGTAGCCAGTGGCGGGGCTGTAGCCGTAGGTTTCGACCTCCTGGTAGCCGGCCTTGGCCACTTTGGCCAGTACGCTTTTCGCATCCTGCCCGATGTAGTCGCGCAGCGAATACAGCTGCAAGCCCACCTTGGTAGGCGCAGGGGCGGCCAGCAGGTGTAGGGGCTGGGCGTAGGCAGCGGCGGCTAGCAGGCCTGCCTGTTTCAGAAAGTCACGGCGTTGAGTCATACGGAGTGGATGAATTGGGATGGAAAAGGTGCTGGCACAGCCAACGCAGGCAGTTATGCTAATAAGGTGCCAAACTACGCCTTAGCTTTCTCTTCGCCTACGCTAGCAGGCTTAGGCCCTTCCTTTCGCGGGGCGCGCCTAGTCACCCTTCAAGGAGGAAAAGTTCTGAGTGTAGCTGCAGCAGGGCGCCGGGCCCTGCTAGCAAGTGGGCCTGTTTACGACGAAGCCTCAAGTCGCGGCGCTTTACCTGCACCCGTGCCGAAGGCGGTCCAGGTGCGGGCGCTGGCAGCGTTGGCTATGGCAGGCGGCAGCTCACTAAACCACCATATCCAGCACAGTAGCGACTTGCTTGGCAGGCACTTAGCTAAGCGTGGCCGCGCCTCGGCAGCTTCGCCGCGCGTGTGGTAAGCCCGTCCTGCTCGGCCACCCGCAGCTACCCTAGGGCAGCTGAGCAACCGGAGCTGTGCTTTATGCGCAGTTTTTGCGGAAAATATCCGGCAAAGCGGGCCCGTTTCCGCGCGTTTTACGTTCGAGATAGTTTCAGCATATGGCCGCGGCCGGGTCGGCTAGCTTTGCTACGCTGGCGTTGCGGCCCGGGCAGAAAAAAAGGCGAACAGCAGAGCCATTCGCCTTTCCAACCAAAACACCTTAAAAAACTATTCTTTCACGTCAGGGTAAACAAGTAAGCAGCCAAAAGATTCCTACAGATTTGACACTTTTTTTATACAAATTAACAACGAACAGATTTTCAGCCTTGAAAACTACCGACACTTCACTTAATCAGCCCAATCCGGAGTTTATGCGCGAAGCAATCCGGCTATCGCTCGAGAAGATGCAGGCCGGCTTCGGCGGGCCGTTCGGGGCCGTAGTGGTAAAAGACGGGCAGATTATTGCCCGCGGCTTCAACCAGGTCACCAGCACCCACGACCCTACCTGCCACGCCGAAATCGACGCTATCCGCAAGGCCTGCCAGCACCTCAATGCCTTCCAACTCGATGGCTGCGACTTCTACACCTCCTGCGAGCCCTGCCCCATGTGCCTGGGCGCTATCTACTGGGCCCGGCCGGCCCGCGTGTTCTACGCCAACACCAAGGCCGACGCCGCCGCTGTAGGCTTCGATGACCAGTTTATTTACGACGAAATCGAGAAGCCCCTCGACCAGCGCAGCATTCCCATGCAGCAGTTTTTGCACGACGAGGCCCTAGGGGCCTTCCGAGCCTGGGAAGAGCACGAGGGCAAGAAGCACTACTAGCCCCTCGGGGCAACCCGGCACGCCGCTGCAGAGAAGCGGGCCCCGCGCAGCGGCGCGGAGCCCGCTTTTCCTAGTTCGGCCTAGGCGGAGCCACGGAACGCACGGACGGGCCAGGCGGGCCGGGGCCGTAACTTGCACCCATGTACCTCAAGCTTCTGCCGGTGGCCTTCTTGCTGCTGGCCGCCTGCCGCCAGTCGCCCGCCGACCGCGCCCGGGCCAATGCCCTGCACATGCTGCGCCACGAGCTAGGCCCGGCCGCCAAGCCCGATTCCAGCTCGCTCAAGGTGTATGACTTTCCGAAGGAACGGGTGACGTACTACACCAGCGACATCGCCACTTTCGACGACGGCCACCTCGTAACTTACCTGCGCCCAGGGGGCCGGGCCGCCGTTTTTGTGGCCGACAACGACTCGGCGTTCTTCTTCCTGCCGGCCCGCCACGGCGCCGAGTTTACGCGCCAATACGAGGTGCAAGTGCCCGCGCAGTAGCCTAGGGCCCTCGCCGGGATGCAAGCCCTGGCTTCTGCTACTAGCCCGGCGCCAGCGCATACTCGGTGCGGCCCAGCACGAGGTAGCCGCTGTCGTAGTAGCGGCCGGTCACGTGCGTACCGATTTGCAACTTGCTAGCCACGGGCGGCAGCCATAGCCACAGCACCCGGCCATTCAGGCGCTGCTCTTCCAGCAGCACCACGCCGCCATGCTTGGCCCGAAAAGTTTGCTGCACCCAGCCGTTGCGGCGGTAACGGGTCACCTGCTCCCAGTTGAGGCGCGGCGCGTAGCGGTCCTGGTTGGCAGCGGCAGCTTCAGCTCCGCTCACCACTACCCGGCGCGCAAAGCAGTTGCGCGGCGAGGCCTGCAGGAAGGAAGTGCGCTGCTGCACCGCCTGGCGCAGCAGCTGCGCCTCCCGAAACAGGGTGTCGCGGGCGGCAGTAGCCCGCGCGGGGTCGGCAATAAATTGGGCGCGGCCGGGCAAAGCGCCCAGTAGGCCGCCCGCCAGTAGGAAGTATTTCTGCCTCAAACATATAAGGCTGCTTACCGCTATACTGCCTCTACAGCACGTTTCGGCGCTAGCTCGCGGGGTTAGTTGGCGCTCGCCTGGGTGCAGCCCAGTGGCGCCGAGCGCACCAGGCCAGGCACCGGCGCGCCACTACGAGCGGCTATTAGCGAACCGCACCGCCCGGTACAGCACCGCTAGCCAAGGCGCTAGCACGACGGCGCCGGGCATCCGCAAGTGCCAATACTGCGCGGGCTTCGGGTGCCAGGCGCGGGCAAGGGATTTGCTGGCGTGCTCCACAGATAACCATACACGTTATCAATGGCTTTTGCCGGCGCCGCCGTTAGGCCTTCCTCTTAGCTAACCAACCTGCAATCCAGGATAAGCTTCACTTGGCTTTTTGCGGGCCCATGTGAAAGAAGCTAGTTGCTGAGTTTCAAGTTGCATCGCGTGGCGCGATAATCCTGAGTTAGAACCCTGGGCTTTGCCGCAGGAAGTTCCAGGCCCGGGAGTGGTACTGCCGCTTGCCTTGGCCACCTACCTTGAGTTTTATTCGGCCTATAGTTAAGCTATTGTGTTTTTTACACAATTTGCTGCGGGCCGATAAGCCCCTCCCACCCGGTTCCGATGGCTCTAGGGGCCCGTGCATTAGCGCCGCGCTCGTTTGCCGAACGTAAGCCTGCCTGGTAGCCTATGCACTCATTTTTACAAACCTCGGCTATAACTACGGATAGTTGGATAGGGTAAGCTACCTACACTCACTCCATTTCCTTTTCCACATGAACTCTGAAGCGTTCAAACAACTCATCAAGGACGGTCTATCCGCTCAGCAGGCTGGCAGCAAAGTAGCCGCCAAGGCCACCGATGACATTCAGGACGATGCTACCAATACCGAATTAAAATCCTTGCTTGAGCAAGGCAACAACACCGCCAAGCAGTGGCAGCAGCGCATCGAGCAGGCCATTGCCGAGGCCGGTGGCGTCGACGAGCAAGACAATGAAATCCTGGAGGCCCACTACGAAGTGAGTAAGAAAATCCGCCAGGAAGCCGAAACCGACACCGTGCGCGACCTTGGTATCATCGCCAGCGGCCAACTGGCCCTGCACTATTGGATTGCCTCTTTCGGTACCGTAGCCTCCTACGCCGAAGCAGTTGGCCTCGCCCAAACCGCGCAGCAGCTGCATCGCTCGGTAGACGAAGCCAAGCAAGCCGATGAGCAGCACACCGCCCTGGCCAAGCGCTTGCTGGCCGCCAGCTAGCCTGAGCTGAAATTACCAGCCTACCTAGGCTTGTAAAAAAGCCCCACCCGACACGGTGGGGCTTTTTTATAGACTGCATCCCTAGGGGCCAGAAGTACCGGGGTAGTCTGGTTGAGCCAGTCAGCATCGAGCAGTACTTTGCAACCCATGGATAAATCTGCCGGACGCTGCCACTGGGTAAATCACTTTTAAAGTTCTGCAAGCCTTTTGCCTGCAATAGCTTTAGCAGAATACGCAGGCCTACTCGCTCGGCTAGACCACCTGAGCTTGCCCAGCTTACCCAAGTCTTTTTCGCAGCCAGCGGCGAACCGGCTCGTCGTACCATTTCAGACTGGCGTACGCCAATACGACGCTACTTACTAGGAGCACCAACGCATAGGGCCAGGCTTGCCCAATGGTTATGCCTTTGTGGCTGCTAATCCAGGCAACGTAGAAGTATACCAGGGGATAATGCACCAGGTACAGCGGATAGGATAGCTCGCCCAGAAACTTGCATAGCCTGGCTTCCGCCCGGGTGTAAAGCACGCCGCTGGCCCCTAGGTATACCAGGAGCGGAAAAACAAGGATAATACAAATTGCTTCGTAAACGCCATTTAGCCACACCTGCTCCGCGCCCCCGAGGCGCGGCATGTATAAGACGAGGGCCAGCACGAGGCTGCACCACAAGAAAGCATGCTTCAGGCGGGTAGGAGTAGCTACCCGCGCAAGCAGCAGCCCGGCAAAGAAGGGGTACATCGTTCGCGTCAGTCCGATGCGCACTTGCTCCGCGTTGAGGGTCCACCCCCCGCTCACATCGCCGGCCGGGCTGGTAATGGCCAGGTGAGCGAGCGCGATGGCCGCAACCAACACCAACATCCCCAGCGCCTTAGCAGAGAATTTGCGAATGCCGAGCGCGTACAAGATGTTGGCCAGGTACTCAAAGAACAAAGACCAGCCTACGCTATTAAGCGGGTGCATTTCTTGCCAGCCCCGGATATCCAGTGCTAAGGGAACCGGCAGAATCGTATAGCCAATGAGCAGCACCAGCAGCAGTTTCCACAGTGGAATGGTGTGGATGAGCGGCCAGATGGGCGAATCGGTAAAATAGAACCCTAGGGCCCCTAGGGTCATTCCCAGCACCACCATGGGTTGCAATCGTTCGAAGCGCCGCTTCAAGAACGTGCCTAGGGTCATAGTTGGCCAGCGGTCGTCGTAGGCGTAGCCAATTACAAAGCCCGACAACAGAAAGAAAAAGTCAACGGCCAAGTAGCCGTGGTTGACCAAAATATCCAAGTGCCCCGTGCCCAATGGCTCGGTCAGGTGAAAGGTGACCACAATAAGGGCGGCGACCCCACGCAAGCCATCCAAGATGGGGTAATGCGGCTTGGTGGAAAGGCTGCTGGGATGCATCGACTGTGTAAGATGGACTAGCTGGCAAAGCTAGCTGACCCTTCACGAGTTGGCTTTCCCTGTGCGTTTGCAGCGTAAAGCCTTTTCACTCTGTGCTTTCTAAACAGCGCCCTTCTTACAGCCGCTGGCAGCACGTCGCTGGCAGCATCCAGAACGTTGCCTTGCGAGTGCAGCTACAGGCGCTGCCTAGCAACCTCATCGGCCACCAGTACCGCCCCGGCTGCCACCAAATGCACTGTCCGGTGTCGGGCAGGCCGGCCCCCGTATCCTACCTACACGGGGCGCCGGCCACCTTACTATTGCGCGTCTTTTAGCACCGCTACCGCCTCGTTCAAGGTCAGGTCTTTGGGCAGCCCCCGGGTGAAGCGCATGGCTCGGCTGACCTGAGTTGAATCACCTTGCAGCGCCTGGCGGTCGGCAACTAATTGATTTAACACCAGAGGCTTGGCCGCAGCTTGCAGCGCCTCGTATTTCTCCAACTCGGTCTGGATGAGGTGACGCCTGGCCCGGAAGTTGGCGAGTTGCAGCGGCACGACCGTTTCGGCTTGGCGCTTACGCAAGCTTTGCATGATAGCCGCCAATTGCCGAAAGCTAGGGTTAGCGGCCACGCGGGCCTTGCTCTTAGCTTCGAGCTTGGCGTAGTTCGGCTGTGCAGTCCAGGGGCGGTAGTTGGAAGGCTTAATCTCGTCCCACATCAGGGCGTAGTCAGCTTGCTGCTCGCCCTCGTCGAGGTCCGAGGCCACATCGGGCAACACAATGTCGGAGGCAACACCTTTAAACTGCGTGGAGCTGCCCGTGATGCGATAGAATTTCTGCATCGTGAATTTCAACGAGCCCAGCGGCTTGAACGAGTTGAGCGTAGCCGGCAGGGTTTCGTCGAGGTTCACGATGCGCTGCACCGTACCCTTGCCGTAAGTGGTGGGCGTGCCGATAATGAGGCCGCGCTTGTAGTCTTGGATGGCAGCGGCCACAATTTCGGAGGCCGAGGCACTATGCTTGTTCACGAGCACCACCAGCGGGCCGGCGTATTGCACGCGTGGGTCGCGGTCGTCGAGCACGTTGGTGGTGCCCCGGCTGTCATGCACCTGCACCACCGGGCCGCTGGGAATAAAGAGGCCGGCCATTTCTACGGCGTCGCGGAGCGAGCCGCCCCCGTTTTCGCGCAAGTCAAACACCACCCCCTGTACCCCTTCAGCCGTGAGCTTAGCCAGCTCCTTCTTCACATCCTCGGCCGACGAGCGGCCACCCTGGCCGTTGAAATCGGCGTAGAAAACGGGCAGGCGCAAATAACCGATTTTCAGGCCACTCGGGTCGTTGATGATTGCCGACTGGGCGTAAGTGGCCTCGTTGACCACCACGTCGCGCACAATGGGGATGACCTTCGTAGAACCGTCAGTTCTCTTTACCGTCAGGCGTACTTCGGTGCCCTTCTTCCCTCGGATTAGGGGCAGGACTTTATTGATGTGCCAGCCTTCCACGTTTACGGGCTCAGCAGCGGCCTGGGCTACCCGCAGAATTACATCGCCTTTCTTTAACTCGCCCTGACGGTAAGAGGCTGAGCCAGGCACAACATCTTCCACGGAGATAAGGCCATCCCGCTCGTACAGGTGCGCGCCAATACCATCTAGGCGTCCCGTCAACTGAAAATCAAAATCTTCCTTGCGCTGGGGTGCTAGGTAGTCGGTGTGCGGGTCGTAGGTATTGGCAATGACGTTGGCATAGCGGGCCAGCACTTCCTCAGCGTCAGGCTGGTCGGCAAATTGCTCGTTGTAGTAGGCAAGCACGCGTTGGCGGGCCTCTACTTCAAGTTGGGCCACGGTGCGCTCGGCTGGGGCGGCAGGCAGTGGCTCGTGGTGCATGCTGGCCACATTATTGCGGTTGCGGCGCTTGTCTTGCTCGTCGAGCAGCTCGGCCACGCGGCTTAGGGTCTCGTATTTGAGCTGCTTGCGCCACTGCTCGCGCTGGTCGGCCGCCGAAGTTGGAAACGTGGCTTTCTCGTAGTCGGTCTGGATAGTCTCGTCGGCATCGAAGGTGAAGGGCTGGGCCAGTAACTCGTGTACCAGGGTTTTCACCTGCTGGGTGCGCTCAGCTAGCAGTTGGGTGCTCAAGTCCAGAAATTCGCGGGTACCACGCTTCGTTTCATCGTCGATGTCGAGCTGGTACTTAGCTAGCTGTGCTACGTCGGCCTGCAGCAGAAACTTACGGCGGTAGTCGAGGCGCTTGAGGGCCAGTTCGTACACGCGCTTGCTGAAGGCATCATTCAGGCGCTCGGGCTGGTAGTGGGCCGAAGACAGGCCCTGCACCAGCGTGCCTACCAGCACCTGCTCCTTGGTCGGCGGGTCCTGCAGCATTCGGCGCTCATAAAAGCGGTAGGAGGCCAAGCCAAAAAGTGCAGCGGTGAGGCCAGCGTAGGTACCAATTTTAAGCCGAGTAACAGCCATGAGACAAGCAGGTGGAAAGTTCTACTAAATGTAGTGCCTAGTATTCTTCTAGCATGAGATACAACCAGCCGGCAGCCACTAGTGCATACCAACTATGCCACCCTGCCCCAGTATACACTAAGCCAGACGAGCGCACAGCCCGTACGTTTGAACTGCTAGCCGGCAGCTTAGGAGCGAATACAATTTTAGTTAGCTATATAAACGCCGGCTGGTGCTAATTGCTGTTGGCAGGGCTTTACCAAAGCCACCGTAGCAGGCTCCTCAACGGTCAAGTTCAGTAGCTCACTGGCCTAGTGTGGCTGAACTAGTGGGCTCAAAAACATTAAAAAACGAAGGGCCAGTCATTTGGTTTTTCAAACGTACTGACGTTATCCACCTGGAAGTGCGGCAGCGACACTTGCCCTACCTAACCTAGGCGGCCTAATACGGCACTTTGCCACAACCAACCGCTAAACCTTTGACTTACACATGTATAAAGCGCGCTAATACACTTAGAGCGGCTTCCAGCGCTATAAGATTACTCATCTAGGATGAACTCTGCTAGGGCGGGGGAGGCCGACTATGGGCCCATCGGCAGGAGGCTACTCTCCTCATCACGGGCGACGCACACAAGGTTATCAGCCATCGCCAATGCGTCGGCCCCGAAGCCTACTCAATCGGCGTAGGTAGTGTTTAGCTGGTACCAGCGCCGGCTCACGTTAATGAGTTGCCGCGCTGCACGGGCCGAGGAATCCTAACTGGACCTGTAGGTGAGTAGTTAACCTGTTTGCGTAGCGAGGCCCTAAAAACTTTCGCACAATTCTGCAAAAAAGTTTAGGCCGGTTGTCTCGCAAAAGACCCGTCTTAAATTTTTGTCTCGCAAGCCGTCCCGCAACAAAGCGAAATCCCTTGCAAGCATCCGATTATTAGACGCTTACAAGGGACTTAAGTGGGCCCACTTGGAATCGAAACAAGGACCTGCTGATTATGAGTCAGCTGCTCTAACCGATTGAGCTATAGGCCCCTGCGAGCTGCCTACTGGCTGCTAGCGCCACGAAGATACGACAGCCGCTGCAATGGCGTATGCAACTGGTGCAGGGCTGGCATCGGGTAGGCGCCACCTTTGTGGTGCGACGCCCCCTAGGGTAGTCGTTTGCTTTTTATGCTCCCTAACCTGCTTTTTGATTTTGGCGGCGTCATCATCGACATCGACTACGACCGCACCCCCGAGGCCTTTCGCCGCCTGAGCCGCACCGGCCTGGCCGCCGAGTACACCCAGGCTAACCAGGTCGAGCTGTTCGACCAGATAGAAACTGGCCGCATCTCTCCCGCCGCGTTTCGCGACGGACTGCGGCAGCTCTACAACCTCGACGCCACCGACGACCAGATTGACGCCGCCTGGCACGCGCTGCTGCTCGACGTGCCCGCCGAGCGCCTGGCCCTCATTGCCGAGCTGCGGCAGCGCGGGCACCAAACCGCCCTGCTTTCCAATACCAACCAGTTGCACATCGAGGAAGTAAACCGGCGGCTGGCCCAGCAGTACGGCTTCAAGCACGGCATTGCCGACTGCCTCGACCGGGTGTTTTACTCGCAAGAGGTGGGCCACCGCAAGCCGGGCGAGGAGATATTCCACCACGCGCTACGCGAAATGAACTGGCAGCCCGCCGATACGTTATTCATTGAGGATAGCCCCCAGCACATCGCCACCGCGCGCCGCCTGGGGCTGCGGGTGCTGCACCTGGCGCCGCCCCTCACCCTCACCACTGCCCTGCCCGAAGCCCTGCGTGTCTTTCCCCTCGAATACCCCGCCGCCCCCGCGGCCTGATGCCAACTACCCGCCCCTAGGGGCCCCCGACGACAGCAACCCGCTGGCCGGCTGGCCCGCCGACGCCACCGAGCTGGCCACTCCGGCGCCCGCCCGCCTAGCTTGGGCGCGGCGGCGCTTTCGGCGCTACGAGCGGCCACCTATGCAACCGGGTTGGCGCTACGCCTTGCACCTAGGGCTGTTTCTGCTAACGGTGGCTACTACCGTGGTGGCAGGCCTAGGGCTGATGCGCGGCACGCTGGGCGACGACTGGGTGCCGCTCGATTTGTTTACGCTGCCCGCTGCCGAGCGCTGGGTGCAGGTGCGCTGGGCCCTGGCTTACGCGCTGCCGTTTTTGGGGGTGCTGGGGGTGCACGAATTTGGGCACTACTTCACGGCCCGGCGCAACCGAGTGAGCACCACACTGCCATTTTTTCTGCCGATGCCACTGGGAATTGGCACGTTTGGAGCGGTCATTCGCATCAAGGAGCGTATTTCTTCGCGGCGCGAGTTTTTTGATATTGGCATTGCGGGGCCGCTAGCAGGGCTGGCGGTGGCGGTGCCGCTGCTGGCCTACGCGTTCGCCACCCTGCCCGACCCGGTAGACTACCTGCTGGTGCAAACGCGCTGGCTGCGCCATTACCCGGCGCCCACCTTCACGCTGGCCCACCCGCTACTCTACCAGCTGCTCGAGCGCCTCTTTGCCGACCCCCACCGCCTGCCGCCGCCCAACCAGCTGTTTCACTACCCACTGCTGATGGCCGGCGAGCTCAGTCTGTTCTTCACGGCCCTCAACCTGCTGCCCATCGGGCAGCTCGATGGCGGGCACTTGCTGTACGGATTGCTGGGCCCGCGCCGGGCGGGGCGGCTGTCGGCGGTGCTGTTCGTCGCGTTCATCTTCTACGCGGGCCTAGGGCTATTCTCGGTGCGTAGCGGAGCCACGTGGTGGCTGTATGGGGTTGTGCCCTACGCGGCCTACCTAGCGCTAGTGTTCTGGCGACTGCTGCCGCGGCCCTGGATGGGGCTGGCGGTGGGGGCTGCCGTATGGGCGGGGCAGGTGGCCATCACCAGCCTGTGGCCCGGCACCCTGGGGCAGCCGGGCTGGCTGCTATTCGGGCTGCTGCTGGGGCGGGTATCGGGCATCTACCACCCCGTGGCGCCCGACGACCGGCCGCTTTCCGCGGGCCGCCAGGCGCTGGGCTGGCTCACGGTGGGGCTGTTTATTCTATGCTTCTCGCCGTCGCCGTTCGTGCTGGTGGGCCAGTAGCCGCCGGGAGTGCGGCTTGCCACAAAAAAGCTCCTCTTTACGCATTCGCGCCCGTTTGCCTTTTATCTTTGGGTTTCGCCATAATGAACTTCCAGCAACGCCAGCTTACCCGTACCACGCTGCTCGCCCTGCGTGAGCATGGCCTCTACGTAAGCCAGCACGACGGGCGCGGCCAAGCGGATATTGCAGTAGAAATTCCGTACGAAGAGCTGCTGCCGCTGCGGCTAGAGTACCAGCAGGCTACTCCCGTCCGTGGCTTGCGGTGGCTGGCAGCCCTGGTGCTGTGGGTGCTGGGCACGGCGGCCCGCATTCAATACGACACTAGCTACCAAGGTGGCCGGCCGCTCCCTACCGACTTTTGGACGTATGCCCTAGGGGCGGCGGCCCTGTTGGGACTTGGGCTGCTCTACGCTTGGTTCAACTGGTGGCACCAGGCGGTGGTGCACACGGCACACCTGCGCGTGGTGCTGGCCAATACCCCCCGCGACCGACGGGCACTCAAGGAGTTTGTGCAGCGGGCCCGCGCGCACACCAAGAGCTACCTCCGCCGCGAGTACGCGCCCATCAACCCCCTCGGGATAATCGAGCCGCAGCTACGCCGCCTGGCTTGGCTGCATGAGTTGGATGTGCTCAGCACGGCCGAGGCACAGGCTCTGGCTACCCGCCTCACCGGCCGCCTGCCCGGCCGCGGCCTGCGCAGCATGGGCCAGAAGCTAGAGGCGCCCTACGTCAACTAGGGCCGCAGATGTAGCGGATTTGACGGATTTCGTGGAGCACCGGAAGAGGGCGAGCCGCTTGACTCAGTTGGGGGGCGGGCCAGAATGAAGTAGCTCGGCTATAACATTTGCAGCGGGGAGGGGCGTATGCAGGGCATACCTTTTCCACCGCTGCCATGAGCATCACCCTCAATAAAGAAGCCGTTACGTTTGCCAAAAGCCTCATCAAGGACGGCAAGATAAAGAACGACGAAGGCCACTGGGGCCAGCACAACCCCGACACGGCCAAGGAAAACAGCTACCTCAAAACCCACGAGATTGCCGAGTATGCTAAGTGGCACCTGGGCCAGGACGCTAGCCTGGGCGAGGATACCAAAGGCCGCTACAAATTTCCCTACGGCGATTTCAAAACGGTGCACCGCGATGGCCTCATCGCCGCCAAGGATCGCGCTGCCCAGCAAGGCTACCACGACATCGAGCAAGCTGCCGACGAGTTGCTGCACGCCCTGGAGAAAGCTGCCTGAACCACGGATTAAAGCGGATTTGTTGGATTACACGGATTTTGTAGCCGATTGCCCCTAGAGGCCCGTTAGAACAAGAAAAGCTGGTTGCCACTTAGCAACCAGCTTTTCAATTTAACAGACGATAAAATAGTCGGCTACAAAATCCGTGTAATCCAACAAATCCGCTTTAATCCGTGGTTCAGACTTACTGAAATGGCTTAGGCTCGGGGCCGGTGGCGCCGCCAGCTACCTCCGGGCCCACGCCGCCCTCCGAGCCATCGCCGCCGTTGTTGCGGCCGATGCCGGTGCTGCTGGGCACGAAGTTGGGGTCGGCGGTGCGCACTTCGTCGTAGCGCTCGGCCAAGCCTGGAATCTCTTCGCGCAGCGTGTCAATGAAGCTATCGAACTTCTGCACGACGCCTTTCAGGCCCTTGGTCAGCTCGCGGGCGGTGCCGCTGAGCTTGCCACCCTGACTTTGGCTGGTACTCGGAATAGCCGACAGCGGCTCGTAAAGGGCAATAGCCTCGGGCAGGGCATCTACCTGCTCGCTGGTCACGCCTTGGTTAGACAGCAGGGCGCGGGCACCTTCGGCCGCGGCGGCAATCTCGTTGAGGGCGGCCAGCAGGTCGGGGCCGTGCAGCGGGTCAAGCTGGTCGGGCGTGTAGCGTGCGGCGTTTACCAGGGCTGAGTTGGGCACTACGGCTTGCAATTGGCGCAGGCCGCGCACCAGCGGGCCAGCGGCCACTTCGGCGGCGTGCTCGGCGCGGTCGCGGGCATCGGTGTAGTCCGAGCCGCTCTTACCACCTTGCTTGGCGGCCACCTCCTCAATGCCTTCGAGGTAGCTGTTGAGCCGCTCAAACTCGGCAAACATATCGGGGTTGCGGGCCTCCCACTGGGGGCGCTGGTCGGTAAGCACTCGGTAGAGCTGGCGGGCCATCTTGGCGTAGCCCTCTTCGCGGTCAGTCATCGGGAAAGGAAGTTTAGTCAGAAGAACTTTCCCCGGCTATACTGCCGATGAAGGCGCGAGGTTGTTCGGGAGGCAACTGAGGCTAACCGAAAACCAAACCAGCAGCCCGGCGAAACTTGCCAAAGCCTCTCCACCGCGTCCCTAGGGGTTGATGCGGCCGAAACACTTCGCAGGCTTCGCCGAACTGCCGGTTTAGCTTTCAGCTATTCGGAACTTAGCTCTGCAGAGCAGCTACGCCGGGCAGCTCCTTGCCTTCCATAAATTCGAGCAGGGCCCCGCCGCCCGTCGAGATGTAGCTCACGCGGTCGGCGTAGCCGAGCTGCTGCACGGCCGCGGCCGAGTCGCCCCCGCCGATGAGCGAGTAGGCGCCGGCTTCGGTGGCTTCGGCCACGGCGCGGGCTACGTACTCGGTGCCCAGGCTGAAGTTGCTCATCTCGAACACGCCTACCGGGCCGTTCCACAGCACCGTTTTCGAGTTTTTGATGATGTCGGCAAACGCCTCGCGGGCGTCGGGGCCCAGATCGAGGCCCATCCAGGTTTCCGGGATGGCCAGCGTCGAGGCCACGTCCACATCAGCATCGTTGGCAAACTTGCTGGCGATGAGGCTGTCGCCGGGCAGCACCAGGTTCACGCCCTTGGCGCGGGCTTTCTCCAGCAGCTCCTTGGCCAGACCTACTTTGTCTTTCTCCAGCAGCGAATTGCCCACCGAGCCCCCCTCGGCCACGGCAAAGGTGTAGGCCATGCCGCCACCAATGAGCAGGTTATCAACCTTGTCGAGCAGGCGCTCGATAATCTCGATTTTGTCGGAAATCTTGGCCCCGCCCATGATGGCGGTGAAGGGGCGCTCGGGGTTTTCGAGCACCTTCTGGGCGTTGTCGATTTCGCCTTGCAGCAGCAAGCCGCCCACGCGGTCCTGAGGTGCAAAGCTGTGCGCCATCACGGCCGTAGAGGCGTGGCGGCGGTGCGCAGCGCCAAACGCGTCGTTCACGTACACGTCGCCGAGGCGGGCCAGCTGCTGGGCAAAGGCCTCGTCGCCAGCTTCTTCCTCTTTGTGAAAGCGCACGTTGTCGAGCAGCAGCACTTCGCCGGGCTGCAGGCTTTGGGCTGCCCCTAGGGCCTGCTCGCTCAGCACGTCGCCGCCCCACTTCACGTCGCGGCCGTACTCCTGGCGCAGGCGCGGCAATAGGGTTTCGAGCGAGAATTTCTTTTCGTAGCCGCCCTTGGGCCGGCTCAGGTGCGAGAGCAGCACCACCGAGCCACCGTCATCAAGAATCTTGCGGATGGTGGGCGTAGCGGCCCGGATGCGGGTATCGTCGGTGATGTGCAGGTCTTGGTTGAGCGGCACGTTAAAATCGACGCGCACCACGGCGCGGCGGCCAGCGAAATTGTAGTTGGAAATGGTGTTCACAGGGGCAATGGGTGAATGAGCGAATGAGTGAATGAGCGAATGCCCACCCAGGCTGTACGGGTTTGGCGGCGCAAAGTAGCGAAAGGCAATGGGCGAATGAGTGAATGAGCGAATAGGTGAATGTGAATGAGCAAATGGATTGGGCTAATTTCATTCGCACATTTTCTCATTCGCTCATTCACCCATTCACCCATTGCCCGTCGCCGTACCTTTGCGGGTAGTTATGATGAGAATCGGCATTTTCTTCGGGGGCACTTCGCGCGAGCGCGAGATTTCCTTCGCCGGCGGGCGCACCGTTTTCGACAACCTCGACAAGGGCCTGTTTGAGCCGGTGCCCGTGTTTGTGGACAGCCTAGGGCACTTCATCCTGCTCGATTGGCAGTATTTATACAAGGGCACCATTCGCGACTTTTTTCCGCCGCCCGCCAGCTACCCGGCTAGCCGCCACCCCTGGCAGCTCTACCTCGAAAACCTGGGCGAGCTGACCGACGAGGCCCTAGGCGACCTCATCAGCCAGGTGGGCCGCCGCGTGGAAGCCAGCGAGTTGCCGCGCCTCATGGACTTCGCCTTCCTGGCCCTGCACGGCCCTGGCGGCGAGGACGGCGCCATTCAGGGCCTGCTGGAGTGGGTGGGCATCCCCTACTCGGGTTCCGGTATCCTTCCCTCGGCCCTAGGGATTGACAAAATCGCCCAGAAGCGCCTGATGCAGGCCGCCGGGCTGGCCACGCCGAAATTTAGGGTGGTGCAGGCTGGCAACAGCGGTGGCCGCGTGTTGCACGGCTTGGTGCAGGAGCTAGGGCTGCCGCTGGTAGTAAAGGCGCCGCGCCAGGGCAGCAGCATCGGGGTGAGCATTGTGCGGGAGGAAAGCCTGAAGTTATTTCTTGATGCCGAAGAAAAAGCGCGGTTCAACCGTTATCTATTCCGTAGCAATTGGGAGGCCCTAAGTGAAGACGAGCAACTGACTTGGGTGCGTCAGTTGGCTGACATTCGTGAAGGTATCAGCTTACCAGTTGAAGGTTTACTTGTTACAGGGGACTTTGAGGAGGGAGGAGAAGAAATAATCGCTTCTCCTGAGGCTCTACTGGACTACATCAACCGAAATTTTAGCAAGGACACTGTTCATACATTTAAACAAGAAGTAGATTTCATCCGCTTCAGAAGCTTAACCGGTGAAACGCAGGTGCTGGTCGAGCAATTCGTGGCCGGCCGCGAGTTCAGCTGCATCGTGATTGAAAACGAGCACGGGCAGCCCCTCGCCCTGCCGCCGACCGAGATTGTGAAGGGCAGCGAGGTATTTGACTACCGCGCCAAGTACCTGCCGGGCCTGGCCCGCAAGGTGACGCCCATCGACCTGCCCGAGGCGGACATTGAGCGCATTCGGCAGGAGGCGCAGCGCATGTTCGGCACCTTCGGCTTTGAGGTGTACGCGCGGCTGGATGGCTTCATTCAGGCCGACGGCACCATCTTTCTGAACGACCCGAATACCACGAGCGGCATGCTGCCGGCCTCGTTCTTCTTCCACCAAGCAGCCGAGATTGGGCTGAACCCCAGCCAGTTCCTCACCTACATCATCCGCACCTCGCTAGCGGCCCGGCGCCGCGCAGGCCTGAAGCCGGTGCAACTGAGTGCGGCCCTAGGGCAGCTCGACGACGCCATCCGCGGGCGGCAGGGCGGCACCGATGCGCGCATCCGCGTGGCCGTTATCATGGGCGGCTACTCGTCGGAGCGGCACATCTCGGTGGAGAGCGGGCGCAACATCTACGAGAAGCTGAGCAGCAGCACCAAGTACCAACCCATCCCGGTATTCTTGACGGGCAGCAGCGAGGATTTCCGCCTCTACGAGCTGCCCATCAACGTATGCTCAAGGACAACGCCGATGACATCCGCGAGAAGATTGAGCAGGCCGAAGCCGGGCACGCCAGTCACCCGGTGCTGGCCCGCATCCGCGCGCAAGCCCGCGGCATCACCAACACCTACGCGGGCCAGGCCATCGCCGCGCCGCGCCGCCTAGGGTTTGAGGAACTGGCCGAGCGCGCCGATGAGGTGTTTATTGCCCTGCATGGCCGGCCGGGCGAGGACGGCGCCTTGCAGCAGCAGCTCGAAAAACTAGGGCTGCCCTACAACGGCTCGGGCGTGGCCAGCTCGGAGGTGACCATTAACAAGTACGAAACCAACCGCCGCCTGCGCGAGGCGGGCTTGCACGTGGCAGCCCACCGCCTGGCGCTGCGCCTAGAGTACGAGGCCGACCCCGAGGCCTTCTACCAGAGCCTGGAGGCCGAGTTCCCCTATCCCTTCATCGCCAAGCCTTCGGACGACGGCTGCTCGTCGGCGGTGAAAAAGATTAAGAACCGCGCCGAGCTAGTAGCCTTCTGCGAGCTGATTTTCCGCAGCCAGGAAGACTTGCTGCCCGAGCCGGCCGGGGTGCTGCACCTGGGCTTCAAGGAGGAGTTTCCGCGCAAGGACGTGTTTTTGGTCGAGACCCTGATTGGGCCCGATGGCGCGCAGCATTTCCTTGAAATCACGGGCGGCTTGCTCACGCGCTACGACCAGCACGGCCAGCTCGAAATCGAGGTATTTGAGGCCAGCGAGGCCCTGGCCACCGGCGAGGTGCTGAGCCTAGAGGAGAAGTTTTTGGCTGGCGAAGGCCAGAACATTACTCCCGCCCGCTACGCCCCCGACCCGCGGGAGCGCCAGCGCATCTCCGACGAGGTGAAGCGCACGCTGCACCGCGTGGCCGAAGTGCTTAATATCCAGGGCTACGCGCGCATCGACGCCTTTGTGCGGGTGCGCGACAACGGCGCGGTGGAGGTACTCATCATCGAGGTGAACTCGCTGCCCGGCATGACGCCCGCCACCTGCATCTTCCACCAAACGGCGCTAGCTGGCTACACGCCCTACCAGTTTATCGACCAGATTCTGGAGTTTGGTAAGGCCCGGCAGGAAAAAGCGCTAACGGCTGGCTAGATAATTGAGCGCGTCAGGCCGAGCGTAGTCGAACCACAGGCGGCACAGCCCAGTATCTCTGCCGAACGCCCCTAGGGCACTACGAGGCGAAGATGCTGAGCTACGTCTTCTTACAGTTCGACTAGGCCCGGCCTGACGCTCTACTTTTGTGGTCCAATTTCCTCTCTACTCTCCGTTCTAAGCTCTCAGTTCTCAGCTCTTTACAATGTCTTTCGCTAAGCCCGAAACCTGGTTCGACGTTTTGCTGCACTTCTTCCTCATTGCGGTGGTGGGCGTGCTGCTGGTGCTGGGATTTTTCTACGTGTACCTGCCCATTACCACCCACCACGGTGAAACTATCGTGGTGCCTAAGGTGACGGGCATGAGCGTAGACAACCTAAATAACTTCTTGGGTGAGCGCGACTTGGCTTACTTCATAGACGATAGTACTTACGCGGCTGGCCTACACCCCGGCACGGTGCTAACCCAGGAGCCCGCCCCCGGCGAGAAGGTGAAGCAGGACCGCAAAATCTACATCTCGGTGGCCATGAGCCGGCCGCCGGTTATCAAGATGCCGCGCCTCGTGGATGGGTCGCTGAAGAACGCGCAGCTGGTGCTGAAGAGCTACGACCTGGAAATCGGGCAGATTAAGCTCGTGCCCCGGGTAGACCAGAACATGGTGCTGAAGCAGTTGGTGAACGGCAAGGAAATCGCGCCCGGTGCCCCAATCGTGAAGGGCAGCAAGGTAGACCTGGAGGTAGGCGACGGCCTAGGCAACCAGGAATTTGCGATGCCCAACCTCGTGAACATGCCCGAGGATGAGGCCCGCACCCTGCTAGCTGGCCAGCACCTCGAAGTAGGCGAAGTATTTAAGCAACCCGCCGAAGAAGGCCAGACGCCCGGCACGGTAGTGCGCCAGCGCCCAGTGGCTAGTCCCGATGCCACCATCCGCATGGGCCAGTTGGTAGACTTGTGGGTGGCTGAGTAAGTGATTAGTTGTTAAATAGAACGTCATGCTGAGCGCAGCCGAAGCATCTCTTCCGCGCCCTTAGGGGTTTGTTCGGTAGAGATGCTTCGGCTGCGCTCAGCATGACGTTCCTACGTAAGCCAGCACTATTCAACACGTTCTGGCGGCAATCCGCGTTAGAGGCTTAGCGGACGGCACTGCCTCTAGGCCCCTTGCTCGCTTTTTTGCTTATGCGCATACCTCGACTCCTTTTCCGGCTTTCCGTAGCCCTGCTGGCGCTGCCTGCTAGTGCGCAGGTTATCAGTCCCCTAGGGGGCGACCCGGGCCGCCAGGCTCGGCCTAGCGGCTCGCCGGCAACGCAGCGCACGACGGCCCTGGCGCTGCCATTTTTTGATGACTTTGTGACGCCCCGCAATGGGCTGCCCAATGCCGACAACTGGCAGGGTGCTGGCCCCGGCTACCCGGTGGGCGATGGCACCCTCCAAAACTACGCGGGCGGCGGGGCCTACGTGAGCAACCGCCTGGCGGTGGCGCCCCCCACCCGCGGCACCGCCACGCTCGACGGCCTGCGGGCCAACGGCGTACCCTACAACCCCAGCTCGCCCTCCGTTTACAGCGCCACCGATACGCTCACTTCCCAGCCCATCAACCTGGCGGGCCTAGGCGCCGGCAGCAACGTGTACTTGAGCTACGCCTGGCAGGCGGGCAGCGTGCAGGGTGCGCCCGTAAGCAGCGGCGGTACCACGCCAGTGCAGCTGGTGCTCGAGTTTCTGGACAGCAACGGTATCTGGAACGCTATCTGGACGTTTAGCAGCCAAGGCCAGCGCACCGCGTTCCGGCAGCAGATTTTTCCCATCAACCAACTGGCGTATTTGCACGGCAACTTCCGGTTCCGGTTTCGGGCGCTGGGCAACCAGAACCTGAGCCGCGACTCGTTTGGGCTCGACTATATCTATTTGAACAGCAACCGCTCGGCCGCCGACACCACCTTTGCCGACGTGGCCATCAGCCAGGGACTGAGCAGCCCGCTCCGGCGCTACACCAGCATGCCGGCCTGGCAGTACGCAGCTGCGGCCACTTCGGAGTTGAACACGACCCTGGGGGCCACCATCAACCGCCTGACGGCGCCCACCACGGCGGCCGCGCCCATTAACCCGCTGCCCATTACCTGGCAGGGCGTGGTGCGCGAACTGTCGGGCGGCGGCTTCGGGCCGGCCACTTGGCTAAGCGGCAACGCGCCCATCTTGGCCGCCACCCGCCAGCAGGCTATCACGGGCAATGCGAGCACGGCTGCCCTGCCTGCCAGCACGGCCTCGCGCCGCTACCGCTACCAGCTGCTGCTGCAGACCAACGAAACCAACCCCCTGACGCTCGCTAACGACAGCGTGAGCCGCGACCTGGACCTGGCCGACTACTACGCCTACGACGATGGCACGGCCGAAGCCGGGTTTAGTTTGGTAGCTCGCAGCAACGGTCCCGTCAGCTACTTCGCCTACGCCCTCGACCTGAACAAAAGCGACGCAGTGCGCTCGGTGCGTCTAGCGCCTATTTTCAACAATATCGCTACGGCGGCCGGGGGCGAGAACTTCCAGAACCGCCTGGTAACCGTAGCCGTGTGGGCCGACAATAACGGTAAGCCCGCCGACCAGCCCCTGGCTACCAAAACCGGCACGCTGCTTAACCCGCTTAATGCGGCCAACGCCAAAATGAGCATCCCGGCGCTCCAGGAAATCGTCTTCGACCAGCCGGTCCCGGTGTCGGGGCGCTGCTACGTGGGCTACGGGCAGTCGGCCAGCGGGCAGTTCCTGAACTACGGCTACGACCTGAACAACGTAGCCCCGGCCAGCGCCGTGTGGCAACAGGCCGATGGTGCGTGGTCGGCGCTAGCGCTGCCCGTGCCGGGCGCCGTACTGGTGCACCCCGTGATGAATAACAGCGTATTGGCCACTCGCCCGGCCCAGGCCACCAACGCGCTGTTTGAGCTTTACCCCAATCCCACCCCCCTAGGGGCCACGGTGCAGGTGACGGGCCCGGCCTTCCGGCAAGCGGCGCTGCTCGACGTGCTGGGGCGCCCGGTGTGGCAGCAGCCCACCGCCGAAGCCGGCCAGCCGCTGCTGCGCCTGCCCGCCGCGCTTGCGGCTGGCGTGTACCTGGTGCGCCTCACCTTGCCCGATGGCAGCGTGGCCACGCGCCGCCTTACAGTGCAGTAACTTGGCGGTGCTATGGTACTCAAGTCGACCCGCAAGGCTGATATTGACCAGGCCCAGCGCGAGTATTGGTGGCGTAAGACGCCCCTCGAGCGCTTGGCCGCCGCCGCCCGGCTCATGGCCGAGGCTCGGCAGGTATACGCCGCTAATCCCGCCAACGCTGCCCCCGCGCATGGAAAGCGAATACTTAAATCTGCTACGCCAGTTCCACGCCGCCAGCGTTGAGTACGTGGTAGTTGGGGGCTACGCCGTTATTGCCCACGGTTTTCCGCGCACAACTGGCGACATTGATATTTTTGTAAATCCCACCCCGGCTAATGCCCGGCGGGTGGTGCAGGCATTGGCCGCCTATGGGTTTACAGCCGGCGAATTCGAAGAAATTGATTTTATTACTATTCCCAACTTCCTATCTTTCAGCCGCCAAGACTTGTGGATTGACCTGCTGACTGCCGTGCAGGGCGTCAGCTTTGCCGAGTGCGCCAACAATGCGCTCGTGACGGAGTTAACCGGCATCCCCGTGCGCTACTGCAACCTAAGCGCCCTGCGCAAGGCGAAAGCTGCCACCGGCCGGCCGCAGGATTTGCTCGATTTAGAAAACTTACCCCTCCCCTAACCCGCCATGCCCGACATCACCCCCGACGAGCTGCGCCAGCGCCAGCAAACCCAGGAAACCCTCAACATCCTCGACGTGCGCGAGCCCTGGGAGGTCGAGGAAAACCGCATTGCGGGCAGCCAAAACATTCCGCTCGGCAGCCTGTCCCAGCACCTCGATGACTTGGAGGACCTGAAGAACCAGGAAGTAATCGTGCATTGCAAGAGCGGCGCCCGCTCGGCCGCAGCTCAGGCCTTCATGCAGCAGCACGGCTTCAGCAATGTGCGCAATCTAGTAGGCGGCATGCAAGCCTACCAGGCAGCCGAGAAGGCCTAGGGCTTTAGAAATAAGTAGTGGGTTGTCCTTGCAGGCGCTGTGCTTGCAAGGACAACCCACTACTTATTTCTATGCTACTCAGCACTCTATACTATTCTCAATTGTCCGCTAGCCTCATAGCGGAGCAAGCCTTCGCCCAAGAGTTCGCGTAGGGTGGCGGTTACGGCAGCGGTCTCGGCGGGCGCAAAGCGAGCCACGAGGTCGCGGGGCAGCAGCAACTCGGCCTGCACGAGAGCTAGCAGCGCGGCGCGTAGGGTACTGGTATCGGGCGGAGCCTGCTGGGCTTTTTTGCGGGCCAGGCACACGTCGCACACCCCGCACGCCGGGGCATCGGGCTCGTCGAAATATGCTAGCAGCAGTTGCTGACGGCAGCGGGTGGTGCTGGCGGCGTATTCGATTACGGCGGTGGTTTGCTGCTCGGTGAGCTGGCGGGCCTGGCGCAGGCGCTTTTCGTCGAGTGGCAGTTGGGGGGCATCGTAGCGCGGCGTCAGAAACATCGCCTGGGGCAAGTCGCGCCGGGGCTGGTAGTGCAGCACGCCGGCCGTGTGTAGGTAGCGCAGCAGGCGCTCTACGTCGTGGGTGCTTTGGCGCAGGTGCCGGGCCAGCTGCCCTTCCGAAATGGCCTGGAAGCCCACGAACAGCTCGCCGCCGTAGAGCCGCAGCAGCGCTTTGATGAGCTGGTCGTGCTGCTCGTTGGCCACTTGAAATTGATACAAATCCTGCTGCGTGCTCAGCAGCTGCACCCGCGCCGGCTGGCGCACGGCCTCGGTCAGCTGCACGAAGCCTTGCTGCTCCAGCACCTTTAGGGCGTGGTGGGCGTCCACGGCTTTGAGGCGGTAGGTCTCGGCAAACAGGCCTAGGTCGAAGTCGAAGGCCACCAGCTCGCCGCCGCCCACGGCCGTGCGCGAGTAGTTGGCCAGGGCCTGGTATACGCGGCGCACCACGTCGGGGGGCGGGTGGGCTAGGGTGGCTTGGCGGCGCAGGGTGTCGGCATCGGGTGGGCCGTGCAGCAGCACCGCGAAGGCGTAGCGGCCATCGCGCCCGGCGCGGCCCGCCTCCTGGTAGTAGGCCTCCAGGGTGGCGGGCGCGTCAAGGTGCACCACGGCGCGCACGTCGGGCTTGTCGATGCCCATGCCAAAAGCATTGGTAGCCACCACAATGCGCACCTTATCCGTAAGCCAGGCCTGCTGGGCCTTGGTGCGCTGCTCGGGCCCTAGGCCGGCGTGGTAGGCGGCAGCGGGTAGCTTCTGCTGCACCAGCCAAGTGGCGGTGTCTTCGGCCTGGCGGCGGGTGCGGGCGTACACGATGGCCGTTTTGCCCGGCCCCACGCCGCGCAGCACCTCCAGCAGGCGCTTCTGCTTGTCCTCGGTGTGCAGCACCGAATACGAGAGCTTGGGCCGGGCAAAGCTCTGCGTGAAAATGCTGTAGCCGGGCCGGAAATCGAGCTTCTGCACAATGTCTTGCCGCACCTGGGCGGTGGCGGTGGCCGTGAGGGCAATGCACGGCACCTCCGGCGGCAGCAGGGCCCGCAGCTCGGCAATGCGCGGGTAGGGCGGCCGGAAGTCGTAGCCCCACTGCGAGAGGCAGTGCGCCTCGTCTACGGCCAGCAAGCTCACCTTCATGCGCGCCACGCGGGCCCGAAACAAGTCGGTGAGCAGGCGCTCGGGACTGACGTACAAGAACTTAACGCTGCGCCCGTACACGCAGTTGTCCAGTATCTGGTCGATTTCCTGGTGGCTCAGGCCCGCGTACACCGCCTCGGCCTGAATGCCGCGCTTGCGCAGGTTTTCCACCTGGTCGCGCATGAGGGCGATGAGCGGTGATACGACCACGCAAATACCCTCGCGGGCCAGCGCCGGCACCTGGAAGCACACGCTTTTGCCGCCACCGGTGGGCAGCAGCGCCAGCGCATCGCGCCCCGCCAGCACCGCCTCAATTATCTCCTGCTGCCCCGGCCGAAACGCCTGGTGCCCCCAGTACTGGCGCAACAGCCCTAGGGGGGTATCGGTACTGGAAGGCACGGCGGGCATAAAGCCAAATTTACGAGCCGCGTTCGGCTAGACGGGCTGCCACGGCACAGCCGCTACAAGAAGTAGTCGCGCAACTGGGTGTATTCCCAGTAGTTAAGGCCAACCCAAGCCACGCTGTAGCCGGCCGCTAGCAAGAGTAGCAGGGCACCTCCTATTTTGCGGACGCGGCTTTGGCCCTGCCACACGTCCACACCCGCTGCCCACAGGCCCGCCCCTATCAGCATCAGTATTGCCTCGGCTAGCAACACGCTGAAATAGTTGATTTTGTCGTTTGTGATAACAGACACATTGATTAGCAGGAGCGTCAGATGCATAGGCAGCCAGGGATAACTACCTTAAAGTACAAGCCACACACTAGCGCCCCGCTACTGGCGCGTAGCTCACTAGGCTACTGTTATCCACGCCGGGCACCTTGGCTAGCGCTTTCACAGTAGCGCCGGCGGGCAAGGCAAACGGCCCGTGGTATTCGTTGGCAGTGGTAAAGGCCGGGGTAGCGCCGGTGGTAGTATAGTAGACCTTAGCCCCCGGCGTGGCGCAGCTGATGCTTACCTGCTTGCTTTTGAGGCTGATAACGGGGCGCGCCACCCGGTTGGCGTACTTGGCCGTGCGCGCGTCCTGGATGACGCCGCGCCAGTTCAGGCCGTAGCCGAAGTCGTAGCGGTGGCCGGCGGCGTCGGTGTAGCACAGCATATCGTGCGGAATGTCCTCGCTTTGCTGCTCCACGGTTTGCATGCTGGCCGGCAGCTGCACCGGCAGTAGTCCTTTAGGTTCGGCCTGGCCCGTTACCACGTCCAGCACCGCCTGGTGCGACACGCCAAAGCCCACCAGCAGGGCGCTGGCGTAGCGCTCAAACTCGGCCGGGATGAAAGGCTTGCTGGCGTCCACCACCACAATAACCGGCTTGCCCTTCATGGCCGCGTAGGCCTGCTCGATACTCTTGATGTCTGGCAAATTGCCGCTGCGTACGCTTTTGCCGCGGTAGCTGCGGTTGTGCACGTAGGGCTCGCTGGGGTCGCCGGCGGCCAGGCTGCGCTCGCGGGCCTCGGTGGCGGTGTAGGGGCCGTATTGCAGGCTGATGGGCACGTAGCCGCTGCCGCCCGCCTGCGCCGCCGCGGCGTCGTAGCCGCTACCGCCGCTGGGGCTGCCAATAAATACCAGCGCGCAATCGGCTTTGGCCGCCTCATTGGTCACGTTGAAGTAGCGGGCCAGCACGGCGGCTTTGGCTACGTCTTCGTAGCGCTCGGCGCTGGGCGGCCCAAAAAAGCCCTGCTGCGAGGGAATAAACTTCTGCGGTACGTACACCGTCTTGCGGCCCTGCAGTGGCAGCGCCTGCTTGGTATTTTTGAGCAGCACCACCGACTGCTGCTGCGCCACGTAGCCCGCCCGCATATACTCGGCGTTGCCCACCAGGCCCTGCGACTTGGCCGGGTCGAGGTAGGGATTCTCGAACAAGCCCACCCGGAAAATATTGCGCAGCAACCGCACCGCCGACTGCTCGAACCGCTCGCGCATGTATGCCTCGCTGTGCGCCTTCACCCCTAGGGCGTAGGCCTCCAGCACCGGCCCGGCCGCGTTGTTGCCCCCAAACTGGTCGGCGCCGGCTTCCAGAATCTTGTAGTGCCGCTCGGCCACCGTGGCGCCTTCCATGCCCCAGGGCTTGCCCGCGAAAATGGCCGGCGTGGCGCCCGCATTGGCCGTGATGCCCCAGTCGGTGCACACCACGCCGTCGTAGCCGTAGCGCCCGCGCAGCAGGTCGGTTATCAGGTACTTGTTGTAGCTGTTGCCGACTTGCTCCTTGTTCTTGCCGTCGATGCCCGACGAGATGGTGTAGTACGGCATCACGGCGGCGGCCGTGCGGGTGGGGCCGCTCAGCTTCAGCGCGCCATCCACGAAGGGCACCAGGTGCTCGTCGAAGTTATTGCCGGGGTACACCGCGTATTTGCCGTAGGCGTAGTGCGCGTCGCGGCCACCCTCCTCGGGGCCACCGCCGGGCCAGTGCTTCATCATGGCATTCACACTGCCGAAGCCCCAGCCATCGGCCAGCACCTGCAGGCCCTCCGAGGTCTGGAAGCCATCGACGTAGGCCCGCGCCATATCAGCAGCCAGCTGCGGGTCCTCACCAAACGTGTCCGAGATGCGCGACCAGCGCGGCTCGGTGCCTAGGTCAATCTGCGGCGAGAGGGCCGTGGTGAGCCCTAGGGCCCGGTATTCCTGCGAGGCGATGTGGCCGAACTGCCGCACCAGCGCGGGGTCGAAGGTGGCGGCCAGGCCTAGCTCGTCGGGCCACTGCGAAAGCTGCCCGCCCGCGCCGGCCGTGTACTCCACCCCCGAGTTGGTGCCGTGGCGCGGGTCCGAGCTGTTGTTGGCCGGGATGCCGAACTCGCTGCCTTCCACCAGGGCCTGCACGTTGTTGTTCCAGCGGGCGGCCACCTCGGGGCTTTGCACCTGCGTAATGAGCACGTGGCGCAGGTTATCCTTCAATAGAAAGTTGCGCTGCTGGTCGGTCACGTCGGCCGCGTCGATGCCCGGGTCGCCGTAGTGGCGCCCGCCGTAGGTGCCCGCCGCAAACGGCCCCGCCGTGGCCGGAATGGCTTGGTGCGCGCTGTAGAGCATCAGGCCCGCTATCTGGGGCACGCTCAGGCGGCCGGCCAGGTCTTGCGCCCGGGCGGTGACGGGCAGGCGCCAGTCCTCGTAGGGGTCGAGCTTGCCGCTCTTATTCAGGTCCTTAAACGAGCGCCCCGCCACCGTCAATACTTTCACCCCCGACTTGCTAGAGTACCCTAGGGTCGGCCCCCCGGCATTAGCCACGTAGGTAATACCTAGTTCATCGGCCAGGGGCCGCGCCTGGTGGGCGCCCGGGGGCAGTAGCGCGGTCAGGGCAGCCACGCCAACGGCTAGCAGCACCGGCGAAAGGGTGGGATTATGTAGCATAGGAAGCAAGCAGTTAGAGCAGGAGCAGCCCCGAAAGTAAGCGTATTTTGGTGCTTGCCGGCTAAACACAAAAAAGCCCGGCACCTTGCGGCACCGGGCTCTCCTGCTGGGTATACCCCTAGGCGGCTACGGCAGTAGTGCCTTCGCGGTCCTCAATGGCCTTGCGCAGCTTAGCAATGGCCTGGGTAGCACGCTCTTCATCGAGGCGGTTGATGTTGAGCAGCATCTTGGTTTTCTCTTGGCGACTAATCACCGGGTGATTCAGCAAGCGGATAATCTCCTCCTTCTGGCTGGCGGTAGCGTACTGCACCGGCATGGTAGCGGGGGCTTCAGCCACTACTTCGACGGGCGCAGTGGTCATGGCGCGCATCACCGGCTGGGGCTCGGCGGCAGCTACCGGAGCGGGGCTGGGCGCAGCAGCGGGCGTAGGCACGTTGCCGGTGTACTCCATTTCCTCGGCCGGGGTGGGCTCGTAGCCAGCGGCGCGGATAATCCAAGCCAGGATGTTGCGGTAAGCCTTGCCGATGGCGCGCGTCTGGGCCATGCTGGCAATGGCAAACTCCTGGTAGAATTTCTTGCCGCTCTCCTTGTTCGAGCAGATGGCAAAGCCGGCGCCTACGGTGTGCTGCGAGCGCATGTCAAACAGCGTCACCTTGGCCTGGTATTTAATCTCCTGGTCGGTGCTCACGTTGATGACGTGCTCCACGATGTGCACGATGCCCAGGCGCGAGCCGGCGTACTGCCAGCCCTCTACGTTCACGAATTCCTTGCCCTGCACCTGGGTACTGAGCTTATTTTCCTTGATGAATTTGGCCAGGTCCTTCGCCAAATCGAGCGTCTCGTCCGACTTAGCAATGTCGTAGCTCTCCACGCGGGGGGCTACTTTCTTGGTGGTCTCCTTGGCGGTGGTTTTGGTGGTTTCGCTCATGGCGTTAGTGGCCCTAGGCCTGCTTGGTTCTGTAGTACGGTATCTAAACCGGCCAGCCACCAAAAACGTGCCCTATTTACCAATTTCCTTAGTAGATTTTATTATTGATTTTTAGTTAGTTATAAATGCATCCAAAAAATGTTTTCAACAGGCGATTTTCCAAGCAGGTTAGTCTGAACCACGGATTCGTCGGATTTTTCGGATTCATCGGATTTTGTGGGCGATTACGCCTGCTTAAAGCGGGTTCGTTCACTAAGTCATCAAGTAAAAAGGCTACCCCTAGGGTAGCCTTTTTACTTGCCATCCACATATGAAAAGCATCCTAGCCAAAGCGTAATCGCTCACAAAATCCGATGAATCCGAAAAATCCGACGAATCCGTGGTTCAGACCAGCTTAGGCTCTTCCAGGATGTGGCCGTCGCGCATCACGATGGTGCGGTCGGCCATCTGGGCCAGCGTATCATTGTGGGTCACAATCACAAACGTTTGGCCGAACTCCTTACGTAGCCAGAAAAACAGCTCGTGCAGCTCCTGCGCGTTGCGCGAGTCGAGGTTGCCGCTGGGCTCATCGGCAAAGATGATTTCGGGCGAGTTGATGAGCGAGCGCGCCACCGACACGCGCTGCTGCTCGCCGCCGCTCATCTCGCTGGGCTTGTGGTCGGTGCGATGCTCTAGGTTGAGCAGGCCGAGCAGCTCGCGAGCCCGCACGCGCACTTCTTTTTCTTCGCGCCCGGCCAAGTAGGCGGGCAGGCACACGTTTTCGAGGGCCGTGAACTCGGGCAGCAGGTTGTGAAACTGAAACACGAAGCCAATGTGCCGGTTGCGAAACTTGGCCAGCGCGTTGCGCCCCAGTCCGCTCACGTTCTGGCCCTCAAATAGCACCTCGCCCGCGTCGGGCGTGTCGAGGGTGCCCAGTATTTGCAGTAGCGTACTCTTGCCGGCGCCGCTCGACCCCACGATGCTCACAATTTCGGAGCGCTCGATGGTGAGGTCGATGCCCTTGAGCACGTCCAGCGAGTTGTAGCTTTTGCGGATATTAATGGCTTGCAGCAAAACGAGATTTTTTTGGCTAAACGAAGATAGAACGTTCGTGCCAAGCGATGAACGGCTAGCGACCGCCAACCTGATGGCAACCAAACGCAGCCAGGCACTTACTAGCGCAGTCACTCGCTAGCAAACAGCTATTCCAACGCCCCCTAGGGCCATTAAATGCAGGTTGCCGCGCTACCGAGCCCATGTATACGCAACTGAGTAGCTTGCGCTGCCTAGTTGCTGGCCTAGGATAGGCTTAACTTGGCCCACCTGCCCGCGTCAGCGCGGTTTTTCACCTACTTCCTCTTTCTTTTCCCAATGGATTTGCCCGCTTCTGCCGAGCTTTTCGTGCACCACGTCCTGTTTTACCCCAAGGCCAACGCCACCGACGCCGACAAGGCCCGCTTGCTAGCAGGCCTGCGCATGCTGGCCGGGGTGCCCGGCATCAAGCTGGCCCACATCGGCACGCCGGCTGCTACTAACCGCGAGGTAATCGAGCGCTCGTACGCCTACTCGTGGCTGTGCCTATTTGAAAGCGCGGCCGATGAGCAAGAGTACCAGGTGCACCCGCTGCACGACGCATTTCGCAACGACTACGCCGTTTATTGGGACCACGTCGTTATTTATGATGCGGTGGGCACGCTGGCCGGCCATGAGCCCGCTTTGGCTGCCTAAGTGGCCCTAGGGGTTACCTGAGGCTGGGCCGTAGCAGGACCGGCTGCCACCCTTGCGGCCGGCTGGCTGGGCCTAGGGTCTGGCTAGTAGTCGCTGTAGCCCCTACCTTCGCGCCTAACTCCGAATAACCCCCACTTGAGATGAACATTCACGAGTATCAAGGCAAGGAAATCCTCAAAAAGTACGGCGTGCGCGTACAAGAGGGTATTACCGCCGACACCGCCGAAGAGGCCGTAGCAGCTGCCCAGAAGCTGAACGAGCAAACCGGCACCAGCTGGTACGTTATTAAGGCCCAGATTCATGCTGGCGGCCGCGGCAAGGGCGGCGGGGTGAAGCTGGCCAAAAACCTAGAGCAGGTAAAAGACATCGCCGGCCAGATTATCGGCATGCAGCTCGTTACCAAGCAAACTGGCGCCGAAGGCCGCAAGGTGCACAAGGTGCTGGTAGCCCAGGACGTGTACTACCCCGGCGAAAGCCCTACCAAAGAGTTCTACATGAGCGTGTTGCTGGACCGCGCGTCGGGCAAGAACGTTATCATCTACACCACCGAGGGCGGCATGGACATCGAAGAGGTGGCCGAGTCACACCCCGACAAAATCCAGAAGGAGCTGATTGACCCCGCCGTAGGCCTGCAAGGCTTCCAGGCCCGCAAAATCGCCTTCAACCTGGGCCTCGAAGGCGAGGCGCAGAAAGAAATGGTGAAGTTCGTAACGGCCCTCTACAAGGCCTACGACGACACCGACAGCTCGATGTTCGAGATTAACCCGGTGCTGAAAACGTCGGACAACAAAATCCTGGCCGTGGACGCCAAGGTGACGCTCGACGACAACGCGATGTACCGCCACAAGGACTTCGCCGCCCTGCGCGACCTTAACGAGGAGGACCCGCTGGAAGTAGAAGCTTCGGCCTCGAACCTGAACTACGTGAAGCTCGACGGCAACGTGGGCTGCATGGTAAACGGCGCCGGCCTGGCCATGGCCACCATGGACATTATCAAGCTGAGCGGCGGCGAGCCGGCCAACTTCCTCGACGTAGGCGGTGGAGCCAACGCGCAGACCGTGGAAGCTGGCTTCCGCATCATCCTGCAAGACCCCAACGTGAAGGCCATCCTAATTAACATCTTCGGTGGCATCGTGCGTTGCGACCGGGTGGCCAACGGCGTGGTGGAAGCCTACAAGAAAATCGGCGACATCCGCGTGCCCATCATTGTGCGCCTGCAAGGCACCAACGCCGAGGAAGGCGCCCGCATCATCGACGAGAGCGGCCTGAAAGTAAAATCGGCCGTGCTGCTGAAAGACGCTGCCGAGAAAGTAAAAGAAGTGCTGGCCGAAGCCAAGTAACCTAGCCCACGCAAGCAAAAAGGGCCGCCCGATACAATCGGGCGGCCCTTTTTGCTGGTGGCAACAGGCGTAAGCCGCAGCTTATTTGCCTTCGGCCACGCCCGCGTTTTCTTCGGGCGATACCGGTACCGACTCGCCTTGCACCTTCAGCTCTACTTCCATGTTGCCGCGCGTACCTACCGAGTAAGGGCAGATTTTGTGGGCCTGGCGCACCATATCAATGGTTTTGTTGCGGTCAAAAGACTTTAGGTCCACGTCGAGGATAGCCGAGAGACCGTAGCCCTCACCTTCCTGGAAGAGCGTCACCGAGCATTTTACTTCAGTGCCGGGGTCGAGCTTGTCGCCGGCGCGCTGCGCAATTACGAGCAGCGCCTGCTGGAAGCACGACGAATAACCGGCCGCAAACAGCTCTTCAGGGTTGGTAGCGCCTTTTTTGCCGCCTAGGCCCTCGGGCACGCTCATATCGAGGTCGATGATGCCGGTGGTCGAGCGCACGTGGCCGCTGCGGCCGCCTACGGCCGTGGCATCGGCCGTATACAAATTCTTTTTAGTAGAGTCCATGTGGATGTGGGAGTTTAACGATTCTGTGAAAAAGCAAACTGCATTTTGCCCTTCAAGGTTACTTGCGGGCTCGAGAGCGCTAAAAAAGGGCGCACTACTTGGCCCCGATACTATTTCGGGCCTACCTTTGCCCCCCTATTCCGGTCTCGTAGTACAACGGATAGTATAGGAGCCTCCGAAGCTCTAGATTTAGGTTCGATTCCTAACGAGACCACAAAAAACGCCCCTAGTAGCACGCTAGGGGCGTTTTTCATTTTCAGTGTGGCAATTTCTGTGGCAGTTTCGCCCGAGGGTTAGTTTATCTGACCCCGTTGGCGGTCCGCTTCCCGGTCGCCTAGGCGCTGCTCTACTTCGGCCGTATCGCCGTTATCCCAGCCGATATATTGGCGGTTAGGTAGCTCCCGCACTGCGTCGCGGGCTTCCTGCACGGCGGCTTCTACTCGACTGATTGCTTGCACAAGGGGGTCGGCCCCGCCTGCTCTGCCCGTCGCCGGCAGCGGGCCGCCTTGCACGCCGCCATCCTCATAATAGCCCTGCTGCGAGCGCACCGGTGCCCCGCCACGGTAGAGGCTGGTATCAATCAGCTCATCGACCAGGTGCTTGTTATTGGCGTAGGTCTGGCGCGAGAGAATCATGTAGGGCTCGCCCCGCTCCCACTCGCCCAGGTGCTCGCCGGTGGCCCCGTCTACCATGCGGATACCACCGCCCGAGTGGCGCTGGCCCACGCTAGCCACGCCGGCCGTGGGGTTAATGCGCCCGCCGGTCGCGTATTCCTTCACGCCCCGCCAGCTCTGCTTCATAGCTCGATTCGCCCGGCCCCAGACGCCGCCCTTCTCAAATTCAGGAATAGGAGTCGCGATGATTTTAGCTGTGGCAGCGGCGGCGGCAATGCCGGTGGCTATGGTAACAGGAGAAAAAATACCACCTGTATAAGCATTGGCAGCAGCCGCAGCGAGCACCGCAATAGCACCCTGAATAATTGAGTTAGCAATCTGATATTCTTTATCCTTCTCGGCTTGCTGCCTCTTGATAGCCCTGGTCTTTTCATCGTAGCTCGTCTCGATGCTTGACTTATCCGCCTCGTAGCTTTCCTTGCTGATGCGACCAGCCTTGTACTCAGCATCGAGTTTGGCCAGGCGCTGGGTCTTTTCCTTATCTAACCTGGTCAATTCCTTATCGGAAGCGATTTTTTGCAAGTCGGCAGCGAGCGTTAGCGCTTGGCTCATGTAGCCTAAATTATCGGCTATATCCTTGTATTTGCGAGCCTTTTCATCGTCAGCATACTTCTCTGACAATTCACTTTTCTTAGCCAGGTAGTTTTCGTGAATAGCTGCACTTGCATCAGCATAATCTTGGTCACTGATTAGCCCGGCCGCGTGCTCATCATCGAGCTTTTGAATAGCAGCAGCTTCGCCCTTATCCAGGTTACTTAACTTCTCTGCTAATTCCTCGCTGGCAATTTTCTTCAACTCTTCGAGGTTGCCATTAGCATCCTTGATGCGCTTAGCCCGGCTTATTTGAGCAGTTTCCTGCTCAATTGCCGCAATGCTATCAAGCGTCTGTTGATGGTCAGCTACGCGGGCTTTCTCGTTGGCAGCCAACTCCTGTGCTTGCTTATCGTTGATTGCCTTTACCTTAGCCACGTAATTCACGTCAGCCTGATTGAGTTTCAGTAAGGCCTCGTTATGCGCCGTTCTAATTTCCGCATCCTTGCGGTCAAATTCATTCTTTATGAGCGAGTTGTTCATTTTCTGAACTTCCAACTCAGCCAAACCCCGCTTCTGCGCGTCGGCCACCTGTACTGCCTCAATATCAACGGCTAGCTTATCCATGATAAGCCTGCGCTGCTCGGCTATTTGCTCGGCTGTACCCTTGGCAATCTCCTTCTCGCGGTCGGCCGCCGCGATTAACTGCGCAATCTTGCGCTCGGCTTCATCGGGAATCTGCGCGGCGCGCAGGTCGGCAATTTTCTTCTCAACCTCAGCCTGCTCCTTCGCTCGCTTCTGGGCTGCATCCAGCTGCTTTTTGGCAAATTCTTGGTCGAGTTGGTGAATATCACGCTGCGCCTCGGCAATGATAACCTTTTTATCCCCCGCGGTTTTCTTCTCCCCAAGTAAGTCGATATCGCGCTTGATAGCTACCTCCTGCTTTTTTAGCCGCAACTCTTCGGCTGAGCCAGCCTGCACCAGTGCCAGCGCCGCTTTGATGTTGGCCTCGCGGGCTTTGAGGGCCTCCAGGTCAGCGGTGGCCGCGGCGGCAGCCTTCTCCTCAGCCCGCTTCTTTGCCTGCTTCACCTGCTGCTGATGCTGCTCCTCCGACTTCTTTTCCCGCTTAGAATCCTCTAGCTTCTGCCGCTCGTCGTAGCCCTGCGCAAAGGCGCCGGCGACGCCATCACCGATACCTACCGTAGCCTTCTTCACAGCCGACCCCAACTCCTCCAAACCTTTCTTTATGCGGGCCGGGTCGAATGTAAAAATGCCCGCTATCAAGTCGGCCGTACCCATCAGGTTAGTTATAACCGCATCCTTGATATTCTTGGCCACCTGCACGAAGGCAGCCGCTAGACCAGCCATCACCACGCGCACTTTTTCACTGCGCTCATAAAGGGTCAAAAATGCCCCAATTAGCACCGAAACTATTGCAATAAATAGCCCGACGGGATTGTCTTTGAAAGCAGTATTAAGCAGCCGCTGGGCGGTTGTGTACTTGGTCGTAGCGAAGGTGGCTGCCTCATCCCAGAGAATTTTGCCTTTCGTTACCGCTGTGTTATAGAGCGTAGTAGCGGTTAGCTTTATCTGTTCCGCGTTCAGCGTCAACACGGCCACCGCCAAGCCACCTAGGGCTGCCCGGTTCTCGTTCAGGAAACCAGGCAACGACTTGATTAGGCCGATGAAAAACCCAATAGTTTGCAGCGCCAGAATATAGACGGGAATCAAGCGCTCCCCTAGCTCTACCCGACCCTGGGCAAATGCTTTCTCGGCCTTGGCCACCTCCGCCGCTGCGTTGGTATTTTTCTTCAGATACTCATCAAGTAGGCTGGTACCCTTCTCGTACTCCTTCGAGGCGAGAGCCTGCTTCTCACGCACGAAGTCGGTCTGGTTAGCCAGCAGGCTCACAACCTTCGTTGCTTCCTGGCTCTTGACGCCGAGACCGTCGAGTGTAGCAATGATATCGGTGTTCGCGGCCCCCTTAAATGACTCGGCCAGCCGTAGAATTACTTCATTAGGGTTGGAGTTAATGAGTTGCTTGAATTGCTGCTCCGTCACACCTATTTGCTTAGCGAAGCCGGCTGTGTCCTTCGACGCAGTAAGCAGCACGTTGGTAAGACCACCCGCCGAGATTTCAGCCGATAAGCCCAACTCTTGGAAGGCTGCCCCGAGCCCTAGGGTCTGGGTAATCTGCGGGGCTAGGTCGCCCAGCTGGCCGATGCGAGCCGCAAAGTCGGCAATGACCGGGCCGGTAGCCGTGCCATCGGCGCCCAGGGCGTTGATAGCAGAGCCGATTTTTGTAATTGCCTCAGCCGGGCTCACGTCGGCCGCATCTTTAAACAGCTTTTGCAGGCCACCCAAACTCTTAGTAACTTCCTCGACCCCACCCGTAAACTCATCCCCTAGGGCTACTACTGCCTGGTCAACTGCCGTAGTGAAGGCCACCGCCTGGTCTTTAGCAATGCCCAGTTGGCCGGCAGCGATAGCAATGCCCTCTAGGTTTTCCTCCGCAGTACGGGTATCGATTTTTTGCAGTTGCTCACGTAAGGCCTTAGCCTCGGCCGTGGTGATGTTCAGCGACTTCTCCATATCGGAGATAGAATCGCTGCTCTTCACCGCCGCGTCAATACTCTCACTGCCCAGTTGCTTCAGGCCGGTGGCTAGCGCCTGCACGCCTAGCTGGATGCCGGCGAAGCCCGCCGCTTTCTTCACGAAATCCAGGAAGCCATTGCCAGCGTTGCCCAGCTCATCACGGAAGGCCCGGGCGCCGTTCTTCACCTCGGCCAAGCGGTTCTCGACTTCGGCAATCTCGCGCGACTTGGCTACGAAGGCCTCCGTGTTGGGCACCAGGTCTTTCAACTCGCGGTTGAGTTGCGCGTTGAGCTTGCCCAGCTGCGTGATGGTGAGGCCGGCCAAGCCTAGCTCCTGGCGCAACTCGCCAATGCGCTTGTTGACCTGGTTTAGCTCCTTGTTGGCGGCCACGTACTCGTCGGTACCGCGCTTCATTTCCCCGAGGCCCTGCTTGAGCAGCTGGGCCTTGCGGGTGAGGTTGTCGAGTTCGGTGCGCGACTGCGAGCCGTCGATTTCCAGCTTAATCTGGACGTTGTCCTGTCTTACCTGTGCCATTAGTCAATGCGAAGCGTAGCCGCCAGGTGCGTGCCGGTGGCCGCCACGTAGCGCGTGGTTACCGCGTCGATGAAGCGGTTGATGCTGGAGTAAAAAGTTTTGCTGAACCAGGACTTGGGGCGCACGGCTTCGAAGTCGCGCAGCTTGGCGCGGGCCAGGCCCCAGGCAATGCGGTTGATGGCCCGCGAGCTAGTGGGCAGCACCTTGGAGCGGCTGGTGTAGCCGGGGATGTAGTCGAAGTGACTCAGGCCCACTTTCTTGACGTAGGCCTCCAGCTCCTCAAGGGGCGGGGCCTTGGTGCGGCCCACCACCTTCATATCCTTAATGCGGCCGTACTGCTCGAACAGGACGCCCATGGTAGCCACGTGCTGCGCGGTAGCCTGCACCACTTCCGTCCGGAGCGAGTGCAGCAGCTGCTCGGTGAGCACGAGGCCCTTGGCCTGAATGGCCTGCGTGAGCAGCCCCAGCGCCCGGGCGGCGTAGTCGCCTACTTCCTCGTCGAGGATGCGCTTAAACTCATCTTGGTAATCAGCCATGCCCCAAATTGGCGCATGAGCCTAGGGGGGCGTAGGACGCAAAAAAGCCCCGCCGCTCGTCAGCGGTGGGGCTCTCATACCGGGCCAGGTGTATGCGTAGAACGACCTAGGAGCGCCTAGTCACCCCGATACGCACGTCGGTGGCGCGTCACCAGTGGCCCCCAATAGGCAAGCGAAAGCACAGTGATAATATATCTGGCCGCTGGATGAGGTAAAAATAGCTTATAAGCTACGTAACTCGCCATTTGAGCAGCTGCCGCACCGGGGCCACGCGGGCCGAGAGTACTTCCCAGCCAATCGCGCCGCTGACGGCTACCAGCAGGAACACCCACCAGGGCAGCCCGCCGCGGTTGGTGGTACTGGCCGTGGCGTGGGGGGCGGTGGCCGCCGCGCCGTGGCGCTGGCCGGCCTTGCGGTTATCGGAGGCGGAGGCGTGGGGCGCCGTGGCCACCGGCGCACTCGGGCGGTTGATGGCCGTGGCGCCGGGCGCGGTGGCCACGCTGCTGTTCTTCACCTTGCTGGGCTGCACGCCGGCGCGGGCCAGGTTCTGAGCCTGGGCCTTCTGCCACTGCCGGCGCTGCTTAGGGGTGCTGCCGGCCGGCGCGGGGATGAGGTAGGGCGGCAAGCCGGCCAGGCTACTAGGCAGCCAGTTTTTCAGCGTCAGCGAGTCGAGGTGCTGCACCGTCCCTAGGGTGGGTGGTGCCTGCTCAGCAGTGGCCGGCTGGCTGGCTGCACAGCCGCTCAGGCTCAGCGCCACCAACAAGAGAACGGCGGCAGCTATAACGCCGCCCCAAAAGCCGCACCAGGCGGCAAGAATATAACGTAGCATAACGTTTACGAGAGGTAAAGGGCGGCTTCGCGGGCACGCCGGGCCACGAGGCCGGGGGCTACCTGCTTGACGCCAGTTTTGGGGTTGGTGACCTTGTTCCACAGCCCGAAGGCGGTTTTAATGGCGGCGGCATTGGTGCTGCCGGCGTTGGCCAGGGCCAGCACGCTCGACTTGTCGAAGCCCCCGGTGCCGATGTTGAAGCACAGCGACACCATGGCGTCAAACTGGTTCTGGGTCACGTCGCGGTGCAGGCGGCCGGCCACGTAGGCGCCGTACTGCCTATCGACGTCGCGCTGGAGCAGCTCGCTGGCCTGGGCCTCGGTGAGCGTGGCCGACGTAAGGTTGGCGTCGGCCTGCGTAATCACGTGGCCGTAGCCGATGGTGGGCTTGCCGGCCGCGCAGTAGTAGAGGCGGGGCATAAACTTCTCCTCGCGCTTGATGAGCGCCAGGCCTACGGCAGAAATTTTCATTGTTCTTCTTTCTCGGCTGCGCGCCGGCGGCGGGCCTGTCGGGCCAGGTTGAAAAAGATGGTGTGCAGGCTGGTGTGCGCGACCTGCTCGTAGGTGCCATAGGTGCCGCGCTCAGCCACGTCGGCCAGCAGCTCCAGTAGCTCGGTGCCGTCGCTCAGGGGCTTGGCAGGCTTGGCGTGGGCCGGCTGCTCCGGCACCACGACTTTCTTGAAAAGCTCGTGGTAGGCCTGGTGCACGAAGCGGTGCGCGGCCAGGTAGTGGTGCAGCACCACGATTTTGACCCCTAGGGGCGCGTCGGCTAGCTCCAGGGCGCGGGCCTCGGCCAGCTTGGCGTTGTAGCGCTCGCGGCGCTGCCCGTCCCACAGCGGGTTGCGCTCCCACTCGGCCAGGTTCTCGCGCAGCGGCCGGCAGAGCGAGGCCACCAGCTGGTCGAGCGCGGCCGGCCGAGGCTTTTGCGGGTGGGCAAACTGGTGGAAGTACACCGTGGCCATCGCGTACTCGACAACGACCGCATCGAGCAGCCTCGGCTCGGGCAGCTGGTAGGTGGTGCCGCGGTGCGTGAACTCGCTCACGCCCTGCGTATCGAGTTCCTTGCGCCAGGCCCAGGCCGTGAGCGTGGCCACGTCCCACAGCTGGTCGTCAGTCAACCCGCGCCACATTTTGCGGGGCACCTTCGGGCACCAGGCCTTCAGCACCCGCAGCCGGGCAGCCAGTGACTCTTCGGCCAGGTGCGGCGCAGCGGCGAAAAACTGCTCGGGTGTTAGCTCGGCCCAGGTTTCGGGCACCTGGTAGGGCCGGTCGTTCAGTCGAAAGGTGCGCATCAGGAAACGGCCGCTACGGGTTCGGAGGTGGGCTCAGGTTCGGGCGCGGCTTCGGTGGCCGGCTGGGGCGTAGGTTCCTCTTCCTCACGCTCAGCGCGCTTGGTGAGGCGGCGGCCCAGCAAGTCGGCCACGTCGGAATCGACCAGGTCAAGCTTGCCCAGCGAAATGATGAGCCGGCGCATGTGCACGATGACGAACGGGGCCAGCACCAGTTGGGCCAGCCACATCAGGCCCGGCTCGTGGGCGGCAAAGCCGTGGGCCAGGGCCAGAATGACGGTGTAGCCGGCCAGGCGTAGCAGCAGCTGGCGCGGGCGCAGGGGCTTGCCCTGCACCAGGTTGTTGGTGAGCACGTCGAGCACCACCAGCACCAGCAGCAGGTAGTAGGTGTAGGCCGGCGTCCAGATGTGGCGCTCGACGAACGACGTGCAGCCGGCCAGGCCTACCGCGACCAGTTCGACAAGTTGCAGGATGCTAAAGCGTTGCATCATACCCAGAAGGAAGGTTTACCGGCGTTGTCGTAGAGTTCCGCCGCTTGCGCGGGTTCTTCGGGGGCGCGCTGCGCATCGAGGTAGTCCACGAGCTTGGCCTGGTAGCGGTCGGCCGTGGCGCTGGCCCGCTGCGAGAGGGCGGATAGCTGCTCGGGGCCGGCTGCCTGGCGCTCGCGCACGGCCTCGTTATCCGAGAGCAGCCGCAGGCTGGTGCCGGTCAGGGCTACGCTCATGCTCAGGATGCCCTGGGCCAGGGCGCGGTGCGCCACCACCGGGCGCACCAGGCTCAGCAGCTTCAGGGCTTCGGTCGAGGGAGCCTCGCCGCTGGCCAAGCCATCCTGCAAGGCCTCTAGCTCCTCCTCGCCCAGCAAGTCGGCTAGCTCCAAGTCCTCGACCTGGCGCAGGGCCGGCAGCAAGGCCAGCCAGAAGCGCCGGCTGTTAGCCGTGGCTACGTAGCGGCCCAGCACTTCGGCCGAGCCGATGAGCAGGCGCTTGCGCGAGCGGTACTCGGCCGAGTCCAGCTCGTCGGCGTAGTCGGCCGCGTGGCGGTCTATCCACCCTAGGGCCAGGTCGAGCAGCTTATCGGCGTTCGAGCTGGCCGCTTCGATGAAGTTGTTGTACACCCACTGGCGCGAGGGGGCCGCGCCCCCGAAGCTGGTTTCAGTCGCGCCGGCGTCGTTGAGCGTCACGGCCAGGATGGGCGCGGCTTCGAGCAGCATGTAGTACGCCAGCGGCCGGCGCAGCTGGTTGCGCAGGGCTACCAGCCGGGCGTCGCCGCCCGTTTCGGGCAGCTCGCCCAGCTGCTGCAACAGCCCCTCCCCGACGACCGGCGCGAGGTGGATGCTCGCGGCCGTTTCGCTGAAGGCGAGCAGGCTGCCGCTGTTTTGCTTGTGCACGGCCGGCAGCAGGGCCTTCAATTCGTCTACAGTTTTGAATAACATGGCGTTACATGGAGGTATTAGCTACCTTCTGCTTGCCGGTCGGATTGTCGGCAATCGTGGTGATGTCGATATCCTCGAAGCCGAAGAAGTGCTGCGGGTTGAAGCCCTGGATTTTGCAGGCGGCCTTGAGCACCGAGAGCAGGATTTTGCGCTTGATGGGCGTGCGCATGGCCACGTGCAGCTGGTAGCTGATGCGCTTCTCGCTGCCCGAGCCGCCGAACTTGCCCCCGGTGTCGATGCCGGCCAGGCTCGGGTCGATGCCGTGCGAGCTGGTGTGGGCGACGTTAGCCTGCTGGTTCACCGACTCGTAGGCCTTGTCGCTCATCTTGTTCTCAATGGGCAGGATTTCCCAGCCTGGCAGGGGCTTACCCATCGCGTCGAGGCCGTACTTGCTCACAAATACCTTGTCAGTATTCTCGACCCCGGCCAGCATCTCGTTCATGTTGGCCATCAGGTCCATTTCGGCCTTTTTCTTGGCTTCAGGCGTGTTGAACTGGTCGAAATACCCCATCGGTATCCGGATGTGGTACTTGAGGTTGTAGCCGTTATCCAGGCCCGACTCGTGGAACTTGGCGATTTTGTTGCTCACCTTCGTCCACTGCCGCGAGCCCCAGTAAGGCGGCAAATCGTAGTACTTCTGGCCCGGCGTCCAGTCGCGGCCGTGCACCAGGCACTCGCCGTACTTGGTGGGGTTCTTCGGGTCGTAGGCGGGCAGAATCTTCGCCTCGTCGGCCCGGAAGTTGGCCCAGTTGTGGTGCAGCGCGTAGCGCTCGGGCCGGGGCTTAGTCGTGACCAGGGCGCGCACCACCGTGGCGTCGAAGCTCTGGATGTCCTCCACGTAGTTTTTGCTGGCCAGGGAGAGCACGCCGAAGCAGTTGGCGAAGGCTTCGAGGTTGAAGGCCAGGCTTTGCATCTTGGCGTCGCCGTCAATGCCCTCGAACCAGTCCTCCATCTCGGTATCGAGCACCGGTTCGAGCACAATCCGGCCGCCCTCAATGCGGCGCGTGAACACGCCGATGCGCGAGCCCAGCACCAAATCGCGCGCGGTGGTGATGAGCTGCGGCTTGAGGTGGTTGCCGTACACCAGCTCCAGCATTTTCTGCGGTTGCAGGTTGTCGGGGCCCCAGGGCGCGATTTTGTAGCCGCCCTGGTTGAGTGGGCTGGCCCCAAAATTCACGTCCTGGGCTTTGTCGCTGCCCGTAAGCTCTACCAAGGCGCGGGCGCCGGGCAGAATCCACAGGCCCCCGTCTAATTCTTTGATGTCCTTCGCCATAAGGGGCCTAGCCGTGCAGGATGCGCCGGTCGTTGTAGTGCGTGAGTAAGCTGATGCGCAGCGCGAACGACTGCTTGGTTTGGCAGTCCACGAGCAGCAGCACGCCCTTTTCCTTCACCCGGTAGTGGAACTTGCCGCTACCGCCCGTCGAACCGCCCGAGCGGCCGGCTTTCTGCACGGCGGCCTTGCTGCCGGGCGTGCCATCGGTTTTGTAGTAGCGCAGCGAGAAGGCCTTAGGGCGGCCCTCGCCGTCGGGCAGCTCTATCTCGGCCAGCACCGTGCGAATGTGAATGAGGGGGCGTTGCATGGCACCCAAATTGCCAGATTCGCGGGCCGGCGAATAGGACGCAACCCGATTATTGTCTGTTTTGACCCGTTGAGCTTGAAAATCAGGCAGAACGCTCGCCAAAAGGGGCAAAAATTATTGTCTGACCCACGCGGCCGTGCGCGCCCTTTAGCATTTGGCAATTGCCAATTGCCACTTTTTGGGGAATATATGAACGGGGGTGCCGGGCATAAAAAAGGCCCTGGCGCTATTGCCAGGGCACTTTTTGGGGTGTGGTGGGTGGCAATTGCCATCGGTGGGGGCTGGCCAGTGGCCAAGCCGTGGCCTACTTGTGGCCAAGCCGTGGCCAGCTAGGCTAGCCGCGGCCGAGGAAGTACACCTGGTAGCTCTCAGTGCTGCCCCCAAACAAGTGGCCGTACTTACGATACACGATGTTATCAAAGCAGTCGCTAAGGTGAGTGGCTCGCTCCTGGTCGATACTACTCTTCTCGCTGTTCTTGTTCTTGGTCCAGTCGGGGTTGATGGGCGACTGCTGGATGGAGATGATGAGGTACTTGCCCTTGTTGCGGTTGATGCGGATAACGGGTAGCCTAGGGTTGTTCTCGGCCAGCAGGCCATTGATGGCGATGTGCTTGAGGCGGTGGTCGGGGTCGAGGCCCTGCACCATGAGCTGCGAGGTCCACCCCCTAGCCGCCAGGCCTTGCTGGATGGTTTGGTAGAAGGTGAGGTTAGCGCCCACCTGCTTGTTGTTACCGTTGCGGTCGCCGTAGATAACGACGTGCTTGGCCTCGTGGCTCTCGTAGGCATCGCAGTACTTAGTGACCAGCGCCTCGAGTACGGTGGTCTCGCTCTGCTTGACCCACAGCGCATCCAGGCAGCGGAACTCCTGGCCGTGCTCCTGGCACACTATCATGGAAGTAAAGCCGGCGTTGAAGTCAAACGACAGTTCTAGGGCGCGGGCTGGGTCGCGGTCGGCATCAATGGCCAGGGTGAGGCCAGTCTTATCGTCGTGGGTGTAGGTGAAGGTTTTCCATACCCCATGCTTCTCTTCGTTGAAGCTAGGGTAGAAGCTGTTGGGTAGTTTGGTGAGGCGCTTATTCATTACCTCCACGTCCCACTCCAGGGGGCTCATGCCGTTGCGCAGGTCGCGCAAGTACTTCTCCCCTAGCACGGTTACGTTGTCATAGGCGGTGCTTTCGAGAAAGAAGTAATCTTCCGGCTCGGTCTTAGCCAGGTCCTCTACCTTAAACACCCACTGGCCAGAAGGCAGCCACGGTACCGACGTGTAATCGCAGAAGGTCTGGTGGTGCGCGTTGCTGAAGCGGTAGATATTGCCGCGAATCATCGGCCGCAGAATCTTATTGACGTGCTCCTCCTTCATCAGGGCCGACTCGTCGATGTGGCCGAAGTCGTAGTTACCACCCCGCGCCAGCTCGGCCCGGTCCATGCTCAGCAGCTGGATGGTGTAGCCATTCAGGAAGCTCACCACGTTCTCGTAGTTGCTGGGGGGCTGGTAGGGCTTAATCCAGTCGGCGGGCGGGCGCTTGCCCTTGACGTAGTGCCCGAAACCGGTTTTCTGGTCGTACTCGCGCAGGCCGTGGGCCTGCCAGGCGTTTTCCATCGCCGGCAGCGTGTTGCTCGACAGCTGGGTGTAGGTGAGGCCCGCCAGAAAGCCCTTGGCCCGAGGCAGGTAATTCATCTCCACCCGCGTTTCGTGGCCTAGCACGGTGGTTTTGCCCGAGCCCCGGCCACCAACGAAGCTGCGGCGCTTCTGCTTGGCCGAGAGAAATTGCCGCTGCTTATCGTTGACGTAAATACGTCGCGGTTTAGAGTTGTTCGAGCTGGCCATCTGCTACCTCTTCAAAATCAATGTCTTCGGTTTGCTCTTGCTCGCGCAGCACGGCCGGGTCGGTCGAAAACTCCATGGGCGCCGGAATCAGGAAGGCCCTAGGGTCAAGCAGGGTCTTTTCGGGCTCGAATAGCCCCAGCAGCTTATCGGCGTTCTCCTGCGCACGAATCGCGGCCCCGATGTCGCCGTTTTTGCGCGCCAGGTTGGCCAGTAGCTTGTAATTCTCGTGCGAGATGGTGCGCTGGCCCTTTTTATCGACTTCCTCAATCGAGCCGTAGAGCGTGACGCTTTCGCGCACGATGGCGTAGAGCTGCGGCTGGCTCAGGTCGTATTCCTTCTCCAGCGTGGCAATGACCTGGTTGCGGCCGAAGCCCAGGCACAGCAGACCGTGAGCTTTGCGGTACTTGGCGAGCATTTCCAGCTCGTCCGGCTTCAAGTCGGCCCCGTCGATGAGGTGGGCGCGGTACTTGTCTAATTTGTCGGGATTACCGAGTTTTTTCATACAAAAGCGGGGTTGCTCCAGTCAAGAAGCAACCCCGCTCAGGGCCTAGGTAGGACGGTATTACGCGGCCTGCTCTAGGGCTTCGACCAGAGGCTTAGGCAGCCGGTACACTACCGCCGCGATGGTGCCGATGCTGGCCGGCTCGTCATCAACGTACTCGGCCGCGAAGATGCCCAGGCCGTGCACCTGGAGCAGAATCTCGCCGGTCGCGTGGTTGAACCAGAAGCAGTAGTAGAAGCCGTGCACGTGGATGGTGCACGCGCCCGAGTAGCCGGCTGGCACCTGGGCATAGCGGGTGAGCCCTACCACGCGCACGGCGTATTCGGGGGCAATGAGGGTCTGGGCGAGGGCCGAGGCGGCGTAATCAATGGCGGCAGTCATGGGGTGAGAAGGGGTTACTTGGTGATGTTGATACTGTAAATTTCTTGATACACAGCGAGATACAGAAACCCGAAAACCTTTATTTTTCGCTGAAAACCAATTATTTATCCACAGTGGGCTACCTTCGCAGTCCACTTTGGGTCGTGAGAAGCCCAACCTGGTGATATTGGGCCCAGCCGGCAATTGCCGGCTGGGTTTTCGCTTAAAAAGGGCAATCGTCATCTGCTTCTTCAGGCAGCTGCATGAGGGCCAGCAGGGTGCTGGCGTAGTGCCAGGTGAGGCGGAAGCCGGCCACTCGTCGAAACTGCTCGGCCAGGCGGTGCCCGTAGCTCTGGGGGCGGTAGGTCTGCGGCCCTAGGGGGTGGGCCACGATGAATTGCCACAACTCATCCGGCTCCAGGGGCGGGCCATCGTGGTCGGCGCTGAGGATATCGGCCTGGCTGTCGAGCGGCAGGCCCTCAGCTGAGGTGTAGCGGCGCAGCAGCTGGGGGGTGAGGTGGTTCACGTCGCCCCACCGGCGCAAGCTGGCCTCGGTGGTCGAGGTAAGCCCACCGGCAATGCGGCCCCAGGCGCTCCCGTCCGGCTGCTCGCCGCCCGCATTCACGTAGGCCCGCAGCAGCGTCATCGGGCAGTCGCATTCGGTGCACAGCCACTCCAGCAGCTGCTCATCGGTCAGCACCTCAGGCGGGGCCGGGCGGCTCAGCGCATCGAGCAGGCGCAGCGGTTCCAATCCGCAGGCCGCGAGTAGCTTGGCGGTCTGCACATTGAAGTGGCGCTGTTGCCCGACTACCGACGCGAAGGCGTAGTAGCCGGGCTCGCTAAGCTCTCGCTTCGCCATCACGCGGGTCTTCTGGTCACCCTTGGGCATTGCCGTCGAGGTCGAATAACCCCGGCTCGGGGCTGCTGATGGCCTGCATCGCCTGGCGCTTGGCCTCCGCTTCGCCCGGCACCTCAGCCAGGTTTTCGAGGTGGCTGCCTTCCTCGAAAAAATGCTTCCAGCCGCGCCCGAGCTTGCGGCCCTTCTCGTTATGCTTGTCGTGCGCAAAGTCGGGTATCTCCAGGTGCACGTGGTCGTGCAGGCGCCACTGCGCAATCAGCATCCAGTCCACCAGGCGCGACTTGGGGGCACGGCACAGCAGCAGCACGGCGTGGGTGAGAAACAGGCGCTCGGGCTGGTTCTTATCTTCCTTCTTAGCCGCTTGCAGCTTGTAGTGCTGGTAAAGGGCCTGCACCTCGCTCACGATGCCGGGCTGGGCCAGGCCCACGTCCTCGCTGGCCATGATGCGCAGCCGCTTCCAGATGTACTCCCCATAGTTGCTGTTGAATAGCTCCACGGCCCAATACATCGCCTCTTCTTCGAGGCCCCGACGGATACACTTTTGCAGGGCGCTTGACACTTCAAAGAAGTCGTAGCCCTTGGCGGTTCTTAACTCGTACTTACTCATAGGGTTAGGGCAAAGGCGTGGCCAGGCCTCCGACCGCAGTGGGCCGGAGGCACAGATACACAGTTAGTTATAAGCTGATTTCTACTAAATCTTAAGGGAATTAGAAGTTTTTAATTACCCTAGGCGCGCTGCATGTAGAACTGGTGCGCGTCGATGTGGCGGCCGATGATGAGGCCGCTGGGCGTGGTTTTCAGCGCCTCGGTGGTGTGGTTGTAGATGTCCCACAGGGTACCGTCGCCGAAGTTGGTTTGCTCCTTTAGCTCGCCCCGGATGATGCGCAGCTGGGCCTCGGTCACTACCGACTCGGAGTAAAACAGCTCCCCGAGGATTTCGTGGATGATGCGCGGGTTTACCTGCACCTCGCGCATTTTGTCGCTGTCCTGCTGAAGCTTGCGGTAGTGCTCTTCGAGGCGGTCGGCCGCTTTGCCCAGCATGATATTCAGCTCCTGCACCACGTTGCCCTGGTGCATTTGCAGGGCCTTGAAGTCGCCGGCGAACATCATGTTCGAGCAGACAATGACGCGGGAGCCGCCGACGACGCCTACCTGCATGCTCTTGTCGTAGCTGTTGCGGAAGCCCAGGCACATATCCTGGTCGCCGTTGTAGCCCTCGACCGTCATGTGGCCGAACATCTGCTGGCCCTTGCGATTCTCCTGGTACCGCTCGTCTTTCACCACCAGGCCGCGCTTATCCAGCTGCTCCTTCACCGAGTTGATGAGGTCGGCGTGGCTCAGGGGCGAGTAGGTGCGGGTGCTGGCCGGCACTTCGGCAGCCAGGATGAGGTCGAGCGTGGGCGAGGTGTAGGCGGGGCGCGGGGCTACGGCCGGCTCAGGCATTATAAATTCCACAACGGGGGCCGGTGCCTCGACTACGGGCGTAGTCTCAACGGCGGCTTCGGTGGGGGCTACCCAGCCGGCGATGCGGCGGGCTTGGCGGCGGGGGGCGGGGGTGGCGGTTAGCGTGCTCATTGTGAGAAGGTTACTTGGTGATTTTGATACTGTAAATTTCCTAATGCGCAGCGATATACGGAAACCCGACAATCCTTTTAACTCATTATTTTTCAATTATTTATCCACGGCCAAAAGGGCAGTAAAAAGCCCCTGGTGGCAGTCACCAGGGGCTTTCTCAATTCAATGCTGCTCTTTAGCTTCTTCAGGTCCTTTGGGTTTAGGTCCTTCGGGCTCTTTGAATAAAGCGACCCAGGCTATAACTCCTTGAACTTGCTCTTTGCCTAATTCTCTTCTAAGGTCGTCGCGCAACGATGAAAGCAAAGGCTCTGGATTAAATAGCTGTAGTTCTACCAAATCCTTGACTAGCTTTTGGATATATTGAATTTGTTTAGCACTACCAAAGAACTGAATATCAGCAACGGCTTTTTGAAAATCTTCATCAACCTCTTTGAGTCGGCCAGCCTTGTAGTAGGGTATCATTTTCGCAAGTGTCCTATATGCTGGTATTAGATAAGTGAGGTGCTGCTCTCTTCTTTTAGCAGCTATCTCTCTCTCTACCGTTAGCTTATGTGTTATAAGCCAACCTATAGCAAGCAAAAATGCACCAGTCAAAGTACCAGCAAGCCCAATAAAAGCGGGAGCGAGTTTTTCTAACATTTGAGCAGACGATTGAAACCAGATAGTTTGTGCAAACTAAGTCAAAACGGCAGTTTCATGGTTTTTTGGAACTGGTGCTTGCGCTTGGCCAGCTTGTTATCGCGCTTCTCCTGAATCACGTCGCCAAAGCAGCGCTTCAGTAGCTCGAAGTCCTGGCGCTCGGCATCGAGGTTGCGGAACTCCGCGAGGCCTCCCTGGCCCACGAACGTATCCTTCTGGATAAAGCCAAACCGCATGTCTTTATAAATCAGGCGGTGGTGGTAGGCATTCAGGCACGATATCCAATAGTCCTCGTTGCAGATGATGGCCGAGTTGTACCAGAGCTTCGAGCCCCGCAGCAAGCCGGTGGCGCACCCCGTCACGTAGCCAGTGAGGTTAATCGGGTTGAGCGACTTGTACATCGTCGGGTTGGGGTTGCTGTTGAAGCCCCAGAGGTAGGCCCCAGCGGCGCGCGCGCAGTAGGCGGCTTCCTGGATGATGGCCAAGGCCCGGCGCTCGTCGATGCTCATCGGCTCGCCGGCCGGCAGGTACATGCGCCGGAAGTCGGTGATGTCGTCATCGAGCATGAGCAGGTTGCCGAAGTGCTGGTACATCCAGTTGCGCTTGTCAGCCAGGCCTACCACACTATCGGGGTGCAGCACCAGCTGCGCGCCCGGATGCGCGGCCCGGTAGCTGGCCGCCTGGCTCTTGGCCACGCACACGATGGCCGAGGGCAGCAGCCCTAGGGTCGCGATGCGGCCGGCCCGCTTGTGCGAGGGAATGACTACTTCAACTTGCATCGCTCGGCAAAGGCTTTGGCGTCAATCACGTGGGTAAGGCCCACTTCCTGGCTCTTGTAGCTCTGGCGCTTATCCACCCCCAGCAGCTCGCGCACGTTGTTGGCGTCGATGTCGTTGCGGCAGATAATCACAAACGACTCGTATTTCTCGCTGAACTCGGCTACGATGGGGTACTCTGGCTCGGCCTTCTTGCCGGCCGCGCCGGCTTCGTCCACCAGGGCGTCCATGGCCGCCAGGCTCAGGCCCACGTCTTCCAGCACGTCGGCGTAGTCGCCGCGCAGCACGTCATCTATCCACTCGCCCTCGCTGATGTTGGAGGCCAGGATGATTTTCTTGCGCACGTCGGCCGGCAGCTCGCGGTCGGGCACCAGCACGTTCACCACATAGGCCGGCCCGTACATGCCCAGCAGCAGGTTGTGGCGCTTGTTGAAGGTCAGCAGCACGTCGGCCGTGTCGAGCGTGGCTGCTTCAAATACCCCCAGCTCGCGCAGCTTCGCTTCCAGCCGGCGGCGCTTCTCCTGGGTAATCTTGCCGAACGGGTTGTTGTCGAGCGGCGTGAGCTGGTCGAGGCGGCGGGTTTCGGGCCGCCAGGTTATAGTCTGCTCCACGTGACGTTGGTTGGTTGTACACGCCGGCGCTCGCGGGTATGCTTGCGTTCCTGGCGGCGATAGTGGTGAATGGTGGCGCGGTGGCCGTGCCGGTAGGAGGTGCAGCTGCCCGACCCTAGGCCGAGCAGCAACACGAATAGTAGCAGCAGGTAGCGCATGACTACTGCGGCGAAGCCAATTGCAGGTCCACGCTGCTCAGCTCGGCTTGCAGCTTCACAATCTTCTCTTCTAGCTCGACCTTCTTGGCGTCGGTCTGGGCCTTTTCCAGTTTGCCCTTGGCCTTGGAGATGTTCGAGCGCAGGTTACCGCGCTGCTGGAGCAGGGCGGCGCGGTCGATGGCCGGGGCGGCAGCAGCCGAGTCAGCGTCCGCAGCTAGGGCAGCCTCCGGAGCGGGCGCGGCTTCAGCAGCAGGCTCGCTGGCGGGCTGCTCAGCGGCAGCCGGCTGCTCAGCCAGGTTGCGGCGCTTCACGGCCAGCGCGTTGTACTGGTCTTGCAGGCTCAGTATCTGCTTCACTACAGCCGGAGCAGCGGCGGGGTCGAGGTCGGCCAGGCTGTTGCTCAGCTGCACGCGCTGGTTGAAGAGGCGACCCATCAGCTCGGTAATGGCGTCCACCTCAGGGAGGGCAGCGTCGGGCACGTCGGCCGGCGCGGGCTGCTCAGTAAATCCCTCCAAGGCAGCAATGATGGGGGCAACAGCAGGCACGACCTGCTTCAGGGCCTCGGCAACTATGTGATTGAGCACCACATGCACATCGTCCATATGGCCGCCACAGCCGGCCTTCACCAGCTCGTAGCGCAGCTTCTCGCGATTGCCGGCCGATTCCTTCCGCAGCAGGTGCGCCACCAGGGCGCGGTTCTTGGAGTGGCGCTGCAACAGCAGCACCCCGGCCTGGTAGTCGGCCGCGTCGCCGGCATCAAGCCAGGCAACAATCTCCCTCAAATCAATTTCATGCATGAATACCTTGGGTTTCAGGGTTAGTGAAACCAAAGGTGCGGCTCGGCCCTAGGGGCTCGTAGGACGGTTTTAGAGCAGCTGGCGGAAGTGCTGCACCACCTCCAGGTGGTCGCTGGTAGCCAGCCACGTGAAGGGCTCCATCTGCTGGTTAACGCGCATCAGCTTCACGTCGCTTTTTTGCAGCCACTCATCGAGCAGGTAGGCCACCGTGCGCACTATCGCCTCGGTGCTTCGCTCATGCTCCAGCAGCTTAGCCAAGGCCTCCAGCATTTTATCATTGCTGCGGCCGGGCAGTGATTCCTCCAATGTATCGAGCAGGCCGGCCGTGGGGTCGAGGCCCTGCACCAGAAATTCGGACAGCGGCTGAAGCGTAGAGAGCCGGAAGCGAAGGTCAGCAGCCATGCAGCACCAGGGAAAGCCAGGAAGTCGCTGCGAACAGTACAGGCACCTAAGCGCCCCTAACGTTGCGGGACTTGCACCCGCACGCTCCCTGGCCGATTCCTCGGCCAAGGGCACTTAGTTCATCCATACTGTTCGCGTGACGAAGGTAGCAACGAAAAAGCCCCGCCTGGTGGGGCGGGGCTTTTTGCTGGTAGTTAGTAGCTAGTAGCTGCTAGTTCTTGCGGCGCGAGCTGGTGGCCGGAGCCTCCTCGGCCGGGGCGGCTTCGGCTACGGCAACGGCCACCGAGGCGGGGGCCACGTCGGCTACGCGCTCGAGCACGTGGGTCTTACCAATCAGCTTCTCGGCCAGGGCATCGTCGATGCGGTCGAGGGGGATGGTGTCGCCTTTGATGTGCAGCGCCTTGATTTTCTCGCAATTAACGAGCCTGAATTTGGTTAGCATTGTGTTGCTAGTGACAGGTGGGGAAATAACCTAGGCTGCGTGCCTAGGCCTTCATCGGGATAGCGGCCGTGTAGTAGAACGGCACGTGGGTAAAGCCTTCGCCCGCGAACTTGAAGTCGGTACCGTTCTTGTCGGTGCCCTTCTTGCCGCTCTTGTAGTCGTAGTCGAACTTCACACCCCGGTTCTTGTCGCCGGCTACGCGGTAGTTGCCGTTGCTGTCGCGGCCGATAACTACGAAGTCGCCGTTGATGGCTTTCTGGATAACGGCGTCGATTTCGGCCGAGCCGCGGGGCACGTAGGTATTTACCTCGTGCGTCATGCTCTGGCTGCCGGCATCACCGCCCGACTTGTGGTTTACTTCGCCCGAGTCCTGGGCAAAACCCCACTGCACGAAGCCCGAGCCGGTTTTGGGCACGAAGGCCGTGCTGATGGTCACGCCATCGGTATCGACCTCAGGGAAGGTCTGGATGTCGCGCCGACGGATAACAAAGAGGTCGGTGAGGCCCCCAGCGTTGGGGCACTCGTCCACCTCAATCGCTTCGATGGGCGTGATAACACAAGCCAGCGAGGCGGGGCCACCGATGCCCAGCAGCACGGTGAGCAGCTGCGGGCCGTGCTCGGGCGATACAGCGTGGGCCAGGGCAATCGCCTGGGTGGGGCAGAGGAACGCTACAGCGGCGACGAGCAGCAGTAGCGCCCCGGCTGCACGGAATAACTTTTTCATAAGTAGGAGTTGGGTGACGGTTTTAGAAGCGGGCGGTGAGAAGCGGGCCAGGTGATTCGGTAAGCCTAGGCCCCGGCAGCCAAGCGGCTACCGGGGCGGGCTACTTAGTTTCCGCTGGGGGCGGGCTCAGCGGCTTCAGCGGCGATGAGGTCGCGGCCGGCCTTCAGCGCGGCGTCGTTCACCCACACGTACTCGGCAATGGCGAAATCCGGCGCGGCCTGGAAGTCAGCCATGATGTCCACGTTGCGGCGGTTCTTCTCGATGATGAACGAGTTGGGGTTGCCACCCAGCGGGCCGGTCATCCACACGATGTTGTTGCGCAGCGTGGTGATGATGCCGCCGGTGCCGGCCAGGCCCGGCTCGGGCACAATCGTAATGTTGGTGCCGTCGAGCGTGGTGTGGCTGAAGCCCTGGTAATCCTGCTTCGTGCCGTAGGTGGCGCGGTAGTCGCGGTTGTAGAACTTAGCCGCGGTGGGCTCCACCAGCATCACCAAATCTTTGTTGATGAGGTGCGAGGGCACCAGGTCGGCAATGCCTTCGAGCTGGTCGATGGCGTTGCTCTGCGTGATGGGCTGGCCGGCGTAAATCTGGCCGGCGGCAATGACGCCCGCCTGGCTCATCAGCGGCAACAGGCCGTTAAACACGCGGTTGGCGGTTTTCTTGTCGGAGTTGTAGACGCCCTTGAATACGGCCTCCAGGTGCATCTCCTCCTTGGCTTTCTCGGCCAGCTTGTCGATGATGTACTGCTGGAACGGCACGTCGTACACGTTGCCCCGGGTGCTCTTGGCGATGCGGCCCATGTAGCTCTTCCACATGGCGTTAATCATGGTGGGCGTGAGCGTGTAGTCGATTTTGCAATCGCGCACCTGGCCAATGCGGTGCTTGAAGCCCACCGTGCCCTTCGGGTCGAAGGTATCCTTGCCGCCCGGCTGGAGCACCGACGACACGAACATCTGGGTTAGGGCCAGTTGGTCCACCACGTCGGGGTACAGCTCCATGTAAGCCAGGAAGCTCTGGTCCGTGATGAGGATGGTGGTGAGCAGGTTGCCCGCCTCGCGCAGCGTATAGCTGGCAATCTTGGGCCCGAGGCCCGAAAAGTCTACTGCTGGTGCTGCCATGCTAGTTATGCCGGAAAGCTTTAGCTAAAGATGAATAAATGAGATACTTGCGAGGCCGGGCTTATTTGTCGCCTACCCGGCGCTTGGTGTTGGCGATGGCCGAGGCAGCCATTTTTTCCCAGGGCTCCTGCGCTTCAGCACCACCATCGAGCTTGTTGGAGTCATCCTCCTCGCGCTCGTCGACGGCGGCCTGGTTTTTCTTCCACTTTTCGAGAGTGGCAGTTTTTTCCTGCTCGGCCTTCAGGTCGGTGTCGGCCTTGGCCTTGGCGTCCTGAGCGGTTTTGAGGTCGGCGGCAGCCTGCTGAGCTTTGAGCTCGGCGGCGGATTTCTCCTGCTCGAGCTGGGCGATTTTATCGTCAGCGGCTTGCAGGTGGGCCTCGGTTACGGGGTCGGAGCCAGACTTCAGGCCGAGGAAGCCTAGGATGTTGGCGAACTTGTTTGCCATGCGGAATTAAAGTTTTGGGTAAAAAGGGAAGCAGTTGAATTGCGCCCCTGACCCGATTGGGCCAGCTGGGCGGCGTGGTTGACGGCATCTTGCAGCGAGCCGATGGCATCGACCAGGCCATGCTTAAGGGCGTCGGAGCCCTTGTAGACCTTGCCGGTAAACACGTCCTCTTTGGTCGAGAGCTTGCCGGCGCGGCCCTTCTCCACGGCCCCGATGAAGGTTTCGCCAATCTGGTCGAGGTCGGCCTGCACGGCGGCGCGCACGTCGTCGCTCAGCGGCTCCACTGGGTTCAAGCGGGCCTTGTCTTTGGCGCGGCTCGAGCGCAGAATCTCGACTTTGATGCCCTGCTTTTCCAGGAAGTCGGTCTGGTTGATGCTCATGCACAGCACCCCGAGGCTGCCAGCGTAGCCGGTCGAGGCCGAGTTGATGTAGATGGTGCTGGCCTGCGAGGCAATCCAGTAGGCGGCCGAGGCCCCTAGGCCATCGATGTACGCCACGACGGGTTTCTGGCTCAGGGCCACGGCCTGGGCAAACTCTTCGGTACCATCTACCTGCCCACCGGGCGAGTCGATATCGAGCACGACGGCCGAGATTTCGGGGTCGCGGTTGGCGGCTTGCAGGTGGGCCACCAGGTCCTTGGTACCCAGTGAGCAGTAGCCACCGCGCTTCTGCACCGTGCCCTGCACCGGGATGATGGCCACCTTCGAGCCACCGGTGTTGCCGGTACTGGCGCCACCGCTACGGCCGGCCAGCACGCCGGCGATGCCCGTAGCCAGGTTCAGGGCGTGGCCCTCGGGCTGCACCTGGGCGCCAACCAGCTGCTCACCCGACTGGGCCACCCACATCGTGGGGTAACCGTCGGCCATGTGCGAGTACTGGCGCGGCTTGGTTTCGCTGGCATCGAGCGCCGGCAGGCCCTCAGCCAGGCGGGCCAGGATGGCTGATTTAGCGTGGTTGTAGTACTTGGCTTCTAGGGCCCAGGCCGAGCTGGTAAGTAGGTCGTACATAAGTAAGCCACCTGGTGGGGCGGCTTACAATGATTGCCTTTTACCGGAAGTAGAGATAGGACGGATTTGCAGGCAGCAAAAAGCCCCGCCGGGTGGGGCGAGGCTTTCAGTACTGTAGGTAGCTACTTCAACTTCATCCAGCGTCGGGAGCGCTGGCGCCGCAGGTTCTTGCGGGCATAAATCGCGCCCCATATCCAGCCGATGATTGTAGGCTGTAGTAGCAAAAACAACACGCCCTGCCATTTGCGGCGGTTGTTGAGCAGCGAGAGACCTGGCAAGAGGGTAGCGAGTAGCATGACGCTAACTTAGTCTGGTTAAGCTCACATACTCTACGACAGCTGTACCCGAGCCATTCACGCTAACCGCGAAAATGGCCTCGCCGCCGGGGCTAGTAAACGTCTGTGAGTAAGTGCCTGGTGTAGCACCAGTGCTGGCATTGCCGTAAGTGGTGTTAATCTGCGCGTTGCCAGGGCCGGATACCTGCGCGTTGCCGCTACTAATGCTGTTAAGCTTCATTTCCAGCTTGTACACGGCATTGGCAATCAGCGTCACCTTCTGCAGCAGCCAATTGCCAGCATCTACCGTGCCTACGCCATTGGCAATGCTGGCATTGCCGCCTGCCTGGTAGTAGGGCGGGCCGCCGATAGGTTGAGCTGATATCCAGCCCTGGCTGCTGTCAGTGACTACGGGGTCAGTAAACTCCGAATTTTGCAATACACTGACTGCCGGCGTAGTACCTCCACTGCTCGCACCGGGGTTCAGCACAACGCCAGCGTTCAGGAAGGTCGCCGTACCCAGCGCGGTGCCAGTGGGCCAGTTGACATTGTCGGTGGACGGGCCGCCCCCGCCCCCGACGAGCAGGCGCACGTTGGCTAGGTTGAATGGCGCACTTGAGGTAATGCCAAAAGGATTCGTCCACGTCACGCCATCGGCTGACACCTGCACCACTACCTTACTGCCATCGCCAAGGAAGCGAAGCCACTTGTGCGCCGTGGCATTATAGGCAATTTTGGCTATCTCTACGTAGCGAGGACCCAGGAAAACCAGGCTGCCGTTGCCAATTGCCAGCTCATAGCCGTCATAGAGGCCCTGCGTGCTACCGTCCGGGTAGAAGCCAATGTACTGGCCGGATTCGGGGCGAGTAACGAAGAGCGTGCCGATTTGGGTTTGGAACGCGTACTTAGTCAGGTCGTAGGGTAAGGCACTGGTAACGCCTGTTTGCTGGCCAGGCCCTACCTGCGCAGTAATTTTCAGCGCGTCATTTACGATAGCTACAGTTGCCCCGCTCGGGTTGCCACCTGCGATACCAGATACCCAGCGCTGGTTGAGAATGTTGCCGGGAAAGTTATCGCTGAACAGGTTCGGGTCAACGTTATTGAGACTCGCCCAGATATAGTTTTCTATGGAGGCGTGCTGCACTGTGCCTGGGTGGATGCCGGCGCCATCGTTGGGGTCTCCGGCCCTACTGGGGCCAGGGATACCAGCAAATGCGGGCGGGCCAGCAAACTGCTTGGCCCAGCTGCGTGCACTTACCACGTCTGCGATTGCCGAGCGCATTGGCGCTAGGCGGCTCTCGAAGTCGCGCGTAGTGAACGGCGTTATAATGACCTGCTTAGCCGCGGCGTTCTGCATGTGCATATCATCGAGCAGGTTCCCGTAGGCGGTACCGTAGTCAGCAGGTAACGTGTTGAGGCGTCCAGCATCATTCGCCCCGTAAATGAAGATATTGGTGACATTGGCTGCAGACGAGGCAAACTGAGCGCGGTAGCTTGCCTTGTCTGGCGCCTGTGATACTGGCGTTTGCTGGCCGTAACCAACAGCACCATACAACTCGCTCAGCGAAGCGCCCGCAATGCTGTTGACCAGCACCCGAGCAATACCCCGCAAGCGCACGCGCAGGCGCAGCGGCCAAGGGTCCACCCACATGTTAGCTGTGAGCCCCGAGGCGATGGAGTCCTCGCCGATGAAGTAGTCGGAATCGTAGGTAGGGAAGGTCGTAACAAAGGATACAGACGCATTAGCGCGGAGCTTGAGCAGCACCGTGCTGATGATGTTTTGCGTGCCCGCCCCGTTGCGCGAAGGCGCTGGTATCATCACCCGCACGCGCTTGCTGCCACTACCCGTAATGCCGGTGAGGCCTATCCAGATAGGAGTAGGCCCAGCCGTTGAGGAGCCGCCAAACTGCGCGTTTTGACTGAAGGTGCCCGGCAGGCCGATATTATCCGGAGTCCCGACAAACACCCCGAAGCTCGCCTGGTCGGCGTAGCCAACAGCCCCCAGCTCGGTGATGCCTTGCAGGTCGAGCTGCGTGGCAAAGGTGTCGAACTCAATGTATGCAAACGTGTTGCGCAGCTTACCGCCCAAATAATCTACGTTCAGCGTATTGCATTGCCAGGCGGCCTCTGGAATATCGATGACCGTGAGGGCATTATTGACCTGCACCGTGTAGTTGACCGCAGCCGACGCGCCGCTGTCAGTGGTCACCACTAGCGGACCAGTGGTGGCGGCGCTAGGAATGACAATTACGATAAGATTGGCAGCCCAACTTCTGACCTGCGCGATGATTCCATTTATTGTCACCGACCCGTTGCCTTGATTTGGGCCGAAGTTATTACCCGCAATGGTCACATCACTTCCAACGGCACCTCCTGAGGGGGACGCGCTGGTGATACTGGGGGTAGTCGATGCCTGCGCTGCTACAGCTACAGCATTCGAGAGCCCACTGGCGCCAACCATATCATAGACCCGGGCCGTAAAGCTGTGGGCACCGGCGGTAAGGTTGCGCTGCACGGTGTGAGGGCTGGCATTGGTTTCGGTGAACTTGACCCCGTTATCGTAGTAGTCTATCCGCTTGATGTCGCTGGCCCCGTCAGCATCCTGCGGGGCTGCGTTGAGCACGACTGGGTCACCTATATCCAGCGTTTGCCCGGCCTGGGGGCTGCTGAGCGACACGGTGGGCGCATTGTTAGTCGGGGCAGTAGTGGCCAGCGTGAAGGCATCCGAATACACCGTATCGGATTGCAAGCGGTTAGCTGCCGCGTCCGCCACCACGTAGGCGTAGAGGCGGCCAGCGATGTTGCCTGGCGAGCAAATAGAGTTGCTACCTAGCGCCTGCGGGCCCTGCCCTTCTACGCCCCACTGCACCTCAGTATAGGCATAGTTCGAGCTGAGCGAAACCACGTTATTCACGTCGTCAATTGCTCCGAACCTAGGGGCCGTAGCTTTGGTGGCGGTGGAAACGGGCGTAGCTGAACCGGTAAAGGCTTCCCCATTGGTGAGAACCGCTCCATCCGGCCGGCTACCGCTACCGGCCACGAATACGGCCAAGTTGTTCTTGGGTACGCCAGGCCCTACCTTGATGACGATGCGGCCGGCTTGCATGTAGCTGTTGGTCGCATCCAGAAAAACCGGGCCGGTCACGCCGGGCAACCCACTGACCTTGTATTGCGCAGCAGCTGGGAATAGCGGGTTAGCCAGGAACGAGAACAGCTTAGCTACGTCATCCACCTGTCCATCAGTGGGCGCGTCTGGCGCCACAGCCTTCTGGCTGCCCAGAATGCCTTTAATTACCCAGGCCCACGCGCCATCCGGCCCGTCCTCGCTGCTGAAGGCGGGGTGCAGGCCGTATTGGTTGAGGGCAATATTGGGATTGCCGAGCAAAGCGCGCTGCTGCGCGGCGCTGGCGGCGGTGAGCAGCCGGCGACCGGCCGGGGTAGCGTCGGTAATCGAGTCAGCCGTAATAGTCACGGCCGGGCCAGTGAACGAGGCCACTTGCCGCCAATTCGCCCCGTTTACGGGGTCGGCCGCGGCCGAGAAGCTGCGCCGCGCCTCCCACAGGCCGCCCATGGTCACGTACCAGTTGCCACCGGTAACGGCCATCGGTAGCACCAGCTCGGTAAGCCCCTTGCCGGCAATTGCCGCCGCGAGCGCGGCCTGCACGAAGCCGGTACTGGCCACCTGATTCGTGTTGGTGCCGGCCGCAGCCGTGGGCACCTCAGGGGCGCCGCTGAACTTGGGGCTGGCCAGCTGGGCATAGTTTGCCAGCTGGAGCAGGTTGACCTTGGCCTGCACCAGCTGCGTGAGCACCTCGCGCACCTCGGCCGGGGTGATATCCTCACTCGCGTTGTCTTGCAGGCGGTCACCAATGAGTTGGAGCAGCTGCGAATCGGTAAGTGCCATTTAATGAAAGCCGAAGCTGAAGCCGGCCGAGAAGGCGCGGCGGGTGGGGGCCGGACCCTGCACCAGGCCCATCAGGTAGAAGGGGGCGCGCGCGGGCGTGAGGCCGGAAAAGGAAAGGGGGTAGCCGTTGCGGTCGCCGGGCCGCTTGCCGGTATCGAGGTCAGCGGCGAAGCGCAGTGGGTAGTCGGGCGTGCCCACGAGCTTGACCTGGCCGTTGTTATCAGCGTAGGCGGCCACGACGTAGCGCACCTGCTGAAGCCGGGCGATGCCCTCGGCCAGGTCGGGCGCGTCGCGCAGTACCTGCAGCTCCAGCAGCGGCTTGTAGAAGTCGCCCTGGGCGTCGTCGGCCTCGGGCTCGCGGAAGCCGGCCGAGTCGGGCTGAAACCAGATGTCGGCGTAGTTCTGCGGGTCGCGCAGGGTGATGGCCTCGGTGAGCTGCACCTGACCGGGCTGGTAGCTGGCCGGCAGCACCACGTTCGAGGCCGGCCACACGCGCAGGGCGCGCAGCCCGCCCACGTTGGGGCAATCGTTGGGCGGTAAGGGCAGCAGCGGCAGCATCTTACTGAATGGTCAGCGTGATGCTGGGGGCGTCCAGCAGGCGGTGCATGAGCCCCTCGAAGGCGGGCGGGCAGTTGTAGATGCGCTGGTTATTGGGCATCTTCGACATGCCCACCAGGATGCAGCCCCGCGAATCCTCCGGGCCGTTGCCCTTGTGGAGGAGAATGCCGCGGGCGGCGAGCTTGCCGCCGAGGCGCGGGGTGAGGTAGCCAAAGCGCGGGCTCTTGACCAGCGTCACCGGGTAGGTGCCGGCCGGGATGGCCGTTTCGTCCTTCACGTACACGCCGGCGGGCCGCACTGGGTCTTCCATCGTGTAGCAGAAGAATTCGCCGTTCACGTACAGCGCCCCTAGGGTGCCCGTCGCAAACGAGGGCTGGCGCTTAACTACTAGTTTTATCGTCATGCCGCCAAAAAGCAGCTTTCGCCTACCAGGTAGTAGGCCGCTTGCCGGCTGGCTCTAAGCGCGGCAATTGCCACCCACCCTAGGGCCTCGGCCGGGGCGCGGCTGGTAACTCCCTAGGGCCTCCCCTACCCCACCGGGGCCGGCCCGGTAGGCGCTGGGGAGGAACTGGCAAATTCTGGGGACAAACTGGCAACTTTATTTTTTAACCCGAGGCCCCTTTTTCGCGTAATTTCCGGCCCCTTTTTTCAGACCCGAACGACCTCCAGCGTGGCAACTTTTCGCAGGGGCACGGTGGCCACGAGCTTGCGCGGCAGCACGCGCACCCCGTCGAGCAGCAGCGGGCGGCTCAGGTCGAGCCGGGCCAGGTCGAGGCTGGTCAGCAGCAGCGGCTGGGTATAGGCGGCGGCGCGCAGCTTGACTTGCAGCCAGGCGCTGAGCAGGCGCGGGTAGGTGCCGGCCTCGCCGTGCAGGCGGGTGCTGAACTGACCGCTGGCGCTCAGGTGTGACAGCTGCGGGTAGCGGCTGACCTTATCGCTGGCCAGCTGCAAGCCGTTGTAGAATAAGAGGCGCAGCGCGTCCGGCCGCTTTACCTCTTCCTGGCTGGCCAGGTACGGGGGCTGCGAGAGCGCCGGCAGCACCATGGTCACGGCCGGGTCGGTAATTACCAGGCCAGTCGTGGCCACCTGCTGGGTGTAGGTCAGGTGCTGGGCCTGCTCGCTGCCGCCGCCTTCCACCTCAATCGGCGGCAGCGCCGGCACGAGCACCGCCCAGGTGAGGGGCACGTGCACGCCATCGGGTGAGGGGCCGAGCATGCAGCTATAGTAAGTATCCTCGGCCTGCACGAGGCGCACCTGCCCCTCACGCGGGTTTTCCTTGCCCACGTCGGCCGAGGCGGGTAGGTCGGCAACGCTCATGACGGGCGGCAGCAGCACGTCCACGGCCGGCTGCTTGCTGACGTATTCCTTCGTCAGGGCATCGTCGCTGTCCACGTGGGCGATGAGCGTGAGGCCCTGGGGCTGCTCGAAGCTGACCGTGGGCAGGCCGGCGCGCAAGCGCGTGAGGTCGGCGGCCGGCTCAACGGGTGATACCCGCTCCACTAGGTAGGTGGTGCGCATGCGGCGCGTCAGGGGGTCTTGGTAGAGCACGATGCCTAGGTCTTGGCGCAGGGCGGCCAGTAGCTCCGCTACGGTGCACGCCGGCACTACGTCCGCCAGGCTAAAGCGCAGGGTCTGGGCGTCGCCGCGGTCGAGCAGCTGCGCGCTCGTCACCAGCACCAGGTCGCCTAGCTCGCCGGGCAGCAGTTCGGCGTCGTCCACGTCGAGGCCGCTCTCCTGGCAAATAGCGTGCAGCACGTAGCGCAGCCGCGGAAACGGGCACATGGGCGGCAGCGGCGCGTAGGGGGTAGGCACCGTGCCACCGCCCACTTGCAGGTCCACGTTGTAGCGAAAGCTCCCCCCGGCCGGCATGCCCAGCAAGGCCGTGGGGCTCACAAACCAGGGATTCACGCCGGCCGTGGGAAACATCAGCGGGTCGGCAGTAGTGGTGGCGTCCTCAATGCGCAGGGGCGCAAACACGTAGTCGTAGCCGCTGGCGTCAGCCGCGACTTGATTAGCATGGGCCGTGAGGCCCGGCATGAGCAGGCCGGCTAAGCCCGCCACCGGCACCCAGCGCGGCACCTCACGCAAGCCGCCAAGGGCAAACGAGCTCAGCTGCCGGCCGCTGAGGTTGGCACCGCTCAGCCCGTTTTGCAGGCTGACGGTATACTGCTTAGGGCTCGCGGCCGTCACGCGCTGGGCGCCCACGAGCAGCGGCAGCCCGTCGTCGGCTAGCTCGGCGGGCAACGACGCGCCTGCCTCCCCGGCGCGGTCGAGCCGCTCGGGGTAGCCGTAGAGCAGCCCGTTTTCGGGCGCCGGTACCGGGAAGGAGTAGCTGAACTCGCCCTTGATTACGTCCTCGTCGAACAGGGCCGAGTGGTACTCCAGCTGCACGCTGGCATTGCGCCCTAGCTGCACTGGCCGGCCAGCGCTGGTTAACTCAAGCATAAACGTCGGGGGCGTAGGCGGTGGGCGCGTAGGCGTAGTCGAAGTCGAGCAGCAGCCCGCGCAGGCCGGGCTCATCGCCGTAGGGCTGGAGCGTGCGCTTGGGCCAGTCGAGGGGCCGCAGCTGCTCGCCCACCTGCTGCCACAGCTCGCGGGCCAGTATCAGCTCCTGGGCCCACAGCAGCTCGGCCGGGCTGAGCCAGCCGGTGGCCAGCTTGAGCTTGCGGCCAGCCGAGAGGTCGCTGAGCTGGCTATCGGCTAAGGGAGCCTGGCTAATGGTCGGCACTCCTAGGCCCACCAGGTCCACGCTGGCCGCGCTGGCTTCCAGCGTCACGTCGAGGCGGCCCTGGCAGCGCAGCGTGTCGAGGCCCCCGAGCGAGTTGGTGAACTGCACGAAGCGGGTGCGGTCGGTGGCCACCACGTAGCGGTAGCTAGCCAGCTGGCTGACGACCCGACCACTGGCGGTTTCCACCTGCACGGTCTGGGTGGCGTAGCCGGCGCGCGTCAGCAGCGGGATGGCCAGCACGCGGCAGGCCCAGCCGCCGGCGGGCGTGGCCACGGCCTCGGCCTCGCTCACGCCAACGCCAACCGCTGGCAGGTAGCGGCGGCGCACCTGCAGCTGCTCGCCGGCCAGGCCTGGCTCGCACACGAAGAACAGCCAGTCGGGCTGCCCTACCACAACGGCCTTAGCCTGCCCACCGGCCAGGCCACCGGGGCCGGCTGGCTGCCAGCTCAGGAAGGGCGGGGCGCCGAAGGTGCCAGCCAGGCGCTCGGCAAAGTAGTCGAGCGCCTGCCACTCAGCCGGCAGCCCGCCGCGCAGGGCCGTGCGCAGCATGCTCACCCCTAGGGTGGGCACCGCGCCGGCCGCGGGGGCCAGCACGCTGGTGCGCACGTAGTAGTTGGTGAGTTGGCTCTGGCACACCTGCGTTAGCTGGCCGCTCGGTGCCCCTGCGGGTGGCACGAAGGCGCTGAGCAGTGGGCGCAGCAGCGTATCGAGGCGGAAGCTCACGGCTCCCAGGGCACTGGCTTGCTTACGCAGGCCGAGCACCAGGGCGAAGTCGCCCCGGCCCTGGGCGCTCTCGGCCCACAGCTCCACGTCCACTAGCGCGCCGGCCGGCAGGCCAGTGAGCGGAAAGTACAGGGGCTGGTTCACGAAGTCGAGGCCGGCCGGGGGGCCGCTGGGGGCGGGCGGCAACGGGGGGGCCACCACAGCCGGGGCGACGTAGGTAGTAATCTCCCGGGTGCAGCCGGCCAGGCCATCATCGCGCAGGCGCAACGTGTGCTGGCCACTGGCCACGTCATTAAACAGCGGGCTGGTTTGCTCAGCACCACCGTCCAGGCTGTAGTACGCCACGCCGTTGCTCGTGCCGGTGTAGCTCACCGTCAGGCGCACTTTGCCGGCCACGGTGGATTGCGCCACGTTGGCGGTGCCCAGGTCACAGGTCAGCGGCGGCGTCCAGCCGCACATGCCGCTATTGGCCTCATACGCCTCATTGACTACGTTACCGCCGCCGTACACCCAGCTGCGGCACCCCAGGTCGGCGTCGCACTCGAAGTAGAGCAGCGTGCCGGCATACGAGTTAACGTCGGCCGGCTTGGGGTCGAGGTAAGCGGCTGGCCGTGACTCGGTGCGGTCGTAGATGGTTTTCGAGTCGGTGTCGAAGAACAGACCCCTGCCGATGATGTTGGCCCCGCCCCCACCGTCGCCAATCTTTTCGTAGGTAACGCGAACTGGAACGAAGCTCATAGCCAGCGGGTAGCATCAAAGGTGAGCGGAAGGAAGTCGCCTAGCCCGAACTCGTAGCGCCAGCCGATTTCGCCGGCGACGCTCAGCGTGGCCACTGGCTCCAGCGGCCGGTCGGTCAGGTCGAAGGTGTGCTTGCGCAGCTTCTTATCGCGCCGCAGGTAGCTGAGCACGTCCAGGGCCAGCGCCTCGGCTTGTATCCAGGCGGCGTCCTGGGCGTCGTAGTCGTTGGTGGGGGCACTCAGGAGCACGACGAACGCGCCCTGGCGGGTGCCGAAGGGAGCGGTACCGTCCTTGTCGGTGAGCACCATGGTCGGCGTTTCGAGCCAGAGCAGCGGGTAGGTGAAGTCCGAGCGCGAGCCGGAAATAATGCGCCCGGCCGCGCCGTGCACGAAGCTGCCCTTCAGCTCCACGTGCTCACTCGCCAGCTGCTTGAAGTAGTCGATATAGGTCTTGAGCGTATTGGCCATACCCAAAGGTGCAGCCCGGCCCTAGGGCCGATTAGGACGCCAACGCGAAGTCGGAAAACAGCTCCTCGCGGCCGGCCGGCTCGTAGAGCATGCGGTAGTGGCCGTTGTCTTTCAGCACCTTATCCTTGTAGTCGCGGTAGCACTTGCGCAGCACCTCCAGGTCGGCTTCTGAGGGGTCAATCTCATAGAGCTTGCAAAACGAGCGCAGCGCGGCCCGCTCGTTGCCGGTGGCCGCTACCTGCGCCTTCACCCACATAATCATCTGCTGCTGAAACAGCTTCTCGAACATGGCCCCGATTTGGCGGGCCGACTCGGCCGAGAGCGTGTAGTGCTTCAGGGCCGTGGGCAGCGTCAGCTCGAACACCGCTCCTTCGGGACGCTCCGGGCGGCGCAGCTGGCGGAAGGGAAACTTCTCGATTTTCATTTGCACCACCCGCCCCATGAACGTGTTTTGGTGGACGGCGTAGGGCTGCTGGCCCCCAAATTCAAGCAGCAGAAACTGCCGCACGTAGGAACGGACGGGAATAGCGAAAACGGGTAGTTTGCTCACAAAAGATGCGCGTAAGGATATCCTCGATAAAGGTCCAGCTTTTTACAGCCTGTTTTTGGACTAAACCGGGGCTGACGGCACTTGCATTAAAGCCTTTATTTTTAGTACCGTATTGTTTGCGCAGCCCGCAAGCCTAGCAATTTCGCGCACGGAGTGCCCTTCAAGCAAATATTTAACGACTTTGGGGTACTTTTTCTTTAGTTTCTCTTCATCCAGTTTCGTGCCAGTCGGCCGGCCCTTCTGCTTACCCTCGGCATAGGCTTTTTCCTGACCCGACTTGATGCGGTGGCCCAGCCGCTCGGTTTCCATCTCGTCCACTTCCATGAGCACCGTCATGATGAGCCGGGCGATGGGGTTCGGCTTGCCGGTGTCGAGCAGGTAATCCAGCTGGATGTTGAGGGCAAATACCGATACGCCGAGGTCGGCCAGCTCCTCCACGACCTGGCGCGTTTCGCGGGCGCGGCGACCTAGGCGGCTTAGCTCCGTTACCAGCACCTTCTTGACTTGGCCGCTGCGGGCCAGGGCTAGCAGCTCATCGAGGTCGGGGCGCTTGGCCCGGGAGCGGCGCGAGCCACTAAGCTTCTCCGCGATGGTGGCCACCACCTGGTAGCCGGCGCGGTCGGCGTGGCGCTGGAGGTCGCGCAGCTGCCGGCCGAAGTCCTGGGCCTCGCTGCTCACGCGGGCAAAGAGGGCAACGGGAACGGGTTGGTGTGTCATATTAACCAGGTGGTTTTCGTGCGACGATTTGGCGACGAGAAAAACGGCACCAGCGGCACCGTTTTCGGGGTCGTTTTTCGGAATACTTTTTTTGAGACAGTTCAGCGTTTAAAGGAGGCGTACAGACCACGGAGAGTAGCCAGCGTATCGTCAAGGCTAAGGCAGGTAAAAATCAAAGCTTGGGGCTGAGCACCGTGAGCCCTGCAAAACAGGTTTGTCAACTGAACTATCTCGGCTTCGCTGTCGCCTTCAGAGCGGGCGGCATCAAACAGTCCTTGCAACTCCCAGCCGTCCTTAGGCCGCATCTCGGCTGGCATGGGCAGCTGGTTGGTAAATACCGTAAACTGTGGACCGGCCAGGTAGTAAGTGTTTCCCACCCGCGCGCACTGCGTCATCATAAAGGAGGGATTTTTCGGGTCGTACATCGTGACGTACTTGCCAGGCTGCAACTCGGTCAGCAGCTGGCGGGCGGTTTTCGTGTTGGGGTTGGGGGGTAGCATTGGCTAGCGGGTAAAATCAATGTACTGTTCGAGGTTGAGGCTGGCCCGTTGGATTTCGCCCCAAGCCAGGCCGGCCGGTGGGGCAACGTCCAGGATGCGCCGCAGCGCCGCTACCTCGTCGTAGCGCAGGGTGAGCTTCCAGGGCTTCTTGGGCCTAGGGCCGATGTGGTGCTGTTCGCGGTACTGACGACCGTGCAGCCGGCCGCGCACTTTATAGAGGGGGCCGAAGCTCAAGACCATCGTGCCTGAGGGGCGAGCCTCAGGCTCCAGCTGCTGGCACATCACAAACTCGATGGCGTTGGCTAGCTGGCCAGCCTCGCCCCAGTGCAGGTGGATGAGCTGGTCGAGGTGCGGCAGCCTCATTCAAACTTTACCCCGCAGTAGGGGCAGTAAGAGTGAAAAAAGGGCACTTTCCGCTTCTTGGCGTTACCCAGCGAACCATCTTTCTTCTTAGGCTGCACCGATACTTCGACTTCATCAAAGCTGGCAGCTACTAGCTTATTGCCCTGCTTGATGATGCCCATGTTAACTACGTGACCTTCGTTGCCAACTTCGACCTTATGAGCACAGCTCTCTTTGAGGAAGATGACAGCAGCAGCTTCGATTTCTTTGCGGCAGTTACACATAATCAGGTTCTTCAGAAATGATTGGAGGATTGGTAAGCACTACTTTGGGCGAGTGGAAGCCAGCCCATTCGAGAATCTTGTACTCGCGGCCACTGGTGCGCTCGCAGAGGCGGTAGTAGGCCAGCTGGTCGCCTAGGCGGTTGCGCAGCACCTTCAGAAATTCGAGGCCGGTGGCGTCGTTGGTCCACGAGTAGAAGGTGCACTGGCGCTGTTTGCCATCGGCCCGGCGCGAGTAGCGGGCGCGTTCGTTGAACACCACCCACAGCCAGTACTGGGCGTTCTTGCTTTGCTGGCTGGGCTCGGCACCCGCTGCCGGCAGCGGCTTCGTGGGCGGGGTCTTGGTGAGCCAGTCGTTCACGTCCTTGAAGCCGCGGTACAGCTCGTTATGGGCCTGCACCTTGGCCCGGGTGAGCACCTGGCGCATGAGGTGCAGGGCGCGTAGGCCAGCCTGGTCATTATCGAGGTAGCTATGGACTACCTGAGCTTCCTGCAGCGTGGGTAGGGCCTCGGCCAGCAGGTTTACCGAGTTGAGCACCAGCACCGTTTCATCGAAATAGGTCAGGTTGTAATGCGTCAGGGCCGAGAGGTAATCGAGAAAGCCTTCGAATACACGCACCTCGTCGCGCTTCTGGCCCGGCAGCCAGGTGAGGCCCTTGCCGCCGATAACGCCCTGGAAGCGCTCGCTGCGCACCTCCCAGCCGGCAGACGTTTTCCAGCCGAGGCCGAAGTAGGGCTGCATCCGGGTGCTGCCGGCAGTGCGGTAGAAAATCTGCTGCAAGTGGGCCTGGGTGCGGTTGCTGCGCTGCACCAGGCTCCAGTTGATGCCACGCTTAGCCAGGTACTCCAGCAGCGGCTTCCAGGTCAGCGGCTCGGTGCGTACATCGGTGAAGCTGGTCTTGCCGCTGCGGTAGGTATCGCCCCGAGCGGCTGAGGGCAGGGCCAGCTCGGTCGGTGTGGCCAGGTCAGCGGCCCAGCTGCGGAGCGTGAGCCGGGCCAGGGGCAGGTCGAAGCCAGTGAGGCGCATCACCAGGTCGAGCACGTCACCACCGGCGACCTTTTTGCCGGGGGCCGGGGCTTCGCCAAAGTCAGCCCAGACGTTTTTCGGCTCGCTTACCACGAAGGAAGCGGTTTTCTCTTCGCGCAGGGGCGAGAGGTAGTAGAAGTTGCCGCCAGCGGCTGAGCCGACGGGCGCGTGACCCAGCTTAGCCAGCAGCGCCAGCAGCGGCACCGCCTTGTCGGCCTTGTGGGCAGCCTGGGGGGAGAGGGAAGTACGGGGGGCCATCAGGCGGTTTTTTTGAAATTTTGGGAAAAAGCGACCCCTACCCACGGCCCTAGGGGCGGTGGGGGGATGCCGGCGGCGGCCGGCGCGGCCCGAACCTTCCTTTTTTTTTTCAGCTAGCCCAGGTTATCAACACCAGTAGCTGTGGGAAAACAAGCGTCGAAACAACCGTTCCTATGCTTCATAACCTTTATGATAGAACCTATCCTATAAAGGCCGGCAAAATGCCCGACATGAGTTTTTTAAGAAGGTCGGGGGGGAGTTTTCAACATTTTTGCGGGGCTGGGGGCCGCGGCGAGCAGGCTGGCCAGGCCTTCGGCTGGGGTCACGGTGGGCTGGGGCACGACGGGGCCGGCCAGCATCAGTTGGGCCTCAGCGGCGGAGGCGTCGAACACGATGAGCAGCGGATTGAGCAGCAGCTGCAGCCCGCCCTTGATTTGCTGCTTGCCGCGCAGAAACCCGTACTCGATAAGCGCCTGCACGTGCCGGTAAGCAGTCTTAGGGTCGCGGTTCCAGCCACGCTTGGAGAGGGCGGCGCGGGTGGTTTTGATGGCCAAGGCGCCCTTGGTGATGCCGCGCCGGTAGTCGGCAATGAAGATGCTGACTATCTCCTTGAGCGTTTGCACGAGGTTACCCCGCAGCTGGGGCAGCTTAATCGTTTTCTGGCCGGCCAGGTACTGGTCGAGGTGGGCCGGGCGGGGCGGCGGGACCACGCGCTTCGGCTCGCGCAGCAGGCGCATCAGCTGGGCCCACGTCTTATCGTAATTGATGCGGAGCTTGGTGGGATTAAAGGCAGGACGATACATAACTGTCAGTAAATGAATTAAAGAATAAATAGCCCAGGTAAGCACCTGGAAACGAGTTCCCCGGCCGGCCGCGAAGCCAGCTACCTGCGCCAGTTTCTCCACCCACCCGGCGCGGGCACCCTCCTAGGGGCAGGGATGTAATCAGCTTGCCATGAGTTGAGACTCGGATTGAGACTCGGGCAGATAATCAGCTCGCGGGGACGGGCCAGGGGCGGTGCGGTCTAGCTCCGAGAGCAGCAGCCAGCGCAGCGTGAGCAGGTGGCGTTGCACTACCTGGTCGCCTTTGTGGTGCTTGCTCTGGGCGGTAAGCCAGGCGCGCACGGCCTCGGGCGACGAGAAGTAGCTGGGCCAGGCAGGTTGCTCAGGCATGCGCCGCGCTCCTTTCCGGCCGCAGCAGCCTGCCGATGGCCCGCAGCAGCTTGTAGACGGCCAGGAGCAGCAGAAACAGCACCACGAAGCACAGCGGGGCTACGAAGGGCGTGAGCCAGAGCAGCCAGGTGGCCACGTCCACGCGGCCGAGGCGCAGGGCCACCGGTACCAGCATGAGCAGCGCGTAGGCCAGCCAGGCGGCATAAACAGTAGATTTGGCAACGGGGTCAATCATTAAAATGAGTAGTGTGGGTGGGAAAAGGAAAGGCTAGGCTGCGATGCAGCCTAGCCATCAGGCTCAGCCAGTAGCTGCCGAATAGCGAGTATTTGCGCCGGGCGTTCGTAGGCTTCCTTACCGAAAGCCTCCAGCGGTCCCTCCTCCAGCTCGGCTAGTCGCTTGCGCAGGTAGGGCGACGGGAAGTAACCTGACCCAAAGTGCTGCACCCAAGCTTCCACCTTGGCCGGGGCCGGGGGGTCGGCCGGGCGGCTGCACACCACTTCCGCGCCCCCTACCTGCACGGCTGGGGGCTGGGTGAAAATCACTTGCTTCAGGAAGCTGCGCACGTGGGCTTCTACCAAGGGCAGGTACCAGGTGCCGTGGTGATGGCGCTCATACTGCCGCACTAGCCGCTCGTGGCGTAGGGCAGGGTCCAGAGCACGGCGCAGCTGGTCAGCCGGAAACGTCGGCCGGTGCTTGCTGCGAAAGCCGGCCTCCGCTACTTGGTCGAAATCAAGCTGATAAAACTCCATTTTCGAGCTGCTGGGGTTAATGAGGGGCTCAGGCACCGGGTACCTCCTCCCACATCATGAAGTCACTGCCGATATCGCTCACCTCGCCAGTGCGCACGAAGCCTTCCGCTTCGTAGAGTTTGACGGCGCCGTAATTAGCAGCCATCACGTGCAGGTACAGCTGCTTGCCGCACTGCCTGCACCAGGCTTTAGCAGCCCATACCAGCTCGGTGGCGATGCCGAGGCGGCGCAAGTCGGGATGCACGTAGAGGTTGCCCAGCACCGGCGTATCGGTGTCGATGTATTCAATCGTCGCCGTGCCGACGAGCATAAATGGGTATTGCACTGCCGTCATTTCCAGCCAGTTTCGGCCGTCAACGTGGCAGGGCATCGTGATAACCTTGGCGGAAGTCACCCTAGGCATGCGTGCCTCCTTCCTGCGATTGCTCCAGCTGCTCGGCATTGAGCAGTACTTCGCGCAGCACCAGGTGGCCACCGGTGCGGTCTTGATATTGGCACCAGTAGAAGCCATCGACCTCTTCCTCCACGCGCACAACTATCACGATGGCATCCTTCAGGCGACCACGCAGCACCTTGGCTGGCTTATTAAGTTGCAGAGGCTCAGGCACCCTTTTGCCCTCCTTCCTGCAGCAACTGCGTCCACGCGGCCTGCGCCTCAGCCAGGCGCCGGGCAAACCAATAGGCCGTGCGAGGCCGGTCAAACCAGAGGCTGAATTCGACCCCGGCCTCCCACTTCTGCCCGTGGAGCTGGCCGGCGTCGTACTCCTCCTCGTAGATAATTTCCGCACCGTAGGGGTCTACTGAGTTGCCCTCGTCGTCGTAGTTCAGGTTCTCAACGAACGTGCGAAACAGCGGGGCTTCCTGCAGCGGGAAGCGCAGTTCCAACTCAATTTTCTTCTCAGCCATTGTGCTGCCCTCCTTTCTCTAGCTGGGCCAGGGCCCGCTCGATGCCGCGCTTGCGCGAGAGCAAATCATCGTGGCGGGCCAGCAGGCCCTGGTGGGTGCCGGCGTCGAGGCGGCGGGCCCCGAGCGTGTGCAGGTCGAGCAGCTCGCCAATGGGCGTCAGCTCCTCCTGCAGCTGCTGAAGCTCCAGGCGCAGCGAGGCGGGCCGGCCGGCAGCCGGGCGCGGCGGCAGCTCGCTCAGGGGCAGCAGCACCACCTGCTGCCCTAGGCGGTCGAGGCCTAGGGCCAGGTCGGCCAGTTTTACATTGCTGGTCGAGGTGTAGATGCGTAGCGTGTACATGGCTACGCGGCGGCTAGCTGCGTGGATGAATCTTCCTGCAGCGCGCCTTCTTTCTCGGCCAGCTGCTCGGCTACCAATTCTTCCAAACGGACCGTAAAGGCATCCCGAAGGGTCAGCAAGTTGCTTAACTCGTTGAGCGTGGACGAATCGCGGCGGGCTGCCGGCTCTTGGCTCAGGAAGGCAATGGTACCATCTAGCTCCTGATTGAACAGGCGCAGGGCAGTGGTCAACTGAGAAGGATTGAGCTGCATGAGCTGGTCGAGGGTGAACGTGCGAAATGACATGGGTGTGAGAAGGGGGTAACTGGTGATTGAAAAGGGACTTAGGCAACTTTCAGGGCCGCTTCGGACGGCACCGGGGTAGGCTTGCGGGTGGGCCGCTTCGGGGCGGCCTGCTTCGTGGGTGCGGGCTGCTGGCCGGCCACGGCGGGCGTGAGCACCCCCACTTTTTGGCCGAAGGCCTCCACGTCGCTGCGCTTGAAGCGCAGTGTATCGCCGTAGGTGGAGGCCGGCAGGTAGATTTTGCGTCCGTCCAGCCCGAACTGGCCCTCGCTGACCCACTTGCGCACGGTGCGGCGGTCGAAGCGGGTGTAGGCCGCTACCTCGTCGAGCGTCATCAGCTCCGAGTCGACCACAACGGGGGCCGCCTGGCAGGCCAGCAGCTTATCTATCTTGGCCGAGAGGTCGAGAATATCCTGACGAGAGGGAAAGTCGAGCAGCATAACTAGGCGGCAGGTTGGGCGTGGGTAGGCAGCAGCGTGCCGGCGTTGAGCGCCGCCTGGCGGGCTTCGCGGTAGAACACGTTGCTGAGCAGTAGAAAGCGGGCTTCGCGCAGGCGGGTCACTTCCGCCTTGTGCACGAGGCCCCGGTAGTCCTTGACTTCCACGCCCCGGCCGGTATAGGCCAGCAGCTGGAAGATGCCGGCCGGCTGGGCGTAGGCGTAGCTCACCTGATAGAGCATGTCGTCGCCGGCGCGCCAGGTAGCTTCGAGGGCATGGGGCTCATGCCCGCCCTGCTCGAGCACGGTGAAGCCCATCTTGCGCAGCCACTGAGCCAGGGGCACGGTGAAGTTGCGGGTAGGCGATGCGGGCGAGGGCAGGGCGGGCGTGAGCATAAGCTAGGCTAAGGGCGAGCGAGCCCGGCTTGATACTTAGTGAAATAGTGCTGTGCTTGGTCATCACCAAAGCCATCAAAATCCTCATCGCACTGAGCCTGCTCAGCGTAAGAATGGGTTGCCTCCATTCTCACAGCACCTGCCCGCGTTTCCAGCGCAATTTTGTAGGGCTCCTCAGCGTCTTGCGGCTGGTCTGAATGGCTACGGGTTACTAGCAGTTGGCCAGTATCGTAAGTAAAAAGCTTGGCGAAGTGCATGATTTTAGGCGGCTTTTTTGAAAGGCTTAGTAATCGGCGGGGTCAAACCCTATCCAGGCATCCTGCTCGTCGTCGCGGTAGCTGAAGCCGCACGCCGCCATCATGCCAGCGTCGAGCTGGCCCACCTCCTTGGCGTGCAGGTAAGCTTCCGTTGCCACGTCCTGAAGGGTCGTGCCTTCCGTAACGGGCAGGGCAACTACTACTTCCTGCTTGGGAGCACCCTTGGGCAGGTAGCTAATGCGAATTGTGTCGCATGTCTGGCCTTCTTGGAGGCCATAAGGGTTGAGGGTCTGGACTTCCATAAGGCAGGCTAAGCGGCTTTTTGAAGCAGGCGGTACTCGTAGCGGCAGTCGGTCAGGTCGATTTCCTGAATGCCCTGGGGCAGCTCATCCACCAGCCAGGTTTCGTGCGCGGTGTGACCATCTTCAGCAGCCGAGCGCATAGCGAGCGGCATCGAGCCGTTCACGTACACGGTCAGGTGGCCGTATTGGCGCACGTAGCCCAGGATGGGGGTGACGAGGGCGGCGCCCGGCGCCAGGGTAGAGATGCGCACCCGCTTGCCGGTGCGGGCGTCACGGAGCGAGATGGGAGGAAGCGGCAAGCGGCTGACTTCCAAAGGGCAGTCGGTAGCGACGTGCATGGGTGTGAGAAGCAAAAGGTGAATTGGGTAAGCGAAAGGATAGATTTTATAAGCCCAGCGACATGGCAGGGCTAGCCTTGGCAGCGGTGGCTGCCGGCAGTACTTCTTCCGGAATAGAGAATTGGGGGAGGCACTCGCGCACCAAGTCGATGAGCCAGGCCAGATTGGGGCTGCGACCAACCCGCACGGCCGTAAGCTGCGCGGAAGTGGCTACGTGACCGCTGCGAATCATAAAATCGATGGCGCGGGTAGCCCCCTGTAAGTCCTCGCACACGAGCGACATCAGATAGTAGTACTTCTGGCGGTCAGTGGTGAGGGGGGCAAGCATAACGTGTTTGACACGATTTGCTTCACCCTTGCTTTATTGCGGGTGCTTTGTCATGTCATGACACAAACATACGCACTTGCTTTTGATAAGGTGCATGTTTTCAAAAGCAAATCTTCATCTATAGCTTTTTATAAAGTGCAAACCACTGTTGGTCAGCGCATAAAATTTCTGTTGGAGCACTATGCTATAAGTGCTCGAAATTTCAGCAAGCAGCTTGGTGTAGCCGAAAACAATACTCAGAACTATATAAGAGAAAATAAGCCAGCTATTCCCAACGCTGACTATCTAGAGCGAATAATGCTTCATTTTAAAAGCATTAATCCCTCTTGGCTCCTCACCGGCCAAGGCACCCCATTCTTACCTGACTCCCCACCCACGAGCGAACAAACTATACATGTCCAAAAAAATTTTCGCAGCCCAATAGTTGGGGCTAATCACGGTACGGCAAACCAGCAGCAGCATGTGCAGGGGGGTGAGGAAGGCGCGGAGCTGCAACTAGCCAAGCAAGAAATAGAGAGTTTACGCCAGCAGTTAGAGCTACATAAGGCCCTGCTGGCTTCCAAAGAAGAAACCATAAACCTGCTGCGCGGCAGCTATAACAGACCTAACTAATTATGCCACTTTGCCCAAACTGCGGAGCTGACCTCAAACAAGCATTTATAGGGGGAAACCAGCCTTTTAATGATAAAGCAGTCGCATTTATTCATCAATTCACTAATTCCATTTCATCAGGCTACTGCCAAAAATGCGGAATGCCTTTGCTGGAAACGGCTAAAAAATCAGCATTAGCGCAGCAGAATCAAAATAAAACTACAGTAAACGAAAACATTCATTTTGTGCCCTTAATGTCCATTCCTGCTCCGCCAGAATGGAAATTCAAACCCCTTGGACTGGTAACTGGCCAGTCAGTGACTGGCACTGGTGTATTCAGTGAATTTGCTAGCGACTGGACTGACTTCTTTGGCGCTCAATCGAAAACATATAATAGAAAAATAGCTGGTGGTGAGCAGATATGTCAGACACAACTCCGGCTAAAATGCATGGAACTAGGCGGAAACGCCATACTAGGCGTCGATATCGACTATGCCGAAGTAGGTGGTGGCAAGGGAATGCTCATGGTTTGCATGACTGGCACCGCAGTTCTACTAGAAAATACTGAAGTGCTGAGTGAAAGCGCTCTTGAAGCCATGAATAAGGTCACTGAAACTGCTAAAAACAACTTAGCGGTTCGCCGATACGCCTCGCTAATTGATGGCGTGATTCCAAGAGACTATTTAAAATCTATACCCGCATAAACACTTTCCAACCCATATGAAAAACAGAACTACCGCAGCACTCCTAGCCTTTTTCCTCGGTGGCATTGGTGGCCAATATTTTTACTTAGGGCGCACATTGGCCGGAATACTATGCCTAGTTTTCTTCTGGACATTTATCCCCTGCATTATTGCTCTGTATCACACCATTAAATTCCTCACGATGACGGATGAGGTATTTAATCTAGAGTATAACCAAGGGCAACCCTCGGCTTACATAGGCAGCGCCGCCGACGAATTGACCAAGCTGCATCACTTGAAAGAAATTGGGGCCATCAATGAGCAGGAATACGAGGCTCGCAAAAGCCGGCTGCTAGCCTAGGATGCAGTTGCTGCTAATATTTCTTGCGGCTGCTGCCCTAGGGCAGCAGCCCGCGCCCCGCACCAGCCATCACCGGCCGGCCACCCACGCCGCCCCAGCCCCCAAGGAGCAGGCCTACTACTGTGCCAGCGGCAACGTCGTGAAATACCACAGCTCGGCTACCTGCCGGGGCCTCAACCGCTGCTCGGCCCGCGTGGAGCCCCTGGCCCTGAGCGACGCGCAGAGCCGCATGGAGCCGTGCAAGCTTTGTCATTAAGCCTTTCTTTCCTTCCCCACCCCTGTTATGATTTTTTTGCAAGACAGAGCCCAACCCATAGATGATTTTCTCGCTCGTCAACTAGGCGCAGCTCAGCGGGAAATAGCGAATATACCAGCCGCCCAAATAGGCGGCAATATTCCGATTTTAATTGAGCAATACGTGAAAATGTTCACGCTCAAACCCGTTGTATTGGAGAAGGCTGTAGCCAAAATTGACCCAGCAAAATCATCAATAGTAGAGGTTTCTTGGAAAATATCGGGCAATACTTCAGTGATTGGCTTAGCGGATTCAGATGGCAAGTCAATCGACATAAAAAAGCACTCGCAGACGCAGATTAAGGAGCCGCTTACTTATCCGTCTCCCATTGCTGGGAACGACCAGTTACAACGAGAAATAAAAGACAGAATTGCCAGCGTTACAGCTGCCTTAACTGCCCATATCACTAAACTCAACGCCGTAATAAAGGAAATCAACGGCGAACTGCGGGGTGAAATACCCAAGTTCGTCGAGGAGCGCGTGAAGTTTATTAATAGAAACAGGGCTGCCGAAGATTTTCTAAACAGCTAGCTTCCTCTAACCACCACTTATTTTCTCACCCCCAGATGACCGACGCGGAATTTCAGGCGCGCAGCCGCAAAGAATACCTTGATTTAAAGGAAATGCTGCAGCTAGTGCTAGATAACCAAGTGAAACTTGGCAATAAGATTAATTCTTTGCAGACAGAAGTCGCCACGTTACTGCACCGACAGCAGATAATTGGCAACGACCAAGATAAGATGATGCACAAACTCAATAGTTTGTGATTTCGCTTATCTCAACCTGCAAGGGTTCTTTTTCCCGCGAAAATTTTGAGGATGGAATGAATACGACCTGCAGGCCAAGCTGCTCGGCCTGGTTTACCTGCTCAACTAATTGAGCCAATACTTCGCGGACGCGGTTGGCTGCCTCTTGCTTTGCACTCATGAGGTGGAGGGGGTGTGAACGACTAGCGACAAAACTATGAAAATTACCCGCCAGCTGCGCCTCGACGCCCTGGCCGCCGACGGCACGGCCCCCATCCAGCTCACCATCACCTGGGAGGGCAACCGCCTACGCCTTGGCACCGGCGCCGTGGTGAAGCCGGAGCACTGGGACGATGAGCAGCACGAGGTACGCGCCGTGCGCGGTACGCCCCACGCCGGCATTAACCCACGCCTAAACCGCGCGAGCGAGGCCGCCCAGCACGCGCTAGAAGTGGCCCACCGCGAGGGCCGCAAGCTGCCGAAGGACGAGTTGAAAGTAGCCGTGGACGCGGCCCTGGCGCTGACCCCGGTGGCCGAGGTCGCGGCGGCCGCCGCGCCGGCGGTCACGGCGGATTTCGAGACGCTCCAGCGCCAGTGGATTAAAGAGCAGCGCGACCAGCCGCGTAGCCACTCGGGCAAGCCCCTCGCCAAAACCACCATGGCTGGCATGGAAGCGACGCTGCAACGGTTCCTGCAGTACCAAGAAGCGCGGGGCGTGACGCTGAGCGTCGAGCGCCTGGACCTGGCCTTTTACCAGGACTTTCGCACCTACCTGCTCGAAGAGCTAGGCCAGCGGCTTAATACCTTCGGCAAGCACATCAGGCGCCTCAAGACCTTCCTCTCGTGGGTCGAGGGCGAGCTGGATATGCCGGTGCACCGGCACTACCGCAAATTCAAGGCCCCCAACAAGCGAGGCCGAGTGGATGCGCTCACCGAACAGGAGCTGTACCAGGTGGCAGGCATCGACTTCAACGACCCGGCCACGCGGGCCCAGCTGGTCGAGCTGCGCACGGAGCTAGGCCGCGCCACCGGCAAGCACCAGGGCGAGCACCTGGACGAGGCTTGGATAGCCCACGTGGAGCTAGCCCGCGACAAGTTTTTGCAGTGCTGCTACATGGGCCTGCGCATCAGCGATGCTAACCGCGCCGCCTGGCAGCACGTGCGCGGCAACCTGGTGGTGCTCGACAACACGGCCAAGAACGAGGCCACGGTGTACATCCCCTTCTTCGACGACGACCACTTTAAGCCCGTCGCCCTAGCTGAACGCTATGAGCACCGCTCCCCCTTCGACCTGCTCGTGCCTGAGTGCTACCGCACGAATGAGTTTTTGCGCGTGGTGCAGCGCCTGGCCGGCATCACCAGCCTGAAGCTGACCACCAAAATCGGCCGCAAAACGTTCGTCACGCGCAAGCTCTACCAGGGCGTGCCGGCGCGCATTATTATGCAGGCGACCGGACACCAGACCGAGGAAGCATTCAACCACTACGTGGGGGTGGATGAACTAAAACTGGTCGAAGAATTCATGCGCAAATCCACCCGGCGCCGGGCGGCCTAGTGTGGCAATTTTTGCGGCAGTTTTTTTGCCCTATTCTGCGGGCAGGTGTAGGCTGATGCAGTAAAAACCACCGCATAGCCGCGAAACGGCTGCACCAACCAGCATCTACTAGCGCCTACCTACATAACTAAACTCCTAACGAGACCACTTTTCATTGATAGCCTCCACCTTACCGTGGGGGCTTTTCTGTGGCCGTTGCTTCTATGAAGCAGGTTTTCTCGTCGTCTCACCTGGATGTATTCATTCCGGTCAGTATGCTATTGTAGGGCTGAAGTGGCTGGACTTCGCCAACAGCGAGCAGCTGCGCGAAAATATCTTACGGGGCCTCGACTTCGCCCGCGAGTACCGGGTAAAGGTCTGGCTAGCCGACAACAGCCTGCTGCGCGCCATCCGGCCCAAAGACTTTGAGTGGATGGGCCCGGCTATTATTACCCTGCTAAACCAGTTGGGCGTGCAGCGCATCGCCGTGGTTGAGTCGCAGGATGCTATTAACCGCATGGGGGTCAGCACCTTCCTAAGCGCCACCTTGCCGGGCACCAGCATCACCACGCGCGATTTTGCTACCGTGGCGGAGGCGCGCGCCTGGTGTGGCAGCCCGCTGTAGCTGCCGAGCGTACAGCCTGGGATATTGCCCTAATGAGGGCCCTAGGGCCTTAGCGCAGCGGCAAGCCCGGTGGGGCTGCGGCTAGCCCAGCGGGTCGTGAAGAAATGAAGGGGGAGCTAAAAACGCGCGTAACCTGTTTTCTTTGCGGGTGCGGGGGCTAGTTGCCCGCGCCTATTTTCTATATGGCAACTTCCACCCTCACCGGCCTGCGTGCCGGCGTGCTGCACGGCGATGAAGTGCAGGAACTCTTCAAACACGCGAAGGCGAACGGCTATGCCCTACCGGCGGTGAACGTGACCGGCACCGACACGGTGAATGCAGTGCTCGAAACGGCCCGCGACCTCAATTCGCCCGTTATCATCCAGTTTTCGAACGGCGGCGCTCAATTTTTTGCCGGTAAGGGCCTGCCCAACGATAAGCAGCAAGCCAGCATCGCGGGCGGCATTTCGGGCGCGCACCACGTGCACCTGATGGCCGAGGCTTACGGCGTGCCCGTAATTCTGCACACCGACCACGCCGCTAAAAAGCTGCTGCCCTGGATTGACGGGCTGCTGGAAGCCGGCGAGAAGTACTACACCGAGCACGGCCAGCCGCTGTTCAGCTCGCACATGCTCGACCTGTCGGAGGAGCCCATTGAGGAGAACCTCGAAATCAGCAAGAAGTATTTCGAGCGCATGGCCAAAATCGGTATGACGATAGAAATCGAGCTGGGTGTAACTGGCGGCGAAGAAGACGGCGTGGACAACTCGGACGTGGACAGCTCGAAGCTCTACACTCAGCCTGAGGAAGTAGCCTACGCCTACGAGCAGCTCAGCGAAATCAGCCCACGCTTTACCATCGCGGCGGCTTTTGGCAACGTGCACGGCGTGTACAAGCCCGGCAACGTGAAACTGCAACCCGTAATTCTGCACAATTCGCAGGAGCACCTGCGCGGCAAGCACACCATCGAAGACGCGCTGCCCATCGACTTCGTATTCCACGGCGGCTCGGGCTCGAGCCAAGAAGAAATCCGCGAGGCCATCAGCTACGGCGCCATTAAGATGAACCTGGACACCGACTTGCAGTGGGCGTTCTGGGAAGGCATTAAGAACTACTACGTGAAGAACGAGGGCTACCTGCAAAGCCAGATTGGCAACCCCAGCGGCCCCGACTCGCCCAATAAGAAGTACTACGACCCCCGCGTGTGGCTGCGCGAAGGGGAGAAAACCATCATCACCCGCCTCAAGCAGGCGTTCGAGGATTTGAACGCTGTGAACCGCCGGCCCTAGGGCCCGTGCTGCTCGTATAGCCTACCCAGGGCCAGGTCGCGCTTGTGCGGCCTGGCCCTGTTGCGTTGGCAAAGTAGCCGCCGGCCATAACCTTTTGCGGCTGGGCTTGCGTATAGCGCCCAAACCTCCTTTTGACCTTACACCATGAAAAAGACCATTCTTTCGGCTGTTATTATCAGCCTGTTTTCGGCTTCGGCAGCCCTGGCCCAGACTACGCCCGTGCAGGTAGAAGACAACGGCAACAAGACCAAGCAAGTGGTTGACGGCATGACGGTGAAAACCAAAGTGGACCCGAGCGACGGCAAAATGAAGGTGAAGGGCAAAGACGAGCAGGGAAACCGCATGAAGGCCTACACCAAGCCCCGCAAAGGCGACATGAAAATGGACCGCGGCCAGATGAAGATGGATAAGAAGCAAATGAAAATGGACCGCAAAGGCATGAAGCGTGACAGCGCCCGCATGTAAGCGCGATGCGCTTTTACTTTCTATTGCGTCATACGAAAAGGCCAAGCCCACTCGGACTTGGCCTTTTCGTGCATCTTAAAGCGTGTACTATCCAGTTACGCTTTTACATAGTTCGTCAATAGTTGGCTACGCGGCACCGTAGCGGCGTGCCCGGCCCGGTGGTGCGCAGCCAGTACAGCCCCGCGGGCAGACCGGCTAGCGACAGCTCGCCGCCACCCGCGGGTAGCCGTTGGCGCTGCACGCACTGGCCCAGCTCGTTAAGCAGTTCAATGCCGACGGCGCCGATGCCTAGGGGCAGCACCACCCGCAGAGGCCCCGCCGTGGGGATGGGGTATACCTGCCAACCGGCCGCTGTGGGCGTGGCCGTAGCCGTCGCCAGCACTGTCTGGTACGTGCGCTGGGCTTCGTCGGCGGCGGCTTGCAGTTCGGGCAGCGAGGCGGCGGCTACCAACGCAAAAGCCACAGCTACCGAGTCGCCGGGAGCTAGGCGGGGTATGCGCGCGCTCAGCACCTGCGACACATCGGCGGGACCAACCGACCACGTGGCGCGGCCGGTGCCGCCGCTCAGGGCCAGGTACTTCTCGGCGGGGCTAAAGCCATCGCTCAAGTAAACAGGGCTGCCGCTGGATGCATTATTATCGATGGCGTAGGCGCCCGCCGGCTGGGCGCTCAGCACCTGCACGCCGGCATACACCCGCGGGCTGGTAGGGTCGTAGCAGTAGCCCAAGCGGCGCACCGAGTCGTAGCGCGCCACGTTGCGACTGGCGCTACTAGGCAAATCCCAATCCATAAATAAGCCCGCGTAAAGCGGCTTCAGGGTATCGGCCGTAAGGTTGCGCAGCACGTAGTCAAGCACAATAACGCTGCGGCGCGCGGTAGGGCTAGTCCAGCTTTGGCCGCGCTCCCGCACCCGCACGCCTACCGAGCGCGGGTGCTGGGGGTTGGGCAGGGAGTCGCGGAAGGTAGTGGTAAACTGCTGGTCGGCGCGGGGGCCGGGGGCCTGGCGGCGCAGGATGCCTAGCTCGTAAAATGATTGGCGGGTAGTGCCGATTGCCGCGCGCAGGTGGTCGGCCACGCGGGTGGGTGAGGCCGCTAGCAGCAACCCGCCTTCGGACAGCAGCTGGGCATCTTGCTTGTAGCCGAGCCCTAGGCCCCCCGTGCCGCTGGCAGTCTCAAAGCCGATGTTACCCCGGCCGGTGAGGGTCGTGTATAAATCGCCAGCGTCCAGCTGTGCAAAATCGGGGCTCAGCAGCACATCCAGGAACTGGTCGGTTTGGTAGCCATTGTCGGCCGTCAGCTGCAAATGCAGGGTGGCCACGGAATTAGTGGGAATGGGCGTGTCGGTTACTACCGCCAGTTGGAAAGGCTGCTGGGCGTTGCTAGCCTGCCCTAGGGTAGCAAGACTACCTACTGCATAGCTACCCTGGCGCACCAGTAAGTAAGGCGAGAGCGAGCTAACCGTAACGCGCAGATTGGTAATCGGCAGCAACAAGTTGCGCACGGCTACGGTTAGTTGGAAGGTATCGCCGGGGGCGTAGCCAGTGGGGCGGTTGGGAGCCAGGGTGCTGGCTACTACCCTAGCCTCGCGCTGGTTGAGGGCGGCCACTGCCCGCGCCACGTTGAGGCGGCCCGACCCAAGCAGGCCCAAGTAGTCTGCATTACCGGGCAGGGTGTAGATGGCGGCATCGGCCGTGCGGCGCAACTGAGCCCGCACCTGCTCGGCCGTGAGTTGCGGAAATCGTGCTCGTACCAGGGCGGCCGCACCTGCTACCTGGGGCGCCGCTAGCGACGAGCCCGAATCAACCCAATAGTCGGCGTTGGACGCGCCCGCCTGCGAGGCGAAGTTGGCACCTAGCACGCTCCGAATGTCAGTGCCGGGCGCTACCAGGTCCAGGCGCCGGTTGTAGGTGCATTTAGCGGCTCGCACGTCGGCCCCATCCGTAAAGCCCACGGAGAGGACGTGGTTGTAGCTAGCAGGATAATACTGGACATTGGTACCGGAATTGCCGGCGGCGGCTACTAGCACCACGTCGCGGTTGAGGGCAGCGTAGGCGCACACATCCTGCTCGTAGCGCGAGTAGCCCCCTTCACCGCCCCACGACATATTAATAACCCGGCAGCCATGGTCGGCTGCGTACACAATGCCTTCGTAGCCGGCAAATGAGCCCGTACTCAAGTCAGAAAACACCTGCACTGGCAAGAACTTGCACTTGAAGCCGACTCCGGCTACGCCCTTCCCATTATCAACTTGCCCGGCGGCCACGCCACTCGTTTGAGAGCCGTGAAAGGTCAGCCGTGCTTCCGGAGTGGGGTCGTTGGTACGGTTGGCCATGTCCCAGCCTTGGAAGTTGTCGACGTAGCCATCGCCATCGTCGTCGAGGCCGTTGATAGGGTCGGCGTAGTTGTATTTGATTTGGCGCGCTAAGTCCTCATGCGTGATGCGGATGCCTGTATCGGTCATGCCGATGACCACGCTGGTATCGCCGTGCGTGAAATCCCAGGCCCGGTAGGCCTGCGTGAGGCGCAAGTAATACTGGTTGTTGGCGGTCGCCGAATCAGCCAGAGGGTCGTTGGGCTGATATAGCAACTGGCGCAGGTAGCGCGGCTCGACGTACTCGACGGCACCCGTGGCCAATAGGCGAGCGCGAGCCTTGCCTAGGGGTAGGCTGGCGGGTACGGTCAGTTCATACACCAGCCGCAAGTCGACGCTGCCTGGCTGCTCGATGGTAGGCGCTAGGGCTTGCGGAAATTTTTGCACTACACCGGTAGCGCCTAGCTCGGCCAGCACCGGGGCCAGCGCAGTCAAAGTAGCCCCGGGCACAGCGCCCGGCTTCAGCTTGAGCATCAGGCGGCCAGGCTCGGTGGGGGGCGCGGGCTGGCACCACGCGGGCAAGCTGCTTACTAGTATAACTAAAAGAATAAATATTCTACCCATAATGCAGCGTAAACCCTTGATAATTCGCCCAGTAAAGCTACGGTTTTTTCCTCGAATAGTAAGCTGGCTTCAGTCTGCTCACCATACCCTAGGGGCCTTAAAACAACCGCTATTCTGCGGGCCACTGCTGGGGTAAGTTGGCTTCGCGGGCTAGCGGCGCGGCACCGCTGCCGTAGAGGCCAGCGAGCACCTCCTGCACGGCGGGGGCCAGCTCAAGGTGCAGGTCGGGATGCTGCTTATTGGCTTGCTTCAGGGCTTCTTGGGCGCGGCGCACCAGGTGCTGCAGCAGGGGCTGGGTGGGGCCGTGCAGGCGCACCACTACCTCGGCTTGGTGCGCAAACACGTTGGCCAGCAGGCGCAGACTTAGCTCCAGCTCGCCCCGCTCATCTTGCGTGATGCGGGCGTGGTAGGCCAGCCGCGCTTGCAGTTGGCGCAAAATCACCAGCAGGTCGTTGGGCGTTTGGTGGAAGCCGCGCACGGGGTCGTCTACCTGGCGGCGCAGGGTTTCGCGGCGGGTTTCGAGGGCGTCGGGGCCTTCGAGCAGGCGGTAGGCTAGCTGCTCGGTCAGCACAGCATCCTGGGCCACGAGGCGAGCTAACAGTTGGTCTTTCTCTTTCTCGGGCAGAGCAAATAGAGCGCGGCGCAGGTCGGGCGGGAGAGCAGGCATGGGGGCAAAACTCGGTCGGTTTTACTTAAGTTGCCTCACTCGCCTTCCAGTTCTGCTAAGCTTATATATGGTCAACGCCTCTAGAGCAAGGAGCAGCAGCCAAGGCAAACGACAGGCAGGCATCCAATACTCTCCCAAAAGCGCTGCTAAAGGGGCGCGGGGATGGCGGCATTTTCATAACGGCGTTCATGATATCCAGCACCTTCGTCAGATTGGCGTAAGTAGCACCAGCCCGGAACTGAATACGCACGCCGCCCGCGCGGCCTGAGTCAGCGCTGATTGCTAGGATGGTTGACTCAATTACTTGAGCATTGAAAAAATCAGCGAGTGGCTGCCCGCCGAAATTAACGGTATGCCAAGGGCGCATTCGGTTAATTTTGACTAGCGCGTTTTTAGCGCCAGCATCAATATAGGGGTTATAATCTGCTGTATCCCGCTTTACTCCATTCACGCGATAGAAGGTTAGTATAGCAGTGTCAGCTTTCAGGGGTGGCATCGTGATTTGCAGTACGTTAACCAGCCGCAGCTGTCGCCAGTGCGCTTGAAGCGCCAAGCACCCAAGTAGTAATAAGAGCCCTAGGGCCACCCAGCCGGGCGGTAGCAATAAGGGGCGGTAGGAACGGTGGGGCAGGCAGTACAGCGGCATACTACCCGATGCCCCTAGGGGCGTAAATGCACAAAAAGCCCCCGGCCGATGGCCAGAGGCTTTTCGCGTATGCGTAGCTCTAGAAGGGCTTACTTATCGTCGTCGTCGCTCTCGGCGGTCAGGCGCTTGCCTTGGTGCTGAAACTCGGGCAGCGTGAAGTTGGCTTCACTGGGCCGGATTAGCTCGTCGGGCAGGTTCTCGGAGCTGGCGGGTGCCGAGCCTACGGGCGCTTGGTACTCCGAGCGGCGCGAGTCGTCCATCTGGTCGGCCATCTTCTGGCCACTGTCGTTCTCGTCGTAGGTCTGGCCGTTAGTTTGAGCGTTCAGAAACTCGTCCGACTCTTTCTCGGTGGCCGTTTGGGCGTTGCTGTCCTGCGCCTGGGCATCTACGGTCAGCGTAGCGGCGGCGCGGTTATCATCGTTGTTGCCGGGGGCCGGCTGGGGAGAAGTTGCCATCGGATTATTATTTTTTATCGTGTTCACTGTCGTTTTGCTCCTGCCAAGAGGCTTGAGCGTGGCCACCGGCATAGCGCTCGTCGTCCTGGGCCCAGGCCTGGCGGGTGTTGTCTTCTTCTTTCTGGTTTTGACCGGCTACGTCGCCCTGGGCATGGCGCACGGCCTGCGGGTCGCGATTCTGCACTACGTGGCCAACCTGGCCGGTCGGGTTCGCATTGGGCGAGTTGGTAGTGTAGGCTCCGGGCACATCCTGGTCGGGCTTGCCAGCATTCTTATCATCATCGCTCCGGAACTCGCTAAACTCGTCGGGGTTATCGTTCGAGCCATCACGAGGCTGAGGCTGCTTGGTCTCGCTAGCCTTGCCGAAGTCACCGTAGTGGGGCGTGCCGGCTTCGGCATTCAGTTGGGGCTCGTCAGGGTTGAGGTGGGCGCGCTCGGCGGCCTTTTGCTGGTCGGCGGGCAGCCTGCTTTCGTCGGGGGTGGTGGAGGCAGTGCTCATGGGAATAGAAAGACTAATACACAGCGGGAATAGCCCGGCACGATACTTACTACGAATAGCCAGCGCAGGTTGCCCCGGCTGCACTTGCGTACTCATTAGCAGCGCGTTGCCTCACCTTCAGTAGCCGCTACCGCGGGCGGGCCGTATAGCTGGCCGCCTGCCTGCCGCCGGGCGCTTTCTTTCGCAGCGGCCTTTAGCCTTCTTTGCCATGAGTATTCAGCACAATTCTGCCGCCCACACCTTCACCAACGGCCAAGCCGAGCTAGTTTACGAACAGCCTGCGGCAGACATTATTGATTTCGTGCACACATTCGTACCCGAAGACCGGCGGGGCCAGGGTGTAGGCGAAGGCTTGGCCAAAGCCGGCCTCGATTACGCCCGCCAGCACCGCTTGCGCGTGGTGGCCGACTGCCCGTTCGTGGCCAGCTACCTCAAAGAGCACTCCGAGTACGCCGACCTGCTGGCGCAATAAGCCTGCGCCCCTAGGCCTCTTCTTTAGGCTAAAGGCTACCGGCAGTCGCCATTCAGGCTGGCGTCGGCCGGGGCTACGTAGCCGTGTACCGACCGGCCGGGCACCATTATTTCCAGCCATTTGTCGCGCCCGATGGACGATTGCACTACCTGGGCGTAGCTGTTGCGGGGAATGGTGCCAAGCACGGAAGCACCAGTAGCCGGCTGCTCGTGCACAACAATGGGGTGCTGGGCCATCAGCAAGCACCCTAGGGGCGGCGCTTGCACCAAAGGCAGTTGGGTGCAGCTGTCGCCGGGTGCGAAGGCCTCGGTGGCGCGCACCCAGCGCAGCCGGAAAATGCCCGAGTTGCCGGCCTGGGCCGAGCCAGGATTGAAGCCCACCCAGCCGTCGGCGGTGCGGGCTACCAGCGCAAGATGGTCGCCCACGGTAAGCTGCCCAAACTTGGGGGCGCCGGGGCGGGGCCGGGTCAGGATGGTGGCGGCGCGGGTGGCCACGCGGGTGCAAGTGCCGCGGGTGGGCTCAAAAGGGGCAGGCCAAGTCGTGGGCCCATCGGCGGGCAGCGGGGCCTCGGCCGTAGCAGGCAGGGGTGCCCCCGTGCGGTCAGCCGACAATTGCCGGTCGTCGGCACTACCTAGGGGAGTTACGGAGGGCTTATTCAGGTTATCGATGCGGGAGCGAATGCTGCCCGAATCAGTTTCTGCGGCGGAGCCAGTAGCAGCATCTGGGCCCGAGGAGCAGGCGGCCAGCGCGAGGCCTAGCAGCAGTGAAAGAGAACGCATAAAGAAGTTGCGAATAAGGCGTTTGGAGAAGCTGTGTGCGTGGCCTATGGCTATCACCACGACTAGTGCGAGCTTCTTCTACGGCGCAGCTTAAGCAAGCGTTCGAGCGGCGGGCGCTGGGCCTAGGCCGTTCGGGGCACTAGGCGCAGGCGCAAGGCTTCGCCGGGCCGCAGCGTTACGAGCGGGTTCAGGGTGGGCGGGGCGGTGTCGGCCACTAGCTCCAGCCGGAAGCGCCGCACCAGTTGCACTAGCACCAGTTGCAGCTCGGTGAGGGCAAACTGGTTGCCCACGCACAGGCGCGGCCCACTCCCAAAGGGCAGGTAACCGTAGGGCGGCGGGGGTGGCTGGGCCCCGGCAGCAAAGCGCTCGGGCCGGAAGGCTTCGGCATCGGGCCACAGCCCTGGATGGTGGTGCAGGCCGTAGAGGTAGATGCTAAACAGCGTGCCCGGCGCGATGGGCTGGCTGTCAAACTCGTCGGCTTCGGTGGCTACGCGGTCGAGCACCCAAGCGGGCGAGTAAAGGCGCATGGCCTCGTGCACCACCCCTAGGGTATAGGTGAGGCGCGGAAGGTCGGCAAACTCGGGAGCCTGGCCGCCGGGCAGCTCGCGCTCAATTTCGGCCAGCAGGCGCTCCTGGGTTTCGGGGTGGCGGGCTAGCAGGTAGGTGGCCCAGGCCAGGGCATTGGCCGAGGTTTCGTGGCCGGCCACCAGCAAGATGTTCAGCTCGTCGAGCAGCTGGTTTTCGCTCATGCCTTCGCCCGTGTCTTCGTAGCGGGCTTCGAGCAGCATTTGCAGCAAGTCGTCGGGGGGCGAGGTGCCGGCGGGGGCGGCGGCCGTAGTAGCGCGGTGCTGGTGCACCGCCCCGCGCACTAGCTCGCGCAGGCGGCGGGCCAGCTCGTCGTGGTGGTCGTAGCGGCCGCGCACCCAGTGCCAGGGCCGCAAATAAGGCTGCCGGATGGTGTTCACGTAAAACGCCTGGATGGCCGTGAGCCAGTCGCTGAGCTGCTGCAACTGGGCCTCGCCCAAGCTATTGCCAAACACCGAGCGCGCCACCACCCGAAAGGCCACGCGGGTGGTAGCCGGGTGCATGTCCAGCTCCAGCGGCTGCCCTAGGGGTGCTTGCGCGGCTAGCTCTGCTACCCACTCATCGGTCACGGTCCGCATCAGGCGCGTGAGGCCCGCCAGCCGCTGCCGATGGAAGCCCGGCTGAATAAGCCGGCGCTGCCGCAGCCAGTCGGCGCCTTCATTGGTGAGCAGGCCGCGCCCGAGGTAGCGCAGCAGCCCGTGGGTGAGGTCGGACTTGACGTAGCGCCGGTGGTTTTTCTGCAGAATGTGCTGGGCCAGGGCCGGGTCGCGGGTCACCACCGACGCCTTGACGCCACCCAGGTACAGGCGCACCGTGTCGCCGTGCGCGGTCAGCAGCCGGTTGAGGTTGCCCACTGGGTCGCGGGCCATTTTCATTGATTGCCGCAGCGTGTGCCAGCGCGGTATCTGGGGCCAGGGTGCTGCCACTGGGTGAAGGGCTAAATGCGTGAATAAAGGAATGAGTAGTAACGGAACGTCATGCTAGGCGCAGGGTTATAGCTCGCGTTTGCTGGACGACCCTAGGCGGCACAGGCGGGCTACCTCACGGCGCTCAGTACGATGCTTTTCATCGCTTCGCCTACTCATTTATCGGCAACTCCGGCGGCAGTTCAAACTTCAGCTCGCGGTAGCGCCGACGCTCGCGCAGGGCCTGTAGGTAGCCGTCTAGCTCACCCTTGTATTCAAGCCATAGGTCTTCGTGCAGGTGCTTGGCAATGAGCTGCGTGAGGCGCGCTGCCAGCCGGGCCGTGTTGGTGTAGAAGCCAGGATACGGGCTGTCGAACTGGCCCGAGTAGTTGTCCATGATGAGCCCTAGGGTATACATGCCGAGGTCAACCTCCAGCTGCTTGCTCTTGGTAATGCGGCGGGCGCGGGCGGCTTGCTGGTTGGCTTCGCGCAGGGCTTTCACCAGGCTGCGGTTGAGCAGGCGGCCCGTCACGGCCACCTGAAATAGCTCGTGAATGACGTCGCTGGCCTGCTCCCGTACGGTATCGAGCGTTACGTCAGACAGCAGCTCGAAGCGCAGCGTGTCGTAGAGCTCGGCGTCGCGGCGCACGGCGCGCAGCACCAGGGCTTCCTTTTCTTTATCGGACAAGCGGCCTAGGGCCTTCTTAAAGTCGGCGGAGGGCGGGGGCATGCAGCAAACTTACGGCCGCCGGCGCCCACTAGCGGCTCGGTGCACCATCTCGCATTTTCTGCTTCTGGCGAAACGAAACTGACTTGCCACGGGTTAATAGCCGACGCCTTGGCAACGCCTTGGCCGTCGTAATTTTGTGTGCTATGGCCTTCCCTGCTACCCGTCCGCAGATTGATTTTGACGAAGATGTGCTGCTGCTCGATGAAGAGCAGGAGCTGCGCACGCTTGTGGTGTACAACGACGACGTGAACACCTTCGACCACGTGATTCAGACGCTCATTGAAGTGTGCAACCACGAGCCCGAACAAGCCGAACAATGCACGCTGCTCATCCACTACAAAGGCAAGTGCGGCGTCAAGAACGGCACCTTCGAGGAGCTGGAGCCGCGCTGCGCCGCCATCCACGACCGCGGCATCTCGGCGGATATCGTTTAGAATGTGAACATGTACTGAATGTGGAGATGTGAAAATGGCCAAGCAGTTGGCTGCCAGTCTACTTGCCTCCACATTCATTCTCGCATTTTCACATTTCCCTATTTTGCACATTAAGTAGATGGATTTCCCTTCCAAACTGATTGAGAACGCGGTGGCCGAGCTGTCGCGCCTGCCGGGCATTGGCAAGAAAACGGCCTTGCGCCTGGCCTTGCACCTGCTGAAGGCCGAAACCGACACCACCGCCAACCTGGCCGAGGCGCTGGCCAAAATGCGCTTTGACATCACGTACTGCCGCACCTGCCACAGCATCTCCGATACCGAAGAGTGCGGCATCTGCGCCAATAAGCTGCGCGACCACAGCACGGTGTGCGTGGTGGCCGACGTGCGCGACGTGATTGCCATCGAAAACACCGGGCAGTACCAGGGTGTGTACCACGTGCTAGGCGGCGTCATCTCGCCCATCGAGGGCATTGGCCCCGCCGACCTGAAGGTGGACTCGTTGGTAGAGCGCGCGGCGGCCGAAGCCTCGGAAGTGCGCGAAGTTATCCTGGCCATCTCGCCCACCATGGAAGGCGATACGACGGCCTTTTACCTCTCGCGCCGCCTGCGCGATGTGGAGGGCGTCAACATCAGCACTATCGCCCGCGGCATTCCGATGGGCGGCGAGTTGGAATACGCCGACGAGATTACCCTAGGGCGCTCCATTGTGGAGCGCCAGCGGCAGGCGCGGTAGGAGCAATTACTTCCGCCTAGCCAAACGAGCGCGGCAATCAGCCAGAGCACCCTTGCCGGGTGACGCGGGTTGATTGCCGCGCTTTGCGTTGCGGGATGCGCAAGGACAAGGGCCACCCCCTAATTTCGCCATTTAGTGGTGAAGCTCTCCGTCGTTATTGTCAGCTACAACGTGGCCTACTTTCTGGAGCAGGCGCTGCTGAGCGTGCGCCGGGCGGCCGAGCAGTTGGGCGAGCCAGTGGAAGTATTTGTGGTGGACAACCATTCGGCCGACAACTCGGTGGCGATGGTGCGCGCGCGCTTCCCCGAGGTGACACTGCTGGTGAACCACGACAACCCCGGCTTTGCCAAGGCCAACAACCAAGCCCTGCGCCGCGCCACCGGCCAGTACTGCCTGCTGCTCAACCCCGATACGCTGGTCGAGGAAGAAGCCTTTCGCCGCTGCTGCGACTTTATGGACGCTCACCCCGAGGCGGGGGGCCTAGGGGTGCAGATGCTCGACGGGCGCGGGCGCTTCCTACCCGAGAGCAAACGTGGGCTGCCCACCCCGGCCGTCGCTTTTTATAAGATGGTGGGGCTGGCGAAGCTGCTGCCGCGCTCGCGCACCTTCGGGCGCTACCACTTGGGCTTCCTGAGCTCGAACGAAACGCACTCCGTGGAGGTGTTGAGTGGAGCATACATGTGGCTACGGCGGGCGGCCCTCGACCAAGTGGGGCTGCTCGACGAGGACTATTTTATGTACGGCGAGGACATTGACCTCTCGTACCGCCTCACGCGCGGCGGCTGGCTGAATTACTACCTGCCCACGGTGCGCATTCTGCACTACAAGGGCGAGAGCACCCGGCGCACCAGCGTCAACTACGTGCTGGTGTTTTACCGGGCCATGGTGGTATTTGCACGCAAGCACTTTGCGCCGGGCCGGGCCGGTGTCTTTTCGGCGCTGCTGAACGCGGCCATCTGGCTGCGGGCGGGAGCAGCCCTAGGGCAGCGGCTAGCCACCACCCTAGCCCCGGTGCTGCTCGATGCGGCGCTGCTGTTGGGGGGCATGTACGTGCTGAAGTCATACTGGGAAACCAACCAGAAGTTTGTGCGCGGGCCCTACCCGCCGCGCTACCTGCTGGTGGCGGTACCCACCTACATCGTGGCCTGGCTGGGCAGCGTGTGGCTAAGCGGCGGCTACGACCGGCCCACCCGCGCCGGCCAGGTGGTGCGGGGCGTGGCAGTGGGCACGGTGCTCATCTCAGCCGTATCAAACTTCCTGAATGCTTGGCGCTTTTCGCGGGCGCTCATTGTGCTAGGCGGCGCCTGGGCAGTGGTGGCCCTGCTGGGTAGGCAGCTGCTGGCGCACTGGCTGCGCCACGGGCACCTGCGCCTGCACGATGGCCGCCCCCAGACCCTGGCTATCGTGGGCAGTGCCGCCGAGGCCGCCCGCGCTCGCCAGCTGCTGGCCGAAGCCCGCGTGCCGGCTACCCTGGTGGGCCGGGTGGCCCTAGGCCCCGAGCCGGCCGCCGGGCCCGACTACCTGGGCACCGTAGCCGAGTTGCCCCAACTGCTGCGCCTCTACGGCCTCACGGAGCTGATTTTTTGTGGCCAAGACCTGCCCACGGCTTGCATCATCGAGCAGATGCAGCGGCTGCCCCAGCGGCCCGAAGTGAGCTACCGCATCTTGCCGGCGGGCAGCGCCTACATCATCGGCAGTAGCCGTAAAGATGCCAACGGCGACTATTACGCCCTTGACCATACCTGGCCCCTCTACCGCCCCGCCCAGCGCCGCAGCAAGCGCGTGCTCGACCTGGCTACCTGCCTGGCTGTGGTGGCTGCCAGCCCCGTACTTCTGTTGTTGCAGCGCCACCCGGCCGGGCTACTGCCCAACCTGGGCCAGGTGCTGCTGGGCCGCCGCAGCTGGGTAGGGCTGCGCTACCTGCCGCAGCCGGGCCCCCACCCCGCCGTGCTTTCGCCCGCCGACGTGGCTCCCGGCGGCGCCACACTGCCTGCTAGCGCCAGCCAGCGCCTCGAAACCCTCTACGCCCAAGCCTATAAGCCTAGCCTAGACCTCGGGGTGCTACTCCGTGGCTGGCGAGCCCTAGGGGGGTAAGCCGGTGGATAGGTGCTTGGGTAATAGAGCAATGGCCTGCTTTAGCAAGCCCAGCAGGCTGTTCTAAGCACTTATACTACCTGAATAGCTACCCAATCACCTCATTCCCCATCACCCGGAATTTTGGTAGGCTGGCAGGGTGGTGCTGTTGCACGAAGGCAATAAGCTTCTCGCGCACTTCGCAGCGCAGGTCGAAGGTGGTGGGGGCGTCTACGGCGCTCACCAGTATGCGCACTTCGAGGGTCCGGTCTTTGGCATCGGTTACCTGCAGGGCCGAGGTGCGGTGGTCCCAGTGCGGGCTGGCTTCCAGGATGCGCTGCAGCTCGGCGCGCAAGGCATCGAGCGGAATGCTGTAGTCGAGCTGCAAATAGACGGTGCCCGTGAGCTGCGAGGTGGTGCGCGTCCAGTTCTGGAACGGCTTTTCGATGAAATAGGTGAGCGGCAGCACCAGCCGGCGCTCGTCCCAGAGGCGCAGTACCACGTTGGTAAACGTGATTTCCTCGACCCGGCCGTACTCGCCCTCCACCACCAGCACGTCGTCGATGCGCAGGGGCTGGGTAAAGGCAATTTGGAAGCCGGCTAGCAGGTTGCCGAGCGAGCGCTGCGCCGCAAAGCCCACGATAACGCTGGCAATGCCCGCCGACGTAAGCAGCCCCGTGCCAATGCGCCGCACCGTGGCGAAGCTCATCAGCACCAGCGCCACCGCCACGAAGAAGATAAGCGACACCCCTATCTTCTTCACGAATTGCAGCTGCGTAAACAGCTTGCGCACCTCCAGGTTGTCGCTGCCACCTAGGTGGTAGTGGTCAAGCACCAGGTCTTCGAGCACCTCTACAGCGCTGATTAGCACCCAGGCAAAGCTGCTAATCAGCGCAATCTCCACGATGCGTCGCAGCACCTCGAACGGCTTGCTGGCCAGCGGCGCCAGCGGCAGCAGCACCGACAGCAGCAGCACCGGCAAGAACACCCCTAGGGCCGTACCCAAGTGCCGCCGCGCCGAGCGCGCTAGCAGTGAGCCGGCCCGCCGCTCATACACCCGCAGCCCCCAGAAAAGCCCCACCTTCAGCAGCCAGCCACCCAGCAGGCCGCCCGCCAGCACCAGCAGCGTCGTCAGCTCCTCCGGAAACAAGTTTAAAAACCGCATGAGGTGCTCTTCCATAGTCAACTAGGGCCTTGTGGCAGCAGCGTTTACCCTACTTACTGGCGTAAGGTTGATGACGCCTGCGCGTAACCGCTGACTGTCAGCTAGAAGCGCAGTAGCACGCGTGCGCCTCACGCCTGTGCCCTGAGCTACCACTAAGCCATCACCAGAACGGCCTGCTGCGCTTGTCGAAGCACCTCTACCAAACGGCACCCTAGGGATGTTCAGTGGAAATGCTTCGACAAGCGCAGCAGGCCGTTCTTACTAGGGCTACTACTCACTGGCCCTACGGCTGCCCGCCGCCGCCGGCCGCGCCATATACCTGGCCGGTGGCGTAGCTGGCGTCGCTAGCAGCCAGCTGCACGTAGATGCTGCCCAGCTCGGCCGGCTGGCCGGGGCGCCCCATGGGGCGTGCTGCCGCCAAACTCCTTGAGCTTGTCTTGGGTGGCGCCGCCGCTCACTTGCAGGGGCGTCCAGATGGGGCCGGGCGCCACGCCGTTCACCCGAATACCCTTGGGACCCAGCTGCTTGGCCAACGACTTCACGAAGTTCATCGTGGCCGCTTTGGTTTGGGCGTAGTCATAGAGATTGGGCGAGGGGTCGTAGGCCTGCTCCGAGGTGGTGGCGATGATGGCCGAGCCGGGCGGCAGGTGCGGCAGCGCGGCCTTCAGTATCCAGAACGGCGCGTAAATGTTGGTTTTGATGGTAGCGTCGAAATCCTCGCTGGTCAAATCCAGCAGCGACTCGCGCTGCTGCTGGCGCGCCGCGTTGCTCACCACAATGTCGAGGCCGCCCAGGCCGCGCACGGCCTCATCTACCAAGCGCTTGCAGAAGGCCTCATCGCGCAAGTCGCCCGGAATAGCCACGGCCTTGCGGCCCTCCTTCTTAATGAGCGCGATTACTTCTTTCGCATCCGGCTCCTCGGCGGGCAGGTAGTTGATGGCCACATCGGCTCCCTCGCGGGCGTAGGCAATGGCGGCCGCGCGGCCCATGCCCGAGTCGCCGCCCGTAATGAGGGCCTTGCGGCCGGCTAGGCGGCCCGAGCCCTTGTAGCTGGTTTCGCCGTGGTCGGGCCTAGGGTCCATTTGGCTGGCCAAGCCCGGCCACGGCTGCGACTGCCCCTTAAAAGGCGGCTTGGGGTACTTGGTGGTGGGGTTGGTGAGGGGCACGGCAGCGGGCGGCGCAGTGGCAGCTTCAGCCGACAGTACGGGCGTTACGGCCGCGGCGGCCAGGCTGGCCCCCAGCCCGCTCAGCACTTGCCGGCGGCTGAAGTTGTGGTCATTTTCCATTATTCGGTAGGCTAACAGCGTAAACTCGTGGAAGGAGCTATACGGATGGAGCGGCCCCTGGGGGGTACTGCAGCGCGCAACGGCCGGGCTTGCTACAGACTGCGCAAGCAGGGCGGCGTTAGCTGGTTGCGCGTAGTCATGAGCAAACCGGCGCTGGTTGTCAGGGTGGTCGCCAGCCCTAGGGCCGGGCTTGGTGCCAGCGCCTAAGCGGCGTCGTGGGGCCGTGTTTTTAGCTGCGGCGGCGCGCGGGTGGCCGCGCCGTGGCTTGGCAAAAAGCTTCCCAGACGGGTATTTCCTACTAATTCGCTTGCGCTGAGCCAGGTTTTGCGCCTTAGCCCAATACATTTGTGATTAGCCTGTTTTCAATTTATCCCGAATAGCTTATGTCTGCGAGCGCTGCTGCGCCGGCCCCGGCGGCCGAGCCCACCACCATCCTCTCCGACCGCGTGGTCAACATGCAAGAGTCGGCTACCATTGCCATGGCCAAGAAAAGCCGCGAGTTGGCGGCTAAAGGCGTGGATGTGATTAACCTGAGCTTCGGCGAGCCCGACTTTCAGACGCCACAGTATATAAAGGATGCTGCCAAGCGAGCGCTCGATGAGGGTTTCACCTTCTATACCCCGGTGCCGGGCTACCTCGACTTCCGCCAAGCTATTTGCGACAAGCTGCAGCACGACAATAATTTAGCCTATAAGCCCGCCAACATTGTGGTGAGCACCGGCGCTAAGCAGTCGCTTACCAATGCCGTGTTGGCCCTCGTTAACCCAGGTGATGAAGTCATCATCTTCTCGCCCTACTGGGTGAGCTACGCCGCCATCGTGGAATTGGCCGACGGTGTGGCCGTGCCCATCATGGGCACCTTAGAGAACGATTATAAGGTAACGGCCGCCGAGTTTGAGGCTGCAATTACGCCGCGCACCAAGGCCGTTATGTATTCGTCGTCCTGCAACCCCACGGGTGCCGTGTTCAGCCGCGCCGAGCTGGCGACCGTGGCCGAAGTGCTGCAGCGCCATCCCGGCGTTTTTGCTATTGCCGACGAGATTTACGAATACATCAACTTCACGGGCGAGCACGTGAGCCTGGCCTCGTTCGACGCCGTGAAAGACCAGGTAATCACGGTGAATGGCTTCTCAAAAGGGTATGCCATGACCGGCTGGCGCCTAGGGTACCTGGCTGCTCGGCAGGATATTGCGGCTGCCTGCGACAAGCTGCAGGGCCAAATGACCTCGGGCACTTGCTCGATTGCGCAGCGCGCTGGCCTGGCTGCCCTGCAAGGCGGCCGCGCCTCGGCCGACGAGATGGTGCAGGCCTACCGGCGTCGGCGCGACTTAGTACTGGCAGCTGCTAAAGATATCCCCGGCCTGAAAATGGCCGTGCCGGAAGGTGCCTTCTACGTTTTCCCTGACGTAACGGCCTTTTTTGGTCGCACCACGTCCGATGGCACAGTCATTAGCGACTCGGCCGACCTAGCCTTGTACCTGCTCAACGACGCGCATGTAGCTTCCGTAGCGGGCGACTCATTTGGAGCACCCGACTGCATCCGCTTTAGCACCGCTGCGGCCGACGAGAAGCTGCGTACCGCCTTCGAGCGTATTAAGCATAGCCTGGCTCGCCTCGCTTAGCACCCCGCGGCTACGCCGCCGATACCACCTGACCTGAACGAACAGGGCCCCCTAGGTACGTACCTAGGGGGCCCTGTTCGTTCAGGCCTATTTAGTGCGCACCGTACTCCAAGTTTATTGTTATACTTGGAGTACAAGAATATAAGGTGTTTAAATTATACTTTTTTAATATAAAGCACAACTCAATAAGGTAAATTAATTATAAGAATAGTACCAAATAAGTTTAGCTTGACTCATATACACAAGGGCTATACTGGCGTATACTACGGAATAAGTACTATTCTAGACGCAAAAACAGTACTTTCGTTAAAATTAATTTCTATTTCAGCTGCCAGTAATTATTTTTGAATATTATTAATAAATCTTCGCTTAACTAATTATATGCCTTTACTATCCACAATCCTATTTACTCGATGAGCAGTTGCTTATTAGCGCGCGTTGCTACTTAGCTGCAAGCCAGGTCATCACTACCCAGGAAACATTACCAACTTGAATGCTAGCAAAGAAAGCACAAATTCTTCACAATCAGCAAGTTGAATTTTAAGACCACTATTTTATCACGTAATGAGAAAAACAGTACTCTACCAGCTATTGCTACTATTGCTGGCAATTGCCGGACCAGTAGCTACCGCTCGGGCTCAGATTTGCGCCACCCCAGGCAAAGACGGCTCGGCCACGGCTAGTGGTATTCTGAATACCTATTATCCGGGTGCGGTCTCCACGACAACTGGGGCTACCTCCATCAGTGTAGGCACGGCTGCCGGGGCTGGTACCCCTATTGCCGCCAACGACTTGCTATTGGTAATTCAAATGCAGGGCGCTGACATCAACTCCAGCCAAACGACTGCCAGCTATGGCAGCGGCGGCACCGTGGGCAACGGCAACGTGAGTAACGCCAACTACATCGCTGGCCAATACGAGTACGTCGTGGCTAGTGGGCCCGTTTCAGGTGGGGTTGTACCGCTTGCCTCGGCGCTCACTAAGGTCTACAAATCGTCCGCTACCATTGGCAACGCTAATATTGCGGCCGCAGGGGGCCTGCAGACGTTTCAGGTAGTGCGGGTACCGCAATACCTTAATTTAACGCTTAACGGCACCATAGTGCCCTTAGTTTGGAACGGCAACACGGGGGGCATTGTGGCACTGGACGTAACCGGTACACTGGCCCTAGGGGGTTTCACCATTGATGCCTCGGGCGCGGGCTTCCGCGGCGGTGGAGGCCGGGTCCTGACAACAGTTAATAATGGGACCGCTAGCGCCACGGTATATGCCAATACCACCACTACCAATACTGCTACGAGCCTGAACGGACAGAAAGGTGAGGGAACGGCGGGTACGCCTTATTACGTGAACGCACCCTCTACCCGGAACGACGCAACTACTAACGTAACCGAAGCTACCAACATCGACGGCTACGCGGGCGGCGCCAGTGGCCGGGGCGCACCCGGCAATGCGGGGGGCGGCGCCAACGACAACACCTTTAACTCGGGCGGCGGCGGCGGCGGCAATGGCGGCGCGGGTGGCCAGGGCGGCAACAACTACCAGAACAACCAGGCCATCGGCGGTGTAGGTGGCGCTACCTACGCGACTGGCACGGGCACTCTCGTGCTGGGGGGTGGCGGTGGCGCAGCTACCAATAATGACAATACGGGTACGCCCGCAACTGGGCAAGCGAGCAGCGGGTCGCCGGGCGGCGGGCTTGTGCTTGTACGCACTGGCTCCGTGACCGGTACGGGAAGCATTCTGGCAAACGGTACCAATGCAAACAACTCTGTAAAAAATGACGGCGGCGGCGGCGGCGGCGGCGGCGGCTCTATTCTGTTTACAGCTACTAATACCCCATCGCTCAGCACACTCACGCTCAGCGCTACTGGGGGCAGCGGCGGCAGCAACGTCACCGGCAGCACTGAGTACGGACCGGGCGGCGGCGGCGGCGGCGGCGTCATCTTCACCAACGTAACCGGCGGCACACTAACGGTAGCTGGCGGCGCGGCTGGCACTACCACCTACAACGTTAGGAAGGGCACTAGCACCTCCACTTACGGAGCCGCAAATGGCACGGATGGGGTAAGCAGCACTTCTGCTAGCAACGTACTCGCCAATAGCACCTCCGGCTCGAACTGCGTAGCCGATTTCAGCGCGACCATCACGGCTACGGCCTTTGTGAACACCGGCCAGAGCGTAACGGCACAGGCTACTTTCGCCAACAACGGTCCGGCCGCTGGCACGCCCACGCGTACCGTTACGCTGCCGGCAGGCGCTACGGTTACATCGGCAGCAGGCGGCACTATCTCGGTCAACTCCAGTGGCACGACGGTAACCTACCCGGCCACTTCGGTAGCCTCGGGTGGCACCGATACCTATACCATCGTGTACACGGCCACCGCGGCCGGCACGCTTACCGTTACCGCCAACGTGTCGGCTAGCACCGATATCGTGAACACGGCTAATAACTCGGCTTCGGCTTCTACCACGGTTAGCTCGCAGGGGGCCGTAGGTACGCCTGCACCCTGCGCAAACCCCGGCAAAGACGGCAACGTGACGCTGAGCACCACGGCCAGCCCGAACACCTACTATCCCAGCAACGGCAACCAAACATTAGCTGCCGGCGCAAAAAGCATCAGCCTAGGCCAGGCTACGGGCGCTACGGGCTCTCCCATTGCCATTGGCGACCTACTACTGGTTATCCAGATGCAGGGGGCTGACATCGACAACACCAACGCCAGCTCTTACGGTACTGTCACTAGCAACGCCAACTACACGGCGGGTAGCTACGAATACGTAGTAGCCGCCAGCGCCGTACCCGCCAGCGGGGGCACGCTCACGCTGACTACGGGCCTAGCTAATAGCTACGTGAATGCCGTGGCCACTACAACCACTGGTCAGCGTACCTTCCAGGTAGTGCGCGTACCGCAGTACAGCAACCTTACCCTCAGTTCGAACATCAGCGCCACGCCGTGGAACGGCAGTTCGGGCGGCCTGATAGTACTCGACGTAGCCAACCAAACCAACCTGGCGGGCTACACCATCAACGCTACGGGGGCTGGCTTTCGCGGCGGGGCCGGCCGGCGCTTGGCTGGCACGAACAACGCAGCTTATACCAATACCGACTACCGGGCTTCGGCCGTAGCTGCTACGGGCGCTACGGGCACGGGCTCGACTGTTAATAACACGACTACTACGGTAGCCGGTGCCGATGGCACCAAGGGGGAAGGCACCGCAGGCACGCCCCGCTACGTAAACAGCACTGGCACTCTGCTGGATACGCAAACCAGCTATAACGGCCTGCCCACCTCCTTGACCGATGGCTACCCTAACGGCGACAACGGCCGCGGCGCTCCGGCCAACGCGGGCGGCGGCGGCACCGATGGAGCTGTTGCCAGCAACAGCCAGAACGCGGGCGGCGGTGGCGGCGCTAACGGCGCAGTAGGCGGCCGCGGCGGCAACACCTGGAGCGGTAATTCGGCCGTGGGCGGCGAGCCGGGCAAGGCCTTTGCCCCAGTAAGCACCAGCCGACTAGTACTCGGCGGCGGCGGCGGCGCGGGCTCTACCAACGATGGCACCAATGACGCCAATCGCACCGGCATTAACAGCAGCGGTGCGGCCGGCGGTGGCATTGTAATGCTGCGTACGGCTACCATCAACAACGCCGGTGGCACCATCGTAGCCAACGGCGCCAGCGCCAGCAATGCCGTAGCCAACGACGCAAGTGGCGGCGGCGGCGCAGGCGGCTCCATCCTGGTAACGGCCAGCACGGCCAGCAATGTAAACTACCTTACCCTGAACGCCCTCGGCGGCACTGGGGGTAGCAACGTGCCAGGTGGTACGGCCACGGGCCACGGGCCTGGCGGCGGCGGCGGCGGCGGCGTTATCTTCACGAACAGCACCCCAAGCAGCGCCGTTGTAACGGCTGGCGTTAATGGCACTACCACTGTAACAGCTAACAACGCAACGACCAGTTCGGCTTTCGGAGCCGCCCCTGGCTCGGATGGTATCACCAACACGTCGGTAAGCCCCAGCATCGCCAACAGCGCAGCTGGCGCGACTTGCACGGCCGACGTAACGACGACTATCACCGGCCCCTCGACCCTGAACGCCGGCCAGCCTTCGGGCACCTTCACGGCCGTGTTCACTAACAATGGCGGCAGCAACGCCGGCTCGGTAGCCCAAACGGTAACGCTGCCCAGCGGCGCTACCCTCACTACGGCGCAGCAAAGCGACCTCACGACCCGCTACCCCGGCGCCAGCTACAGCGCTGCCACCGGCGTTATCAGCTTCCCCACTGCTTCGATACTGGTAGCCGGCGGCAGCAACTCGTTCACGTTTGCTTTCACGGCACCCACGGCGGCTACTACCAGCGCTACTATCAGCAGCACCGTAAGCACTGGGGCCAACCAAGGGGCCGACGTGGCCACCAACACGGCTTCGCAGACGCTGACCATCCTCGGGGTGGCCGACGTGGCGACGACCATCTCGGCGGGCAGCTCGTCGGTAGCCGTTGGCTCGACGGTAACGCTAACGGCGAACTTCAACAACACCCTAGGCAACACCTCGGCGGCCGGAGTAATAGGCCAGGTGCAGCTGCCCACGGGCCTTGGCAACGTAACGACTTCGGGCGGCACCTACAACCCCGCCACGGGCATCGTCACCTATAACATTGGCTCGCTGGCGGCCGGCGCTTCGGCAACGGCGCTCACCATCACGTACACGCAGCCGGCTACGGGCGTAGTAACGGCCGTGTCGTCGGTGAGCACGACCACCAACGAAGCTGGGCAGGTGAGCAACAACACCAATTCGGCGCAGGTATCGCCCAGTGTAACCTACGACGTGGCCACTACCCTCAGCGGCCCCTCGTCGGCCACGGCCGGTAGCGAAGTATCGTACAACGTAACGACCAGCAACGCGGGCACCGGCACCAACACCAACGTGGTGCAAACCGTGACCCTCCCCACGGGCGCTACCAACGTGTACGCCACGGGCGGCGGGGTAGTCGCTACCTCGAGCGGCGTAACCACGGTGACTTTCCCGGCTATTACGGCCCTAGGGGCTGGCCAGGCGGTAAACAATACCGTAAGCTTCACGGCTCCCAGCGCCAGCTCGTTTGTCACGAAAGCGGGCGTCACCTCGACGCAGGATAACGCCACGGGCGGCAACAACGCATCCAGCGTAACGACGACGACCACGACCGCCGGCACCGGCTCGGCCAACTTGTACACGACCATCTCGCCCTCGACAACCAGCACGACCGCCGGCTCGCCGGTGACCTTCACCGTGACGCAGGGCAACAGTGGCCCGAACGCGGCCAGCAACGTAGTATCGGCGGTGAGCCTGCCCACGGGCCTGGCCATTTCGGGTGCTTCGGCAGTGCAGGTGAACGGCGCAGGCCCCACCTCTACCTCGGGCAATGTGGCTACCTACGCCAACGGCGCGACCTACAACAGCGCCACCGGCCTGCTGACGTATAACTCGACCGGCATCAGCCAGGCTTCGGGCGCTACGCCGCAGAGCTACACCGTAACGATTGCGGCCCCGGCTTCGGGCGTAGCCACGGCTACGGCCAGCGTTAGCTCGTCGACCCCCGATGTGATGATGAGCAACAACGTCGCCAGCACGGAAGTGACTGTTGACCCCGCTGCGACCGACCTGATGACGACCCTCACCGGCCCCGACCAGGCTACCGTAGGGCAGCGCGTGACCTACACCGCCACAACCTCTAATAACGGTCCGGCCCCCGCCAGCGGCATTATACAGCGCATGCAGATAGTGGCTGGCCTGCCCCTCACGGGCACCACGGCGGTGTTCCTCAATGGCGCCGCGCCCACCTCAACGGCGGGCAGCGTGGCCACCTACACCGATGGCAGCACCTACAACAGCAGCACGGGCGTGGTCACGTTTGCCACTACCACCGCGGCCCAGACGGCGGGCGGCTCCGTGAGCAACACGGTCACCTACTCGGTGCCCAACAATGGCAATGCCAGCTTGGTGAACTCGGCCCGGCTGCGCTCGGTTACCAACGACTCGAACCCGGCCAACAACGTGGCTGCGGTAGTGACGACCATCCAACCCAGCGCCGACGTGCAAGTGACCCTGACGGGCCCCAGCAGCGCTACGCCGGCTTCGAGCACCCTAGGCGCACCAGTGACCTACGGCGTGACGACGACCAACAACGGCGGCAGCATCGCTGGCTCGGTAACAACGACCGTGCAGCTACCCACCGGCCTGAGCGGGGTGGTAGTAACCGGCTACGATGGCACGGTACTCACGAACTCGGCCACCACGGGCTACAACAGCTCGACTGGGGTAGTAACCTTCCCGGCCGTAACGGCCCAACCCGGCGGGGCTGCCTACGCCAGCTCGGGCACCATTGCGTTCACGACGCCAGCTGGCGCCTACGTGCTCTCGCCCACCGCCACGGCTACCCTGACGGCGACCACTGCCAACTCGGCCACCGACCCCAACCTGACCAACAACTCGGCCACGGTGGTGACGACGCTTACCTCGCCCACCGCGGCCTCAGTAGACCTGAGTGTGGCAGTGGCCCGCACTAGCGGCGCTACGGCCACGGCGGGCAGCCAGGTTGTCTTCACTGTTACGACCAGCAATGCTAGCACCAGCACGGCCAGCGCCAGCCCCGGGGTAGTAACCACGGTGCAGCTGCCCGCGGGCCTGACTAGCAATGGCGGCACGGTAACTTTCAACAACGGCGGCACCTACGACAATGCCACCGGCCTAGTGACTTTCACGACTACTAGTGCCCTAGGCATTAACAGCAGCGTGGACAACGTCATCACGATTAGCGCAGCACCGGGCCAAGGGCCGCTGGTAGCTACGGCAGCCGTGCGCGGCAACGAAAGCGACCCGACCCCGGCCAACAACACCAACACGACGAGCGTAACCATCACGAACGTAGTGGACGTAGCGACCACCCTCAGCGGCCCCACTGTGGCGGCCACTGGCGCCGGCGTGAGCTACACCGTGACGACCGTGAACAACGGCCCTTCGACGGCTACTACGGTGGCCCAGACCGTGACGCTGCCCGCCGGCATCGTGAGCTACTCGCTCAACGGCGGTGCAACCGTGGTACTGAACGGCGGCAGTGCTACTACCGCGACCACCGTGGTAACGCTGCCCGTACCAGCTACCCTGCCGGCCGGCGCCAGCAGCGCCGTTGATAACACGATTGCCTTCAACGCCCCCGCCAGCACGACCAGCAACTTCCCCTACACGGTGATGGCTAACGCATCGGCGGGCAACGAGTCCAGCTCGGCCTCGACGACCAACAACACGGCTAGCGTAACTACCACGCGCTACGTGGCCCCGCCCGTAGCTGCTGCCGTCACGAATACGCTGCAGTCGCCGGAGGGCAACACGGCCACGGCTGCCATGCTCATCTCGCCGCTGGCTGCTACTGCGGCCGCCGCCGGCAGCCTCACCTATAATCTGGCGAGCATTCCGCCCACGACGCAAGGCACCCTGTATTACAACAACAACGGCACCTACACCGCTATCACTGGCCCCATCACAGGCCTGACGACTGCCCAAGCGGGTAGCCTCAAGTTCTTGCCCGCCACTGGCTACGTAGGCAATGCCTCGTTCACGTACACCGCTATCGACGCGAACAACACGGTGAGCAACGTGGCTACCTACCTCCTTCCGGTAGGTGCCGACAACACGGCTACCTCGGCTAGCACCACGCCCAAAGGCAACGGCAACCCCTACAAGACTAATGACGTGCTTACCTACGTGATTGACGCGAACGGGGCGCAGTACACCAACGGCGGCACCAACGCGGGCATCGTGTACGACGTAGCCACGGGCACGCTGCAAGGCGGCGCCGCCAACGGCCTGCCCACCACGGGCACCAACGTTGTGCTGGCTAGCACCGGCAATGGCCCCAGCGGCAACACGGCCAACACGCTGCCCAGCGGCGTAAGCCTGAACGCCACCACTGGCCAGCTGTTCGTAAGCAACGCCAGCCAGCTACCGCTGGTAGGGGTGAACACAACGTATTCGGTAAACGTGATTGTGACCGATAGCAACGGCGGGGTAAGCACCATCACCCAGACGTTCGTCCTAGGGGCTAACCCGCTGCCCGTGTCGCTGGTAGCCTTCACGGCCCAGGCGGTGCAGAACCGCGATGCCCAGCTGAAGTGGACCACTGCTTCGGAACTGAGCAACGACCACTTCGAGGTAGAGCGCTCGCTCGACGGCACGAGCTTCGTGCAGGCTGGCCAGCAGCAAGGCCAGGGCACCAAGGCCACGGCTACCGACTATAGCTTCACCGACGCTGGCATCGGCGCACGGGCAGCCGGCCAGTCGGTATACTACCGCCTCAAGCAGGTAGACCGAAACGGCACGAGCGTGTACTCGCCGGTACGCACGGTGAGCTTCACGGCGGCTAGCGCGGCGCTGGTGGGCCTCTACCCCAACCCGGCCACCGCTGCTACCAGCCTCGACCTGTCGGCTCTGCCGGCCGGCAACACCTACCAGGTGCTGCTGCTCGATGCCACTGGCCGCCAGGTGCGCCAGGCCACGGCCCTCGGCGGCCAGGTACAGCCCCTCGACCTGCACGACCTAGCTACCGGCACCTACCACGTGGTGGTGAGCGGGCAGCAGGCTGGCTTCCGCCAGGTGCTGCGCCTGACCAAGGAGTAATCCTCCTCGGCCCTAGGCCCCAGTAAAAAACGGCGCTCCCACGGTGGGGGCGCCGTTTTTTTTGCTTGCGGCCGGCGCAAGCGGAGTTAATTATCGACTGTGTGCCCACGGCCTAGCCCGGCCGTACCTTTGCGGGTACTTATGAATTTGCTATCCGCCGAGAATATCTCGAAGAATTACGCCGACCGCTGGCTGTTTAAGGACTTGAATTTTGGGTTGCAGCAGGGGCAGCGCGTGGCCTTTGTGGGCATCAACGGCACCGGCAAAACTACCCTGATGCGGGTGCTGGCCGGCCTCGAGAACCCCGATACCGGCAGCGTGAGCCGCCGCCAGGGCATCCGCGTGACGTACCTCGGCCAGCAGCCGGTGTTCGACGAAAGCCTGACGGTGGAGGAAACCATCTTCGCCAGCCAGAACGACACCCTGCGCGCCGTGAAGGCCTACGAGCACGTGGTGAACGACCCCAACCACGACCCCGACGAGCTGCAGAAGGTAATGGAGCGCATGGACGCCCTAGGGGCCTGGGACTACGAGTCGCAGGTGCAGCAGATACTAGGCAAGCTGGGTATCTTGGGCGACTTGCTGACGCGCAACGTGAGCAAGCTGAGCGGCGGGCAGCGCAAGCGCGTGGCCCTGGCCCGCGTGCTGATTGAAGAGCCTGATGTGCTGCTACTCGACGAGCCCACCAACCACCTGGACCTAGCCACCATCGAGTGGCTCGAAAACCGGCTCAACTCGCCCAGCCTTACGCTGCTGATGGTGACCCACGACCGGTACTTCCTGGACAAGGTAGCCAACGAGATTGTGGAGCTCGACAAGGGCAACATGTACCGTTACCAGGGCAACTACGCTTACTTCGTGGAGAAAAAGGCCGACCGCGAAATGCGCGAGAGCATTGAGGTAGAGAAGGCCCGCCAGCTCTTTAAAAAGGAGCTGGACTGGATGCGCCGCATGCCCCAGGCCCGCGGCACCAAGCAGAAGGCCCGCATCGACGCCTTCTACGTGACCAAGGAAAAGGCCAGCACCAACCTGACCAAGCAGCAGCTGGAGCTGAGCGTGAAGACCACCCGCCAGGGCGGCAAAATCATCGAGGCTGAGCACCTGAGCAAGCGCTTCGGCGACAAGGTGGTGCTGGACGACTTCAACTACGTGTTCAAGAAGAAGGACCGCATCGGGCTGGTGGGCCCCAACGGCGCGGGCAAAAGCACGCTGCTCAATATGCTGACCGGCAAGCTCAAGCCCGACAGCGGCAGCATCGACGTGGGCCAAACCACCGTGTTTGGCTACTACACCCAAACCGAGCTGGAGTTTGACCCCACGCAGCGCGTGATTGACATCGTGAAGGAAGTGGCGGAAGTGGTGGAGCTAGCCAACGGCGACGTGCTCACGGCCAGCCAGTTCCTGACGCTATTTCTGTTTCCGCCGGCCCAGCAGTACACGCTGGTAAGCAAGCTGAGCGGAGGTGAGAAGCGCCGCCTGCAGCTGCTGCGGGTGCTCGTCAAAAACCCGAACTTCCTGATACTTGACGAGCCCACCAACGACTTGGATTTGAGCACGCTCAACATCCTGGAGGACTTTCTACTGCACTTCAGCGGCTGCTTGCTCATCGTAAGCCACGACCGCTACTTCCTCGATAACCTGGCCGAGCACCTGTTTGTGCTGGAGCCAGGCGGAGCGGTGCTCAACTTCCCCGGCAACTACACCGACTACCGCGACTACCTAGCCGAGCGCGAGGAGCTAGCTGAGCTAGAGGCTGAGGAGAAAGCCGCTAAGGCTGCCCGCGCCGCTGCCAAAGTAGCGGCCGCGGCGCCTGCCCCGGCCGCCACCCTAGCCCCCGCGCCCGCCAAAAAGCGCGCCAGCTACGCCGAGAAGCGCGAGTATGAGCAGCTAGAGAAAGACTTGGCCTCCCTCGAAGCCGAGAAGCAGCAGCTGACTGATAAACTGAACGCCGGCCAGGGCAGCCACCAAGACCTAGGCTCCTGGGCTGCTCGCTTGCAGGCCCTAGGCGACGAGCTGGATGAGAAGGGCCTGCGCTGGCTAGAACTGAGTGAGATGATCTAACTAAACCGGCAGCTTGCCCCTAGCACTTGATAACGACGTAGAAGCGCCTGCCAAGAGGTGATAAGTGATATGTCTGAACAGATTATTTTTAGCCAGCCCTACGGTGAAGTGCTTGTCGATGCGCAAGTGCCGTGCGTAATTACGAAGTGGCATGGCTTTGCCAACTTTCAAGAAATGAGCAGCTTGCTAGAAGCCGCGCTGGCGTATGTGCAAGCCCACGGAGGTCCCACCAAGCACTGGGGCTGGGTGGGCGACACGCGGCTGATGGGAGCCATCCCGGAGAAGACGCAGCAGTGGCTGATGAACGACTTTAACCCGCGCTTGTCGGCGGCCGGCATCCGGGAAGTGAGCATGGTGGTGGCCGCTACGGTGTTTGGGCGCATGGCAGCCCAACGCTACTCCGACAATATCAACCAGGCCCAGAGCCAGTACGAGCTACGCACGGGCTACTACGAATCGGTAGAGGCGGCGAAGGCGGGAGCGAAGGCCCAGCTAAATAACTGAGGGCTAGGGTGCGCCCGGCCGTCGGGCCGGTAAAAGCTTTAGCGTCGCTGGTGCACCTGCGCAAAGTCAAGTATTGCCTGGCCCGGCCCGAGGGGAACTAGCACCCGCAAGCTATCGGCAGCGTCGAAGCGGGGCAGAAATACGTAGCCGCGCACCTGCTGGCCGGGCAGCAGCGTGCCTTGGCGCAGGCCAAAATCGCGCAACTGGGCGGCGTGCCAGGCTAGCGCATCGGCCGTGTACGCGTGGCGAGCACGGTTGGCACTGCTGATGGCATTGTACGTCCAGGCGACATCGTGGAGCGCGGCACGGGTTTGCACCTGGGTTTGGGTTTCGCGCGTGCGGACGGCGCTAGCCATGTCGGCTCCTACTGATACCACGAGTAGCGCCAAGCCCAGCCAGTCGGGGCGGCTGGCTTTGGCAGCTTCGGTGTTGGCCTGCTGCTGCAGCCCTTCGGCTTGGCGGGCCGGGTCGAGGGCGGGCAGCGGCACGGCGGGCAGGCTAGGGCAGGGCGCGTGCTGCGAGGCAGCGGCTACGACAGCCGGCACCCGTTCGCCACGCCCTACGCGCCGGATGCTCGGCGCGGCGGCCTGGCGGCTTGGCACGTGGGCAAACGCAGTAGGGTCGATGACAATGGGCCGTGGCGAGTCGTTGTGGTACTCGGCCTCAAATACCAGCCACTCGGGTTCGTAGGCGACGAAGCGCAGGGCCATGCGCACGCTGTCAGCCGTAGTGGCCTCGGCGTAATCGTCGGCGGTTGTCAGCGTAGCGTGGGGCCGGGCAGGGTGCACCCCCAGCAGGTAAGTGGGGGCGCAGCCGCCGGCCGCGACGGCAAGCAGCCCTAGGGCACCCAAACGACGAACGCTGCGCAGTAGCATGGCAGGAATGAAAAGGTCTTAACTAGCAGATGCTTATTAAGCCTATACGGTTGCCTGCGCCCTCGGGTGTTGCATGTAAAAACAGCAGAATTTTTCCAGCGGCTCCGATATTCTTCGGCGAGCGGCTACGAGGCCACGCGCAACCCTCGCGCCCGAACCCGCAACACCCCAGCTATTTTTTCTGGCCCACGAAGAAGTAGTGCCGATACAGCAGGCTTTTGAAGCCGAACAGCTGCTGGCGCAAGTGGTGCCCGGTGCTGCTGTGCGCCCGCCGCAGCTGCCACCACTGCCAGGGCCAGATGAGCAAAGCTAGGGGCAAGTACAGTAGGTCTTCGGTGTAGAACGACGTGTATACCACGCGCTGCAACTCGATGCCGTTCACATCGAAGAGGCGCTTCAGCTCTTGATGCTGCACTAGCTGGAAATTGCCCTCATCGGGCTCGAACAGCAGCCGGAAGCGCCGCACCCGGCCCGAGAACAAGTAGCTCAGCCGGTCGCGTACGGTCAGGCAGTTGTCGTTGCTGACGAGCAATAACCCCCTAGGGGCCAGGCGTTGCGCGCAGCCCTGCACGAACTGCGCCGTGTTAGCAAAGCACATGATGCCGCTGATGCTGGTCACGACGTCGAAGGGCGCGGCTTCGGCGAAGGGCACTCCCCGGCTTAGGTCGGCGGGCTGGTAGTGCACCGGGGCGCCGGGCACGGCGGGTGCATTGGCGCGCACGTCGGTGCCGCTCAGGTCGGCCTGCGGAAAGAAGCGCCGCACCTGCACCAAGAACTCGCCCGCCCCGCACGGCGCGTCGAGCCAGCGCAACCCCGGCCGCCCCAGTCGGGTGGCCTCGTGCGTGAGCAAGTCGCGCAGCACGTCGCGGTTAACGTGCTTCTGGGTGTTGCCGCGGGGCACCTGGGCCAGCTGGGCTTCCAGGTCGGGAGCGAGGGCAGGGAGCATAAAGCTTACGAAAAATCGTTTGTCCTTGCCAGCCTGCGAGGCAATCACACCTGAACAATCCGCCTAGGGGTCGTACTGGTGCGATTGCTTCGCAGGCTCGCAATGACAAACGATTTTTTACTTTCGGCTAGCGAGAAATTAGGCGGCCGCCCACACGTCAACCTCGCCTTTGCTGGTGGTGAGAGCAAAGCGAACGGGGTTAGGGCGCAGCACGAGGCGCACCCGGCCAGGGTACTTCTCCGAGTCAATCCACACGCCATCGTCCTTCATGGGTGTGAGGCCGGCGGGCAGGTAAGCGGTGGGTAGCAGTACGTCGGTGTCAGACTTTAGGTCGGCGTGCACCTTTTCCAGGGCTGCTTCGAGGTCTTGGCCATAGTCGTCGTTGAAGTCGTCTTCGAGGTCGTGTAGGGCTTCCTCCACGTCGTCGTAGCGAGCATCGTCGTAGGTGAGCTGCTGGAGCTCGGCTTTCTTTTCGATGAGGGCAACGAGGGCTTTATTGAGGTCGGCGGCATTCATGGGCGTCGGCGTAGGAAGAGGTCAGAAAGTGGCGTCGGCTGCAAAGGTGCGACTGAAACAGGAAATAGTAGGCTGGCAGCAAGTAGCCGGCCAACGTGCTAGGCGTGCCGGCCTTGCCCCGCCCCAACCCCCTAGGGCCCCCGGCCGTTTAGCCGGGCACTATGTCCCTGTCTTTGCTACTGGCTGGTGCGGTGCTACTGGCCGTGCTGTTCGCCTTCTACCGCTACCTCACCGCCGATGCGCGCCGCCTGCAGGCTGCCCTAGCCGCTCCCTTCCCCGAGGCCTGGCGCCAACTGCTGACCACGCACGTTGCCTTCTACGACGGGCTGGAGGGCGACGAAAAAACCCGCTTCGAGCAGCAGATGCAGCTATTTCTAGCCCGCACCCGCCTCACCGGCATCCAGACGGAGGTAGACGACCTCACGCGGGTGCTCACCGCTGCCTCGGCCACCATCCCCGTATTTGGGTTGCCCGGTTGGGAGTACCCCACCCTGCACGAGGTGCTAATAGTGCCCGACGCCTGGCAGCTCGGCCCTAGGGCCGACCAGGAGGTGAAGCCCCTCGAAGGCACACTCCTAGGGTCGGTGCAGGGCTTTCAGACCTCGCAGTACATGCGCCTGAGCAAGGCCGCGCTGGTGCAGGGCTTTGCCGACGCCGACGACCGCCACAACGTAGGCGTGCACGAGTTTGCGCACCTCGTAGACGAGGCCGACGGGCAGATTGACGGCGTGCCCGCGGCCGTGCTGCCGCCCAGCCTGCGCCAGCCCTGGGCCGAGGTGATGCACCGCGAACTGGCCGCCATCCGCGAGGGCCGCTCCGACATTGACCCCTACGGCGGCACCAACGAGGCCGAGTTCTTCGCCGTCGTGAACGAGTACTTCTTCGAGCGCCCCGAGAAGCTGCAGGAGCACCACCCCGAGCTGTTCGAGCTACTGACCCAGGCCCTGCACCAGCACCCCGAGCACACCTACGCCGCCCGCCCCGGCCACCTCGACCCGCGCCAGTGGCTGCGGCAGTTGCGCGGTCAAAAGAAGACCCTAGGGCGCAACTCGCCCTGCCCCTGCGGCTCGGGCAAAAAGTACAAGGACTGCCATATGGGGATGGCTAGTACCTAAAGGAAGAAAGCATTGTCTAGTAGGTTACTCAGGGTAGCAAGCGTTTACTTTACGCTAAGTTTAACCTGAGCATTTTATGGGGTACGCGGTACACATTACGCGCAAGCAGCACAGCTGGGCTGATAAGGAGGATAACGCCACTATCTCCCTAGATGAGTGGAAGGAGTACGTAGCTTCCGACCCCGAATTGCAACTTGCTGAAGAAGTGTCCTTATCACTTAGCAGCGCTGCCGACCCTGACGAAGCTGATGCAGACGAACAGCGCAGTAGCTTATGGCTACCCTACTCTAAAAACGGCCGTTCGGGTAATTATGCGTGGTTTTTGCACGCAGGCGACCGGGTGACGATACAGAATCCTGACGAGGAAATACTAGGCAAGATGCTGGATATTGCCCACGCGCTTAAGGCCCGCGTACAGGGCGATGACGACGAATACTACGACGAGGTAGCACCGCTGTTTACGAACCGAGCAGGTGATGCTCCCTGGGCAGGCGCCGACTTCCGCAATTTCCAGACCTTCGCATCGGCCGGGGCGGCTGAGCCCCTGCTCCAAGCATTGCGAGAAGCTGACATCGCGTACCACGCCTCCCTCGATACCGGGCAGGTAGCATTCGACCCCTCCTTTGCCAATAACCAACTCACCAGCAAGTTCATTGTGCAGTTGAAATTGACTGACTTTGAACGAGGGAGTCAGGTACTCAGCACCATCCATCAACACGCACTTAGCCAGCTTGACCCTGGGCATTACTTGTTCCGCTTCAGCGACGAGGAGTTGATGGACATTGTGGTGAAGCCTGACGAATGGAGCGCCCTCGACGTAGCGCTGGCAGGCCAACTGCTGCGCAAGCGTGGGCGCGCTATCTCACCCGATACTTTGCAGCTCCTGCGCCAGCGCCGTGTGGCCGAGCTAGCCCAACCCGACCAAGACCATAAGGCCTTGGTGCGCAGTGGGTACTTGTCGGCACTGCTGGGTGGCTTTCTAGGCATTATTATCGGCTATCAGCTCTATACTAGTCGTAAGCAACTGCCTACGGGCCAGCGCATCTATGCGTATTCGCCCGCCGACCGGGTGCATGGCATGCGCATCATGGCACTGGGCATTATCGTGTTTCTGCTAGTGCTTACGGCGCGGCTGTTGAAGCTGACGGAAGAGTAGACGCATACCGCTTCACCTCGTTGGCTGAGTCCCAGAGCAGCCGGTTAACCTCCACAACCGCCTTGCGCGCCACGCGCTCCTGTTGGCGGTGGGCGTGGGAAAGTGGTGGCCGGTAAGCTGCCCGAGGCGGTTGATGACGCGGTGGGCGGGCACGGGCGCTTCGCGGCGCAGCGTGACGGCGTCGATATGGGTAGCATTGAGGGTATGGCCCACGGCGTGGCTGCTCTGGCTGGCCCTTAAAAAATGTTGCATCACCCCAAGAACTACTCGGCGGAAACAGGTAGATATACCTGTTTCTGGCTTTATCCTATTTTGTATAGAACAAATACTTGATTATCAACTAGCTTTGAAACTCATTTAAACTCACTCTACTTTCTCATGAAAGCTTATTTACCCCTTCTAGGACTGGCTACGCTAGCATCGTTCGGCGCTATCAGCATTCACGCCCCGGCGGCTCCCCGTCCTGCCGCGGCCGGCCCGGCTACCATGGCCGCCTTGGTGCAACAATTTGCCGATGCCATGCAGCAGCAGGACATGGCCAAAGCCACTGCCTGCCTGGCGAAGAACGCACGGCTGCTCGTCAACGTGCAGCCGGTGCTAAGCGGCCGGGATTCGCTCAGCACATACTGGCTAAAGAACTCGTTCAGCTACAGTACTGATTTAAAAATCACGCCTTTGCAAATGGGTAGCGATGCCACGACGGGTTACTCCACGGGTTACTACACCTTAAACGTCAAGCCATCGGCTACCTACCCAAAGGGTGCCACGGCACACGGCTCTTTTATGAGCCTAGCCCATAAAGAAGGAGCGACCTGGCAGTTTACCTACGTGCACATTGCCGAAGAGCCTTACAAAGCCAATCAATAATGGCCACGTTTTCAGCTACAAAAAGCTGCTGGGAGTTCGTCTGCCAGCAGCTTTTTTTGGTGTAGCCTCAACGTGCTGGTGCAAGCAGTGCGGCAAGCCGTTTTACCTAGCCTATACAATCGTTCTTCTCCGACAATCTGCTTCGTTGATTGTCTGCGATTTCCATTACCCTTCTTTCCTAAAGCATAAAATTACTTTACCCCTCCTCGCGCTGGCTGCACTCCTCGGCGCTTGCGCTGGCAACGCGAACACGCCGCTGGCCGAGGCTACTGCCCCTAGCACTACGATGGCTGACACCGCTGTGGGGGAGCAGTTTATGGAGACGAACGTGAATGCAGATTCCGTTAAACTAAAAAGCCTGCTGGCCGACACTATAATGATGTTCGGAATTTTGCCAAAAGACCGGGCCAGCGGCAAGAACACAGTAAGTACTCTTTCTGCTCAAGGCATGGCTACGTCGAGCAATTTCAAATTCACGCCGCTAACCTCTACCAAATACACTTGCCCAGAGGCGGCTGGTAACTCGTTTACCAGCCGTTTTTTTATTTGCCGGCTCCCCTACTCCAGCTCCTTAGCCGGGTCCCAGAACAGCTTCTCAAACTCTACCACGGTGTCGTCTTCCACGCGCACGCCCTCGGCCTCTAAGCGCTCTTGCATGGCAGTGGGCGTGGGGAAGTGGTGGCGGCCGGTGAGCTGCCCGAGGCGGTTGATGACGCGGTGGGCGGGCACGGGTGCCTCACGCCGAAGCGTAACGGCGTCGATATTGGCGGCGTTGAGGGCGTAGCCCACGGCGCGGCTGCCCTGCCGGGCCCCGAGGTAGTGCGCAATGGCGCCGTAGGTGCTCACGCGGCCCGGCGGAATGAGGCGCACCACCTCGTGCACATCCTGAAAAAAATTGCGCTCGGCGGGCGGGGTAGCGGGCGGCGGGGCAGTGGGGGTTTTCATGGGCTGAAAATACGTGGCGGGCGCAACCCCGGCCGGGGCAGGCTGTCTTTGCCGACGCCGGCACGGAACCCGACCTTTGCGGGGTTCGTTGCACCGGCTTCGGCGGCCAGCCGGGGCCTAGGGCCCGGCAGCCGCTTTTTCCTACTTGCTTTTTATGCGCTTCGTTTACGCGCCCCTTACGTTGCTGGCTGCCAGCACCCTCCTCCTAGCTGGCTGCCATGCCAAAGACGACAAGGCAGCGGCCAAGGGCGGCGACAAAAAAAACGCCGGTCCGGCCCTAGTAGATGTGCTGGTGGCCCGCCCCACTACCTCGGGCGATTCGGTAGTGGCCAACGGCGCCGTGGTGGCCAGCGACTACGTGGAGCTGCACCCCGAAGTGAGCGGTCGCCTGACGGGCCTAAACGTAGCCGAAGGCAAGCGCGTGAGCAAGGGCACCATCATCGCCCGCATCAACGACGCCGACTTGCAGGCTCAGCTATCTAAAACCAGCGCCCTGCTGAAGGTGTCGCGCCTCTCCCAACAGCGCCTGCAGAAGCTGCTGGAAGTACAGGGCGTAAACCAAGCCGATTACGACCTGGCCGTAAGCCAGGTGCAAAGCAACGAGGCCGACGCCGACTACACCCGCGCCTTACTTGCTAAAACGATTATCCGGGCGCCGTTTAGTGGCGTGCTGGGGCTGCGGCAAGTGAGCCCCGGCGCCTACGTAACGCCCGCCACCATCATCACCACGGTGCGAGCCGACGAGAAGCTGAAGGTGGACTTTACGCTGCCCGAGGCCAACGCGCCGCTGGTGCAGCCGGGCAGCCGCGTGACGGTGCGCCTAGGGGGCCGCCGCTATCCCGCCACCGTACAGGCCCTCGAAAGCCAAGTCAACCAAACCACCCGCAACCTGACGGTGCGCGCCCTGCTGCCGGCCGGCGTACTAGCTACGCCGGGCACCTTCGCCCGCATTAGTGTGAGCACCGGCGCGGCTCGCCAAAGCGTACGCCTGCCCACCAGCGCCATCGTACCCGGCGACCAGGCCGACCAGGTGGTGCTGGTGAAAAACGGCAAAGCCAAGATGCAGAACGTGCAAACCGGCGACCGCCAGAACGACAGCATTGCCATCGTGAGCGGCCTGACCCCCGGCGACTCGGTAGTGGTGAGCGGCGTGCTCTTCACCCAGCCCGACAAGCCGGTGAAAGTGCGGAAATCGAGCAGAAGTTAAAAAATGCACAAACGCCTGTCATTGCGAGCCTGCGAAGCAATCGCACCAGCACGACACCCTAGGCAGCTTGTTCGGGTGCGATTGCTTCGCAGGCTCGCAATGACAACCGGCTTTATTACTACTTAAGCACTTCCTGTGAACATATCCGAATTATCCCTGAAGCGGCCGGTGCTGGCCACGGTACTCAACTTGCTGCTGATACTATTCGGCGCGGTAGGTTTCTCGTTTTTGGCGCTGCGCGACTATCCGGCCATCGACCCGCCCATCATCAGCGTGAGCACCTCGTACACGGGGGCCAACGCCGACGTGATTGAGAACCAGATAACGGAGCCGCTGGAGAAACAGATTAACGGCATTCCGGGCATCAAGTCCATCACCAGCAGCAGCTCCCTAGGGTCGAGCAACATCACGGTGGAGTTCAACCTAGGGGTGGACTTGGAGGCGGCAGCCTCCGACGTGCGCGACAAGGTGGGCCAGGGCGTGCGCTCGCTGCCGCAGGATATTGACGCGCCGCCGGTGGTGGCCAAGTCGGACGCCAACTCCGATAACATCCTCATCCTGGCCGTGCAGAGCCACAGCAAGAGTCTGCTGGAGCTGAGCGACTTTGCCGAGAACAACCTGCAGCAGCGCTTCCAAACCATCAACGGGGTATCGGCCATTAACATCTTCGGGCAGCAGCGCTACGCCATGCGCCTCTGGCTCGACCCGGCCCAAATGGACGCCTACCAGGTGTCGTTTACGGACGTACAGAATGCGCTGAATGCGGAGAACGTGGAAGTACCGGCCGGCAAAATCTATGGCGGCCAAACCGAGCTAACCATCCGCACGATGGCGCGCTTCTCGACCGAGCAGCAGTTCCGGGACCTGATTTTGCGCGAGGACAAGACCGGTATCGTGCGGCTGGGCGACGTGGCGCGGGTGGTCCTAGGGCCCGAAACCTACGAGCAAAGCTGGAAGCTAAACGGCGCTTCAGCCGTGGGCCTGGCTGTGACACCGCAGCCGGGCTCGAACTACGTGCAGATTGCCGACGAATTCTATAAGCGCCTAGCCGAGGTAGAGAAGGAGAACAAGCAGGACATCGAGATGCGCGTCATCATCGATAACACCAAGATTGTCAAGAACTCGATTGAGGAAGTAGAAGAAACGCTGCTCATCTCGTTTGGGCTGGTGGTAATCGTAATCTTCGCGTTCTTCCGCAACTGGCTCACCGCCCTGCGTCCGCTCATTGATATCCCTATCTCGCTGATTGCCACGTTCTTCGTGATGTATCTGGCGGGCTTCACCATCAACATCCTGACTTTGCTGGGCATTGTGCTGGCTACGGGCCTGGTGGTGGACGACGGCATTGTGGTGACGGAGAATATTTTCCGCAAGCTGGAGGAAGGCATGGACATCCGACGGGCAGCGCTGGAGGGTAGTAAGGAGATTTTCTTCGCCGTAATCTCCACCTCGCTCACGCTGGCGGTGGTGTTTCTGCCGGTTATTTTCTTGCAAGGCTTCACCGGTCGGCTGTTCCGCGAGTTTGGGGTGGTGGTAGCGGGCGCGGTATTGATTTCGGCCTTCGTGTCGCTCACCATTACGCCGGTGCTCAACGTGGTGCTGCACCGCGAAAGCAAGCACGACGGCGGCAGCGGCCACGGCAAGTTCTACGACCGCACCGAGCCCTTCTTCCAGGGTATGGAAAGCGGCTACGGGCGATTGGTGGGCGGCTTCCTGCGAGTGCGCGGGCTGGCCTGGGTGGTGGTGCTGGCTTGCGGCGGCCTCATCTACTTCATCGGCCGTGGCCTGCCCACCGAGCTGGCCCCCTTGGAGGACCGCAGCAGTGTGCGCCTGACTTTGACTGGCCCCGAGGGCATGAGCTACAACGCCATGCAGGAAACCGCCGACAAAGTGGCCACCTTCGTGCAAGACTCGGTGCCCGAGCTGGACTTCGTGTTTGCGCGCACGCCCGCTGGCGGCAGCGTTAATAGCGCGCAGGTGCGCCTAGGGCTGGTGCCGCCCGACCAACGCAAACGCTCGCAAGACGACATCGCCAAGTACCTGACCAAGAAAACCAAGCGCTTCAACGACGCCCGCATTTTCGTGGTGCAGGAGCAGACCATTGCCGTGGGTTCGGGCGCCAAGAGCGGCCTACCGGTGCAGTTCGTGCTGCAGAATACCGACCTGGAGAAGATTAAGGAGGCGCTGCCCAAGTTCCTGGCCGCGGCCCGCCAAGACCCCACGTTCCAGAACGTGGACGCCAACCTGAAATTCAACAAGCCCGAGATACAGCTGCGCTTCGACCGCCTTAAAATCCGCGACCTGGGGCTGACCACGCAGCAAGTGGTGGCGGCCGTGCAGGGCGCGTTTGGCGGCCGGCGCATGGCCTACTTCCTACTCAACGGGCGCCAGTACCAGGTAATCGGGCAGGTGGAGCGCACCCAGCGCGGCAAGCCCGGCGATATCAGCCAGCTCTACGTGACCAATAGCCGCGGCGAGAGCATTCCGCTGTCGGCCGTGGTGCAGCGCGTGGAAGACGCCAACCCCAGCACCCTCTACCACTTCAACCGCTTGAAAGCGGCCACTTTGTCGGCGCAGCTGGCCGAGGGCAAGACAGTGGGCGACGGTGTGAAAGCCATGCAAGCCATCGCTGACAAAGTGCTGGATACCAGCTTCCAAACGGCGCTCACGGGCTCGTCGCGCGACTTTGCCGAAAGCTCGGGCAACACGGCCTTTGCCTTCATGCTGGCGCTGGTGCTCATTTATCTGCTGCTAGCGGCGCAGTTCGAGAGCTTCCGCGACCCGCTCACCATCCTGCTTACGGTGCCGCTGGCACTGGCGGGGGCCTTGCTTAGCCTGTGGGTAGTAGGCCAGACGCTCAACATCTTCTCGCAAATCGGGATGATTATGCTCATCGGCCTCGTGACGAAAAACGGTATCCTCATTGTGGAGTTTGCCAACCACCAGCGCGAGGCCGGCCTGCCCCTGCACGAGGCCGTGCGCCTGGCCGCGCAGCAGCGCCTACGTCCTATCCTGATGACCTCGTTGGCTACGGCCCTAGGGGCCCTGCCCATCGCCCTGAGCCTGGGAGCGGCCAGCACCAGCCGCAAGCCGCTGGGTACGGTCATCGTGGGGGGCATCCTGTTCTCGCTCATTCTCACGCTGTTCGTCATTCCGGCCGTGTACACGTTCATCGCTAAGGATAAGCCCGCCGCCCCCGCCGATGCGCTGGTAGACGCGCACGAGCCGGCCGAGCTGGTGGCCTAGGAGTGGTGTGGCCAGTAGCCCTCGCTTGGCTCGCGCGTTACGCGAAGCGCTGGCAAGCAGAAGCCGAAACGGCGCAGGTAGGCTGGCTTTCTTATTCATAATTTTTTGTCTTTATGTCCGCGCCGCCTAGGCCCTCACTTGCCAAGCAAAGGGGCCGGGGAGCGCAGTCCGCCAGTCGGGCAACCCAACAATGAAACGCCTGTTTTTTCTGCTTTTCCTTCCTACCCTGGCTTTGGCCCAGCAAGCCACGCCCACCATTTCGCCGGCGGGGCGGGGCGGGCCCGGCACGGTGCTGACGCTGAGCGAGGCCCTGCAAACGGCGCTCAAAAACAGCCTCGACGTAGAGATAAGCCAAACCAACGAGCAAGTGCAGCAAACGCGCAACACCCTAGGGTTTGCGGGCGGCCTGCCCACGGTGGGCATCTCGGCCAGCACCAACGGGGTGATTAACAACACCAGCCAGGAGATTTTTAACGCCAGCACCGGCGGCAACGTGAACCGGGCCGTGACGGGTGCGCAGTCGAGCCAGTACGCGGCGGGCCTCACGGGCAGCTACCTGCTGTTCAACGGCGGCCGGGTGCACGCCACCCGCAAGCGGCTGGACGAGCTGGAGCAAATCAGCGCGCTGCAAGTGAACTCGACCATCCAGAACGTGTTGGCCGACGTGAGCCTGAAGTACTACGCCGTGGTGCAGCAGCAGCGCTACATCCGCACCCTGGAGGCCTCGGTGGAGGTGACGCGCCAGAAGCTACGCCTGATTGAGACGCGCCAGAGTGTGGGCCTGGCCAACAACGCCGACAAGTTTCAGGCCCAGCTCGATCTGAACGCCCAGCTGCTGACCCAGCAGCAGCAGGCCCTGGCCGCGCAGCAGGCTACTGCCGACCTGCTGCGCGCCCTCACGCTCGACCTGAATACGCCCGTAGCTGTGGAGGACAGCATTCCGGTGAGCAACACGCTGAGCTGGCAGCAAATAGAAACTGCCCTGGAGCGCAACCCCGACCTGCAGGCGGCCGAGCGGCAAGTGGCCGTGCAGCAGCTCATTGAGCGCGAAACGCAGGCCGCACGCTTCCCCAGCATCAGCGCCAACGCGGGCACCAACTTCAACCGCGCGCAGAACGCGGTAGGCAACACGCTCTTCAACCAGAGCTACGGCCCTTACGCCGGACTCTCGCTGAGCGTGCCGCTCTACACGGGCGGCGTTAACAAGCGGCTGGCCGATATCGCCCGGCTTAACACCCGCACGGCCGAGCTGCAGCGCACGGCTTTGCAGCGCGATTATCGCCTCATCGCCCTGAAAGCCTGGGAAGGCTACCAGCAGCAGCTGCAGCTGGTGAATACGGCCGAGGCCAGCTACACCACCGCCCGCCAGCTGCTAAAGCTAGTGCAGATGCGCCTCGACGCTGGCCTTTCAACCCTGGTAGATGTGAAGCTGGCCCAGCAGAGCTTCGAGGATGCCGGCTACCGCCTCGTCAACTATCGCTACGCCGCTAAAGCCGCCGAAATTACCCTGCGCCAATACGCCGCCCTGCTTACTCCCTAGGGGCGCTTTAGGTGGTACACTGGCGCCGAGGCGGTAGCGCCGCTTGGACGTATGAAGGTGGCGCCAGGCGACCAGGCTGCGGGGCAGGGGTACCTACTTCCTTGCACTAGCAGTCCTGCGCCTATCTTCCTTCTTTTATTGCAACCCACTTAGTAAAGCAGCCTTCTCTGCAGATTATGATGCCCATCAGGAAGCTTATTAGTTGCAGTGTCTTGGTGGCCTGCTGGGCCTTGTGGCTAGGCGCTTGCCCCACGTTTGCGCAAGCTGCTTCGCGTGCCAACTCAGCAAGCACCGGGGCATACTACACCTCGTTCGACTCGACCCGGATTTATTACCAAGTGCAGGGGCGAGGTCCCGCGGTAGTCCTGCTGCATGGTTTCACCAGCACGCTGGACTCGTGGAAGAATACGCCCCTTTGTCAGCAGTTGCTGGCCCAGGGCTACCAGCTCGTGCTGCTCGACCTGCGCGGTAACGGCCACTCTGGCAAGCCAACGAGCCTGGCTGGCTACGAGCACGATGCCGAAGCGCGCGATGTGATGGGGCTGGCGACGGCCCTAGGCTTGGTGCAGTACCAGCTGGTGGGCTATTCGCGGGGCTCCATCATCGCCGCTCGCCTGCTGGAGCTAGACCGGCGGGTGACGGCAGCCGTGCTGGGCGGCATGGGCGAGGCGTTTACCAACCCTAACTGGCCGCGGCGGATTGCCTTTTACCAAGCTTTAAGCGGGGAAAAAGTCAGCCCCGAGCTCGAAGGCTTCGTGCGCTCGCTGCCGGCCCGTGGGCTCAACCGGCAAACGCTGGCCTGGCAGCAGCAGGCGCAGCCCAGCACATCCGCAGCTGCCCTGGGGCGGGTTCACATTCCGGTTTTAGTCATATCGGGCACCGACGATAACGACAATGGGTCGGCGGAGGCGTTGGGGAAGCTGCTGCCGGGCGCGGTGGTGAAGCGGGTGCCGGGCGTGCACGCCAATACAGTCCAATCGGCCGAATTCGCCCGCGAAGTGAGTCTATTTCTGCAGCAAAGCCGCCGCAGAGCGACGCCTGCGCATTAAGAAGTTTCGTTGCCCCTAGGCCCTCCTCCATTCAAAAAGAGCGCCCGATTCAGCCGACAGTTTGGGTAGGCTCAGCGACGGCGGCAGCTACGGCTTCGTGCGCAGCTCGTCGAAACCTGCCGCTTTTCCAGCCGCTTGTTTTACGCCTTCGCGCTGCACTCGGCGCATAACTTTTGCTCGGGCGCTAGCCAGTACTGCGTAGTTAAGGGAACGGTAGCTCCTGGGCTTGCCACGTCCTTCTTTACTTTTTGTACAAGTCCGTTTGAAGTGCTTTCCTTTGCCGCCGTCAACCAAGCGGACTTAAGCCTTAGAGAAACGAGCACTTGCTACTGTCAGTTAAGGGGGTAGCAGCCTAAAGCAATAGCAGGAGCTTCCTGCTTATTGCCCTAGCCTGAAAACCTTTTATATCCAAGCAAAAGAGCTTTTACTCGAAGCTGTTTATAGTTGATAAAAATGCAGAAAGCACGTCAGGCTCAGCCTGACGTGCTTTCTGCGGCTGTGCACGCATCCTGGCACTTCTATCCGCCGCTTACGGGCTCGTTCGCTTTCTGCGTAACCTACAGGTTTTAACTCCCCAAGGGTTCACGCAGCACGACCGCCTTTTTTGCCTTTTACGCAACCGCCTACCTAGCTACCCTCGGTGCTCCTTCTCGAAGTTTTCGTTGTTGCGGGCGGCTTCGTCACGGTTGAGTTTGGTGAGGAAAGAGCGGGTGATGGGCGACTCGCTTTCGTAGCCTTTGCGGCGCTCGTTGGCGGCAGCGCTTTCGCCGGTGGCAGGCAGGGCGCGGTTCACCCAGGCCAGTACATCGGTGGTGGTGCCGGGGGCTACGCCGTGGAAGCCAGCCAGCAGCTTAGCTGGCAAGGACAGAATCAACTCGCTATCGCCGCGGCGCATGGCGTTCCAGATGCGGCGAGCGGCTTGCTCGGCGCTCATCGTGAAGCCGGGCAGCGCATCGGCCACCGCAAACCAGGCGTACTCCTTTTGGTGCTGGCCTTTCACGTCGGCGTTTTCGGCGCTGCCGGTGCGCAGCAGGCCGGGGCACACGGTGGTAACGTAGATGCCGTACTGGCCCAGCTCGGCCCGGAAGCCTTCCGACAAGCCTGTGAGGGCAAACTTGCTGGCGCTGTAGGCCGTGAGGTGCGGAATGGCTACCTTACCCCCTAGGGACGAAATATTGACGATGCGGCCTTCGCCGCGCTGCTTCATGCCTGGCAGCACCGCCTGCATGGTGTGGAAGGGCGCCCAGAAGTGCGTATTCATGGCGTCCTCAAAATCGCGGGAGTCCATGTTTTCGAGCGGGCCGCCCACGATGATGCCGGCGTTGTTCACCAGCACGTCGATGCCGCCTAACTGCTGCTCCACTTTCTGCACTAAGCGCTGCACCTCGTCGGCATTAGTGAGGTCGGCGCTCAGGGCCAGCACCGTCTGCTCGGTGCCGCCGTAGCTCAGCAGGTTTTGGCGGGCGCGGGCTAGCTCACCCTCATCGCGGGCGCAAATGGCCACGTGGGCCCCTTCGGCTACGGCGCGGCGGGCCAGCACCAGCCCTAGGCCCCGCGAGGCCCCGGTGATGAGCACGGTGCGGCCAGTGAGTTCATACGAGCCGCGGCGGTTGCGCCATACGGAGGTAGCAATGGCGGCGGCCCCCAGGCCGGCTACCCACAGCCACGAAGACGACGATTTGGAGGAAGAAGACTTCATGCCCTTCTGTATGTAGTTACGGGCCGAAAGGTTACACGCCTGCCCTTTACCGCACCGCTTACCCCTAGGGCCACAACCGCCAAGGAACTCCCAGCAGCTTCAGGCAGGCTGTGGCAATGTGCACGAAAGCACCGGAATGGCACGTGCTAACCACACCCAAAAAATAGGGTCAGGCAGCACGTAGCGCAACCTGACCCTTTACTGAAGACGCTTAGTGCAGTGCCTCTACTGCTAGCTACCCAAGCTTCTGCTTGAAAAAAGCCAGCGTCATGGCCCAGGCCTCGGCGGCGGCAGCGGGGTTGTAGCTGGCGCGGGCGTCGCAGTGGAAGCCGTGGTCGGCGTAGGAAATAACGGCGTTGATATAGGGCTTGCCAGCCTCGTCAACGGCCTGTACAATTTGCTCGCGTTGCTCCTTCGAGATGTGCTGGTCTAGCCCGCCCCAGTAGAAAAGGTGCGGGGCATGCAGCTGCGACGCCATGCCGGCGCGCGTGTGCAGCCCGCCGCCGTAGTACGACACGGCTGCTTGCAGGGGCAGCACGGCGTTGGCTACGAAGGCTACCTGCCCCCCTAGGCAAAAGCCGATGGCCCCAATTTTATCATTTATTACCTGGCTTTGGCCCAGCAGCCAGTCGTAGGCCGCTTGCATGTCACTGGTCAGGCCCTCGGTGGTGATGGCTTGGTAGTGGGGCATCACGGCCGGGAAGTTGTCGTAGGAAAACTCCTCGCCGGGCGCGGCCGTGCGGTGAAACAGCTCGGGCGCAATGACGGCGTAGCCTGCCTCAGCCAGGCGGTCGGCCACGTCGCGGATGTGCTGGTTTACGCCGAAGGCTTCTTGAAAAAGAATGATGCCCGGCGCCAGGTCAGTGTGCTCCGGAAAGGCGGTGTAAGCGTGCAGCTGCGTGCCATCGGCCGCATTGAGGATGAGGTGGTTGGGAGTGCTCATGCAAAGAATCGGGTATATAGTGGCAAGAACAAGGTACTGTCATGCCCTGTTTTAGTACGGCAGATGCCACAAATCCGCCGGGCGCCCCGCTGGCCGAGCGTCATTTTCTTTCTCCACGAACCCTCCTGCGCGGCCGTACCTCGGCTGCCTCCACGCCTTGCCCATGTCCACCACCCCACCGCTCCGCCTAAGCGTGCTCGACCAGTCGCCGGTGCGGCCGGGCGCCACCGCCCGCCAGGCCCTGCTCGAAACCACCGAGCTGGCTCAGCTAGCCGACGGCCTCGGCTACACCCGCTACTGGGTGAGCGAGCACCACAATACTGCCACGCTGGCCGGCCCCACCCCTGAGGTGCTGCTAGCCCACTTGGGCGCCCACACCAGCCGCATCCGCCTAGGGTCGGGCGGGGTGATGCTGCCCCACTACTCGGCCCTGAAAGTGGCCGAGAACTTCAAGATGCTGGAGGCCCTGCACCCCGGCCGCATCGACCTGGGCATTGGCCGCGCGCCCGGCGCCGACCGCCTCACGGCCTACGCCCTCAACCCAGCCAATAAGTTCGATGAGAAGGAGTTTGCCGAGCAGCTTATCGACTTGCAGAGCTACCTGCGCGACGAAATAGTGCCCGACACCATCCACGAGCGCGTGAAGGCCATTCCGCAGATTGATACCCAGCCGGCGCTGTGGCTGCTGAGCAGCAGCGGACAAAGTGGGCTGTTTGCCGCCCAGCTGGGTATGCGCTTTTCGTTTGCGCAGTTTATCAACCCCCTAGGGGGCCCGGCGGCCGTGCGCCAGTACCGCGAACGCTTCCGCCCTTCGCCCGAGCTAGCTGCTCCCGAAGCCAACGTGGCGCTGGTGGTGCTGTGTGCCGACACCGAGGCCAAGGCCGCGCAGCTACGCAAAGCGGCTCTGATGCAATTTCTGCGCTTCGAGCAGGGCATACGCCAGCCCTACCCCACCCCCGACGAGGTAGCCGCCTACGAGTTTAACCCGCTCGAACAGACCCGCCTAGCCTACCACGGCGCGCGCATCGTGAGCGGCACCCCTGAGCAAGTGCGCGAGCAGCTGCTACGAGTGGCCACCAGCTATGAAGTCGAGGAGCTGAGTGTCGTCACCATCACCGCCGACTTTGCCGACCGCCTGCGCTCTTACGAGCTGCTGGCCGAAGCCTTCGAGCTGCCTGCTACCACTAAAGCTGAGCAGCTAGTAGCAGCCTAGGGCCCTTGGTTCGCTTAGAGCCCTAGGCCTCGCCTGGCTTGCCTTACCCTTAGTGCCCCTTGCTGGCAGCTTGTATATCAGCTGCTAGCGAGGGGCTTTTCATGTCTGCTCACTAAGCTAGCTATGCAGCCGCCTCTTTCAATTTAGAGAAATTCTAAAGAACTATTTGGAAAAACTCTAAACAGCAGATGAATTTTGCAGCAGATTTGAATCTGTCTAAATAAGACCATGCGCCGACTTCTACCTGCTGCTCTCTTAGTAACGAGCCTGTTGCCCGCTGCCACCCAAGCCCAAACCCCCGATGCGCCCGCGGCCAGCCGCATCCGGCAGCGCCCCGGTACGCTGCGTGGCGTGGTCCGCACCAGCGATGGCAAGCCAGCAGCGTTTGTGAGTGTGGCGGTGCCAAAGCTGGGCAAGGGCGCCAACACGAACGAGGATGGCTCGTTCGAGATTAAGGGGGTGGAGCCCGGCAGCCACTTGCTGCAGGTGTCGTTTGTGGGCCTGCAGCCGCAGCAGCAGACGGTGGTGGTAACGGCGGGCCAGAGCACGACGGCCGATTTTACGCTTACCGAAAGCGCCGCCGACCTCAACGAAGTAGTAGTAACGGGTACCAGCGTCATCAACCTCCCGGCCACGGCCAGCAAAGCCGACATTGCCCCGCTCGACCTACCTCAAAGCCTGGGCGTGGTAACGAGCACCGTTATTGCCGACCAGCAAATAAACCGCCTCGGCGACGCCCTGCGCAACGTGAGTGGCGTGTCGCTGACCCAGCAGCGCGGTGGCGTGGCCGAAACCTTCTCGGCCCGCGGCTACAGCATTGGGGTGGCCGGCTCGGGTGGCAGCATCTTCAAAAATGGCTTGCTTTCGAACACGCAGGGCTTCCCCGACGCCAGCACCCTAGAGTCAGTAGAGGTGCTGAAGGGCGCGGCGGCCCTACTCTATGGCAACGTATCGGGCGGCCTCATTATCAACACCGTAACGAAGAAGCCGCGCTACAACTGGGGTGGCTCGGTGGAGATGCGCGCCGGCAGCTACAACTTTTACAAGCCGATTGTGGACGTGTACGGGCCGCTAACCAAGAACCTGGCGTTCCGGGTGGTAGGCACCTACGAGAATGCCCAGAGCTACCGCGACGTGGTAACGCAGAAGCGCGCGTACGTGAACCCCTCGCTGCTGTACAAGTTTAGCGACAAAACCGACCTGCTGGTGCAGGGCGACTACCTGCGCTCCGACATCACGCCCGACGCTGGCGTAGGCATCCTCAACCAGAACATCGATGCCCAGCTGCCGGCCAATACGCCGCGCTCGCGCTACATCAACACGCTGTGGGCCTACAACGTGACCGACCAGGCCAGCGCCTCGGCCGTGCTCAACCACCGCTTCTCCGACCAGTGGCGGGTGAGCGCCATTGCCGGCGTGCAAGACACGCGGGTGCACGGCTTCGGGGCGGGCGTACCCAACGGCACTATTGCCGCCAACGGCGACTGGAGCCGCACGCTGAGCGCGGTGCAAACCAACGAGCGCGACTACAACGGCCAACTCAACGTGAACGGCAAGTTCGAGACCGGCCCGCTCACGCACCAGCTGCTGGTAGGCGCCGACGCCCTGCGCATCGTGAGCAACAACGCCACGGCGTTCAACTACCTGAGCCAGACCGGTGCGGCCATCACCTCGACCTACGACCGCATCAACATCATCGACCGCAGCAAGTACGCCGAGCGGACCGACGCGCCGCTCTACAACGTAACGACTTACCAGATAGCGCCTTCGTACCGCTTTGGCGGCTACGTGCAGGACCTGATTACCGTCTTGCCGATGCTGAAGGTGCTGGGCGGGGTGCGCTACTCGTACCAGAACGTACTGCAAACTACCATCCGGACGGTGACCACCGGTACCGAAGCCGGCGGCCCCGCAGCCGACAAAGCCGACCGGGCCTGGTCGCCGAAGGGCGCGCTGATTTTCCAGCCGCTGCCCACGCTCTCGTTCTACGGCAGCTACGCTAACAACTTCATTACCAATGCAGGCCTGCTCGACGTGAGCGGCACTCCCCTATCTCCCTCCTACGTCAACCAGTACGAGGCCGGCGTGAAGAGCGAGCTGTTTGGTAGCCGCCTGTTTGCCAACGCCACCGTGTACCGCTACCGCAACAGCAACCTGGCCCAGATAGCCGTGGTGAACGGCCAAACCCAGAACTACCGCGAGCTAACCGGCGAAACCACCAGCGACGGCGTAGACCTGGACGTGAGCGGCAGCTTCACGAAGGACTTTTACTTCAACGCCGGCTACGCCTACAACTTTGCCCGCTACACCCACACCACGGGCGCCGTGGGCAGCCAAGTGGAGGGCGAGCGCCTCACCAACAATCCGGCCCACACTGCCAATGCTTCTATCTTCTACACCTTCGACCGGCCCGGCCTGCGCGGCCTCAAGGTGGGCGCTTCGGCCTTCTACACCGGCCAGCGCCTAGGGGGCAACAACAACACCGTGCTCGACCCCGCCACCACCAGCCCCACGCTGGCCAACGGCTCGGCCAACCCGCGCTACGTGCCTTACTTCAGCCGCACGATTCCGCTGAGCGGCTTTACCACCATCGACCTGACGCTGGGCTACACCTACAGCCACTTCTCCATCCTGGCCAAGCTCAGCAACATCACCAACGAGCTGAACTACCTGGTGCACGACCGTTACAGCATCAACCCCATGCCGCCGCGCCAGTTCCTGACCACCGTGGCCTACCGCTTCTAGCGGCCGGCCCGGCGGCCAAACCAGACCGCTTAGCCGCTATACTTTCCTCGTTAGTCGTTAATTGCTTGACCCACTGGCTTGCCCAGTGGGTTCTTTGCTGAAATCTTCTTGCTGTATGAACGTCTTTTTTCGCCGCATTCACCTGTACCTGGGGCTAGTATCGGGGCTGTTTATGGTGATGGTGTGCCTGACGGGCACCATCCTGGTTTTCGAGGATGAGCTGGAGCACGCCTTCCACCCCGAGCGCTACACGGTGGCCCCAGCCGGCGCGCGCCTGTCGCTGGCCCAGCTTGCGGCCGCCGTGCGCACCACCAAGCCTAAGGCTAAAATCACCAGCTTCAAGGTGTATGCCGACCCGGCGCGCAGCGTAGAAATCGGGCTGGCCGGCGGGGGCCGCCCCGGCGAAGGCGACGGCGCAGGCAAACGCGGCGAGCGTGGCCCACAGGCCACAGCCGGCGAACCAACTCAGCAACTAGCAGCAACCAGCAACCCAGAACGCGGCCCTAGGGGCAAGCAAGCCGGTGCGAGCCAAGGCGAAGGCAAGCCCGGCGGACCTGGCGACAAGGGCGGTAAAGGTGGCAAAGGCGGCGGAGGCGGTCCCCGCCTGTACGTCAACCCCTACACCGGCGCCATCTTGGGCGAAGTGAACCCTAGGGAATCCTTCTTCCACTTCGTAGAGCAGATTCACCGGGGCTTGGTAGCGGGCCGGGTGGGCAAAACGGTGATGGGCATCAATAGCATCATCTTCGTCTTCATCCTGCTCACGGGCCTCGTGCTCTGGTGGCCGGCCACCCGCAATGCGCTGAAGCAGCGCCTCCAAGTGAAGTGGGGCAGCAGTTGGAAGCGCCTCAACCACGACTTCCACATCGTGCTGGGCTTCTACACCTCGCTATTTCTGCTGGTAGTGGCGCTCACGGGCGTGGGCATGGCGTTCGACGTAGTGGGCAAAACCATCAACAACCTCACCCACTCGCCCCAGCAGCGCCCGGAGCCGCCGACCTCGGCTGACCCGGCGCCCGGCGCGCAGCCCCTAGGGGCCGATGCCGCCCTGGCAGCCGCCCGCCAGAAAGCACCCGCGGCCGAGAGCTACGCCGTGCAGTTGCCCCGCGACCCAAGTGGCAGCATCCAGGTTGGCACCTTGCAGGCGGGCGCCCTCACCGAGCGCAGCACCGACGACCTGTACCTCGACCAGTACTCGGGCCAGGTGCTGAAGCAGCAAGCCTATGGGCAGAAGCCACTGGGCCAGCGCATCCGCGGCCTGTTCAAGCCCATCCACACGGGCGCCATTTTTGGCTGGCCCACCAAGGTGTTGGCGTTCATCATTGCCGCTCTGGGCATGACCTTCCCCATCACGGGCACCATTCTGTGGTGGAACCGCACGCGCAAGGCCAAGAAAAAAGGTCAGGTACGCGTAGCCGTAGCCTAGCGCTTCGGTTACGTCGCCAAAACCTCCCAGCCCAGCTTGAGAATAAATACGCTAACGACTGCTAGAAACAGCACGCGCACGAAGCCCGTGCCGTAGCGCAGGGCCAGCCGCGTGCCCAGCACCGACCCTAGGGCATTGCAGGCGGCCATGGGCAGGGCCACGCCGGCCAGCACCTGCCCCGTAGCTATAAAGTAGCTGAGCCCCGCCACGTTGGTAGCCACGTTCACCAGCTTGGCCGACGCCGACGCCGCCACGAAGTCATACCCGAACAGCCCCACGAAGGCAAACAGCAACAGGCTACCACTACCTGGCCCAAAGAAGCCGTCGTAGAACCCTAGGGTTGAGCCGAGTGCCACACCCGTCAGCAGCTCGGTGCGGCCCTGCAGGCGCGGGGCGTGCAAGCTGCCGAAGTCTTTGCGCCAGGCGGTGTAGGCGGCCATCAGCACCAGCAGGGCCAGCACCAGCGGCTTCACCAGTTCCTTGCTGAGGCCGCTCACGGCCCTAGCCCCCAGCAGCGCGAAGCAGCCCGCCGTCACCGCCGTCAGCGCCACTACCCGCCACCGAATCTGCACGCCCGTCATGCCTTTTAGGTAGCGTAGGGCCGAGGTGGTAGTGCCCGCCAGGCTGGCCACCTTGCCCGTTCCCAGCAGCGTGGGCACCGGCACCTTGGGCAGCAATAGCAGCAGCGCCGGCAATTGAATGAGGCTGCCCCCGCCCACCATGCTATCGACGAGGCCGGCAGCAAATGCGGCCAGGCAAAGCAGGGGCAGGGTTAAGTCACTATTCACCCAATAATTCCTTTTTCATAGAACATAGCACAAAGCAGCAATGCCGAGATTGCTAACCAGATAGCTGCTGGCTTCACCCAGCTCTTACGTGGAAAATTAGCTTCATCGGGCAGCTTCTTGCGCAGGTATTGAATCAACCACTGGCCACTCGCATACCCGATACCAATACTGAGCCCCGGAATACGCGGTAATACTTGCCCAAGCAATATTAGGGCACCTAATAATCCGGTGCTAACCCAGAGTATGTGACGGGCAGCCGCTCTCATCTCAACTGCTCGCAACGAATAGAAAACTAGAATACCCCCGGCCAGTGGACTGAATAACGTTGAAAAAACAAGTATCACGCGGGGTGAATAAATAGCTGGTTTCGCAATGTCAATTTCAGGAGCGTATGACTGTTCCACTAACGTAGGTATAGTTGTTGAGTGAATAGAAACTACCGCAAAGCTAGTCCACGCAAAGGCCTGTAGCTCGTTCTAGATAACTAGTGGAACTACAGGCCTTAATGCGCCGGGAAGGTTAAACTTAAAAAGGCGGCTCCTCGAAGCTATTGCTCTTGGGGAACGACTGGGTGGGCTCGTTCATGCGCGACCCTAGGCGGATGGTTTGGGGCTGGAAGCCGGCATCGCCGCCACTGGGCCCTTCGGCATCGAAGCTGCTGCTGGGCAGGCCGGCAGGCGTGTACGAGCTGTCGCCGAAGCCACCGCCCCCATCGAAGCCGTCGAGGTCGGCAAACTTGGTGAAGCGGCCGATGAACTTGAGCTGCACCGTTTCGAGCGAGCCGTTACGGTGCTTGGCAATAATCACTTCGCCCATACCCTGGGTGGGGTTACCCATTTCGTCCTCGGTAATCTTATAGTACTCAGGACGGTACAAGAACACTACCATGTCGGCGTCCTGCTCGATAGAGCCCGATTCACGCAGGTCACTCAGCTGGGGCTTCTTGTCGCCGCCGCGGGTTTCTACCGAGCGCGAGAGCTGCGACAGCGCCAGTACCGGCACGTTTAGCTCCTTGGCCAGGCCCTTGAGCGCCCGCGAGATGCTGGCAATTTCTTGTTCGCGGTTGCCGCCCGGTCGGCCACCCTCCCCGCCGCTCATCAGCTGCAGGTAGTCAATGATAATCATCTGAATATCATGCTGCGACTTGAGACGGCGGCACTTGGCCCGCAGTTCCCGGATGCTGAGCGCGGGCGTATCGTCGATGAAAATGGGCGCTGTGCTTAGCGACGAAATCTTGTGGTTGAGTTGCTGCCACTCGTAGTCGGCCAAGTTGCCCTTCTTAATCTTTTCCGAATCCAGCTCCGCCTCTGCCGAAATCAGACGATTCACGAGCTGAAGCGACGACATTTCCAGCGAAAAAATGGCCACCGGCTTCTTGAACTCCACCGCCGCATTGCGCATGGCCGACACTACGAAGGCCGTATTGTGCGTAACGGTGCAGTCGGCTAGCAAAAACAGGTGGTTGCCGTCCAGCTCAAAGCCGTAGTAATCGTCCTCCTTGTCAAACTCCACCGAAACGCCCGTCATGCGCCAGTCCACCGGAGAAGCCCAAGGCAGGGCCTTTTTACGCTCCACGCGCACCGGCACCCGCTCGATGTCGCCGTACAGCCGCACGCGCCACCCCTCACTCTCGTAGCCAATGGCCGAGATGGCGGCGCGCTTGCGCTTGAGCGAAGTGCGGAACCCTAAGGAATCGCCCAAAAACTTAATCTGACGGGCTAGCGCCTCATTCTTCTGGGTAATCTCGTAGCCGTTGCTTACCGAATCGAGGTGCCCGTCCGCGTCAAGCAGCCCCGCCAGCAGGCGCAGGCGGTTGGCGGTTGAGTTGGCCAGGTAGCGCTGCGGGATATGCTTGTTGCTGAGCACGCCCAGTTGCCGCAGTTCATCCTGCACCGAGTACTGCGCCAGGCTGCCGCCCTGCCGGCCCCGCGTGATGCCATAGCTGTTGCAGCGGCCGGCCACCACGCCAGTGGTCACCTGCATGCCCAGCTCGTCGGCGTATTCGTGCAGGTAGTCAATAATTTCCGCGTCCTGCCCCGTAATGCGGCAGTTGTCAGAGCTGCCGTCGCCCAGCCACACCCCTAGGAAGTAGGGGTCGAGCGGCAGCCGCTGCTCGGCAAATTCTACGGCCACTTTGTAGCCCTTGTAGTTGCTGCGAAACTTTGGGCTCTTTTGCACCCAGTCGCGAACCTCCATGTTGAGTACGTCGCCGTGGCGGTGCGGGCCTTCATTGCGCGAACGCTTGAGCGAGAGGATGTGGCTCTCATTCACGCGGTAGTCGTCGCCCTTGTTTTGGCGCACCCAGTACATATTTTCGCGGCCGCGGGCCAGGCTCAGCACCCGGCGCGGCGTCGAGTCGTCGCCCATCAGTAGGTCGCCCACCTGCACGTCTTCCACGGCGCGCAACGTGCCGTCGAACATCACCACGCGGGTGCCTAGGGCCAGGCACTTGCCCATACCCGGCCGAGCCGCAATAATCACCAGGTCAGAGGGTTGCCAGCCGCTGGTTACGCGGTCGAGGGCCGAGAAACCGCTGGGCACGCCCGTGAGGCCGTCGGTCTGCGATTTCTTTTCTTCGAGCTCCTTAATGGCCTTCACCATGAGGTCGGCCATGCTATCGACGCCCTTGCGCATATTGTCTTCCGAAATCTGGAAGATGGCTTTCTCGGTCGCATCGAGCAGCTCGAATACGTCTGCGGTATCCTCGTAGGCGTCGCGCAGCACGTCGCTGGCGTTGCGAATCAACTCGCGCTTGATGGCGGCCTCCAGGATTTTACGGGCGTGCGACTCGACGTGGGCGGCCGAGTTGATGTGCATGGTGAGGCCAGCCACGTAGCCCACGCCGCCAGCGCTTTCCAGCTCGCCCATCTCGCGCAGCTCCTGCACCACCGTCAGCTGGTCGATGGGCTCCGACTTATCAAACAAGTTGTTGATAGCCTTATAGATGCGCTGGTGGCCGTCTTTGTAGAAGCTATGCGGCTTCAGGATGTCGATGACCGTCGTGAGGGCGTCTTTCTCCAGCATGAGGGCGCCGAGTACGGCCGCTTCCATCTCGAGGCGCTGGGGCGGCAGCTTGCCGGTGGGCGAGGCAGGCACGGGCACGCGCACCCCGCGCACGCCCTGAAATGCGGCAGCGGCACGGGCGGCAGATTGCTTGAGACGGTCGTCCATACGGTCGGACATGGGCAGTGGAAGGAGCGGAAGAGTAGGGATAGCAGCAGGCGGATAGCAACCGGCGAAAGCGGGCAAGGTAGAAGCAGCGTGCAAGCCCTTGACCTTAACAAAGTTGGCAATTTGCCTAGGTCTAACTTATCACTTACTCAACTACTTAGCCAGCCATCCCCTTCACTCCCACCGTTCGGGCCGAAGCCGAACTAACAAAGCTAACCAGAAAGCCGGCGAAAAGTGCAGATGGATTTTTCCTTTCTTTTTTGTATGCAGTAAAGCTGGTTGGGCCGGTGCCTAGCTGGGCGGCCGTACTTTCGCGCCCTGCACTCAAGCTGATTTTTGCTCCTTGGAAAGTATCCACCTCATTGCCGTTGGCGGCAGCATCATGCACAACCTGGCGCTGGCCCTGCACCAGCGCGGCGCGCACGTAACCGGCTCCGACGACGAGATTTTTGAGCCCGCCCGCACTCGCCTGGCCAATGCCGGCCTGCTACCCGAAGCCGAGGGCTGGTTTCCCGAGAAAATTCACGCGGGCCTAGGGGCCGTGATAGTGGGCATGCACGCCCGGCCCGACAACCCCGAGCTGGCCCGCGCCCAGGAGCTGGGCCTGAAGGTATATTCCTTCCCCGAGTATATCTACGAGGCTAGCAAGGACAAGCAACGCGTCGTCATTGGTGGCTCGCACGGCAAAACCAGCATCACGGCGCTCATTCTGCACGTGCTGCGCTTCCACGGGCGGCAGTTCGACTACGCGGTGGGCGCCCAGCTGGCGGGCTTCGACTTGATGGTGCAGCTCACGGATGAGGCGCCGGTCATCATCATCGAAGGCGATGAATATTTGTCGTCGCCGGTGGATAGGCGGCCCAAGTTTCACTTGTACCAGCACCACATCGGGGTGATTTCGGGCATCAGCTGGGACCACATCAACGTGTTTCCGACCGAGGAAATCTACCGCGAGCAGTTCCAGATTTTTGCCAACCAGACGCCCAAGGCCGGCGTGCTCATCTACGACCGCGACGACGAGCAGGCGCACCTAGTGGCCGTGCCCACCAACCCTGATGTGACCTACATCGGCTACGGCCCGCACGAGAACGTGGTGCGCGACGGCAAGACCTTTCTGGTGACTAAGCGCGACGAGGAAGTACCCATTCAGGTATTCGGCGCCCACAACCTGCGCAATATTTCGGCAGCCAAGGAGGTGTGCAAGCAACTGGGCATTAAGGGCAAGGACTTCTACAAGGCCGTGGCCACCTTCCCCGGCGCGGCGCGGCGCCTGGAGCTGATAAAGGCCGGCGCTACTTCGGTGGTGTACAAAGACTTTGCCCACGCGCCAAGCAAGCTGCGCGCTACTGCCACCGCCCTGAAGCAGCAGTTTCCCGAGCGCCACTTGGTGGCTTGCCTGGAGCTACACACCTTCAGCTCGCTCAACCCCGCCTTTTTGCCGCAGTACGCGCACTGCTTCGACGCGCCCGACGTAGCAGTGGTGTACTTCAACCCCCACGTGCTGGAGCACAAGCGCCTGCCGCCCCTGGCCCCCGAAGCCGTGCAGCAAGCCTTCCAACGCCCCGACCTGCGCGTCTTCACCGACAGCCGGGCCCTAGGGGAGTTCCTGCACCAGCAAGCCTGGGCCAGCACCAACCTGCTGCTAATGACCAGCGGCACCTTCGACGGCCTAGACCTCGGGCAGCTAGCGACAGAAGTGGTAGGCTAGGCGGTGTTTACTTACAAAAAATAAAATTCAGGCGTTGCTATAAAAGTCAGTAACCTCGCATTTTATTCAAATTTTTTTAGCAATCTGAAAGGTTGCTTTTCCCTCAAATAGGCACCGCGCGTATTTTTGGTAAATCTTACGCGCATTCGGGCTTAGCTGCTGTATGGGTAGGGTCTAGACCGGTCACCGATACTTTAACCTCTGAATTGATTCAAGTTAAATCAGGGCATAAGCTCACATTCACGGTATGGACACGTTCGGACGCTGACGGTAAGTCAACACGTGACTGGCTGGCACCAGCCGCTCAAAGTCTAGCAGCAGGAGTCCTTGCGGGAAGCGTCCAGTCCGCTAACCCAATGGGGACCGGTGGCGGCGAAGGTCCTGTTTCATCAAAACGCCGTTTGCTGCCCTACCTAGGCGCTACGCTCGCCTTTAGTTTACCTTCAGCGGTATTAAAAAACCAAAAGTTCAACAACTGGCGCTTACGTACAGGTAAGATTTTACAATCAAGCTGGTAAATTCATTGTCAGTCAGCAAGCGTTTGCTTCTAGTAAAAGCCATGATTGGCAAAAGCTACAATTTTCGGTAAAAATCCAAGGTCAAGGCTTTATAAGGCTAGTGCTTGGTAATAATAGTCAGGTTCCTGTTGTTTTTAATGATTTTAAAATCGAAGCAACGGTGCCAGAATCTACGACTACTACCATTACTTCAAAGCCTGGTATTACTAGCATAGCAGCCGCTAGTTTAGCTGCGCCCGCACCGATGATAAATGCTGAGGGGGATGGTGACAGTGGTCCCGCTTTCACGGTAGACCTGTCCGGAGTTATGGTAACGGGTAGCACAACACCGGACACTAATCCGAACCCATCTAACACGATGATTATAATCCTAACTGCAGGTAGTGGAGGATTTAATGATGGAACCCTACCCACTCCAACTTCAAGTGCGCCTCCCGGTGATAACAGCGATGCAGGTAATCACGAAATCGGTCAGTTGGGAGCAGGGCAGGTAAGTAGGCAGTACTGCCAGTACAAACACACATGGCCAGTACCGGATACAAATTTGAGCATTGCAGTTTCGCGCGATGTTAACAATAATACAACTGGCTATCAAATCTCTGCGACAACAGCTAACGGCCTTGGTGAAAATTTCGTTATTGACAACAGTGTACATGCTAATATGACTGGTCAATCAGGTAACGTCACCTTCTCTGGGATACTTAGCTGGGGGCTAACTGTCAACGACAATAATCTAGGAAACCAAGGTCCTATGGAATATACCCTTATATTTAATTATGATGGCACTATCCTTGTGCGAGAAAGGATAATATAACTGATATTACGCGAGAACTGATTGAAAAAAAGCAAAGTTTTCAATAGGATTTAATATAGTTTATTATTGATTAATAGTCAACGCTTTGCTATCAGTAACTGTCATATTGAACGCAGTATTTTATATGATAAATTTATTTCTGATATATAGTAGCCACAGCAGAATTACTTGATATTACCATTACTCAAAAAATAGTTTTAAAATAAAAAATAGAAGCTCTCGTATTACCTCCGTTTATCTAAGTAGCTCTAGTGGGTTATTAAATAACCTCAAGGATGCTTTAAAACTGCCTTAACAAGCGCAAGCCATGTAAATATGATAGCCAGAAGTAGCTTTTAAACTCCTGAACAACTTACTCTATTCGCATTGACTATGAATTTCTGGTCCTTCTTGAATTTGTTTATATTCATGCTACCGGCAGTGGTAGTACTTCGAGGACTACGTACTATTTATAAGCAGTTAGGATTCTCATCATTATTTGTAATTTTACTGATTTTAGCTGGTTTTTGTAAATATGTTCTCACGTCATCAAACTCGCAGTCTAATAGCCGTAAGTTGTCACAACAGTCGCTTTGCTGCTTTACTTCACGCACGCTTGAGGCTCAATCCAATACCAGACTACTTCTTCAAGTGGCCTATAGCAAGCATGATTCCACTCAATTTGATTTTGATTGTTTAGTGGTTAATGGCGGGCCTGCCATCAGTTGGCAATCCGAATCACTTAGTGCAAAGCGGCACGGGGACACGCTTGACTACTGGGTAGCAGGAAGATGGGAGCACACTTTATTAGGATTCGCCTTAAATAGCGAGGCGCGGACGTATAAAGGGAAAATCAACCTTCCTTGAATTGAAGAAAGTAACGCTCTAATTTACATTTCTTACCGACATTCATACTACCAAGGGTAAGCCCAACGAGGCAGTGGAGTATCGCAGGCGTGCTGGAGCACAAGCGCCTATCGCCCCTGGCTCCCGAAGCCGTGCAGCAAGCCTTCCAACGCCCCGATTTGCAAGTCTTCACCGACAGCCGGGCCCTAGGGGAGTTCCTGCACCAGCAAGCCTGGGCCAGCACCAACTTGCTGCTCATGACCAGCGGCACCTTCGACGGCCTGGACCTCGGGCAGCTAGCGACAGAGGTGGTAGGCTAGGTGGTTAAGCAACAACATTAAAAAGGCCCAGTAGCGACTTGCTACCGGGCCTTTTTAGTTACCTATGCCCTAGGGCTTAGTTCTTCAGCGAAGCCATGTCGATGACATAGCGGAAGCGGACTTCCTCATCCATCATGCCAGTGAATGCTTTGTTGATATCTTGAATATCAATGAGCTGCGTTTCGGGCAAAATGTTGTGCTCGGCGCAGAAGTCTAGCACTTCCTGGGTTTCGGCGATGCCCCCAATTACTGAGCCGGCCACTGAGATGCGGTGCATGGCCAGGTTCATATTGTTGAGCGGTGCCTTGTATGGTCCCAGCAGGCCTACCGTGGTCAGCGAGCCGTCGCGTTTGGCCAGCGGCACGTAGTCGTTGATGTCGAAGGCGTCGGGGATGGTGATGAGAATGAAGTCGTAGCGGCTGGCGTGGGCTTCCATGGCCTTCGAGTCGGTCGAAACCAAGACCTCGTGGGCGCCCAGTTGCTCGGCGTCTTTCTGCTTGTTTTTGTCGCGGGTGACGGCCGTGACGGTGGCACCCATAGCACGGGCCAATTGCACGGCCATGTGCCCTAGGCCCCCAATGCCCACTACAGCCACGCTGCTGCCAGGGCCCACGCCCCAGTGCTTGAGGGGCGAGTAGGTAGTGATGCCGGCGCACAGGATGGGCGCAGCGGCTTTCATATCAAGCTGGTCGGGGATACGGAGCACAAACGACTCTTTCACCACAATATCAGTGGAGTAGCCGCCAAAGGTGTTGAAGTCTTTGTTCTGCGGCTTCATGTAGCCGTTGTAGGTGGCCGTCCAGCTTACGGGGCCTTCGCAGTAGTTTTCTTCGCCGTGGGTGCAGGGCTCGCAGGCGCCGCACGAATCAATCATGCAGCCCACGCCCATGATGTCGCCCACTTTATACTTGGTTACGGCGTTCCCGACTTCCTTCACGCGGCCCAGCACCTCGTGGCCTGGCACGCAGGGGTAAATCGTGTTGTGCCAGTCGTTCTTCACCTGGTGCAGGTCGGAGTGGCAGACGCCGCAGTACAGCACCTCGATGTGCACTTCGTCGGGCTTGGGAGCGTAGCGCTCCACTTCCATTTCTTTCAGGCCGCTGAAGATGGAGTTGCTGGCGCCGTAGGCTTTGACTTTGTAGGAATCCATGCGTGGAATAGGGTTGGTTTAGAAAAGAGAAGGAAAGGGACGGTGCTGCCCGCAGGCAGCTACTTGCTTACGCCCACATGGTCAAGGGGTTTCAACTAGAGTTTCAAGCCGCAGCGGTAGCAAAAGCTAAGTCCTTCACAGCGAAGGAAGAGGCGGCAGCAACGGCCGTTCCCGTCGTCGGTTGGCGGTTTTTCACGTACCACCGAGCGGCGCGAGCCTAGGTTTCGCGCCTTCCATTTTCCCTCTTTTTGATATGAGCAAGCAACAACAAGCCGCCTCCCAGAAGCAACAGAAGCCCCGCGTGTGCGTGACGGGCGGGGCCGGCAAGCTGGGTAAAGTGTGCGTGCAGGACCTGCTGGCCAACGGCTACGACGTGTTTGTACTAGACACCGTGCCCGCCGACAAGGACATACCCCACATGGTGGTCGATTTGGCTGACTTCGGGCAAACGCTCGACGCGCTGTCGTCGATAGGTAAGGAGATTTACGCCGGCGTCGCGCCCGATGCCTTCGACGCCGTGGTGCACCTGGCGGCCTTCCCTACCCCGCGCCAGTATCCCGATGCCTATCTGTTCCAGAACAACATGATGGGGACTTACAACATCTTCGAGGCGTCGCGCCGCCTGGGCATCCGCAACGTGGTGTGGGCCAGTTCGGAAACGACCCTAGGGGAGCCGTTCGAGAACGACGCTCCCTACGCGCCCGTGGACGAAGACTACCCGCTGCGCGCCAAAAGCGCCTACGCCCTGGCCAAGGTGCTGATGGAGGACATGGCCCGCCAGTTCTGCTACCAAACGCCCGATTTTAAGCTTATTGGCCTGCGCTTCTCGAACGTGATGGAGCCGCAGGACTACGAAAAATTTGCTAGCTACCAGGCCGACCCCGAGCTGCGCAAGTGGAACATGTGGGCCTACATCGACGCCCGCGACGGCGCCCAGGCCATCCGCAAGACCGTGGAGTGGCAGGCCACTGGCATGCACGCCTTCATCATCGCCAACGCCGACACGGTAATGGAAAAATCGTCGACCGAGCTGATGAAGAAGGCCTTACCCGGCGTAGAAGTGCGCAAGCAACTGGGCGAGCACGAAACCCTGCTCTCAATTGACAAGGCGCGCAACGTGCTGGGCTACGAGCCCACCCACAGCTGGCGCAACAAAGCGAATTGGAAGTAGCGTTGTTGTTTAAATGTGCGAATGAGGAGATGTAGCAGATGTGCAAATGGGAAAATATGGTAGATGTAAAAATGAAATAAGATGCTCATGCAGAGCGCAGCGTAGCATCTCGCCTGCGCCGTTGGATTAGTGACCCTAGGCGTCAGTACACGAGATACTTCGCTACGCTCTGCATGACCGCCTTATTTTCTCATCTTCTCATTTCCGTATTCACACATTCTGTTATGGCTCCTCATTCGCACATCTCCTACCTTTTCCACATTCGCACATTAAAAACATGGAATTTACCCGCCTGGGCCGCACCGGCCTGCACGTATCTAAAATATGCCTAGGGTGCATGACCTACGGCGAGCCCACCGAGCGCTGGCAGTGGGCCCTCGACGAGGAGCAAAGCCGCCCGTTTATCAAGCAGGCGCTGGAGCTGGGCATCAACTTCTTCGACACCGCCGACGTGTACTCGAATGGCAAGAGTGAGGAAGTGGTGGGCCGCGCCCTGCGCGACTTTGCCAAGCGCGACGAAGTGGTGCTAGCCACCAAGGTATTCAACCCGATGGGGCCGGGACCGAACGATAAGGGCCTATCGCGCAAGCACATTATGAGTGCCATCGACGCCAGCCTCAAGCGCCTGGGCACCGACTACGTAGACCTATACCAGATTCACCGCTGGGACTATGACACGCCCATTGAGGAAACGCTAGAGGCGCTGCACGACGTGGTGAAGGCCGGCAAGGCGCGCTACATCGGGGCCAGCAGCATGTACAGCTGGCAGTTTGCCCAAGCCCTGTACCTGGCCGACTTGCATGGCTGGACGCGCTTTGTGAGCATGCAGCCGCACTACAACCTGGTATACCGCGAGGAAGAGCGCGAGATGCTGCCACTGTGCGAAAACCAAGGCATTGGTATCATTCCGTGGTCGCCGCTGGCGCGGGGGCTGCTCACGGGTGGCCGCAGCAAGGCCCGCAACGAAACCAAGCGCGCCGAAACCGACGCCTTCGGCAAAAGCCTCTACGGCCGCGACGACGACTTCGCGGTGGCCGACCGGGTGCAGGAAATAGCCCAGGAGCGTGGCTTACCCGCTGCCCAAATTGCCCTGGCCTGGGTGCTGAGCAAGCCCGTTATCACGGCCCCCATTGTGGGCGCCAGCAAGCCCGGCCACCTCGAAGATGCCGTGGCCGCCGTGGGCGTGAAGCTGACGCCCGACGAAATCAAGCGCCTGGAAGAGCCCTACAAGGAGCATCCGGTGCTGGGCTTCTCGTAGGGGCCCTAGGGCTGTGTTTTTTAGATAACCTAATTAACGTGCAAGCTGTATCTTTGCTTGCGAGTTAAAACTCACAATAAATAAGGGGCCGAACCTACCGGCCCAGCCCCTTACCAACTACCGCTGGAGCAAGTGAGTAAGTAGCAGCAGGCCGGCAGCCTTAGCTACTCCACTCGCAAACCCCAGCAAAACAGCCTTACCGACTGCTAGCAGTAGTTTACGCATACGTTCCCTTTTCATTTGGTTAAGAAGACAGGGTGTTCGCATCACCCACTTCTTGAAACCCTGGTGCTCCAACACCGGGGTTTCGCTTTTTACAAGCTACCGTGTTGGCGGGGTGTATACCGTACGCTTAAAAGCAAATGTAGCGCTTGGTGAGAGGACGTATTATGACCGGTAGCTTTGCCGGGCCAACTGCCTTTCGTCGTTTTATGCGCTACCTCATTTCGCCCTGCACCGTCTACACCGGCTCGGCGGCCCTGCCCCACCACGCCGTCATTGTCAACGGCGACCGCATCGAGGCGCTGGTGCCCGTGGTGGCGGCCCCCACCGACCTACCCCGGCGCGACGGGCGCCACTTGCACCTGTGCCCCGGCTTCGTAGACGTGCAGCTCTACGGCGGGGGCGGGGTGCTGTTCTCGGTAGACCCCACCGTGGCCACGCTGCAAACCCTAGGGGCCGCCTTGCGCCGCGAGGGTACCACCAGCTTCGTGCCCACCATGCCCACCAACTCGCCCGACATGATGCGGGCGGCCGCCACCGCCGTGCGGGAGGCCCAGGGCCTGGTGCCCGGCCTGCTGGGTTTGCACCTGGAGGGGCCCTACATCAACCCCGGCAAGAAGGGCGCGCACCAGGAAGAGTTTATCCAGGTGCCCACTGCCGAGGGCGTGGCCGAGCTGCTGCGCGAAACCCAGGACGTGTTGCGCATTATGACCCTAGCGCCCGAGCGCGTGCCGGCCGAGGTGGTCCAGCAGCTGCGCCGGGCGGGCGTGGTGCTGTCGGCGGGCCATTCGCTGGCCACCTACGCGCAGGCCACGGCGGCTTTTGGTAGCCAATACCCAACCGCCACGCACCTCTTCAACGCCATGTCGGGCTTCGAGAGCCGGGCGCCGGGGCTGGTGGGCGCCATCTACGACCATCCCACGGCCCTGGCCAGTATCATCGCCGACGGCGTGCACTGCGACTTTGCCGCCCTGCGCATCAGCCAGAAAATCATGGGCGAGCGGCTATTCCTCATCACCGACGCCGTGGACAGTAGCGACCACGGCGCCTACCAATTTCATCGAGAGAACAACTACTTCGTGAACGAGCAGGGTACCCTAGGCGGCTCGGCCCTCACCATGCCCCAGGCCGTAGCCAACTGCGTGCGCCAGGCGGGCATCCCGTTCGAGGACGCGCTGTGCATGGCCACCCTCTACCCCGCCCGCCTGCTGGGCCTCGATGGCGAAATCGGCCAGCTCAGCCCCGGCTCGCGCGCCGACCTGTGCCTGCTCGACGACAACTTTGAGGTAGTAGCTACGGCGCAGGGCGGCGACTGGCAGGAGTACCGCTAGCAAAGACCGTTGCAGTAACGGTGGGCAGGCAGATTAAGGCCTACCGGCTGGCATCGCCTCTAGCGTTATATGCACCGCGTAGCTAGCTGGCATAATCTTAGCCGGGATGCCCTCACGACACTTGGCTTCTAACACCTGTTATCATGCACTTACTTTTCACCCTGGCCAGCTCGGCTACGCTGCTACTGGCTGGGTGCCGCACGGCTGCCCCTACCCATACAACTCAGGTAGCCCCGCCCCCGCACGCTAAGGCACTGGTGCGCACCTGGCGCCACAGCCAAGAAGAAGACCAGGGGGCAGTGCAAGTGTACCGGCCCGCTACCTACTCGTTTCCGCCCGCCAGGGGCCGCGACGGGCTTACGTTTGAGCCCAACGGCCGCTTAAGTAAGCTGGCTATTGCGCCCACCGACGGGATGCAGTCCCTCCCCGGCCGCTGGAGCTGGGAGAGCGCGCACGTGCTACACCTGCAGGTAAACGGCCAGCCGGCGCAAGACTACCGCCTCGAAGTAGTTGAGCTAACTCCCGAGATACTGAAAGTGAGCATAGTAGAGCCTCACTAGTGCGGCCCCGATGCCCAGCGCCACCGCGTCGGACTGATATGCGGCAATTGCGCCCTAGCCCTAGACTGTCTCGACTGCTTAAAGCCCAACAGACGCTCAGGCCACGTCTTTGCCTCCGCCCTATCCAAGGCTTTAGGAGTAGTAAGAAAGAAGCCGGTCGTGCAGCGTTACACGGCCGGCTTCTTTACTTGGTTAGTAATTTCTGCCCCTAGGGCACCAGCTCGAAGCGGGCGGCGAAGCCACCGTCCTGCACCATAGTTAGGTTAATGGCTTCGCCTGCCTGGATGGGTTGGTCGAGGCGCTTGAAGTCCATAGCTTGCACCTCGGCGTTCACACCATCCTTGATTAGGGTCAGCTTGTAGCGCGCTCCCTTGGTCAGGAAGTCGGGGCGCAGCGTAATCTCGTGCGCCTTCTCGGCCGTCATGCCGCCCACAAACCAGGTGGTGCCCTTGCGCTTGACCGTCACGATGTAGTCGCCCACGCCGGCTTCCAGTACGCGCGTTTCATCCCAGGTCACGGGCACCGAGGTGATAAAGGACGTGGTTTCGGGCTCGCGCAGGTAGTTGAAGGGGTTATCGGCCAGCATTTGCAAGCCGCTGGCAAACACGATGTACATGGCCAGCTGATGGCCGCGGGTGCCGATGCTCATCGTGTTCACCCAGTTGGGGCGGTAGTCCTTGGGGTGGGCCGAGCGCATGGCGCCGGGCGTGTAGTCCATGGGCCCTACGGCGTTGCGCAAAAACGGCAGATACAGGTTGTTCTTCGGCGTGGCCAAGCCGCCGCCGATGTTCTGTTCCATGCCCACCACCCCTTCGTAGGACAGCACATTGGGGTAAGCGACCTCCAGGCCAGCGGGCTTGAAGGCGCCGTGAAAGTCAACTAGCAGGTGGTGCTGGGCCGCCCGCTTCGCCACGCGGGTGTAGTAGTTCACCATCCACTGGTCGCTGCGGTCCATGAAGTCGATTTTCATGCCCGCGATGCCCCACTTCTCTAGCGTCTCATACACGGTGGGGTTGTTCTCGACGGCCAGCCAAGTAAACCACAGCAAAATCTTGACATTCTTGCTTTTGCCGTAGGCGATGAGCTCCTGCAGGTTGATGGTCGGGTTGGGCTCGAACGGGTTGAGCGTCGTTTTGGCCCAGCCTTCGTCCATGAGGATGTAGGGGATGCCGAACTTAGACGCGAAGTCGATGTAGTACTTGTAGGTGTCCTGGTTGTAGCCCGACTTAAAATCGACCCCGTACACGTAGGCGTTGTGCCACCACTCCCAGGTCACCTGGCCGGGCTTAATCCAGCTGGTTTCTTTCAGCTGGTTGGGTGTGCTTAATTTATACACCATCTGGTTGGCGGCCAGCTGGGTATCGTGGTCCGTGATAACCAGAAAGCGCCACGGGAAGGTGCGCTTGCCGGCCGTTTTGGCCAGGTAGGGCGCTTCGGCCACAATCTTCTGGCTGCGGTCGCCGTCGGGGCCAAACTGCGTGGGGGCTTTCGGGAAGGTGGCGCTGACCGTTTGGCCATCCACCGCTTTCACAAACAGGCCGGGGTAGTCGTAGAGGTCGGCCTCCGAAAAGAGCACTTTGTAGTTGGGCGCAGCAAACAAAATGGGCAGCACGCTCATCTTCTCCCGGTTCACGGCCTCCAGCGGCTGGCGCTTGTACAGGATTTCGTAGGCAGTCTTGAAGCTGCCCGTTTCGAGGTAAGACGTTTCGACCGGGTCGGCAAAATGCAGGTGCACGTCCTCACTGCTTACCTGCACCGAGTCCGGCTTGTTGGTGATGAAGCGGTAAGCTACCCCGTCGTTGTAGGCCCGAAACTCGACGCTGAAATCGTTTTTGAAGTCCAGTCGCAGCAGGTTATACACGTTGGCTACGGTGCTGTTGGCGAGGGGCACTACCGGCTGCGACGAGGTAGTGACTGCCGTGACCGACTTTTTGCGCAGCTGCGGTTGCGCGCCTAGGGGCTGGTTTGCCAGGTTAAGCTGCAGGTAGGAGTCGCGCAGCAGCGGCGTGCCGGCCACCGAAACCGAGTAGCTTATCTTCCCCTTCAGGTCGACGGCAACGCGAATACGCTTGTCGGGCGACAGCAACGTGATGGGGGCCCCTAGCAAGCGCACCGCGCTACCCAACAACACAACAAGGAGGCAGAATCTTCTGGGCATAAGCAGCTTCGTGGAGAACCGGGTAGAACGTGCCAGCAAAGTAGTGCCTGCACGCGCTACAGTTGCACCTCGCCCTGCAAAAGCGCTCACAACCAGCAACCCTAGGGGTCGCTAGGCACCAGTAGCCATCCACGCGTGCTGCATCTGCTTACCGAGTTGCCTCAGAAGCTGCGCTGCGTACGCTATTTGTTCTTCTTGCCGCTGTCATTCACCAGCAATACGGCCAGGGCCGTGAGGGTGAGGCGCAGGGCCCATTTGCCTAGGGTGCTCATTTCTCTTTATACTTAAAAACCTGGTTGCCAGATAATATCTGCAGCGAGCAGTTGCCCCCGGTCGAGCCATCGGCGCAGGTAGAGCCGATGATGTGGCCGTCCTCAAAATCGAAGAAGCAAGTGGGGCAGGCCGTGCCCGTGAGCACGTAGCGGTCGGCGTGGGGCGTGAGGAAGTAGGTGCCGTCGGTGGTGCCGCGCAGGGGCAGGGCAATGGCCCGGTAACGGCCGTTGTTTTGCCCGGTACCAATCAAGTAGTAGGGCGAGGCGGCCTTGTCCTTCAGGTCGTCGACGGGCGCCTGGCGAACCAACAGGTGGTCGATAACCGTGCCGTCGTCCAGCTGGCGCGAGAGGGCGTTCATGAGCGCAGTGGACGGGATTTTGTACGCCAGCTGGCCGGCCTCGGTGCGCTGCACGATGGGGCGGCTGTCGGTCGCGCCCGACAGGCCCGCGGTGGCGCGCGGTGCAATAGCGGCTTCCCGGCTGCGCGAGGCCTCGCACGAGCAGGTGCCTAGCAACAGCGCGCCAGCCCACAAACCCAGCAGCAACAGCCCAAATAAGCGAGAAAGTATGCGCATACTACCTATTTAGCTATCCTGAATGCCCTAGCAGCTGCCACTACGGCCGCCCCGTATACGGCAAAAGCCGCCTGGGGCGGCTTTTGCGCAACAAATTTTTAACGCGCCGTCGGCGTGGTTTAGCGTGCTTTATAATATTTAAGCGCCTCGGGCATGTCGGCCTTGATGTCGGCAATGCGCTGGGCGTCGGCGGGGTGGTCGGATAGGAAGGCGGGCGTGCTGTTCTGGCTTTGGGCGGCCATGCGCTGCCAGAAGCCAATGGCGCCTTCGGGATTGTAGCCGGCCATGGCCATAAAAATGAGGCCTAGGTGGTCAGCTTCGCTTTCCTGGCGGCGGCTGAAGGCGAGCATGCCCAGCTGCGAACCGGCCCCTACGGCGCCCAAAAAGATATTTTTGGTCATCGTCGGGTTTTGCGAAAGCGCCGTGCTGAGGGCCGTGCTGCCGAGTTGGGCCACCAGCTGGTCGCTCATGCGCTCGGCGCCGTGCTTGGCCACGGCGTGCGAAATCTCGTGGCCCAGCACCACAGCCAGGCCATTTTCGTCCTGCGTGAGGGGCAGAATGCCGGTGTACACCACCACTTTGCCGCCGGGCATGCACCAGGCGTTCACCGTTTTGGGGTCGTCGATGAGGTTAAACTCCCAGTTGTAGCCGCTGAGCTGGTCGCTCTGGCCCTGCTGCTTGAAGTAAAGCTGCACGGCATTGGCAACGCGCTGGCCCACGCGCTTCACCATGGCCGTTTGCTCGGCATTGGTCGAGAGCTTCGATTCGGCCAGCGTTTGCTTGTACTGCGTTACGGCTAGGCTGTTCATCTCGCTGTCGCCCACTAGGCTCAGCTGGCGGCGGCCCGTGATGGGTACCGTGGCACAGCCGGCGACGAGCAACAGGCTGGTGCCCAGGAGAAATTGCTTTAACATAAAAGAAAGAGGTGGCGGTTTGGAAGCTGGAAAGTGCAAGGACCGGGCCAGGACCCGGTGCAAGCTATACGCAACCCACCGGGGCGAATGTTTACTTTGCAGGGTGGCCCACCTGCGGCTACCTTTCCCGCTGAGCTTATTTCGCATGAAAATTCTTTGTATCGGCCGCAATTACGCCGACCATATTGCCGAGCTGCACAACGAGACGCCCGCTGCCCCGGTCATCTTCCTGAAACCCGAAACGGCCCTGGTGCAGCGCGGCCAGCCCTTCTTCGTACCCGATTTTTCGAAGGACGTGCACCACGAGCTAGAGCTGGTGCTGCGCGTGTGCAAGAACGGCCGCCACATCGAGGAGAAGTTTGCGCACACCTACTTCGACGCCATTGGCCTAGGGGTCGATTTCACGGCCCGCGACGTGCAAAGCGAGCTAAAGAAGAAGGGCTTGCCCTGGGAGCTGGCGAAGGCCTTCGACGGCTCGGCGCCCATCTCCCCCACCTTCAAGCCAGTGGCTGACTTCCCCGATTTCGCCAATATCAACTTCCGGCTGGAAGTCAACGGCGAGGTGCGCCAGCAGGGCAACTCGGGGCTGATGCTGCACCCGTTTGCCAAGATTATCAGCTTCATCTCGCAGTACATCACCCTCAAGCAGGGCGACCTCATCTTCACCGGTACGCCCGCCGGTGTGGGCCCGGTGCAGGCCGGCGACGAGCTGCGCGGCTACCTCGAAGACGAGCTATTGCTGGAAGTGCCCGTGCGCTAAAAACCGCTGCCCGGCGTTGGGGTGGCCCTGGCGCCGCCTAGGGCCCTAGGGGCCATTAGCGCCCACAAGGCGGCTGCGAGATAAATAGAAGTATCGCCAACTGGCGGGCCCGGTGGGCCTGGTCAGCTAAGTCATTATAAGTTGCTAGTAAACAAGTTAGTACGATTTGCCGTGCCGGCTATGGCCGGTGGCTTGCTCCTCGTGGCCCTGGGCACCCGCGGCCAGGACGAGGGCAACGACGACACCACGCGCCGCCCAACCGGGCCCATCCGGCCGGCTACGGCAACGGTAGCGGGGGCTTCGGCCGGTACCATTGCGCCGGGCTATTTGCTGTTTCCGATTGCGCCGGGCCAGCCGGGCTACCTGGCCGCCAGCATGGGCGAGCTGCGGCCCAACCACTTCCACGGCGGCCTCGACATCAAGACCGGGGGCGGCGTAAACAAGCCGGTGTACGCCGCGGCCGATGGCTACGTCTCGCGCCTCAAGCAGTCGTCGTTTGGCTACGGCAACGTGCTCTACATCACCCACCCCAACGGCACGACCACGGTCTACGGCCACCTCAACAAGTTTGAGGGCCCAGTGGCGGCCGAGCTGCTGCGCCAGCAGTACGACAAGCAGACCTACGAGCTGGAGCTGTTCTTCAAGCCGGGGCAGTTTCCGGTGCGGCGGGGCGAGCAGGTGGCGCTGAGCGGCAACACCGGCGGCTCGGCTGGCCCGCACCTGCACTGGGAGGTGCGCGACCAGCAGGACCGTCAGCTGAACCCTTTACAGTGGGGCGGCTTCGCCGAGATTCAGGACCACACGGGGCCTACGTTGCAGGCGCTGGCGGTGGTACCCCTCGGCATTGCGGCGCGGGTGCGCAGGCAGTTCGAGCGGGCGCTGCTGGTGCCCAAGGTGCAGCCAGTGCCGGGCGCCAGCACCACCTTTGCCGATACCGTGGACTGCAGCGGGCAGGTGGGGCTACTACTGCAAGGCTTCGACCGCTTCGACAATGCCTGGAACAAGAATGGCATCCAGCGCGTGACGGTGCGCGTGAACGGGCAGCCGCTCTACCAGCACGTTATCGACGCGGTACCGTTCCCGAATGGTTCGCGCCAGGTCAACAACTTTGTCGATTACCTCTACCAGCGCACCCACGGCCGCCTGTTGCAAAAGCTGTGGGTAGACGAGGGCAACGACCTGGGCTTTTACACGCCCGCCGGCGCCGGCCAGGGTTTGCTGACCGTGGAGCCGGGCAAGGTGTACAGCATTGACATTGAGTTGGCTGACTCGTACAACAATAAAAGCCAGGCCCACCTCACGCTGCGCGGCACCCAGCCCCAGCCCTACCTGCGCCTGCCCGGCCGCGCTGCCGCGCCCGGTGCCCCTAGGCTGCGCTACGAAATCGACCGCAACATCCTCAAAGCCAGCGTATTTGCTCCGCTGCCCGACTCGGGCGCCGCCCCAGCCAACCTGGTGCTGCTGCGCGGCAGCCGCCAGCTGGCGCTACGCCCCAGCTACTCGGTGGGCGGCGAAACCACCTACCTCTACGACCTGCGCGCCGGCCTGCCCGATTCGCTCGAATTCAAGCAGGTAAACAAGGCATTCGACCGGCAGGTAATGGTGCCGCCCGGCCAGGAAACCAACTACACCACGCCCCACCTGAGCCTGGTGTTCGGCCCCCAAACGCTGTTTGCCCCACTCTACCTGGGCACCAGCTGGAAGCCCGCCACCACGGCTGCCCCCGAAACCTGGGCGGTAGGTACCCCCACCGTGCCGCTGTACCTGCCGCTGCGCGTGGTGCTCAAGCCCAGCGCTCGCCCCGCCGACCCTAGGCGCACGGCCATTTACAGCATTACGCCCACTGGCGGCCGTGCCTATGCCGGCGGCATTTGGAATGCCGACAGCAGCCAGATAGCTCTGAACACCAAGGTATTCGGCACCTATCGCCTCTACACCGATACTAAGGCGCCCGAAGCGCGGCTACTGAGCCGGGCGGGTGGGCAACTGCTGTTTCGAGTGGGTGACGACCTCTCGGGGCTAAACAGCTACAAGCTGCTCATTGGCGGGCGCTTCCGGCTGCTGCGCTACGAGTACAAGAACAATACGCTCTTTACGGTGGCCGGCGACACCCTAGGGCCTCACCTGCGCGGCGCTGCCCAGCTGCTCCTCACCGACCAGGCCGGCAACGAACGGACCATTCCGCTCACTCTGTAATCTAGTAGCTTGGACTTTGTAGTTCGAGCTAATCCCAACCTACTACCCTTATGCTCCCCGAACCCGGCACCTTAGCTCCCGATTTCACCGCGCCCGACCAGCACGGGCAGTCATTCACGCTCAGCAGCTTGCGCGGTCAGCGTGTAGCGCTGTACTTCTACCCCAAGGACGACACGCCCGGCTGCACTGCCCAGGCTTGTAACCTGCGCGACAACGAAAGCCAGCTGGCCGCCCAGGGCATCAAGGTGGTGGGTGTGAGCACCGACGACGCGGCCTCACACCAAAAATTTGCCACCAAGTACGACCTGCATTTCCCACTCGTGGCCGATGCCGACAAGCACATTGTGGAGGCCTACGGGGTGTGGCAGGAAAAGAAAAACTACGGCAAAACCTACTGGGGCACCGTGCGCACCACCTTCCTCATCGACGCCAACGGCGTGATTGAAAAGGTTATCAAGCGCCCCGATACCAAAGAGCACGCTGCCCAGGTATTGAAGTAGATAAGAAGATGTGCGAATGGGGAAATGTGCAGATGTAGAAATGAAGAGACAGTACATTTCTACATCTGCACATTTCCCCATTCGCACATCTGCTCATTTTCACATTTTTAATAGTATCTTCCCAATGTGCTCGCTGCTGGCCATGAGCTGCTGGGCGGCCGCGGCTTCGGCCAGTGGGAAGGTGCGGTCGATGACGGGCTTGAGCTCGCCATTGGCTATTAGGGGCCACACGCGAGCTTCTACTTCGGCGGTCAGGGCGGCTTTGTAGTCGGCGGGGCGCGGGCGCAGCATGCTACCGCTCAGGCGCAGGCGCTTGCTGATGATGTCCATCAGGTTCAGCTCGACTTTAGGACCCTTTTGAGCATTTATATATTGCAGGCGACCGTCGGGGGCCAGCAGGCGCAGGTTTTTGGCCGTGTAGTCGCCGCCCACGATGTCGAGGATGACATCGATTTTCTCGCCTTGGAGCGCCTGCTCGAAGTCTTCGGCGTGGTAGTTGATGCAGCGGGCGGCGCCGTATTGCTCGGCGGCGCGGCACTTGTCGGGCGAACCGGCGGTGGCCAGCGCGCGGCTGCCGAGGGCCGTCGCCAGTTGGATGAGCGTGAGGCCGATGCCGCTGGTGCCGCCGTGCACGAGCACCGTTTCGCCGGGCTGCAGGGCGGCCTGCTGAAAAACGTTGGACCACACGGTGAGCACGGTTTCGGGCAGGCTGGCGGCTTCTTCCAGCGTCCAGCCGGCCGGGATGGGCAGGCAGTGACGGGCGTCCACGGCGGCGTATTCGGCGTAGCCGCCTTCGGACAGCAGGGCGCATACTTGGTCGCCCACTTGCCAGCGTGGGGCCTGCGCACCCACTTCTACTACCTCGCCTGACACCTCCAGGCCGGGCACCTTGCCAGCCACGGGCTCGCTGCCATACTTGCCGGCGCGCTGGGCCAGGTCGGCGCGGTTGAGGCCGGCGGCGTGCACCCGGATGAGCACCTCGTGGGGCGCCGGCTGGGGGCGGGGCCGCTCTTGCAGTTGCAATACCTCGGGGCCGCCGGGCTGGGTGATGACAATGGCTTGCATAAGGGAAGAGCAGGAAAATAGGGGCAATGAATGGCCCCTTTACGCAGAAAAAGCCCCTAGGGCCCGCCGCCAGCCCCAACCCGCAACCCGACCGGCGAGTTATAGCCCTGTTCCCTTTCAACAAACGTGGTTTACTGACCGCGCAACATGCTTTAAACATGGAAAATCTAACTAGTAAAGTGGCCCTGGTGACGGGCGCGGGCAAGGGCATTGGCAAGGCCGTGGCCGAGGCGCTAGCTCGCGAGGGCGTGCACGTGGGCCTGCTGGCCCGCTCCGAAAACCAGCTGCAAAGCCTGGCCGCCGAGCTGCAAAAGCTGGGCGTAAAAACCAGCGTGGCCGCCGCCGACGTGGCCGACCAAGCTGCTGTGGACGCCGCCGTGGCCCACATCGCGGGCGAGCTGGGCCCCATCGACATCCTCATCAATAACGCGGGCATCGGCACTTTTGCTAAGTTTCTGGAGATGCCGGTGGCCGAGTGGGAGCACATTATCCGCGTGAACCTGCTGGGCGTGTACTACGTGACGCGCGCCGTGCTGCCGGCCATGCTCGAGCGCCAAACGGGCGACATCATCAACGTGGCCTCGACCTCGGGGCAGCGGGCTTCGGCGGGCAGCAGCGCCTACAGCGCCAGCAAGTTTGCCCTGCTCGGCCTCACTGAGTCGTTGATGCAGGAGGTACGCAAGAGCAACATCCGCGTGAGCGCCCTTACGCCCAGCACCGTAGCTACCGAACTGGCCATCAACAACAAGCTCACCGACGGCAACCCCGACAAGGTGATGCAGCCCGAGGACCTGGCTGAGTTCATGGTGGCCCAGCTCAAGCTCAACCGCCGCATCTTCATCAAGGAAGCCGGCATGTGGAGCACCAACCCCTAGGGTAGGCGAAGGTGAATAATAGCCAGTAAAAGACCGTCACGCTGAGCTTGCCGAAGCATCTCTACCACGCCCCCAGGGGGTTGTTCGATAGAGATGCTTCGGCAAACTCAGCGTGACGGTCTTTTACTGGTGGCAGCCGTTTCGTTAGGTGCCGTGTGCAAAATACCCTAGGGTGGCATCGGGTGGAAAAGCCTTTTTCCACCCGCCTATGTTTCCACTCTACCAACTCGTGCTTACCCTGGTGCTGTGCTGGCTGACGCTGCCCGTACTGGCCCAGCAGCCACTGGCCCGCGCCCGGCAGCGCAGCTACCTCACCAAGGTTTTCCGGCTGACCCAGGCGCAGACCCACCAGCTATTTGCGCGCGGCCTGCAAGCGGCTCGCCCCGACTTTTTTACGATACCGGTCGATTCCTTTCCTACCGATTCGGCCTTGGCTTACCAGGTGCACCCTAGGCCACTGCCGTTGGGTTACTACCTGGTGGCGCACACCGAGGGCCCGCAACTGGTGTACTGGCTGCGCGCCGAAACGGGCCGCACCCTCGAAGTACTCGACAACCAAATCGACTTGGTGCTGGTGGTGCGCGACTCGCTGGGCCGGCTGGTGCCCGATGCGCGAGTGGCGCTACGCCGCCGCACCGTGCCCTACGACGTAGCCACCCGCACCTACCGCTTGGCCGGGGCAGGCCGCGCTGGGCTCGTGGCCGTGACGCAGACCGGACGTACCACCTTCCACCCGCTTACCTGGCAAAATGCCTATTCGCCCAGCAGCTATAACCGCACGTACTGGCTGCGGCGAGCCGGTAACCGGCTACTCTACGGCTTTCCGCTGGGCTACCTAAGCCAGCCGGTACGCCGCACGGTGCGCGACCTGCACCACGCCTCCGAGGCCGATTTTGGCCTAGTGGGACTGCTACGCTCGCCTTTCAATGAGGACGTGCGCGAGGAGCGCCACAGCCAACGCACAGAGCGCCGCTGGCGCGGCTACCTGCTGCTGAGCCAGCCGCGCTACCGCCCCACCGGCGACACCCTGCGCCTGAAGGCGCGGGTGCTGCGTCGTGGCAGCGGCCGCCCCTCCACCCGCCCGCTCACGCTGTGGCTAAGTGGCGCCGGCCTGAACCGCCCCAAGCGCTTGGCCGAGCTGCGCCCGGTGCGCCCCGGCACCTACGAGTACGCGCTGCCGCTGACCGATACCCTAGGGCTGCGCCCAGATACCCGGCCGACCCTGTACCTGGAGGACCGCCGCGGTGCAACGCTGCTGAGCGAGAGCTTTCAATTTGAAGACTACGAGCTGAAGAACAGCCACTACACCCTGCGCCTGCTCGAGGAGGAGCCGCGGCGCGGGCAGCTGCAGGCGGTATTCGTGCGCGGCACCGACGCCAACGGCCTGAACCTGCTCGATGCGCGGGTGCAGCTGGCGGTGGTGCCCGTGGCGCCGCCGGGCGCGCTACCCGGCCGGCGGCTATTTGTGGCCGACACGCTGTGGACGCACGCCCAGACTCTCGACCCGGTGGGCGAAACGCGCATCGACCTGCCCGCCCGCATCTTCCCCAACGCCGACTTCAGCTACGCCGTGCTGGCCACGCTGCTGACCTCCGACAACGAGCGCCGCACCGAGCGCCACCAGGCGGTGTACCACCGCGACGCCGGCCGCTTGCAGCTCACGTTCAGCGCCGATACCATCCGGGCCAACTACGACTCGCTGGGCCGCCGCGTGCCGCACCGCGCCTGGCTGGAAACGCTGACCTCCGACGACACCCGCCCCCCTAGGGGCCCCGAACTGGTGCAGCTGCCCCTAACCCGGCCCCTCGACCCGCTGGCCGCCGCCTACGTGCTGCGCGACGACGCCAACCGCACTACCCGCCTCTACCTGGCGCCCGACAACGCCAGCCTGCAGCTGCAATCGGACCGCACCGCCGACTCGGTACACCTGCGGGTAGACAACCCGCGCCGGCTGCCGTTCTGGTACTTTGTATACCGGGGCCAGGCGCTGCGCTACCGCGGCTACAGTACTACCTACGCCCTTGATGTAAAAGACGCGGGCGACGAGCCCTGGCACGTGTCGCTACACTACCGATGGGGAGCGGCCATGCGGGCGGCCGAGTACACGGTGGCCGCGCCGCAGCGCCAGTTGGTTATCGCCACCACCCAGCCCGATGTGGCCTACCCCGGCCAACGCCTGCGTCTGGGCTTCACGGTAACCGACGAGGCCGGGCGGCCCGTACCCGATGCCGACCTGGCTGCCTGTGCCTACACTAGCAAGTTTGAGGCAAGCACGCCGCCCGCACTGCCCAGCTACGCGCGGCCGGTGCCGGGCCGGCGCTCGCGCCGGCGCTTCGCCCTGAAAGCGGGCCTGGTCAACGATGCCAGCCAGGCCCGCCGACAGCGCCTCGACTGGCCGCGCTGGCAGCACCAGTTGGGGCTCGACTCGCTACAATTCTACCGCTTTTTGTACCCCGAAACCGGGACGTTTTTTGAGTACCGCCCCGCACCGGGCGGGCTGACGCAAGTGGCACCGTTCGTGGTCGATTCGGGCCGGGTGCAGCCGCCAATAGCCTTCTACATCGATGAGCAGCCAGCCTACATTGAGGCCCTAGGAAACCAGCAGCCCTACGCAGCTGTGGCCGAGCCGGGCCTGCACACCCTGCGCCTGCGCCTAGCCACCCGCGACATCACCTTGCGCGACGTGTACCTGCAGCCCGGCCGCAAGCTCACGCTCAGCATCGACCCGAACCACCATTGCCAGGAGCTGACGGTAGCCCCGCGCCCCGCCAAGTTCACTCCCACCGAGGACCTAGGTTTGCGCCGCACCATCGTGGCCGTGCGCGAAGAGCCGGGTACCGCTGCCCTGCGCCAGGGCCCGGCGTTGCGCCTATTAGGCCAGACTACTTACCGCGGGCTGCGGCTGGCTGGTCCTTTTCGCCCCGACTCGCTGCAACTACTGCGGCTGAACGGAACAACCCCGCGCTTCTTGTTCGAGCCGCTGTATGACTACACGTTCTACTCGCGCACCATCAAGCTGAGCTGCTTGGAGCCCAGCACCCTAGGGTACCTAACTAGTACCGCAGGGCACGAATGGCTACCGCTGGGCGACTTCGCCCTCACGCCCGACTACCTGCAGCACCTGCGCGAGCCCGATTTCGTGTACCGGCCGCGCCTGCTGTCCCCGGCGCCGCAAGGCAACGGCCGGCTGGTACTGCGCCTGCCCTACGACCTGCCGCCCGGCACCCAGCTCGCGGCTCCGCTCTATACCCTGCTCACGCGGCCCGACCAGCCCAAGTTTTCGCGCCTGGGCTACGGCCTCGAAATGCTAGCGGGCCTAGCCCCCGCCCGCTACCGGGTGGCCGTGCTACTAGCCGATAGCACCAGCCTGCTACTCGCCGAGCCGGTGCTAGTAGAAGCAAACGGTACCACCTACGTGCAGCTGCGCTGGGCCGACCGCCGCCTGGGAGATGCGTTGCGCCTTCGCATCGAGCGGCTATTTGCGGGCCTAGCCCGGCAGCTGGTTCCTAACGAGCCGCCCGCCCGCCGCGAAACCCGCGTAGAGCAGCTTGGCAGCCCGCGGCCCGACTGGCGCACGCTGGTAGGCCGCGTCACCGATGCGCGGGGCGAGGGCCTGCCCGGCGTAACGGTGCTGGCCAAGAACACTACCTTCGGCATCTCCACCAACGTGGATGGCTACTATGCGCTGCAAGTGCCGCCGCAGGTAGCCGAGCTGGTCTTTTCCTACATCGGCTATGCCCGGCAGGAAATATTCATCGGTAACCACAGCGTACTGAACACCAGCTTGGTGGAAGATGCGCAGCAGCTACAAGAAGTAGTGGTGGTGGGCTACGGCACCCAGCAACGGGCCAACCTCACAGGCGCCGTTATGATGCTGCAAGGCCGGGCATCGGGCGTGCAAATCAGCGGGCAGCCGAGCGTGCGCATCCGTGGCACCAGTTCAGTGGCGGCCAATAGCCAGCAACTGCTTATCGTGAACGGCCTGCCCTTTTCAGGCGACCTCAGCCAGATTTCGCCGCAGGATATTCTGGATATGAAGGTGCTCAAGAGCGAAGCAGCCAGCGGCATCTACGGGGCGCGAGGCGCCAACGGAGTTATCCTCATTACCACCCGGGCGGGCGCCACGTTCCGGCCCAGCGCGGCGGGGGCAGCGGGGCCGACCCCGGAGCTGCTACCTGGCGCCGACTCGCGCCTAAGCTTGCGCCGCCACTTCCGCGACAACGCCTGGTGGCGGCCCACCTTGCTCACCGATGCCCTAGGCCAAGCGCACACCGACGTGGTGCTACCCGACGACGTAACCGGCTGGGACACCTTCGTGGTGGGCTCCGACGGCCACGGGCGCGTGGGCGGCCTCACGGGGCGGCTGCGCTCGTTCAAGGCGCTGCGGGCTGAGCTGGCCGTGCCGCGCTTCCTGGTGGCTGGCGACCGGGTGCAGGTCCTCGGCAAGGTGCTCAACTACCAGGGCGACACGGCAGCCGTGACCACCAGCTTCCGGCAGGGCGGCCAGGTGCTGCGCCAGCAGGTCCGCCGCGTGGGTACCTCCTCCCTCGACACGCTCACCTTTATGGCGCCGCCGGCCAAGCTAGTTGGCTTGCCCGATTCGCTGGAAATAACCTTTGGCCTGAGCCAGGCCAGCGGCTACGCCGACGGCGAGCAGCGCCGCCTGCCCGTGTTGCCCGCCGGCACCACCGAGCAAGTAGGCACCTTCGCCAGCCTGCTCCCCGCCGACACTACTGTGCGCCTACCCCTCGACCCCCGCCTAGGCCCCGCCACCGTGCGCATCGAGCGCGACGCCCTGCCCGTGCTGCTGGCCGAGATTGAGCACCTCGAGCAGTACGCCTACCTCTGCAACGAGCAGATGGCCTCGCGCCTGCAAGGGCTGCTGCTGGAGCGGCGCATTCGGGCGGCGCAGGGGCAGCCCTTCCACAAGCAGCGTAACGTCAACTTCCTTATCCGGCGCCTACTGGCCGGCCGCCACCGCCCCGAGGGCCTGTGGGGCACCTGGCCCACGTCGGCGGTCAGCCCGTGGGCCACGCTGCACGTAGTGGAGGCGCTGCAAGCTGCCACCGAAGCAGGCTTTGCGGTAAGCTTCGACCGCGCCGAAGTAGTGAAGTACTTGCTGGCCGAACTAGATGCTACGCTGCACCCTAGGCCTGTGGCGACTGCTAACCGCCCGACTACGACGCTCACGCGGGGCTACTTCTTCACCGCGCCCGACGACCAGATTCGCCTGCTGCACGTGCTACACGCGCTGCACGCCCCGGCCGACTACCCCACCTACGTGCGCCGCCTCGAGCAGCAGCTATCAGTGCCGCGCCTACCCCTCGACCGTTACCTGGCCCTCACCGAGCTGCGGCAGAAATTGGCCCTACCCTACCAGCTCGATACCCTGCGCCGCTACCGCCTGCGCACCACCCTAGGGGGTGCCGTGTACGCCGACACCCTGCACGCGCCCAGCTACTTCCGCTACCTGCTGCCCGACCGTGTGGGCACTACCCTGCTAGCCTACCGCATCCTGCGCACCCAGGGTGGCCACGACGCCGAGCTAGCTCGCCTACGCGCCTACCTGCTGGGCCTTAGGGGCGGCGGCTATTGGCTCAGCACCTACCAGACAGCCCAAATACTCGCCACCATCGGCCCCGACCTGCTGGCGAGCAGCCCGGCCGGTTCGGCCACGCAGGTGGCCCTAGGTGGCGCGCCCGAACTGCCCAGCGGCTCCCAAACCCAGTTTCCGCTGGAGCTGAAGCTACCCACGGCGCCGGCCGCCCTCACCATCCACAAAACCGGCCCGCTGCCCGTGTACGCCACCGCTTACCAAACGCGCTGGCTGCCCAAGCCCGAAGCCGCTACCAAGCCGTTCACCGTCACGACGACCCTAGGGGGCCAGGCAAGCCGCCGCGTGCGCCTGCCCGCCGGCCGCCCCGTCGAGCTGGTAATCACCGTGGATGCTCCTGCCGAGTCGCGCTACGTATTGCTCGAAGTGCCCATCCCGGCCGGCTGCTCCTACGGCGACCCGGCCCCTACTAACTACTTGGAGGTGCACCGCGAGTACCTGAAGCAGCAAGTCGGCATCTTTATCGACTACCTGCCTACCGGGCGGCACACCTTCCGGGTAGCGTTGCAGCCGCGCTACCGGGGCCAGTACACCCTCAACCCCGCCCGCGCCGAACTGCTGTATTTCCCCACCAAATTCGGCCGCACAGCGAGCAAGCAAGTGCAGATTAAGTAAGTAACAGCTGTTGAAAAGCAGTCATGCTAAGCGCAGCCGAAGCATCTCTATAGGGGCTTCTTGTTCGGTAGAGATGCTTCGGCTGCGCTCAGCATGACTGCCTTTGTATATTAATTTACGCTTACTCCGCCACGTGGAATAGTGCCTTTACGGCCGTGACGAAGAAATTGACGCCGATGGCCAGCGTGAGGAAGCCCATGATGCGGGCTAGCGCCGCCATGCCCGGCCGGCCCAGCAGGCGCGTGAGGCGCAGGCTCGAAACCAGGATAACGAAAGCGGCCGCTGCCACTAGCGCAAAACCCAGCACCGTCCAGGCCTTGTCGGCGTAGGTGGGCCGGATGAAGCCAATGCACAGCGCCATCGAGCCCGGCCCCGAGAGCATGGGCATGGCCAGCGGCGTAAAGCTGATGTCGTCTTTCTGCTTGCTTTCCTCCAGCGCGTCGGGGCCCACGCGGTCGCGGTTGCCACCGGGCGTTAGCAGCTCGAAGGCCGAGCGCATGAGCAGGATGCCGCCTGCGATGCGCAGGTGCTGAATATTGATGCCGAAGAAGCTTAGGATATAGGCCCCGCCGAAGAAGGCGACCGTGAGGATGGCCACCATGTAGGTGCAGGCGCGCAGGGCGGTTTGCACCCGGTCCTTATTGGTATCGTCGCTGGTGAGCGTCAAAAAAACCGGCATGGCCCCGAACGGGTTCACCACCGAAAAAAGCGTAGTGAAAGTGGCGAGTAGTATCTCCATGCCGTAAAGGTAGCGGCCTCTGCTAGCCCCCTAGGCCTAAAGGCGCCCAATTTATCTGGTCTGTAGCCCAACGTGGCCTGCTGCCAGCCCAGGCGCCTACAACCCAGCCGCGAGTAGGCGTAAACTGCTGTTATGGGCTACCTTCGGCATACTTTTCGCTTCGCCTCCCACCTGGCTTTTCATTCTTTCTGCATTCGTGTTTACTCAATTAGCTCATGGGCTAGGGCTGCTGCTCGGGGGCCTAGGGGTGCTAGTAACCCTGCTGCCACTGCTGCGCAAAACCGCCTGGTGGATTCGCATTTTTGATTTCCCGCGCCTGCAGATAGTAGCCGGGCTGCTGTTAGGAGCCCTACTACTGGCGTTGCCGGGCCCATCCGCACCGTACGCGCCGCTGGCATGGGGACTGCTGCTGGCCGCCGTGGCCTATCAGCTCACCCGTATCTGGCCCTATACGCCGCTGCACCGCAAGCAGGTGCTCGACGCCCAGCGTAAGGCCAGCGAAGACTCGCACCACCTCAGCATCTTGGTTAGCAACGTGTTGATGTACAACCGCGACGCCTTGCGCCTGCTGGGGCTCATCCGCGAGTACCAGCCCGATGTTGTGCTGGCCGTTGAAACCGACGACTGGTGGCTGAGCCAGCTGGCCGTTATCAGCAACGAGTACCCGCACACCTGCCACGCCCCGCTGCCCAATACCTACGGCATGCTCGTGTTTTCGCGCCTGCCGCTGCTCGACAAGCAAATCAAATTTTTGCTGGAGCCCGATATCCCGTCCTTCCACGGCCAGGTGCGGCTGCGCAACGGCACGCCCGTAAACCTGCACTTCGTGCATCCGAAGCCGCCCGCCCCCGCCGAGTCGAAGGACAGCACCCGGCGCGATGCCGAGCTGCTGGTGGTAGGCCGCGCCATTCAGCACCACGACGGCCCCACCATCGTGGCCGGCGACCTCAACGACGTGGCTTGGTCGCACACGTCCGAACTGTTCCGGCGGCTTGCGCGGCTGCTCGACCCCCGCGTGGGGCGCGGCCTGCTGCCCACCTTCCACGCCGAGTATAAGCTGCTGCGCTGGCCCCTCGACCACGTCTTTCACTCGGCCCACTTCCGGCTGCAAGACCTGCGCCGCCTGCCGCGCATGGGCTCCGACCACTTCCCCATCTTCATCCGCCTCAGCTACGAGCCCCAGGGCTGGGACGAGCAAGAGCTAGAATTGGAAGCCCCCGATGCCGAAGACCGGCTCGAAGCCCGCGAGAAGATAGAAGCGGCGGCCACCCAGCCCTAGGGTCCCCAGCCGCCTAGGGGGCTGGTAGGCCTAGATGCCCCGCTGGCCCCCTAGGCGCTCGCGGCTCACAACGGCCTCTTGCTCGGGCCGCGGACGCGCAATGAGCGTGCTCAGGCGGCCGCGGCCGGCGCGCAGTACCGGGCGCACGCGCAGGGTGAGGCGCTGCCGAGCCGGGTCGCCAAAGCCGAGGGCAAAATTGCGCAACGCGGGCAAGGCGTCGTCGCCCAACAGCGTGTAGGTGTTCATCTCGAAGCTGAGCGGCAGGCGCACCGAGTCGCGGGCAGGCAGCTCGATGGCTTGAGCCAACTTACCAGCACCCAGCAGCTTGCCGTCCACAAACACCGTGTAATCGATGCCAGTGAGGGCCGTTTCCTCTAGGTTAGGGTTGTAGGCGTTGAGGGTCAGCCGCATTTTCAGCGGCAGGTTCTTATTCACGTAGCCCTCCGTTAGCTGGTTGCGGCGCGTCAGGGTCACGTCGGCCGGCTCGTGCAGCGGCAGCACGTCGAGGCTGCCCAAGTAGGCCGCCTCCACCCCACGCACCCGAATCTGCGGCTCCTGGCGAGCAGTTTCCTCGCGGCGGGTTTCGCCGCGCGTGCAGCTGCCGAGCGCCAGCGCCAGGGGTAATCCTAGTAGTAATCGGCGGAACAGCATAGTGGTAGTCATAAGTAGCATACGAAACGAGCTTAGTAAGCGACTGCAAAACACTATCGTAAAAACCGTGCCGCTACCTTCTCTCGGCCAACTGCCAGCAGCGCGGGTTGCAGCGCAAAGTCAGCTAGACGAGGCTTAGGGTTACGAGAAGGCCCTAGGGCTAGCAGCAGCCGGCGGCCCCTGGCTTGACCGCTGGCAGACCGTCTATAGTTGCGTCAGGATATAAATGGCGATACACTGGCACTGTTCCCTACCGAGCACAGCTTTGCTAAGATAATCGCCGCCCACCTCAATAACCTCATCCTTATATACGCACTATTCAATCTGGTTAAATTAACAATACGAAAGTAAATCTCTGTGCAACAACGTATTACCTCACAACAACACTTATAAAATCAACTTCCACCCTACGTTTCATCCTAACCTACTCACTATCCAATCCCATTCATCAGCACAATTATTTTCAACGCCAGCAAGCAGAAATAAAAAAGGCCGAAAGCAATGCTTCCGGCCTTCGTTCTTCGCGTCGTCAGCTTAGCGCGAGCCAAACGTATCCGCGCAATCAATTAAATCTGCGGTCATATTTGCCGTCTACTTCCTCGTAGTCCACGTCGGTTACGTGGTCGCCGGCGGGCTGGCCTTGCTGGCCATTCTGCCCACCGTCGCCGCCGGGGAAGCCTTGGCCGCCGGGCTGGCCACCTTGGGCCCCAGCGGCCGCGTACATCTCCTGCGAGGCAGTTTCCCAAGCCTTGTTGAGGGCAGCTACACCAGCGTCGATGCTGTTGATGTCCTTGCTCTCGTGAGCTTTCTTGAGGTCGGCGAGGGCGCTTTCCACGGCGGTTTTGTTACCGTCGCTTAGCTTGTCGCCAAACTCCTTCAACTGCTTCTCGGTCTGGAAAATGAGCGAGTCAGCCTGGTTCACTTTCGTGATGCGCTCGGTCTCGGCCTTGTCGGCTTCGGCGTTGGCAGCGGCTTCCGAGCGCATGCGCTCGATGTCAGCGTCAGAAAGGCCCGAGCTGGCTTCGATACGGATTTTCTGCTCTTTACCGGTTCCTTTGTCTTTGGCCGTTACGTTCAGGATGCCGTTGGCGTCGATGTCGAACGTCACTTCGATTTGCGGTACGCCGCGGGGTGCGGGCGGGATGCTGTCGAGGTGAAACTTGCCGATGGTGCGGTTCTGGCTGGCCAGCGGGCGCTCGCCTTGCAGCACGTGGATTTCTACGCTCGGCTGCGAGTCCGAAGCCGTCGAGAAGGTTTCCGACTTTTTAGTTGGGATAGTCGTGTTGCTTTCGATGAGCTTGGTCATTACCCCACCCATCGTCTCGATGCCCAGCGAAAGCGGGGTCACGTCGAGCAGCAGTACGTCCTTCACCTCGCCGGTGAGCACACCACCTTGGATAGCAGCACCAATGGCCACTACTTCGTCGGGGTTCACACCTTTCGAAGGCTTCTTGCCGAAGAACTTCTCTACTTCTTCCTGGATGCGCGGAATGCGGGTCGAACCACCTACCAGAATCACTTCGTCAACTTGCGAAGCCGAGAGGCCAGCGTCTTGCAGAGCTTTTTTGCAGGGCTCCATCGAGCGTCGCACCAGCTCGTCGCTCAGCTGCTCAAATTTCGAGCGGCTCAGTTTCACTACCAAGTGCTTGGGGCCGCTGGCAGTGGCAGTGATGTAAGGCAGGTTGATTTCGGTTTCACTGCTGCTGCTCAGCTCAATTTTAGCCTTTTCGGCAGCCTCTTTGAGGCGCTGCAGGGCTAGGGCGTCTTTGCGCAGGTCAAGGCCTTCGTTTTCGCTGGCAAACTGGTCGGCCAGGAAGTTAATGATAACCTGGTCGAAGTCGTCGCCACCGAGGTGGGTGTCACCGTTGGTGCTCAGCACCTCAAACACGCCGTCGCCCAGCTCCAGAATCGAAATATCGAACGTACCACCGCCGAGGTCATACACGGCGATTTTCTGGTCTTTGTGCTGCTTATCAAGGCCGTAGGCCAGGGCAGCGGCCGTGGGCTCGTTGATGATGCGCTTCACGTCGAGGCCGGCGATAGCACCAGCTTCTTTGGTAGCCTGGCGCTGGGCGTCGTTGAAGTAGGCCGGCACCGTAATAACGGCTTCGGTTACGGTGGTACCTAGGTAGTCTTCGGCCGTCTGCTTCATTTTCTGCAGAATCATGGCCGAGATTTCCTGGGGGGTATACGTGCGGTCATTGACCTTCACGGCTACCGTATTGTTAGGGCCAGGCACCACGTCGTAGGCTACGTACTCTTTTTCTTTGCCTACTTCGTTGAAGTGGCGGCCCATGAAGCGCTTGATGCTGGCAATAGTGTTCTTGGGGTTGGTAACGGCCTGACGCTTAGCGGGGTCGCCTACTTTGCGCTCGCCGTTTTGCAAGAAAGCCACGATAGACGGCGTAGTGCGCCGGCCCTCGGAGTTAGGGATTACAACCGGCTCGTTGCCTTCCATTACGGCTACGCACGAGTTGGTCGTACCCAAGTCAATACCGATGATTTTGCCCATGATTATAGGTAGGTGATGAAGTTTAAAAGGTAGGGGTGTCTTGGTTGCTTGTACGGCTACGAAGCCGCTGCAAGCCTAGTTACAAGCCTCGTACCAGCTCCTATTTTCTGCCACTTTGGCAAGCGCACCTCCCCTAGGCCCCTAGGCGGCTGCCAGCCCGGCAAGAATTGCGGCCCCGCCCACGCGCCAGCCTGACGGAGTTGCAGGCACCCTATAGTGCGCTCGCAACGAGCACTCGCTGCTGCAAGCCCAGTAGTCCAGTAGCCAGTTAAAGTTTATGAGCTTCGGGCTATAAAACCGACTCTGCAGTAGTAAATTTGTTTTTATTAACTGCAAGTAATCAGTTAATTATAAATTCTTCTTTCTTAAGTTATATTTTCAATTACTCCGTGAAAAAAATCCTACTCCCCGCCCTGGCGCTGCTGGTATCAGTCTCGGCTTGCAAAAAAGACGATAGCACCCCCGCCCCCACCACCATGCAGGTAACGGGCACCCTAAGCGGCGCCAACGAAGTGCCCGCCGTTACGACTCAGGCCACTGGCAACGTAACGGGCACCTACAATAAGAGCACCCAGGTGCTCACCTACACGGTGACCTACTCGGGCCTGACGCCCACCGCCGGCCACTTCCACATTGGGGCGCCAGGCACCAAAGGCGGCGTCGCTATTATTTTCCCGAGCGTTGCCTCGTCGCCCATCACGGGCACGGCCACCCTCACCGACAGCCAGAGAGATGCGCTGCTGGGTGGCAATATGTACGCTAACCTGCATACCACGGCTAATCCTGACGGCGAGATTCGCGCCAACGTGACTGCCAAATAAGGAGGCTGCTTGATAAGCTCTACTGACTGCTGGCCGGGCCGGTTGCCGCGAGGTAGCCGGCCCGGTTTAGTTTGCCCTAGGGGGCGCAACTTTGCCGGCGGGGCCGGGTCTATCGCCGGTTCCCATCAGTTATACTCATGAAGCTTCTTGCCATTGCCCTTTTGCCGGGCTGCTTGCTGCTGGCCGCCCAGGCCCAGGCGCAGGCCCCCAGCACTCCCGCTGCCGCCGACCCCAGCGACGGCTACCGCGCCTCCTCTACCAAGATTAACGACCTGGTGCACACCAAGCTGGCCGTGCGCTTCGACTACGCCAAGCGCTACCTCTACGGCCAGGAGTGGGTGACGCTGCAGCCCCACGCCTACCCCACCGACTCGCTGCGCCTCGACGCCAAGGGTATGGATATCAAGAGCGTGGCGCTGATGAGCGGCAGCAGCCAGCAGCCCCTCAAGTTCGACTATTCGGACAAGATGAACCTGCGCATCAACCTGGGCCGCAGCTTCAAGCCGGGCGAGCAGTACGTGGTGTACATCGACTACGTGTCTAAGCCCGACGAGCTGAAAGTAGAAGGGTCGGCCGCCATTACCGATGCCAAGGGCTTGTACTTCATCAACCCTGACAGCGCGGTGGCGGGCAAGCCAGTCCAAATCTGGACGCAGGGCGAGACCGAGGCCTCGTCGGTGTGGTTTCCGACCATCGACCGGCCCAACCAGAAGACGACCGAGGAGATTGCCATGACGGTACCGGCCAAGTACACCACGCTTAGCAACGGCAAGCTGGTGAGCCAGGTGGCCGCCGGCCCCGGCCTGCGCACCGACACCTGGAAGATGGACGAGCCCCACTCGCCCTACCTGTTTATGATGGCCGTGGGCGACTTCAAGATTACGAAAGACACGTGGCGCGGCAAGGAGGTCAACTACTACCTTGAGCCCAAGTACGCACCCTTCGCTAAGCAGATTTTCGGCAATACGCCCGACATGCTGGAGTTCTTCAGCACGCGCCTAGGGGTGGAGTTTCCGTGGAACAAGTACGCCCAGATTGTGGCGCGCGACTACGTGAGCGGTGCCATGGAAAACACCACCGCTACGCTGCACGGCGAGCAGGTGCAGATGACCGACCGCGAGCTGCTAGACCGCGAGTACCAGAGCGAGTCGGTAATCGCGCACGAGCTGTTTCACCAGTGGTTTGGCGACTACGTGACGGCCGAAAGCTGGAGCAACCTGACGGTGAACGAGTCGATGGCCGACTTTTCGGAGGCCCTCTACGCCGAGCACAAGTACGGCCAAGATGCCGGCGATGCCCACAACTACCGCAACCTGCAAGCCTACCTGAGCAACCCCGGCAACTTCAACAAGAACCTGGTGCGCTTCCACTACGGCGACAAGGAGGACATGTTTGACCTGGTGACCTACCAGAAGGGCGGCGCCATTGTGCAGATGCTGCGCACCTACCTCGGCGACGACGTATTCTTCAAGGGCCTGCAGAAGTACCTCACTGATAACAAGCTCGGCAACGGCGAGGCCCACCAGATGCGCCTGGCCATGGAAGCCGTATCGGGCCAGGACCTGAACTGGTTTTATAACCAGTATTACTACAACGCGGGCCAGCCCAAGGTGACTATCGACTACGCCTGGGACGCAGCCAAGAAGGTGCAGAGCGTGACTATTAAGCAAACGCAGGAGGGCGCCGCCTTCCGGTTGCCGCTGGCCATCGACTACTACGTGGGCGGCAAGGCCCAGCGCCAGCGCGTGCTGCTCACCGAAGCCACCCAAACCTTTACGATGCCCCTAGGGTCCAAGCCCGACCTGGTGAACGTGGACGCCGAGAAGTTCACGGTGTGGCTGAAAACTGACAACAAGCCCCTGGCCGAGTACCTCTACCAGTACAGCCACGCCCCGCTGTACGTAGACCGCCTGGAGGCCCTGAAAGCTGCCGCGGCCGCCCAAGCCACCAACCCCGCTGCCCGCGCCGTAGTGGTAGCCGCCCTCAAGGACAAGTTCTACGGTCTGCGCATCGCGGCCCTGAGCGCCCTGAAGCTCGACGACAAGAACGTGGCCAAGGCTGCCGCCAGCCAGGTGCGCCAGCTAGCTACCAATGACCCCAACACCCACGTGCGCGCCGCCGCCCTGGAAACACTGGGCGAGCTGAAGGATAAGAAAGACACCAAGATTATCGAGTCCGCATTCAACAACCAGTCGTATGCGGTGCAGAATGCGGCCCTGACGGCCCTAGGGGGCATTAACCCCACGGTAGCCCTGGCCCGCGCCAAAACCCTGGAGGGCGACTCGCACCTGACCCAGGGCGTGACTACGCTGTACGCGCAGGAAGGCGGTGCCGAGCAGTGGAACTTCATCAAGACGAGCTACGACAAGGCTACCGGTTACCGCAAGTACGCCTACATCCGGCCCATGATGCAGTTGCTAGGCCGCCTCGACGACCCCACGGCCTTCGGCGAAGACTTGCAGCGCCTGCAGGCCCTAGGGATGGAGCCCCAGCTAAAGGCCCAAGGCGCCGACAAGATGCTGATGCAAGCCATTCAGGCCGGCGCAGCCCAGCAAAAAGGCCCTAATGCCGCCAAAAACCAGGCCGCTGCCCAAGCCGCTGTACAAGCCATCGGCACCGGTAAATAGTAACGCTCAGTGAATAGAGGCGGTCGGGCTACGTGCAGCCTGGCCGCCTTTTTTATGCCTATAGCCCTAGGGCCTGTGCCACCTGTGAGTCTATTTATTTGCCGGTAGCTCCGTCATACTGGCTCATTGTACGGCCGTGCTTAACTGCTGGCAGAAGCAAATGATAACATGAGCGCGGCGCGTTACGTTGAACCATCGGAGAAAGTTGCGTGTCGCAGTAGCCATGCGCATGACCACTCCGCTGGTGCTGGCCGCCTTGCTTACCGCAGGCCGCCTCACTCCCGCCCTGGCCCAGAATACCCCCGACGAGAACAACCCCAACGCCGACACGCCCTTCGTGCAGCACATTCGGCCCGACCGGCCCGGCCAGACTATCTCGGCCGGGGTGCTGCGGCAGGGACAGTTCCAGCTCGAAACCGGCTGGCAACACTATACGCCCAATGGGGGCGGCGCTCTCAATAGCGCAACCACCACGCTGCGCATCGGCTTCTTCAACAGCATGGAGTTTCGCCTGACGCAGCCCTACGTGGTTGGCGGGGCGGGCAGCCGGACTACTACCGTGGGCGAAGTGCCCGTATTTCGGCCCGATTCGGCGGGCTGGGCGCCGCTCACGGTGGGCACCAAGCTGATGCTTACCGCCGACCGGGCCGCCCGCTTTCAAGCGGCCATGCTGCTGGAGGCAGCCCTGCCCGGTACCGGCCAGCACGGCCTGCGCCGCGAAGCCTGGGCTCCCGGCGGCCGCCTGCTCCTCAGCCAGCAGCTCGGCCAGCGCACCGCCCTGGAAGGCAACTTCGGCTTCAGCCAGCAGGGCCTTACCGTATCCGACGCGTTGCAGGGGCAGTACCTGGGCTCGCTGGCCCTTACGGCGCCGCTGGGCAACCAGGCAGGGTATTTCGTGGAGGCGTACGGCCGGGGTCGCCACGACCTGACCACCGGCGCCACGGCTGGCCTCTGGTTCCGCCCCTGGACGGGGCTGCGCCTCGACGCCACGCTGGGCAAGGTACTGGGCGGGCCGGCGGCGGGGGCCACTACCCTAGGGCTGGGCCTGGGGCTACGGCTAGGCCAGCACACGCTGCCCGGGCAATAACCGCTAGCCAGCCACATTCATGGCCGGGCACGCACCTTTCTGCCGCCAGCGCCGTACTGAGGGCACCATTTTAGTACGACTGTACGCCGTTGCTATGCGCCTAGCCCTGTATTTACTACCTGCCGCCGTGCTGCTGAACGCTGCCTGCCAGCGCACTGACCGCGGCACCTCCGCACCCACTACCAGCACCGCCATCGGTGCTAGCACCACGCCCGACGCGGCCCTGCGCGAAACCCGCTGGGTGCTGCGCCGCATTGCCAGCCAGCCCGTTGCCGACACCACCGGCGGCCACCAGCCCTACTTGCTCATCACCGAAGCCGGCACGGCCCAGGGCCAGGGCAGCTGCAATATGTTCCGGGCCAGCCTGCAGCCTGCCGTCAACGACGGGGAGCTGCAATTTTCGCCGCTGCTAAGCACCCGCATGGCTTGTCCAGCCTTTTCTATTGAGCGTATCTACACGCAGGCGCTGCAAAACACCCGCGCCTACCGCATCAAAGGTGATACGCTGTGGCTGTACGGCAATGCCGAGCGCACCGGCACCCCGCTAGCCCGCCTCGAAGCCACCCACTAGCACCCGCCTCTGTATTAACCACTACGGCTGCTGGCGCAGGAAGAACCCTAGGGCCCTTCCTGCGCCAGCAGCCGTAGTGGCTTTACTTAATAGTGCTTCTACTTACCCAACTCGGGCGCCACGGCGGCCACGGCGCTGGCCAACTCGTCCTCGCTGCCGATGCTGCCTTTGTGCGCCTTGAGCGCTGCCAGGGCGGCCGGCCGATTGGCTAGGGCCTGCTCTAGGCTGGCGCGCTTGGGCTTGAGGACGCTGTAATGCCCATCGCTAACCCAGCGCAGGTAGTAGCGCGTTTGCTCTTCCAGCGCCGAAATGACAGTTGTGGACGCGTAGCCGCCATTTTCGGCCCGCCGCTTCGTCAGTTCCTTGCGTTGGTACTTGAGCAGCTGCACGGCCGGCCCATCGTAGAGCACTTCGCCGCAGCCCCCACCTACCTCGGCTGGCAGCGAGGCCGCCGGGTAGCAGGCAAAACGCCGCTCACCCAAGCTAAACTCCTTCACGCGCGGCAGCGGTACCACCACCGAGTCGCCTTTCGGGCGCTGCACGCGCAGCTCCATGCTATAGATGTCGTACTTCAGCGGCATGCTATAAGCCTGGCTGCCGCCATTCAGCTGCAGCTTGCCCGCAGTCCAGTTCGGCACCAAAAACACGCTACCCTGCACCCCGGAAGCCTCGGGCGGGGCCAGGGCGTAGCCGTTATTAAAGTTGCCGTTGATGTCGCGGCTTAGGTCGCTGCTCCAGCCCTGGGCCAGGCAGCGGCCCGACCCGAGGAGCAGCACCAGCGCGGTGCCGAAAGCAAGTTTGGTAAGCATAGCTGGGTAAAGGAATACAGGTTAATTACTCCATCGTCACTACCAGGTCGTCGGCTTGCACGCGAGTACCCTCCCCTAGGGCCAGGCTGCTCACCGTCAGGTCTTGCGGGGCGGTGATGGTAGTTTCCATCTTCATGGCCTCGATAACGAAGAGCGGGGTGTTTTTCGTCACTTGCTGGCCGGGTTGCACCAGCACCTTGCTCAGCAGGCCTTGTAGCGGGGCGCCAATCTGCTTGGGGTTGGCGCGGTCGGCTTTCTGGTTGTGCACGGTTTTTACTTCCACCTGCTGGTCGCGCACTTCCAGGTTGCGCGTCTGGCCGTTGAGGGTGAAGAACACGGTGCGCATACCATCCTCGTTCACCGGCCCAATGCTTTGCAGGCGGATGATGATGGTCTTGCCCTTGGCCAGCTCGATAATGGTTTCCTCGCCTTCTTTCAGCCCGAAGAAGAACACCGGCGTGGGGATGCGGCTCACGTCGCCGTACTGCACGCGGAACTTCCAGTAGTCCTCGAACACCTTAGGGTAGAGCAGGTTAGAGAGGAAATCGCTGAACTGCGCGTAGGGGTGCGCTTTCTCAAACGCGGGCCATTCCTTCTCGAAGTCGATGGGCGCGAGGTGCTCGCCCGGCCGGTCGGTGAAGGGCTGCTCGCCCTTGAGCACCACCCGCTGGATGTTCTCGGGCCAGCCGCCCTGGGGCTGGCCGATGTCGCCGCGCAACAGCTCGCGCACGCTCTCCGGGAAGCTCAGGCTCTCGCCGCGCTCCAGCACGTCGGCGGGCGTCAGGTTGTTGCTCACCATGAAGAGCGACAGGTCGCCGACCACCTTCGAGGAGGGCGTCACCTTCGGAATGTCGCCCAGCAGCTGGTTGGCGTCGTGGAAGCGCTGCTTCACTACCTCAAACTTGTCGAGCAGACCTAGGGCCGCCGCCTGGGGCCGCAGGTTGCTGTACTGCCCACCCGGAATCTCGTGCTCGTACACCTCGGCGGTGCTAGCCAGCAGGCCGCTCTCGAAGGGATAATACTGCTCGCGGATGGCCTCCCAATAGTCGCTGAACTGGTTGAGGCTCTGCTGGTCGAACTCGCGGTGGCGGGGCGAGTGGCGCAGCATTTCCACCACCGAGTTGAAGTTGGGCTGCGAGGTGAGGCCCGACAGTCCCCCTAGGGCCACATCGATGACGTTAACGCCCGCTTCCACGGCCTTGAGGTAGGTGGCAGGCTGCAGGCTGCTGGTGTCGTGGGTGTGCAGGTGAATGGGCAGCTTCACGGTGTCGCGCAGCGCGGGTATCAGCTCGGCGGCGGCGTAGGGCTTCAGCAGCCCGGCCATGTCCTTGATGCAGAGGATATGCGCGCCCGCATCTTCGAGCTGCTTGGCCAGCGTCAGGTAGTAGTCGAGGTTGTACTTGGGGCGGCTCTTGTCCAGGATGTCGCCGGTGTAGCAAATGCTGCCCTCGGCCAGGCCGGGCGTTTGCTTGCGCACGAAATTGATGCAGGCCTCCATGCCCTTCATCCAGTTCAGCGAGTCGAAGATGCGGAACACGTCGATGCCCTTCTCGCTGGCTTCGGCCACGAAGCGCTCGGTCAGGTTATCGGGATAGGCCTTGTAGCCCACGCCGTTGGCCCCGCGGATGAGCATTTGCAGCAGGATGTTGGGCACGGCCGCCCGCAGCCGGCTGAGGCGGGCCCAGGGGTCCTCGTGCAAGAAGCGCAAGGCCACGTCGAACGTGGCGCCGCCCCACACCTCCAGCGAAAACGTCTGGGGGTGGCGCTGGGCGTAGCGCCCGGCCACGGCCAGCATATCGATGGTGCGCATGCGGGTGGCCAGCAAACTCTGGTGGGCATCGCGCAGCGTGGTGTCGGTGTAGTGAATGAGCGGTTCCTGACGCAGCCACTTACCGAAGTTATCGGGCCCCAGCTCCTGGAGTATCTGGCGGGTGCCGCTGGGCGCGGGCTCACTCAGGTCGGCGGCCGGCAGCGGCACCTTGCGGAACTGCTTGCGCTCGTCCACGCGGCCGGCCACGTCGGGGTTGCCGTTCACCACCACTTCGCCCACGTAGCCCAGCAGGCGCGTGGCGCGGTCGAGGCGGGTCTTGAAATTCAGTAGCTCAGGATGGTCCTTGATGAAATCCACCGTGGCCTCGCCAGCTTGGAACTCGGGGTTGCGAACGATATTCTGCAGAAACTGCATGTTCGTCTTCACCCCGCGCACCCGAAACTCATCGAGGGTGCGCAGCATTTTCTGGGCCGCGCTAGCCAGCGTGGGTGCCTGCGTCGACACCTTCACCAGCAGCGAATCGAAGAAGGGCGAAATAATGGCGCCCTGGTACACCGAGCCCTGGTCGAGACGGATGCCGAAGCCCCCCGCCGAGCGGTAAGCCACCACCGTGCCGTAGTCGGGCTTGAAGTCGTTGGTGGCGTCCTCCGTGGTGATGCGGCACTGCACGGCCACGCCCATGCGCGGCACCACCACGTCGGGCCCTAGGCCGATTTCGGGCGCTTCGAGCGGGTAGCCGGCGGCGATGAACAGCTGCGTTTTCACAATGTCCACGCCCGTAATCATCTCCGTCACGGTATGCTCCACCTGAATGCGCGGGTTCACCTCGATGAAGTAAATGCGGTCCAGTTCGGGGTTCACCAAGAACTCTACCGTGCCCACGTTGTCGTAGCCTACGGCGCGGCCAATTTGCAGGGCGTAGGCGTAGAGGCGCTGGCGCAGGTCCTCGCTCAGCCCCACGGCCGGCGCCACCTCCACCACCTTCTGGAAGCGGCGCTGCACCGAGCAGTCGCGCTCGTAGAGGTGCGTGAGGTGGCCGTGCTGGTCGCCTACCAGCTGCACTTCAATGTGCTTAGGTTGCTCCACAAACTTCTCCAGAAACACCGTGTCGTCGCCAAAGGCGTTCTGCGCCTCGTTACGCGCCTCAAAGAAGCCCTTGCGCAACTGCTCGTCGTCGCGAATCACGCGCATGCCGCGGCCGCCACCGCCGCTGGCCGCCTTCAGCATCACCGGGTAGCCGATGCGGTGCGCCTCCCCTAGGGCCACGTCCACGTCCGTGAGGTCGGTTTCGCTGCTCTCAATCAGCGGCACGCCAATCTTCTGAGCTACTTCCTTGGCCGCCACTTTGTCCCCTAGGGCCTCCATCACCTCGGGGCGCGGGCCCACGAAAATGATATTCTCCTCGCGGCAGCGCCGGGCCAGGGTGGCATTCTCACTCAAGAAACCGTAGCCGGGGTGAATGGCATCGACGCCGTTGACCTTGGCTACCAGTATGATGCCTTCGATATCGAGGTAAGGCCGGAGCGGTTCGTCGTCGCGCCCAATCTGGTAGGCTTCGTCGGCTTTGTAGCGGTGCAGCGAATAGCGGTCCTCGTAGGTGTAGAGGGCCACCGTAGCAATGCCCAGCTCGGAGGCAGCCCGAAACACGCGAATGGCAATTTCTCCGCGGTTGGCTACCAGCAGCTTCGTGATTTTCATAACGTTTTCGGCAGGTGTTTAGCGGGGGGCTAAGCTAAGCCTTGCACTAGGACAATTCCGAAAACGAGGGTATTTTTTTAAGGTGAGGCGTAAGAAAAAGCCGGTATGCGGCTCATTTCCCTCTCTGTAAGAAGAGGCAAAATCTATAATCAGCTTTGTAAATAAAGAGAACGTCATGCTGAGCTTGCCGAAGCATCTCTACTGAACCAAGCGGCGTGGTAGAGATGCTTCGGCTGCGCTCAGCATGACGGTCTTAATTGTCAATAACTGCTACAACAACCTATTCCCGCGCCCAGGGCAGCCGGGCGCGCGTGGCAGCCAGGCGCTCGGCCAGCACCCCTAGGCCGGGGTTGTGCACGCTACCCAGGTGGCTAGTGCTGAACTCCTTGTGCGGCTGGTAGCTGCCGTTGTCCACGGCCTGGCCCACCTGCTTATAGGCGTCGCGGAAGGGTACGCCCTGCTGAATGAGCTGGTTGATATTTTCGACCGAGAAAATGGCGTCGTACTTAGGCTGGTCAATCACGCCCGGCACCACCTTCAGCGCGGGCACGGCAAAGAGCAGAATATCCAGAATGTCGGCAAACTGCACCATGGGTCGAAACAGGATTTCCTTCAAGATTTGGAAATCGCGGTGGTAGCCGCTGGGCAGGTTGTTGATGGTCAAGATAATATCATTAGGCAGGGCTTGCAGGCGATTGCAGTGGGCGCGCACCAGCTCAAACACGTCGGGGTTTTTCTTGTGCGGCATGATGCTGGAGCCGGTGGTGAACTCCTTGGGCAGCAGCACAAAGCCTAGGTCCTGGCTATTGTAAAGCACCAAGTCGTAAGCCAGCTTGCTGAGCGTGCCCGCCACGCCCGCAATGGCGAAAGCCAGCGTTTTCTCGGTTTTGCCGCGCAGCATCTGGGCGCCCACGGCGCTCACGGCCACCTGGCCAAAACCCATGTCGCGCGTCGTCTGCTCGCGGTCGATGGCGAAGCTGCTGCCGAAGCCCGCACCCGACCCTAGGGGGTTGCGGTCGGCTACGGCGCGGGCAGCCTCCAGCATGTGCATATCCAGCAGCAAGTGCTCGGCGTAGGCCCCAAACCACAGCCCAAAGCTGCTCGGCATGGCCGCCTGGAAGTGCGTGTAGCCGGGCAGCAGCGCGTCCTTATACTGCTCCCCCTGTTGCAGCAGCAGCTCGGCCAACGCCAGCACCTTGCCGCCAATCTGCTCGCAGTAGTCCTTGATAAACAGCTGGATGGCTGCCAGAACCTGGTCGTTGCGCGAGCGGGCGGTGTGGATTTTCTTACCCGCGTCGCCGTACTTCTCGGTCAGGTAGTGCTCGATTTTCGAGTGCACGTCCTCAAACTCAGGCTCAATCTGGAAGGTGCCGGCCTCCACCTGCGCCAGCAGCTCGTCCAGCCCTTGCAGCAGCTGGCCTTCCTCCTCCTTAGAAATCAGCCCGATACTAGCCAGCATCCGGGCCTGCGCCTTGGAGGCCTCCATATCGAACGGCGCCAGGTACAGGTCTAACTCCCGGTCCTGGCCCACCGTGAATTTTTCAATCTTATCGTTGACGGAGAAGCCTTTTTCCCAAATCTTCATAGCGCAAGGTTTCGCAAAGTTAAAATAGGTTTCACAAGGTTTTTTAAAGAGCTAGCAAGCGTAGTAATAGGCGTTGCGAAACCTATTTTAACCTTGCGAGACCTTGCGCTCAAAACGTAAAGTCAGTCAGCAGCGCGATGTAGTCGGCGATGCCAGCACGAATTTCCGACAGCAGAATGTACTCGTCGGGCGCGTGCGAGCGAGCGCTGTCGCCGGGGCCCATTTTCAAGGTTGGGAAACGCATCAGCGCCTGGTCGGAGAGCGTGGCGAGCCGTAGGTAGTTTTGCCCATGGCCACGGCCTTTTGCACCAGCGGGTGCCCTAGGGGCAAGCCCGACGACTGCAAGTGCGTGGAGCGCGGAGTAATCTCAGCCTGCACGTGGGCGCGGATGGTGGCCAAGATTTTCTCATTCGAGTAGCACTCGGTAGGGCGCACGTCCACCACGTAGCGGCACTCGTCGGGCACCACGTTGTGCTGGGTGCCGGCACTTATCTGCGTCACCGTCAGCTTCACCGGCCCCAGCAGTTCCGACACTTCCCGAAACTGGTAGCTGCGCAGCCAGGCTATGTCGTCCAGGGCTTTGTATAGCGCGTTGTCGCCCTCGTTGCGGGCGGCGTGGCCAGTACGGCCGCGCGCCACGCCGTCGAGCACCAGCAGGCCTTTCTCGGCCACGGCAGCATTCATCCCCGTCGGCTCACCCACGATGCCCAAGTCAATTTTCCCTAACTCAGGCAGGATGCTGCGCACGCCGCCCGCACCCGAAACCTCCTCCTCGGCCGTGATGGCGCAGATGAGGTTAAACGCTGTGGGCTGGTCGTAGAAATGCCGAAACGTAGCCAACAAGCTCACTGCCGAGGCACCCGCGTCGTTGCTGCCTAGGCCCGTCAGCCGGTCGCCTTCCAGCGTGGCCACGAAGGGCGGGTAGGTCCAGCTTGGGCCGGGCTTCACCATATCGTGGTGCGAGTTGAGCAGCAGCGTGGGCTTTGTCTCATCCCATTTCTTGCTCACGGCCCACACGTTATTACCGGCGCGGTGCGGCGCAATGCCGTGCTGCCGCAAAAACGCCTCTAGCAGGTCGGCCGTGCCGGCTTCCTCGCGCGAAAACGACTGGGTTTCAATGAGCTGCCGCAGCAGCGCAATGGCGTCGTCGGCGAGCTGGGCAATGGGGGCGGGCATAGCTAGGCAGTAAGCACGGTGTGCAGGCCCGAGCCGAGGTTGCGGGCGTGCCCAATAACCACTCGGCCCACGCCGGCCCCTAGGGCCGCAAAAGCGTTTTCGAGCTTGGGCAGCATGCCGTCGGCGATGATGCCCTGCGCCTTTAGCTCGGCGTAGCGGGCAGCGTCAATTTCTGGAATCACCGAGCTATCATCATTTACGTCGCGCAGCACGCCGTTTTTCTCAAAGCAGTAGTGCAGCGTTACATCCAGCACCGGGGCCAGCGCCACGGCCACGGCCGAGGCAATGGTGTCGGCATTGGTGTTCAGCAACTGCCCTAGGCCGTCGTGGATGATGGGGCACAGCACGGGCGTAATGCCAGCTTGCAGCAGCGTCAGCAGTAGCTCGTGGTTGACGCTGGCCGCCGTCAAGTCGCCCACGAAGCCGTAGTCGATTTCCTGCACCGGGCGCTTCTGGCCGCGAATCACGTTGCCGTCGGCGCCGCTTAAACCCAGCGCATTAGACCCTAGGGCCTGCAAGTGCGCCACTACTTCTTTGTTGGTTTTGCCGGCGTAAAACATCACCACTAGGTCGAGCGCCGCGGCGTCGGTTACGCGGCGGCCGTTCACCAGCACGGGCGTTTGGCCGAGCTGGCGCATCAAGGCGCTGGCGCCCTTGCCGCCGCCGTGCACCAGGATTTTGGGACCCGGCACCTGAGCCTGCAGCGCCAGAAACTGGTGCAGTTCGGGCGCGTCGTCGATGATACCCCCGCCAATCTTATATACTGTTACCGTCTGTTGCTTCATGAGGTAGAACTAGACCGGCGGCCCCGCTCGACAAAAATTAACACACCTATCTATTGTGCGCAAAAGTAGAAACTTTTACCTTTGCGGCTGAATTATGGCCCTAGGTTTGCTAACAACCTGTTAGCCCCTAGGCTGCTTTGCAAATGACGCTCTTGGCTCGCACTACTCTTCAGCTTTCTGCCTCGGCCCCCAGGGCTACGGAAAGTGTGCGCACGCTGACTAGCGCACTGGTGCGACGACCCTAGCCGGCCTCACCCGCCGGATGCTGGCTTGCGCAGTCAGCCTTTTTCGGGCTAGTCCTCGTATCAACGGACTGCCCGGCGCTTAACCGATAGAGTTCGGGTTTTCTGCCGCTAACTCGCTAGGAGCGAGGGCCGGTGAACTACGTGTCTTTCCCTTAAGTCTTTCTTTTTCAATTATAATGACAATTCGGGTTGCAACGGCAGCGGATACGCAGTACGCGGATTTGCTGTGCCAGTGGTACATCGAGTCGGCCAAGCAGCGGGGCACGGGCATCGCTAAGCGCGACCCGGAATATGTGCGCGAGAAAATGCGCCAGGGCAATGCAGTTATCGCCTTCGTGGAGGGCGAGCTGGCCGGTTTTTGCTACATCGAGACCTTCGAGAGTGGCAAGTTCGTGGCCAACTCGGGCCTGGTGGTGAACACCGAGCTGCGCAAGCACGGCCTAGGCCGCGCCATCAAGCGCGAGGTGTTCCGACTGTCGCGCACGAAGTATCCAGAAGCTAAAATTTTCGGCATTACGACCAGCCTGGCTGTGATGAAAATTAACTCCGACCTGGGCTACGAGCCGGTTACGTTTTCGGAGCTGACGACGAGCGAGGACTTCTGGAAGGGGTGCAAAAGCTGCAAGAACTACGGCATCCTGACGGAGAACGAGCGCAAGATGTGCCTCTGCACCGGCATGCTGTTTGATAAGCTCGACGCCCCGCTGCCCGAAAACGAGATGCCGGAAGAGATGCGCCTGCCCATCGTGCAGTAGTCTTTGTTGCCCGGACTTTAGCTACGCTGACCTTCGGGTGTAGTCCGCGATGAGTACGGCGAGTTCTTTATTTAATTACTTTTTTTAGCGCAAGCGGTTCGCTGCGCTCACTCGCGGACTACAAAGTCCGCGCAACACATTCAGAATGAAGAAAAAGGCGATTGTAGCATACAGCGGCGGCCTCGACACGTCGTACTGCGTGGTAAACCTCACGCGTGAGGAAAGTTGGGAAGTCCACACCGTTATCGTGAATTCGGGCGGCTTCTCGCCAGAGGAGCTGGTAGCCATTGAGAAGCGCGCCTACGAGCTGGGCTCGACCAAGCACGAGGTTATCGACATCACCGAGCGCTACTACCACGACTGCCTGCGCTACTTGCTGTTCGGCAATATTCTGAAGAACAACACCTACCCGCTGAGCGTGAGCGCCGAACGTATGTTTCAGGCGCTGGCCATTGCCGAGTACGCCCGCCAGGAGCAGGCCGACTACATCGTGCATGGCAGCACCGGCGCCGGCAACGACCAAGTGCGCTTCGACGTGGCCTTCGCCGTTATCGCGCCCCACGTCGAAATCATCACGCCCATTCGCGACCAGAAACTGTCGCGCCAAGCGGAGATAGAGTACCTGCAAAGCCAGGGCTTTGAAATGAGCTGGGAGAAGGCCAAGTACTCCATCAACCGGGGCATCTGGGGCACCAGCGTGGGCGGCGTCGAAACGCTGACTTCGCGCCAGGCTTTGCCAGAGAGCGCCTACCCTACGCAGCTTTCCGAAACCGAGCCTAGCCAACTGGAAATCACCTTCGAGAAAGGCGAGCCGGTAGCGCTGAACGGCGAGCAGATGGGTGCCGTGGCGCTCATCCAAAAGCTCAACGAACTGGGTGGGGCCTACGCCATCGGCCGCGATACGCACGTGGGCGACACCATCCTGGGCATCAAAGGCCGGGTAGGCTTCGAGGCTCCCGCGGCGCTGTTGCTCATCAAGGCGCATCACCTGCTGGAGAAGCACACGCTCTCGCGCTGGCAGCAGCTGCACAAGGAGCCCGTGGCTACCTGGTATGGCACCCTGCTGCATGAGGCCCAGTACCTCGACCCGGCGATGCGCGACTTTGAGGCCTTCCTCACGTCATCGCAGGCTCGCGTGTCGGGTACGGTGTTCGTGGAGCTGCGCCCCTATCACTTCGAGCTGCTGGGCATCGAGTCGAAGTACGACATGATGCAATCGAAGGTGGCGACCTACGGCGAAGAGAACAACGCCTGGGATTCGCGCGACGCCCGCGGTTTTATTAAAATCTTCGGCAACCAGCTGAAAATTCACGCTAGCCTGCAAGATGAGCAAGCAGGTTAAGGCGGGTATCGTCGGGGGCGCGGGCTACACGGCCGGCGAGTTGGTACGGCTGCTACTGCACCACCCCCACGCGGAAATTGGCGCGGTGGTGAGCTCGACGCAAGCCGGGCAGCCTATATATACCGTGCACGAAGACTTGCTAGGTGATACGGATATCGCTTTCGCCAGCGAGCTACACGGCGACGAAGATGTCGTGTTTCTGTGCCTAGGTCACGGCCATTCGCGCGAGTGGCTGCTAAATGCCAACCTGCCCACCAGCACCAAAGTCATTGACCTGAGCAATGACTTCCGCCTAGGTGCTGACCGCGACGTGGCTGGCCGGCACTTCGTGTACGGCCTACCAGAAGCCAACCGCGAGCAGATTCGCACGGCCGACAGCATTGCCAATCCGGGCTGCTTTGCTTCGGCCATTCAGCTGGCGCTGCTGCCGCTGGCCGCCGCCGGGCAGCTGACAGATGCCGTGCAAGTGTCGGCCATCACGGGCAGCACGGGCGCGGGCCGCGGCCTGGTCGAAACCACCGGCTACACCTGGCGCACTGGCAACATCTCGACCTACAAGACCTTCACGCACCAGCACTTGGGCGAGATTGGCGAAACACTAGTTGGCCTGCAACCATCGTTCAATCAGCCTATTCGCTTCATTCCCTATCGTGGTAATTTTACGCGGGGCATCTTCGCTTCGATTTATACTACCTGCGAACTTTTAATACCCGAAGTACAAAAGCTGTACTCCGACTACTACCGCGACGCACCGTTCACGATTGTATCGGACAAGGAAATTCACCTCAAGCAAGTGGTTAACAACAATAAATGCCTGGTGCACGTGGCCAAGCACGACGACCAAGTGCTCATCACCACGGCGCTCGATAATCTGCTGAAAGGCGCGTCGGGGCAGGCTATTCAGAATATGAACCTGCTATTCGGCTTCGAGGAAACGGCGGGCCTAGGGATAAAGGCTTCGTTTTTTTAACCTAAGACACCAAGACCCAGCCTGCTATGCTTCCACAAGCTCAGCATGATAGGCTAGGTTCGTAGCAATTGAATCACGAGTATCACCAATGTCAAAGTATCCGAGTGCTAAAAACCCAAGCGAGGTAGGCAACTATCCAGCAATTGTGGGTGCGGGTGGCGGTTACGTTTGGGATGACGTTTTAGAATACCGAGTGTGGTGCCATCCCCATGACGGTGCACCGGACACGGAGAATGGTGATGACTATTACTATGTTTTTGAGACTTACGAGGAAGCTCAAAACTTTTCATTAGAAAATGCTGGAGCAGAAAAGCCCTTGGTACTTGTTCTCAAAAAGAATACATAGAAGAACCAGAGACAGGTGAATTTATTCATCGAAAAGAAGAGCGTTTGACTGAATGGCCACCAGAGTTTCTAAGCCGCCCAAGGAGAACAGATAATACAATCCCTGATTTTTTTCTCCAAATGCGCCGAGTAATCGGTTAGATATCATTAGAGGCCTAGCCTAGAAAACTATACAAGCTTGCTAAGATGCTTCAGCAACCTTAGCATGACAGCCTGCCAAAAGCTAACCAACTATAAAACCATGAACCTTTTCAACGTTTATCCGCTGGTTGACATCACGCCGGTACGGGCGCTGGGCGCGACGCTGTGGGACGACAAGGGCCAGCAGTACCTGGATTTTTACGGCGGCCACGCCGTGATTTCCATCGGCCACAGCCACCCGCACTACGTGCAGCGCCTGACCGAGCAGCTGCAAAACATTGGCTTCTACTCTAACTCGGTGCAGATTCCGATTCAGCGCGAGCTGGCCGAGAAGCTCGGTGAGGTGTCGGGCTACCCCGAGTACGCGCTGTTTCTGTGCAACTCGGGTGCCGAGGCCAACGAGAATGCGCTGAAGCTGGCATCGTTCCACACCGGCAAGACGCGCGTGCTGGCCTTCAAGGGCGCGTTTCACGGGCGCACAAGCGGCGCAGTGGCCGCCACCGACAACCCCAAAATCGTGGCACCCTTCAACGCCGGGCACGCGGTTTCCTTCCTGGAGTATGACCTAAGCGCCGTGGAGCAGGCGCTGCAAGCTGGTGATGTTTGTGCCGCCATCATTGAGCCAATTCAAGGCGTGGGCGGTATCATTATGCCCTCCGATGACTTCTTGCGTGGGCTAGCGGCGCTGTGTCAGCAGTACGGCGCGCTGCTCATCGCCGATGAGGTGCAGTGCGGCTACGGCCGCAGTGGCAAGTTTTTCGCCCACCAGTGGGCTGGCATTCAGCCCGACGTCATTTCGGTGGCAAAGGGTATGGGCAATGGTTTTCCCATCGGCGGCATCCTCATTGCGCCCACGCTGAAAGCCTCCTATGGGCTGCTGGGCACCACCTTCGGTGGCAACCACTTGGCCTGCGCCGCCGCCCTGGCCGTGCTGGAAGTAATTGAACAAGAGCACCTCGTAGAGCACGTGCGCACCCTAGGCGACTACTTACGCACCGAGCTGCTGGCTAACGCCGACGCCGAGGAAATTCGGGGCCGCGGCCTGATGGTGGGCATTAAGTACGACTTCCCCATCAAGGAAGTGCGCGACAAGCTGCTCTCGGAGCACCATATTTTTGTGGGCAATGCCTCCGACCCCACCGTGCTGCGCCTGCTGCCGCCGCTTAATATCACAAAGGTTGAAGTTGACCGATTTTTGCAGGCGCTGTATGCGCTCACGGAGAAATCGGTGGAAGTTATCCAGCAAGCTTCGGCCCTGGACTAGCGCCGCTACTACAAGCCGAGTGGTTTCGGCTTCTCTTAAATCTGTTATCCAACAGCCATTTAGTTAGCATAGTGGACACTAAGCAAGTAAAACTCATCCTCGAAGACGGCACCGAAATTCAGGGCCAGTCGTTCGGCGCGTTCAGCTCGGTAGCGGGCGAAGTCGTGTTCAGCACGGCCATGACGGGCTACCCCGAAAACCTCACCGACCCCTCGTTTGCGGGGCAAATTCTGGTGCTCACCTACCCCATCGTGGGCAACTACGGCGTGCCCGGCGAGGACTTGTACGAGTCGATTTCGAAGATTTTCGAATCCGACAAAATCCACATTGCCGGGCTGGTAGTGAACTACTACTCGGAAGAGCATAGCCACTGGAACGCCGCTAAGAGCCTAGGTGACTGGCTGAAAGAATACAACATCCCCGGCATTGCGGGCGTGGACACGCGCATGCTCACCAAAATCCTGCGCGAGAAAGGTGCCATGCTAGGCAAAATCGTGGCGGAGGAAGACGTGCTCCTGCACGACCCCAACCTCGACAACCTAGTGGCCCAGGTGAGCCCACCCGAGGTGAAGCACTACGGCCAGGGCCAGCACAAAATCGTGCTGGTAGACTGCGGCACCAAAACCAACATCATCCGCTGCTTCCTGGAGCGCGACGTGGAGCTGATTCGGGTGCCCTGGGACTATGACTACAGCCAAATCGACTACGATGGCCTGTTCTTGAGCAACGGCCCCGGCGACCCCAAGATGTGCGATGCCACCATTAAGCATTTGCAAAATGCGTTGCAGCAAGACAAGCCCATTTTTGGCATCTGCCTCGGCTCGCAGCTCATGGGCCTAGCGGCGGGCGGCGACACCTTCAAACTGAAATACGGCCACCGCAGCCACAACCAGCCCGTGCGCCTAGCCGGCACCCAGCGCAGCTACATCACCAGTCAAAATCACGGCTTCGCCGTCGATACCGATACGCTGCCCGCCGAGTGGGAAATGCTCTTTGAGAACCTCAACGATGGCACATGCGAAGGCATCAAGCACAAGACCAAGCCTTTCTTCTCCACGCAATTCCACCCGGAGGCCGCCGGCGGCCCGCAGGACACGGAGTTCATGTTCGATGATTTTATTGAAGCAGTTAAGAAGCACAAGGCAACTAGCAACTAACGCTAGTTGCCTTTTTTTTAACAAGGTCCGCTCAACATAACTAACCGTCATGCTGAGCGGAGCGCAGCGGAGTCGAAGCATCTCTATCGCTTCGTTGGGTTGGTCACAAGAAAGCTTCAAATCCTAACCTAGAATCGTGATGAGGTTTTTAGCTCTGCTGCCTATAATGTTGCTGTCGTCTAAACCACCCGTATTGGTAAAATACGAAGGTGGTAGCCGATACCATTCGCACCTCATTTTGACGCTGTATCAGGACTCTACTTTCACTTACTCTGCTTGGTATCATAGCGGCCAGAAAAAAACCCTTGTATTTAAGGGTATATGGCGTAGAAAACCAGACAAGCTAATTCTAGACTCCAAAAAGAAGAATGCCGCTTTTCATGGCGAAAGCTTCGTTTTGAAAGGTGACACATTGAAATTCTACTCAAGAGAAGACTTTGTTAAAAATTATAGCTTCTACAAAGAGTATTTCACCCTAGTACGTAAGCCTTGATTGCTGCATGTACGTCTACATTCTGACCAACGACACGCGGACCACTTTATATATCGGCGTAACCAACGACTTAGCTCGGCGGCTATCCGAACACGGCGACAGCCTAGGAAACGCTGGGAAGTTCGTAGGAAAGTATCAAACAAATTTGCTGGTGTATTTTGAAACATGCGCGGATGCTCCGCAAGCAATTGCGCGCGAAAAGCAGTTGAAGGGCTGGACGCGGGCCAAGAAAGAAGCCCTGATTAATGGCCTCAATCCTGACTGGAAAGAAATTGATTTAGAAACCTGGGAAGGATAAATCCAACGAAGCGGTAGAGATGCTTCGGCAAGCTCAGCATGACCGAATTTTTTGCTTGATTATTTCTCCAACGAAGCGGTAGAGATGCTTCGACTTCGCTGCGCTCCGCTCAGCATGACACTTGGGTTGCTTTGGCACTCTGTTATTTACCCCTAGAATGAATAAACCCACTAAAGTTCTTATCCTCGGTTCCGGCGCGTTGAAAATCGGGGAGGCCGGCGAATTTGATTATTCTGGCTCGCAGGCGCTGAAGGCGCTGAAAGAGGAAGGCATCCGCACCATCCTCATCAACCCCAACATTGCTACCGTGCAAACTTCGGAGGGCATGGCCGACGATGTGTACTTTCTGCCCGTGACGCCCTACTTCGTGGAGGAGGTCATTAAGAAAGAACAGCCCGATGGTATTCTGGTGGCCTTTGGCGGCCAAACGGCGCTGAACTGCGCCGTGGCGCTTTACCGCGACGGGGTCTTTGAGAAATACAACGTGCGGGTACTTGGCACGCCGGTGCAGTCCATCATCGACACCGAAGACCGGGATATCTTCAAGGATAAGCTCGACCAGATTGGCGTGCTCACGGCCCGCAGCGTGGCCGTAACGACGATGGAAGATGCCCTGGCAGCCGGCGAAAAAATTGGCTTCCCCATCATCGTGCGGGCGGCGTTTGCCCTAGGTGGTCTAGGCAGCGGTTTCGCCAATAACATGGACGAGTTGCGGACGCTGGCCGAAAAATCCTTCACAACTTCCGACCAGATTCTGGTGGAGGAGTCGCTGAAGGGCTGGAAGGAAGTGGAGTACGAAGTGGTGCGCGATGCATTTGATAACTGCATCACGGTCTGCAACATGGAGAACTTCGACCCCATCGGCATCCACACCGGGGAGAGCATCGTAGTGGCTCCGTCGCAGACGCTTAGCAACCGCGAGTACCATAAGCTGCGCTCGATTGGCATCAAGACCATTCGCCACCTAGGCATCGTGGGCGAGTGCAACATTCAGTACGCGCTGGACCCGGTTTCGGAAGATTACCGCGTGATTGAGGTGAACGCCCGCTTGTCGCGTTCGTCGGCGCTAGCCTCTAAGGCCACGGGCTACCCGCTGGCGTTTGTGGCGGCTAAGCTGAGCCTGGGCTACTCACTGGCTGAGTTGAAGAATAGCGTAACGCAGACGACGACGGCCTTTTTTGAGCCAGCGCTCGACTATGTGGTGGTAAAGCTGCCGCGCTGGGACCTAGGCAAGTTTGCGGGCGTGCAGCGCCTCATCGGCAGCGCCATGAAGAGCGTGGGCGAGGTAATGGCCATCGGCAAGTCGTTTGAGGAAGCTATTCAGAAGGGCCTACGGATGCTGGACACCGGCAAGCGCGGCTTTGTGGGCAACACCCCCGATGCGGCTGATAACGAGACCATCGACCGCCTGCTGAGTGAGCCCAACGAGGAGCGCATTTTTGCCATCAACCAAGCGTTCGAGTCCGGCTACACCTTGGACAAGGTGCATGAACTGACCAAGATTGACCTCTGGTTTTTGCAGCGTTTGTATACCATTTTTGAGTTGGGGCAGCGCCTGGCTACCGGGCGCGAGCAAGGCCTAGGGTCGCTGGACGTGGACTTGCTGCGCGAAGCCAAAAAGGCCGGTTTCTCAGACCAGCAGCTAGCGGTGCAAGTGCTGGGCGCGGGCGATGTGAAGGCCGACGAGCTACGCGTGCGGGCGCACCGCAAGGCCCTAGGGGTGTTACCGGTGGTAAAGCAGATTGATACGCTGGCCGCCGAGTTTCCGGCCAAGACGAACTACCTGTACCTCACCTACCACGGCACCGAAAACGACCTCGCACCCGAAACGGAGAAGTCGATTGCCGTGCTGGGCTCGGGCGTGTACCGCATCGGCTCGTCGGTCGAGTTTGACTGGTGCGGCGTGAACGCCGTGCAAACGGCTGCCGCCGAGGGCTACAAAACGCTCATCATCAACTACAACCCCGAAACCGTAAGCACCGACTACGACGTGAGCGACCGCCTCTATTTTGAGGAGCTGAGCTACGAGCGAGTAATGGACATTCTCGACTTTGAGAAGCCAACGGGCGTGATTCTGAGTACCGGAGGGCAGATTCCGAACAACCTGGCTACTCGCCTCGATGAAGCCGGCGCGCCCATCCTGGGCACTTCGGCCGCGAGCATCGACATGGCCGAGAACCGCCACAAGTTCTCGAGCATCATGGACGAGCTGGGCATCGAGCAGCCCCGCTGGAACGAGCTGACCTCCTTGGAAGCCATGCACGCCTTCGTGGGCGAAGTGGGTTACCCGGTGCTCATTCGGCCGAGCTACGTGTTGTCGGGCGCGGCCATGAACGTAGTATCGAACCGGCAGGAGCTGGAAGAATTCCTGCAAACGGCCACCGAGGTGAGTGCCGAGTACCCGGTAGTAGTGTCGGAGTTCATTCAGGAAGCCAAGGAGATAGAGCTGGACGCCGTGGCCAACCACGGCGACATCGTGAGCTACGCCATCTCGGAGCACGTCGAGTTTGCCGGGGTACATTCGGGCGACGCCACCATGTACTACCCCCCGCAGCGGGTGTACGTGGGCACTATTCGCAAGCTCAAGAACATCGCCGAGAAAATTGCCCGCCGCTACGATATCACCGGCCCGTTCAATATTCAGTTCTTAGAAAAGAACGGCGTGATTCGGGTAATTGAGTGCAACATCCGCGCCTCGCGCAGCTACCCCTTCGTGTCGAAGATTTCGGGCAACAACCTGGTTACCAAAGCCACGCAGGTGCTGCTGGGCAAGCAAGACATCGTCCGCGACGACAGCGAGCGCGTGTACGACCTGCCCTTCGTGGGCGTGAAGGCGCCGCAGTTCTCCTTCACCCGCCTGCCCGGCGCCGACCCGGTGCTGCGCGTGGACATGGTGAGCACCGGCGAAGTTGGCTGCTTGGGCGACACCGCCGAGGAGGCCCTGCTGAAGTCGATGCTGAGCGTAGGCTACAAAATCCCGCAGAAATCGGTGCTCATCTCGGGCGGCCCCATCAAGTCTAAGGTAGCCTTGCTCTCGGCCGCCGAACTGCTGGTGAAAAAAGGCTACCAAGTGTACGCTACGCAGGGCACGCACCGGTTCTTCGCCGAGAACAAAGTACCGAGCAGCCTGCTCTTCTGGCCCGACGACCACCAGGAGCCCAACGTGCTGACCTACCTGCGCGAGAAGAAAATCGACCTGGTTATCAACGTCCCCAAAAACCTGTCGAAGGGCGAGCTGGATAACGACTATAAAATCCGCCGTACCGCCATCGACTTCGGCATCCCGCTGCTGACCAATGCGCGCCTGGCCTCGAAGTTCATCCGGGCCTTCTGCTCGCTGGAAATGAAGGACTTGAAGATTAAGAGCTGGAACGAGTACAAGGCGATGCAATAGGCGCTACGACGACTTGCCGGAGCGCTGGAAAGCCAAGCTTCAGCAACCCGTTGCTACCACCAGAGGCGGAGAGTTTCGAGGACTCTCCGCCTCTGACTTTTCGAGCAGTGTGGTTGCTATAACTTTTGAAGATGGTTCGAGGCTAGAGTTCAGGTATGCGTTTGTAATAAAAGCCCCGGAGCTTCGGGAAGTAGCTGTGTTTGCGGAGCATTGTGGCTACCACCTTTTTCCGCTCTACGAGGGCCTAGGTGTATAAATAGTCGAACTCCTATAAGTTGCTCTATGTCTATTTATCTCGCCAAACCAGAGTTGCTGGCTCGCATCCGTCTAGGCAAAGAAGTAACGCAATGGCTAGGGCACGTGGACGAAGCCGATTACACCATCATCAAGTGGCTGGCTGTTGGGAGAACTGGTAATCAGTATTATGTATTTTACAACGAGTCGTTTGATGAAGGCGATAATGATTTTGGGGGTGTCATTGAATTCACCGCTGTTGACCCCGACGCTGATGATACAGAGGCTTCATTTAACTCTGCCGAAGACGCCATAAACTTTACTGTTGAGCAGCATGGTGCTTCCATCGACAAGTTCGTTGCCGGCAGTATGATTAATAAAGAGTATGCTAGGTATTTGAAAGGTAGGCGGCAATCAGACCAGCCATACTAGTCAAGCCCAATTGTACGCTTCCCCCAATCGAGCGCCAGTAGTGAGTAGAGAAAGGCGTAACTTTCCCTACCTGACGACTGAGAAATGAAAAAAGGACGATTCAGCGAGGCCCAGATTGTGGCCATTCTGCAAC